>Ga0209398_1000002_pt1 | contig 565064 bp, 536 predicted proteins | sample AshMeaBigSpring_FD_184125 | JGI IMG/M metagenome (GOLD analysis project Ga0209398, IMG submission 184125) | Groundwater microbial communities from Big Spring, Nevada to study Microbial Dark Matter (Phase II) - Ash Meadows Big Spring (SPAdes)... | ecosystem: Environmental > Aquatic > Deep...
GCTTCAATTATAGCTCGTTCTGTTTCGCTTAATTGCGAAAAATTCTTTGTATCTTTAACCATACGAAAAAACAATCAAGGGGAAGTAACAAAAGAATTTCTATTTTCTTTCTGTTATTTCCTTTTGATTGTTTTTTCGCATTTATTAGTTGAGCTCAGTTTTGATTTATCTTCACTCCACAAAAACTACTTATGGCAATCCGCATCTTCATCACCGGCGGCACTTTTGACAAGGAATACAATGAGCTCAATGGCGAGCTGTATTTTAAAGACACCCACATGTCTGAACTGCTGGAAAAAGGCCGCAGCAAATTACCGGTGGAGATACGTACGCTGATGATGGTGGACAGCCTGGAAATGACGGATGGCGACCGGTCGCTGATTGCCCATCAATGCCATAGCTGCGAAGAAACACAAATTGTAGTGACCCATGGAACTGACACCATTAGTGAAACGGCGAAGGTGCTGGCGGAGAAAATAAAAAACAAGACCATCGTACTTACCGGCGCCATGATACCGATCAAATTTGGAAGCTCCGACGGATTATTCAACCTCGGAAGCGCTTTGGCATTTGCCCAGTCCCTTCCACATGGGGTATATGTAGCCATGAATGGACGGTATTTTACCTGGGATAATGTGCGGAAGAATAAACAGACAGGGGTGTTCGAGGAGATAAGATGACCTGTCTATCCCAGGGCCTTTTTCAGCGTTTCTGTCGTTTTCTTTTCGCTGCCGATAAATATCTTTTTCTGTAAGATTGTGACCGGGCGTTTCAGAAAAGTATATTCTTCCAGAATGAAATTGCGGTAATCCCCGCCTGCCTACCGGCAGGTTTTTCTTCCAGTTTCCTGTCTTTTAGCCCCAGCTCTTTGTATTTCATGGCCCGGCGGCTGAACAAGGCTTCGTAGCTACCAGCCATTTTTTCATTTCATCTAACTGTGCCGGGGTTATTTTTTCTTCTTTTATATGCTGCAGGACGAAGCCTTTCTTATCAACACCTGTTTCTTTGATGATGGCCTGGCAGGTGGTACAGTTGCCGGGATGGTACATTTTTTTCATACCGGTAATATGTTGCTGGATGCCCGCTCCTGCGCTAAGCAGTAAAATGCTTTACTTTGTGGCACTTATTACTATTACTATGGGCAAAGATGAAGTTTTCAGGGGTGAAATAGAAAAGGCCAGCGATTTTAAGTTTGGCGAAAATGTGGCCAAAGTGTTTGATGACATGGTGAACCGTTCGGTTCCGTTTTATGGTGAAATTCAGCGTATGATGGCTGAACTGGCCGCCAACCATGCGGCAGAGGGCAGTTTTGTATATGACCTGGGCTGCTCCACAGGCACTACTATGATAGGCATGGATACCATGGTGGCGCAAAACATCGGGTTTATAGGCGTGGATGATTCGCAGGAGATGCTGGATAAATGCAAATCAAAGCTGATGGAGATTGGGTTTTCCCGGCCTTACGAGCTGCGTTGTGCCGACCTGGGACAGGGGGTCAAAATTGAAAATGCATCCGTGGTTGTTCTTTGTCTTACGCTACAGTTTGTAAGGCCCATTTACCGGGAACAGGTGCTGAAAAATATTTACGATGGCCTTAACCCCGGCGGTGTTTTGATTCTGGTGGAGAAGATACTGGCCGAAGAAAGCCATTTCAACCGTGACTTTATTGAATATTATTACAACTACAAACGCCGCAACAATTACAGCGAAATGGAAATTTCCCAGAAAAGAGAGGCGCTGGAAAATGTGCTGGTACCTTATAAGCTGAGCGAAAACATCAGCCTCCTCCGCGACAAAGGTTTTGCCCATTGCGAAGTATTTTTCAAGTGGTATAATTTTGCCGGTCTTGTCGCAACTAAAAAATAGTTCATGATAAGTATCGGCAATTTCTTCTTTAAATACCGTAACTGGATATTTATCTTGTTTTACGGCGCTTTGTTTATCCCGTCATGGCCTTTGTTTTCTCCTGCACAGTTTGGCAGCTTTTATTATATCTGGCCAATTGGCATTGGCTTGTTCATGACCTGTCTTGGTCAGTTAATAAGGGGGTTAACTATTGGCCTCGCCTATATTGTTCGGGGCGGCAAAGAAGGAAAGCCCTATGCAGAAGGACTGGTAACTGATGGCATTTTTAATCATTGCCGCAATCCCCTCTATGTTGGAAACATCCTGATGCTGCTGGGCGTTGGCATACTGGCCAACTCTCTGGTATATGTCGCTATCGTCATCCCCATTTTTTTATTCATCTACCAGGCCATTGTGCTGGCCGAAGAGCATTTCCTGCGGGGAAAATTCGGTGCTGGTTTCGATGAATACTGCAAAAAAGTAAACCGCTGGCGGCCCCGCCTGAAAGGGCTCGGCAAAACATTCGGCAGCATGCAATTCAACTGGAAGCGGTGGATATTAAAAGAACATACCACCCAGTTTATCTGGCTTTGTGGAATTGTTCTTATCCTGTTGCTTAATTATCCGCAGCTCAGCGGCAATATTGAGAGCAGGCGCAACTTGCTGCTGGGTATTATCTTGGGTCTTCTTCTCCTCGTCTATGGGCTCATCCGCTTCCTGAAAAAAACCGGGAAATTTAAAGAATAACCCCCCGAAACCACCAGCAGGCCTGTGTTTCCCTGCTTCGTAAACAACCACCCGGCATTATTGTTACTTTTACAGCATTAAACAGTGAGATATGATTAAAACTGGCAACCCCATCATCAGCATTTATACGGAAATGACCCCCAACCCGGAGACGATGAAGTTTGTGGCCAACAAACTTTTGTATCCCGGCAAGAGCATTGATTTTCCGGATACAGAAAGTGCCAAGCCCTCGCCGCTGGCTGTCGAACTGTTTGGGTTTCCTTTTATCAAAGCCGTATTCATCGCCAGCAATTTTGTAACGCTGACGAAAACCCCCGAAACTGACTGGCAGGATGTAATTCCTTCGGTACGGCAGTTTTTGAAAGAATACCTGGAAGAAGGCAAAGCTGTGGTGAATGAAGACGAAGTGGTGGCTATTAAAAAAGAAAGCAGCAATGAAGTGCTGGCCGATGACGATGATGTGGTAAAACGCATTAAAGAACTGCTTGAAAATTATGTAAAGCCTGCTGTGGAAATGGATGGCGGCGCCATTCAGTTCAAAAGCTATGCTGATGGTGTAGTGAACCTGATGCTGCAGGGAAGCTGCAGCGGCTGTCCCTCATCCATGATAACATTGAAGGCAGGAATAGAAGGGATGATGAAGCGGATGATTCCGGAGGTGAAAGAGGTAGTGGCGGAAGCGGAATAAGCCTGTAATTATTTATTGAACATTATTTCACCCCGGCCCTTGAGCCGGGGTCTTTATTGAAACAATATTCATATAGTGAAAGATTCCGGGTCAAGCCCGGAATGACACAGCCACTATAGATCAGTTCTTTTCCAACATATTTTCCTTTCTCTTAAATACTCCATCACAAAATCAAAACAGGTTTTATTTTTTCCAATTAATTCCGGAGGAAATACTCCTTTCTCATTAAACAATCCTTTTGCAATAAGATTCACCGCTGCAGAGCAAGTATATCCCGTTGTTCAAGCCATGGATGATGTTTTTGTGTCAGCATCATACTTGTCTGATAAATTATATTCAACTGTTTTTCCTTCTCCTTTTACCATCACTTTCATTACGGTCAGCTCTTCTTCTTCCAGTCCCAGTTTCCATTCGTTAAATAATATCTGTGATGTTACCTGCAGCGGCGAAACCTTTACTCCGTTTACATCAATTGGCTTTTCGCTGAAAAAATTACTTTCTTTCAGTGAAACGATGATATCCACATGACCCGGGTACCGGAGTGTCTTTTCTTTCTGATTTTTGATATGCGGCATCGTATAAAGCAGAGAACGAAGGCCGTCCGTATTAAACGCTTCCAGGGTACCCACTTCATCAAAATGAATCCACTCCACTTCGCTTAATGCGGGTTTGGTAACGATAAAACCGTTTTCCATCAGCCGGGCCGGCCGGGTGTATTCCTCAATCACATCGGCCGGGGAAAACGGCGCCTTGTACTGAAATGGTTTTTTCCGTACTTTAGGTAATCCGCCGACATACACTTCCAGCGCATCAATTTTCATTTCTTCGTTGTAACGGCCAATTATAAAATTACTCATACCGGGTGCCACTCCGCAATCGGTGATGACCGTTACCTGTTTTTCTTTTGCCAGCCTGTCTAATTGCAACACATCTTCAGGGAAAATATCAACAACATGTTTGCCACAGTGGATGGCCGCTTCCAGTGTTTTGTAGCCCATAAAGCCGGGTACGGCGGTCACCACCAGTTCAAACGGGGCCAGCAGTGACGGGTATGAATCAAATTTTTTTAAATCGGCTTTCCCTGTTTCGATGCGGGGTTTTCTTTTGCTGAGCAAAGCCAGGCTGGTTTCACTCACATCAAATGCGGTGACATGATGCCGGGTAGCCAGATCCAAAGCGATAGCGCTGCCCACCATACCGGCACCGAGTACTTCAATTTTCATCCTGGAAATTTTAAAGACTAATTTACGCCGGAGGAAATTGTCGTTACATATTTCTTCTGCCCTGCAAAATTTTGTAGAATGACCGGCTGCGTATTTCATCAATGGTGAGCCCGGTTGCTGTGGCTTCCTCTTCACTGATTGCGCCGCAGTTCATGGCTTTCAGGAAAAAATTGAGCAGGCCCTGCCCGGTGGCAGCATCATCAAAAATATCACCGGTGAGGGTGGAGATAGCCGCCCTTTCTACAAATATCTTCAGACGGTGTGTGGCATCTTCCATGCTGCTTAAAAAGAAATGATACGTGGCGGCATAGCGCATGGGCAATTGCGCCGGGTTCAGATCCCATCCCTGGTAAAATCCATTGATGAGGGAGTGCATGGAATGATTGTATCCAATGCGCCATGCATTATGTACCGATTGACGGTTTTCTTTCATTTGTTTTGCTGTGAGCTTATCGCCGCGGTGCGGGGCTATGGGCATTACATTCGTTGCCCCGTCTGATAAAAATATTCCTGTTCCGCCCAGCGCCACTTTGGTCATATGGTGGGCGAAGTCGCAGACCGGATGGGCCATGGTCTGGTATTTGGCAGTAATGCCGCAGGAGGCGGTGTAATCATAGGTGCCAAAATGAGCGGCGATCAGTCTGCCTTCTCCGGCCCTTATAATGCTCATCAAAGGATTTCTTCCTTTATCATCCATTATGATTTGTGTGGCCTCCACCATCGTTTCCATTTTCAGTGTGCCCGCAACAAGATTGTTTTTCTTTTCAATAATCTCCAAAAAGCGAACCATGGTTGATACCTGTTCGGGGATGGTCACTTTGGGCAGCATTATCACAAAATTGTCTGGCAGTTTGCCGTTTGTGTTCTGCAACAGGCTGGTCAGGAAAAGATCCAGCGTCCTTGAGCCCCTGCTCTTCAGGTCTTCAGTAAATGGCTTTATTCTTATGCCAATGAAGGGGGAGATAGTTTTGTTTTTCATTCCCTCTGCGAGTTCATTGGCTGCATTCACAGCAGTAACATCTTCTTCATCATCCGGCCGGTTGCCAAAGCCATCTTCAAAATCAATACGAAAATCTTCCACCGCTTCGGTCTGCAGTTTTTGGATAATCTTATTGTAAACGGTATAAGGAAGCCATGCGACATGTTTCCGTATTTCTGTTTCATCCATCTTACCCAGCTTCTTTAGCAGTTTTGCCGCTTTCTTCCCGTCATCCGGCAATTCATCGTGTCCATTCAACCGCAATATTTTGGCAAGGCTGATAAAATCCGGTGAATAGGTTTGCAGGTTTCGCAATGCAATCTCCCCCATCTTCACACAGGTGTCTGACTTAAAAAGGTTGGCGCCGCCGTACACGGTATGCACCGGCTGACGGTCGGGTTTATCGCCGGGATAAATTTGCTGAAACTTACGGTTAGCGGCTCCCAGCGAATTAAGCAGGATTTCTTTTTCTATTTCAGCGATGGAAAAGTTCATATTATTTCAATTAATGGAGCACAAAGTTCACAAAGAGTACACTAAGAACACTACGAGTTCTTGTTTCCAGCGGTGGTCTCAAATCTGTTTAGTACTCTTTTGATTCCGTTTTTTAACAACACAGTTTTAAAATTCAGGATTAAACCGTGCCTGGTATTCAGAAACCGCAAATATGTCAATACCTGGGCAATATGAATATCGGCCATTGCATCAATATTTTTTGTGTCAACAACTACTTTTCTTTCTACAACAAGGTCTGCTCTGTAACCGAATTCCATGTTAATTTCTTCGAATACAACTGGAACTGCCTTTTCTGTTTCAACATATAAGCCCCTTTGTCTAAGGCGATGTGCTAAACAGGTCTGATAAACGCTTTCAAGCATTCCGGGGCCAATCGTTTTATGAACATAAAAAGCTTCATCTAAAATTATCTTAATAATAGCTTCTTCGTTCATATTATTCAGAATTTACTTTGTGGGCTTTGTGTTTCGTTGTGTCCTTTGTGTTCCTTTATTTAGGAACCCCTGTAGGTTGAGTAGCCAAACGGATTCAGCAGCAGCGGCACATGATAATGTTCGCTTCCGGTGATGGTAAAGGCAATCTCCACAATAGGATAAAAAGTCTTTACACCCTGCCTGGTAAAGTACTCTTCTGTTTCAAACCGTAGCTTGTAAATTCCCGGCTCAAGCGTTACATCAGCCCGGAGCAGGTGGGGTATGCGACCGTCTTTATTGGTGCTGCCAATCGTAATCTCTGTCCAGTCGCTGTTGTGCTTCCGGAACAGGAAAACACTAATCCCTTCTGCCGGTTTCCCTTTTGAAGTGTCTAATATATGTGTGGTGATCTGACTCATTCCAATAATTTTTGAAGACGCAGTTTGGTTATTTTATTTTGTTCATTTGCTGCAATCTTTATTTCTTCCTCCGGTTTGTTATTTAATCTTTCCTGTAACAATTCCAGCATTTCCTCCGCAGATTTTCCGGTAGCGCATACGATAAAGATATAACCGAATTTCTCCTCATATTCTTTATTGCCTTGCGCCAGTGCTGCAATCGTATCTTTTGAGGCAATGCTTATCCCGCTTTGCTCACCCATTGCCCAGGAGGCAGTAGAAGCGAAGCTTTTTGTAAGCGACTCCGCATCGCCGATTTTAGGGTGATGAGCAAAGGCTTCTTTCCAGTTGTCTGTGTTGCATTCATACCACATTTCTCCGGCATGTTCCAGTATATCTTCTATGCTGTCCGCCGGGAAATAGGTCATCATCATCTTCACCCATGATGATGAGCCGCAGCATTTCAGCAGCTCTTCGCTCAGTTGCGGCTGGCTTAAGGTATTTAACTCTTCTAAAGTCATCTCTCCTGTTATTAAAGTGCCGGCTCCTGTATCGCCATCGGCAAGCTTATGGCGGCCGATGGACTAATGACTACCGACTAATCCTTCCCCACAACCGCATCCGGCTTACCCCGCCATCGGGAAAAATAGATAAACGGACATGTGTGAAGGGGCCTTTATTCTCAATTTCGTCTTCAAAGAATTGTTCATGATCGGCACTGAGTTTGGACTGCGGCAGTATTATTTCCCATTTAATGCTGCCATCCTCCTGAGCCTGCCGAAGGATATTTTCGTCTTTGTATGCTATTTCACATCCTTCTATTAAACAACTGTCCGGGTAATTCCCTTTAAAATGACAGGTGTCCACCAGTATTTTTTCAATAACTCCCTTGTGCGCCAGCCGCACAATTACCCAGTCCCTGTTATTGGGTGTGCGGTTTCTTTTGGTTTCCCAGCCATCGCCCATGTTCACACCCCGGCCCGGCATAATGAGGTTGTCCATATGGGAGAAGAACATATCATTGCACAAAACAGATTTGGCGCCGTTGGTTGCGGCAGCCAGGTTTACCACTTCACCGGCGTTTACTGTGTTCCAGTCCTTATACACATCGCCATAAACTTTCAATCTTGCCACACCGCCATCAGGATAGATGTTCAGTCGCAAATGCGTAAAAATATTGTTGTTTGCTATTTCATAAAAATTCTGAGAGCCGGGCTGCAGCGGAGATTTGGGAAGTATCTCCGTCCAGTCCGCCTTTTCCAGTTCTTTGAAAGGCGATGTTAATACATTAATTGCGTCTATTGAAGCATGCGGCGGGTGGTTGCCCAGGAAATGATTGGTGTCTATATCCACGCCGTAAATTTTTCCGGAAGTGGCCAGTTGCAGGATGCACCAGTCATGCCCGGGTGTTCTTTTTCTTTTCGACTCCCAGCCATCCATCCATTTGCCCCGATCGGTATATTTGCCGGCAATAAAAATACCCCGCCCGGGTTTTATCAGGTTTTCCTTTTCAGCAAAGAAATCGTCGGAACACAATAACACTTTGCCGCCAAGTTTTTCGGCTGCCAGGTCGGTAAGGTTGGTAAATGAAGGTTCAGCCATAGAATTTTTTTTGCCCCGAAAACACACTAAAATATTTCCTGTTGGTTAGTATGGTTTAGTGGCCAGTATTTTCCCTTTGTTCAAATGTAAAAACTTTCCCCGTCCGGGCAAGCCATCCGGGCAGGCTCCATCAAATACTTTTTCTCCTTTAAGCCATGTTTGCTTCACCACACCATACAATGCTTCATTCAAATATGGAGTAATCTTGTGCCGGTGCTGAATGATTTTTTCCGTCACTACAAATTTTTCCTCCGGGTTCCAGACTACAAAGTCAGCATCATATCCTTTTGCTATTTTCCCTTTTGTGCTGAGCCCGGGCAGCAAGGCCGGTTTCTCACAAAGCCACCGGGCCATATCGCTTAAGTTAGAATCATATTTTTTTGCAGATGTCCAAAGGGCCGGCAGTGCAAACTGTATGGAAGAAATACCACCCCATGCTTTCATGAAATCGCCGGATGCCGGTTCCTTCATCTCCGGCAGCGCCGGTGAATGGTCGGTGGCCACAAAATCAATGATACCTTCTTTCAATGCCTGCCAGAGCTGTTTATTATTTTCTTTCTCCCGTATGGGCGGGGCGCATTTGAACTCCGTCCTTCCGTCTTTTATTTCTTCCGCACAGAAATACAGGTAGTGCTGGCCGGTTTCCGCTGTCAGTGGCAATCCTCTCCTTTTTGCACCTGCAATCTGTCCTGTTGAACCGGCAGAAGATAAATGGACTATATGAGTGCGGCAGTTATACTCTTCACACAAACGAATCATCAGTGCAATGGCATCGTCTTCACATTTTTTTGGCCGTGAAGCAAGATAGTCTGAATAATGGCGTGAGGGAGATGCTGGGTTGTGAGCGGGAGTTGAAAGTTCGCAGTGTACTAATAATGGCAGATATTTTTTTGCAATGATGGGTATTATTTTTCTCAATTCCTCTGCCCCAACATTCGGGAACTCATCAATACCTGAGTGAGTGAGAAAAGCTTTGAAGCCCAGCACTCCTCTCTCAATCAATGGCTCTATTTCTGTTTCATTGCCGGGAATAATGCCGCCCCAGAAACCGCAGTTGGCGTGCAGTTTACCCTGCGCTGCTTTTATCTTTTCTTCAAATGCCTTTACTGTTGTGGTGACCGGTGAAGCATTCAGGGGCATTTCCACCAGCGATGTAATGCCCCCCGCTATAGCTGCTTTGGTGGCGGTATCAAACCCCTCCCATTGTGTTCTTCCCGGTTCATTGATATGTACATGCGGGTCAACGACGCCGGGCATCAGTACAAAATCGCCAATATCTTCTGTAAGAAAATCGCCTTCGGGTAATTCGCTTACAATGTCAGCAATCCTTCCGTCTTTAACCAGTACAGAGGCTTTCCTGATACCTTCGGGAGCGATGACCCGGTTGCTTATTATGGCAGTATCAATCATATTTGGCAGTGTGCTATAAAAATAACCAACTATTTTCTACTTTGAGGGTTGGTTTCACGCAGCGAACGCAAAGACCAGCAGCGGCCGCAACAATTACAGTTGCCCTGCTGCGCCGTCGTTCCGCTGCGGCCGCTGCGGGAAATAATGGCTGCTTTACTTCTTATATTATCCGCTGTTATCCTTGTCATGCTCACCATCATGACCTACCGCATCCATGCCATTACAAAAAAACAGGACAGCGAAACAGAACTGGAGAGAACCCGCATGATACAAAACTGGATCTATGCCGCAATCGTTTTCACCATTGCCGCCATCATTGCCAGTATTTATTTTTTGGTAAAGGGAACGCCATACGAAGGTCATTTAATGGAATGGCTGAACATTGCGGTTAGAGTGATGCACATCACTTTCGGCATTGCCTGGATAGGCGCCTCTTTCTATTTTGTTTTTCTGGAAAATGCCATTAACCGAACCGATAATGTAAGGGATGAGCTGGCCGGCAACCTCTGGGCTGTACACGGCGGCGGGTTTTATTACCTGGAAAAATATAAAGTAGCGCCAAAGACACTGCCCAAACACCTGCATTGGTTCAAGTACGAGGCCTATTTTACCTGGGTGTCGGGTTTTGCATTGCTGTTCATCATTTATTATTTCAATACATCAGCGATGCTGATAGATACAAATGTAATGAAGCTGACCGCAACACAGGCCATTGGAATAAGCATCGGCTCCTTTATTGCCGGCTGGCTCATGTATGATTTGTTGTGCAAATCACAGCTTCGCAAAAGACCAATCCCGTTTGCACTCGCCGCAATTTTTATATTAGCCGGTTTTGCTTATTTCTACAGTAATGTATTCAGTGGCAGGGCGGCCTTTATACATTTTGGTTCAATGATTGGCAGCATCATGGTGGCTAATGTATTTTTCGTCATCATCCCTTCACAGAAGGCGATGGTGAGTGCGGCAAAGAAGGGAATAATGCCTGATGCACAAAATGGCAGGAATGCTTTGTTCCGATCCATCCATAACAACTACTTCACCCTGCCGGTATTATTTGTAATGGTGAGCAACCACTTCCCCTCCACATTCAGCAATAGATACCAGTGGATCGTTCTGGCTGCCATCAGCATCGGCGCTGCGGGTATCAAACACTGGCTGAACCTGCGGGAGCAGGGGAGGCTGAGTGTGTGGATATTGCCGGTATCTGTTTTATTGCTGCTGGCTGTTGCTTATGCAACGGCGCCACAGCCCTCCAATAAAAAATGCAAAGAAGTGAGTTTTACCGAAGTGAACAGCATCATTCAGCAGCGCTGCATCAGTTGCCATTCTTCCCGGCCCACCGATGATGTATATACTGCCCCGCCCAATGGGGTAAAGTATGATACTCCGCAGGAGATCGCTGCCAAAAAAGAGCTGATCATGCAGCGGGTGGTGCTGACTAACAATATGCCGCAGAACAACAAGACCAATATGACGCCGGAAGAAAGGGAGATCATCCGTTGCTGGATTGAAACAGGCGCTTCTCTGAAATGATTTAGTTGCTCCCGTTAGCGGGACAAGGTAAAGAATACAGGCGTATATCGTAAAAGTACCTCTGAAAAAAGCGTACTTGTTGGATTGTGCAGCCGCCGGGTATTTATTTACTTTATACTGTCCAATATCCACTACTATGAAACTGATGATGTACCTTGGAAATGACCTTATCGAAGCTGTTCCAGTAAACGACCAGGATCTGCGAGTCCCCGGTTACCTTGGAAAGTTCAAGCGTTATCTGAAACAGAAATATGAAGATCTCCTGAAGACCTCGGCCGAACGCCCGGAGTTTTTGGTCTGTAACCCGGAAATGAAGCCGGAACTGCCCGGGGCCAAACTGCCAGCACGGCAATAGTCATTGATCTTTCCATTTTTTGGCAGGCTGTAATCTCTGCAAATTATGCAGCGAACAGGTAGATTATTCGTCGTATTGGAGACTTTTTTGCCAGGGTTAGTTAATGCTATTGAGCTATTCTACAACAAAACACATTGGCGTTGAATTGGACAGCGGGTCCGGCGAAGAAATTTTTATAGTTATTAAATACTGTTATCCGTGACGACTTGTTTGGTAAGAAAAAGGATTATTTCTTACCAAACATGTTTTCAAGTTGTTTTCTCCTGTACTCAAAAATGGCAACTACTTTTTTATGAACGAATAACTTACCGGTCAGCCAGCCAAATATGGATTTGCCGATACTATAATATAATTTGTCCGTCATGCGTACGCCGCCGTCTACTTTTTCAAAATGATGCTCATGGTGCCAGATACTGTATGGGCCCTTACGCTGCTCATCCACAAAATATTCATGGTCTTTGATAATGGTAATTTCTGTAACCCAGTTAAATTGAATATTTATAAACGGGCTGATGGCATACATGATTATTGTCCCCGGGTACATTTTTTCAGGCACTTCGTTTACTATTTTAAATTTTACATCGCGGGGAGTAATCTTGTTCAGATTTTTGGGAGATGAAAAAAATTCCCATGCTTCTTCAAGACTGATCGGTAAGAACTGTTCAAACTGTAAATGTTTCATGCTCGCTTAAAGATTTTTTGTATACTTCCAATGCCCTTTTTCTTGCCACCTCATGTACAACAACAGGAGGGAGATAACCGGGTTTAAAATTTTTTATCCATTGTTTTATATAAATGAAATCCGGATCAAACCTTTTGGTCTGTTCTGATGGATTAAATATCCTGAAGTAAGGCGCCGCATCGCAACCACAACCGGCAGCCCATTGCCAGTTTCCGTTGTTGGATGATAATTCATAATCCAAAAGCTTTTCAGCAAAATAAGCTTCGCCCCAACGCCAGTCAATCAATAAATGTTTGGTGAGAAAACTTGCTACAATCATTCTTACCCGGTTGTGCATGAAACCGGTTTCGTTCAGCTCCCGCATACCCGCATCCACGATGGGGTAACCGGTTTCACCTTTGCACCACAAGACAAATTCCTTTTCATGGTTTCTCCACTTGATGTTATCATACTTTGTTTTAAAGCTGTCAGTAACCACCCGGGGGAAATGAAAAAGTATCATCATAAAGAATTCTCGCCAGATCAGTTCATTCAGCCATTGTTCATTTAACTCTGTGGCCGCTTTCACCAACTGACGGATGCTTACCGTACCAAAACGCAAATGCACACTCAGCCTGCTGGTGCCATTAATGCCGGGGATATTCCGGGTGTTATCATAATTCTGAATAACATAAGGATCAATTGTAATATCCGGGATAACCATTTCGGTGCGATCAAATCCCACTTCTTTGAGCGACGGAAAAGGAACGGGTCTTGATTTAAGAAATGCATTCAGATTTTTTTCCGAAGGGTAGGCAGGTAATTTTTCTTCTGATAGTTTTTGTTTCCAAATTCTGGAATACGGAGTAAAAACAGTGTAGGGTTTGCCATCTGATTTCAGCACTTCATTCTTTTCAAAGATCACCTGGTCTTTAAAGGTTGAAAATGTTATTCCGTTTTTGTTTAAGAACCCGGCTATTTCATCATCCCGTTTTATGGCATAAGGTTCATAATCATGATTGGTAAATACTTCGCTGATTTTATATTCTTCCGCCAGGTGTTTAAAGGCATTCAGCGGTGTGTCTTGCAGAATGTATAAGGAGGAGTTATATTTTTTTATTTCCGCCTGCAGCTTCAGCAGCGAGTCATAAATAAAAGAAACACGGCGGTCGTTTTTATCCGACAGGGCATTCAGTATGTCTTTATCAAAAATAAAAACGGGCACCACCGGCTTTCCGCTTTTTAATGCACGGTACAGACCATGGTTGTCAAACAACCGCAAATCCCGCCGGAACCAGAAGATATTTACATGCATTCAAAAAGAGTTTATTGACCACAAAGTCAGACAGAACTTAAGAACAAAAAGGAGGCATATAAGTTTATAGACTCCGGATGTTTCCGGAGCAGCTTTGGTATCAGTATGCTGATTCTAAATTTTAGAAGCTTCGAATGCTTTGTTGTTCTTCTCCTTTTTTCCGGTAAGGGAATAATTAAAATAAAAACTGTCTAACTATCCGCCCTGATTTATCGATATTTCTTTAACAGGAATATTTAGAAAAATAAAATTTTGAAAAACTGAACTATTTTTTTTGTTTAATGTATATAGTATTTTATTAAACAATTTTAAAAGCGGAGAATATCCAACTGCTATGTGCAAGGCACAATCTCCAAAAGAGAGATAAAATTGAATAAAAAATGCCCTCACCAGCAACTCCGGTTTGGTATTCCCGCTGCAGATGCGGCTCATATTATAGCTGCGTGTTTTCCTGTTGTGAACGTCGGGCATAGCGTAAAGGTACTGCCCCCCTATCTTCGGGACAAGCTCTCCGGAGAGGGGATGGAGACGCTGATGTCCGGGATTTCTAATTCAACCCTTCTCCATCTGCCCTATTATCTTTTTCAGTATCACGATCTGCCCGAGGTGGTAATGGGTGTGTTCAATAAGGCCCAGCAGGTTGCGGTGGTAAGTGCCGTACTTCTCCTCCACAAATATTTCGGGGAGGCGGCTGTCGGGCAGTTGCTCCGCCAGTTCAATATAAGTTTCCGCATCCTGCCATGTTTTGTTTACCAGTTGCTCCCAGTCTGTTTGCGATTGTATGGGCGGGTGGTCAAAACTGTATTGATCATGCGCCGCCAGCGGGGTGCCTTTTAATACATGGCTGATGGCGGTTACATAGTAACCGATATGATAAACAAGGGCTGCAATGGTATTGCAATTATATACTCTGGCGCTGGCCTGCTGCCATGTAATATCCTGCAGGGTGTCTTTCAGGTTCACCCATGTCCAGTTGCCGCCGAAATATACCTGGCGAAGGTGGGTGGCGAGTTGGGCAGTGGTGGTCATGCTTTATTATTTATGGTTGAATGAGAATGCGACCTGTTATGACAACAGTTATATTCTTCAGCAGTACTGTGTACACTGGCCGGGCGCACAGGGGCAAAGTCTGGTTTTACAAAAATAATAAAATTCAAAAGTTTTCCTGGTTGTTGCATTACCGCCGTAATTAATTAATTTTGAATAATGGGTACAAAGATCAGGATATTCAAATCCCTGCAGGAACAGGAAACCTTTCACAAGGAACTGATGGCGGGTTCTGCTCCTGCCGATCGCTTCAGAAGGCTTTTGCAGATGCAGCGGTTCGGCCGCCTGCTTCATCCTGTTACAGATAAGTCCCGCAAAATTATTATCAGAAAATGGACATCCTGAACCATGAGTTTTTATTGTTTTTGCAATGTGCGGCTAAAAATAATCTCCGTTATCTTTTGATTGGCGGCTACGCCGTAAATTACTATGGTTACAACCGCCACACGGCAGATATGGACATATGGCTGGCCCCTTATCATAACAACCGGGATGCTTTTGTTAATACCCTTCTTTGCATGAGTTACTCAGAACAGGAAGTAGCGCCGCTGAGAGCAGAGGACTTTACTGCCCCCTTTGTCGGCACAATCGGTTCCGGAGATGCCATGCTCGATGTGCTGACCATTGTGCACCGGTCTTTATCCTTTGATGATGCCGAAAAACAAAAGAATGTTTATGAAATACAACCCGGTGTATGGATGAATATTGTGCCTTATGAAATACTGAAAGAAATGAAACTGCTTTCTCACCGGGAAAAAGATATGTTTGATATTGCCCGGCTGGAGGAAATAAGAAACCACCCGGGCCAAAAAGATTAACCTTGCAGCAGGCGAATATTGTTTACAGCAGCATACTGGCTGATTGAAAATTGCTGCGCCACTTTACCTGCTAAATCCTCCCTCACAACAAGTATCAATTTTTTCCGTCGCAGTGTGAATATCTCTTTCAGCACATCATGAAAGCCTTCGCCCCTTAGTTCAAGCGGGCCGATCTCATCTATGATGAGCCAGCCATCTTTATGAATATTGTTCCGGATGATCTGTATCGCTTTGTCAAATCCTGCTTTACTGAAATTGAAGCGGCCAACCGGAAGGGTGGCTGTTTCACCTGTTGCGGCTTCCATGGCAAACTGTTCTTTGCTGTTTGCATCAACGAACACTCTTTTTCCGTTCATCACAGGGGTAAGTATGCCATGCACATCTTTTCTTCTTTCCGCCCATTGCAGCAGCGATGTGGTTTTGCCCGACTGCACCGGCCCGGTAAGAATATATATGCCGGCCTCAGGTGCGGACATTGTGAAAAGTATTGGCTAGAATGATACGGCAGCAGAGCCTGACTCTTTTCAACCCGCTTTTATGGGCAGCCAGCCGCCAGCTTTGCAGCACCAGGTGCTGTATCCATGGCAACTGCCCCATTACCTGCTCCACCTGCCGGGCCGACTGCCTCTGCTTTTGCTGCAACCAGCGCTGCAGGAATTTTCTCAGCAGCGGGCCAATGAAAAAATACCAGCTAAGGATGATGATAAAGGAGCGGGCCAGTATCCGCAGGGAAACATGGGTAGGCAGCAGCGCCTGTGGCGGGTCCAGGACCGACTGCAGGTACAATACCAGCAATACTATCCAAATGATGAAGAAAAAAATACGGGCCGTGTTTCTTTTTTTCGTTTGCAATGCCCGCAACGGTGGCGTTGCCGCTGCGGGAACCGGGTACTGCTCCTGCAACCTGTTAAGCAAGGCTATGCGCTGCGGCAGGATACCCGCCCACACACCTACCAGCACTCCCGCTATCAGGTGCACCAATACATACCAGGTGATGAGGAAAAAGCTGTAATCCGTTCCCGCCTGTCCGCCAAAACTATAGATGGAGTCGTTAAGCACTTGCCAGAAATCATTACCATAAATAATGGTGAGCACCAGTATGCGCTGCATGGCCGACTCCAGCAGGGCCAGGATGGCCAGCGATAAACAGGCGGCCCGGTAATATTTTTTATTGCGCAGCAGCAGCTCTCCCAGCAGCCCCTGAAAAAAAACAGCGATATATGCTGTGGGCGGCGCCTGTGGGCTCAGCATCATTTTAAACACTGCCACGATGAGTGTCGCTTTGAGGATGGCGCCCCTTGCCGGTGCATACCAGCCGATCAGGCAGATACAGATAACGGCGCTGCTGCCCACTACCAAACCCGATACCGGGATCTTAAACCCATGAATAATGCCGCCAAGCATGGCTTCACAAAAAACCCAGAGCGCTATGAGCCGGAAATAAATACCCCCATCTGCCAAAGAGGGGCTGGTATTTGTTTTATGCAGGTCTTGGCTTATCAAAGCAGTTGTACTTTGAATGTTTAACTTTAATGATTAATCATAAAGTTAGTTTGATACGGTTTATTCTCAATGAAAAAGAAATAACCACGGCCCTGCCGCCGGGCACCACGCTGCTGGATTTTATCCGCTATCATCAGCGCCTGACCGGCACCAAGATCGGCTGCCGGGAGGGTGACTGCGGTGCCTGCACGATATTGGTAGGGGAAATTATCCATGATGAACTGCGGTATGAGTCTGTGACCAGCTGCCTGATGCCGCTGGGCAATGCCAGTGGCAAACACATTGTAACAATAGAAGGAATTAATTTTCCCGACCGGCTGAATATGCCGCAGCAGGCCATGGCCGATTGCGGCGCCACGCAATGCGGTTTTTGCACACCGGGGTTTGTGGTTTCACTGGCCGGGTTTTGTTTGAGTGATGCTGCTCCAACAAAAAAAAATGTCATTGCAGCGATTGATGGTAACATTTGCCGCTGCACGGGTTATAAATCCATTGAAAGAGCGGCGGAGAAAATAGCGGAAACGATGACCCTTCGGCAAACTTCCACGAATCAAGTTCGGGACAGGCAGGGTGGTAATGCAATTGATTTTGTAACACAGCAAAAAATATTACCGGCCTATTTCTCCGGAATAAAAAACAAGCTGCAATCTTTATGGAAGACCCGGCTCCCGGCTCCCGGTTCTTCACTCCCGACAATACTTGGCGGTGGCACAGACCTCTACGTTCAGAAACATGAAGATCTTGTTCATTCAGATATCAATTTTGTGTTTGATAAGGATGAATTGAATTCTATACTCAAAGAAAACAATACCTGTGTTCTTGGCCCGTCTGTTACGGTAAATGATTTAAGAAATTCGCCAATCATCAATGAGTATTTTCCGGGCTTTTATAAATTCTCCAAATTGGTTTCTTCCACGCCGATACGGAATATGGCAACGATAGGAGGAAATTTTGTGAATGCGTCGCCGATCGGGGATTTTACTATTTTCTTTCTGGCATTAGATGCACAATTAGACCTCGCCCCAAACTCCTCTCCAAAGGAGGGGAGCTTACGAAGAGTTTCTTTAAGGAAATTTTATAAGGGGTATAAGCTGCTTGATAAAAAGCCGGATGAAATAATCAGCCGCATTTCATTTGATCTGCCGGATAAGAATACTTATTTCAATTTTGAAAAAGTGAGTAAACGTACCCATCTTGATATTGCCAGTGTAAACTCGGCCATTTGTTTGCAGGTAAAAGAGGGTGTAATTACAAAAGCCGGGTTATCAGCCGGCGGAGTGGGGCCGGTGCCATTGTATCTGGAAAAAACTTCTGCTTTTCTGGTTGGCAGGAAAATAAGTGATGATACGATTAATGAAGCCATTGCAGTAATGCGGACAGAAATTTCGCCAATCAGTGATGCCAGAGGCAGTAAGGACTATAAAACTTTATTGCTGGGGCAATTAATAAAGGTCCATTTTATGCTCCTGATAGAAAAATGAAGAATATAGATTCATACACACATGTAAGAGGCGAGTCGGTATTTATAGACGATATACCGTTAGTGAATGATACCCTGTATGCAGCGGCATTCGATTCACCGGTGGCGCATGGAAAAATTATTTCACTGAATACAGATGAAGCGCTGGCTATGCCGGGTGTGATAAGCATCATGACCGCAAAAGATATTCCCGGCGAAAACCAGGTGGGCGGCATTATTCCGGATGAAGAATTGTTAGCCTCCACCCATGTCCATTTTTGCGGAATGCCCATCGCACTGGTGATAGCTGAAACAGATGAGATAGCAAGGAGGGCTGTAAAGAAAATGAAGGTTGAGATTGAGAAGCTGGAAGTAATAACCGATCCGAGAGTAGCAAAAGAAAAAGGGGAACTGATTATCCCGCCGAGAACATTTCAGTTGGGTGATACCTCTGCTGCATGGAAAGACTGCCAACACATTTTTGAAGGCCGCACCGAAACCAACGGGCAGGAACATCTTTATATAGAAACGCAAGGCGCTTATGCCGTGCCGCAGGAAAATGGAGCAATAAAAATTTATTCTTCCACGCAAGGACCCACTGCGGTGCAGCGCACAGCGGCAAGGGTGCTGAATATTGACATGAATAAGGTTGAAGTGGACACAACAAGGCTGGGGGGTGGATTTGGCGGTAAAGAAGACCAGGCGACAACATGGGCGGTGATGTGTGCACTGGCAACTCACCTGCTGAAAAAACCGGTGAAGTACTGCCTGCACCGCATGGAGGATATGCGGATGACAGGCAAGCGGCATCCTTATTCTTCAGATTTTAAAATCGGGCTGAGCAAAGATTTAAAGATCCTTGCTTATGAAGCAACATTCTATCAGAATGCAGGTGCTGCCGCAGATTTATCCCCTGCTGTAATGGAAAGAACATTATTTCATTGCACCAATTCCTATTTTGTACCGAATGTAAAAGCAACGGCTTACAGTTGCCGAACCCATTTACCGCCCAATACTGCTTTCCGTGGTTTTGGCGGGCCGCAGGGAATGTTTGTGATAGAAGCGGCGATAGACAAAGCAGCATCGCAGCTCGGCATTGCTGCACTGGAGATACAGCAGAAAAACCTTTTACAGAACGGTGATGAATTCCCCTACGGGCAAAAAGCCGAAAGCGAAGCCAACGAATGCTGGAGCAAAACAAATCACTTGTTTGGAATAACAAAACTGCAAAAAGAAGTCGCTGATTTCAATGCGTCAAACAAAATGTATAAAAGGGGAATGGCGCTGATGCCCATTTGTTTTGGCATCTCGTTTACCAAAACATTTATGAACCAGGCCCGGTCACTGGTGCATGTTTACACAGACGGCAGTGTGGGCATCAGCACGGCAGCGGTGGAAATGGGGCAGGGGGTAAACACTAAAATGCTGCAGGTAGCGGCACAAATTTTTTCTATTGACCCGCTGAAAGTGAAAGTGAATACAACCAATACATATCGTATCGCCAATACTTCCCCGACTGCTGCAAGCGCCGCAGCTGATCTGAATGGAAAGGCAACCGCTATTGCCTGTAATGAAATATTGAAACGGATGAAACAGGCAGCGGCGGAAGAATTAAAGACTACAGCCGGATCTGTTGAGATAAAAGATGAAACGGTTTATGTGAACGGAAAGAAAACGGACCTGGGCTGGAAGAAGCTGGCAATGCTGACACACATGAAAAGGGTCAGTCTTTCAGAACTGGCGCATTATACGCCGCCGGGTATTCATTTTGATGCTGCAAAAGAAAAAGGGCACCCGTTTGCCTATCATGTGTACGGAACGGCTGTTACTACTGTAACAGTGGACTGCCTCCGGGGTATTTATGAAATTGATTCGGTAAAAGTGGTGCATGACTTTGGACAAAGTATGAACACCATGGTGGATATGGGCCAGTGTGAAGGCGGCATTGTACAGGGCATCGGCTGGATGACGATGGAGGAAATTGTGTATGACAAGGAAGGAAAATTGCGGAGCAATGCATTGAGCACCTATAAAGTACCGGATATTTACTCAGCGCCAAAAGAAATAACAATTTATCCGCTGGAAACACAAAAAGAAAATTTAGCCGTCTTTCAAAGTAAAGCGGTGGGCGAACCGCCGCTGATGTATGGTATCGGCGCTTATTTTGCGCTTCGCAATGCGGTGAAGGCATTTAATCCCCTTGCAGTTATTCCTTATGATGCCCCGATGACGCCGGAAAAAGTGCTGATGAATTTATACCCACAACCCTGATGGGGGTTTAAGAAGATTTCTGTTATGCAAAAGCCTTTACAAGTTTGGAATCTTACTAATAAAAGCCTTCAGGAAAAAATTCCTGTCATCCTTCTTTATGTTTTAGAAAGCAAGGGCAGCAGCCCCGGTCGCCAGGGATTTTTTATGACAGTAAATGCAAAGGGAGAAATGGCAGGCTCCATCGGCGGCGGCATCATGGAACACAAGTTTGTGGAAATGGCAAAAGAGAGGCTGAGAACCGGGAGCCGGGAGGCAGGAGTCAGGAAGCAAATTCATGATAAGACAGCAGCAACTGACCAGAGCGGGATGATCTGTTCGGGGGAGCAAACGATACTGCTATATCCTGTCAGGAGTAAAGATGCAGACATAGTTCAGCGCCTCATTGCTTCCCTGGAACAATTTAAGAACGGGACGTTGACCCTTTCACCTGCCGGTATTGATTTTGAGGACAGGGTGCCGGGAGAAGATTTTGTATACAGCTTAACCTCAGAAGATAACTGGTTATACAAGGAAAAAACCGGTTATAAGAACCAGCTCTTCATCATTGGTGGCGGGCATTGTGCATTGGCTTTTTCCAAACTAATGCGGGAAATGGATTTTTATATTACCCTGTTTGAAGAACGGGCCGGGCTGAATACACTTGCAAAAAATGAGTTTGCCCATGAGATAATGATTGTGGATGATTATACGGCCCTGTCCAATCTTATTCCTTCCGGCAAAAGCCAGTATGTGGTCATCATGACCTTTGGTTACCGCACCGATGATATCGCCCTGCGGGCATTGCTGGGTAAAAATTTTACGTATCTCGGTGTGCTGGGCAGCAAAACCAAAATGGAAAAGCTGTTTGCTGCCTACCGTGAAGAAGGGATTGATGAAAACGTATTGCAGCGAATATGTACACCGGTTGGCCTTGATATTAACAGCGAGACGCCGGAAGAAATAGCAGTGAGCATCGCTGCACAAATCATTCAGATTAAAAACAAAACCTGAGATGCAGTGGTTGTTTATTTTACTTATTGTTTTTCCCGCTGCGGCATCGGCGCAGCAGCAGGATGCTTGTTCAATTCATGACCTGAAGACGGGGAAATTTACAGATGACAAAAGCAATATCTACACCCTGCCGTTTTAAAGCCAAAAAAGTTTTCCTTATTCAAGGTTATGATGCTGCGGGCAACTATGTACAACTCGCCACAAGGTTTTATACACAAAAAGGAGTTCGCTACCTGCGTCCCGGCAGTTTTTACCGCAGCCTGCATCATTGATAAACGGTTTGCCCGGTATGCCTCAATTGTTTACCTTAACCCACTAAACGAATTGCTATGACTATCATTTATATCATCCTCGGGCTAATTGCCCTCCTGCTTATTGCATCTGCATTAATGCCGAAGGCATACAATGTTGAAAAATCAATTATCATAAAAAAGCCGGCAGACAGTGTTATGAATTATATCGGTAACCTGAACCACTACCGCGACTGGAATCCCTGGGCAAAGATGGAACCCGGCGCCAGCAGCGCTATTACAGGAAACCCAATGACACCGGGGCATAAGTATCGTTGGGAGGGAAAGAAAATCGGCATCGGCGAACTGCGTTTGCTTAGCGCTGACAATAAGCATATTCATTTTGATCTTGAATTTTTTAAGCCCTGGAAAAGCAAGGCAAAGGACAACTGGCATTTTGAACCCTGGAGCGACGGCAGTGAAACCAAGGTAACCTGGCAAAACAGTGGCGACCTGCCCTGGCCCATAGCAAGACTGATGGGGCCGATGATCAACAAAAACCTGAATCACCAGTTCGTACAAGGCCTGGATAACCTGAAGAAGATGTGCGAAGGATGACCGATTAAAGGTGCTCTAGTTCTGATTTTGTTTTTTCATTCCTCACATTACCCGTATTCAAAGTTGTTGCCGGCTCAAACAGCATCACCTGTACTTCTTCCTTTGCATGAGGACGATGCTCCACTCCTTTGGGAACAATAATAAATTCCCCTTCATTTATCGTAACTGTTTTATTACGGAACTCCATATCAAAACTTCCTTTCACCACATAAAACAACTCATCTTCGTTTTCGTGATGATGCCATACAAAGGGGCCTTTGAATTTTACTAATTTAACCTGCTGGCCATTTAATTCACCCGCTATTTTCGGGCTCCAGTGTTCGGTAAACAGGGAAAACTTATCAGCCAGATTTATTTTTTCCATAGCCCGAAATTAAAATAAAAAAATCCTGCCGCAGCAGGACTTAGTAACCTATTTGCTGTTATTAATAGCATTACAACTTCACAAATCCCTTCGCTTTATTTCTTACAGATAATAACCCCAAACCCCGGCGCATGCAGTTTCTTTAAAACCGTTTGGGTAAACCCTGCCTTTCCGGTAATCTCTTTTACTTCTTCTTCGGTATATGTTTTACCGCCTGCCTGGTGCAGCAGGTTTAAGGCCATATAAGAAGTGGTGGCTTTTGATAGCTGCGATTTACCTCCTATTCCTTTAATCTGGTCAAGAATTACATATTGGCCACCCGGTTTCAGCAGGGAGAAAACTTTGGCTGCAAGCTGTTCGTTTTCTTCGCGGTTCAGGCCGTGAATAATATTAAAGGCAAGAATAACATCATTGTCGCCTGCCAGGTTATCTTTCATAAAATCTGCAGCCAGGAAAGAAACCCTTTCCGCAGCATGGTGTTTGGCAATACATTCATCAGCATAAGGCTTTACCGGAGGCAAATCAACGATAACGGCATTCAACTGGCGGTGGCGACGGCAGAGTTCAATACTGTAAAGCCCATGCGAGCCACCTAAATCAAGCAGGCGGGCAGGCCCTGCGGGTATGGGTATTTTGCCGGCCACCTCTTTGTAATTGGTTTGTGAAATATCTATCATGGCACGGGAAAACAACTCCCACTCATGTGCTGACATTTCATCCAGCATGCCGCCCCCTGACCGTTTGCCTGTTTTGATGGTATCATCCAGTTTCAAATATCCCTTATATAAATAATCACAAAAGAGTATGAAGTTTCTGAAATTCTCCGGTGATTTTTGGGATAAGCTCTTAAACCCCCTTTTGTTAAAAGCATAAGCTGTTCCGCTTTTTTGGACATATCCCAATGCCTCCAGGCAGTCCAGTATAAGCGTTGTTCCCGTTTCACTGCAGCCGCTTGTTTTTGCAATTTGTTTTACATCCTGGTATCCGGTAGTCAATGCATCGGCGATGCCCAGTTTTACAGAACTGCCGAGGGCAAAACCAAGCCCTACGGAAAAAGAAGCATCCGCAAAAGGATGGGGAATAATGTCTTTGGATAAAAGAATTTTTTCAATCAATGAAAAACGGTAAATCATTGTTACAGGTTTTCCGCAAAAATCAAAACAACGGTGTCCAAAAAATTGTATAAACCGGACATTGATAGTCAGGTAAAATAAATATGACCGGGCAGGGGGCCCATCATTTTTTTATACTTCCCGGGGGTGTAGCCGGTAAAAAAACGAAAAGTTCTTACCAGGTGAGCCTGGTCATAAAAACCGCTTTCGTAAGCAACACCTGTCAGTGAATCCTTTTCTTTATGAATTTCATAAAGCGCTTTCAGGTATTTGCGGTAGATAAGATAATCAGCGGGGCACATTCCCATCCATTCGTTTGCAATCCTTCGCAGTTGCCTGTCGCACAGGTTATATTTTTTGCTTAATGCCCCGGCAGAGTAATTATGCACTTCCCCGTCATAATGAATGGCGGCAATCCTTTTATCAGCAAGGCACCCATTGCTTGCAGTAATTTTTTTTCGCAGCCAGTTCATCACTATGGTTGTTTGCCTTTTGAACACACCGGCTGCAGCCACTTGTTCAGCCAGGATGTTTAATTCAGGGCATAATAATTCGGAACTGATGACACGGTCGTTCAGTTCTGCTACGGGAATTCGGAAAAGAAACTTTAGTGCATAGGGATTTAACTGAATACCAAAAAAGCAGTGATACCCGCTTTTTACAATTTCATAAGGGGAAAAATTGACACCATTTATCAGCGAAGATGGGATGTCAATAATCTCTGAACTGTTGGACTTTCGGCAATAACCTTTTTCAGACAAATTGAAAATAATTTCGGCCGTACCCTTTGGCAATATCATTTCTTTTGCAGCATCCAGGTTTCTTTCCTGCACTTTCCAAATCATTCTTACCAGCATCCTTTCTTCCGGCAATGTTGGAAAAAATATTTCTGAAGAAGCCTCCGGCATCCGTATTTGTTTACTGGGGTTTGCAAGTCCCTGTTTGCTAAAGTTAACACTTCTTCAAAAATGCTTTTGAAAGGCTTCTCACTGCGGATGGCTGAAATTTTTTTCCTGGGACTGTAAAAAAATAAAAAAGTCCTGCCGCAGCAGGACTTACTAACCCGGGTGCATTTTTTTAATAGAAGAACTGTTCTTTCACCACCTTGCCGTCTTTTACTTCGTAAACACACACTTCATCCATCTTTATCCGCCCCATACCCTTCATGGTTACATCCATGCCCATGGCACAGGTAATGTAGTTGCCGCCTACCAACAGGTCGCTTACCCAGCCGCCATGCATTTCTTCTATCATGGATTGAAACTGCCTGCCTTTCTCTTCAATGGCCTGTTTACCTTTTACCGACTGAATACCCTGAGCATGGGGCGGCTCTATGCTTTCGCAATCATCGGCATAGAGTTCTTCCTGTGCCTGGCCCCATTTGTTTTCTTTAAAAAGTTCGTTCATGCGGTTGGCCACATCCTGTGTGGTCATAACAGCTTCTGTTGTTGACATAGTTTAAAGTTTTAAAAGTTAAAAAAGTAGGGAGAAGTTACGGAGGTTTTACTCTTGGAAAAATTAAATTTGTATAAACCCTCTATTTCAAGTGTTGAGTGTTCAGCGGGTCAGCAGTTTAAAAGCAATATTGCGCCCCATCTTCTGCATAATGGCCAGGTTTATCCAGCTCAGGGCAAACTGTTCCATCAAATCAAATTTGTTGTTGCCGCCAAAGTCAATACAACCGGCAAAGCCGGCATCCAGCGCCAGTTGGCGGGCAATGGCTTTTCCTTTTGTGCTGTCGCCTGCCATAAACATATCAAGGGCTGTTCCATTATAATCGGGGTTCGTCATATTTTCAAACCCGGTGGTATTGAAACATTTTACCACATCGGTGGTATTGCAGTTGGCCAGGATGGCATCGGCGGTATTGGTAAAACCGGCCGGTTTCATAAACACGGCATTCATGGTATCAATAATCACTTTGCCGCTTACATCGCCCAAGGAAGCAGCCACCTCTGCAGCAAATTGTGCCGGGGTGGCTATAATAATAACATCGGCCTTTTTCACAGCATCTGTTATAGTATGCGCCGTTATATTATTTAGGGAGAGCAACTCCTTTCCTTTAAATGAAGAAGTATCCCTGACTCCCAAAAAAATAGAATGCCCTGCTGCAGCAAAACGCCGGGCCAGCGCCCCGCCTACATTACCTGTTCCGATTATTGCAATGTTCATTTTTTATTTTTTTATGATTGATGTAAAACTAAACACTAAAGCAAAGATGATTGCTAAGCCTGCACCCACTTACTGCAAAAACCCTTTTACCGGCTCCAGTTTCGGTGGCAGATGTGTTTCGCCCAGCATTTCTTTTAAATCCCTTTCTATGGTATTGCACAAAGCTGCCAGGGGCACATCGGTAATACGGTTTACAAAAGGGTCTTCATTTACTTCGCCCACTTTCCCCATTACACCAAAAACAAACGACACTAAAATACTCAATGGCACCATCAGCGCCGGGTAACCCATTTTGGTAAAATCGTTGATTAATGAAAAGGGCAGCACGGCCATAAATACCAGCAGGAACAGCCTGGTAAAATAATGGTACTGGCGCAACAAGGGTGTATTTTTAATACGTTCGCAGGCGCCCTGGAAATTATTAAAGCCGGCCAGTGTTGGTTCCAGGCTGATGTTATCAAAAGGACCTAATATTTCACTTCGCATTCCTTCTTTTATGCGTATGCCCTGTGTTTGTAATAAATAGTTGGGCTTGTTTATTTTTTCCGCCAGTTGGGTGTATTCTTTTTCATGTAAAAAGGATTTTACTTCCTCCCAATTATCCTGCTTTCGTAAATGCAGTCGCAAAGCATGGGCAAAAGCAATCTGGCGGTACACCAGTTCTTTGCTATAAGCATCCGTTTCTATTTTTGTTGCTTTATTAATGGCGGCAGCATTGGCGGCATTGGCAATTATTTGCCTGGCAAAAATCCGGCTGTTGTTGATAATATTGCCCCACTGGGTGCGGGCCTCCCACCAGCGGTTGTAGGCATTATTATTACGAAAGGCCAGGAAGATAGCTAAGGCGCTGCCCAAAATTGCTGCTACTGAAAACGGCAGGCTTATCTTTTCCAGTAAATGGGTTTTATACAAAAGATATACGGTTACTGAAAACAGAACCGATACCAGCAGCTCTAACCGCATGTATCGGGCAACGGTGACGGGGTTAAATATTTTACGAAGTACCATACGCTTATTAAAATTCGTTTCTCAAAAATATCCCAAGGTTATGGGTGGTTGTAAAATTATTTTTTCCCGTTTGATTAAAGTCTGCCATAAAACCCGCTGCCATAGTGTGGTGTTTTAAACCTAAGCGAACCCGCTGTGTTAAACTCCACACCTGAGCAGATGGAGTGTAAACCGGAAAAAGTTCTAACTGCCCAAAGGCATGAAGGCCGGTTTTTATTTTTGGCTGAAAACGGAACATGCCAAACACATCTATACCACCTTGTTTTTTCAAATCGGCTACGGCCCACCCAAAAAACATATAACTGTTTTTTTGCCTGTAATACTGTATGCCCGATTTCAGTACAAACCCTTTTTGCAAAAAAGAACCCACGGCAACGATTCCTAATCCGTTTTTAAAATTATAGGATACAGCATTGGTGGAACCAAAGAGTGCAGGATTATTTTTATAGTCAACACTTGCTCTGTTGCGGCTGAAAAAAAGAAAAGCTGTCCGTTCTTCTTTTTTGTTTTTAAAGTTTTTAAACCACATGATGTCCACTCCCGCCCGCTGATGACCGGCATAGGCTTCTGCCATTTGCGTCATGGCCATGCCCCCGTACAAGAGCATGGCCATGAGCAGGGATAGTTGTTTATACAGCATTATTTGTTCAATGCTTTTACCACTAGCTCTGCAGCGGCTGCCCCGGAATTTTGCTGCTGGCCGGTAATTAAATTACCATCGGCAATGGCATAGGATGAAAAAGGGGCTGCCACTTTAAAAGTTGTTCCGGGAATTTTCTTTGCTTCTTCCTCTATACGGTAAGGCTGAATTTTCATACCCACCGCTTTATCGGCAAACTCTTCTTCGGCATCGGCAAAGCCAGTCCATGTTTTACCCGCTACCAGCAACTCGCCGTTTGATTTTTTTGCTTCCAGTAATAACGTGGTGCTGTGGCAAACTGCGGAAGTTGGTTTACCTGCTTCATAAAATGCCACAAAAAGTTTTTCCAAATCCTTATTGCCTTTGAAAGTGTACATCGGGCCCTGGCCACCCACTAAAAAGATGGCATCATAATTTTTAGCATTGGCTTCTGTAAGTTTTTTGGTATTGGCCAGCATGTCGTTAAACGATTTTTGTTGCATATAGCCCAGTGATATTACATCATGCGCCGAATAACCGCTGGCATCGGTGGGATTGCTGTAGCCGTCCATTTCCAGCTTTCCGCCTTCGGTGCTTACCAGTTCCACTTCATACCCCGCTTCCTGGAAAACCCGCAGCGGGTGGGTCAATTCAGCGGCCCAGAAACCGATAGGCCAGCCGGTTTGTTTGGAAACTGAAGGTGAGCTGGCTACCATTAAGATTTTACCTTTTGAAGGCGCACCATGAAAGTGCACATAGTTGTTTACTTCTGATATCATTTTTTTTGATTTTGATTGTTTAAGTTTTGTAGTTTGTTTTTGAGCTGACAGCGCTAAGGATGTAAAAGCCATCAGTAAAAAGGTTAGCGAAGGTTTTATCATATTTCTTTTTTTAAAGTTTGTGAGAACAAATTTGATAACGGCGACTGATTATACCTTGTATAAAACAAAAAAGGCCGCAACGAACTTTTTGGTTCGTAAGCCGTAATTTTATGAAATGCCTGATGTATTTGTCCATAACCAGCGTTTCTATAACCCTGTTGATTATGTATTGCAACAAATCGGCGGCACCTGGAAGGCGCCGGTGCTCTGGCGGCTGAAGAAAAAAACGTTGCGCTATACCGAGCTGGAAAAAGACATTCCGCACATCAGCCAGAAAATGCTGACCAAAACCCTGAAGGAACTGGAATCCGATGGCATTATTGATAAAAAAGTATATGCAAAAGTGCCGCCGCATACGGAATACTCGTTAACGGCAAAAGGGAAAAAAATTATTACGCTGATTGAGTTCATCCGCCAGACCGGTATTGAATTAATGCAGGAAGAAGGAATAGATTATGAAGCTATGGTGAAAGAAGAAAAGAAAAATGCTGCAAAAAAGTAAATGGTTATGGTTAACCGCAACCCTGTTTTTGATTAGCTGCTCCGTCAGCAATAATCCGCTGCGCAAAGAAGTGAAGCTGTTGCAAAAAGGAGGTATTAAAGATGATACCAGCTTTGTTTATGGACTTCCTTTTGAAAACGGTAAAGCTCATTTTTTGATACAGGGTTATTTTGGAAAATATTCTCATAAAGAAAGGGCGGCGCTGGATTTTAAAATGAAGAAAGGAACAAAGATTCTTGCAGCCCGCGATGGTGTGGTGACAAGGGTAAAAGAAGATGGCGATAAAGGCGGCTGGAACCGGAAGTACCGGCAGTATGGAAACAATATTATCATTCAACATGCAGATAATTCCCGCAGCGGTTACTGGCATTTGCAAAAAGATGGTGTGCTGGTAAATGTTGGGGATACGGTTAAAAAAGGGCAGGTGATTGCCCTCAGCGGTAATACAGGCTACACGGCGTTTCCGCACCTGCATTTTATTGTATGGACTTCCCGGGGCGGCCAATGGCAGCAGGTGCCCACCCGTTTTGAAACATCAAAAGGAATAAAATACCTGAAGCCGTGGAAATGGTACCGGAGCAGGAGATAATTATTACATTTAAAAATGAGTCTTTCTGAAATCTGGAAGGAACTGGTTAATAATATCCAACACACTAAACCGTTGGAATGGATAAGCACCATTACACAAATTGCCAGTGTGTGGTTTGCCCGCAAAAACAATGTATTGGTTTATCCTACCGGCATAATTGGTGTTTTAATTGCATCATACCTTTATTTTAATTCAAAGCTATATGCTGATGGCTCGCTGAATATTTATTATTTCGGGATGAGTGTGTATGGCTGGTATAACTGGGTGCAGAAAAAAGATGCAGCGCATTATACTTACCCCATCAGCTGGTGTACCAAACCGCAACTGGCATTTGGCATTGGGTTCTTTTTTTTCTTTTGGGGTGTAATTTATTTTGTGCTTGCCAAACTTACCGATAGTAATACGCCGCTGCTGGATTCCCTCGTTTCCTCATCTGCCATCACGGCTATGTGGTGGATGGCCAAACGTAAAATTGAAAACTGGCTGGCCTGGATATTCAGCAATATTGTTGCCATACCTTTAAATTTTTATAAGCATTATTATCTTTTTACATTGATGTATATCCTTTTTCTTGCGATGGCCGGGTGGGGATATGTGGAATGGAAAAAGAAAGCAGCAACCGCATAATGCAACAGGAATCCAACCATAAACCACTTTACATCCTCATCGGCCTCGCTGTACTGATCAATTTCAGCGGTTTGTTCGTTCCGCTGATGGATCCCGACGCAGGTGTATATGCATCTATCAGCAAAACCATGGCGCAGCAAAATGATTTTGTAAACCTCCATTTCCAGGAAACCGACTGGCTGGATAAACCGCATTTCCCTTTTTGGATCACTGCCATTTTCTTTAAACTCTTTGGCTACCATGACTGGGTGTACAAATTACCGGGTATCCTTTTTGTCTTGCTTGGCGCATATTATACCTTCCTCTTTGCCAAAAAATACTATAATACTACCATAGCGCTCTGGTCGGCTTTCATTTTGTTGACAGCAATGCATATCATCATCTCCAATAACGATGTGCGGGCAGAGCCCTTTCTCACCGGTTTGATCATTGCCGCTGTTTATCATTTTTCCAACTCTCTTTCCGGCAAATGGGGCTGGCAACTGGTGGCAGCCTGTTTTTTTTCAGCTTGTGCTGTTATGACAAAAGGAATTTTTACACTTATACCTGTTGGCGGGGCTATAGCCGGAGGGTTGATCATTAACCGAAGGTGGAAAGAGCTATTTCATTGGAAATGGGTTCTTGCTGCAGTACTGGTGGCTGTTTTCATCACACCCGAACTATATTGTTTATGGAAACAGTTTGACACCCATCCGGAGAAAACTGTACTGGGCAGTAATAATGTTTCAGGCATTAAATTCTTTTTGTGGGAGAGCCAGTTTGGCCGTTTCTTCAATACAGGCCCCATTAAAGGAAAAGGAGATAAGCTTTTCTTTTTACATACACTGCTGTGGGCTTTTCTTCCCTGGGCTTTACTGATGTATGCAGCCCTGTTTACAAAGATTAAAACAGGCTTCAATAAAACTAATGCGGTATTTAATGAGTGGTTCACTCTTTCCGGCAGCCTGCTGACACTGCTGCTGTTTTCATTTTCCGGTTTCCAGTTGCCGCATTATACCAATATTATCTTTCCGATGCTGGGCATCCTGACAGCCCACTTTATATGGCAACAGTCCGGCAGTAATAAAAAGGTGTTTACCAAAATCCAAAACGTACTTACCATCTTATTACTGGTACTGGCTGCCGGTTTAGCAATATTGTACCGGCCGGGGCTGAATGTATTTACCATGTTCATTCTCCTTGCTACCGTTGTTGTGCTTATTTTCTTCCGGCGCTTTTTTAATATAGAGCATGCATGGCTCCCTTATATCCGCTCTGGCCTTGCCGTACTGGCTATCGGGTTATTCCTGAATCTTTCGTTTTATCCGGACCTGCTCCGTTACCAGTCAGGCAATAGGGTTGCAAAATATATGAATAAGAATCACCCGGCTGAACCTCTTGGCAGGGCCGGCATTTATTTTCCCTCGGGTGAATTTTACCTGCGGGAATTTACTCATGCAACAACTACAGACGCCGTTATCAAAAAAGAGTTTACGGCCGCCCGGTTTTTGTTTTTGAAGGAAGATGAGCTGAAAAAACTGGAGGAGGCCGGCCTCCTCTTGGAAAAAGTAAAAGAGTTTGATGAATTTCATGTTACTATGCTAACACTGAAATTCATCAATCCCAAAACAAGGCAAAAAGAACTTCGTAAGCACTACCTGGTCCGCCTGCTGTGATGCCCGGTTAATATTTTACCGGGATAAATATTGATTCAGTCTTTCCAGTACCACCACGGGGCTGATGCCGGTAATACAGGGCCGTTCGGTACAGCTTGTCTTGCGGTGATTGGCTGCGCTGACACAGGGGGAGCAGGGAAAGCCAAGGTAAAAGGCTTCGGCATTTCCTCCGATGGGCAAGTACAGGTGCGGGGTTTCCGGGCCAAACAAAACAAATACTTTTAAGCTCGTTACTGCTGCAAAATGTGCCGGGCCTGAATCATTTGTCAGCATGATGCGGCTTACCGAATACAACGGCACCAGCTCATCAAAAGAAAAAAAACCCGATGAATTGATGCAGCGTTTATCTGCAATCATATCCGTTACCTGCTGCACATATTCTTTTTCAGCCGGTGAGCCGGTCATGATGATAATAATATTATGAAACCGCTTCAGTAATTCCCGGCCTGTTTCTGCAAAACTTTCCTGTGGCCAGCGGCGCTGTGGCAGCATATCGGAGGCGTTTACATTCAGCAGTACCACGGCTTCATTGTTCCAGCCCGGATAAAGATGTCTGATTTTGTTTTTAATATTATCTGTTGCAAGGGCGGGAACTTCGGCCTTTGCCGGTTGCAACTCCTGCGGTAATACAGGAACAGTGGCATACGCATTATCAAACAGCCCCAGGGCTTTATTTACCAGCGAAATGAAATTGACCGCTATATGTACATGGGGGTTATAGCGGACGGGTTTGTTCACCAGGTTGCCGCGGTATAAACCCTCGTCGTGCAGGCTGGTAAAACCAACCCTTGATCTTGCACCGCTGAAGAAACCAAGCAGCGCTGTAAAACGGGAAAAGAGCTCCAAATCAATTACCGTGGTTATTTTTTTTCTTCTGCACCAGATAAGAAAGCGGATGACATCGGCAATAAGTGATAAGAAGTTTTCCGCATTCATTTTGAAAATATTCTTTTCGGGAATGGTTTTCAAAATTTCGAGGCTTTTATAGTTCTTTTTGAAAATAACAAAGAAGAGTTCTGCATTGCCGTCCAGTTTCAGTTTCCGCATGGCCGGGTCGGCAATGATGGCGCTCCCCATTTCTGACAGTTCAATAAATAAAGTACGACTGACATCCGGCTTTATATTTCTTGGCTGACGAAGCAGGCCGGCCAGCCAGCAGAAAGGGCTGATAATAAAACAGAGTGGCACACCCGCCCATCTGTCAATTATTCTCATCGTGTTTACCGTCATACTCTGATTCTGTCTTTAAAAACGGCGTAAAAGTAGCGTAATTCATTTTTGCAATCACAAAAGACCCGTTTAATCAATCCTTCCTTTTATTTTTGACTATACTATTAAGCAGATCAAAACAGTGTCATTAAAAAAAATAGTTGTCATAGGCCCTGAAAGCACCGGCAAAAGCACTTTATGTGAACAACTGGCCCGGCATTATGGCACTTTGTGGTGCCCCGAGTTTGCCCGGGAATATTTACTCACTAACGGAACTGTTTACAGCTATGACGACCTGCTGGCGATTGCCAGGGGCCAGTTGGCGATGGAAGATGAATTCGCCGCAATGGTTCATCATACAAAGCCCCTCTTTATTGATACAGAGATGTATGTAATGAAAGTATGGTGTGAGTTTGTGTTTGGCAAATGTCATCGTTTTATTCTGAACCAGATAGTGGCAAGAAAATACGACCTGTACCTTTTGTGTAATACCGATCTGCCCTGGACCAAAGATGAGCTGAGGGAATATCCTGATCCGGAAATAAGACAGAAGCTTTATAAGATATATAAAGATATTCTGGTAAACCAATCGGTTCCGTGGGCAGACATTCGTGGTGACAATGAAGAAAGACTGGCGAAAGCGGTTGAAGCGGTTGATCGTTTAATCAAGGCGGGCTGATCCCCGTCACCCGGATTATTTCTAAATCGGTATGTAAATTATCCATCTGCCGCTGAATGGAAGCAGCCCGTCGCACCAGCCAGGATGAAGCCGGTTTTACTTTGTAGCGCTTTGGATTGGGTAGGCAGGCGGCTATCATGGCCGCTTCCTGTTTGCTTAAATTTTTTGCCGGTTTATTGAAGTAAGCCTGCGATGCCGCTTCAATTCCGAAAATGCCTTCGCCCATTTCTATCACATTCAGATAGACTTCCAGTATCCGCTTCTTTCCCCATATCAGTTCTATCATAAAAGTAAAATAGGTTTCCAGCCCTTTTCGGATCCAGCTTCGCCCCTGCCACAGAAAAACATTCTTGGCTACCTGCTGGCTGATGGTGCTGCCGCCGCGGATGCGTCCCGGTTTCTTCTTATTGTAAGCCATTGCTTTCCTGATGCTTTTCCAGTCGAAGCCGTTATGGTCAGGATAGAGCTGGTCTTCCGAAGCAATAACAGCCAGCCTTGCCTGGGGCGAAATAAATTTGCGGCCTACATAATCTCTTTTCAGTCCGTGGCCGCTCACCCAGCTTATTAGCTGTGTGATGGTGATGGGCGGGTTCACCCATTTCAGTAAAATGATATAAAACAACTGGATAATAAATATCCAGATGAAGATGCGCTTGCCCCATTTCCACAGTTTGCGGAGAAACTGTTTCGCTTTGCTGTTTTTTGTTTCAAAGCCGTTTGCCATAAACGATAAGCCCCCATACGAGGGCAATTCCAAATACGATCAACAGCAGGCCGTTGATCCTGTTGATGATATGGATATTATGAGGAGTGAGCCGGTTCCTGATCTTGCCGGCCAGCAACACTTTCAGCACATCTGTTCCCAGCATCCATACCAGGCAGGTGGTAAATATAATGATGCGGTTATTTACTGCATGATAGGCCACCGCAGTGGAAGTGGTAATCCAGAAAATAAAAACGGCCGGGTTCAGCGTATTCATGAAATAACCGGAAAGGAAAATTTTGGCATAATCCCTTTTTCGGAATTTAAGCACCTGCTGTCCCTGCTTATTTACCTTCACTTTCTTAAAAAAAAGAAAATAAATACCTATGGATACCAGGAAAACGCAGCCTGCTACCCCTACTTCTGTTTTGTATTGTTTCAGGCTGTTGAAAAGTTCGGTGAAAATATTACTCACCAGCACCAATGAAATATCGCTGGCCGAAACGCCGAGAATGAAAGCAAAACCGCCGCGGTGCCCGTTGTTCAGGCTTTGTTTGATAATGGAGAAAAGAACCGGCCCTACTGAAATACTTAGCAGCAAACCGAAGCCTACGCCTTTTAAAATTGCTTCAAACATTCAGTAAAATAATGCAGAAAGTATTATGTGGTGTCAAATACTGCCTGTTGTAAGAAACCGCTCCCATTCTTCCAGCATCTTTCCCTTCATCACTCTTGGAAATTTATGCTGGCTACCTAGTTTTTCTTTCAGTTCCATGAACTTTAGGAATTTTTCTTCCGGCATCACTTCGAGGAACACTTCTTTCAGCGCACTGTCTCTTTCGGTGGCATAGTCATCATTCAGCACCCGCAGGTTCTCGTCAATTCTTCTGCGGAGTATTTCGGCATCCACAATATCATTGGTGGCTACATACCAGCGATGGGCAAAGAAGTTCTCAAAGGGGAATCCTACTACCGTGTATTCGGGGATGCTGATATTGAACTCTTCGCTTGCCAGTTCGATGGCCTTGTTCATATTCTCCACGCTCAGGTGTTCGCCGGTTAGACTCAGGAAATGCCTGGTGCGGCCGGTAATCACCACTTCACTTTTCTCCAGGTCCACAAACTTAATGGTATCGCCGAGGATATAGCGCCAGGATCCGGCATTGGTACTAATCAGCAGGGCATATTCTTTCCCTTCTTCCACCTCATGAATCATTTTTGCTTCGGGATCGGCGATGATATTTCCGTCGCTGTCAAAATTTTTCTCGTCAAACGGGACAAATTCAAAGAAAATATTATTATCAAGGATCAATTTCATGCCTTTGGCATGTTCCCTTGTTTTATAGCCGATAAAGCCTTCGCTGGACAGGTAATTCTCGATATATACAATGGGCTTGCCCAGCAGTTTTTCAAATCCTTTTTTATACGGTTCGAAGGCAACGCCGCCATGAACAAAAAAGCTGAAGTTGGGCCATATCTCATGTATATTTTTAACCTGATAGTGCTCAATAATCATTTCCATACACATCTGGCACCAGGCCGGTACGCCTACAACATAACCAATGTCCCATTCTTTGGCATGTTCCACTATTTCATTCAGCTTCTGGTTCCAGTCGCTCATAGCGGCAATGCGGCCCCCCGGTTTATAAAAACTCTGAAACCAGAAGGGCCTTTTCTTTGCCAGTATGCCGCTCAGGTCACCGGCATACCATCCGGCTTGGCCTTTTTTCAGGTCGGTGGCGCCACCAATAGCTAAAAAACCTTTTGTCATGGCCCTTTTGTTGGCCTCTTCATATTTGATGAGGCTGAGCAACTGGCGCAGGTAATTAACGGTATTGCTTCTTAATAATTCTTTGGTAACTGGAATATATTTACTGGCCGCTTCTGATGTACCGGAGCTTAGTGCATAATACTTGATCTTTCCGGGCCAGGTTACATCCGATACTCCTTCCAGTGTTTTCTTCCACCATTCGTTATATATTTTGTTATAGTCATGCACCGGCACCAGTTCCTGGAAGCGTTTGGCAGGATGGCGGCTCAGCAGCGCTTCATCAAAGCGGTAATGCTGGCCAAATTCGGTGAACCGGGCCATCTTCAGCAGTTTTTTCAGCACCCTAAGCTGCTGTCTTTTCGGATCGTTGGGTGGAATCCGCAATGCAGCAGCTATTGCCCTTGGCAGCTTTATATCTATAACGGTAGCCATAAATGCTTTAAGGCTGTTTAAAGATACACAATGATAGTGTTGAAATTCTGCGAATATAGCCCCTGAAAGGTTTTAGCCGCCCAACTTACGGTATACTTTCCATAAGAGTTTTAAATCGCCTGCAGGATCGTAGTCCCGGGCATACCAGTAGTCCACCATCTGCAGGCTTTCCTGTGGTATTTGTTGTTTTTCAGAAAGAGGTATCCCATTGCCTGCAATTATTCCCTTGCGTAGGAATGGTATGTTTTTGGAAGGTGCGGCATATCCTATCCATGTTTTGCGGGCGGTTAAAACAGAAAAGCAATTGCCAAAAAACGAAATTGGTTTTTTAACCAAAAAAAGGTGAAGTGGAAGTGTAAGGATGGCCGCCAGCGATATACTTATATCTATCAGCCGTTTCAGCCGCCGGTTATAGGGATTGGCCAGACGGAACCCGTTTTCGATTGATACGGCTTCGCCGGAAACATCTTTGGAGTCACTGCCTACCATGCTGCTGCTTCCTGCAGAATATATCTTTATTGCTGTACCGTGTGGAAGCTGCGGTAGTCCCTCTATTATATCTTTATAAGAAATTTTTCCCCGACACATAATTATTTCTCTGAAGGGGACGGCATTGCGGAGTTTTTTTACTTCTTTCAAGCTGCCAACCGTCCCAGTGTCGTCCGTTGTTACCGCCGCCCTACCCAGTACTTTTTGCTGAAGCCCTGCTTCTTTTAGCAGGGCAATGGCCTGTTCATATTCCTGCGGCGATCCGGCTATCACTGTATTAAAATGTTCCTCTTTTTCCCTGCTGCCGCTCAATACGCCTGCCCTTATCAGCGCCCACCTCAATACGCTGATAAAAATAAAAGCGAGAAATGCCCCAAAGAGAATGATGGCCCTTGAAAAACGGTAATGTTCCGGTAACAGTGCATAGGCGGCCAGCAAAAAAATAGTGGCAATAAGCGTAGAGCGGACCAGTTCAGTCCGTTTGTACCACCTGTCATATAATCCTGCATAGTAAGCGGTGATGAGGTAGAAAAGGGTGAACGCCGGGAAAGCAATCCACAGCAATTTGTTTTCGTACCGGGTATCTGTTTTCACATATTCATTCCAGATATTCTTTGCAAGCCAGAAAGAAAGCAATATCAGCCCCGCATCTATCAGCGGTAACCCGATGCGGCGGATAAAATTTGCAGATGCCGTCAATACTGCCCTGAACCAGATGCCGGTATGCACTAAAAAAATAAAAAAACCCGCCCTGCTGCCGCTATAGTGCTTACGGACAAATTTGCTCATGGCCGTGTAGAACATCCGCACATAATTCATACTGCCCCTGCGGGTGCTTTCTCCTTTGAAATGGATAATGCTGCTTCCGGCGAAATAATAATTTTTGTATCCTGCCTTTTGAATGCGGTAGCTGAGATCCACATCTTCGCCATACATGAAAAAATTTTCATCAAAGCCGCCCGTTTTATCCAGCACTTCTTTTTTAATCATCATAAAGGCCCCGGCCAGCACATCCACTTCATTGGTTTCCCGTTCATTCAGGTGGCCTAGGTGATAGCGGGAAAAAAGACCGGAAAGGGGAAATAATTTTGACAATCCAAACAGCTTGTACAACGATGTAAGCGGTGAGGGGAATGCCCTTTTTGACTCTTTTAAAAATTTACCGCTGCCATCCAGCATCCGGATACCCAATGCACCGGCATCCGGCGTTGATTTGAAGAAAGAAATACATTTCTCAAAGCAATCCTCCGGCACAATGGTGTCGGGATTAAGGAACAGAATGTAATTCCCTGAAGCCGCTGCCAGCCCCTGGTTGCAGGCTTTGGCAAATCCTGCATTTTTATTATTGCCAATGAACCGTACCGCCGGGAACCTGGGGGGCAAATATTCCATGCTTCCGTCTGATGAATGATTGTCAACAACAATAATCTCCGCCTGCAGGCCTGTTAGGGCGCTTTGTACGGAATAAAGGCATTGCTCCAGGAAATGCTTTACATTATAATTGACTATAATAATGGATAAATGCATAAAATAAGTAAGTTCAAATCTAAAATCTAAAATCTGCAATCTAAAATCTGGTTTTATCTTTGTCCATGCTCAAAACCGCATTGACAGAGGCTGCCCGTGCGGGGGCCTCTGAGATACTTCGTTTTTTCAATAAGGAATTTATTGTCAGTAATAAAGAGGGCGTCAATAACCTGGTGACAGAAGCAGATCATGCCTCCGAAAAAGCTATCATTGAGGTGATTCACCGGCATTTTCCCGACCATCAAATCTTAAGCGAAGAAACAGGTGAGATCATTCTGGACTCCAGCTACAAATGGATCATTGACCCGATTGACGGCACTATCAATTTTGCACACGGCATTCCGCTCAATTGTGTTTCCATCGCTATTGAACATCATAGGGAGATCGTTATGGCGGCAGTTTATAATCCGCACCTTCATGAGTTCTATTTTGCAGAAAAAGGACAAGGCGCCACACTGAATGATAAACCCATCCGGGTGAGTGAACAATCGAAAACTATTAATGCCTGCCTGGTTACAGGCTTCCCTTACACCTATATCAATACTCCCAATGGCCCGCTGGAAATATTTGAACGTTTTGTCCGCAAAGGCGTGCCGGTGCGGAGACTGGGGTCTGCCGCTATTGACCTGTGCTGGGTGGCTGCCGGAAGGTTTGATGGTTTTTATGAACATAAATTAGAAGCTTGGGACAGCGCTGCCGGCTACCTGATTGTGGAAGAGGCCGGAGGAAAAGTAACAGATCACAACGGCGGGAAGTTTTCGGTGTACCAGCATAAGGTCTTAGCAACAAACGGAAAGATACATGAGGAGATGATAGCAGTAATCAATAATCATAAAGAATTATAGTATTTACGATTTCCGAATTGGGATTTACGATTTATGACAAAAACAGAACTTAGAAACCGGTTTAAGCAGTATGCAATTGCGGTAGCAAGGTTTGTATTAAAATTACCGTTTAACAGTGTAAATAAAAATTGTGCTGATCAGCTAAGTCGTTCCGCTTCATCTGCTGCAGCCAATTACAGTGCTTCCCTGCGGGCAAAATCTCCTGCTGACTTTATCAATAAATTTAAAATTGTGGAAGAAGAGCTGGACGAGTCCCTTTTCTTCTTCGAGCTGACAGAGGCTATTAATCCTAATTTCACCGAAGAGATAAATACGCTGTCAAAAGAAGGCACTGAATTACTGTCAATTATTGTAAGTTCCCTGAAAACATTGAGGTCTAAACATAGTAAAAATCGTAATTCTTAAATTGTATTTCGTAAATGAGCCATAGAACTGAAATATCCGCCCTTGGTGAATTTGGTTTAATCGAACATCTCACAAAAAACATTGAACTGCAAAATGCTTCTTCCGTTTTAGGTGTGGGTGATGATGCCGCCATAATCGACCACTTCGGCAAACAAACCGTCATCACCACAGATTTATTGATAGAAGGTGTTCATTTTGACCTCGCCTATACTCCCCTGAAACATTTGGGTTACAAATGCGTCATCGTTAACCTGAGCGACATATATGCCATGAATGCCATTCCCGCACAAATACTTCTAAGTATTGGGATCAGCAACCGGTTTAGCGTGGAATCGCTGGATGAGTTTTATGAAGGGGTGTATGCTGCCTGTGCAAAATATGGCGTTGACCTGGTGGGCGGCGATACCACTTCTTCTCAAAAAGGTTTTATTATTTCTGCTACAGCCATTGGTGAAGTGGCGCCGGATAAATTTGTAAAGAGAAGCACGGCACAAAAAGGCGACCTGCTCTGTGTAAGCGGCGATCTTGGCGCTGCGTATGTTGGCCTGTTGTTTCTGGAAAGGGAAAAGAAAATTTTCATAGAAAGCCCCGGCGTGCAACCCGATCTCGAAAATGAATCGTATGTAATTGGCCGGCTGCTGAAACCGGAAGCCAGGAAAGATATTATTGAGTTTTTTGAAACGCAGGAAATCATACCCACTGCCATGATGGACATCAGCGATGGCCTAAGCTCTGAAATACTGCATATCTGCAAAGACAGTGGCCTGGGTTGTGTGCTGTATGAAGAAAAAATCCCGGTGCATGAGGATATGAAAAAGGCAGCCTTTAAATTTGAAATAGACCCGACGGCCTGTGCCCTTAGCGGCGGGGAGGACTATGAACTGGTATTCACTATTTCTCAAAACGATTATGATAAACTGTTGCTGAATGAGCAGATAAGTGTGGTGGGGTATATGACGGAACCGGAAGCGGGATCGTATATCATCACAAAAGGCGGAAACAAGCACAAGATAACAGCACAGGGCTGGAACCACCTTGCCCAATAAGCATCAAGGTAACGATCGGGAGACAACAGGTAATAAGCAAACAATCCGTTTTCCTGTTGTCAATTAAATGAAAGGACTATGAGAGTATTACTGATTCTGTGTGTTGTTGCTGTCACGGCCATTGGTTGCGGCGTCAGTAGATCTTCTTTTTCCCCGGACAAAAAACACTCCCCTGAGCAGTTACAAAAGGATTATTTCATTTACCGTGAAATACTGGAGGCTCATCATCCCGGGTTTTACTGGTATGCCGGCAAAGACAGCATGGAGTATTATTTTGAACAGGGGCGTCAGCAGTTAAATGATTCGCTGACGGAGCCGCAGTTCCGGAAAATACTTTCCTGGGTTACGGCTAAAATAAGTTGCGGTCATACTACCATCCGACCCTCCAAAGCATGGAACAAATACAGCGATACGACAAGACTGGTCAACATGTTCCCGCTGAGCATGAAAGTGTGGGATGATGCCATGGTAGTGACGCAAAATCTCAACAGAAGAGATACCATATTAAAAAGGGGAACAATCATTACATCAATCAACGGAAAAACAAAGGAATCGCTTGTTGATACGATGTTTGAGTATATCTCCACCGATGGGTATAACCGTACCCACAAATACCAGTCGCTGAGCAACCGGGGTTTTTTTGGATCTCTCTACAACAACCTGTATGGTCTTTCAGAAAAATATATTGTTGAATATAAGGACAGTACAGAACGCTTAAAAACTGTTACCATTCCGGTTTATAATCCGGCGGCCGATACGGCAAGCCGGAGCGGCACCCGCACATTCAGACCCGCACAGCAGCAGCCTTCTGAAAAACAACAGCGGGAACAACGGCTGAATGCCGTGCGCCTGCTTCGTATTGACACGGGAAACCGCAGCGCCATGATGGACCTTGGTTCTTTTGGCAAGGGATATGGATTAAAAAGATTCTTTCGCAATTCTTTCCGGGTGCTGAAGCAAAACAAGATCACTCACCTTATCATTGATGTACGCAGCAATGGCGGTGGCAGTGTGACCAACTCCACCCTTATCACCCGGTTCCTTGCCACTCAGCGTTTCAAACTGGCTGATTCGTTGTATGCCATCCGCAAGGGCAGCCCATATCAAAAGCATATTCAAAATCATTTCTGGAACAAGCTCTTTATTTCCTTTTTCACCAAAAAAAGGAGCGATGGTTATTATCATTTTGGCTATTTCGAAAGACATTATTTCAAACCCAAAAAGAAAAATCATTTTGATGGCAAGGTCTATATCCTCACCGGCGGGAACTCTTTCTCTGCTTCTACATTGTTTGCTTCAGCGCTTATCAAACAGGACAATGTAACTGTGGTGGGAGAAGAAACCGGCGGCGGCGCCTATGGCAACTCTGCCTGGCTGATACCGGATGCTTCCTTGCCCGAAACCGGCGTTCGTTTTCGTTTACCGCTGTTCCGGCTGGTGATTGATAAAACAGTTCCGAAAAACGGAAGGGGTGTTCAGCCGGAAGTAGAATCGTTCCCCGCTGTGGAGGCAATCCGTCGCAATACTGATTTTAAAGTGGAGAAGGCGATGGAATTGATAAAGAAAGATAAAGAGGGTAAGGCTAACTGAATTATTGGCCCTCGCCGTTTATGATCACAAACCGGTCACCATCTTTCCAGAAAGGGAATTTTTCCCTGATGGCATCTAAGTGTGATTTGTCAAGTGTGGTGGTAAAAATATCTTCTTCGTCTTTTTTATGATATAGCACTTCACCCATTGGGTCAATTACCATACTTTCGCCGCTGTAGTGTATGCCGGCACCATCATCCCCTGTCCGGTTAACACCCACCACATAGCATTGGTTTTCGATGGCCCTTGCCTGTAACAGGGTTTTCCATGCATGGATCCTTTTTTCCGGCCAGTTGGCCACATAGATTAGTATATCATATTCGACCTCACTCCCCGTCCTCTTCGAAGGAGAGTGGGCCTGTCGGGACCAGACAGGGAATCGTAAATCATAGCAAACCAGCGGTTGTATTTTCCAGCCCTTTACCGAAGCGATGAATCTTTTTGTTCCGGCCGTATATTGCTCATCTTCTCCTGCATAAGCAAAGCGGTGCCGTTTGTCATAAATCCCAAAATGGCCGTTGGGCTGCATCCAGATTAAGCGGTTATAGTATTTTTGATCCTCTTCAATGATTACGCTGCCGGTAAGAACAACTTTTTTTCCCGCAGATACTCTTTTCATCCACTGTACCGTTTCCCCATTCATGCTTTCAGCCAGTTGTTCCGGCTTCATACTGAAACCGGTGCTGAACATTTCGGGCAACACCACCAGTTCTGTTTTTTCTTTTATGCTGCTAATCTTCTCTTCCAGCATTTGCAGGTTAGCGGCTTTGTCTTCCCAGTGAAGGCTTGTCTGGATGATGGACAACGAAAGTGTTGGCATTGCGTAAAGTTAGCCGTTATAAATTTGGTCTCCGGTTAAGCGTCTCACTCACCAACTCTACCTCAAACCCTTTTCCGATCAGATAAGTCATCGTTTTTTTCTTCCTCACTAAATGCTGTTCGCTTTTAAATGCGGCATACTTTTCTTTTGCCAGCCTGTTCAGCACTTCCCGATACTCTTCTTCGTCGATCTGTTTTAATGCTTTTTTAATGCAGTATTCGCTTACCTGTCTTTGCTTTAGTGCATATTTAATTTTTACCCGGCCCCAGTGTTTTATCCGAAATTTGCCCCCGGCAAAGGCAATGGCAAAACGTTCTTCATTCAGGTAATTTTCCTCGATGAGGGCGGCAATTATTTCATCGTGGTGTTTGTTCCAGACACCCAGGCCGTACAATTTCTCTTTTACCTCGCTGTGGCAGCGTTCCTGGTATGCACAGTAATGCCTTAGTTTTTGAAGTGCCTGCTCTTTTCCTTGCAGGGGTTTTTGCGCCATGCTTGCACTGGGTCTTTATGATTTACCGGGGTGGCTCTTACATTCCCTTGATATTACTGTTGCTGTTATTAATAACAGCATTTGCATCATCGCTGACGGTTTTCATCGTTTTGTCCAGACCGCTCAGTAATGCCAGCAGATTTTTGATATTGCTGTTACTCGAATTAACGGCCACTTTTGCATTATCATCCGCAGCTTTTACAGATTTGTCCAGCTCCGTCAGCGAAGCCATCAGGTTTTTGATATTGCTTTTGGTGTTGTTGATGGCTGCTTTTTTATTGTTTTGGTTTCCATCAAATGCTTTTACAACGCTGTCAAGCAGTAAGGAAAGATTTTTGATATTACTGTGGCTGACATTAATGGCAGCTTTTGCATTGTCATCGGTAGTTTTACCGGATTTGTCCAGGTTCGCCAGAGAAGCCATCAGGTTTTTTATATTGCTTTTGGTATTGTTGATAGCCGCTCTCAGGTTTTCCAGGGTGCTGTCCCGGGGCACCATATTATCTCCATGCCTTGCCGGAGAATATTCATTTGGACAAACGCCGGCAGATGCAGGAGTTTCAATCAGTATCAACAATACTAATGCTGACAGGCGGGCGAGTAAACGCAGTGTTATCATACAAACCGGTTTTTGTTACAGAAAGTTACAAAATTAATATTACTACCCTGTTTTTAGATATTATTCTTCCAGCCTGTCTGTGCAGCTGTATTCTTTTTTCAGGAAATCATCATAATAATCCGCTTTTTGAAAAAGGTTGCGAAAGGCTTCTGCGCCGTTTTCTTTTGTCATATCAAGATCATATATGATGCAGCTGAGTACAATGTTTTGTTTTACACAGCTGAGTACCAGCCCCGGCACCCGGTAGTTTTCCCGCAGCAGGAACTGGTAGAGGGGTTTGATCTTAGTTGCATCAGCCGGCATCTGGCAGAGATACGCATCGCCGGCTATGAAAAAATTTTCTGCATTATAAGTGATCTTGATTTTAGCAGATCCTTCTTTCACACTCCAGTGGTTTACGCCTTCCCTCGCCAGCCGAACATCCTTGCCGAGTTCTTTTAAAATTTCCTCAATCGTTTTTGCAGCGCCAACAGCTTCCACTTCTTTTTCCGGAGCTACGGGCAACCTTACTTCGGTACCACAACTGGGACAATATTTTGTAGAATCAATATTGACAGATGTAACCAGATAGCTGCAACTGAAGCATCGGGTGGATGCATGGCCTTTATTGGGCACATACAATAACAATGCTTCCCTTAAATAATTTACCGGCAAGGCAAAACCCAGGTTATCCCCGCCTCTTATGATAAACGAGTTGACACCTATTATTTCGCCGCTCATATTCACCAGCGGGCCGCCGCTGTTCCCGGGGTTGATGGCGGCGTCAATCTGGATATACTTCAGCCCTTCCCGGATGCGATTCACTTTGGAAATAACCCCCTGCGTTGCTGTATAATTCAGTCCGTAAGGATGTCCGATGGCCACTATGGCATCTCCGTCTTTCATTTGCTCATATTGACCAAGCCGCACTTCGGGCAGCTCAATACCCGATGGCGGCTGCAGAAAGGCCAGGTCATGCTTGCGGTCGGTGTACCATACTCTTGACAATGCTTTATCAAATATTTTTCCTGCAATAGTTACCTCTGCATCTTCGGCCACCACATGGGCGTTGGTGACGATCAGGTCAAATTCCTTAACATAAAAACCGGTGCCCGTACCACCGGCAGTGGCAATTTGTATAATGGCTTTCTGGTATTGTTCTATGATACGTTGCGGGTCCATAACCACTGATTACGCTGCGTTGAATGATTTATTTGATTTTATTTTTGATAATTCTTTTCACTTCAAGACAGTTTAGGTCTTGCACAGGATGGGTGCCGTTTAATTCTGAATATTTTTTCTCTTCTTTAATCATCCATTATCATTAAAACTGTTAAATCATTGGTTCATTTCGCTTCCATATTTAAAAACTCCATTTCGTTAACAAAGCTGTAATTAAAGTTCACTAAGTTGTCAAACCGCAGGTTGGCTGTTTTAAAATCCATCAGCGGGTATTTGTTTTTCCAGCGATTTTGAATTTCTTTTATCTTATCAATAATTGCTTCGGAGGCAAACTGGTTATTCTTCGGATCGTAATAGGCGATTGTATATCCCAGCGCCACAAAATACTCCGGGTAGTTTACCATCATATACAGGTGATACAGTTCTGTAATGGCCCTGGGCAGGCTGTAAGAATACTGGCAGTAAGAAATACCGTACTCGGCGATCTGGCTGGCGATTAAAGGATGGTTATTGTCACGGTACCAGACCAGGTTCTGACTGGCCCCGTGAATGGAGTCCGCCACCATTTTATACTGCTGCGGCGCTACGATGGAAAAAGTGTATTTCGAGCGGATGAGATAACCAAACAGTTCTTCTTTGGGAATGGCCTGCATTTTTTTAAACTCTTCCGCCATGTCCCGGATCTTTTCCGTGACCGGCCGCTCATCTTTTTTAAAATAAATGCCGGCGATTTTTTCCAGGTCGTTCAGTAGTTTTCCTTCGGGGGTGATGAGGTAATCAATCCGGTAAATCAGCGACAGCAGCATGTAGGCGATGCCACCGGAAAACTTATCGGCGTCCAGTCCTGCAATTGTATCCAATACCCCGCCGATCCATTTTTGCAAGTACTCATATTTCACTTCCTTCTCCTGCTGAGGAATTACAGAAAGGTGTTCGCTGTCTGCGGCCTGCAGCACTGCAAAATCCTGTACGAGCAGGTCGTCCTGTTTGTCGGCTTTGGTGGAAAGTTCTTTCAGCCCATAATACAATTTGCCGGGGCTGGCTGTTTCCATATCACTGTCGAAGCTCATACAGAGCCGCTCGTTATCCATGGCAAAGCGGCTGTAGAATAAATTGAAATTCATTTCCAGCAGGCGGCGCATCACCGGCACGGAGGGCTGAGGCATACGGGCCAGCGTTACTTCTGCTTTCAGCAGTTCATTATTGAATGTTCCCCGCACCATTTTGGAGCCCTGGTAAAAATGAAACCTCCCCTCCGCCCCGTTTCTTTCATAGGCCACATTCTGCACAGTGTCATCCCGCAGGTAGTCAAAAAAAGCATCCAGGCTTTCGGGGTATTTTTTTTCTTTGAAAAGATTGTCGGCATCCGTCCAGCGGCTCACTTTGGCCACCGGCTTGTTATTGTCCGAATAACGCCCAAAGCTGATAACCGGTTCTGCTGCTGCTTCCTTTTTCTTTCCCCTGCCAAAAAGTTTGCCGAACATGACTCATGAATTGAGGAAAGGCAAGATACTAAAGAAGGTAAACCGAACAACTAAATAGTTGCATTTGCCGGGCCGGAACCGGGTGGTTTTCATCGAAAAGGCCGGGCCGGGCAAGTATTTCAAGGTTGCTGATTAAGTGTTGGCTGTAAACCAAAAATCAGTAGTTTCGCCACATTCAATTTACTATATGAAGTTCATCGCATCCTCCTCCTCCTTACTGAAACAACTGCAGCATATTGCGGGTGTGATCAATGCCAACACCGTACTTCCCATACTGGAAGATTTTTTGTTTGAAGTGGGTAAAAATAAACTTACCGTGGTAGCCACCGACCTGGAAACAGTGATGCGGGTGCAATTGGATGTGGAAGCCAAAGACAGTGGTAAGGTTTGTGTCCCCGCCAGGATCCTGATGGATTCGCTGAAAAACATCGCCGACCAGCCGCTTACTTTTACGATTGACAAGAATTTCGGCATCGAGATCACCAGCGACAATGGCAAGTACAAGATCATGGGTGAAAATCCAGACAATTTTCCCAAAGAACCGGCTGCTGATGATACCACTTCATTTACAATGACCGCTTCGGGACTGGTAACCGCTATCAATAAAACTATTTTCGCCACCAGCAATGATGACCTTCGCCCGGCCATGACGGGTGTTTTCTTTGAGCTGGATAAAAAAGGAATGCAATGTGTGGCCACCGATGCCCACCGGCTGGTGCGCTATAAAAGAACAGAAGTAAAATGTCCTAAGTCCGACTCCTTCATCGTTCCCCGCAAGCCGCTGAATCTTGTAAAAACAGCTATTCCCGCCACAGAAGATGAAATAACGGTAAGCTACAACAGCAATCATTTGTTTGTGCAGCACGGTACCACGCAGATGAGCTGCCGGCTGATTGATGCCCGGTTCCCGGATTATAAAGTGGTGATACCAACCGAAAACCCCTACCGTCTTACGGTAAACAAAAATGATTTTCAGGGCGCCCTGCGCCGGGTTAGTGTATTCAGCAACAAAAGCACCAACCAGGTAGCGCTGAACATCAGCGGCAGCGAACTGCAACTGGCGGCACAGGATGTGGATTTCAGCTTTGAAGGAAATGAACGGATGAAATGCCAGTACAACGGCGAAGACATGATGATTGCTTTCAATGCTAAATTCCTGATAGAAATGCTGAGCGCAGCCGACAGCGATGAGGTGAATATGGAATTATCATCCCCCACCAAAGCGGGGCTTATCAAACCCGCTGAGCTTGGTGAAAATGAGGAGCTCCTGATGCTGGTGATGCCCTTAATGCTGAATCAATAAAACCGCTGAGTACGGTGATTAAATTGATTTGAATGACAGAAAAGAAACTCACACAGGTTGCGGGTTTCTTTTTTTGTATGGCTTTTTTGACTTGTTTCGCCGGATAAGCCATTCCGCAAAAAGAATATTCGGAACCCAGCCCAGCCAGGCTACAGACCTGTAAACATCCATCGGGGGCAGTTCAAACGAATTGGTTATGGCAAATTTCCATGCCCGGAGTGTAAGCGCAGATAAAGTAAGGGCATAGCTTCTTATCATATAATTGCGGTGGGCCCTGAAGTCTTTTTGCTTTGCTTTTATCAGCGCCATTGCGGTGAAAAATATCCAGAGCGTTGCCAGCAAAACAAAAGCCATTCTGGATGACAGCCCGCCATTGGCATACAAACCCATCGGCAGACCGGCCGGGCCGGTTATCAGCTGCACATCCGTTACATAGACATAACCCATCGTCCGGTGCAGCCGGGCGTTGTGGCGTTGTATCCATTTCGAAAACTGGGTGAACCCCGCCAGCAACACCCATATACTGGCATACACATGAATGAAAAAAGCGATCCGCCAGTGGTCAATATGAATATAATGCTGTTTGATACGCAGAAACCCGACATCCGTATTGTAAGGAATGTAAGCCAGGGTAATGCGGGCCATCAGCCAGGTAAAGAAGGCCAGGGTCAGTAAAAGTGCGGCATTGAATATATTGGTGCGGCTGATAATTTGTTTTATTTTTAGTTACTCAACTCCTTTTGACAAATTTAAACCTTTCAGTATGAGAAAATTTTTGCTCTTTCTTGCAGCAACAGGCCTGCTGGTTTCCTGTAACAACGATAAGAAAAAAGAGGACGGTGCAGCGTTACCCGCTGAAAAAACTACTGCAGAAAACATCATCCCAGCGGCATTAAAGCAAACCCCGCTGCAAATAGCATCGAAACCCTATGAGAAACTGCTGGGGTCTTACGTGGGCCCCTTTGGCGCCAATAAAATAACAATGCTTATTATTACCGTTGCCGGTGATTCGGTGATCGGCCGTACGATTGTCGGAGGTAATGACCGGCCCTTTAAAGGTGTATTCAGTAAGAATGGCGAAGTTTATTCTTTCAATGCAAAAGAACCCGGCGATCATAAGGATGATGGTGAATTCAATTTCAGCATCAGCGAAAGCTCTCCCGATAAAGTACAGGGAAGCTGGAAGCCTTTTGCAAAAGGCCGCCCGGCAAAAAATTACGAACTGGTTCGCCGCCAATTTGAATACCGCAACGATGTAGGCTCTTTTCCCGAAGCCTCACAGCGCCTGCTGAAACCCGCTGATGTGGAGAACCTGATGAAGGAAGACCTGGAGTTTATGCGGAATGAGATTTTTGCCCGCCATGGTTTTTGTTTCAATAAAAAGAACCTGCGGCAAATGTTTGAAATGGAAGACTGGTATGTGCCCAACACGGTTGACATCCGCGGTTTTCTTACCGATATTGAAAAGAAGAATATTGAGATGATCAAACGGTATGAGAAATATGCCGATGAGTACGGGGATGAGTATGGCCGCTAAACAGCAGGTAAATGCAGTTTATCAACATCCGCTCATTTGACAATTACATTCCCGCACACATAGCGTTGGGCAGGTTGCAGGAAGAGTATATCAATTGTTATTTGCAGGATGAAAATACCGTTACCATTGACCCGCTGCTGACCTATGCCATCGGCGGAATAAAATTGATGGTGGCAAAAAGCCAGGCTGAAAGGGCGCTAAGCATACTGGACGAAAAGCCCGAACAACCTGCAGGGCTTTCATCAATTCCTTCGTAACTTTTGCCCAAAACCGGAACTATGTGGGATAATATCATTACTTATTTTCAAACACTGGAGCAACGGCCGCTGGAGCGGATGGCTTTCCTGGTTGGTGGTCTTCTTTTCTTCTGGGTGCTTGAGGGCACCATCCCTCTTTTGCGCCTGCGGTTCCGGAAAACAAGGCTGCGCCATGCGGCGGTGAATTTTGGGCTGACCCTTCTTCACCTTATCATCCACACTATTCTTGCCATCATTATTATTAAAATCAGCGACTGGTGCATCGCCAACCAGTTTGGTGTGGTGCACTGGACCGGCGCCGGCATATTGGCCACTATTTTTTTCACGATTCTCGTTATTGATTTTTTTGGCGGCTGGCTGGTGCATATCGTGGAGCACAAATGGAAATTGCTCTGGCGGTTTCATGTGGTGCACCATGCCGATACCAACGTGGATGTAACCACCGGCCTGCGCCACCACCCGGTGGAAAGTGTGCTGCGGGGTGTTTTTATGTTTATGGGCATCCTGGTTACCGGGGCGCCCATGTATGCCATCATGATCTACCAGACGGTATTGGTTTTCTTCACTGCTTTTGAACATGCCAATATCCGCCTGCCCCAGTGGATGGACAATGCCCTGAGCTATATTTTCATTTCCCCCAATATGCACAAGGTGCACCACCACTGGAAGCAGCCCTATACCGACAGTAATTACGGGGCTATCTTCGCCATCTGGGACCGGCTGCTCGGCACTTACAAATACATAGCACCGCAGCAGATCAGGTATGGCATTGATAAAGATTATCCCGATGAAAAAGACGAGGATTTTTTGCTGCTGCTGAAAAAACCATTTCAGAAAAAAAGGTAAGGGAGCGGCGGTGTAGTTTTTTTTGCCTGGCTTTAAAACGGCAACAGACGGGATTCTTCACTGATGATGACCAGCTTTTTCTGCAACCCTTTCTTTAATTGATTATAGCTGATACGGCGTGACGAGCCCCGCACCCGGTAGTATAAATTTCCCTGGTGTATTTCTTTAATCAATAATTCCTCTTGTGGAAACTGGTACACCTGCCGCCAGTTGGCAAGACCAATTTGATAACCGGGGTTCCGGTATTTCAGGATAATCATTGGTATAGATTTGCGTTAAAAATTAAGTAATTTTAATACAAGAACATACGACAAGCACAGCGTTGTATGTCAACCTAAACAGCATCCTACTAAAATTCAAACTAACATGACTTTGCCGCTCGACCCCATACTATGACTTGTCCTGAAATGGGTTGACAGAAATGTTAACTTTATTTCACACAAAGCCGAATCACAAAGCCAACCTTGCAAAAGAGCTTGCCTTGTTCCCACGCTTCGGGGACACACTCTGCCACGGTTGACACAGACTAAATAATTGAAGAAACAAGATGAAGGGCAAACATACAACATTGGGTTTTCTGCTATGCTGGCAGACGTAGTAACAATGAGCTGCATATCGCTATCATCTAATATCCGGCTGACGAATTACTATTTAGCTTTTTGTTGTTAACTTCAACATCAGTTTTTCAAATCGACAGCGGTTCCGGGCTGGACATTAAAAAATACCAGCACAGCAGCAAGCTCTGTCCGTTGGTGGCAACCGTAACATACGGGCAAGTTTATATCCGAACAAACGACATTGACAATCTGTATCAATTATCGTTAATCAGCAAAATAGACATTCATCCAAATGGTAAATTGCAAACTAAATTGTGGGGACAAAAAGAATTTTCCTTACTTGACCTGACTGCAATTTTGTTCCCGCCCGGAGTCTCCTGCTCCAAGCCTTGTGCTGCACGCAGGGACTCCGGGCTGCTACGGAGAACTGATGCTTTTCTCCTCAACATTATATGGCAGGTAAAGGTGATAAAAAACCAACCCAGATGATACAGTATATTTCCTGCGTGCCGGCACAGGATAAAGATACAGGTGAAACGTTCATGCTTCGTAGTGGCCCATTGCCTGCCCGACAACCGGCGGGTTCCATGCCCAACTCACCCGGACTTGCATGGAGACATGGGCAGGAACAGGATGAGTGAGGCGGAGACTCCGGGCAGGAAAAAATTATCTTTCCATCCGGCCGGATCCGGAGGCCGCTTATCCCAATCTGCTGCTGCCTTCCGTGGCGGAACGATGCTGCCTGTTATTGATACCACCGCCCTGCTGAATATGCTGGTGTTTTGAGCCAGCTGGTGTGCCTCCTGCCTGAAAGAAATTCCGCAACTGAAAGAACTGCACCAAAAATTTTCCGGCAAGGGGCTGAAGATGGTGAGCCTCTCCATTGATCTGAACCGGGACAAATGGCTGCAGTTGTTCCCCGTCCACAATATAGACTGGCCGCAGCTTATCATTGCTAAAGAAAAGATAGAAGAAGTGCAGGATATCTTTGGCTTTACCACGATTCCCTTTCTATTATTCACGGACAATAAAGGAACAGAGCTGGCACGGTTTGCTGATTACGACCCGGATAATACCCGCCGCCATATAGCGCTGACCAGGAAATTCATAAAATAAAAAACAGCCCCGCAGCTGCGGAGCCGTTTAATAACCTGATATAAAAAGTATAAAAATTTTTAACGCCAGCGCCCCGGCACCCACCTGTACCCTCTGCGGGTATATTGCCAGTGGCCGGGCACCCAAACAGCCCCGCCATAACGGGGCTTTGCCCAATATCCGGGAACATGCATATAGCGGCCATTGCGCCATTGCCACTCAGGGCCAATCCAAATTGCGCTGCGAAACGGCGCCGGACCGGGTGCAGCTATACGAACCCCTGCCGGAAAACCCAGCCTTACCCTTACATGCTGCGCCTGCGATGTAAGGCTTGCTCCTGTCGCAAGCAATGCAAGAAATAACAGTTTTATTTTCATGGTTACTTGTTTTAAGGCTGTTATGACCCGCTGCGGGGTGCCGGGTTTACCCCGGCTTCGATAGTTTTCCTAACTTTCCTTTATGAACCTTGACAAACTCCGCCCGGATAAATACCTGAAATACCTGTACCTGCCCAACCTGTTTGCCACCAGGCGTACCAAAGAGATATTATCGGTAAATCCCACGGTAATTCCGCACCGGGAAGAAGCAAAAGAGGTGATGGTGTCTGTGTTTGACTACAATGCAGACTCGTTGGAAGAAAAAAGGCTGACTGCCGTCGGCGATTGTTTCCTGTACAAGACCAGCGGGCGCACCACCTGGATAAATATTGACGGGTTGCGCAAGGCGGAAGTGGAAGCCGTTTGCAACCATTTTGATATTCACCCTCTTGTTATCGAAGATATCCTCAGCATCAACCAGCGGCCCAAATTAGATGAGGCGGACAACAGTATCTTTTGTTTGCTCAACATGCTCTATTACAATGAAGAAACTTTTGCCGTGGAGCAGGAACAGATCAGCGTCATACTGGCAAAAGATGTGGTCATCAGTTTCCAGGAAGATGCCCGCCGGGATGTGTTCACCCCGCTGCGGGAAAAACTGAAGCTGCCCAATACCAAGCTACGGCAGCGGGGGGCCGACCTGTTGTGTTATTCCCTGCTCGATATGATCGTTGACCATTATTTCATTGTGATGGAAAAACTGGGCGACCGTATTGAAGAGGTGGAAGACGAAGTGGCAAGGGGCAACAACCCAAGGGCCCTGTCGCATATCACCCGGCTGAGAAAAGAATTAATTGTGCTGAAAAGAAACTTCTCTCCGGTGCGGGAAGTGGTGAATGGTTTCCTGCGCAGCGAAAGCGAACTGCTGGAAGACCGGCACAGCAAGTATTATAAAGATGTGTATGACCATATCGTTCAGGCAATAGACCTGGTGGAGAACTACCGGGATGTGATGGTGAGTATGCAGGACCTGCACATCAACAACGTAAACCTGAAGATGAACGAAGTGATGAAGGTGATGGCCATCGTTACCTGCCTGCTGGCGCCTGCCACTGTGATCGGTGGTATATTCGGGATGAACTTTGATGCCAATGTTGATTTCTTTCACCAGAAATGGGGCTTCTACACTGCGGTTGTGCTGATGCTGATCATTCCTGCCGGGATGCTGATGGTATTCAGGAAGAGAGGGTGGTTCTGACTACTGACATGTTCGTCATTCCGGGCCCGACCGGGAATCTTTCACTAATTTTTTTTAATAACAACATTGGCGTTATTTAGAACTTATGTCAAACTTTGCAAGAATGGTCTTTTATACCGGTGTTACCAATTATCTTGAAAGGCGGGTTTGGAAACATCGCAAACGGAAGATTGAGTTGATACAAAAAGAGAATTCTGATTTAAAAGATATGGCTGTGGGTTAGTTATAGAGAAAGACCCCGGAGCAAGTCCGGGGTGACACCCAGGAGCAAGTCCGGGGTGACACCCAGGAGCAAGTCCGGAGTGAAAACCCCAAAAGACTGCCACCTCCATTGCTTGTCATTCTCATTATCATGCTATAACTTTTAAAAAACCGGGGATGGTTATAGTACCCGGTGGCTTACAAAGATTTATTTTACTGAGGCAACTTCTTTACTCCCCTTTAGGGGTTGGGGGTTTCTTATACACCGGCACCGTGCTGCAGGGTTCTCCGTACATGATGCTTTTGGCCACGGGGCGCAGCAGTTTGGTAATCTCCATATACACATAATCGGAAATGGGTGTTTCGCCGCAGCCTTTTATCACAATGCGCTTATCGGCATAATCATTCACATGGATGCCAGAAAGGTTTTTCAGGAAGAGCTGTTTGTGGAGTTCCTTTTCATCCCCCATTACAATCTCTTTCGCCACGGGTTGCAGGTAAGCGGCTGCCAGCATCCATGCCCACACAGGTATGATGGCTTCGGCGCTGCAGAAAAGCGCCACATTTTTTCCTTCATATTTTGTCCAGTCAAGATTCTTCAGCGCATCCCTGAAATCTTTTTCCTTCAATATCACCCCCATAAATAGATGGTCTTTCAGGTCAAACAATCCTGTTTCACCTTTGGGATACCAGGTCTCCATGTCCAGCGTTACTAGCCCGCTTTCGGCTACTTTATTTATTATGGGTTCACTCATGACGCTGTAAAGTTAACAACCGGCCCCGGCGCATGTTTGCGACATCGGCAAAAGAAAATCCTGACATTTACAGTCAGGATTGCAGTTGGTTTTGATAGCCTTGTATATTATTAGGTTATCTCAAAAGTCATCTTAGCTTGAAATTTAACCAAAGCCTACACAGTTAATCACAGAGAAAAATACAGTGTTTCGCCGTGGTTTACACTTACTTTTGAGATAGCAGCTAATATCTTTCGGTACGCCTGTCTTTTATCGTGGCCTCTTTTTTCAGGGCGCTTATCGGGTTATAGCTTTCCTTTTTTTGTGCGGCCTGGGCCTTTCGCTGATCGGCCACACTGCCGGCTGTAACAGGTGTGGCAGAAATACTGTCCACCCTTACCACATACACCCCGCTCTGTCCCTCCAGCGCTTCGGATATTATTTTTCCTTTATTAGCCGGGTTAAAAATAGCCCCTGTTACCCTTGGCTCATAGGCAAGGGGATTGTTGGTTCCACCCGCTATCCGGATGCTGTCAATGGTCTCAATCTGCTTGCCGCCCCAGGCTGCTGCCACTGCTTCCAGTGTGCTCAGTTTACCTGCTTTTTGCTTCAGCATAGCTGCTTTCCTTTTATTGCGCAGTACTGCTTCCACTCCAGGCCTTGCCCTTGACACAGACATTGTTCCTTCTTTCAGCACTTCGGTGATGACGGCTACCACATAGTTGTTATCAATCTTTTCGGGTTTCAGTACCTGGCCCGCTTTGGCCTCAAACAAGCTCCTGATAAAACTCCGTGAAAATCCCAGGCCCATGATCTGGCCGTCTTTTGGGGTTACGGTTGCCACTCCTTTATTGATGCCCTTTGGTTTCAGGTTTTTTTCGAAGTTGGCATCAAACGATTTGACATCACGGCTGTCGCCGGCAAACAGGTTGGCCTGGTTACTGGCATTGTTATCTGTTTCGGGGCTTACCACTATTTCTTTGGGAAGCATGGATATTTTATAACCCGGGCCACTTCCCTGCTGGGAAAGCACTTCGATGTAATGATAACCGAACACGGTTTTTACTATGCCTTTGCTGCCAACCGGGTTCAGAAAAATAAAATCATTGAATGAGCCCACCATCTGGCCCGATGGAACTTTTTCATATACTCCGCCCTTATCCTTACTTCCCGGGTCTTCAGAAAACTTTGCGCAGAGCGTATCAAAGTTGGAGCCGCCCGCAATAGCTGTTCGGATACTATCCGCCAGTTTATAAGCCGATGCCGTATCACGGACCATATAGCTTTGCCCGCTTTGCGGATCCCGCTGCATAGTGGCCACCAATATGTGCCGCACTTTTACCGTATCCGGAACCCGGCGGACACCCTCCAGTTTTGCCAGCACATAACTGTTTCCTTCCAGGTAGGGTCCGTATACGCCCCCAACAGGCATCCTGAAAATAGAATCTTTGAACAGCGACTGGATGGATTTTCCACTGCGGTATCCATTATAATTATAAGCGGGGTCTACGCCTTCGCTGGCAAGTAGTTGCTCCAGGTTATCTGTCGTGTCGAAGGTAGTTTTAAGCTCCAATAATCTTTTTGCCGCATCGGCCGTATCGGACGCTGACGGCGCAGCGCTGAATGTAACAAAACTGATATTGCGGCTTTCTTCCTGTTTAAAATCTTCTTTGTGTTTGCTGATATAATCTGAAATTTCCTTGTCCTCTATGTTAATGGTGCTGTCGGGTATGGATGTATATACTTCCTTTACCAATGAAACTTTTGCCATCTGGCTTTCGTCCGCATTTTTTTTCTCCACAAACCACCGGGGCACATTGACGCTGCTGCTGAAGAGCGACATGTATTTTTCATACCTGCGCTGCAGGATGAGCTGGTTGATATAATTATTAATATTGGCTTTCTCTTCGGGTGTGCCTCTTTTCAGCTTCTGATCTATTTGCTTTTTGGCCTGCACGGCATTGTACTGTCCTGTTGCAGAGTCGGCAAACTGGGTTTTCAGGTCCTGCGGCGCATTGGGGCCATACAGGATATCGCCGAGTTCTTTCTTACTTACCTGTATTCCGAGCCTGTCAAGCTCCTCTTCTATCAGGATGCGGTTTACCTCCTGGTCCCATGTATCATCAATCGCCTTCTGCATCATTTGGGGTCCGGCCGGATAACCCTGCTGTTTCATTTGTTCCTGGGCTTGCTCCACTTTGGCATTAAAATCATTGAAGCCTATTTTTTTTCCGTTTACAGTTCCGATGGTTTCGGATGGGCCGGCGCTTCCCCGTCCGCGGCTTTGAAAATAATCGGTCAGGATAAATCCCACCAGGGCAATTGCAATAATCACAACGGTTATTCTTGCTCCTTTGTCCCTTATTGTTTGAATGATTGACATACTGCTTTTGTATAGGGTTTATAGTCCCCGGAAATGCCTTTGGAGGGTCACTTTGGGGAGGCGGCAAAATTAGGGTTTTTGGGGATAATTAGTTTATTGGTTAAATGGGGGTTAGGGGCAACAGCGCTCTGTTGGTGGTTTCAGATTAGAAATCGCCAAATCAACTAATTAACCAATCCCTATTTCCTTTTAGGGTGCACCAGCTTCATTTCCTGCACCAGGTGGCCTGCTCCGGCATATTTGTCCGTTATAAATAATACATAACGGATATCCACCATAATATTCCGGCAAATGGAGGGGTCGTAGTTGATGTCGCTCATGGTGCCCTCCCATACCCGGTCAAAGTTGAGGCCGATAAGATTACCGTATGCATCCAGCGCCGGGCTGCCGGAGTTGCCGCCGGTGGTGTGGTTCATGGCGATAAAACAAACGGGAACTTTTCCATTCATGCTGTACTGGCCATAATCTTTGGTTTTGTGCAGCGTTCTTAGTTTTTCAGGTACATCAAATTCATAATCGCCGGGTTTGTATTTATCCAGCACCCCGTCCAGGTAAGTATAGTAATCATACTTCACCGCATCCCGGGGATTGTATCCTTTTACCCTACCATATGTAATCCGCAGGGTACTGTTGGCATCCGGATAAAATACTTTTTCTTTAAATACTTCCTGTTGCGCCTGCATATAGGTCCGCTGAAGTTTATTGATCCCGGTTTGTAGTTCGTTGAGGCGCCGGGAAACCTTGCTGCTGTATGCTGTGGTAAGCGCAACATACAGTTCGTTCAATGGATCTTTTTTATGGTCATACGGCAATGCGCCGGGGTTTGATGAAAATCCTTTCAATATTTTTTCTCCTTCGTCCAGCAAGGAGGCGGCATAGAGGCGTTCCGCCAGTTGCGGATATCCTCCTGCCCTGCCCGCCTGTTGATTTAGTTCCTGCGCTATGAAATTTTCATCCTGGTTCCGGTCAAACATTTCCATCAGCACTTCAAACAGTTTTTGGTCAACCGCCGGATCAAATTCCTTATACAGGTCTTCCAGCCGGGCCTGTACCTGCGGCAGGGCTTTCGCCAGCCCGGCATCCCCGTTTTTTTCTTTTGCTGCAACCAGGCTGTTGAGCTGTGCGGCCACGGTAAACACTTCGATGCGGCTGATTATCTCATTAAAATAATCCCTGTGCTTTCCGTACTGCAAAAACTCCGCATATATTTTTTCAAGGTCGCTGAGCAGCGAACCGTAGCTTGCTTTCCATTTCGGGTTGGCATTTACCCTTTTTTGAAATTCCGCTTCATAGGCTTTCTTTTTACCCAAAGCGTTGGTGCTGGTAAGGCCCAGCACTTCGCCCTGCCATTTTTTATAGGAGTTCTGGATGCCCGCATATTTGGCGGCATACTGGATTTTTATTTGTTCGTCCTTACGCATAAACCCATCAATCACTGCAAGGGCTTTTTCCCGGATGGCGATTTTGGCCGGATCGTTTATCGTCATTATTTGCTCTACTGCGGATGAGTGCAGGTACTGTGTGGTTCTGCCGGGAAATCCAAACACCATCGTAAAGTCGCCTTCGCTTACCCCATCCAAAGAAATAGACAATGCTCTTTTGGGGGTATAGGGAATATTATCTGCTGAATATTCCGCCGGTTTGTTGTCTTTGCCGGTATAAATGCGGAACATGGAAAAATCGCCGGTATGCCGGGGCCACATCCAGTTGTCTGTATCTTTTCCAAAATTGCCCACGGCAGACGGTGGGGCGCCCACCAGCCTAATATCTTTATATGATTCAGTAATAAACAGGTAATACTGGTTGCCCTCGAAAAAGCCGCGGACATAGCTGTCCTGGTAGCTTTCTTTTTTTACGTTTTTTCTCAGTTCCGCTATATTCTTATCAATGGCGGATTGTCTTTCCCTTTCGTCCATTGATGGGCTTACCCCGTTCAGCGCCAGTTTGGTCACATCATCAATGCGGATGATGAATGTTACAAAAAGGCCGGGGTTGGGTATTTCTTCGCCGTGGTTTTTGGCCCAGAAACCGTCTCGTATATAATTCCTTTCCAGCGTGGAATGATTTTGTATAGCATCAAACCCGCAGTGGTGGTTGGTAAGCACCAGCCCTTTGGATGAAATAATCTCTCCGGTGCAGAAACCGCCAAAGCTGACGATCGCATCCTTCAGACTGCCTTTATTAATATCATAGATATCCCTGGCGCTGATCTTCATTCCCATGCTTTTCATTTGCCGCTCGTTCAGTTGGGCTAGCAACTGGGGAAGCCACATGCCTTCATCTGCCCGGGCGATACAGGTTATAAATACCAGCGAAATCGTTACCGTTAATTGCTTCAGGAATTTCATACAGTTCTTTTTTAAGGTATTAAACCGACTTGTAATTTTTCAGACCGAATTTACATAACATCGGCCTGAAAAATTTCATCAATGGTTCCTCCTGGCCTAATTATTTATTCAGGAGAAATGTACGGGATTCCGGTTTTATCGGTTGCCTGTTTATATATTGGTGGAGTCTTGTCTATTTTTTTACCACATAGGAACATAGGTTTTCATATAGTTAAGTATGTATTCGAAATTGTGTTCTTTGTGTCTGTGTGGTTCAGAATTCAATCCGGCTTACTACCCGTCTATTTGGTTATTTGCGGTTTTATCCCTTTTCTTTATCGCCTGTCCGGGATTTTTCTCCACCCGGCCCTGTTAACTGGGACTATTTTCTGTGAATAACCTGTTGTGAAACGTGGAAATAAAAGAGGATGATTGGAAATTAAAAACCTGTTACTGTCCTTTTTTACCCGCCCCGCTGTGAAACTTACTTTTTATACCTCCTCTGTTAACATCGGCCTGTGTGCTTTCATCCGGGTATTTCTCCACCTTCTGTAATACACAATGATGTGGAAATACCCCAGCAATACCGTCTCCGCAGCAAACCCCGCTGTGGATTACGTCTTAAAAATGTGGATTAAAACAAAGCAGTAATTTTAACAAAGGATTTATCCACTAATCCACCACTATAATAATAATAAACTCTTTTTAAAAAAATAATATTAATACTATTATTGTATTGATACATGCGGAAAAAAAATTTGTTTTGAAAATGTTGGGGAGTTAGTTGAATATTGCTCCCCTGATTCAATACTGAGAAGATGAGCAAAACCAAAACGGATACGGCAAAATCAAGTGCGGAAAAGCGGATTAGTCTTAAGGACGGACAGGGTTTTCTCGATATTGACCTGGACCCGGCGCTTGACCTGTTTGCAGCGATCGGGAGGCTGAAGAAAGAAAAAAATGCCGTGGTGCTGGCGCACTATTACCAGGAGCCGGACATACAGGATGTGGCGGATTATATCGGCGACAGCCTGGGCCTGGCGCAGCAGGCAGAGAGGACAAAGGCCGATATGATCGTTTTTGCCGGAGTGCATTTTATGGCGGAGACAGCCAAAATCCTGAGCCCGACAAAAAAAGTGGTGACACCCGACCTGAAAGCAGGCTGCTCCCTCAGCGACAGTTGCCCGCCTCCGCTGTTCAAAAAATTTAAAGAAAAACACCCTGGCCATGTGGTGGTGAGCTATATCAACTGCAGCGCCGGCATTAAAGCGTTGAGTGATGTGATATGCACCAGCAGCAATGCAAAAGTTGTTGTGGAAAGTTTTCCTGAATCGCAGCCGATCATCTTTGCGCCGGATAAAAACCTTGGGGCGTATATCAACAAAATAACCGGCCGCAATATGCTGCTCTGGAACGGCGCCTGCATGGTGCATGAAATATTCAGCCTGGAAAAAATAACCAAACTAAAAGTACGGCACCCTAATGCCAAACTTATCGCCCATCCTGAATGTGAAGACCCTGTGCTGCGGCTGGCGGATTTTATTGGTTCCACCACCGGGCTTTTGAAATACACCCAGACAGACCCCACGCAGGAATACATTGTGGCCACAGAGACCGGTATCCTGCACCAAATGATGAAGGCATCGCCCAATAAAACATTTATTCCTGCCCCGCCGAATAACAGTTGCGCCTGCAACGACTGCCCGCACATGAAGCTGAACACACTGGAGAAACTCTATCTCTGCATGGAGTATGAATTACCGGAGATAATAATGGATGAGGAATTAAGGCTGGCGGCAAAAAAACCAATTGACAGGATGCTGGAAATAAGTAAAAAAGCGGGTTTATAGTTATCGAAAAGATTTCAGGATTTATTATTGTTTGCTTTTTAATTCACGGTAAAATATTTGCCAACCAAAACCCGGCCGACAGTATTCCGCCAACCAGGCAATTATGGAATCGGAGGATGAGGTTATTCGGTCATTATATAATGTTATCTCCGGCCCCATTTTGGAGAAAGAAGGTTTTTATGAAAGAGAAATAGGGAGAAAAACAGAGCAATACAGCAGTGTGGGGCATGTTTTTAGCACTTATGATTCTAAAAAAACAGCGCCCGATGAAAAACCCTTTATGCGGGGCATCAACAGTATTCAATTGTGGAATGACGGAAAACAATGGCGGATAGTGTCGGTAATCTGGCAGGCGGAAACACCGGACAACCCAATACCGGAAAAATACCTCAAATAGTATTTTGCATCGATGAAATAAGATCTGCTACTTTTTCTTTTATAAGATCCCTCACTTTTCTGAAATCCGCTTTATTCATCTCCTTCGGGTCTGGTATCTGCCAGTCAATAAATTTTTTGGCGGGCATCCAGGGGCAGGCATCGCCACAGCCCATGGTTACCACGGCATCAAAGGGGGCATATTGCTCCACCTCCTTCAGCGATTTACTTTTGTGTTTACTTAAATCATAACCCAGCTCTTTCATGGCGGCAATGGCTTTGGGATTTACAATGCCTGATGGGTTGGAGCCTGCGCTGTACGCTTTTACATTTTTTCCACCCAGGATTTTTGCAAAGGCCTGGCTCATTTGGGAGCGGTTGCTGTTCTCCACGCAAACAAAGAGTAATTTCTTTTTCATTTTTGTAAAATATAATTTCTCACAGATTACACGGATTTACACAGATATTAGTGGCAATCTGGGATATCCCTCGGTCAAAAGCCTATTAAACTGAGTAATTTCTTTTCATTTTTGTAAAATATAATTTCTCACAGATTACACGGATTTACACAGATTTTTTTATTTGGCAATCTGAGAAATATGACAGTCAAAATTCTTTTTATAACAAGGGGCCGGAGCCCCCTGTTGTTTTTTTTAGCAGCAACCCGTTTCACCGAGTCCGCCGCAACAACCTCCGTTGCCGGGGTCTTTTGTGTTTGTGTTCATGGCTTTACTTTTTGCCCCCATCCCCTAAAGGGGTGATGAAGTGGTTAACAAATAAAAAACAGTTTTTACTTCAATGTGTTTTCAAAAACCTCCTAAAGGAGGTTTCAGCAACAACCGCTGCCTGGTTCACAACAGTTTCTGGCATCCTTTGCCGGCTTATCAGCATACACTGTAATACTGGTAATTCTTACTATTCCTTTTTTATAGGCTTCTATTTCACCTGCAGATAAGTACTCGGCTAAAATCTCATCCGGAATGTGGATGGTTTTGTCTTTTTGAAGTTTGACATTAGCAAACCCGGCTTCTTCAATGATACCGAGATATTCACTTTTCTGAATGGCGCCGCTTACACAACCGGCATACAATTCGGCCACTTCTTTCCATTTGGCAGGCAACTCACCCTCCAATACAATATCTGAAATAGAAAAATGACCGCCCGGTTTCAGCACCCGGTATATTTCACTGAAGACTTTATGCTTGTTCGGTACGAGGTTCAGTACACAGTTGCTTACAATCACATCGGCTTTGTTGGATGTTACCGGCATACTTTCAATATCGCCCTGGCGGAACTCTACATTGTTGTAACCAAGTTTTTCTGCATTCTCCCTTGCTTTTGCAATCATGGTGTCGGTAAAATCAATACCGATTACTTTTCCTTTTTCGCCGGTAATTCTCCTGGCAATAAAGGCATCATTACCGGCGCCGCTGCCAAGGTCAATTACCGTATCGCCTTCTTTTATTTGAGCAAACTCTGTCGGCAGCCCGCAGCCCAACCCCAGGTCGGCATCGGCAACATAGCCTTCCAGCTTTGTGTAATCATCGGCCATAATGTTGTACACCTCATTATTGCCACACCCGGTGGCTCCGCAGCAGGAGCCTGCATTTATGGTTTTTGACTGACTGGCAATCTGTCCATATTTTTCTTTTACCAGTTCTTTGATTTGTGTTTCGTTTTGCATGATTATACTTTTAAGTTGAATAAAAATGGTCAGCAGCAGGCTTTTTCGTTTTGCACTTTTAGTTTATTAAAAAGAAAATTGAACTCGCCGGTAAATTTTTCAAAGGCTTTCCAGTTGATGCAATAGCAGCTGCGTGGGCCATCCACCGTGCCGTCAATCAGCCCGGCGTTTTTTAATTCCTTTAAATGCTGGCTTACGGTGCTTTGCGCCAATGGCAATGCCTCCACCAGTTCGCCGCAGATACATTCATTTCTTTTGGCCAGCTTGCTCAGGATGGCAATGCGTGCCGGGTGGCTCAGCGCTTTGGCAAAAGCCGCCAGCTCCTGCTCTTTTTGTGAGAATTCCTCTTTTTTGTGAATGGCCATTATTGATAGTTTAATTTTTTAAAACTGCAAAACAGAAAATTCTGAATGCTGTTAAACGGTGTGGTATGATCGATAGTAATACAGCGAATCTTTTCAAACCATTTTTCCAACAGACGGGCCAGGGTTTGCTCGCTGTATTGTCTTACCGGCAGGCCACTGCATTTCTCCGGGCCGTTTGTTGAAAAGGTGCCAATGATCATTTTTCCTTCTTTGGAGATATGGCTTTGTGCCAGGTCCAGGTAATTCCCGATTTCATCTTCACTGGTCAGAAAGTGAAAAGCAGCCCGGTCGTGCCAGCAGTCAAATTTTTTATCCGTCTTAAGTTCCGTAATGTCGGATACTATCCAGTTTATTTTATCCGCATCTTTTCCGAGCCTCTCTTTTGCCCGGCTGATGGCCTGCTCGGAAATATCAAGAACAGTAATATTGGTAAACCCCCGGGCGAGTAGGTGATCTGCCAACAAACTATCGCCGCCACCCACATCAATGATGGCTGCTGTTTTTGGAATTGCCAGTTGACGGAAAAAATCTAGCGAATGCCCCGGGGTGGGCTGGTACCAGCTTACTTCATTTAATTTTTTGGTACTATAAACTTTTTCCCAGTGTGCCTTTAGGTTCATCTTTTATCCTTTATCGCAAATATACGATGATAAGACCGGAACTGCCAAATTTATTTTATAATTTTTTTTAAGGATGCCTTCTTTTAACCCATGCGATAATGGTTCCACTGAGAATGATACAGGTAATACCGGCCCAACTCATCCAGTCAGGAAAGGCATCACCCAACATCATACCAATGAATACAGAATAAATAATATTGGCATAACCAAAAACAGATACAATGCCTGCTTTGTCTGAGCCGTAAGACTTTGTAACAAAGAATTGCCCGAACAAGGCAGCCAGCCCCATCAGTAAAATCCAGCCACATTCCATGCCTTCCGGAAGGCGAAAATCAACGATAAACAAACCGTCAGTTTGTATTCCGGTGGTATAATGAATAATCATGGTAATGAGCGGTACAAGGAAACCGCTTAACAGGAAAGAAAGCACAATCACCCTCGGGTCATAAAATTTTGCCAGGCGATGAACGGTCAGATAGGCAATGGCTGAAGTAATGCCGGACAACAAACCGGCAAGATGATAATACCAGGGCAGGTGCATGACGGGTTTATATATTAAAAGCATTCCGGTAAAGCCAAGCAAAACTGCCGCCGCAACTTTTTTTCCGTGGTATTCATTAAACAAAAAATAGGAAAAGACAGCGATGAACAGGGCAGAAGTCAGGTTATAACTCATTGCTGTGCCCAGTGGAATATGAAGTATACAGTATAATAAAGTATATAAGGCCAATGTGCCCATCAATCCGCGGAAAGCAAGTCGTAAGGGTTTGCCACCCTCCTGCACCGGAGGCTTAATGAATAATGCCGGCAATAAAAAAACCAACCCGATTGCATTGCGGTAAAACACCAGCTGCCCGGCATTAAAATTTTCTTTTAATGCTTTGGCGGCGCCGCCCATTACCGAAAAGCCGAGTGCGGCCAGCAGCATGAAAAAAATGCCTTTATAGCGGTTGTCGTTCAACAATGCGATAAAGATAATTGATTAACTTGTCGTTCATGCCAACGATGTATATCATAGCAGGGTGCAATGGTGCGGGAAAAACCACTGCGGCATATAGCCTGCTGCCTGATGTTTTTACAACAGTTGAGTTTATCAATGCAGATGAAATTGCAAGAGGGCTTTCCCCGTTTAATCCGGAAGGCGCTGCATTTGCTGCAGGGAGAATTATGTTGCAGCGAATAGAAGAAATGATTGATAAGCAAGAACACTTTGTATTTGAAACAACATTATCTGGCCGGACATATCTTAGCCTGATTAACAGTGCAAAAGAAAAGGGTTACTCAGTGGTATTGTTGTTTGTATCGCTTTCAAATATTGAACTGGCAAAAAATCGGGTTGCGGTCAGGGTAAGTAAGGGCGGCCATCACATTCCCTTTGATGTTATTGAACGCAGATTTATTAAAGGCATAAAAAATTTTCATGCATATACAAAAGCGGTTGATGATTGGTATCTCTTTGACAATTCCGGTTCAGAATATGTGCTTGCCGCCTGCCGGGTTGATGGTGTGGAGGAAATTTTTATTTTTGATGTATATTCAAGATTTACAGGGTATGAAAATAAATAAAAAACCAGGCGATTTAAGGGGAAAAATTAAAGTGGCGCTGGATAAAGCAATTAAAAAAGTAATTGCTGAAGAAAAGGCCCGCAACGGTTACCTCGTGGTTGCTGACAAGGAGGGAAAGATTAAAAAAATCCCCGCCAAAGATTTATAACCTATGCCTTTCTCAATCTCTCAACCGCAGCCTCCAGCGTCTCCTTTTTCTTTGAAAAACAAAACCGCACTACTTTATTATCTGTTCCCTTTTTATAAAAAGCGGAAACCGGAATACTGGCCACGCCATACTCCTTTGTTATCCTTACTGCAAACTCTTTATCCCCCTCATCACTGATGCGGTCATACCGGGCAGAGATAAAATAACTGCCGAAACTTTGCAGCAAATCAAATTTTGTCTGCTTCATCAACTCAATAAAATAATCCCGCTTCTGTTGCATAATGCCGCTAAGGGATAAATAAGCTTCCCTGTTTTTCAAAAAATCTGCCAGCGCCACCTGTGATGGAGTGTGACAGCAAAATGCATTGAACTGGTGAACCTTCCTGAACTCATTCATCAGTTCGGGCGATGTGATGCAATAACCGAGCTTCCACCCGGTGCAGTTATAAGTTTTGCCAAAAGAAAAACAAACAAAACTTCTTTCCAGCAAATCAGGATAACGGAGGATGGACTGGTGCGGTATGTTATCAAAGATGAGATGCTCATACACTTCATCACTGAGGATAAAAATGTTTGTGCCTTTAACAATGGATTGTAGCTGCTGCATATCTTCTGCACCCAGCACGGCGCCGGTCGGGTTATGCGGTGTGTTCAGCATAATCATTCTTGTCTCCGGCGTTATCTTTTGTTTTACTTCTTCCCAGTCAATCTTATATTCAGGGAATTTCAAATCAATCAACACCGGCACGGCTCCGTTGATTTCAATATTCGGGATATAGCTGTCGTAGGCAGGTTCAAATACAATTACTTCATCGCCCGGCTGCAAAACGGTGGTCAGCGCTGTATAAATTGCATAGGTGCCACCGGGGGTGATGGTGATTTGTGTGTCAGGAGAAATTTTTATGCTGTACAGGTATTCCACTTTCTCTGCAATAGATTCCCGCAGGGGCATATAACCCTGCATGGGCACATACTGGTTCCAGCCTTTGCGCATTACTTCATTTACTTTATTCATCAGCTCCTCGCTCATGGAATAGTCGGGAAATCCCTGGCCGAGGTTGATGGCGTTGTGCTGGTTGGCGAGGCCACTCATCACGGTGAAGATGGTGGTGCCGATGGAAGGAAGCTTAGATTGTATTGAAGGGCTGCTCATGCAGCGAAGTTATTCACTGATGACTGCAGTTGCCTCAATCTCTATCAAATATTCCGGTGAAATAAGTTTACTTACTTCTACCATGGTGGTACAGGGCTTTATCGCGGAAAAGAATTCGCCGTGTGCCCTGCCATATTCTTCCCAGCGGGAAATATCGGTAACAAACATTCTTGTACGGACAACATCTTTCAGTGAGGCGCCGGCTTTTTGCAGCACCGTTTCTATTTTCTGAATGATGAATTTCGTTTGTTCGTAAGCATTATTACCGCCAACCAGGTTACTATTCTCATCCACTGCGACAGTTCCGGTTACTTCAACCACATTGCCCACTTTTACTGCACGGCTATAGCCGACAATATCTTCCCATTTGGCGCCGGAAGCATAGTTTGTTCTTTGCATTATGATTTGATTTCAATATTCTCTTCCCGTATCAACGCCTCCCCGTTCATCCGCAGCAGTATCTGTGCCACCGTCACCACATCTTTCTGACAATAGGTTATAATACGTTGCAGGTTCTTTTCTTCCCAATACACTTTCCACACCACACTGCCGTCAATATCATCTTTCGGTGTGGGGATGCTGAGTGTTTGGGCCAGCAAAGCCAGCGAAGTATAACTTTTAAAATCGCCGAATTTCCAGAGCTCCAGGGTATCAAAATGATTGACCTCCCAGGGTTTTTTCCCGGCAATATTTAAAATACCCGGGATGGGCAGGTTGTTCACAATCATCCTCCGGCAGAGATAAGGGAAGTCGAACTCCTTGCCGTTGTGGGCGCAGAGAAACCTGGGCTCACCGGTCGCCCATTTATTCAGCATGTCAATAAATTGCTGCAGCAACGGTTTTTCATCATCGCCGGCGAAACTTTTCAGGATAATTTTTCGCTGGCCGCCACTTCCATGCACCATTCCGCAACTGATACAAATGATTTTTCCAAACTCAGCATAAATTCCGGCACGGGGATACAGCGACTCTTTGGTTTCTCCTTCATGATATTTGATCAGGGAGTTTGACTTAAGGTCCCACAGTTGTTTCCAGTTGTCGGGCAACGAAGAATAGCCGGGATACTGCGGCGCTGTTTCGATGTCCAGAAAGAGAATGTTGTTTACCGGAAAGGCGGCCATAAAATCGGTTTATTCCTTAAATGTAAAAAATCCCGTCGAAGCGGGACTACTATTTTCAGGTATTTCTTCCTTACAGATATTTATCGCCCTTGTTGCGTTTTACTTCGGCCACATAGTCTTTTATCTCCTGCTCTTTTTCTTTTTTGCAGATAAGCAGCACATCTTTGGTGTCCACAACGATGTAGTCCTTCATTCCCTGCAGCAGTACCAGTTTATTGTCCGGCACATGCACCATACAGTTATTGGCGTCCACAACCACCACATTTTTGCCCACTACAGCATTGCCAAAATAGTCCTTGTCTTTGTTTTCCCAGGCGCTGTTCCATGTGCCAAGGTCGCTCCAGCCAAAAGTGGCAGGGATAAGAAAGACATTATCCGCCTTTTCCATCACGGCAAAATCAATCGAGATATTGGTGCATTGCGGGTAAATATTTTCAACCGCCTGTTTTTCTTTGCTGGTGTTGAATTTATCTTTTTCTGCAGCAAACAATTCATACAGTTCCGGTTCGTTTTTTTCCAGAGCGGCCAGGATGTTTTTCACTTTCCAGGTAAATATGCCCGCATTCCACAAAAAATCACCGCTGGCAATAAAGGTTTTAGCCAGCTCCAGGTTAGGTTTCTCCGTGAAGGTCTTCACCTTGTAAACATCCGGCGCCGCTTCGGCAGTCTCATGCTGTATATAACCATAACCGGTGTTGGGATAAGCGGGCCTGACACCGATGGTGACCAGAGCATCGATATGGTCAACAAAACTCAGCGCCTTATTAGCAGTTTTGATGAACTCATCTGTTTCCAGTATGAGGTTGTCGGCCGGTGCCGCAATCATCAGCGCTTTGGGATCTTTCTTCAACAGCTTAAAAGCAATATAAGCTATGCAGGGCGCTGTATTTTTTCTTGAGGGTTCGGCCAGAATATTTTCTTCCGGCAGATCAGGCAATTGCTTTTTCACGACAGCCTGGTATTCATGCGCCGTTATTACATAAATATTTTCTATTGGAACTAATTTACTGTACCGTTCAAAGGTTTGTTGTATCAGCGTCTTGCCGGTGCCGAGTATATCAAGAAATTGTTTTGGCAGGCTGGTGCGGCTCATCGGCCAGAAGCGGCTCCCGATACCTCCCGCCATTATTGCTACGTAATGATGTTTATGGCTTCCCCCGGCCCCTCCGTGGGAGGGGTTTAGAAATTTGTTCATACTAAACTCTTTCATTTCTAACCGGCGATTACTTTCCGGTACCTAAATCAATCCTTCTCTTATTAAATCGTGCAAATGTATAATACCGAGATAAATTCCGTTTTCTGTTACCACCAGCTGCGATATCCCGTTTTTACGCAGCAAGTCCAGCGCATCAACAGCCAGTTCCTCCGGTCCGATTGTTTTGGGAGTATTCGTCATGATATCGCCTGCGCATACCTTGTCTATTGCTGCATTTTTTTCCAGCATCCTTCGCAGGTCGCCATCGGTGATAATGCCGAGTAATTTATTACCTGCATCCACTACCGCTGTTATACCCAGCCGCTTTGCCGTCATTTCCACAATTACTTCTTTCAGCGACTGTGCAGCCAGTACTTTTGGTTTTTCATTATCTGCATACAGGTCAGCAACTCTTAAATACAATTTTTTGCCAAGTAATCCTCCCGGATGAAACTTCGCAAAATCATCGCTTTGAAAACCTTTTAACTCCATCAGGCAAACGGCCAATGCATCACCCATCACTAATTGTGCGGTGGTGCTTGTTGTAGGCGCCAGGTTATTGGGGCAGGCTTCCTGTTCCACTGTGGTGTTCAAAATGATCGTGGCGTTTTTTGCAAGAAATGAGCCGGTGTTGCCAACCATGGCAATGATGGTATTGCCAAAATTCCTTACCAGCGGCACCAGCACTTTTATTTCCGGGCTTTCACCGCTTTTGCTGATGATGATCACCACATCTTCCTGCTGTACCATGCCCAGGTCGCCATGAATGGCATCAGCGGCATGCAGAAAAACGGATAGCGTACCCGTACTATTAAAGGTGGCAACTATTTTTTGGGCAATGATGGCGCTCTTGCCAATGCCGCTCACCACCACCCGCCCTTTTGTGGCGGCAATGGCCTGAACAGCTTTTTCAAAATCATCATTGATAAATGCCGAGAGCCCGGCAACCGACTGAGCTTCTACTGTTATGGTTCTGAGGGCAACCTGTCTGATGGAATTTGACATATACAGCGCCAAAATTAGAGTATTTACCACGAACACAGGTTATCATTGCTACCGGTCAACTTTATGTGCCAGGCGTTTTTCTTTAGCGTTTTCATTCGTAAATTTGCCCTCCCAAAAAATCTGCAATGGGCTTTACTAACCAGCCCCGGAAGTCCTGATTTTTAAACCAGATGAATTGCCTGCTCCACAGCCCAAAAAACTGTGAAAAAATATATCATTATCCGGGTGCGGAGATCAATAAAATGGAGTACCTTAAAGAACTCATGATTAATGGCGCCGGGCCGGGCCCGGCAAAATATGTTTGACAATGGCAGCAGTAAAAAAGCCGGCGGCTAAGAAGACGGCTAAACCGGCAATGACAAAAACAACAAAGGAGAAAGAGACAGGTCCTAAGAAAAAAAATGACCTGCACAAAGCCTTGCAGGAATACTTCGGGTTCAATAAATTCAAGGGCACGCAGGAAAAAGCAATAGAATCGCTGCTGGCCGGGCATGATACGTTTGTCATTATGCCAACTGGTGGCGGTAAAAGCCTCTGCTACCAATTACCTGCATTGGTTAGCGAAGGGGTAGCTATTATTGTATCCCCGCTCATAGCACTCATGAAAAACCAGGTAGATCTGGTACGGGGGTACAGCAGCAATGATGAGGTGGCGCATTTCCTGAACTCAACGCTGACCAAGAAAGAAATAAAAGAGGTACACGATGATTTGCTGACCGGTAAAACCAAAATGCTCTATGTGGCGCCGGAAACACTTACCAAACAGGAAAACCTGGAATTCTTTTCCGACCTCACCATTTCTTTCTTTGCGGTGGATGAGGCACACTGTATTTCTGAATGGGGGCACGACTTCCGGCCGGAATACAGAAGGTTGCGGGAAATGATGATACAGATAAACCCCGATATCCCGGTGATAGCGCTGACTGCTACCGCCACACCAAAGGTACAAAGCGATATCATCAAGAACCTTGACCTGCACAACCCCAATGTCTTTATCTCCTCCTTCAACCGTTCCAATCTTTATTACGAAGTTCTGCCGAAAATCAAAAAAGCGCAGACGGATGAAAATATTGTCCGCTTTATAAAGGGAATGAAAAATAAAAGCGGGATTATTTATGCCCTGAACAGGAAAACCACGGAAGACCTGGCCGATATCCTGAATGCAAATGGTATTAAAGCGGTAGCCTACCATGCCGGATTTGACAGTAAGCTGCGCTCCGAACGGCAGGACCAGTTTTTAAATGAAGAGGTACAGGTGATCTGCGCCACCATCGCTTTTGGAATGGGTATTGACAAACCGGATATCCGCTTTGTCATACACTATAATATACCCAAAAGCATTGAAAACTATTACCAGGAAACCGGCCGTGCCGGAAGGGATGGGCTGGAGGGGAAATGTGTACTTTATTATTCACATAAAGATGTAAGCAAGCTGGAACACCTGATGCGGGACAAACCGCTCAGCGAAAGAGAAGTGGGTGCACAGTTGATCAGCGAGACCGTTGCCTTTGCCGAAACCGGCGTGTGCCGCCGGAAAATACTGATGAGCTATTTTGGCGAGGAATATCCAAAAGAAAACTGCGGGCAATGTGATAACTGCAAACACCCGAAAGAATACACCGAGGCAAAAGAAGAAGCGTTAATTGTACTAAGGGCCATCAAAGACCTGGATGAACGCTTCGCCACCGAATACGTGGTGCAGATAATAACCGGCAAGCTCACACCGCAGATACAAATGTTCCGCCATGAAGGACTGAATGCTTTTGCCAGCGGCAACGATCGGGAGCCTTTCTTTTGGAACTCTTTGATACGGCAAATGCTTTTAGGCGGTTTACTGAAAAAAGATATTGAAGAATACGGTGTGCTCAAGTTCACCGGAAAGACAGAGGCTTTTCTGAAAAAACCCAAATCATTCAAAATTGTACTCAATAATACGTATGACGATGCCAATGCGGATGATGAGGAAGGAACTGAAGCTGCCACCGGCGCAGCGTCGGATGAGCGCCTTTTTGAAATGCTGAAGGAACTGCGGCAGAAAGAAGCAAAGAAAAGAAGCCTGCCACCCTTTGTAATATTCCTGGAAGCATCGCTGCAGGATATGGCCACCTTCTATCCTGTTACACTGGAGGGTTTGGAAAAATGCCAGGGTATCAGCAAAGGCAAAGCGATAAAATACGGAAGGCCCTTTGTTGACCTGATTGCGAAATATGTGGAAGAAAATAATATTGAGCGCCCCGATGATTTTGTGATGAAGAGTGTGGTGAACAAAAGCGGCAATAAGGTATATATCATCCAAAACACCGACAAGAAAGTGTCGTTGGAAACCATTGCCAAAAACAAAGGCTGGCGGATGGATGAGATGCTGGAAGAAATGGAAAGTATTGCGGCCAGCGGCACCCGGCTCAATCTTGCCTATGCTATTGATGAAATGCTGGATGAAGAAGACCAGGATGAGATAATGAAATACTTCAAAGGTTGCGAAACCTCCTCTTTGCAGGTGGCGCAGGTAGAACTGGCGGATTATAATTTTAACTGGGAACAGTTAAAAATAATGAGAATAAAATTTTTGAGTGAATTTGGAATGTAATGTAAGAATTGTGTAACTTTCTAACTTATTAATAACCGTCTAAAATTTTATTATTATGGCAAAAGCAAGAAGAACCACTCATCGTAGTGTAGCCGGGAAAAAATTGTATGCGGTAAGAGACTCGAAAGGAAGATTTATGGATATTCAGACCTACGAAAGAGCCCACCGGGCAGACGTAGCAAGAAAAGCAAAGCCTGAAAAAGCGGCCGCAAAGAAAAAGTAAGGAAAATAAAAAAACGAAGTTCATCGGTTAATTAATTGGGTTCCCTCATTGGCAGGAAACCCTTATTTTTGCAACCTAGTTCGCCATTCATTGTTCAATATTATATATTCAAAAAGGTGCGGTAGCTCAGTCGGTAGAGCAAAGGACTGAAAATCCTTGTGTCGGCGGTTCGATCCCGCCCCACACCACGAAAGACCCGGCCATATTGCCGGATCTTTGTTTGATATGCATCGTTTATTCCCCGACTGGTTCCGGGCTTGATACCCCCGGGCATACTTAGCCGCCTTTTGTTTTATCAGCTTTTGAATTTATCTTCGGCAACTGGCATTTGAACGTTACTTTTTAGCGATAAAAAAAAATGATGCCGTGTGTTTATCCTTCATAATAATAAGCCGTTAATATGGCCGAAGTAAATTTGGGGAAAACAATCTATCGTTTTGGTCACACCCGCCGCAAAGATGCCTGGTGGGTGAAACCATTGCTTACATTCATCGGGTTGTCTGCTTTTGTAATCTATGTTACCTGGGCGGCATTCCAGGGAAAACACTATTACTCGGGCCCCTATCTTTCACCACTTTATTCGCCGGAGCTTTTTGGAGAATCGTCCCATAGTTGGTTTGGCCCCAAACCGGGCTGGTGGCCGGGTTTCCTTCCCTGGTCGCCGGCACTGCTTATTTTATGGGCGCCAGGTTTATTCCGGCTCACCTGCTATTATTACCGGGGGGCCTATTACAAAGCATTTTGGGCCGATCCACCCTCCTGTACTGTTTCAGAACCAAGAAAAACCTATCGGGGTGAAAATTCATTCCCGCTGATCGTACAAAACATACACCGGTACTTTATGTATATCGCTTTGTTGTTTATCATTTTCCTTTCTGTTGATGTATGGAAAGCCTTGTGGTTTACCAGCCCGGTTACGGGTGAAAAATCTTTTGGAATGGGGGTGGGCACACTGGTGTTGGCCATCAATGTAGTATTGCTTGGGGGATATACGCTCGGGTGTCATTCATTACGGCACGCTGTAGGCGGGTTCATGGATCGTCTTTCAGGGAAACCGGTTCGCCGTACGATGTATAAATGCGTAACCTGTCTGAACCGCAAACATATGCTGTGGGCATGGATGAGCTTGTTCTGGGTTGGGTTTACCGATCTGTATGTCCGGCTCTGTTCAATGGGTGTATGGAATGATTGGAGAATTTTTTAAATGGTCATAATAGTCAAAAAAAGAAAAGTGTATCGTTAGAAATAACCTGACCTATATGACCTGTATGACTTTTTCTGATAAAAAACACAAATGTCATCATACGATACCCATACTTACGATGTACTTGTCATCGGTGCTGGGGGCGCCGGTCTTCGTGCTGCTATCGAAGCGTCTGCCAAAGGCGCTACAGTGGGGCTGGTTTGCAAATCCCTGTTGGGGAAAGCGCATACAGTAATGGCAGAAGGCGGAATTGCGGCTGCTATGGCAAATATGGATGACAGGGACAATTGGAAAGTACACTTCGCCGATACCCTGCGGGGCGGGCAATACCTCAACAACTGGCGAATGGCTGAATTACATGCCAAAGAAGCCCCCGAAAGGGTGAATGAACTGGAAGCATGGGGGGCGCTGTTTGACCGAACGAAAGATGGAAAAATTCTCCAGCGAAATTTTGGCGGCCATAAATATCCGCGGCTGGCCCATGTAGGCGACCGCACCGGTTTGGAAATGATCCGCACCCTGCAGGATCACGGCATTCACCAGGGCGTGGAAGTGCATATGGAATGTACGGTGATCACTTTATTAAAAGATGGCAACCGGGCTATCGGGGCATTTGGATATGACAGAGAAAAAGGACGGTTCAGGGTCTTTCAATCTAAAGCGGTGGTGATAGCCACCGGGGGTGTTGGGAGGGCATATAAAATAACCAGCAACAGTTGGGAATACACCGGCGACGGGCATGCGCTGGCCTATGATGCCGGCGCTGAATTAATGGATATGGAATTTCTGCAATTCCATCCTACCGGGATGATCTGGCCGCTGAGTGTAGCGGGTATCCTGGTAACTGAGGCCGTCCGGGGCGAAGGCGGCATTCTGCTGAACAAAAACGGGGAACGATTCATGTTCAACGATATTCCTGATTTGTATAAAAATCAAACGGCAGACAATGAAGAAGAAGGTTGGAGATATACCCAGGGAGATAGAAGCGCAAAACGTCCGCCTGAATTGCTCACCCGTGACCATGTGGCCCGTTGTATTGTCCGTGAAATAAAGGAAGGCCGGGGCAGCCCGCACCAGGGTGTATTTCTTGATATTTCCTGGATCAAAAAGAAAATTTCCGGATCAGAAGACCATATAAAGAAAAAATTACCGGGGATGTATCACCAATTTAAAAAGCTGGCCGATATTGATATCACCAAAGAACCGATGGAGATTGGCCCGACAACACATTATATGATGGGGGGCATCCGGGTAGATGCGGATACACAAATGTCAACCATACCCGGTTTATTTGCTGCCGGGGAATGTGCGGCCGGTCTGCATGGAGCCAACCGGCTTGGGGGTAACTCGCTTTCTGATCTGCTGGTATTTGGGAAAAGGGCCGGAGAATATGCGGCAAAATTTGCAAAAGAAAATAACACCGGCACCATTGATGAAAAACAAATTGCAGAAGCGGCAGGGTGGGCTTTGGAACCTTTTGAAAGGGACAAAGGGGATAGCCCGTTCGATGTACAAATTGCCCTGCAAGAAATGATGCAACAGCTGGTGGGGATTGTGCGAACAGAAACTGAAATGCTTCGTGCAAAAGAACACTTGCGGCTAATGCGTCAGCGGGCAGCCAATGTGCGGGTTACCGGCAACCGGGAGTTTAATCCCGGCTGGCATACGGCGATGGACCTTCACAATATGCTTACGGTTTCTGAAGCCATTACCATGGCCGCATTGGAAAGAAAAGAAAGCCGCGGTGCACATTTCCGGGAAGACTATCCGCAAAAGGATGAAAGAAGCGGTAAATTCAATCTGGTAATAAAAAAGGATACAGATAGTCAAATGACAGTAAGACAGGAACCCGTCAAACCAATGAGAGATGACCTTCAGCAGATCATTACAGAGATGAAATAATTATCAGTAATGCCAACAGCAACGTTTAAAATATTCCGGGGAGATGCGCCCGACGGGAAGTTCGAAGATTATTCCATTGAGATTTCCGAAGGTATGGTGGTGCTGGATGCCGTGTTGCTGATACAGGCAAAACTGGCAAACGACCTGGCTGTCCGGTGGAATTGTAAGGCGGGGCATTGTGGCTCCTGCTCGGCAGAAGTAAACGGGAACCCCAAGCTTATGTGTATGAGCCGGCTCAGCGATATCTCTCTTGATAAACCGGTGCTGGTGCAACCCATGAAAGCATTTCCCCTGATTAAAGATCTTGTCACGGATGTTTCATGGAATTTCCGGGTGAAAAAAAAGCTCAAAAAATTCAAACCCCGGCCACCCGATGCTGCCGATGGCACCTGGCGTATGGCGCAGGGAGATATTGACCGGGTACAGGAATTCCGCAAATGCATAGAATGTTTTTTGTGCCAGGATGTATGCCACGTACTCCGGGAACACCGGCTATATGATGAATTTATCGGCCCCGCCTTTTTGGTACATATTGCTTCCCTCGAAATGCACCCGCTGGACACGGAAGACCGGCGGGAAGAGCTGAAAAAAACAAATGGCATCGGCTATTGTAATATTACCAAATGCTGCACCCATGTTTGCCCGCAGGATATAACGATTACCGATAATGCCATTATTCCATTAAAGGAAAGGGTAGCCGATAAATTTTATGACCCGGTAAAAAAAATATTCAGGAAGTTTCGATCAAAAAATAGCAGTAATAATCAGAAGGGGCGCTAAAGTCTAACCGTCGTTTTTTACATCACTTAAAACATAATGCTATGCTTCAAATTAAGCCGATCTCTGCAGAGAGCATCCCAACGGCTCTCGAAAAAGCAGAACGTTATCGTCTTCTTAACGAACCCATGCTGGCCGAAAGTATTTGTCTGGACATCCTCGAGGCGGATCCGCAAAACACCAGGGCCCTCGTCATCATGCTTTTGGCGATCACCGATCAATTTGACACAACGGCGCTTAGCGATATGAATAAAGCAAAGGAATTATTAAGCCGCCTTCCTGATGAATACGACCGGCAATATTATTCCGGCCTGATCTGTGAGCGGCAGGGAAAGGCCAAACTGGGAAAACGGATGGCAGATGGCGGATTTATTGCTTACGAATGGCTGAGAGATGCCATGGATCATTATGAAAAAGCAGAAGCGATCCGGCCGCCGGGAAAAGATGATGCTATTCTGCGCTGGAATACCTGTGCCCGCCTCATCATGCGCCATAACCTGAAACCGAGAGATGAAAAATATATAGAACCCCCGTTGGAGTAAGAATTAATTTAAACAGGGTTTATTCCCGGGAAAAACAACAATAAGCCTCACTCGTCTTTTTTCCTTACAATTAAATACCAGTCATTATCAAGCGGCAGGTAGCCGTATTCATAGCAGTAATAATAATCCTTTCCTGTTTTGGTGGTATAGATATGTGTCAGGTATCTGAACGAAAACCCTTTTAGCAAAAGGTTGTCCCGTGTGGTTTTATTTGTTTCTTTATCTGCAGGCAGCAGCGATTGAAGAATGCGCCTGTTTTTGGCCAGGGTGTTATTAATTAGTCTTACTATACCGCTATCGGCCATCTTCTGTTGGTTGTTATAATTGTTCCGGCAATAATCATCACAGAATTTTTTATCGGAACGGCCCTTAATGGGTTTACCGCAGGTTAAGCAGTTCCTGGCAGTAGTGTTTGCTTGTAACATATTCATGTATAGTATTTAACAGCATCAAGGTAAGAAAAAATTTCCTGAGTATAACCGTTTAAAAACGGATAAATCTGCGTAAACCCGAAGCTAAGGGGTTAATCTCCGACTATCGTTTTCCGCCGCTTTCATCTTTGTGTTGTCAATCGGTTAAGACGTCGGCCGGCTGACTGAGATAACAAAATTCAAAAATCGTTTCCGTAAAATCCGCCGACCGGGCGGACACGGAAGCACAAAACTTAAAGTTATGTACGCATTAAAAAACAAAGTTCAACTGATCGGCAACCTGGGTAATGCACCCGAAGTAAAAACATTCGAAAGCGGTAAAAAAGTGGCGAATATCCGCATTGCCACCTATGAGATCTACCGCAATGCCAAAGGCGAGAAAGTAAAAGAAACACAGTGGCACAACCTCGTAATGTGGGGCAAACTGGCCGAGATTGCCGAGAAATACCTGACCGTAGGCAAAGAAGTGGCCGTGGAAGGAAAACTGGTAAACCGCCAGTACACGGATAAAGACGGCAATAAAAAATACTTTACCGAGATACAGGTGAATGAACTGCTGATGCTGGGCGCCAACCCTGCAGAAGCATAAAAATTGGTTGGCCACGGATTACACAGATTTACACGGATTATCGCCTGCGGCGATTGTAAAGACCTGATGTAACCCGTGGCCTCCTTATATCCCCAATAATAGAGCAAAAGATAAAAAATGGATAAACTTTTACAAGGAAATGAAACGTACAAGATTATGGGCTTGTGCATGGAGGGTCACCGGATATTGGGGTTTGGGTTTTCTGTAATTGTTTATAAGGATGCACTTGAAATTGAATCACTGTTAAATAAAATTCCTGTTAGCAGAGAAAAGCAGTTTGATATTATTTACAATGAGAAAACGCTGAAACACAAATACTTTGCAGATTTTGTTATGTTTGATAACATAATTGTTGAAATTAAAGCAACAGGAGGTGGAATAGCCGAGGAGCATATTTCCCAAACATTGAATTATATGAAAGCTTCAGGAAGTAGCACAGGCCTTATTAATTTCGGCAAGAAAAGCCTTTCACACAAAAGGCTGATTCTCTAATCCGTGCCAATCTGTGTAATCCGCGGCAAAAAACAAAACTATCTGTGACAACATTCACTCCCGATACGAATAATGAAATGTTTCAACTGGCTGTTCAGCTGGTCAACCAAACCAACCGGAATATTTTCCTGACAGGCAAAGCCGGTACGGGCAAAACCACTTTTTTAAAATACATCCGGGAAAACTGTCTAAAACAAATGGCCGTAGTGGCCCCCACCGGCGTGGCCGCCATCAATGCGGGAGGCGTTACCATCCACTCTTTTTTTCAACTGCCCCTCTCCCCATTTATTCCGGAAACAGGCGGGGCTGGTTTTCCGGGAAAGAACGAGGAAACCGTTAACCGCCATAGCCTGTTAAGCAGGCTTCGGTTTAATAATGACAAACGAAAAGTATTGCAGCAGTTAGACCTGCTGGTGATTGATGAGATCAGCATGGTCCGCTGCGATGTGCTGGATGCTGTGGATACGGTGATGCGCCATATTCGCCACCGGCCCTATGAAAGATTTGGCGGTGTACAGGTATTGCTCATTGGCGATATGCTGCAATTGCCACCGGTGGTAAAAGACCAGGAATGGAACCTGCTGTCAGACTATTACGGAGGCCATTATTTTTTTGACAGCAAAGTGCTGCAGGAGGAGCCGCCGCTTTATATAGAATTTAAAAAAATATACAGGCAACGGGATGAGCAATTTATTGCCCTGCTGAACCAGGTACGTAACAATGAGCTGGATGAGGACGGGATGAAGATTTTGGAAAGTCGGTTTCACCCAACATTCCGCCGCAGTAAGCAGGACGGCTATATCATCCTTACCACACATAACGATAAAGCCAGAGAAATCAATGTAAATGAGCTTAACAATCTTGGCGGTAATCTTTTTAAATATGAGGCGGAAATAAAAGGCGACTTCCCCGACAGGGCATACCCGGCCGATGAAATATTGCATCTGAAAAAAGGGGCGCAGGTAATGTTTATCAGAAACGATTCTGCAGAAAACGGGAAAAGGTTCTTTAATGGAAAGATTGGCATTGTTTCAAGGCCTGAAGCGGAAAAGATATTTGTTCAATGCGAAGGGGAATCCGGCGAAATAGAAGTCGGCAAAGAAGAGTGGGAAAACATCCGCTATACACTGAACAAAACAACCCGCCATTTGGAGTCGGATGTGCTCGGTTCATTTAAGCAATACCCCTTGCGCCTTGCCTGGGCCATAACGATTCACAAGAGCCAGGGACTTACTTTTGATAAAGCCATTATTGATGCCGGAGAGTCTTTTGCTCCCGGCCAGGTGTATGTAGCGCTGAGCCGCTGCACCAATCTTAACGGGATGGTGCTGAAAAGCCGTGTAAGACAGGGCAGCCTTTTTATGGATGGAAGGATTCTGGAATTCTCCCACAGGGCGGCATCGAATAATCATTTGCTTCAGGAACTGGCCACTGCCCGGAAAGCTTACCAGCAATCTGTATTGATTTCATTGTTCGACTTTAATACAGCTATCAGCAATGCTAAAGAAATTCAGGGGTACCTGGCGGAAAACAGTTCATCATTCAACCCCGAAGCATTACCGTGGACAGATGATTTATCAGCAAGGCTGGATAAAATACAGGCTACAGCACTAAAATTTCATACCCAGTTGAAAACATTGTTTCAACAGGAAGGATCAACATCGGAAAACCAATCCTTACAGGAAAGGATAAAGGCTGCTGCGGGTTATTTTTTTGCTGAAACCGGCTCACTTATTCAGTTTCTTATGCGGTCGCCGGCTATTACCGACAGCCGTCTTCATGCCAAAGAATACAATGAAACAATAAAAGAAGTGTTTGCAGATCTTTCAGTCAAGCGGTTTTTGCTGGAAGGCTTTTCAGGAAAATTTGATATGGAAGCGTTTCATCACAGAAAGCAAAAGTTTGTACTGCCGCCCTTCTCTGTAAACGCATATGCCGGCGCTTTGCATAAAAGGACCGATAGCCCCCACCCTGTCCTGCATCAGCAATTAAGAAAACTAAGAGACAGCCTCTGCTCCCGCAAAGACCTGCCCATTTATATGGTAGCAGGCAGCAATACGATTGATGAAATGGCCCGCTACCTGCCACAATCATTGAAGGAGCTCAGGAAAATAAGCGGTTTTGGGGACGCCAGGATTGAACAATACGGCCAGCAGTTTCTAGACATTATCCTGTCTTATTGCAGTGAAAAAAACCTTCATTCTTTAATCCACGAAAAACCTCCCAAACGGGAAAGGAAGGAACCGACAGGCACTGCTAAAAAGAAAGGCGACACCCATGCGGAAACTTTAAAGGTGTTTAAAGAAGGAAAGACCATTGCAGAAATAGCCAAAGAAAGAAACCTTGCCGTCAGCACCATTGAATCACACCTGACCCGGTTTGTGGCATGGGGCGATATAAAGATTGAAGAAGTGATAAGCCTGGAAAAACGGGTACTTATCGAAGCAGCGCTTATTAATTTTAAAGGGAGTTCAATAACTCCTGTCAGGCAAATGCTTGGCGACCGTGTAAGTTTTGGTGAAATACGATTGGTAATGGCCTCATTGGGGATTGTGCCCGAAAAAGATACAGACCAATAACCCCCTCTTTTCATTAATACATATTATATCCGAAGCGTACCAGGGTTCACTACAATATTGATGTATTCATATCAATATAGCCATCGGAGGTTATTCAATATACCAGGATTAATTATTCACATTTAACCCAAATAAACTTGTTACTTTAAAGTTTATCTATAACTTTCATTTTATTACTTACTAACCCCGTTTATGGATACATTAACCACCCCTGCTTACCGTACTGTCAGCAATCATATAGTTGGTGAAGTGCGAAGAAAATTATCCAATGGGCAAAATCATTTTTTTGCCCTTCGTTCATTCAGGCCCGGAGATGTGATAGCTTCTTTTTCCGCCGGAACAATTTCCGCTGAACCAACCTACCTCACGGTTCAGGTGGGTGCCCGCAAACACATCACCCTGGATCCGGAGTTTCTGCAATACATTAATCATGGTTGCGACCCCAATGTTTTTTTTAATACCACTACCATGGAAGTGGTGGCATTAAAGCATATCAGCACAGAGGATGAAATGACCTTTTTCTATCCTTCCACTGAATGGAAGATGGCACAATCATTCAATTGCTATTGCGGCAGCCCCAAATGCCTGGGTAAAATAAGGGGCGCAGCTTATTTATCACATGAACTGCAAACACAGTACCGCTTTACCGATTTTATTCAGCAACAACTGGCAAAAAAGGCAGCCAGAAAAAAAGTGGCCTGACAGCATATGAAGAGTAACGAAGCCGCAAAGCTATTTAAGCCATATAAAGTATGGGTGCTGGCCCCTTATCTCGAATCAGACGACCCGAATATTCAGCATTACTATGATTTCACACATAGCATTCAAGAATTCACCGTAGTATTTGAAGAACTGAAAGCTGACTGGAAATGGCAGCCCGTGTCAATGGACAACTTCAGGTCTATTATTAAATCCATTGCCGAAAACAAAAACGGCAAAACGCCGCTGATACTAAACCTGTGCGATGGCGATGAAGTGAACGGGACACCCGGCATATCCGTCATTCATGAGCTGGAAAAATACGGGTTGATTTATACCGGCTCCGATGCAAACTTCTATAATATCACTACTTCCAAGATACCCATGAAGAAAGCATTTGATAAAGCCGGTGTGCCCACGGCTAACTGGAGAATGATTTCGGATAAAAAAGGTTCAACCAGGGGAATTGCTAAAAGAGTGGGGACTCCCATAATTATTAAACCTGCGGTTTCGGGAGGCAGTATGGGGGTGTCGGTAAAAAATGTCGTAAATACGGAAGAAGAACTGACAGCAAGGGTAAATGAGATTTATAAGGGTTACCGCGGCTGGAACCTGCTGGCCGGCGGAGTGTTTGTGGAGCAGTTTATCATAGGTCCCGAATTCACCACGTTCATTACCGGCTCAGCGGATGACAGGAAGAATTGTGTAGTATATGAACCGGTTGAAAGGATATTCCACCCTTCGCTACCCGATTCTGAAAAATTTTTATCATTTGACCGGCTCTGGGAAATATATGAAGATGAAACCCCGATGCCGGGAAATGGCAATTTCTACCATTACCAGAAAGTAAAGGGACCGCTGGCGAACGCTTTAAAGAAACTGAGTTTTAATGCTTTTAAGGCCTGTGGCGGCAAAGGCTATACAAGAATTGATATTCGCCAGGACGCCGCCACCGGAAAATTATATGTACTGGAAGTAAACGCTCAATGCGGACTAAGCGAAGACGAAGACTACACCTCAATCGGCGCTATAATTAAAGCCTCGGATGTGAGTTATACGGAAGTGATAACAGAAATACTCAAAGATGCATTAAGGAGAAGTGTGATGAAAATTACCCATGTAAAAAAGACCAGCACAGCTGCGGGGAAAAAAGCTGTTCCTGTTAAATAGATACTTTCTTTATTGGTATATTCATTCCTTAAACAGAACTGCTGAGCATGAAAGTTTGTGTCTTGCAACCGGACTACTCTCCCACCAGTGTGGATTATAAGAATTGGGACCCGCCAAGGGAAATTGCGGCGTTGATTCCTGAACATGAAGTGCACAACGTATTTCTGAATAAGCTCACCACCTTCCGGCAACTGAAAGAGCTCAGCAAACAGGGCTTTGACATATTTGTCAATCTCTGCGAAGGCTATCCTGAATGGGAAGTGCCGGGGGTGGATGTGGTGTTTTCCATGGAATCGCTGAACCTTCCTTTTACAGGCCCCACCACCAAACTCTTTGATGTTCCGAAAGAACTGATGAAATATATCGCTTACTGCGAGGGTATCGCCACCCCGGGGTTTGTACTGGTAAATGAGATGAAAGACCTGGATGAGGCGATAAAGCAATTGCAATTCCCCATGTTTGTAAAACCGGCGCATGCCGGCGACAGCCTGGGTGTGGATGGGCATTCGCTGGTGCATAGCAAAGAAGATCTTACGAAAAAAACAGCAAGTATCATTAATGAATATGCCCCGCTTCTGGTAGAAGAATATATCGCAGGAAGAGAGTTCACAGCGCTTGTTGCCGGCAACCCCGACGGGCATAGTTGTACTGTTTTCCGCCCGGTAGAATACATGTTTCCAAAAGGAAGGGAATTTAAAACCTACTCATTAAAAACATCCGAACTGCATCCCGAATGTAATGTTCCCTGTACCGATGAGTCAATAGACAAACAGCTCCGGTATGCAGCGGAAAAAATCTTTACCGCCGTAAATGCTGTGGGCTATGGCCGCCTCGATTTCAGGGTAAACGAAAAAAACGAGGTGTATTTTTTAGAAATGAACCTGACCTGTTCTGTTTTTTATAAAAACGGGTATGAGGGCTCAGCCGATTTTATCCTAAAGTATGATGGTATCGGTCAGTCCGGTTTTTTACGGCATATTATTGCAGAAGGCATTGCCCGGCACAAAAGAAAATTAAAACCCTATGTGATGAAAAGGAACTCGATAGCAGGGTATGGGATTTATGCAAGCCGGGATATCAGGAAAGGCGAGATAATTTTCAAGGGCGAAGGAAAGTCTCAGCGGGTCATCACCAGGCGGTTTGTGGAAAAAAACTGGAATGAAGACGAGAAACTTCATTTCCGCCGCTATGCCTACCCGGTAAGCGAAGAATTGTTTATTCTCTGGGATGAGGACCCGGCAGAATGGGCCCCGCAAAACCATAGTTGCAACCCGAATACAGCATTTGACGGACTAAATTTACTGGCCATAAAAGATATAAAACAGAGAGAAGAACTTACGCTTGATTATGCACAATTCCTGGATGAAAACATGGAGCCATTTCAATGCCAGTGCGGAACAGAAAAATGCAGGGGGTTGATCATGGGTATTCCGGGAAACTCTCTGACTGTTCGGGAGAAAGACATAAGCATCAATAAAATTTAGCACAAGCCTATCTGCCCATAAAGACCATCAGTATCTGCACATCACTGGGATTGATGCCGGAGATGCGGCTGGCCTGGCCTAGTGTGCGGGGCCTTATCCGGGTTAGCTTTTCTCTGGCTTCATTACCCAGCGAGGAGATTTTCTTATAGTCAAAAGATGAAGGGATTTCTAATTCTTCCAACTGGCTCATCCGCTGCACCAGTTCTTTTTCCTTTTCGATATATACATCATACTTTACCTGAATGGCTGCCTGTTCTATGGCGTCATTAGAAAAAGGCGCTAATGCTTCTTTCAATTTGGGCAGTGCTTCAGCAAAAGCGGTTAACGCTGCAGAAGGACGAAGTAATATTTTTTCGGCTTTTTGTTTCTCTGATATTTTTGAAGAACCAATTTCCTCAAACCAGCTATTGATCTCATTGGGCTCCACGGTCATTTCTTTCAGTATAGATTTTATCTTTTCTACGGATGCTTTTTTCTCAATCACCCTATCCATTCTTTCCTGCGAAGCAAGACCAAGACGATAACTTAATTCTGTGAGACGTAAATCGGCATTATCCTGCCGTAGCAAGGTTCTGAATTCCGCTCTTGAAGTAAACATACGATAAGGCTCTTGTGTACCTTTGCTGATCAGGTCATCAATAAGCACACCAATATAGGCATCACTTCTTTTTAGTATAATTTCTTCAAGATCCTTGGCTTTTTGGTGTGCATTGATACCCGCCATCAATCCCTGGCAGGCAGCTTCTTCATAACCTGTTGTTCCGTTTATTTGTCCGGCAAAAAATAAATTTTGAATCAGTTTTGTTTCTAAGGAATAAGTCAATTGTGTTGGCGGAAAAAAGTCATATTCGATTGCATAACCCGGGCGGAACATTTTCACCTTTTCAAAACCAACTATTTTACGAAGAGCTTCGTATTGCGTTTCTTCTGGCAGAGAAGTGGAAAACCCATTTATATAGATTTCCACAGTATTCCATCCTTCTGGTTCAATAAACAACTGATGTCTTTCCCTTTCCGAAAAACGGTTTATCTTATCCTCTATGCTCGGGCAGTATCTTGGCCCTACCCCATCAATCCTTCCGGCAAACATGGGGCTGCGGTCAAAACCGGTTTTCAATATATCATGAACTACTTGATTGGTGTATGTTATCCAGCAACTTCTTTGTTGTTTGGGCTTTTCTGTATCGGTAAAAGAAAATCCGACGACCTCATCATCTCCGGGCTGTTCTTCCATTTTTGAATAATCAAGGCTTCGGCCATCTATGCGGGGCGGGGTGCCTGTTTTCAACCGGTCGCTTTCAAACCCAAGGGAAACCAATTGTTCGGTGATACCGGTGGCTGCTTTTTCCGCCATCCTTCCGCCGCCAAAATTCTTTTCACCAATATGAACGACGCCATTCAAAAAAGTGCCATTGGTCAGTACTACCGATTTTGCTTTTATCTGATGCCCCAGCCCGGTTATCACCCCACAACATCTTCCGTGCTTAACCAATAACGCTTTCACCATATCCTGGTAAAAGTCAAGGTTCCGGGTTTTTTCCAGCATTTCCCGCCATTTCAGATGAAAGAGCATTCGGTCGTTTTGTGCACGGGGGCTCCACATGGCAGGCCCCTTGCTCCTGTTCAGCATCCTGAACTGGATTGTACTTAGGTCGGTAACAATGCCTGAATACCCACCCATTGCGTCTATCTCCCTCACAATCTGACCTTTGGCAATTCCTCCCATCGCCGGGTTGCAGCTCATTTGGGCAATGGTCTGCATGTTCATAGTTACTAAAAGTGTCTTAGAACCAAGATTTGCAGATGCCGCCGCTGCCTCGCATCCAGCATGACCTGCGCCTACTACTATTACATCGTATTCGGGAAACATGGGCTGCAAAGGTAGTTTGTTCATTTCGCCCTATTCATACTTTTTAAAGAGTTCAAACTCCTTTTTCACTTCATTAATAGTTCTTCCACTGTTTAATAACTCAAACTCAAAAGCAGAATAATTTTCTATCATATTCAGATACTCCCAATGATCTCTGATAAAAGCTTGTTGGGCTTCGGTGCTCAGAAACTCCGAATTCTCAATTTTTTCTATTTTTTGCAGTAACTTATAACAGGGAGAATAATTTGTAGATTCGTAAAGCTTTTTGAAGTAAGCTTTGGCAGCAAGTACATCCAGTCTGTTGCCACGGTCTTTATTCTTTTGAAAATTTTCAACACGGATATTGGTGAAATTCCAGCACATTTTTAACTCTTCTTCCTCCCTGAAATCAAAATATGTTACCGGGATAATATGATCAAACTGCCATTTTTTCCCAAAATCGCTCCAGCTAATATCATCCTGAAATTGATACTCAAACCATTGCCGCATATTTTTTACATCAAGGCCAAAATAGGGGGCATATGCAACACAAATATTTTTATTAAGCACATACCGCCTTAGTGAAATCTGCCATTTTCTTTTTTCTCTGAATTTCAACAAAGCAGGAGTTGCTTCTTGGGCTGGAACCACACGGTTTTTAGGCATAAGACAATTTTCGCAAAGATAGAGGTTCCACGGGACACTGTTTCAGACTGAAACTGTGCCCCGTGGAACACTAATGATTGTACATCTGTAGATAATAGTCTTCCATGACCCTCATTTTCCTAATCTCTTTTTGCGTTTTATCGCCATACCGGCACAAATGTAAGGCCCCATGGAAAATAACACGATGAAGCTCAGACTTAAACGACAGTTTCAGTTTTTTGGCATTATCTCTTACTCTGTCAATGCTGATATAGATTTCTGCCCGGGTTGAATCCTGATCAGAAAGGTCAAAGGTGAGAATATCAGTGAAGTAATTGTGGCGGAGATACTGACGGTTGATCTCGAGCAGTCTTTTATCTGAGCAGAAAATGTAGTTGAGCGACTCCAATTTCTTGTTTTCTTTTCTGAATATGGATTCAATAAAAACCTTCAGGCGGGTTCTGTTTTTAAGAGTGAAATCCTTTTGTTCAAAAAAGAAGCAAACTTTTGAAAATGAAGGCATAATTTCAAAATTCGTAAAGATAAATCAACCAACAAGGGTAGTTTTGTTTAATTAGCAAAAACAGCAAATGATTGCCAGGCTTTCAGATCTAAAACCCGGACAAGAAGGAATTATTAAAGAATTCAACAGCAATGAGATTTTTCTCAAGCTGATGGAAATGGGCTGTGTGCCGGGGGAAAGAATCCTGCTGGAAAAAGTGGCGCCCCTCGGTGATCCAATCTCCGTAAATGTGGCAGGTTATCACCTCAGCCTGAGGCTAAATGAGGCTGAACATATATTTGTCGATGTAAAACATTGATTGTCAAATAATTAAATATGAAAATTGGGCTTTATTTCGGCTCGTTCAACCCTGTTCATGTTGCCCATCTTATTATTGCCAATCATATTCTAAACGAAACGGATATTGAAAAAATCTGGTTTGTGATCTCCCCTCAAAACCCTTTAAAGCAGCAGAATGCTTTGTTAAACGAGTATCACAGGCTCCACCTGGTACGGCTGGCAACAGAAGAAGATAATCGCTTAAAGGCTTCAGATATAGAATTCGGTTTGCCAAAACCTTCTTATACGATCAATACCCTTACCTACCTGGCAGAAAAATATCCGGAGCATGAATTCTGTATTATCATGGGCAGCGACAGTTTTCAAAACCTGCACAAATGGAAAAACCATGAAGCGATCGGTAAAAACTACTCTGTGTACGTTTATTTAAGACCGGGTTTCCCCGTAGAGAATAACCACGGTCTCCGGCCGCATATCCTGGAGGCGCCGCTGCTGCAATTATCGGCTACTCAAATACGTAAGTTTATAAAGGAAGGAAAATCGGTGCGGTACATGCTTCCGGAAAAAGTACTGGAAGAAATAGAAAAAGGCGGGTACTATAAAAAGTGAGATCAGAAAAAATATCCCAGGAGAAGACATCCGATCACAATTAAAGGCGCAGCAATCCGGGTAAAGCTCAGCAGCAGAAAAGTTCCCAGCATCACCAGCACACTTATCAGGCTGCTGATTGGTTTTATATCCGAGAATGTAATGTCCTTCATGATGTAAAAGGTTGAGGCGATCATTATACCCACCACTACTGCATTGATCCCCTCCAGGGAGCGATAAACAGCCGCATATTTTTTCAGGTTGTTCCAAATAGGGAAGAAGAACAAAACCAACAAGGCGCTTGGTAAAAAAATGGCGACCATTCCTATCAGGCAACCCACTACCTGCATTTCGGTTCCCATATCCTTCAACGCCATACCGCCCGCAAAAGAAGCAATGGAAAAAACAGGCCCGGGCAGAGCCCTTACGATCCCCATACCGGTGTACATATCCTGCTCATCAATTTGTATAGCATCTTTGTTTTTATCTTTTGTTTTCAAAACTTCGGGCCGCACACTCCACTGCTCATACATCATCGGCATCAGCACCTGGCCGCCGCCAAATACAAGGCTGCCCATCCGGTAGGTGTTTTCAAAAAGATTGATGGGTCTCCGGTCCGGCCATTCATCAATGCGGGCCCTTTCACTCAATATAGCAGCTGCGATAAAAACAATTCCGAAAAGCCAGAAATTCCACCACTTGATCTTTCTTGGCTTTTGCTCTGTTTGGGGAATACGTTTCCGGCTAAGATTAGTGATGATTCCCCCTAAAATAATCAAAGCCGGGATTACCCAGGGTTGGCCAAATAAAAAATAAGTGGCGGCCGTGCTGATTATCATGATAACCCAGGTAATGGTATTCTTTATACCCAGTGGAAAAGCAACAAATGCGGCATAAGCCAAAAACCCAACCACCATCGGGGGAATAAATTTGAAAATATCCGTACCCAGCTGCCGCTGGTCAATATAGCCCAGTAAAAACGACAGGGCGCCCATTAATATACATGCAGGCAGAATCCAGATAAGCAGCGTTAATACCGCAAGCGGCACCCCGCCCCTTTTGTACCCGATCAGCGTCAGGGTTTGTGTAGAAGAAGCGCCAGGCAGTAACTGGCAAAAAGCATTGTACTCCATCAGCTCCTGCTCTGTGATATAAGGCCGCCGTTGCACAAAAGTTTTCATCATCATACCAATATGAGCCTGGGGGCCGCCAAAAGCGGTAACGCTGTGGACAAGCACAGCCTTCAGAAACGGAATATGGCGCAGCAGCATGGGGCTTTAAATATAAATAAATTAAAGGAAGACAGGTATGACTGCTGAAGAACCACCATTTGCCTTAAATTCATAAAAAATAACCAGATGAAAAAAATATTTCTTACCCTTTTGCTGACAGTAGCCGCAATAAAATTATTTGCACAGGACGACCCCGGCAAACTGAAAACGAAAGCCTTTGCCGCAGCCGATAAGATCGAGGCGAAATGTATTGAATGGCGCAGGGACTTTCATCAAAACCCGGAACTGGGCAACAGGGAATTCAGAACTTCAAAAATTATAGCCAAACATTTAAAAAGCCTGGGAATTGAGACCAAAGAAAATGTGGCCAAAACAGGAGTGGTAGGCATACTGAGAGGAGGAAAGCCGGGACCTTGCATTGCATTGCGGGCCGACATTGATGCACTACCTGTAACCGAGCGAGTGAACATCCCCTTTGCATCAAAACAAAAGACAACGTATAACGGACAGCAAGTGGGGGTAATGCATGCTTGCGGCCACGACACACATACGGCCATGCTGATGAGCGTTGCCGAAATCCTTTGGGGAATGAAAAATGAATTGAAGGGCACAATAAAATTCATCTTTCAACCGGCTGAGGAAGGACCGCCGGAAGGAGAGGAGGGTGGCGCTGCGCTGATGGTGAAAGAAGGGGTGATGGAAAATCCGAAAGTGGATGTAATATTCGGATTGCATATTGAGTCTGATATTGAAGTGGGAAAGATAGAATACAAGCCCGGAGCCTTTATGGCGGCCGCAGACTGGTTTTCCATTAAAGTAAAGGGGAAAGGAAGCCATGGCTCACAACCCTGGAAAGGTGTTGACCCGATACAGGTATCTGCCCAGATAATTGAGGGCTTACAGAATATTGTAAGCCGGCAAATGGAGCTCACAAAAGCGCCGGTAGTGATAACAGTGGGCAAAATACACGGAGGTGTTCGCCAGAATATCATCCCGGAAGAATGCCGGATGGATGGAACGATCAGAACCCTCGACAGTAAAATGCAGGCGGAAGTACATGAAAAAGTAAAATGGACCGCCGAAAAAATTGCAGAAGCAAACGGCGCCACCGTAGAAGTGAATTTTGAGACGAAAACACTGGTTACCTATAACAGCCCTGAGCTGGTTAAAAAAACAATACCATCTCTTGAGGCTGCGGCCGGAACTGATAAAGTAGCCGAAAGACAATGGGTGACCGGGGCTGAAGACTTTTCTTACTATGGAACAAAGGCGCCGGCTTTCTTCTTCTATCTCGGAGGTATGCCCAGGGGCAATGATAAAACCAAAGCCCCTCCCCATCACACGGCCGATTTTTATGTAGATGAAAGCGGAATGAAAACCGGCATCAGGGCTTTCTGCAGCCTGGTGATTGATTATATGTACCGCCGAACATCAAACCGGGATTAAATGAAAACAGCAATATTTTTTTTGATCCTGGGCCTGCCGGCTCTTTTATCTGCCCAGAAAACGGATAAACGCCTGCAGGCAACACTGCAGGAAGCCATCAATGGCTACAGGGGTGATATTGGCATATATGTAAAAAATCTACGAACCGGTAAAACAATTGCCATCAATGCCGATACGGTTTTCCCCACAGCCAGTATTGTGAAAGTGCCCATACTGGTGGGCATCATGGATAAAATAGAAAAGGGTGAGTTGAAATATGATTCATCACTGACCTACAAAGATTCATTGCTCTATCCCGGGTCGGATATTCTTGGTTCCTTTAAAAACGACGAGAAGATCCTGCTCAAAAAAGTTATCATGCTGATGCTGACCACCAGCGATAATACCGCCAGCCTCTGGTTGCAGAGCCTGGCAGGAGGCGGAATAAGAATCAATGAAATAATGGAAGAGCTGGGGTTGAAAAACACAAGAGTGAATTCCAGGACCCCCGGCCGGGAAGAGTACCGGGCCAGGTACCAGTGGGGACAAACCACTCCCAAAGAAATGGGAATGTTATTTGAAAAAATATATCGAAGCGAAGTTTTTTCTACTGCTGCCTGCGAGAGAATGATGCGCTGCCTGGGCCGCAATTTTTGGGATGAGGCAGAAGCCATTTCTCAAATACCGCCCACCACAAAAGTATTCAGCAAAAACGGAAGTGTAAATGCCAGCCGGAGCGAGGTCATGATTGTAAATGCACCGAAAAACCCGTATGTATTTTGCATTTTTACTAAAAACAACAAGGACCAGCGGTGGACAAACGACAATGAGGCCTGGGTAATGGCAAGAAAATTATCGAAGTTGCTATGGGAATATTTTAGAACAAATTAATTACTTGAATATCTGGTACACCAGCCAGCTCATCAGATACGCCAGCCCCGTCATATACAATAGCTGAATAATGGGCCATTTCCAGCTCCGGGTTTCCCGTTTTACTACTGCCAGTGTGCTCATGCACTGCATGGCAAATACATAGAATATCATCAATGATAAACCAGAGGCCAGGTTGAATACAGGCTTACCATCAGACCTGACCGCCGCCTTCATTTTCTCTTTCAGCAGCAAACTTCCCTTGTCCTCATCGCCAACGCTGTATAAAGTAGCCATGGTGCCTACAAATACTTCTCTTGCTGCAAAAGAAGTGATAAGCGCAATGCCGATCTTCCAGTCGAAACCCAGCGGGGCGATGGCGGGTTCAATGGTTTTGCCCATGATACCCGCATACGAGCTTTCCAGTTTTGCGGTTTGAAATTCATGGTTCAGCCGTTCCGCATCAGCGCCGGATTCTGCTTTTAGTCGCTCATAACGCTGTGAAACTTTCTGCATTGAATTGCCTGGCCCGAAAGAACTGAGTGCCCACAACGCTAAACTGATTATCATGATAATTTTTCCCGCATCAAACACAAAAATCCTCGCCTTACTCAGCATAGTGGTAACCATATTGCTCCACCTGGGAGAGCGGTAGGAAGGCAGTTCAAGGATGAAAAAACTTTTTTCATTTATCTTAATAAACCACTTGGCCACATAAGAGACAATCAGCGCCATTACCAGCCCCAGCAAATACAAACCCATCATCACCAAACCCTGTACCCCGAGAAAACCAAACAGGTAATGCTGCGGGATCACCAACCCGATCAATATCGTATAAACGGGAAGTCTCGCCGAGCAGCTCATCAGCGGGGTTATCAGAATCGTCAATAACCGTTCTTTCCGGTTTTCAATATTCCGGGCACTCATAATGGCGGGTACAGCGCAGGCAAAACCACTGATCATCGGCATCACACTTTTCCCATTCAGGCCCACACTCCGCATCAGCCGGTCTGAAAGAAAACTGATACGGGCCATATAGCCGGAATCTTCTAATAAAGTGATAAGGCCAAACAATATCATTATCTGCGGCACAAAAACCAAAATGCCACTCAATCCGGCAATCACTCCATTTATTAATAAATCAGTCCAGCGGTTGTCGGGCAGGGAAAAGGAAAGCGACTGGCTTAGTTTGGCAAAACCCAGTTCAATCCAGTCCATCGGGTACTGCGCCAGCCAGAATACACTTTGAAAAAGCAGGAATAAAACCCCCAGCAGGATTACATAACCCCAGACCCGGTGCAGCAGCAGGTTATCCAGTTTTTCAGTGAGCAATGTTTTTTGCAGCGGATCAGGCTCTGATACCGCCTGCTGCATAATGTGTTTGATGCGGCTATAGCGCTGCACTATTTCCTCTGCCTGTGTTTTGGTGGGGTTGAATTTATTTTTTACCTCAATGCTTTCAATGGTATCCTGCATGGCTGCCGGTAAATCAAAAGATTCATGATTGATGAGGAAATGGATAGCCCCATAATCACTCAGTTCAGGAAAATGTTGCCTCACTTCATCAATGGAAGCTTCGGCGAAAGCTTTGTTATCAATGAAATCCCGTACAGGAGACTGGTATAAGCGCTGCGAGGTTTGTTCAACCGCTTTTTTCAGTTGTGCAATGCCCTTATTTTTTCTTGGATTGACGGCCACCACGGGCACACCCAGTTCCCTTTCCAGTTCAGGGATGTCAATCTTGATCCCTTTGCGGCGGGCCATGTCCATCATTGTCAAAGCGATTACCACCGGTACTTTAAGATCAATGACCTGAGTGCAGAAAAGCAGATTTCTTTTCAGGTTGCTTGCATCGGCCACCACCACCACCACATCAGCCTTCAGCTCGGGGTCATGGCCTGCATGCCGGCTAGGCAGGCTCAGCAGCACTTTATAACTTACCCACTCATCCATGCGGCGGGGGTAAAGGCTGTAGGTGCCGGGCAGGTCAATCACTTCGGCACTTATACCGGCAGCGAGCAAAGTAGAGCCTGTTCTTTTATCAACCGTGACACCGGGAAAATTACCCACATTCTGATTAAGCCCTGTCAGGCAGTTGAACAGCGAACTTTTTCCGCTGTTGGGATTGCCCACTAATGCGATATGTAACCTTTCTTTTTTCACAGCCTAACCCACAAATGTAAACCGGGAGGGCCGAACCGCTTTACGAATTTCGATTTTTGGACACCCCGAATGGGAAAATGATAACCAAAATATGCCCCTTGGAGTGAATAAAAGATGAATACCCTTAATACCTTTACGTCTTATCAGCAACCAATGAAAGTCTTAACCCTGAAAATTATTTTTACGGCGCTGGTTTTTACAGGATGTTCTGCACCTCAAAAGACGGTTAAGCCAGACACTCAAACATTAGATAACCTGAAAGCACATATCGGTTACCTCGCCGACGATAAACTTGAAGGCAGAAGGACCGGCACAAAAGGGGAGGAGATGGCTGTGGAATACATCCGTCAGCAGTTCAATGCGATCGGTTTACAGCCAAAAGGAACCGAGTACTACACCCAATCATTTACTGTCAATGACGGTAAGAAGATTGATTCAATAACCGAACTGAGTATCAACGGCAGCAAGCTGATAACAGGTAAAGATTTTTTCCCTTTTCCCTGGTCTCCGGATATGATGCTGGAAGCGTTGCCCTCCATCGCTGTGCAGGAAGCGGGCATGCCCTGGTTTTTTGACCTGAAAGAAACACTGGAAGAAAATAAGAGCAATCCGCATTTCGACCTGAAAGAATATGTACGCAACAATTCTAAAAAAGCAAAAGACCGGGGCGCTTCAGCAGTCATACTATACAATACATCAGCTATTGATGATAAACTGGTGTTTGACAGCAAAGACCGTTCTGGCAAACTCGAGATACCGGTACTGTATGTGTCCCGTCCGGCGGCCGAAAAATATTTTGCCGACAAAACCGCCACGCTGACCATTAATATGAGAACAGGGATTTCTGAAAAAACAAGAATAGGCTACAATGTGATTGGCTATATTGACAACAAAGCAGCAACCACCGTGGTGCTTGGCGCCCACTTTGACCACCTGGGGTACGGGGAAGACGGGAATTCAAGACATGTATCGCATGATGCGGCAATACATAACGGCGCCGATGACAATGCCAGCGGCACTGCCGCATTGATCGAACTGGGCAGAAAACTAAAGTCATCTGCAGCTAAAGGAAACAACTATCTTTTGATTGCCTTTTCAGGAGAAGAGCTGGGCCTGTATGGTTCCAAATACTTTACCGAACACCCAACCATTGACCTGAACACAGTGAACTACATGATCAATATGGATATGGTGGGAAGAATGGTTGACAGCAGCAGAGCCGTTACCATAGGAGGATACGGAACATCTCCCTCTTGGCCTTCAGTAGTTTCGCAATTAATCAACAGTCCATTTACAATAAAAATAGATTCCAGTGGTACTGGCCCCAGCGACCATACTTCTTTTTACAGGAAGGACATACCGGTTTTGTTTTATTTCACCGGATTGCATACTGATTACCATAAACCCACAGACGACGCAGACAAAATAAATTATAGCGGAATAACCAGGGTTTTGGAGCATATTTCTTATGTCATTAACACCTTAAACGACAAACCTAAACTGGCTTTTACTAAAACCAGGGAAACCCAAACCACCACTACGGCAAGATTCAATGTTACCATGGGCATCATGCCGGATTATACATATGCCGGAGCAGGTGTAAGGGCCGATGGCATCAGCGATGGAAAGCCGGCACAAAAAGCAGGATTAATGGCAGGAGATATCATCCTGCAGATCGGCGACTATTCTGTTTCCTCTATGGAAAGCTATATGCAAACGCTGACCAAATTTAAAAAAGGAGATAAAGTGAAAGTGAAGTACAAAAGAGGAAATGATGCCTTCGAAACAACAGTTGAATTCTAAGTTGTAACTTACGGCAACTTACTACTACCCATTTTCTATGGCAGAGCGGGGCAATAAACTAACACTTGACAACAGGGAGCTGACTGAAATGTTCTTTGAAGATACCCGGGTGCTCGGCATCATGGCGCCGGTAAAGGATTACCAGTTTTGCTGGCATATCAACGGCAGCACCGGCCTCGATTTCCGCCTGAACCATGAACTGGAGATAAAGCTGGTACGAAAAAAAAGAGATTATTTTTTCTCTCTGTACGAATACAACGAACCCAGCAAATTCTTATCACATTATATTTATAGTAACCACTTTGATGGTGAATACCTGCTGCCGGAATTTAAACACCTGGATTTTTTATGGCTGATGAAAGGCGATGAAGTGTGTGACGAAGCGCTGCAGGAAACGATACTAACCATCCGCTCAATCCGGAATGTGCAGTTGGTGACCGAGCTGGCAACCGATAAGATAACGAATAAAGAGAATCTCGTATTCTGATGTACCGGTGAGCGGATATATATATGCGCCGAATATACAATACCATCGGCACATTGCGGTATTTTATAATTTTCAAATTGATGTTATGTGGCAGGAAACTGATAACAAACTCTATAAAAAATTTCAGTTCAAAAATTTCAGTGAAGCTTTTGCTTTTATGACAAGGGTGGCTATTGAAGCTGAGAAAATGGATCACCACCCGCTGTGGACCAATGTGTGGAACACCGTGGAAATATGGCTGAGCACCCATGATGCCGGCAATATTGTAACAGAAAAGGACAAGAAACTGGCTCAAAAAATAGACGCATTAATTACTCCCCATTAGGGGATGGGGGCATGTCTTCCTCCTCCACCATATTAATGGTTCGCCCCGCCGCTTTTGGTTTCAATGAAGAAACAGCGGCCAATAATTATTTTCAATCCAATCCGGGTATCAGCAAAGAAGAACTGCAGCAGAAAGCCCTGGCAGAGTTTGATGCCATGGTGGAAACACTCCGGAGCAATGGTATAGAAGTGCTGGTGATAGCAGACACCGCAGAACCACCCAAACCCTCTGCCATTTTCCCCAACAACTGGCTCAGCACTTCACCGGATGGAAAAATATTTGTATACCCCATGTATGCAGCCAGCCGGAGAAAAGAGAAAAGAGATGATATACTGGAACTGCTGGCAAAAGAATTTGTAGTGAAAGATGTGCAGGACTGGAGTGAATATGAAACAGAAGGAAGATTTTTGGAAGGAACGGGCAGCATGGCGATGGATCATAACAACAAACTGATTTATGCCGCCATATCAGAACGCACCAACTTGTCGGTGCTGGAAAAATTTGCCGCCGCCAACGGTTACCAGGCTATTGTATTTTTAGCTACCGACAAGGAAGGAAGACCAGTATATCACACCAATGTGGTAATGACGCTGGGCTCATCCTTTTGTGTACTCTGCGAGGAAGCCATTGACGAGGAATGGGAGCTGATTGCCGTGCGGCAACTGCTGGAATCCACCCGGCATACCATCATCCCCATTACAAGAGAGCAGATGCATTCTTTTGCAGGCAATATGCTGGAGGTGAAAAAAAGTCTTTCGACAAGCTCAGGAGGCGAAAATATTTTAGTGCTGAGTCAGACAGCATTTGACGCTTTACGCAAAGAACAAATAGATATGCTGGAGGCGTATGCCCGGCTGTTACCCATTGCCGTACCCACTATGGAACAGGTGGAAGGGGGCAGTGTGCGGTGTATGATGGCGGAACTGTTTTTGGAGAAGAGGTAACGGTTGGGGCATGGTGCAGTGACGGATTTTTTAGCACAAAAGTTCAATCCAGGAACCACACTTGAACCTCCACAAAAGGGGCATACGAAGCGCTGCACCCGCCATTACGCCAAACCGCTCTTAGCAGTAGGCCTTCTGTCCACCGTCCTTGCAAACCATTGTCAATACTGTGTTTCTGTGTCATTGCCGTGTCGTCTGTGCGCTGCGTTTTTATTTTTTTTGAAGGGCAGGAGATTTTTTAAAACCAATTTTTTACTCACTTCATTTTTGTATATTTATGGTGTTCGTGAATGCTTCGCATTTCTCGGGCCGGCTTTGCAAGCTCTTTTAAAAGCTTTGGTTTAGCGATGGCTTGCAGCGGCTTGCAAATGTGTGTGACTGTGGGTTGCCCCACCGTTTCCATATAATCAAACTATTCCGGTTGATTTACTCCCGCCAGCAATTCTTCAAAGTTGTCAGGGTGCAGTCCTTCAAATTCTTTCTGCAAAACTTTCAGGTAGTTCCATTTTTCTTTTGTCAATTCGGTTGCAGTGTTGCACCAGTTGATGGCTGCGTTGTCTTTCAACTTTACTTCAACATCTTCCCTGCCTTTGGTTTCAATAATCCAACGGCTGCCGTCTTCATGCAAGGCAATGAAGTCCGGGAAATAGTTTCTGATGTTTGCAAGAGAGTCGGTGTATTGAATGCAGAATCCAAATTGTTCAGGCAATTTTGCGAATGAAACAATGTCATCCGATTTGTCAAGGAACTTTGCAAACTCATATTCATAATCGTTGTCGCAGGGTGTGTAATTGAAAACAGTTTTTTTCGCTTCCAAAACTCTCTTTGATGTCGGAAACGGTGGAGTAGAAGATAGATAGCGGTCGGCTGAAAGCAGTTGCGGTTCTTTCGCTTCAACAACCAATTCACGCAAAGCTTTTTCAAATTCTTTTATCACTACGTAACTTGCAATGTTGCTGCTGATTGCTTTAATCACATCCGGTTCGTTTATATCAACAGTCTGCCCGAATGCTTTGCGTTCAAAAAAATCACGAACCTTAGGAGCTAACACGGCAAACTGCGATGGCAGTTTGATATTCTGCGTTATTCGTCTGGCATAGTAACCAATTACTTCCTCTGCCGTCTGTGCCGATGGTATGGTGTATTCTCTCTCCAACAATTTTTCGTCAGTGAGAATATCTCTACCCTCGTAAATGAATTTTTTGGTATCGCTGATTTCTTTTCTCTTCAACGGAAGTTTGTTGATGTTAAACTTCATCACATCAATGGCAGTGATTTCTTCTGCCAAGGATTTTTTTCGTGAAAGCAATGGAGAAATGTCGGGAATGCCGATGTCAAACTCTTTTTTATTTTCTTCTGGCTGCACCGTGAGAATTTTCAGTTTGTCTTTTCCAAGCTGGAATGTTTCAAACTTCAAATCTTCCAACTTCTCCAGGTCCTCTACAAATTCCATGAATGCCTTGTTGCCGATAATGTCAACCCGTTCCTGATAACTGTCAGCAAGTTTCCGGAACATCAACCGCAATCCCCTGCCGATGGTTTGTTCGGGAAGAATATTCGCCTTTGCGGAATAAGGCCGCAAACCGACAACAACCGTTACATTCTGAACATCCCAACCTTCACGCAACATCAGCACACTCACAATGGCATTCACAGGACTTTTATCATGGTCAACATCTCTTGCTGTCTTTCTTGCAGCATCCAAATCTTTTTTTGATACTTCACCCTGCTTGTCGGTGTGAATGATTAAAGTTTTTTCTCCGCCAAACTCTTTCGGATATTTTGTTCGCATCCAATCTCCAATATCGTCCGCTTCTTCTGTGTTGCTCATCATCACAAACAGAATTGGTTTCTTATTCAATGGCTTCAACTGTTCGCTGTATTCTCTCCATCGTTCAACACCTGCTGCAAGAAAACCGCTGTAGCGAACACTGGCAACCGTGCTTTTTGCTTCGTCTAATTTTGAAATGCCTTTGATGGGTCGCTTAACAATTCTGTCAAGAATTGCCTGCTTCAAAGGGTAATCAAAGATTGTCCATGCAAACAAACTTCCCTTGCTGTATCGTGGAGTGGCTGAATAATCTAGCTGGACTGCAATTGGTTTTTGTGAATGAAGTTTGCGGATGAACTTGTTCCATTCGCTGTCTTCTTCGTGTGTGTGATGCGCTTCGTCATTTATTACCATCAACATTCCTTCCCGCTTCGTAATGCGTAGATCAAAGTCGGTGATTTCGGTTTTCTGTGTGGGTGGAATGCTCCCAAGCATGGCTGTCATTGCATCGGGTTCTTCTTCGCTGCTTCTTGTTCCTCTTTCGTAAAACTGCTGAATGTTGGTGAGGTAAATGGCTCCCTGGCTGTGGCTGCGTTCCGTGTCGCCCCGCATGTAGTAATCCATATCCCACAACCAAAGCAAATGTCTTGGAATGAATGGAAGTGTCCGGAAAACGTTGCCGCTTTCAAAATCTGTTTTCAGCCGGTCAAATACAATCACATTGGGAGCAAGAATTAAAAAATTGTTGGCATATCCTTTTTCGCCCCGCAGGTAATTGGCAAACTGCCACACAATACTCATGCTCATCACAAATGTTTTTCCGCTTCCTGTTGCCATCTTCAAACAGTATCGGGCAAAGCCATCATCTGGAGGAAGTCTCTTGTCTTCCAAAGTGAAGGCATACTTCTGCAACAGTTCAATTCTGTTTTTGATTTTCGCCACTTCAAAAATGAAAATCAAAGTTTCCATTGCCTCACGCTGTGCCGTATGAAAACGAAAACTGTTCCCGTTCGGCAAAACATGGTCGGTGTGAAACCAAAAGTTCAATAACTCCCTTGTTGTTTCTGTAATGCCTTTGTAGCCGCTTGCCCTCCATCCTTTCACTGCTTCACGAATGGCAGGCACACAAGCGGCTGTGCTCAACTGCTCCTGTATGTTGAACATGTCCCTCTGTGCTGAGTTGGATTTATTTCGTTTAGCCATGGATGAGGTTGATTATCAGTTTTACCATCAGTTCTTTTTCTTCCGGACGGCTTTGCGCCACCAGCAGCGCCAGCGCAGTGAGTCCGTTGTCGTTTATTTTTACCTCTCCTGTTTTCTTGAAACGGTGTTTGTTCTTTTCCAGAAACCAGATGAACAGAAATGCGCCAATGCGTTTGTTGCCATCGGTGAATGAATGATTTTTGATGACATAATACAGCAGGTGGGCTGCCTGTTCCTCAATGCTTGGGTAAAGATAGTTTCCTCCGAATGTCTGAACGATGCTTTGCAGCGAGCTTTTGAAACCCTCATCTTTTTCGTTGCCGAAAAGTGCAGTGGCTTCTTTCTTTTTTATCAACTGCTTTTTCAGTTCGGCTATGGCTGTTTTGGCTTCATCGTACTGAATGTCATACGTGATGTTTTCGCTGAGCTTTCCGGTGGTCAGGTTGTTACTGTCATAGCGGTTCAGCAATACAAAGCTGTGGGTGTAGCTGCCGATGATTTCCAGCAATCCTTTCGCTTCCTGCAACTGCAGGGTTTCGGTATTTCCTCCCCGGCTGATGAGCTGAATGGTTTGTTGCAACTGTTCCAGGCGTTTTTGGTTGACGGCATAGCCCTGAACCAGATAAGCCTTGAGACGCTGCGTAGCCCACTGGCGGAACTGAGTGCCCCGTTTAGAATTAACCCGATAACCGACAGATATTATTGCATCGAGGTTGTAAAACCTGATTTTTCGGCTTACTTCCCTGTTTCCCTCTTTTTGAACTACCGAGAAAAACCCGGTAGTTGATTTTTCATTAAGTTCTTTCTCTTTAAATATATTTTTCAAATGCAGCCCAATGGTGTCCGTATCCTTGCCAAACAACTCACTCATTTGCTTCTGGTTAAGCCATACAGTGTCTCTTTCAAACTGAACCTTCACTTCAACCTCAGTTTGATTATCCTTTGTCTTATAGATTTCTATCTGATTCATATCCCTATCTCCAGGGCTTTGGTAGTATCATTCCCTAAAATGTCAATCACCTTTACAAGCACGGTTAATTTCCCTTTTTCTTCATAAAGATTGTTTGCTGTGAGCTCAATCTTCGGATTTTGTCTGGTGCGGTAACTCTGCCATTCGTTGTGAAACGTGTCGTCACGGTAATTCCAATCCACCGCCCAATAATCAATCCACTGGCTCCAATGCGTAATACTTGCTCTTACGTCTTCGGGAATATCATCGGGCGGAATAATGAAGTTGTCTAAGGTGATGCTCAGTTTTTTCTTGTCACCCTGAGCCTGTCGAAGGGTTGTTTTGAGTTTGAGAGAAGCCAGCTCATAAAATTTAATGTCGCCTTGCTCCACGGCTTTCTTCTCCAACACTTCTCTTGGAATTTTTTTGAACTTCACATCCACTTTGTTGCTGGCGGCAAACTGTGCTGCGGTTTCGTTCACATCAAAGGCAAAGTCCCAACCCAAAAAGTCAATGCCGTTTGTGGTGGTTGATTTTTCCTTGCCCACCAGTTTCCAAAACTCAAGAATGGTTGCTTTGATGTCGTCAACGGTTACAGGTGTTTCCACACTGCCTACATGAATCATCCTTCCTGCCTTTGCCCCGTGAATCCAGGTGTAGCCGTCAAGCGGTTTGGCATGGTAGAGTTCGTTAATGAAATGCTTGTAGGTTTTTTCCTGTTGTAAACGGTTTTCAGCATTTTCAAATTCTGCTTTTATCCATTGCTGCCTTTCATACTTGCCGAGGTTTTGAACAATGAACGGTTTTACATTGGCAATACCCAAAAATCGTTTCCGTGCCGTATGAATGGAGAATCTTCCCAAATCGCAGGTAATCCATCTGCGGTTAAGCTTCTCTGCCACAGCTGCCGTAGTGCCGCTTCCACAAAAGCAATCCAGAACCAAATCGCCTTCGTTGCTGCTGGCTTTGATGATGCGCTCTAAAAGAGCTTCGGGCTTTTGGGTGGAATAATCTAATTTTTCTTTAGATGCCCCTTGGACATTTTGAACATCACCCCAAATATTTGACAATTGCTTCCCTTTTTTTTCTCTTTCTTTTAGGTAGTATTTTTCTCGAATGGTATTAGCCGTAAAAGCAAGTCTATTGTCTGCCTCTAATTCTTTCATTCTATCTTGGTTAATACGCCAACCATTTTTGGGGGATAAATAAGTTATTCCTTTTAGATTGGTATAAGTGTATTGGAGATTTGGTCTAATGTCTGGATTAATAATTGGTTGGGTGTTATATGGTCCTCTTCCGTCAAAGTCATCTTGAGTGAAGGTCAATTTGTCTTCTTCAGTTAATTCAGTCGTTTGTCGATTAAATAAATATTGGTTAGACTTAGTGTAATAAAAAATTGTGTCGATGTTTTTTGGGAAATTATTATAAACGGGTTTTCCAGCCCCTGTCCGCTTCCAAACAATTTCATTTTTGAAATTTTCATAACCGAATACTTCATCTAAAATTGCTTTCGCATAATGGGATACATGCCAATCAAGATGCACATAAATACTCCCATCATCTGCAAGTAATTCACGCAACAAAATGGCAGTTTCATAAAACCATTGCATGTAACTGTCAAGCCCTTTACCCCAGGTGTCACGGTATGCTTTCTGTTCAATGATGCTGGGCTGCTTTACAAAAGTTGTCGCTTCATCATCATCGGTGTCGGGGTGGTCGGCAATGGTTGCGGTAAAAGAAAAGTCAGAGCCAACATTAAAAGGCGGGTCTATGTAAATGAGGTTCACCTTGCCGGCAAACTCAGGCAATAGACTGGGCAACACATATTTTTTGTCGCCCCAGATAAGGCGGTTGCGCCATTCTCCGGCTTCCTCTTTCTGATTAAACAAACTGCCAAGCCGTTTGTCCCTGTCCGCAGTGCTTTCGTTTACGGTTTCAATGGTTTGAAAGGGGAGAGCAATCCGCACAGGTGCAACTTTCTTTCCGTCTGTGTATTTGCCATCCCAAATGAGTTCGGTCATAAATTCTTGTCTGTTATTTTTAATTACAAAGTAAGCATTTTAATAAGTGCGTTGGCAAGAAACGGCTCTTTTGGCTTTGCCGATTTGCATTTCAAAATATCAGTCAGCCGCTGCTGTCCGAATTGGTAGTATTTGTATGTCTGTCCACTGGTCAAAATTGTTGTCGTCTGTTTAGTTTAAGTCCTGTCGTGTCAAGGTAGCGCTGTCGTCAAATAGCATTGCCCATAACTTTTAAATATACGAACCCAGGCCTAAATTTTTACTGACAATCAGCATAATTTTATGCCAGGCATCATTTCACCCAAACCCCCTTCTCGTTCTGTGCAATTAATTTTCCGATCGGCACAATACTTTCTCCTAAAACCTTTTTCACCTCCTCAACACTCTCTTCCCCCACACTCACCAACAACCCCCCATTCGTCTGCGGGTCGGGCAAAAGGGTAAAAGCTTCCATTACATTTACGCCTTTTTCAAATTTTACTTTATCGCTGTAGCTGCTCCAGTTTCTTGTAGTGGCATCGGGGAAAATGCGCTGGCTGATATATTCTTTCACTCCTGCAGCAACCGGCAAATTGTCGTAATAAATTTCAGCGCTCAGCCCGCTGCCTTCAGCCATTTCTATTAAATGGCCGAGCAAACCAAAACCTGTAACATCCGTCATCGCCGTTACGCCTTTTATCTTTCCTAATTCTTCACCCGCCTTATTCAGCGTGGTCATTTGTTCAATCATCAGCGGCAAATATTCTTCCTTCAGCAATCCTCTTTTTTGTGCGGTGGATAAAATACCAACACCCAGCGGCTTGGTAAGAAATAAATAATCGCCTTCCTGCGCCATATTGTTCTTCTTTAAGTTTTCAATCGGTACAATACCCGTCACCGCCAAGCCAAAGATGGGTTCGGGAGAATCAATGCTGTGTCCGCCTGCCAGCGGAATACCGGCTTCTGCACAAACCGTTCTTCCGCCCTCTATAACTTTTTGTACAAGCTGCACCGGCAGTTTCTCCACCGGCCAGCCAAGAATAGCAATTGCCATCAGCGGCTTTCCGCCCATAGCATACACATCGCTGATGGAATTGGCCGCTGCGATTCTTCCAAAATCAAATGCATCATCCACAATAGGCATAAAGAAATCGGTGGTGGAGATAAGAGCCATACCATTGCCCAGGTCATACACCGCCGCATCATCCTTGCTGTGATTGCCGACCAGTAATTTTTTATTATCTGGCATGCTGATACTGCTTTTCAGGATTTCATCTAAAACTTTCGGGGCAATCTTACAGCCGCAGCCAGCGCCGTGAGAATACTGAGTAAGTGGGAAAGAGTCAGGAGTCATTCAGCAAATCTCGGCAAACAAAACGACGTGGTGTCATTCCGGGCCTGACCCGGAATCTTTCCCAACAATTATTCAGAAAAAGATGCCGGGCAGGGCCCCGGCATGAAAAACAGATGAGCTATTTCTTTCTCCTGAAAACGATCCCCGAACTCTTTTGAAAGTCCGAACTGAAGCGAAGGTGATAAGTGTCTTCGCCGCCATGCACCACCAGCAGGCCGGTGTTGGGCGGGTATTTTCCAAGGTTGTCGGCAAACAAAACGACGTGGTGTCATTCCGGGCCTGACCGGGAATCTTTCCCAACAATTATTCAGAAAAAGATGCCGGGCAGGGCCCCGGCATGAAAAACAGATGAGCTATTTCTTTCTCCTGAAAACGATCCCCGAACTCTTTTGAAAGTCCGAACTGAAGCGAAGGTGATAAGTGTCTTCGCCGCCATGCACCACCAGCAGGCCGGTGTTGGGCGGGTATTTTCCAAGGTTGTCGGCAAACAAAACGACGTGGTGTCATTCCGGGCCTGACCGGGAATCTTTCCCAACAATTATTCAGAAAAAGATACCGGGCAGGGCCCCGGCATGAAAAACAGATGAGCTATTTCTTTCTCCTGAAAACGATCCCCGAACTCTTTTGAAAGTCCGAACTGAAGCGGAGGTGATAAGTGTCTTCGCTGTCATGCACCACCAGCAGGCCGGTGTTGGGCGGGTATTTTCCGAGGTTGTCGGCAAACAAAACGAGTGTAAAGTCTTCTTCCAGCCCGGGCCTGATGTAAATGGTTTTCTTAATGGCGCTGCCCTTCAACCCCTGTTTGGCCATGATGGTCTCACCGTTCATGATTACGCTTACCGTATCACCGTCAATCTCCCCGTTATCATAAAGCGATAACAAAAGACTGTCAGACTTAAAATTCACTACCTGTGAGAACTCCGACTTTCTTCCTTCGATCACCGCCACTTTTTTCGTTAATTCTTCATCTGATTTTTGAGGTGCGCTAACAACCGGCGCACTAACCGGCGGCGCATCAACAACTGTACTTGTTTTTTGTGTAACAGGATTTGATACCGGTTTTTTTGTCTCATTGCGGGGAGAAGCCGGAGTTGTTTTCACAACAGCATTATTTGGAGAAGGCTTATTTGTGTTGTCAGCCGGCAGGGATTTGGGCGGAGCAGCCGGTTTATTTACGGCAACCGTTTTGCTTGTTGCAACGGGTTTCAGGGTGACAGGCGCATCATCTATATCTTTCGTTTCGGTTCTTGCCAATGAGTTATCCGGTTTTTTTACGTCGGGGATCACCGGTTCCGGCTCTGCTCTTGGCAGTTCCGGCGCCACAACGGCTACTGCGGGCGCAGGGTCCAATTCTTTTGTTTTTGTTCTTGCCAGTGAGTTCTCAGGTTTTTTTACATCCGGGATCACCGGTTCAGGTTCTGCTCTTTGCAGGTCCGGCGCTGCGACAGCTACTGCTGGTACGGGGTCAGAGCTGAAACTGTATTCTGTTTTTATCTTTTCAGGCTTTGCAATTTTTGCAACAGGCGGCCCCTGGTTTCTTTCTTTGTAAAAGGCAATCTCATCCGCAATCTTCAGCTCTTCCAGGTGTGGGAATATTTTGGAGGCGGTAAGGTCTTTTTCCTGGTCAAGGTCTATTTTACCGGTAACGGAGTAATATTTTTTGGTGGCATTGGTTTTCCAGGTGCCGGCCAGGTACCAGGAGCTGTCGTTTCCATTGCGGCGGAAGGTGCTGGTAACTTTTATGCCTTTATCCAGTTTGCCGCGGAAATTATAAGCGATGATATCATCATCCGTCACTTCACACATATCACCTGCAATGGTTCCTTTTACCCTTTTTACAATATAATACAGGGTATCGTTTACAATAAACTCGCTGCGGGAGTAGCCATACACTTTGCCTTTGTATTCGGTCAATGCAATTTCAAACAGCTGGTCTTTTCTTACCGTAGTACTGTCGTTGCTCAGTGCGCCGGTCCACAGACCGGTGAGTGTTTGCCCAAAAAAGAATAAGGGAGAAAATAAGAGCAGGATACTAAGCCTGCATTTTTTCAGATTGCTGCTTTGGTTGGAGGATAAGCTGGCTGGCATTTTCAGGGGTTACAGATTTACATTCAATGATCTGTAATAACGAATTTATATTCTCCCGATTGTGCAGGCTCTTTAAATAGTATTTATCGTAATATTTCAGCAGGATGCGGAAACTTTCTAAGGTATTTCCCTCTTCAAGGAGCTGGATGGCGGTTTTTGCATTCAGCCCGCCTAATTTTTCTTTGATGCGGTCAATGGCGTCAACCACCTGTTGTTTATCAAGGCAGCCGTATTCCTCAGTAATGTGTTTTAGCCTTTCTTCAAAAGGGATATCAAGGAAATAAACAGGCGACTGCCGCATCGTCATCCAAAGGCTGTTGGGAATATTCACATGACCGATGCGCTGGGATTCGTCTTCGAGCCAGGCCCCCTGAACTACGTTCGTTCCGTTCGTTTCACTCCGGAACCCCAAAGGGGGGATCAGGGAAAGTGTTCTTAATTGAACACTCAACATATTCTCAAACATTTCCTGTGTGGGCTGCGGTGGCATGCCGATATTCCCGAAGGCGGAACCTTTGTGCTTTGCAATATCTTCCAGGTCAATAATGGTTTCTCCTTTTTCTTTCAGCGCTTTTAATAATTCTGTTTTTCCCGAACCGGTATAGCCCCCCAGTATATTGAACTGAAATGGTAGTTTGAAGGTATCCAGTACATAGTTGCGGAAATTTTTATAACCACCGGTAAGCGTATAAACTTTAAAGCCATACATATCCAGCAACCAGGACACGGCGCCGCTGCGCATACCGCCCCGCCAGCAGTAGAGGAGGATGAGTCGTGCGTTTGGAGCCGTGAGTCCGGAGCCGGGTTCTGTGGATTTATAACTCCCGGCTATTGACTCAGAACCCCTGACTATCTCACTCATCTTCGGTCCAAAAAAATCCAGCCCGATCTTAATGGCCGCTTCCCGGCTTTGTTGCTTGTAAGCGATGCCGACAGCTTTTCTCTCTTCATCTGTAAACAAAGGCAGGGAGTGTGCTCCCGGAATATGGGCATGATTATATTCACCGGGGCTGCGTACATCAATCACCGGGTACTGCTTCGCAAGTTGAAGGAATTGTTCGATATTGATTTTTTCTGCAGGCATCAGTTACTCAAAAATAAAAAAGGCCGCTCTTATTAAGCAGCCTGTTATTTTAATCATTTAAATCAGTGGTTAGCCGTTCATACTCGCCAAAAACTCTTCATTGCTCTTGGTGCCCTTCATCCGGTTCTGCAATTCCCGCATGGCTTCTTCGGCGTTCATATCGGTCAGGTAAACCCGGAGCAGGTTCATCCGCTGCAGCACATCTTTTTCCAGCAGCAGGTCGTCGCGGCGGGTGGAGGATGCCACAATATCAATAGCAGGGTAGATACGCTTGTTGGATAGTTTCCTTTCCAGTTGTAATTCCATATTGCCGGTTCCCTTGAACTCCTCAAAGATTACCTCGTCCATTTTACTTCCGGTGTCCACCAGCGCTGTGGCGATGATGGTTAATGAACCGCCGCCTTCAATTTTACGGGCAGCGCCGAAGAACTGCTTGGGTTTTTGCATGGCGTTGGCTTCCACACCACCCGACAATACTTTACCGGATGCGGGCGCCACCGTATTATGTGCACGGGCCAGGCGGGTGATAGAGTCTAAAAGTATCACCACATCATGCCCGCATTCAACCAGGCGTTTTGCTTTTTGCAAAGCAATAGTGGAAACTTTCACATGTTTTTCTGCCGGCTCATCAAACGTGGAAGCAATAACTTCTCCTTTAATACTGCGTTCCATATCGGTTACTTCCTCCGGACGTTCATCCACCAGCACCACCATCAGATAACATTCGGGGTGGTTGGCAGCAATGGCATTGGCCACCGCTTTCAGCAGCATGGTCTTGCCCGTTTTGGGCTGCGCCACTATCAGTCCCCGCTGCCCTTTACCAATAGGGGTGAACAGGTCCATGATGCGGGTAGAATAATCAGAAGGAGTAGTAAAAAGATTCAATTTCTCATAGGGGAACAGGGGAGTGAGATAATCAAATGGCACCCGGTCCCTCACCTCTTCGGGACTTTTACCGTTGATGCTGTCCACTTTCAGCAAGGCAAAATATTTTTCCCCTTCTTTCGGGGGGCGTACAGCTCCATACACGGTGTCCCCTGTTTTCAAACCAAAGAGTTTGATCTGGGAAGGAGAAACATATACATCATCCGGCGAGGATAAATAGTTGTAATCAGACGAGCGGAGAAAGCCATATCCATCCGGCATCATTTCCAGCACCCCTTCACTGAGTATCACTCCATCAAATTCTACATTGAACTGCTGTTCCCTGCGGAGCGGATACACTTTCGGGGCGCCGCCCTGTGCCTGCGTTTCCAAAGCCGGTTGGGCCGCTTCTGCAATGATGGCGGCCACATCGCTGTTGTCATCCATCGTTTCCTCGGCTACCGCCGGCATATCCATCACTTCTTCGTCCGCCGTTTTTCCGCCTTCGTCCAGGCTTTGGCGGGCAGGCTTTTTTGCCTTTTTGATCGGGGCCGGTTTTGCTTGTCTGCCGGCAGGCAGGTCTTTTTTTACAGGCATATTGGGTTTTTTATTGTTAGATTTTTCTTCATCACCGCTTTCCACTTCAGCCTCTTCGCTGCCAATGCTGGTGGTGGTTTTTACAATGCGTTTCCGCTTGCCATCCTCAGCGGGTTTGGCTCCCTTGGAACCGGCAATGGCCTGGCCGTCAAGTATTTTATACACCAAATCCTGCTTACCTAATTTTCGGGCGTTAGGGATTTTTAGCTGTTCGGCTATATCCAGCAGCTCAGGAACGAGCATGTCGTTCAGTTGAAGAATATCGTACATATAAACATCTTGAGGTTAATCACAACTCGCAGTCACCAGTCTTGGAAATTTGAAAATTCAGGGTTTATGATTGATTGGATTCGGCGGGTAATTACGAGCTAAAAGCCAGGGAGAACTAAACTTATCGGCCTCTTTCTTATGCAATGATACGGCTAATTCGGGAAAATCAAAAATTCTTGTGCGCCGTAACCTTGGCGGAGGCGGATTGCCCTAAGCCTGCCGAAAAGTGATTTTTGGGGTGCAGCTTCATCTCCCTGGTCGGGATGATGTTGCAGATTCATCCTGAGAAATGCGATGTTCTCTGATCAGTAGAGGATTCGCTGCCAGGCAATCCTGGACGGTTCATATTTTCCTCCTTGCCATTTTATAAAAAACAATTTTGGCAAATGATAAACGGAATAGAAATCCCTGTCTATGCAGCGCCTCCTGCTTTATCTTTGCCCCTCGGAAAAAGGATATAATGTTCAACAAACGAACCAAAATAAAAGACCTTCTGGCACAAGAGCCACAGGGACAGGAAGTAACCGTTATGGGCTGGGTGCGCACCTTTCGCAACAACCAGTTTATAGCGTTAAATGACGGCAGTACCAATAATAATATACAGGTGGTGGTGGAGCTGGGTACCTATGACGATGATTTCCTGAAACGCATTACCACATCTGCTTCTTTGAAAGTAACCGGGAATATCATCCCTTCACTAGGTAAAGGCCAGAAAATTGACCTGAAAGCAACCAGTATTGAGATCCTCGGCGACAGCGATGCTGAGATTTACCCGATACAATTAAAGAACAGGCCAGGCCTCGAGTTTCTGCGGGAAGTGGCGCATCTGCGTTTTCGCACCAACACATTTGGCTCCGTGTTCCGTGTTCGCCACTCACTGGCATTTGCGGTACATAAATTTTTTAACGACAGGGGGTTCCTGTACATGCACACCCCCATCATTACCGCCAGCGATGCCGAAGGCGCCGGCGAGATGTTTAAAGTAACTACACTGCCTTTTGATGAAACACCGAGAAATGATAAAGGCGAAGTGGATTTTACACAGGATTTTTTTGGAAAGGCTACCAACCTCACCGTAAGCGGGCAACTGGAGGGGGAACTGGGCGCCACTGCTTTCGGCGAAATCTATACATTCGGCCCTACATTCAGGGCAGAGAACAGTAACACCGCAAGGCACCTTGCCGAATTCTGGATGATAGAACCTGAAATGGCTTTCTGCGATCTGGAAGACAATATGAACCTTGCCGAAGAATTCATTAAATACATTATCCGGTATGCGATTAATAATACCCGCGAAGACCTCGATTTCCTGGCGCAGCGACTGACAGAAGAAGAAAAGCAATTGCCGCAGGATAAACGTAGTGAAATGGGCCTGATAGAAAAACTGGGGTTTGTGCTGAATAACAGTTTTGAGCGGCTTACATACACAGATGCCATTGATATTTTAAAAGAAAGCAATCATAACAAGAAAAAGAAATTTCAATTTCCTGTTACTGGATGGGGTATGGATTTGCAAAGCGAACATGAAAGATATTTAGTCGAGAAACATTTTAAAAAACCGGTAATACTTTACAACTATCCCGCCGCCATCAAAGCATTTTATATGCGGCAGAATGAGGATGGCAAAACGGTTGCGGCGATGGATATACTCGCCCCGGGGATTGGTGAAATTGTTGGCGGCTCTCAACGGGAAGAACGCTTTGATTATCTGCTGGGCCGGATGAAGGACATGAATATTCCCGAAGAAGAACTATGGTGGTACCTCGATACCCGCCGCTTCGGCACCGTCCCCCATGCCGGCTTCGGCCTCGGTTTTGAGCGGATGGTGCAGTTTGTAACAGGGATGACTAATATCCGGGATGTGATTGCTTTTCCACGGACACCGGGGAGTGCGGAGTTTTAAGCCTCACCCCCGACGCTTTGACCGGAGCCTTCGGCCCAATACCTGTCCGGGAGATGGGAGATAAGAACTTTTCCTTAATAATATAGCTGGTTTCTACCCTTGTCAGGGTATTACCATAACCTGGCAGATGTTGTACCTTCAATAAATATCAATGCCACCCTTCCATGAAGCGGATCCTCCTCCCCGGGTTCCTGATGCTGGCTGCGCTGAACTCCTTTTCACAGGAATGGAAGGAGTTGAATACCGAATTAGTTAACCTGTATAAGAAAGGAGAACTTGAAAAGGCGATCCTTGTTGGAGAAAAAGCATTAAAGGCCACCGAAAAGGAGTTTGGAAAAAACAGTAATAATTACGCCTCAAATCTGAGCAACCTTGCTACTGTCTATGATAAAATGGGCAACCATACTAAAGCGGAACCTTTGTATATCGAAGTAATGAATATCCGCAAGAAGTTATTGGGTGAAGAACATCCTTCATATGCCAATAGTCTGAATAAACTGGCGCTTTTATATGTTGACATGGGCAATTATGTCAAAGCTGAACCCTTGCATACGGATGCGATGAATATCCGCAAGAAAGTGTTGGGCAAAGAACATCCGGATTATGCCAATAGCCTGAATTACCTGGCACTTTTATATAAAAATATGGGCAACTATGCTAAAGCAGAGACCTTGTGTGTGGAAGCGATGAATATCCGCAAAAAAGTGTTGGGTGAAGAGCATCCGGATTATGCCACCAGCCTGAACAACCTGGCAGTTTTATATGCTGATATGGGCAACTATGCCAAAGCGGAACCCTTGCATGTGGAAGCGATGAATATCCGCAAAAAGGTATTGAAAGAAGAACATCCGGACTATGCCAATAGCCTGAGCAATCTGGCAGTTTTATATGATAAAATGGGCAACTATACCAAAGCGGAACCCTTACATATCGAAGCGATGAATATCCGCAAGAAGGTATTGGGCGAAGAACATCCTTCTTATGCCAATAGCCTGAGCAACCTGGCAACTTTATATGATTATATAGGAAACTATGCCAAAGCGGAACCCTTAAAAGTAAAAGCTATGAATATTTACAAGAGGGTATTGGGAGAAGAACATCCTGACTATGCCACCTGCCTGAACAACCTGGCAATTTCATATAGTGAAATGGGCAACTATGCCAAAGCGGAACCCTTAAAAATGCAGGCTGTGAATATTTACAAGAGGGCATTAGGAGAAGAACATCCCGGATATGCCAATAGCCTGAACAGCCTGGCATTTTTATATGAAGACATGGGCAACTATGGCAAAGCAGAACTCTTGTATCTGGAAGCGATGAATATTCGCAAGAAGGCATTGGGCGAAGAACATCCTTCCTATGCCAGCAGCCTGAACAACCTGGCAGCTCTATATCATAGGATGGGCAACTATATTAAGGCAGAACTCTTGTACCTGGAAGCGATGAATATCCGCAAGAAGGCATTGGGTGAAGAACATCCTTACTACGCCGCCAGCCTAAACAACCTGGCACTATTATACAAAGACATGGGCGACAATGCCAGGGTAGAAGTCTTGTGTGTTGAAGCGATGAACATTTACAAGACGCTGTTAGGCGAAGAACATCCGGATTATGCCAGCAGCCTGAACAACCTGGCATCATTATATAATAAAATGGGCGACTATGCCAGAGCGGAACTCTTATTTGTTAAAGCGATGAGTATCCGCAAGAAGGCATTGGGCGAAGAACATCCAGACTATGCCAATAGCCTAAGCAACCTGGCAGGGTTATATACTGACATGAGCAATTATGCCAAAGCGGAACCCTTGCATTTGGAAGCGCTGAATATTCACAAGCGGGTATTAGGTGAAGAACATCCTTCCTATGCCGGTATCCTGATTAACCTGGCGGCTTTGTATGTTGATATGGGCAACTATGTCAAAGCAGAAACGCCCCTGTTAACAGGAACAGGAATCAATTTGCGACATATGCTGTCCAATTTTACTTCACTGTCCGAAAAAGAAAAACAGGTTTGGCTGGACGATAATTTTTATAAAAACGAGTGGTTGCTGAGTTTTCGGAATAACTATTCCGGGCTTTCCGACAGTGCTAAAAACTTCATACTAAGCCAGCAACTGCTGCTTAAATCCCTGGTGCTGGCCGAAACAAAAGGATTGCTGCAGGCCATACAAAGCACCAATGACATCAATTTGCAACAATTATATAATGATTGGTTGGGTATAAAAAAACAAATTTCTCAGCAATATGCATTGCCGGTCACAAAACGCAACGGCAATTTGAACGACTGGGAGAACCAGGCAGAGAGCATGGAAAAGCAATTGGGAAGCCAATCATCAGCTTTTAGAGAGCAGCAAAAATCAATACAGGTAAAAGCTGCTGATATCGGAAAGGGTTTGTCGGATAATGAAGCCGCCTTAGAATTTGTTTGTTTTAAGTTATACAACAAAAAATGGACCGACAGTATAATGTATGCGGTCTATATTATAACGGCTAACAACACTCCCGTCTTCGTTCCTTTGTTTGAAGAAAAACAACTTCAAAAACTCTTTGACAGCGCCGGTACCACCGCTACCAGCATGGTCAGTAAATTTTACCGGGGAACGGAATTAAAAAGCAAATCTGCCGCCACAGCATTGGGAAAAGAGTTGTACAACTTAATCTGGGCGCCGTTAGAACTGCATTTAAAAGGAATAAAAAAAATCAGCTATTCACCCGCCGGCAAACTGTACAGCATCGCCTTCCATGCCCTGCCTGTTGACAGCACAAGAATATTGATGGACAAATATGAGTTGAATCAGTACACCAGTACAAGACAGGTAGCGTTAAGAAACAATGAAACCCCAAAGGAAAAAGTAAAAAGCATCACCCTGTTTGGCGATGCAGCCTTTACGCTTGACAGCACAACATTAGCAAGGTCAAAAAGCAATAACCAAAACACAACGAATATATATACACCACCCGGCCGCGGCACCAGGGGCGGCACCTGGGCTGATTTACCCGGTACAGCCGGGGAAGTAAAAAAAGTAAAACAGTTATTTGACCAGAATAAAATAACCACTCAATTATTTACCCAAACGACCGCCACAGAAGAGAACCTCAAAGCACTAAGCGGCAACTCCCCTCAAGTACTGCATATAGCCACCCATGGTTTCTTTTTACCGGAACCGGAAAAAATGAGAAGAGAGAACAATTTAAATAATGAAAACACTTACACTCTTGCCAATGACCCCTTGTTGAGAAGCGGTCTCATTCTGTCAGGCGGTAACCATGCCTGGAGCGGCAAAACACCGATTGACGGAGTAGAAGATGGCATTGCCACCGCCTACGAAATCGCTCAATTAAATCTAAGCAATACTGAACTGGTTGTTCTAAGCGCCTGCGAAACAGCGCTGGGTGATGTAAAAGGAAGTGAAGGGGTGTTTGGCCTGCAAAGAGCTTTTAAAATGGCGGGAGTAAAGAAAATGATAGTAAGCCTCTGGCAGGTGCCCGATAAAGAAACTGCCGAACTGATGACTGCCTTCTATTCTTACTGGATGAAAGGTAAAACCATCAACGAATCCTTTTCACAGGCTCAGGCGGATATGAGAAAAAAATATTCGCCATTTTATTGGGCTGCTTTTGTCCTGGTTGAATAATCATCCCTCTTTTTTTCTTATTTGCCGCTCCCGGGAAGTTTTGGTAAATTAACAGTCCCGTTTACCAAACCTTCTGCTATGAAACTTCTTTTGGTTTCAGTGCTGTTGTTATTTACTTCTGTTGTAAATGCACAGCAGTCACTCCCTCTCATACAGCAGGCGATGGAGTTTTTCGAAAAAGGTGAATATGAAAAAGTAATCCCCGTAGCCGGGAAGGCGGTGGAGGCCACCAAAACAGAATTCGGCGAGACGAGTCCCCTTCACAGCGGTATGATTTTGTTCCTGGCCATGAGCCACTGGGCATTGTTTCAGTTTGATAAGGCCGAGCCCTTGTTTGTTAAGCACAGAGACCTGATAAAAATAACATCCGGCGAAAACAGCCTTGACTTCATCGCCAGCCAAAACCGCCTGGCTCAACTGTACCGGGAGATGGGCCGTTACAAAGAATCAGAAACGCTTTATATCAAAGGACTGGCCCTTTCCAAATCATTGTTTGGCGAGAACGATACCAACTACGCCAAAAACCTCAATAATCTCGCTTCTCTGTACCAGTTTACCGGCAAGTTTGCCCAGGCGGAACAAATGTATATACAGGCAAGAGAATTGCTCAAAAGAACCGTTGGAGAAAACAGTGCTCTTTGCGCTGCCAGTATCAATAATCTTTCGACTGTTTACAGCGATATGGGCCAGTACGAAAAAGCAAAACCTCTGTTGGTGAAGGTGCTGGAAATAAGAAAAAATGTACAGGGCGAAAACCACCCCGATTACGCCCAAAGCCTCAACAACCTTGGCTATATACAGGCGTCGCTCGGCCAGTACAAAGAAGCGGAACAAAATTATATGAAAGCGAAGGATCTCTACAAGCAAGTGCTGGGCGAAAACCATCCGGACTACGCTACAGCGCTCAGCAATCTTGCACAGCTGTATGGCACCACCGGTGAATATGAACAGGCAGAACAATTGTATAAGCAATCCGGAGAGATACGAAAAAAAACGGTGGGGGAGAATCATCCTGATTATTTACTGAGCCTGAATAATCTCGCCTCTTTCTATGACGCAGCAGGCCGGTACGACCTGTCCGAAAAACTTTTTCTTGAATCAGCGGAAAAAACCAAAACAAGATTTGGAACAAACCATCCTTCCTACGTCACTTCGCTGAACAACCTCGCAGCACATTACCACAGCAGGGGCGAGTACCGGCAGTCAGAGCCGCTTTACCAGCAGGCAAAAGAAATACGGAAAAAACTGTTAGGGGAAAATCATCCCAGCTATGCCATGAGCCTGAACAACCTGGCCACCATGTACCATGCTATGGGCCAGTACGAAAAGGCGGAGCAGCTTTACCTGCAGGCGGGAGATATCTGGAAAAAAACACTGGGGCCCATGCACCCGGATTATGCGATGAGCCTGAACAACCTGGCCGCTGCCTACGAAGACAAATCGCTATACGCCAAAGCCGAGCCCCTTTACCTGCAAGCGATGAGCATCCGCAAAACAGTATTTGGAGAAAACCATACCGATTACGCTACGAGCCTGAATAACCTGGCGGGGCTGTATGCCAGGATGGGTAATTATGTCAAAGCCGAGAACCTGATCATACAGGCTAATACGATCTGGAAAAGAATACTAAATGATAATAATCCCCTCATTGCACTTGGCCTGAACAACCTGGCCGCTGTTTACCGGAAAGCGAAAATAAAACTGGCCGAAGCAGAACAATTATACCTGCAGGCCATCGGACGCCGGAAAAATGTACTTGGGGAAAACCATCCCCGGACGGCTGATACGGAAAACGACCTGGCATTGCTGTACATGAACATGAAACAGTTTAAAAAAGCTGAACCATTGCTGCTGAGCAGCAGTTACAAAACCAGGCAACACATGATGAATGCTTTCCCGGTACTTTCTGAAAAAGAGAAAGCCGAGTTTGTAAATGAAAACCTTTTCTTTAACGACTGTAACAACAGTTTTCTGTATAACTACCCCAACGCATCACCGGCTGTGGTGAACAACAGCCTTGGATTGCAGCTTTTCTTCAAATCACTTTCCCTGGCCGATACCCGGAATATGCTGGAGACGGTGCGAAACAGTAAAGACCCTGCATTGAAAAAGCTGATAAGCGACTGGCAGGCTGTAAAAACTGTAATCGCATCACAATATTCGCTGCCCGTTGCAAAGCGGATGAAAAACCTGGCTGAAAAGGAAGCCGAAGCAGAAAGCCTGGAAAAGGAACTAAGCCGTGAATCAGCAGATTTCCGCAACCAGCAATCAGCTTTACAGGTTACCATGAAAGAAGTGTGTCAGCAACTGGAAGAAGATGAAGCGGCCATTGAGTTTGTAAGTTTTAAATATTTTAATGAAAAACAAACAGAAACTGTTATTTACGCCGCATACATCATGAAAAAACAGGACAGCACAGCCAAATTTGTTCCATTATGTGATGAACTGCAGCTGAAAAAGATTTTTGATGATGCCGGAACAACCGCCACCAGTATGGTGAGCAAATTCTACAGGGGGGCAGACGTTACCAGCAAATCATCGGCAGCGGCATTGGGAAAAGATTTGTATAAAATGATATGGGCGCCGCTGGAGCCGCACCTGAAAGGAATCCGGAAAATCAGCTATTCCCCTGCCGGGAAACTGTACAGTATTGCATTTAATGCCCTGCCTGTTGACAGCACATCCATCCTGATTGACAAATACCAGCTCAGCCAGTATGTAAGTACAAGGCAAATTGCATTGAGAAGCGGAGAAAATAAAAGCACCCGCCCGCAAAGCATAGCGTTGTTTGGTAACGCTGATTTTTCGATGGACAGCGTACAGCTGACCGGTCAGCGGCGTAATAAGAAAATTGAAACTGTTAATGCGGGCAGTCCTGTGAACACAGCTATTGCGAGGGGGGCCGGTTCAGCCTATTGGCCTGATCTGCCGGGCACAGCAGAAGAAGTGAAAAAAATAAACGATCTGTTTGTTTCAAGTAAAATTATTACCCGTTCGTTTGTTCAGGCGGCTGCCTCGGAAGAAAACCTGAAAACCTTAAGCGGCCAGTCCCCGCAGGTGCTGCATGTGGCTACGCATGGCTTTTTTCTTCCCGGGCAGGTAAAAGAAAAAAGTGAAGGCAGCTTCAGTAATAAAAGCGCTTACAGCACAGCCGATGACCCGTTGCTGCGAAGCGGCCTGATTCTTTCCGGCGGCAACTATGCCTGGAGCGGCAAAACACCTATTGAAGGGATAGAAGACGGGATTGTAACCGCATATGAAATTTCACAACTGAACCTCGGGTCTGCCGATCTTGTTGTTCTCAGCGCCTGCGAAACAGCGCTTGGTGATATAAAAGGAAGTGAAGGAGTATTTGGCTTACAGCGGGCTTTCAAAATAGCGGGAGTGAATAAAATGATAGTTAGCCTGTGGCAGGTACCCGACAGAGAAACAGCCGAACTGATGATCACATTTTACTCGAACTGGATAAAAGGGAAAACAATTAATGACGCATTTGCAACAGCACAGACTGAAATGCGAAAGAAATATTCTCCCCTTTATTGGGCGGCCTTTGTGCTGGTGGAATAAAATAAAAGGCTGCCATAAACAGTAGCCTTTCTCCATAATAAAATTATTGGTACATCTTATCTTGTATTGCACTCACCTTTTTGTTGAACTCAACAGCTTTAGAGGGATCGGTGAGTGACCTGGAATATTCTGTTGAGGCTTTCAATACAGCCGTGTATAGCTTTGTCAATTCAAGATAATGGCCCCTGTAAGAAGGGTCTTCTTTTTGTTTTTTCCCGTCTGCAATGCGGGCATCAGCTACTTTCTGCATGGCATCCAGGATGGAGGCTTCATCTTTCAGATTTGCCGTGTCAATGGCGGGCACCATATCATCATTGGGTTTTTCGTTTACAGGCATTTCAGTTTTGGTTTCTTTGGTCTCGTCGTCTTTTTTGTCTGTACTGCCACAGGATAAAATAAGAAGAGAGAATGCGAGCAGTTTTACTGCAAAAATCAGTCTTTTCATATTTCTCTTTTTTGTGATTGATGCATACGAAAGTAATGATGGCAAATTAATTTATTGTTTCGAAAACATTGCAATCCGCCTGCTGATATTTTCCCGCAGATTCATATAGTACAGGTTGATGTCGGCCACATGATAGTTGCGGGTAAAATATAAAAAACTCCAGGGGAATTTTGGTTTTCGTATATACAGCAGGCCGTTGCTGACCTGTGCATCCGTAGTTTTTGTATAAATTTTATTGAAGCGAAGCAGCACACTTCCCTTATTCAGGTTGCGGGGGGCATATTCGTTCCCCGTTGTCCATGTGAGCGGGTTGGTAACGTATGAATTGCCCTTTTCATTTCTGATGAAATAGGGAACAAAACCTCTTCTTACTGTCCGCCAGCTGCAGATACACCCGGTTTGCAGCGAATCCTCACAGAATTTTAATGATGTAAAATATTCTTTGGGTACCGGCCAGCCAATAATATAAGCAGCTACCAGCCGGTTCATTAAGGGCTTGTTTTCAAAAAAATCACTGAGCAACCGCTCTGCCAGCAAACTTCCCTGGCTATGTGAAGCAATAATAACCGGCCTTCCGTTGTTCCAGGTTCTTACATAAAATTCAAACGAAGATTTAATGTCTTCGTATGCAAGGTCAAATGCAGCATCAGCATTTTTTTTATCTTTTTTGAAGAAGTTATAGATATGCGCCTGCCGGTATCTTGGGGCAAACACCCGGCACTGCTGGTTGAACACACTGGCCTGGTACAGGATGCTCGAGTAATCTGTTTTTGCATTGATATAATCATCATCAATTGAAGCATTATGAATGTTTCTGTACTTTCTTTTGGTAAATGTGGTGGGATGCAGAAAGAACACATCTGCGGCTGAGTCCCACCATTGATTTTGCAAAGGAGCAGGAACACTATCCGAAGGGTCTTTCTTCCATGGGTGGGCAGCCCAGTAATTCAAATCATCATAACCGGGTTTGCCATCACCGCTTTTGAACTGATAATTCTTTCGAAAAGCAAGGTATTTATCAGTGCAGGAGGCGAAAATAAGTATGAATAATATAAAGGGAAAAAGCCTGATCATACGCAAAGTAACCCAAAACCATAGGACAACGGGCTTGACTCCAAATTATTTTTAGTAACTGAACATCAAAATAAATAGCTGAAAAATAATAGGTTGAGCCTTTTAGGGAGTCCAAGGGGGAGATTTTTAAAATATTTTAGTACTTTGTTTTGCATAGTACCAAACATCACCCTATCTTTGGGTCATAATTGAAAAAGACAGGATATGAATATTGATAACACACAAAGTCAGATGCGGAAGGGAATTTTCGAATTCTGCATTCTCTCCATCATTCGCCGGGGTGAGGCCTACCCCAGTGATATAGTGGAGGAAATGCGGGCAGCTAACCTTCAGATTCTGGAAGGAACGCTTTATCCCCTGCTTACCCGTCTGAAAAACGCCGGTATGCTCACTTATCGCTGGGTGGAAAGCAACTCCGGCCCGCCACGTAAATATTTTTCGCTGACAGAAAAAGGCCAAACCTTTTACAAAGAGCTGGAGCAAACCTGGAATGAACTTTCCAACGGAGTAAATGCGCTGGCAAATAAAAAATCAGATGAACCGCTAACTAATCAATAAACCATTTACCCTTCGAAGCCTTGGCGCAGGAGGGACTTCAACCAAACAGTTACAACATGAAAAAGATTTTAAACATAAACCTGAGCGGCCGGGTAATACCGATTGAAGATTCGGCTTACGAGAAGCTGCAACAGTATATTGAAAGCCTGCGCCGCTACTTTGCCAATGAAGAAGGCCGTGATGAGATCATCAACGACATTGAAAGCCGCATTGCAGAACTGATGAATGAAAAAGTCCGCAAAGGAGCAGATGCTGTTACCGATGCAGATATGGAAGAAATTATCGCATCCATGGGCAGGGTGGAAGATTTTGATGCTGCAGATAAGGAAAGTGCCCCTACTGAGGCACAATCATCCTATTCACAGCAATCTAATACCGGCTATACCTACACTAAAAAAGAAAAAGGAAGATTGTACCGTGATACAAATGATAAATTCATAGGAGGTGTATGCAGTGGTATTGCTGCTTACATGAATGTGGATCCGACTATAGTAAGGCTGCTTTTTGCCATTATCAGTTTTGGGGGCTTTGGTTTCGGGTTCCTTGCTTATATTATATTATGGATAGTACTTCCGCCAAAAGATCTTGAAGGTTTTGTCGGCAAGAGGCTTTACCGCAACCCTGATGATAAAGTGATTGGTGGAGTAGCCGGTGGCCTGGCAGCTTATTTTGGTAAAAGTGCAAAGACGATACGTATAATTTTTGCTGCACCGTTAATCCTTAGCGTTTTGGCAGGAATTATTAATGGGTTCAGATGGGATTATGATTTTGATTTTGCCCTCAATATTGGTTTTGGATCGCTGAGCGGAACATTTATACTCATCTATGTGATATTATGGATAGTGCTCCCCGAAGCAACCAGTGATTATCAGAAAATGGAAATGCGGGGTGAAAGAGTTGACATCAACCGGATACGGCAAAATGTAAGGGAAGGAATGGACAATATGAAAGAACGGGTAAAGGGATGGAGCGAAGAAGTGAAGGAGTCTGCACAGAATATTAGCGGAAAGGCAAAAGAGTTTGCCAATACAAAAGGGAAAGCGTTTGCTTCTGAAGTGAGAGAAACAACCCGGCGTGGAGGGGGTGGCCTCGGTCATGCCATGGGCGTGCTGTTCAAAGTATTCTTCCTGTTCATTGCCGGGAGCATAGCTTTCGGATTGTTCGTTTCGCTGATTGCCCTCCTGTTTGGCGGGGTGGCCTGGTGGCCCATCAATAATTTTTTGTGGACCAGCAACTGGCAGCAAGGGCTGGCATGGGCAACCCTTATTTTGTTCCTCGTGGTGCCGCTGGTGGGCTTTATTATCTGGATTATCCGCCGCATCACCAGGGCAAAATCAAAAAACAATTATCTCGGATGGACATTTGGCGGCCTTTGGGCTTTAGGATGGGTGGCCATGACATTATTTGTATCAAATATGGTGAGGGATTTCCGTGAGTATGAGCATACTGATAACCCGGTTACAGTTATGCAACCTGCCAATGGTAAAATGATAGTCGCTGTTTCTCAGCCCGAACTCGAATATACCGGCGGATTTGGCTGGATGAATGATGGCCACAATGGATGGGATCTTTCCCAGGATACATTAAAGATCGCAGCAGTGAAATTTACCGTGAACGCCAGCCCCGATGCAAATTATCACGCCACGATAAAAAAATACAGCTTCGGAAAGACAAACCAGGAAGCTGCTGACAGGGCTGAGAAGATACGGTTTTCAGCAACATCCAAAGACAGTGTCCTGGACATTGCCCATGGCTATGCCATTGATAAAAACAGCAAGTTCCGCGGCCAAAATGTGGAAGTAGAGATACTGGTGCCGGTGGGCAAGAAGATCCGTTTCGATGAATCCGTAAAAAGAAAACTGAACTCCATTCATGTGAAAGTGAAAAGGAGCGAACGCAGGAACAGGGTCACGGGTTTGGAAATAGACAGTGATGAAGAAGCCTTTCACTACCGTACCGGGATTGATTATGAGATGGGAATTGACGGAGAACTGAATGCCCCGGATGGAACAACCATTGCTCCGCAGCACAATGACTACCGATATCAGCCGGCTGATTCGGCGCCTAAAAACAATACCGGGGATATTCAAAAACAGTTGGAAGAAGAGAAACGCAAAAAAGAGGAAAGTGACAGAAAAATTAAGGAACTGGAAGATAAATTAAAGACATCAAAACCCGGCGCTTTAAAAAAAACAGGTTTTAAGAAGAAAACAGAAGTTTCATTTGCAATGGGCCCTTCGCCGGTTTCGTCTGTGGCTCAATGGTTCTGAAAAGAATTTGCCTTGCAATAAAGCCGGTTGAAGTTGGAATCCCGTCTGCTCCCCCTCACATAGCTTCAGCGGAGCAAGGCCGGGATACGGGAAGGCTCCTTTTGGGGCTTTTCTGGCGCTAAACCTTCTGCCCTTTTATAGGTTATCCGTTTGGATTATAAAAAAATACCCTGAATCGGGTATGTTTGATGGTTGGTTTACAAATTATTTTTAACTTGTAAACAATAATCTTAAACCAGATTTTATAACCACAAACTCAAAAATTATGAAAAGAATCAAACTTCTGTTTTCCTTCTCGCTGCTGCTGCTGGCATCAGTGGCATTCGGGCAGGCAGAAAAGAACGTTTCTACGATGGCTGCGGGCACCGTCCTGACAGCTGATGACATTGCGTTTTTAAACATGGTTGGTAATGCCCAGCTTGCAGCCAGCCGCGGATCAGAAGAGCCAACTGCTACCATTAGCGGTAAAACATTCAAAAAAGGGGATGTGCTGACATCAGCCGACGCAAAATTGATCAACAAAGCCATTAAAGCTTTTAAGAAAACGTACAAAGCGCCGACTGCTTCCCGTGGTGCAGGATGGTGTTACTACTGGTATTACTATTGCGACGCATGGGGATACTGCTACTGGTATAAGTACTGGTATTACTGTTATTAAGTATCGCCAGCATCCGAAGAACTTAAAGCCTCCAGCCGGGGGCTTTACGTTTTTTTAACGGCTTTTGTTAATCCGGCACTTCCGTCACTGTCCAGTTTTTTGTACGCCTGTTCCAGAGGATGCTGTAATCTTTTCCATGCAGCAGCTTATAGGTTCTGTACCCGTTGTAATACGGAAGCTTCAACCAGCCATACTGGTAAATCTCAAACCGGAAAACAAATGCCTCCCCTGCCTTTATTTCGGCAGGCTGATATTTTTTCCCATCATCGCTCAGCATTACATTTTCTGTTTTGGTGCTTTGAATGGTCAGGCTTATCCAGCTGGGGTCATCCACCGGGGGCAGCTTGGTATTACCGCCGCCAGCGTTTCCCCCGGTGTTTCCGCCCGTATTACCGCCTCCTGTATTTCCTGCCGTATTACCACCGCCCGGGTTTTCGGTTTTTGAAAGGTTCCACCCACGGGTTATTGCCGCCACCCTGTCTTTTTTGGCAGGGTGTGTACTGCTGGCCCGGTCTGATGCAATGGTGCTGATGGCTGCCACAGATTCATTCAGCGTGGCTCCCAACCGCTGCATAACATATCCCGACAGGGCATCTGCCTCTAATTCTTTAGGGGGAGTGCTGCCTGTTCCGCTTACTGTATGATTATAATAATGATGACCCATCTCATGCGCCAGTATGCTGATGGAAGCCCATTTGGTAGCAGCATATGCATCCACATCTTCCAGAAAATTGTTATCATATATAATCCACCTTACCCGGTTGATTATTGTGGCATATGCATTACGGATACCGTTTTGCTCCCTGACGCTGAAATTTTCTTTCCACCGGATGGTATCCAGCATATTTTTTAATATCTCCCTTGCCTCGTACACTGACTGAAAATTGTTTTTCAGCAGCGAACGTGGCGGTACCTTAAACCCGCAGCCGGTTATTTTTTGTGCATCGGCAGCCACAGCCGCAAAAAAGCAGGCAATTAATAAAAATCGGAACTTCATAGCTGAATTTTTTATAAATATAAAATTTTATTTGTACCCGGTAATGATAAATACGATAACAACCCCTGAACCAGCGATGAAAGACAACTTTTCCATCCAGGCTGATGTATATGCAACATACCGCCCTGATTATCCTGCGAAACTTTTCAGATTTATTTTATCTAAAATTCCGGTAAAAGAAAACGCCTGGGACTCCGCCACCGGCAACGGGCAAACCGCCAAAGATCTTGCCCCCCACTTTAAAAAAATATTTGCCACCGACATCAGTCAAAAGCAAATTGACAATGCTGTAAAAGCCCCCAACATTTTTTATTCCGTTCAACCTGCAGAACAGACAAATTTTGCAGACAGCAGTTTTGATCTCATTACTGTTTCGCAGGCGCTGCACTGGCTGCAGTTTGACTGTTTCTATGCTGAAGTGAAACGGGTGGCAAAACCCGGCGGCTGGCTGGCCGCCTGGATGTATTCGCTGCCGGTTATATCTCGGGGGGTTGATGAAATAGTAGCCATAGATTTTTATAAGAATGTTATTGGCAGCTACTGGGACTATGAAAGAAAATATGTGGACGAAAAATATTCAACCATCCCCTTTCCCTTTGAAGAAATTGCCTGTCCTGTTTTTTCCATTGCATTTAAATGGACGCTGAATGACCTCCGGGGTTATCTGAATTCCTGGTCAGCCGTGCAAAATTTTATTAAAGTAAATGGGTTTAATCCCGTTGATGAATGTATGCACCAAATAACCCCGCTGTGGCAAAATGAATACAGGAAAGCTGTTTTTCCGGTCGCCATGCGGATGGGCAGAATTCACAAATGAATTTGCTCTACATTTGTTCACAATTTGCCAGTATGCAAAGTACCCCTTTTACCAAAAAACATATTGCCCTCGGCGCAAAGATGGCGGAGTTTGCGGGGTACAATATGCCCATTTCCTATTCAGGCATCAACGATGAACATACAGCGGTGAGAAAAAATGCCGGGGTGTTTGATGTAAGCCATATGGGAGAATTCATTCTGAAAGGAGAGCATGCCCTTGACCTGATACAGCGTGTAACCAGCAATGACGCCGCCAAACTGAAAGCCGGACAGGCCCAGTACAGTTGCCTGCCCAATGAAGAAGGAGGCATTGTGGATGATTTGCTGGTTTATTGCATTGAGGAAAACCTGCCTGCCGGACAGGCAGGCAATGTATATATGCTGGTAGTAAATGCTTCCAACATAGAAAAAGACTGGAACTGGATACAGAAATACAACCGCAACAATGCCGAGATACACAACATCTCTGATAAAACCTGCCTGCTGGCCATACAAGGCCCCAATGCCTGTAAAATGCTTCAGCCGTTGACAGAAATGGATATTATCAACCTGAAGTATTACACATTTGTAAAGGGAAAATTTGCGGGGGTTGATAATGTGCTGGTGAGTGCTACCGGTTATACCGGCGCCGGCGGGGTGGAAATATATTTTGAAGATAAAGACGGCGCTGCAGATAAAATATGGGATGCTATTTTTGAAACAGGTGCATCACAGGGGTTAAAACCCGCCGGTCTTGGAGCAAGGGATACCCTGCGTCTTGAGATGGGCTATTGTTTATATGGCAACGATATTGACGAAAGCACCTCACCGCTGGAAGCAGGCCTGGGCTGGATAACCAAATTCACCAAAGGGTTTACATCCAAGGAAATATTTGCCAGACAAAAAGCAGAAGGGGTGCAAAGAAAGCTGGTTGGTTTTGAAATGCTGGATAAAGGAATCCCCCGGCATGGCTATGAGATACAGGACGGCGCAGGCAATGCCATCGGCCATGTAACCTCAGGCACACAATCACCCAGTCTCGGTAAAGCCATCGGCATGGGGTATGTACGGACTGCCTTTGCATCGATTGACACGGATCTTTACATCAAAGTGCGGGATAAACTGCTGAAAGCAAGAGTGGCTAAAATACCCTTTGCATAATTTTTGAGTATTGAGGCCAGAAGTCTGAGGCCGGAGATCAGAGAGCGTCTTTGAACCGACACCACTGTCAGACTTCAGACCTCTGACTTCATACTTCATCACTATGCCAACAATTCATTTAACAACATTTATTGCCGCACCCTCAGAACTGGTCTTTGACCTTGCCCGCCATATCGGCCTGCACAAGGAATCTATGGCCCTGCACAAAGAAGAAGCCGTGGCCGGAACAAGGTTTGGCCTGATTGAAAAAGATGAAACCGTAACCTGGCGGGCCCGTCATCTTTTTAAAACCCGGCTGCTGCGGGTGAAGGTCACCGAAATGAAAAAACCGGAGATGTTTACCGATGAGCAAGCGCAGGGCGATTTTAAAATGATGCGGCATGAGCACTACTTTAAACCCTGCGAGAACGGCACCATTGTTATTGACCTTCTGCATTTCGAATCACCGTATGGAGTATTCGGTCGCTGGTTTAACAGTCTCTATCTCACCAAATACCTGAAGCGGCTGGTGGAGAAGCGGAACAATACCATTAAAATTTTTGCTGAAAGCGACAAGTGGAAGAAGCTGCTGATAAACTGATCCCCTTTCATTAATTACTGTTCCTTTATTTTTGTTGCTTCGCAGCGTATGAGCAACAAACCCAATTTAAATACCTCCCTTTCCCCGGCGCTGCTGCACCTCTACGACCTTAGCAACAGTATCGTGGTTATCATTGATGTGTTCCGGGCCACTTCCACCATTGCTGCTGCCCTGCACAACGGAGCAAAATGTGTGATCCCCGTGGATTCGGTCCCGAAAGCCATTGAAATCAGTAAAAATATCGGGGGCATTGCCGCAGGTGAAAGAGACGGTCAGATTGCAGAAGGCCTGCAGCATGGCAACTCACCTTTGGAATATGGCAGAGAGTTTATTGAAAACAAAACACTGGTGCTTACCACCACCAACGGCACAAGACTGCTGCAAATGGCTTTGGATAACAATGCCGAAACGATCATTTCAGGTTCATTTCCTAATCTTTCTGCCATATGTGATTTTTTAGTGGCTGAAAAAAAGAATGTGGTACTCGGTTGCGCCGGGTGGAAAGACCGCTTCAACCTCGAAGACACTTTATTTGCAGGGGCTGTCATTCACCGCATCGCAAGCGAATTCACCATACATTGCGACAGCTCACTGATGGCGGAATCGATGTATGCCAAAAACAAAAACAAGCTGGTTGGGTTTGCCCCGAAGCTCACCCACTATCACCGCCTGGTAGAAAGATTCGGGCTGATCGAAGACATTAAATTCTGCTTCTCGCCGGATGCGGCGAATGTGCTCCCCGTCTATAGTGACGGAAAACTTGTTGCCAAATAAAGAGACTGCAAATAAAGACCCGTGCCTTCAATGAACAGGCGCTGTGGCTGTTCTCTCCCCTGGGCAAGGCCAGGAGAAAACCATGTAAGATACTCCATTTTCCCTGTATATTATCCGAATAAAAATTATTTTTTATTTCTCCCATTTTACAAGGAAATCCGCCGCACATTCTTTTATTTTTGCCGATTGCCCTTTTTTCAACATGCAATTGGCAAAAAGCAATGGATCGCTTGCTGCCAGAAAAGTTTCAATTATTGCCCATTGCCTGTTGCCCATTGCAAATTGAATTATGGCCTTACCGCACCTTATCAAGTACGTTTACACCCATGGAACGGACGAAGTGATCCACAGAGGAAAGAAGATTCATGCAATAGGGTTTGCAGAACTGGTGGAGTATGATGACCTCTTTGGTTCCGCTGTGTTCCGGGTGAAAGATGACAGCTATTCCACGTACTACAAAGTCTATATCCAGAAATTCAAAGACTCCAAAGCAACCACACTCCGTTGTACCTGTTCCTATAATCTCGGCGATATTTGCCGCCATGAAGCGGCTGCATTGTTCCAGTTGCAGGAACTGATCGACCGGGGCCACCTGCAATCAGAAGATATTAAGTATGATCAGCGGCATACTGTTGCCAAAATGAAAACCATCGATCTGAAAACACTCCGGCTGCTCTCATCACAGGAAGCAATTCGGGAAGCGGAAACATTCCTGCGGACCAATAAAGCCGGGATAGAGCTGGCCGAAAACGAAACAGTAAAGGCAACGGTAAAACTGAAAGATCAGGAATACAAGGTGCTTATCCGAAAGAATGAAGAAAAAAACTTTGACACCAGTTGCGATTATGAAGATGAAGAGCATCCGCTCTGCCTGCCCAAGCTGATCGTATTTCTGCAGTTGCTAAACAATCATGGCGCTAATTATTTCGACAGCATCCGCAACTGGGACAAAGAAAAAAATAAACTGCTCGAAGCCTATGGCTATTCACTCAGCGATGATCTGAAGGGTAAGTTTGAGTTTACCTATAAAGACGGTAAGCCTTTTCTGCGGGTGCTGGACGCAAGCATAAAAAGGGTGGCTCCGGTGGCAGCGCCAACCAGGCCGGTTTATATTACTGAAAAAAAGAATGAAAATGAAGCAGAACCGGAACAGTCGGTTGATGTGGAAGAAGCAGTAGCCTCAAAACGGCTGGGAGTGGTATTTAATTTTCATAAAAAAAACTATCCCCGTTTTACACTCGATGTAGTAATGGGAGAAGTGAACGTTACCAATGATGCGTTTACCGGAACCGTTGAAAAGATTGATATCAGCCGCTATGTAAGCATAGATAATTTATCCGAAAAAGATAAAGAATTGCTGGCCCTGTTGCGCAAACTGCAGGAGGGAGAGATCAATAAATACATCAGCCGCAATTCACCTTTTTCCGGGATCTGGGAAAACATCATTCATCAGGAAGAAGATGACCTTCCCGATGAGACCAAAGAACTAATGGCCGAATACCTGCTGCCCAAGCTGAAAAAAATGTTTTTGGATTCGGCAGACAGCCCCTTTGTTTTTTTGCTGCCGGAAAAGAAAGCCTTTAAGACCAATAACCTGGTGCCGTTGCAGTTGCAGGCAGAGGAAGCCAGGCCGCATTTTATTGTCAGGAAGAATTCACATTACACAATCCAGTGCCGGGTAAAGGCCGGTGGAATGGAATATGACCTGAGCGATAATGAAAGCCCCGGCCCGATGTTCTTTTTATACAACCAGCAGGCTTATCTCTGGGCAAACAATGAGGTGGTCCATCTTACAGAAAAATTTTTACCATCCGGAAAAATAAATGTACCCGCAGAAGAATGGGGCAAAACGCTGAACCAGTTTATCATGCCGCTGGCAAAAGACCATAAGGTTGATTTTGATAAATCGCTGGTGCAAGAAGTAAAAGACGGCAACCCCGATGTGAAACTCTTCCTGCTGGAAAAAGGGGAGTACTTAGTATTTCAACCTTCTTTTTCTTATAAAGGATATGAGACCAAGGCAAGGGAACGGGACGAAGTGGTGGTACCGCAGGGAGAAAAAGTGTTAATCGTTCACCGCGACAGGCCAAAGGAGAATGAGTTTATCCGGCAACTGCAGAACCTGCATTCGGGGTTCATGTATAATGAAGATACCGCTTCGCTGGCCCTGAAGGGAACTGATGTTTTAAAAAACAACTGGTTCTTTCTTTTTGTGGACGCCATGAAAGAAATGAAAACGCCTGTGTTTGGGTTTGAAGCGCTGAAGAATTTCCGCTTCAATACAGCGAGGCCGCAAACCAAAATTTTCATCAGCAGCAATACCGATTGGTTTGATGCAAAAGTGGACATCGTATTCGGCAACCAGCAGGTAACGGTGGCCGAAGTAAAAAGGGCATTGGCCAACAAGCAGCAGTTTGTGCAGTTGAATGACGGCACCTTCGGCATCCTGCCGGAAGAGTGGCTGAAAAAATATTCTTTACTGTTCCGGGTGGGTGAGGGCAAAACCGATACGCTGAAACTCTCCCGCTACCACCTGAGTGTGGTGGATGAACTCTATGAAACAAGGGATGAAGAAGAACTGGTAGTGAAGCTGGAAGAGAAATATGAAAACCTGCGATCCTTTGACAAGATAAAAGAAATAGAACCATCATATAACCTGAAGATGATATTGCGGCCCTACCAGGTGGCGGGTTTGCAGTGGCTCAATTACCTGACGGACATCAAATGGGGCGGCATACTGGCCGATGATATGGGTTTGGGAAAAACCGTGCAGGCCCTTTCCTTCCTGGAACATTATAAAAAAGAGAAAGGAAACCTGAAAGCGCTGGTGGTATGCCCCACCACATTGATATATAACTGGGAGAATGAAATAAAGAAATTCACCCCCAGGCTTACGTACCGTATCCATCATGGCCCTTTAAGAACAAGAGTGAAAGAAGAACTGCTGGATCATGAGATCACCATCACCACTTACGGCACCCTGCGCAGCGACATCAGGCTGCTGATGCGTGTTGATTTTGATTATGCGGTACTGGATGAAAGCCAGGCCATCAAAAACCCTTCGAGCAAAGTAGCCAAAGCCTCCTGCCTGCTGAATGCAAAGCACCGGCTCTGCATGAGCGGAACGCCACTGCAGAATAACACCTTTGATATTTTTGCGCAGATGAACTTCCTGAACCCTGGCATGCTGGGCACCATGGAATTTTTCAGGCAGGAATTTGCCATACCGATTGACAAATTTGGGGAGCAGGACAGAAAGGATCACCTGAAAAAAATATTATATCCCTTTATACTCAGGAGAACAAAAGAGCAGGTAGCCAAAGACCTTCCGGAAAAACAGGAAATGATTCTTTTCTGCGAAATGGAAGACGAGCAACGAAATATTTATGACGCCTACCGCAACGATTACCGCAACCAGATACTGGGCACCATCGAAACACAGGGCATTCAGAAATCACAGCTTACCATCCTGCAGGGTTTGATGAAACTGCGGCAGATATGCGACTCACCGGCCTTACTCAATGAGCAGGAAAAATTTAACAACCACTCCATCAAGCTCGATGAACTGGCCAGGGAAATAACAGAAAACATCGGCAACCACAAAGCGCTTATCTTTTCACAGTTCCTCGGTATGCTGGCGCTGATAAGAGCCAAACTGGAAGAACTGGGTATCCAATATGAATATTTCGATGGCAGCACTTCCGCACCCGACAGGCAAACGGCCATTGAGAGCTTTCAGAATAATGATGAAAAAAGGGTGTTCCTTATTTCGCTGAAAGCCGGAGGGGTCGGGCTTAACCTCACCGCAGCAGATTATGTCTATATCGTGGACCCCTGGTGGAACCCCGCCGTGGAGCAACAGGCCATTGACCGCACCCACCGCATCGGGCAAACTAAAAATATCTTTGCCTACCGGATGATCTGCAAAGACACTATTGAGGATAAGATCCTCCAGTTGCAGGAAAAGAAAAGGGCATTAGCCAAGGACATCATCTCCGACGATGCTACGTTTGTGAAGACACTGACGAGAGAGGATGTAGAATATCTCTTCTCTTAAACCGCTTATCGGCCTTTCCAGTCAGTTCATCCGTTTTCCAACAAAAATTAACAGCTTCCCGAAGGTTGTTTACTAATCTTACGTCTATTTTCGTACCCCTGTTTAATTGATGACCGTGTACTACGAAGCTTACCCAACTGACTGAGTCACATAGGACAACAATATAACTGGAGCAAAATCATAAGTGAAATAGTATGAAGAAGATTTTTACCTTATCCGCTTTATTACTGATATTTCTTACAGCCAGTCAGGCTCAAAAAGCCGATGGCAGCATCAAAGGAAAATTAGTGGACACGGCCGCCAAACAGCCCATTGCCGATGCAACCGTATCTGTACTGAGCGCTAAAGACTCATCCCTTGCCACTTTTACCCTTTCCAACAAGCAGGGTTCCTTTGAAGTAAAAGGACTGGCTGCCGGCAACTACCGCCTCATCGTTTCCAGCAAAGGATATACTGAATTCAAACAGAACATTTCGATCAGTGAGACAAACAAGACCGCAGAGCTTGGCAATCTTGCCCTGCAAAAGGATTATAAAACACTTGAAGGGGTAACCATTATCAGCGAATCGCCGATACAAGTGAAGAACGATACAGTGCAGTTCAATACCAGCGGATTTAAAACACAGCCTAATGCTACACTTGAAGACCTGCTGAAAAAAATACCGGGAATGGAAGTGGATAAAGAAGGAACCGTGAAGGCACAGGGCGAACAGGTACAGAAAGTACTGGTGGACGGGAAAGAGTTTTTTGGCAACGACCCCAAGCTGGCTACCAAGAACCTGACGGCAGATATGATTGAAAGTGTGCAGGTGTTTGATGATATGAGCGACCAGGCCAAGTTTACCAAAATAGATGACGGCAACCGCACCAAGACCCTGAACATCAAACTGAAAAAAGACCGCAACAAAGGATATTTTGGAAGAGCGCTGGTAGGTGTGGGCAATGATGGCCGCTACGAAGGGAACCTGAGTGTAAACAAATTCACCGGCCCGCAGCGGATCTCCCTTCTTTTCAATACCAATAATATCAACAAACAGGGATTCTCTTTCTCCGATATCATCAGCGCCATGGGTGGCTTCAGTGGTTTTGGCGGAGGCAATACCGGTGGCGGTTTTGGCGGAGGTGGTATGCAGATCATGTCAACCCGCGGTGGTGGTTTTGCAGGGATGGGCGGCGGGGGCACTACCGGCATCATCAAATCATTGTCTGCCGGTCTTAACTACTCCGATGAATGGGGCAAAAACATAAAAATTACAGGCAGTTATTTCTTTTCTGATTCAAGACCGCGGCAGGAACAGAATATTTTCCGGCAAACCTTTTATGCCAACGACTCCACCGCCAGCCTGAACAGGCAGACATTCTCCAACAACCTGAACCAAAACCACCGGTTCAGCCTGCGGTTTGAATACCAGATTGATTCCATGAACTCGATCTTATATACCCCGTCGCTTACCCTGCAGCATTCAGAAAATTACAGCACCGACAGTTCTTATACTGTTTCCGACAGCCCGCTGAATAAGTACCTTGCCATCGCCGGTATATCACAAAACAGCAATGAACGAAACGGAATGAACTTCGGGAACAATTTCCTGTACCGGCATAAATTCAATAAAATTGGCAGAACGGTCACACTAGGCTGGAACAATACCACCAGCAACAGCAAAAGCGACGGGCTGACGATCTCCGATAATGATTTTTACCGCCCGGATGGCAGCATTTACAGGTCATTTTCGCAAAACCAGAATTACAAACAGAGAATAGAGACCCGCAACAATGTGATCAGCACCTCTTACACAGAACCGCTCGCATTGAACAAGCTGCTGGAGGTGAATTACGCCTATACGAATAACAGGAGCAATTCCAAAAAAGAAACTTTCAATTATAACAGCGTAACTGATAAATATGACAGCCCGAACCTGCTGCAGACCAACAATTTCACCAATACGTTTGTAGCACACCGCTTTGGCGCCAACTTCAGGGTGCAGGAAAAAAAATACAATTACCAGTTCGGTCTCGGTGTTCAAAGGTCCACTTTGGAAAGCAGGAGCTTCCAGGCGTCAACGAACAAAGACTCCGTAACCGGGCAGAGCTATACCAACCTTTTCCCAACGGCGAATTTTAATTTCACCCAGTCAAGAACCAAAAACCTGAGGATTTCATATAACGGAAGAACCAACCAGCCCAATGTTTCTCAACTGCAGAATGTGCCGGATGCCACCGATACCCTGAACATAAAAATCGGAAACCCCAATCTGAAGCAGGAGTTCAATCACAACTTCAACATCGGTTTTAATACTTTTAATGTGCTGACCTTTAAGTTCATTGCGGCCAACCTGAACTTCAGCACCACACAGAATAAAATTGTAAACAGCATTACCACCCGTGGCCCGGCGCAGATCACCACTTACGAGAATGTAAACGGTTATTTCAGGGCCTTCTCTTTTGTAACACTGGGGCTGCCTTTCAAAAACCCCAAAATGAAAGGCTCCAGTGTCAATGTCACCAACAACATGTCTTTTATCAAAGACATCAGCCGTGTGAACAACATGGACAACATTACTAAAACACTCAGCATATCACAGGGGGCCGGGGTGAATATCAACAAAGAGAAGATTGACTTTGGTATAAAGGCAAACATCGCCTTCAATAAAGTAAGGTACAGTATCCAGAGCCAGTTGAATGAAGACTATTTCACCCAGACCTACTCCGGCGATATATCTTATAATTTCCCGAAGAATTTTGTGCTTTCCACCAACTTTGATTATTTAATCAATACGGGAAGGGCCGAAGGGTTTAACCAGAGCATCCCCTTGTGGAATGCCAGTTTCAGCAAACTGTTCTTCAAAAACAAAAACGGCGAACTGAAATTTTCGGTGAACGATATTCTGAATCAGAACCAGAGCATCACCCGCAGCACCGGAGACAATTACATTCAGGATACCAGGAGTATGGTGCTGCGGCGCTACTTTATGGTGAGCTTCCTGTTCAACCTGAACCGGATGGGCGGCAAAGGCAACCAGCAACAGCAGACGATACCGGGAATGCCCCGCTTTATGGAAAGAAACATGAGGGATGTAAGGATGCAATAAAAAATCATCCCTGACGTACAGCAATAAAAATGTCCGGCCATACGGCGGGACATTTTACTATTATGGGGGTTAGTAGAAGAAATTGTAGTACCGGCTTTGGACCTTACTTATGCCTGTGATAAACAGCAGAGGCCGCTGCCGATGAACCATGAATGAAAACTGCCAGCACGGACTTCAGCAAACGGAGTAAATTATAAGAAGGTTTGTAATGATGGCGGTAGATCTTAGCCGCCTGGGTGTGATACCTCATCTTCCTGCTTTTCATAGTTTATTGTTTTGAATAGCGTTAACGGATAGGTGTCTATTAAAAGTATGCAATAAAATGTAAATTTTATCATATTGGCAATGGTTATATATGCAGCGATTCCGCTACTTATGAAAAAAAGCGTAAAAGCACTTGTATTAATTACTAATTTTTTACTGCTCACACATTATCCGGAAGCACAAATAAAACTGCCGGTTGTAAACCCCATTGCTGCCGGTGTAAAGAAAGTGATAGAAGATTACCCCAACCGTTTCATCAACCTGATGGGTGAAGTGATCGCCGAAAATCCCCAATCAACAGACTACCAGTGCAACTTTAAAGTGAACGGTGCCGAGGAAAGCTTTATCACCCGCTACTTCGCCAAAAAAGAATTGTGCAGCTGGGAGGCCCTGATGCTGACGACGGAGAACTTTGAGAAGACGAAACAGAAATTCAAAACGCTGTACAACCAGCTGAACAAACTTTCGGTGGACTTGGCGATGCGAAGAACATACACCTGAAAGGAAAGTATGAGGCGCCGGAGGCGAAAAAGAAATTCACTTCCGTTGTTTTAGATGCAGCGCCCTCCACCGCTCATACCGGCAAACTGAAAATGGAGCTCACCCTGCAGTTTCATGCGCCAATGGAATGGAAAGTAAAAGCGCTGGTCTATGACAGGAACAGGGAGGATGCGGAGCGGGGCAACACCAAGGACTAGTTAATTGGTTAATTTGGGGAGTCGTTCAGGGAATAAAAGTTACTACTGGAAGCGAGAGCATCAATATTATTTATCCTGCTTACCCTTGTTCCTCAAACACTGTAGGGTATCCCCGGGCTAAAGACCTAATTAACCATTTAACTTTAATTAACATTAATTAACATTAAACCAATCCCCTTTAGCCGCCGATGCAGCCGGGTAATTAATATGCATAATGGCACTGTAGCCGTAGAAAGCCAGCCGGGTATCCGGACAAAGTTTATTATCTCATTACCAAAGGAGCTTAACCGCAAAAACATTTTGAATCTTTTCTGGGGCAATGATTCCTTTTCAATTCCTGCAACCCTGATGTGTATATCATCCAACTGCGCAGCTACCTGCGGGAAGACCCTTCGCTGGAGATCATAACCATAAAGGGGTGGGCTACCGGTTTACCACCGGCTAATCATTCGTATAAGTCATCATCCTTGCCGGGGCATTGTTTTGCAGCAGGATAAAATTGTTGTTGGGCAGCGGGATAATTCTCCTTATCTCCCCTTTGGCGTTGATGCCTGTTGCAGTAACCGGTTTAAAACCCCCTTTTCCATCACCTGTAAGCAACAGCGATGCCATCGCATCATAATTACCGGTGCTTACGTCTGCATCCAAAGAATTGCCAGCAATCAGAATATCTTTAAGACCATCCCCGTTCCGGTCGGTTACCAGCATATCATTGATGGTGGAAAGCTGCGCCATCTCAGGAAATGCAATAAACCGGAACACACCGACGCCATCGTTCAGAAAGACACCCGACTCAAAACAGGACGTTTTATAAATATCCATTCCCGCTGTTTGTTCAGGGGTAAAAATTTCATCCATGGTTTTGCCGGCATACAGGTGAAAGCGGTAAAACTTTTTCCTGATAAAAGGCATCTGGTCAATCAACTGGTTGCGGTGGTACATCGGGTAGCACTTGTCTTTTATGTAGTAGCCCAGCAGGGCGTCATAACTGCCGTTGCCGTCAAAATCTTTGGCATAGATGGTGCAGGGTCTGTCCGGCTCCCCTATTACCCGGGAGTTCAATCCCCGGTTTCCGGCCAGTATGTCGAGGTCGCCGTCGTTGTCAATATCATTCAGTAAAACAATATTCCACCAGCCCGTTATTTCATTTAGTTTGGTAGTGGTTGTTTTTCCCCGGTTGTTCACCGATACGGCCGCATCGGTAAGGTTAAGCTTTCCGTTGCTGAACTTAAATATCATCACCGGCATCCATTCACCCGCCAGCACCAGTTCATTTTTTGGTTCGCCATCCATATCACCCCACGCTGCATAGTTTACAATGCCGGTATTGTTCAGTTCCGCGGCATAGCGGTCTGTTACGTTGGTAAAAATGCCCCTGTTGTTCTGCAGCAGCATATTATTGTCATGCTTTGGGAACTTACCGGGTTTCACCCCTCCGCCCACAAACAGGTCCATATCGCCGTCCTCATCAAAATCAAGCGTTATCACATGCGAGCCGTTATTGGTTTCTTTTGGCAGGGAAGAAGATGATTTGGAGAAATTCCCTTCTCCATCATTAATATAGAGCCTGTCCTGGTACAGGGCGCTTCCGGCGGCAAACTCAGCGCCGCCGCTTACCACATACAGGTCATTGTCCTTATCGCCGTCGGCGTCAAAGAATACGGCGCCGCCGTCTTCCATTTTTTTGTCGGCGGCAAAAGCAGCCTGTGCTTTTTTTGTAAAACCCCCGTCTGCATTTTGCATCATCAATACGCCTTCGCTTCCGGCTGAACCGCCCACATAGATATCTTCTTTTCCATCACCGTTCACATCTGCTTTGGCATACCAGGGCCCCTTGCGGCTGCATTTATAGGGGATCAGGGGTTCTCTTTTGAAATCAATAAAATCATTTTCAGTATGCCGGTAGCTGAATTTACCGGGTGAGCTGATCTCCCGGAATATGACCGGTTTATTTTCAGTTGCGGTTGTCGTCTGTGCCGCATCAGTTTCATACAGGGTGAGGGTCTGCCCGGCAGTAATATTATTCAGGGTGATCATTTTGCCGGAAGGAAAAACGATCTCCGCTTTTGCAATAACCGCATGGCTACCTGTGCCGAAATGAAGCACATGTTCGTTGGATGACATATAACCCCGCTGCGGGTCATACCGCTGCAGCTGCATTTTCCCTTTTTCATCAAACAATTTTACCACGGCGCCATAAAGCTCCTGTTTTGATTCCCTGTTTTTATAAAACCGGAAGCGGAGGAAAGCAGAAGCGGTTGTTTCGCTCAGGTTGTTGCGCAGCACAAAAGCTTCATCCTCTATATTGTTTACCACAATGTCGAGGTCGCCGTCATTGTCAAGATCGGCATAGGCAGCGCCGTTGGAAAAGGAGGCGGGGGCGTCGCTCCATTGTTCTGAATGATTATCAAACCGGAGTGTTCCATTATTGCGGTAGAAATAATTATGAATACGCTGGGAGGGGATCTTGCTGTAGAGTTCGGCAATCGTCACCCGCTGGCCTTTCACCAGCCGGGATTGGATGGAATCCACAAAAAATTCTTTGTAATCCCAGTCGGTCAGGTCACGCCGGTATCCGTTGGTAACAAAAATATCTTTCCACCCGTCATTATCAAAGTCTGCTATCAGCGGCGCCCAGCTCCAGTCTGTTTCAGCCACGCCGGCATAATAGGCTATTTCGCTGAAAGAATTGTTACCGGTATTTAACTGGAGCATATTGTGCGGATACTGGTAATGCATCTTGAAATTCACCATCAGCTGAAACCGGTCATAATTCGGGTTCTGAACAAAGAGTCGCTTCTGCCTTACCGGGTCTTCCAGCGCCATATCCAGTACAAACACATCTTCCAGTCCGTCATTGTTCAGGTCGTTAATTTCCATGCCCATGGATGAAAGGGAGATATGCTGAAAATAATCCGCCAGCTTTTCTGAAAAGGTTCCGTTGCGGTTGTTGATGTAGAGATAGTCGGGCTTACGGAAATCGTTGGCAATATAAATATCAGGCCACCCGTCTTTATTAAAATCTGCCATACCGGCGCTTAACCCGTATGCATAAGTGCCGATGCCTGCTTTTTTACTGATGTCGGTAAAACGGCCGTTCCGGTTTTCAAACAGGCGGTGGCTCACATAAGTGCGGACCGTGTCATCAATCAGCACCAATTTACCGTTAACCATCTTTGCGTTCAGCACCATCATGTTGTCAAAAGAATTGGGGTGATTGACAAAAAGGGCATCCATATCGCCGTCCTTATCAAAGTCAAGAAAATAAGTTTGGGTGGTAAAGCTGGCATCATCCAGCCCCATTTCTCTGGCCTTGTCGGTAAAGGTGAGATTGCCATTGTTGATATACACCACCTTCTTTCTGTACTGCGGATCATAAGGCCCTGCACGGGATGCCACAATATCCAGCCATCCGTCATTATTAATGTCAATCATGTTCACTCCCGATTTCACACCCATTTGCCCGTTCACACCGGCGGCATCTGTTATATCCCGGAACTGCAGGTTGCCCAGGTTCAGGTACAATCTGTTGAAACTGGTTGTGGAAGAAAAATAAATATCTGTCAGCCCGTCATTGTTGATATCGCCGGTGGCCACTCCTCCGCCATTATAGATGTAGCTGTATTTGTAGAAATTAAGATTGTGGTCTTCATATATGGAATTGATGAATTGAATACCGGTATGTGAAGAAGGCATGGAAGTAAACAGCTTTTTTTCCTGGCTGTGCGACGGAAGGCACAGTAAGGAAAAAATCGCTGAAAGATAAAAAATGGCACCTAAATTTTTCATGGCTTTCTATTTGAGTTTGACAACCGCAGGCAGACAGGTTTTTATCACATGCCGCCCGATGGAGCCTCCCTGTTGTATGCTGATGCGGGCTGTTTCAGGATAGTGAATGCCGCCATACACACGGCTCCAGGCACATTCTTCCGAAGCTTTAAAAAAAGAGGCAAAGCTGCGGGGGGCTATACCAAACGGCGCTTCCGTATTATCCGTGAAAAAATAATAATCGCCAAACAGGCTGGTGAGAACAGTCGCTGCTGCTGTGGATATCACCGCATGGCCGCTGGTGAACTCCGGAAAAGGCGGTGTTTGTATCAGCGGCTCCCATTTTTCATCAATATAGCGGTGGATGACGGTAACCGGCCGGATAAGTTCTGTTGTATATTTTTCATGCCAGCAGGATATAAACCCGTCGAACATAGCAATGGCGGAAAGAACATAGGCCTGCGATGCCCGAAGCACCGGGATATTTTTTTCTGCACACACCTGCCCGGTAATCATAATCCAATGACCGGCCGGTGATATTTTATGGATGAAATAATTGAAATGGCCCTGCTCTACGGAAATATTGGGGTTGTCATCCCAGTAATAGGCGATTGATTTTTTTGCACTGTCAGCCTGTTTGCCTGTTTTATAAACTTCCATTAGATTTTTATAAAAGGCCGATTGTTTCGACATACTGTAGGTCAGCTTTTTTGCCGGGGAAAACTGCGCAGCGTTTTTCAACGTCATCGGGCGGATGAACTTCCAGTGAGGCTCCAGCCCCGGCGCAAAATCAATGGGAGTGGGCTGCCATTTACCCGGTTTATTGGAAGTTACATAACGCATCATACCCCTTGTTTCTCCATATCGGTCTTTTTTGTGCCAGGCGATGACGGCGTCGGCAATTTTATTTCCATATGCAATAGAAGAAGCCAACAGGCCATTACTGGTTATTTTTTTCAGGGAGTCCAGAAAAGCCTCCCGCCAGTCTTTGAATTTATATTCGGACCCCACCAGGCTTTCTCCGGTGCGGGAGAAGGCAATGCAGGCGGCGATAAAAAAATCCGGGGAGGTGTTTTTTTCTGGAGGGGGGAGCCGCAACCCATTCAGCTTTCCGCTCAGCGGGAGAAAGGAGGGGTCTTCGTTCCGGATACATTCATAAAAGGCAATATTGGGGTAAGTGTAAATGCGGCAGGCCACCGGAGGAGTAAACAGATCGTCCATTACCGTGTTAACAAGAAGTTGGTTCAGGCGGTGCAGCGTTTGCTCTCTCGTTTGCGCTGCAACAGGCCACTGCAACAGCAGTGCAAACGCTCCGGCCATCCACCGGAGTATATGCAGTTTTTCAAACATAACAAACGCAGTTTATCCGATGAATTTACAACAAAATGATTAAGATGCCCTGTCGTTCAATATCCGGTAGTTGTCAATTTTGGGACAATGCTCAACCTCAAAGGCGAAAAACACAAAGTTTCGCAATGATTACCCTTGCGTTACATAGCGACCTGGCGTCTTAGCGGTTAAGAAGTTTTTAATTTTGACCACACCCAATATCCGGGCTTAACTATACAAACAAGGTATGAAACGACAGGTAATAGTTTTGCTAGTACCGCTGCTTTCAGATGCCCAGCATTGCTCCTTGGATTGCAGTGGGATGATACTTCTGAAAAACAGACATCACAGCGGCGGAGTTCAAAAGCCTGAACCCGGTGCTGGCAGATGGCGGTCAGAATGTAGTGGTTGACACCATTTACGGAACAGGCCTTGCTACCTACGACACCTGTCGCTTTTTGCCGTATGAGGATTTTTTAAAGTACCGTATTGAAAAAATAAACCTGCATTACTGGTACGGATATGATACAGTCTATCATTTTGCGAAAGGCCATTTTATAGTACGTTATAACTTCTGCCGTTTTAATCGGGATGGCCGCAGTGATTTGTTCATCCGTTTTAATGATCCTTCCGGTGCAAACGGATAATTGCTGTACATAGAACTGCCCCTAAGCCGCCGCATCCACCTGCATGATTACAATATGGAAATCAACAGGAAGCAAACAGACAAAATACTCGACTTCATACAACCCCACATCATGGAAGTGAGCCTGACTGAATGGAAACTCTCCGGCAGGTAAAGGGTAAACCTATATTTTTGCGGGTCAGCCTTGTCAATGCATGAAGACAAAAATCATCTCCGGAGGACTAAGCAGCCTCATTTTTTTTCACATCAGTTTCCTGACTATGGCGCAGGAAACAGGAACGCAATACCCTCCCGGATTAAAGAATGCTTACTTCGGGGTGAATATCGGGTACATCAATTATCCTTTTTCGATGGTACAACTGGAGCCGGGTTTCAGGGCTGATGCAGTAACTGTCCCGCATACGGCGGTGAGGATTGTGTTATACGGCTGCCCCATTAATAAATATTTATCAGCAAGAATAACTTATATGCGGCCGGTAAACTGGGTGCAGTATAAAAATGTGAATGGCGACCGGCAAAATCATTCGGTATGGATGAATATTGCAGGGCTCACCCTGCAGGGACAGTTACCAATAAGTAAAAGAATTTCTGTTTCAGCAGAAGCAGGACTTAGTGTCATCACCCGCAATGGTTTTGAAATTTTCAATGTACCGGTGGTAAAGAATGCGAATTACGGCACGGGTTTGTTTGGCGGGGCTGTACAATACCACCTTAACAGGAAATGGAATCTGCAGCTAAGTACTGCCTGGTCGCCGGAAAATAAAAAAACAAAACAGCCGCATACATTATTTATTGCTGGCGGCTTCAATTATCATCTTCGTCCGCTTTCACCGGAAAAAGCGAAACGCAATGCCCTCAGCGGCTATAATTTCCCCAGGGAAATTATTCTTGCCGGTTACACCACCAATGGTATGGGTTATGGAGTGAATAATGCCCTGTACAAAGGGCCGGTGCCCATTTTCTGGGGAGGTGATGCCCATGTAAAACAAGGTTTCACCCTCAGCTACCAGCACAATATTTTTCATGCCCGTAAAGTATTCGCCATGGACTGGGCGGCTCATATTGGTTTATGGAAAAGCAGGGAACTGAAACAAAATTTCTTTACGGTTTCACTCAACCCTGTTTTGCGTTTCACTGCTATCCGTACCAAACCGGCCGACATTTTCTTTGAATACTCTGTGGCAGGGCCCACTTTTATTTCCAAAACGAAAGTGGACAAAGTGCCGCTGGGCCGCCGGTTTACCTTTCATGATTTTATGGGCATGGGGTTCTTTTCCGGAAAAAACAGAAAACTGCAAGCAGGTATCCGCATAGCTCATTACTCCAATGGCAATATCTTTCCACAGAATGACGGGGTAAAGGTTCCGCTGACCTTTAGCCTTGGTTATGTGCTGAAGTAAAACCATTGCTTATTTGAAGATTTTTTTATCTTTTCAGCAATAACCATTAAACAAAAACCATCATGAGAAAATTCATTGCCGTTTCGGCTGTTACTGCTATGGCAATAACTGCCGCTTATTTTTCCTCCTGCAAGAGGAAAAAATCAGCAACCACAACCATTTCAGCAGAAGACTCATTAACAAAGGTAATTGCAAGGGGAAATTATTTAGCCCATAACGTAGCCCAATGTATGGACTGCCACAGCATCAGGGATACCGGGCGGTTTTCGATGCCGGTGGTCCCCGGCACAGAGGGCGGGGGCTCCGGGTTCCCATTCGGTAAAGCCGAAGGAATTCCCGGCGAGGTTACCCCGCCCAATATCACTCCGTTTGCATTAAAAGACTGGACCGATGACGAAATAGTAAGAGCTCTTACACGGGGCATTAATAAAAAAGGAGATACGCTGTTTCCCATCATGCCTTATCACTCTTACAGCAAGATGGCAAAAAGCGATATACTTGCCATCGTTGCTTATCTACGCACATTAAAACCGATAGATCGTACCACGGCCCTCCGAAAACTGGAAATACCCATGAGCATGATGGGGCCGCTCCCGGAGGGCAATTTGAATAGTAATACGATGCCCGACCCCTCTGATAAAATAAAGTACGGACAATATCTGACCACAGCAGCCGTTTGCGCCGAATGCCATACACCCATGGGGCCGCAGGGCCCTGATTTTTCAAAAGTATTTGCCGGTGGTTTTTTGTTTGACGTGGGATTTATGAAAGTGGCCGTCTCCAATATAACACCCGACAGCGCCACCGGCATCGGCGCATGGACGGAGGAGATGTTTGTAAATAAATTTAAAAACAATGCCTCGGACGAAGTGGTGAATACAAGACCGGGCAGGCAAAACGGTAGTATTACATAAACTGTGTCAGTTGTTTTAATTTGGTACTCATCGGCAAATGATATTTTTTCTGATACAGCTGACCGGAGTTACTGCCGTTGCAAAAAATATCGTTTGACGATGAGGCTTCATAGGTCAGATATTTAATTTCAGTCTGTCTCCAAAGATAATGGTTAGTTGCGCCAGTGTCTGGTTCCAGTTATGCACCGGTTTGTTCCATTTGGCGGTGATGTTTTCCTGAACCAGGAACAATAGTTTCATCAATGCATCTTCGCTTTGGAAAGCTCCTTTTGATTTGGTAACTGTTCTGAGCTGCCGGTGAAACCCTTCAATGACATTGGTGGTGTACATAATGCGGCGGATGTCTTTGTTGTACTGAAAGTAACTGCTCAGCCGGGGCCAGTTCTTCCGCCAGGATTCAATCACTTTGGGATAGCGCTGTTCCCAGTTGGCGGCTAACTGTTCCAGGTTTCTTTCCGCCTGTTCTTTGGTAGTGGCTTTATACACCCCCTGCAATTCTTTCATAAAAGGTTTTACATCCTTATAGGACAGATATTTCTGAGAGTTACGCAGTTGGTGTACCACACAGAGTTGCACTTCTGTATTGGGGAAAATGCTTTCTATGGCGTCAGCAAAGCCCTGCAGATTGTCAATGGAAGCAATGAAAATATCTTCCACACCACGGTTCTGCAAATCGGTAAGCACCTGCAGCCAGAATTTGGATCCTTCATTTTCGCCAATATACATACCCAGCAGTTCCTTATAGCCTTCCTGTGTAAGACCGATGATACAATACACGGCACGGTTTACCACACGGCCTTCATGGCGAACTTTGTAATGAATGGCATCCAGCCAAACAAACGGATACACCCTTTCCAGCGGCCGGCTGCGCCACTCTTGCAGCAGGGGGAGTATCTTGTCCGTTACACGGCTGATGGTAGCCGGTGATACATCCAGCCCATACATGTCGGTGAGGTGATCCCGGATGTCGCCATAGCTGGCTCCGCGGGCATAGAGGGCAATGATCTGCCGGTCCAGGTCCACACCAAGTGTTTTGTGTCGTTTGGGAATAATCTCCGGCTCAAAGGTGCCGTTACGATCTCTCGGAGTAGCAATCTCTACATTGCCAACCGGGGTCTTTACCCGTTTTCTGCCTTTACCATTTTTGCGGTTGGGCATATCCTCTTCCTCAATGTGAGCTTCCAGTTCACCATCCAGGGCTTCTTCCAGAAACTCTTTGAGCAACGGCGTAAACACTCCGTCTTTACCCAGCAATGTTTCCCCTTTTTTTAACCGGGCTGCTGCTTGTTTTTTGAAAGCTTCAAAGTCAAAAGCTTGTTTTTCTTGTTGTTCCATATGTGTCAGTTTTAAAGTTATTAAACTTATTACTGACACACTTTATGCAACACTCTCGGCAAAACACTTTTATGCCCTGGTCTATGTATGGTAAAATGACCGATGAAGACCTGAAAGCCATCTATGCTTTTCTGAGGACAGTAAAGCCCATCAGCAATAAAGTGGAGAAATATCCGAAATAGAAAAAAAGAGGCTGTCTCAAAAATATTTTCATTACAGAACCACAGAAAACCCGGGTTGCACAGTGTCTTGCTAATCAAAGAACGACTTCTCTGTATAACTCAGTTAACTCAGGGATTTTCTCCTGCTTTTGAGACAGCTTTTTAATAGTCTTTAAAACCTTCCCTGCTCGGCACATCAGGAACTGTATGGCGCATTCTTTAAAATCACAATACACATTCCTGATTCGGGGTATTTGGGCAAGGTGGAATAACCGGCCCGGCAAAGTAAACCACCTTATCTGCGGGCTTTATTTTGATTTTTTCACAGCTCATGTTAATCATAGGGTTTCTTTTTTAGTTCTTTTGCCATCTTTAAAGAATGTTTCAATGAATTAATGTTTTTCCAATCGCTGTGGGCTATAATAATATATTTTGGTTTTCGGCATTTTTTCTGAACTTTTTTCAGAGTGGATGCATATTCTGTTACATTTCCATCATCTAAATAACCCAAATCTTCAGCCTCAACGCCTTTTATTAAGCATCCGCCATAGAGGATTTTTTCTTTTTTAAACCAGATTACAATATTGTCTTCAGTATGTCCTTGCCCGGGGTAATAAGTTACAAAAGAATATTGTCCGGTATGGAAAGCTGTATCCTTTGCCATTAAAAATTCAGCCCTTTTTTTATTATTCTTTTTACTTAATTCATCTGTAAGCACAGTAGTATAGGATTTAATTCCCTGTTGTCTGTAATATTCAAGCCCGGCAGTTTTGTCGCTATGCCAATGCGTTGCAAAACACATTACCACACTTTTGTTATGCTTTAATTTGATGCTGTCAAGCAACGGTTGAAATTGTGTTGTGTCCCAGGGTGTGTCAAACACAACAACACCATTATCAGTAACAAGATACATCCCGTTTGCCGGCACCTGGCTTTGCTGGTATGTATGGTACGTTGTATAAATATAAAAATCTCCGGTTAAATGTGAGATGTTAAGTTTCGCATTTTCTGCTTGTCCGGAACTATTGGTCAGAGAAAAAATAAATGCTATGGTCAATATAATTGTCCGCAAAATATTTCTATATATTATTCGATGTTGATCTGTAAAATTACCGCCATCACAACGCTTTGCGTCGTTACTTGTTCCAAATTTAACTGATTTTCAAAAGAAAATGAACAAGAAAGTCACACTGCGGTGATGACTGCCTCTTCCTTCTTCCACTGCCTGTTCTTATAAAAAGTACCAAAGGGAATGATGGAGGCCAGCCCTGCTTTTACCAGCCAGTTAAAATTCTTTTTATAATCACTTTTTACTTCTCTTGCCAGGATGGCAAGGCCTACAAAGAGTACACCCTGTATGCCACCACAAATGTTCACCGCCAGTGGCTGGTGTGCAAAATATTTGAGCGGCATGGCAATGAATAATAAAACTATAAAGGAAACGCCTTCGGCAAATGCTATTTTTCTAAACCAACGAAATGTTTTTTCATACCCCAAACCCCTAAAGGGGCTTTTAGAATCCGTTATTCGGAGTTGTTAATAATACCCGTATCGCTGAAGTACGGGATTGATTGAATCACTATCTGCTCTCATATTCTTTCTTTACACGAACGAAGATTAGCCAAGGTTTCCCTTTAGGGGACAGGGGTTTAATAATCTATTACCTGTTCCTGTATCGTTTCCGGGATTTTTCTCCACCCGTACTGCTGGTTTCTCAGTTGCGGTTCAAAACCCGCTTCACGAATGGCATCCTGTATTGTTTTGTACGTAAACCGGTGCGGGGCCCCGGCAGCGCTTACCACATTTTCTTCCAGCATAATGCTTCCAAAATCATTGGCGCCGGCATGTAAACATATTTGCGCTGTTTGTTTGCCAACCGTAAGCCAGCTGGCCTGGATATTTTTTATATTCGGCAGCATGATGCGGCTGAGGGCAATCATGCGGATATATTCCTCCGGCGTAGTAAGATTATGTACTCCTCTTATTTTTGCCAGCAGGGTGTCCACATCCTGGAAGGTCCAGGGAATAAATGCTAAGAATCCATTTGCGCCAGCAGGCTTGCGGCTTTGCACTTCTCTTATTTTTACCAGGTGCTCAAAGCGTTCTTCAATGGTCTCCACATGACCAAACATCATGGTGGCGGATGTTGTGATGTTCAGCTTATGCGCTTCATGCATAATATCGAGCCATTCCTGTGCGCCGCATTTGCCTTTTGAAATTAACCGCCTCACCCGGTCAACCAGAATTTCTGCACCGGCACCCGGCAATGAATCCATACCCGCTTCTTTTAATGCCATCAGCACTTCCCGGTGTGTGCCTGCCTTACCGTCAGGCAGGCTTTTTTCCAGCTTGGTGATATGCGCCACTTCCGGCGGGCCGAGTGTGTGCAGTTTGATATTGGGATATTCTGCTTTGATGGCCCGGAATGTGTCCACATAAGACTGCAAACCCAAATCGGGATGATGACCGCCCTGCAACAGCAACTGGTCACCGCCGTACTTTAATGTCTCTTCAATCTTTTGCCGGTAGATTGGCATATCGGTTATGTAGGCTTCAGTATGACCGGGTATGCGGTAAAAATTGCAGAACTTGCAGTTGGCAATACACACATTTGTGGTGTTCACATTCCGGTCTATCTGCCAGGTTACTTTGCCGTGCGGCACCTGTTTTTTGCGGAGCTCATCAGCGATGAACATCAGATCGGCCAGCGGTGCATGATGATAAAGATGAACCCCATCTTCCACCGAAAGAAAGCCAAAAGAAGAGGCCTTGTCATATAAATCATTTAACTGCATGGCGCAAAGGTACACCGCACCACTAAAAAGGGCTTAACGGATTTAATAAAGGCAGGCGCTGCAAAATATTTTTGTAAGCGGAAAAACTGTTTGCATCATTTAATAACAAATATTTGTCATACAAAGGGTAACGGCCCGCTACCAGAACAGATGAACAGGATTCTTTGCAAACTTGCCATTATTTTCGCCTGGCTGAACTGTACAGCAGTATCAGCACAGGAAGAATTTATTGAACCGCCGTCCCGGCCTATCGCTTCCATCCCGTTCATACAACTGACCGGGGGCATCATCATCATTCAGGCAAAATTTGAAAACTTTCCCGATACCCTCAACTTCATATTAGACACCGGCAGCAGCGGTATTTCATTAGATTCCATAACGGCTGATTATTTTGGCCTCAGCCCGGAGCCGTCTGAAAGAACCATTCGTGGCATTGCAGGCATCCGCAAAGTGAGTTTTTTATATAACCGCAAACTGCATTTTCATGGACTGACAATTGACAGCCTGAATTTTCATATCAATGATTACAGCATCCTTACAGCGGTATATGGCGAAAGGATTGACGGCATCATCGGATACTCCATCCTTAGCCGCTACATTATAAAAATTGATTATGACAGCGCTAAAGTCACCTTCTGTTCCAGGGGCACTATCCGCTATCCCCGCGGTGGCTACCTGCTGAAACCCTTTTTCAGCCAGTTAGTATCACAGCCCATGCGGGTAAGCGATGCAAAAGCCGTTTCTTCCAATTTTCTGTTCGACCTCGGCGCCGGCTTGTGCATGCTGTTTTCGAAAGAGTTAGTGAACGACAGTAATTTCATTGATAAAAAAAGGAAACGATGGCCAAAAGAAGGCGAAGGGCCGGGCGGCAAGGTAGACATGGAACTGACAGTGATAAAGGAAGTAAGGATTGGGCCGTATAAATTTAAAAAAGTACCGGTTTTTATTTTTAACGATGACTACAATGTAACATCCTACCCCAACATGGGCGGCCTGCTGGGCAACGACATCATGCGCCGGTTCAATTTAATACTGAACTACGCCAAAGAAGATATTCATATCACACCCAACAGCCATTTCAACGACCAGTTTGACTATTCCTATGCCGGCATGGAACTGTACTTAGTGAACGGGAAAATAATTATCGGAGATGTGGCCAAAGGCTCACCTGCTGAAGCAGCGGGGCTGAAAGAAGGGGACGAAGTGCTGGCAATAAACAAAAGCTTCAACCAGAACCTGAACCAGTATAAACTCGCATTGCAGACGCCTAATGAAAAAGTGAAGATGATACTCCGCCGGGATGGGACGATCTTCCAACTGGAATTCAGGGTAAAAAGCATACTGCAATAATACTCCATCCCGGAATTATTCATCCGGCTGATGCGGGATTTGGCTCCTTGGAGCTAACTTTGCAGCCTTTACTTATAATATGATACATTTTGATAAATTGACCCTGGCCAACAGCCTGCGGGTCATCATTCACCAGGACCTGAGCACCCCTATGGCTGTAATGAATATTATGTACGACGTGGGGGCCAGGGATGAAGATCCTGAGAAAACCGGCTTTGCCCATTTATTTGAACACCTTATGTTCGGAGGTTCGGTCAATATACCCGACTATGATGAACCACTGCAGATGGCAGGAGGCGAAAACAATGCCTATACCACCAACGACCTCACCAATTATTATATTCAGTTACCGGCAGAAAATTTAGAAACAGCCTTCTGGTTAGAGAGTGACCGGATGCTTTCGCTGGCTTTCAGTGAAAAAAGCCTTGATGTACAGCGCAAAGTGGTGTGTGAAGAATTCAAAGAGCACTACCTCACTAAACCGTATGGTGATGTATGGCATAAGATGCGGGAACTGGCTTATAAAAAACATCCTTACCGGTGGATGACCATCGGCAAAGAGCTGTCTCATATTGAAAATGCAAAACTGGAAGATGTGCAGCATTTCTTCTTTAAACATTACCGACCGGAGAATGCAGTACTGGTAGTGGCGGGAAATGTAACTGCGGAGAAAGTAAAAGCGCTGGCAGAAAAATGGTTTGGCGATATTCCCCCGGGAGAAAAATATGTACGTAACCTGCCACAGGAGCCGGAACAAACTGAAGAAAGAAGACAGGAAATAAAAGCGGATGTGCCGCTGGATGCATTGTATAAATGCTGGCATATATCGGGCCGGCTTGACAGAAGATATTATATTGCCGACCTGCTTACTGATATTCTCAGCGGCGGCGGCTCTTCCCGGCTGTACCAGTCGCTGGTAAAAGAGAAAAAAATGTTCAGCAATATTGAATGCCACCATTTCGGCAGCACGGATAACGGTCTGGTGGCGGTGGAAGGAAAATTAGTGAAAGGAGTAAAGATAGAAGAGGCAGAGCAGGCAGTAAATGATGAACTGGATAAAATGAAAAGCGAATCAGTAAGTGAAACCGAATTACAGAAAGTGAAGAACAAAACAGAAAGCCTGATTGCTTTTGAAGACATGAGTGTAATGAGCCGGGCCAACAGCCTTGCATATTACGAAGTGCTGGGTGATGCTGCCTGGATGAACCTGGAGCTGGAGAAATATGCTTTGGTAACGACCGAAGATATTCTTCAGGAAAGCAGGAATATATTCCGCAACAGTAACTGCAGTACGATTTATTACCTGTCCCGAAATTAATCAACCGGAGAAAAGAAAGGAATAATATGCCAGAAAGGAAGCAGGCCCCCGGAATAGTGGATGCCGTCAATTTTGATTTGAAGTTGAAAAAAGCAGAACAGTTCACTCTGCGCAACGGCGTGCCGGTATATGCCGTGAATGCAGGAGCAGAAGAAGTGTTGTCTTTGGAATGGGTGTTCTATGCAGGCAACTGGTTTGAAGAAAAGAACCTGGTGGCGCCAACAGCCAATTTTTTGCTGCGCAACGGTACATCGTCCCGCACAGCCTTTCAAATCAATGAGCATTTTGAATACTATGGCTCTTACCTGAACAGGGCCTGTTACAACGAAACGGCCACCATTACCCTGCACTGCCTGAACAAACATATCCACGAACTTTTGCCTGTTGTAAAGGAACTTATTACAGATTCAGTAATGCCGCAGGAGGAATTGGACATTTACAAACAGAACATGAAGCAGCGACTGAAGGTGAACCTGAAGAAAAGCGAATTTGTGGCCGGCCGCCTGATTGATGCCTATTTATACGGAAGCAAGCATCCTTATGGAAAGTACAGCCATGCTGAAGATTTTGATGCCCTTCATCGGGAGGAACTGCTGGATTTTTATGACCGCTACTACCGCCGGGGCAAACTGATATTGTTTGTGGCAGGCAAGCTTCCGGCTAATCTTGAATCATTGCTGGATGAACAATTTGGCGACCTGCCGAATAATCAAGTTGGAGTGCATCCAATCCCTGTCATTCCCGAAACAGGGAAAAAATTCAGGATAACCAATGATGCCAATGGTGTACAGGGTTCCATCCGCATGGCAAGGCCGTTTCCCAACCGGCATCATCCGGATTTTATCAATGTAATGGTGCTGAACACTCTGTTTGGCGGGTTCTTCGGTTCCCGGCTGATGAGCAATATCCGGGAAGACAAAGGATACACTTATGGCATCCACAGCTATATTCAAAATCATATGCATGATTCTGCCTGGGCCATCAGCACAGAAGCGGGTAAAGATGTTTGTGAAGCAACCATAAAAGAAGTGTACAAAGAAATGAAAGCGTTACGGGAAGAACCCGTGGACGAAGAAGAATTGCTGCTGGTCAGAAATTACATGATGGGCAGCATTCTCAGCGACCTGGACGGCCCTTTTCAGATCATTGCCCGATGGAAGAATATTGTATTGAATAACCTTACGGAACAATATTTCTACGATTCTATTAATACGATTAAAACAATATCTGCTGAAGAGTTGCAAGAGTTGGCACAGAAATATCTTAAACCGGAAGAGTTTTATGAGTTAGTTGTTGTCTGAGGTCCATCTGAGTTTAATCTGTGAAAATCTGTGTAATCTGTGACAAATAATACGGAAATTCGACGCATGAACTTCGACCGGAAAGATTTATCCAACGAACAGCTTATTCATTTTTACAGAAGCATCCTCTGGCCCCGTATGATTGAAGAAAAAATGCTTGTATTACTGCGCCAGGGAAAAATTTCCAAATGGTTCAGCGGCATCGGGCAGGAAGCGATTGCAGTTGGAGCAACATTAGCATTGCAGGATGATGAATGGATAATGCCGCTGCACAGAAACCTCGGAGTGTTTACTACGCGGAATATGCCATTGAGTAAACTCTTTATGCAATGGCAGGGGGCACAGGAAGGTTACAGCAAGGGAAGGGAAAGAAGTTTTCATTTTGGAAGCAGGGAACATCATATCTGCGGAATGATATCTCACCTGGGCCCGCAACTGGCTATTGCCGATGGCGTCGCTTTGGCACATAAGTTAAAAAAAGAGAATAATGTTTCATTGGCATTCACCGGTGATGGCGGTACCAGCGAAGGCGATTTTCATGAAGCGTTAAATGTAGCCGCTGTCTGGGATCTGCCTGTCATATTTATAATTGAGAATAACGGCTACGGATTAAGCACACCAGTGAACGAACAATACCGCTGTATCAGTTTAATTGATAAAGCAAAAGGCTATGGCATAGAAGGGGTGGCGATTGATGGAAACAATATATTGTCTGTGTATGATACAGTGAAAGGAGTAAGGGACTATTGTATCAAAAATCAAAAACCTTATTTGATTGAATGCCTCACTTTCCGCATGCGGGGGCATGAAGAAGCCAGCGGCACCAAATATGTTCCGCAGGATTTGTTCCGACTCTGGGAACAAAAAGACCCGATAAAAAATTATGAACGATACTTATTAGGGGCTGGTGTTATAAATGAAATGAACGTAGCAGAGATAAGAAATGAGTTGAAGGATAAGATAGAAAGCGAACTGGCGGTAGGCTTTAACACGAAACCGGTGGAGGCAGATTCGGAGGAAGAACTGACAGACATATATGCACCTCTGCCAATAAAAAGTTTGGGGTTTGGAGTTAAGGTTCTTGATAATTCGGGGCTAACCAGCAACCCGCAACCCCAAACAGTAGAAAAAAGGATAATAGACGCCATCAGCGAGGGTCTTCGTCTGTCCATGCAACGCCACCCCAACCTCATCCTCATGGGCCAGGACATTGCAGAATACGGCGGGGCATTTAAGATAACCGAAGGATTTGTTCATGAGTTTGGAAAAGAACGAGTGAGGAATACACCACTTTGCGAAAGCGCCATAGTTGGAGCAGCATTGGGTTTATCATTGGAAGGATATAAGAGTATGATGGAAATGCAGTTTGCCGATTTTGTAACAGTTGGGTTTAATCAAATTGTAAACAATCTTGCAAAAATACATTACCGGTGGGGGCAGAATGCAGATGTGGTTATCAGAATGCCGACGGGCGGCGGAGTGGGTGCAGGGCCCTTTCATTCACAAAGCAATGAAGCATGGTTTACTCATGTGCCTGGATTGAAAGTGGTTTATCCCAGTACTCCGATAGATGCAAAAGGATTGTTGATTGCCGCTATCAACGATCCGAACCCGGTAATGTATTTCGAGCATAAGGCATTGTACCGCTCAGTCAGCGGGCCCGTACCTGAGGAGTTTTATGAGATTGAAATCGGCAAAGCAAGGCATGTAAGAGAAGGTGATGAAATTTCCATCATTACGTACGGAAGCGGTGTGCATTGGGCTGAAGATTATGCAGCCGAACATCCCGAAATCTCCATTGACATTCTTGACCTGCGCACATTGGCGCCATTGGATTATCTTTCCATCCGTGCCTCCGTGGCAAGAACAGGCCGTGTATTAATTTTACATGAAGATACACTCATTGGCGGCATTGGCGGAGAGATTGCAGCCTGGATTGCTGAAAACTGTTTTTCTATCCTAGATGCACCGGTGATGCGGTGTGCTTCATTGGATACGCCTGTCCCATTCAGCATTGAACTGGAACAAAATTTCCTGGCTAAGGCAAGGCTGGGCGAAACATTGACAAGGCTCATTAATTATTAAAACGGCCAATCACTTAAAGCTAAAGATCCAATACCTGTTGTTTAATAAGAGGGTTTCCAAATTTGTTTAATTACCATGTACCCCATTGAGGTAGTCCCGAATATAAAGTGGTACAGAAAAAGGCCAGTTAAAGATTTGATTTTATAGTCAACAAATCAAATAGTCAAAAGAATAAAATAATGCTAAGCAAAGAAGAAAAGTTTAAAGGAAAAATCAACGGAACAGGGCTTATTCAACTTATCATTCTTGTTTTTTGGATGCTTTTCTGGTTGCTCAATGTATTGGATAAGATCATTGGAGGCCCACATTTTCTTTTTGTTGGTAAAGACAGGTTTGCGCAGATTCAACGGTTTTTTGATTCCATACACCTGGGCAATCCTGCCATTACAAACATTTTTTTGATAATTATTGCGGGCCTTGAAATTATTGCACTGGTATTTTTATCTGGCTCTTTTTATTACTTTATCAGGAAAAATACAGAAGCTGCCCGGTCCTTTTTTTTTATGGGAATTGTCTTCACCCTTATCATCTTTACTTTTTTTTCAATCGGAGATCAGATTTTTGGCGACCATTTTGAATTATTAGAACACGGATTGTTTTGGTTCATCGGGTTGCTTTCCTGGATTTTATTTACACAAACGGATAAAATGCGGGTTTTTGATAATGTATCCATTGGCAGGAAAGCAATCATTTATTCAGCTATGCTTATCTTTTCGTTGGGTAGCATTACGGTTTTTTCAGTTTTTTGGCATCATCGCTCTTCATATTCAGAAAGAACAGAAGCTGTGTCAGCAGTTAAAGTATCCGAAAACAAATATAAGGTTCAGTTCCCCTTCCTCGCAGGCAGCAAAGCGTTTGAAAACACTATAAAAAAATTCATGGAAGACAACCCGGCTGAAAAAATAATTTTCATTTATACAACGCCGGCGCAGTTGCGCCTGGGAGAATCCGACGGGCTTATTGTATATTTTCAAACAGAAAAAAAATGAGTGAAAAAAAAGTCATACAATTTTTATTGATCACATATTGGGTATTTTTTTATTTAACAACAGTTATTGATAAAATAGTGCCTGATGTTTTTCCTTTATGGGTAGGCGCTGATTTTTATAGTTTGTTTATAAAATTTTTTGTATCACTGGGGTTATCAAACCCCCTGTATGCCACGGTTGCTTTAGCCATCATTTCGTTACTGGAAGTAATAGCCTTTGTGAGTTTCCTGCTGGCGTTAATCAATTTATTTTCCGGAAAAAAAAATAACGCAGAACAATGGTTTTATCGGGGAATTGTATTTTCACTAATCATATTTAGTCTGTTTACCATTGCAGACCAGGTATTTGGCGACCGGTTTACGCTGCTGGAACATACCATATTCTGGATAATGCTACTAGTGTCCTGGGTGGTTTATCGATTAAGTGTAGTGGCACAGGAAAGAATAATAAAATTTTCATTCCCCAAACGCAATGCTTTAACCCTTTTGCTTCCTGCTGTCATCTTGCTGCTGGCTTCCCTCTCAATTATAAAATTTTCCGGAACTGTAATTAAAAATAAAAAGCAGCCGGTTATGGCAGAGGAAGTAGCGCAGGGGGTATATAAGTTTGAGTTCCCATTTTTGGGCGATAAGATTACGATGGAAAATACATTGAGTAATTTTGAAAAAAATCACCCGGATGTACACATTCGTTTCATTTATACCGGGCCTGAAGAGCTAAATGCTAAAAAGAAAACACACCTGTTGCTTTATGTTTTTACCGGGAGAAAGAAATAAAAATCCTATTGGCTATGACTGGCAAAGAAACCCTGATGATTGAAAATTTAGCTGATTTTGAAAAAAATCAACCGGGATAACCGGCATTTTGACATCCATATCTTATTACTGTGAATGAGAGAGATTTACCATTACCATAAGAATTATTTTCCATCCGTACCTCCGTGGCAAGAACCGGCAGGGTATTAATCCTACATGAAGACACATTGATTGGCGGCATCGGCGGGGAGATTGCTGCAAGGATTGCTGAAAACTGTTTTTCTATCCTTGATGCACCGGTGATGCGCTGCGCTTCATTGGATACGCCTGTCCCATTCAGCATTGAACTGGAAACTAATTTTATGGCGAAAACAAGATTGAACGAATCAGTTCAAAAACTTATCAGTTATTAATTGTTCCTTGTCATCCTGTCCGCCCCGGCCAATGTCGTGGGAGCGGAGCCGAAGGATGGCGAAGGCGAGGCTGGATGAATCTGTATTAAAATTGCTCGGCTATTAACGATTTTACAGCCCGTTTGTTTTTCTATTCCCGACTTCTTAACTTGTGTATTCTACTATCCCGCAATCTCTCCCCCTGAATACTTTATTATTTATTAACCATAAAAATTAAAACATGAAACAAAAACTCAAAGCAAGTTTTATTCTTGCACTTTTTTTCGCCTTTACAATTGTAGCTTGTAAGGATAAAAAAAAAGATGAACCAGCTAAAACGGATGCAACAAAAACAGAAACAACTGCCATTCCCGATTTTGACCCGGCTATGGATGCTACAAAAACCGCCGGCTACCCGGCAATGGTTCTTGCTGATTCACTAAATCTTAAAGCCTATGAATTCGTAGCTAACCCCGGCGACACCATTCCGATGCATGCCCACCCTGACCATATGATATATGTGATGGAAGGGGGCACAGCTGAAATAAAAGGAACAGATGGGAATGCCCAGGTAGTAGAATTTAAGAAAGGCGCTTGTATGATCTCCGGCCCGCAGGCACATGCTGCTAAAAATACGGGAACAACGCCTTTAAAACTCCTGATAGTTCATTGCTACAGGCCCAGGGGTTAAAAGTTTTCATTACCGGTATCGTTCGTTCCGGAAACAACGATACCGGTTTTTTAATTCTGAGAAATACGGATTGTGAGGCTGATTTTTTATGCTTTTTAAAATGGCGCTTTAGGATTTCTTTCCTGCCCGGTGTTAGCTATGCAGGTAAAGAACAGAAAGGTATTAAAAAGGAGAAGTCAATTTCAGGCGTTGCTCCGGGGCGGAAAAGAAACTATTAAATCCGACCAGAAAAATTTGGACAAATTGTAAACGCAACTTACAATTTGTCCATTTTTATTTGTAGCTTTCCGCTATGATTTCCCGGTTACTGGCCAAAAAAATACAACAGGCTTCCAGGCAGTTTCCCATTGTCAGCCTGATGGGGCCAAGGCAGTCTGGTAAAACCACACTGGTGAAATCCCTGTTCCCCAAGGCGGACTATGTAAGTTTTGAAGACCCGGATATTCGCCGTCATGCCACAGCAGACCTTCGTGGCTTTTTGTCTTCGTATAAAAAGATGCTTATTATAGACGAGGTGCAGCGGGTCCCTGAAGTGTTTTCTTATATCCAGGCAATCGTGGATGAAAGAGGGAAAAACGGGCAATTTATTTTTACCGGCTCACAAAATTATTTATTACATGAAAAAATATCACAGTCGCTGGCCGGCCGGGTAGCCATTCTGCGCTTGTTGCCGCTTTCCCTGTCTGAACTGTTACAGGCAGACAAAAAAAATATTTCTCTTGACACCATTTTGCAAAAAGGTTTTTATCCGGCTCTGTGGAAACAGCGAACAAATTCAACATTGTATTATTCCAGTTATGTAAATACTTATCTGGAAAGGGATGTTCGCCAGATACAGCATATCAGCAGCCTTACCCTTTTTCAAAATTTTGTCCGTTTATGTGCCGGCCGTGCCGGGCAAATCCTTAATCTTACTTCTTTGGGAAATGATTGTGGTATCAGCCATAACACTGCCAAATCCTGGTTAAGTGTTCTGGAGTCTTCATTTATTGTTCACCTGCTACAGCCATTTTATGAAAATTATAATAAGCGGATTGTAAAATCTCCAAAGCTTTATTTTTATGACAACGGGTTACTTTGTCATTTGCTGGATATAAGCCAGCCCAAGCAAGTGCAACAACACTATATGAAAGGGGCCCTGATGGAAAACTTTATTTATTCAGAATTAGTAAAGCAGGCATATAACCAGGGCCAACCCGCTATGCTTTATTACTGGCGGGATAAAACTGGTAACGAAGTGGATTTCCTGCTGTCAGCATCCGGGCAAAAAAATATAATTGAAGTAAAAGCAGGCAAAACCATCAATCCTGATTTTTTCAGGGGCATCAGTTATTTCAGGAAAATTTATAAGGGTAAAAGCAGAATAACAGCATCGTTAATATATAGCGGAGATATTGAATACAATCATAAGCAAACGCATATTTTAAACTGGAGGCATGCATTAAGTGCTGCAAAATAGAATTAGCCAAATTGTAAATGCTATTTATAATTTGTCCTTATAACGCCCTTTGTATAAACTATAGCAGGATATGTGAATAAATCCAAAATTGCCGCATGGATTACTAAGAATTGTTTTTCTATGCTGGATGCACCAGTGATGCGCTGTGCATCTTTGGATACAACGATACCTTTTTTCAAAGAACTGGAAAATAATTTCCTTGCTAAAACAAGATTGAACGAATCAGTTCAAAAACTTATCCGTTATTAATTGTTCCTTGTCATCCTGCCCGCCCCGGCCAATGTCGTGGGAGCGGAGCCGAAGGATGGCGAAGGCAAGACCGGATGAAACGGTGTAAAAGCTACTGAATTATTAAGTGGCCTGTTTTGCTTTTATCGCCGCCAGTCCTTTCAGGGTTTCTTCGCTGTTGTTTTTCAATAAGCCCATTTTCTGGGAGTTGAAATAAAATTTTTCTCCGGCAGGTGTAGTAATGGAAAACCATTTCAGCATCCGCCAGTCGGGCTCCTGCTGCACGGTACATTCATCCAGGTTAAACGATATGGGTGAGCCCATTTCGCTGACCTTGTAATAAGCTGTTTTTCCAATAAGGTACAGTACCCCATAGGAGTCAAAAAACTTAAGTGAGTTTTTGTAACGCTTAAAAGAGGCATAATGATACAGGGCAGCATATTCCACAGGCTCCTTTATGCTTCTCAGCACTTTGCTGAAACGCTGTTCTTTGGCAAAAAACATCAGCACTACTACTATGAGCCCGATAATACCGCCAATGATGGCGCCGACTACAATGGATGACATAACAAATGGTTTATGGTTATTAATTATGCTTTAGTGCCCCGCCTGCCCTTGTGCCCAAATGTTTTTCATTTTCCACCGTCAGCACACCATTTACAATTACATAATGAAAACCTTTGGAATAAGCATGTAGCTTTTCAAAGGCAGAAACATCTTTCACTTCTTTTACGCCGCAGTGGGTGTTGCAAACAGGCCTTGTGCAAAGGGTTCACCAGCTGTGGCGCTTTAGGGTTTCTTTACTGCCCGGTGTTTGCCAGGCAGGTTACAAACAGAAAGTTATTAAAACCAGAAGTAATGGGCACCTGCCCGTCTCCAGCCCGACAAACCCGTTCTGGCGGGGGTCAGGCGGGCATTTTTTTCTGCCCCGATGATTATCGGGGTCGGCAGCGGCATGGGTGTGTGCCTGTACTTCCATAATTTTATTTAGCCTGGTATGAAATTATTTTACAATAAAAAATTTTCAGCATTTTCATAATTGATAAACTGAAAACTGTGTTTCGGGTAATTAGATGAAAATGTTTTGTTCAGCCGGGGCATTTTTTTATCACTCCATTTTATTTCAAACGTTTCAAGCAGGTTGTTCTTTTGTATAATCAAATCTACTTCCTGCTGGTCATGGCTGCGCCAGAAGAAAAATTTCCCAAACCGTTTTTTGTATTCATTCTGCTTGTACATTTCGCTGATTACAAAGTTTTCCCACAGGGCGCCTTTGTCGTTCCTGTTTTCAATTAAGGAGAAATTGCCGGTGAGGGAATTGATGATTCCATTATCGGTAAAATAAACCTTTCTCCCTTTCTTTAACTCTTTGGTAAGGTTGGTGGCAAATGCCGGCAGGCGGAAAATAACATAACACTGTTCTAATAGCTGAATGTATTTTTCCACTGTTTCATTATTCAGTTGCAGTTGTTTGCTGAGTTGATTATAGTTTATTTCACAGCTGATGTTTGCGGCCAGCATCTTCAACAGGTGAAACAGCTTTTCCGGTTTTTTAAGGCCCTGGTACATCAGGATGTCTTTGTAAAGAAAACTGTCGGATAAAAGCCTGAGCCTTTCTCTTTCTTCTCCCGTGTGTGTAACCACTTCCGGATAGTATCCATACACCAACCGGTGCGGTATCATTCTTTTTTCTTCAATCAACCCGTGATGATTCACCATTTCAGAAAAACTGAGTGGAAATAAGTGAAACTCCCATTTGCGGCCGGTAAGCGGCTCATTGGTTTTATTTTTTATTTCAAACGCCGATGAACCGGTGGCAATAACCTGTATATCTTTTAATGTATCAGTAATGAGTTTTAGTTTTTTCCCTATATCTGTTACCTGCTGCGCCTCATCAATGATGATGATTTTATTTTTTCCGAAATACGTTTTCAGGCGGGTGGAAGTGGCGTTCTCAATCAGCGTTTTTATATCGGGCTCATCGGCATTCAGCCAAAGCGTATCTTTCCTGTTTTCGGTAAGCATCCTGAGCAAAGTGGTTTTGCCGGTTTGCCTTCCGCCCAGCAGAATGATTGCTTTGTTCTTATGCAATTTTGCTTTCAAGTCTTTTTTGAGATGCCGGGAAATCATGATATTTTACGTTGTAACCGTAAATATAACGATATATTTTATGATTAATCCTAAAATAATATATAAGTAAGAAAGATTCGCCTTTTTCGGCCTGTGTGGATGTGTGCATGTACTTCCATAGATAATTATTTCATATGATATTCTTTTTTTAAAAGTTTCAATAAGCCCGATAGCCTTTTTTAATTTTATTCAGGGGCTTTTTTATTCTGTTTAAAAGTAATTCCGTCAATAAACTGACGGGATTAAGGCGTTTTCCGTCAGCCAATAAATTACTTTTTTATCACACCCTGCCCATAAAGTGCCTGGCCGGCCCTTGCACCGTTATGTTTTTCCTGTTCTACCGTCAGCACACCATTCACCATTACAAAATGAAATCCTTTGGAGTAAGCATGAGGTTTTTCAAAAGTAGAAACGTCTTTTACTTCTTTTTCATCAAAGATGACGATGTCGGCTGCATAGCCTTCTCTTAGCAAGCCCCGGTTTTTCAGTTGAAATTTTTGTGCAGGCAATGAAGTCATCCTTCTTATTGCTTCTTCCAAAGAAATCACTTTTTCTTCCCGTACATATTTTGCAAGTACTCTTGCATTGGTGCCATAACCCCTTGGGTGCGGCATGCCGGCTCCCAACACCCTGATGCTTGCATCACTGGCAATCATATTGAAAGGATATTGCATAATGTGTTTTACATCTGATTCACTCATCCCATGAAAAACTGCGCTGGCGCCGCCGGCTATCATGATATCCATTACAGTTTGGGCTTCTTCTTTTACCTTATGCTTTCTACCTTTCATTAAATTAACTTGTTCAATGCTTTTGCCATTATAGGATGTATCAGGAGCGAAGTAGGCGATTACCGCATAGCTCAGGTGTTTCAGTTTTCTTTTCTTTAATCTTTCCAAAATAGATTTTACCACATACTTTTTTACTTCGGGCCGTTGCAGTCTTGCTTTGATGGAATCCTGACCGTCGGCCAGTATTTCATCCGGTATCAATGTGCTGATGGAAGTGCTGCTGGCCGTGTAAGGATATTGGTCAATGGTTACTTCTATGCCCTCTTTACGGGCAGATTCTATCATCGGTACTGTTTGTTTACTTCTTCCCCAGTTGTGTTGCCCGCTTAGTTTAAAGTGTGAAATCTCCACCGGTATTTGCGCTTCACGGCCAATCGTCAGCGCTTCTTCAATAGCAAATGTTACACTATCGCCTTCATCCCGCATATGGGTGGCATATACACCATTGTATTGCGCAGCAATTTTTGCCAGGGAAACTATTTCAGGTGTTTTGGTATAAGCGCCGGGAATATAAATAAGGCCGGTTGATAAGCCAATAGCTCCATCCCTCATGGCTTTATCGGTTAGCGATTCCATCCGTTTCATTTCTTCCGCCGTTGCATCCCTGTTGGCACGGCCCATTACAGCTTTACGTACATCATTATGCCCGATCAGGGAAGCGACATTAATAGATAGTTTCAATGAATCAATCCAACGGAAATATTTTTCCATATCAACATTGGAGGAACCGCAGTTGCCCGTGATGCAGGTGGTGACGCCGTCATAGATAAAATTTTTTGCTTCAGGATCTTTAACCTCATCGCCTTCCAGGTGGGTGTGTACATCTATAAAACCGGGGGCAACGATCAGGCCTTTTGCATCAATCGTTTTTTTTGCAGCAAGAGTTACATCTCTGCCAATCTTTATCATCTTACCGTCTTTTACAGCGATATTTCCGTAGTACCAACTGTTGCCGGAGCCGTCAATGATTTTGCCATTGGTGATCAGAATATCGCAGTCCTGCGAAAAGACGAATGAAGGAAGCAATAATATAAACAAAAACCTTTTCATTCCCGAAAGTTACGTAAAGCGTTGATTCAAATGTTCCCGGACTAATCATCTTTTCTGCCTTTATTTCCTACAAAATGCTGTTCTTTATTCCGGGATAATACATTAAAAGTGGTCAATGAACCTTAGCAGCGGGTAATGTATTGCTGTATGTTCACTTTTTCCTCGTCACTCAGGTTTTTACTGCTGTTGATATTTTGTTCCAACCCCGCCATCTGCAGGATTTTTTTGCAAAAAACAGTAGCTTTATCCAAACTGAATGCAATGAAACAAACACTTCTTACGGGATTCCTGGTTGCTGCTTTCTGCGCCACCGCTTTTGCACAAAAGAATAAAGCAAAACCGGCGGATAATGCAGGTATTAAACAGGAACTCATTCAATCGCTGAATAACCAGTATAATTATTATAAAGAGAGGGCTTTAAAGATCTGGGACTTTGCCGAAGTGGGTTATAAAGAAGAAAAGAGTTCTGCTTTGCTGCAGCAGACATTAAAGGAAAGCGGCTTCAATGTGGAAGCCGCCGTTGCCGGACTGCCAACCGCTTTTACAGCCACCTACGGCAGCGGTTCTCCGGTGATCGGAATACTGGCCGAATTTGATGCGCTGCCGGGTTTATCACAAACCGGTAAGCCTGAAAAGGAAGTAAATCCAAAACTAAATGCCGGACATGGCTGCGGGCATCATTTATTTGGTGTGGCTTCAGCGGCGGCAGGCATTGAATTAAAAAAAATGATAGAGCAGAAAAAAATTTCCGGTACCATTAAGGTTTTTGGTACACCGGCAGAAGAAGGCGGCGCCGGTAAAGTGTATATGGTAAGAGAGGGATTGTTTCAGGATGTTGATATAATGCTGCACTGGCATCCGGCAGATGCCAATTCGGCAAACGCAGCAAGCTCTTTAGCAAATATGAGCGCCAAGTTCAGGTTTCATGGCATTTCAGCGCATGCAGCAGGAGCGCCGGAGCGGGGCCGCTCTTCCCTTGATGCAGTAGAAGCTATGAACTATATGGTTAATATGATGCGGGAACATATTCCTTCCGATACACGGATACATTATGTAATTACAAGAGGAGGCAATGCACCCAATGTGGTTCCTGATTTTGCGGAAGTATATTATTATACCCGTCATCCGAAAAGAGATGAACTGGCACGCATCTTTGAACGGATTGTAAAGGCCGCCAATGGCGCTGCCACGGGAACGGAAACAAAAATGGAATATGAAATCACCGGAGGCGTTTATGATTTATTACCGGTGGAAGTATTAGCTAAAGCGATGTATGCTAATCTTAATATTGTCGGCGGTGTTACCTATTCTGACAGTGAAATGGCATTCGGCAAAAAATTGCAGGAAAGTTTTATCACCGCGGAAAAACCCCAACTGACAAGGGCGGCAACCATTGACCCCTTTAAAAAAGAAGGAAGAAGCGGCGGCTCAACCGATGTGGGCGATGTAAGCTGGGTGGTGCCGACCGTTGGACTGAGAACTGCGACATGGATACCCGGCACACCGGCGCATAGCTGGCAGGCCGTAGCCTGCGGTGGTACGGAGATTGGAACAAAGGGAATGATGGTAGCCGCTAAAACAATTGCTTTAACAGGGTATGATCTTTTTACCAATGCCAAACTGATTGAAGAGGCCAAAGCCGAATGGAAAAAAGCAAAGGGAGAAAACTTTGTATACAAAGCTTTGCTGGGCGACAGAAAACCGGCGCTGAATTACAGGGATTGAGGCAAATAGAGCAGCGGGTATTGAAAAAGGAACAGCGGTTTGAAAACAGAAAAGCAGCTATGCAAACTGCTTAATTCCTTATTCACTGTTCCTTGTTCATTATTCTTCTTTTGAACCCTTATCTCCCACAAACCAATCCTCTTTATTTTTAAATAAAACATTGAAAGTGGTCAATGAACCATAGCAGCGGGTAATATACTGCTGGATATTTACTTTTTCTTCATCACTCAGTTTTTTGTTGCTGTTAATGTTTTGTTCCAGCACCCGCAACCTGTCCCGCAGCATCACTATTTTATGGAAAAAATCTTCAACAGGAATTTCTTTCGGCTTCAGTGTTTTATCAAATGGCTGCAGCAGCATCATGCCTTTTATCCATTTGTCACCCAGCGGAACTGTTTCGGTAATGCCGCCCCACATCTTCAGAATTTTCAGCAGCGATTTTTCAGTTTCACTTTGTGTTTCCACTTCTGCGGATACATTTTCCGGGATAATTTCTTCCAGGTGGGCATCTGTTTTGTCAATTTCTTTTACTCCCACATTAATAAAGGAGATAAGGTAAGTGGCGTATTTAATGCCAACAATCACACCCGGGCCATGATGGGTGTGCTGCAGGCGGGTGCCGATGCCGAGGGTTGTTTGGTCCATAATTATCTTATTTAAATTCTTTCTTTATCAAAACTAATAATTCTTTAGCCCTGTCGCTCATACCATCCAGCAATTGGGTGAGCCGGTACTGCCCGCCCATAAGGTAATTTAAATTAATAGCAAATTCGTTTAAAGCAGCCGGGGAATTATCAAATAACTATGGGTTACCCGTTAGCCTTTGATTTAGGGTTTCAGCAGTGATTTTCTGAAAAATGGCTGCGTTGAAAATTTTAGCCGCCGCATCCCTGTATTTTTCCACCAGCAACATTTCTACTTCTAATTGCCTTAGGTAATTGCGGTATATTACATCATACTCAATTATTTTTTTAACGATTTCTTTATTATGGATTAACCCCAGGCTGCCAGAGTTCTTTAGTTGTTGCAAGGTGCCATCTGCTGAATAAAAAAACCGGCGCCGGGAAATGTTTCTCCCCCAGTAATAAATATTGGCGCCATTCGTTTTATAGTCCCCTGAATTTAGTGAGGCAAGCAGCGAATCAGCCTGTCTGTGCCGCTCGGCCCGGGCACTTTGATGCTGGCAATAGAATCAATATCGGATTGTAAGTTCAGTGCAAGCAGTTGAATAAATTTCTTATCCCGCTGTTTTTCAATCTTATGCTCTAACTGGTACTCGGCTAAAAAACCACAGAACACAGCAAGGAACAACATGATCCCGCCTCAGGCGGGACCAGAAATAGTGGGTCCCTGCCCGTCCCCAGCCCGACAGACCCGTTCTGGCGGGGGTCAGGCGGGCATTTTTTTCGGGCGGTATGGGTGTGTGTATGTACTTCCATAATTAGTTTTAGTGTGTTTAATTATTCAGTATACTGGAAATTAAATAATAAAACGGGGAATAAATTTTTTATAAACGGCTTACATCCTTCCATCCAATAATTTTTTTCTTATTCACTGCATTATTTTCTGAGCCGCCGTAAATGATATACCCTTCTTTGTTTCCGGTAAGTTTTTCCCAAAATTCAAGACCTTTAAAAAAGCCAGGCGATACCGACTGGGCTGATTTTATTTCAACCGGAATAATTTTTTTGCCTGCATCAATCAACACATCTATTTCATTGCCGGTATTATCCCTGAAATAATACAGGTTACTGCGCAGTCCTTTATTATATCTTGTTTTCAGCATTTCTGCTATTATCATATTTTCAAACAAAGCTCCGCGAAATGGGTGCAGGTGCAACTGTTCTTTTTGCTGAATACCTAAAAAATAGCAGGCCAAACCTGTATCGCAGAAATACAGTTTTGGCGTTTTGATAATCCGCTTGTTAAAATTTTTGTAGTAAGGCGGAAGCAGGTATATAATAAAACTTGCCTCTAATACGCCAATCCATGATTGAATGGTTTTATGGTCCACCCCGCATTCATTACCCAGGTTACTGAGATTCAGCTGCTGGCCAATGCGGCCTGCACACAGACTGATAAATTTTTGAAAGAGGGAATAGTTGGTAATGTTTTTTAATAAACGTACATCCCGTTCTATATAATTTCTTACATACGACTGAAACCACGGCAATCGTTTTCTGCCTTCATATACAATGCCGGGATAACCACCATTAAAAATCAGGTTGTCAGGACTTGTGTCAAAATTTTTTATCCGGAAAATTTCTTTTATGGAAAAAGGCAGGAGATCGGTATAAACAATTCGCCCGGCCAGGGATTGCGAAATTTTTTCTACCAATAAAAAATTATTAGAGCCGGTTAGTATAAACCGGCCATTTGCCGGCGAATCATCTAAAATTTGCTGCAGGTAATTAAAGAGTTTGGGCACATATTGCGCCTCATCAAATATTGCGCCTTTAGTATAAGCCGAAAGAAAACCACGGGGGTCTGATTCAAAAAGATACCGGGTGTCCGGGTTTTCAAATGACACAAACGGTTTGCGTGGCGCCAATATTTTTGCCAGGGTTGTTTTACCGCTTTGCCGGGGGCCGATGATGGCAAGGGCTTTAAAATTTTTCAGCAGGTTTTTGGCAGATGCCTGTATATCCCTTTTGTGCAGCATTTACAGATTGGGAATGAAACTCCCAATATGTAAATCTAAAAAATCAGTACAGAACTGACAAATTATTTTTTCACAGGAAGTTTATGCGGTTAGAAACCCACAGAACACAGCAAGAAACAACATAAGAAACTCCCAGAAATAATGGTTCCCATCCCGTCTCCAGCCCGACAGACCCGTTCTGGCGGGGGTCAGGCGGGCATTGTTACGGGCAGATGGTGTGTTTACTTCAATAGTTAAATTAAAAATCATTACTCTCCGGGATGGTAAGTCCTTTCTGCATGGTTTACCACATCTGTTTTATAAAATAATACATCCTTGAATTCGCCCTTGCTGTACATTTCTCCCTGGTCAAAAAAATGTTTTGAGTTTTCATTGCCGCTGTTACCGCCAGCCAGTAATGATTTAGCTTTTATTTTCTTCCCGAATTCAACTGCACAGATAAAACTGTTGCCATTCACTCCATATCTTTTTTTAGTGCCGGAATAAGAACGGCTGGTATAGGAAGGTAACATACCCCAGGTGGAAGAAACCATGCCAACCGGAATGCTGGGTTTGCTATCATCAAACTTATTTTCAATATCGGATGAAATTCTTTGAAAACGGTTTATCTCACCCCATGGCATTTGCCAGCGGCCAAATTTTTTTTCCAGTTCTTTCACTGCTTCCATCAATGGATTCAGCAGTTCTTTTGCCATTGCATATTTTGCAAAATAAATTGCTTTCTCCACCTGGTCGGCTTCCTCATCATCTATAATTTTTGTTCTGAAAATAGCGGGTAAAATTTTTTGCCCCCACTCTATTGCCAATGTTGTTGCAATGGAGTTTTCACCACAGCGGTAATCCCAACCCTTCAGCACAGCTACAGGCCCTGCGAAGTAAGCATACAGCGAATCATCATAACTCACATTGCTTTCAAATGCTTTTATCAATGCGGGTACCAATATTTCAAAAGCGGCTAATCTTTTATCATAGCCGGCTTTAATCACTTTATCAATATCATATTTCGTTACTTCGCTTAATACCCTCACCGCATTAATACCGCGGAAATTTTCTCCATCCGGCGCCATGTAGTTTGGAAAATTTTCTTTTTTCGGACTGTTATTACCCGCAACGGTAAATGGTGTGGAGTTACAATTTTGCAACCAGCCATTAGCGGGATTTATGCTTAACACCGTTTCGTTTATTTCATGATAGCCTTTCCATTCCGTAGCCGTTATACTTCCATCCACTGCTTTGCTCCAGTCATATTTTGTATCTCTTGCCGGAATGCGGTTGCCATGCCAGTAAGCAATATTGCCTTGAGCATCGGCATATACTGTATTATTTGAAATATTTCCTTTCAGGTCCAGTGTCGTTTTAAAATCTTCCAGGCCTTTTGCTTTGGTTCGCTGCCAGCATTGAATAAGTCCATTCATAATCCGGTTATCAGCTCTTACACTTAACCATTTGCCGTCCCGCTTTGCCATGATGGGGCCATGATGCGTAAACAAAGCATTGAAATTGGTCGTTTCAAATCCATTTCCTTTTTTGGAGGCAATAGAAATTCGTTTTTGTAAAACAGGTTTTTGCTTGCCGTCATACTCATACTGCCAGCCATTATCTTTCTTAGAAATTATTTCAATGTAGGTATCGGCCGCATCTACTGCGCTGGAGGTGTGCATCCACCCGCAGTGTTCATTAAACCCCTGGTAAATGAAAAACTGCCCCCAGGTAACGGCGCCGTAAGCATTCAAACCTTCTTCACTTACCATATGCACTTCGGGACGGAAATAAAAAGTAACATGCGGATTGATATAGAGAATGGAATTGCCTGATTCAGTAATTTTTGGTGAAAAGGCAAAACCATTGGAGCCTATAAGCACTTCTTCCTTTGGCTCATCAATAAAAGAAACAAAAGGTTCGCCGGAATAAAAACTCTTTAATTCATTTACCGAAATATCTGCTGTGCTGATGGCGCCAATGCTTCCATCCGTCCACAGCAACGGGTACCAGGGTTTGAACCGGGCGAGCAATGCAGGTTTTGTTTCCGGATGTTTGTATAAATAATAATTAATGCCATCCGCAAAAGCATTGCATAATTTTTTTAACCACGCCGGCGCATTGTTATAATCTTTTACGGCGTCAGCCGAATCAATAATCATACGAATCAGTAAATCATTGTAGAGTTCTGCTTCACCTTTCACTTCCGCCATTCTTCCGAGTTTTTCAATATAGTTCATCTCCACTCTTTTAAAATCATCTTCGCACTGGGCATACAGTAATCCAAACACTGCATCTGCATCTGTTTTACCATAAATATGCGGTATGCCCCAGTTATCACGGATGATGGTTACCTGCTGGGCCTGTTTTTGCCAGCGGTTGACTTCAGCCGGGGTAAAAGGTTGCCCCAGCGAATACAAGGGCAGCAAAAGCATAGCGAATAAATACTTCTTCATACTCAGGAATTATTTTTTGAGATAACGATATAAAAAAGCACAGGCAAACCCAACGGCCACATATACCACAAAACGCAGCAGCCGGCCTTTCAAGGTGGTGTTATCGCCAAACATGGCATATATTTTTACAAGTTACTTATTTCTTATTCTTAACCCCCGGCATACTTTACATAAAACACCTATAGATATTCAACTTCTGTCCAGGACGCAATACTTATTTTTTCACTCACTGTTTCATTGGTAGCGCCACTGTACAGTAAAATACCTTGTCCGTTTGGCTGGTTCTTTTGCCAGAAATGCAGGCCACGAAGCATACCGCTGCTTACTTTTTTGGAAGCTTTTATTTCAATGGCTAGTGATAAGCCATTTTTTTCAGTAATCAAATCTACTTCATTGCCCAGGCTATCTCTGAAATAATACAGGCCTTCATTTATACCGGCATTAAAATTATTTTTCCTGATTTCTGTGATAACCCAGTTTTCAAAAATACTACCGTAAGCTGCATGTTTTTGTAAGGCAGTGCTGCTTTTAATTCCCAGCAGGTGACAAAGCAACCCCGTATCATAAAAATAGAGTTTGGGGCTTTTTACAATCCGTTTTTTCATGTTATTATACCAGGGCTGCAGCAAATAAATAATGTAACTATTTTCTAACAGGCCCAGCCATGCCAGAATTGTTTTGGTGTCAACTCCTGTTTGTTTTGCCAGTTCATCCCTGTTTAAAATTTGCCCAGCATAATTGGCACATAAATAGATAAAACGGTTAAATGCTGCCAGGTTGGTTATATTTCTAAGTAACCTCACATCTCTTTGCACATAAGTTTGTATATAACTGTTGAGCCAGGTGGCTGGTATTAATTTTTCATTCCATATTTCGGGGTAGCCTCCGGAAAGAATATGTTTGCTTACTTCCTTCTCAGCCAGCTTTGCATTTACCAGTTCTGCATAACTAAATGGTAATAAGGAGAGGTAACCAGCCCTGCCTGCCAGTGATTGTGATACCTGTTCCTGCAATAAAAAATTATTGGAGCCGGTAAGAATGAATTGCCCCCGTTTTGAATTGTTATCTAGTATTTCCTGCAGGTAGCGAAAAATATGCGGCACCCGTTGCACTTCGTCAAACACGGCACCGTAGCGGTATTGTTTTAAGAATACTTCCGGATTAAGTTCTGCTTCATGTTGTGTAGATGGATTTTCAAAATTTACATAGGGCTTGTCTTTAAACAGTAGCTTGCTCAGGGTGGTTTTACCACTTTGCCTGGGCCCTGTAATGCACAAAGCCCTGAACTGTGTGAGGGCTAGTTTTGCTTCGGGCAGTATTAATCGGGAAACCATAAGAATTCCATTTTTGTAAAAATATGTAAAATCTGGAATTCAATTCCATTTTTTGCAGTAAATGTAAAATCTGGAATCGGGCAATTTATATGCCGCTACCGGGTTTTTCCAGGTCTTCAATCGTTCTCTTCGCCGCTGCCAGCCGTATCGCTTTATTCTTCTCCACCAATATATTCGTAGCCCATTTTTCTAATTTATGATGCATCGGCACAAGTAAGGCTGCAATACAAACCAATGCCAGCAGCATGAGTACCGGTGAGTGATGGGTGATGCGTTCTAAAGATTGCAACAAAACAAAAGCGGGTTCTTGTTTTCTTCATAAATCAGTTTATACAAAGGTTCTAAAATTTTCACGGCTTAGTATTGCTGTTTCAGCGGTATAGGTTTCTTTAAACAGTTTCGGGATTTTTGCTTTTGCATTAGCATTCCATTTTATTTCATAACCGGTAATTTGCCCTGCCGTTTCTTCTACATAATCTATTTCCTGCTGCTGCACCGTTCTCCAGAAATAGGGTTTTGCCATACTTCCTTCATACATATTCTTTTTTATTCTTTCACTTATCAGAAAATTTTCCCACAAAGCCCCTTTATCCTGCCGCAAGCCTAAGGCATTAAAATTCCCGATAATCATATTCCTGATACCCGTATCATAGAAATATATTTTTTGATTAGTCTTTATCTCATTTCTCAAATTGCGGCTAAAGCTCTTCAGTTTAAAAATCACAAACGCTTTTTCCAATATATCTATATAATTGCTTACGGTGTTTTTATCTATGCCTATTAATTGCGAAAGCTCGTTGTAGCTTACTTCATTACCCATTTGCAAAGCCAGGGCTTGCAGAAGTTTTTCTAATACCTCCGGTTTTCTTATTCCGCCATAGGCTAAAATATCTTTGTATAAATAACTATCTGCAAGTTGTTTCAGCGCTTCTGTTTCTTCTCCTGTTCTGTTAATTACATCGGGGTACATTCCATAAATAACCCGCAGCTCTAATTGTTGTTCCGCTTTTACAAAGCCAACCGTACCTTCAAACTCCTTCCAGGAAATAGGGAATAACTGGTATTCCCATTTACGGCCGGTAAGCGGTTCGTTAAGGCGGTTAGTCAGTTCAAATGCCGAAGAACCGCTTACTATTAGTTGTACTTCTTTAAACTGTTCAGTTATTATTTTTAGCGTAATGCCAATGTTTTCTATACGTTGTGCTTCATCTATAAATACCAGTTTGTTTTTACCGATGATGCTTTTAAGTTGTTCGGTATTGGGATTAGTTAACAGATTTCTTACGGTGGGGTCATCAGCGTCCAAAAATAAATGGGCTTTATTTTCAAGGATGTTCTTTATCAATGTAGTTTTTCCCGCCTGTCGGGGGCCCGTAATTACGATGGCTTTTCCGCTGCCGAGCCGGGCCTCCAGCTTTGTTTTTAATAGCCGGTTAATCATTTTGTTACGATTGTATTCACCAAATATATTAATAATTGGTGAACATAAGCCCCAAATTTAAAATTTACTTAATTTTCCTCCCGTTTCCAGCTCTTCAATCGTTCTCCCATCCGCTGCCAGCCGTATCGCTTTATTCTTCTCCACCAATTTATGCGTAGCCCATTTTTCTAATTTATGATGCAAGGGAACAAGCAAGGCAGCAATACAAACCAATGCCAGCAACATCAGCGCCGGTGAGTGAAGGGTGAGGCGTACTAAAGTTTGCAACAATACAAAAGAGGGTTATAGTTTTTTTCATTAGTCAATTAATTTATTCCAGGGTTTTACAATAATGCCATTGCTCCTTTTTTGCTCCTCCTTTCCACCATATACCAATACTTTTTGAATTGGCTTTTTGTTTAACGCACCAAAATAGTCTATGCCTTTAAAAAAATCCTGCGATATGGTTTCCCCGGCTTTTAATTCCATAGCCGTTAAGTCGCCGGCTTTGTCTAAAACAATATCTACTTCATTCCCTGTTTTATCTCTCCAGTAAAAAAGGTTATCTGCCATTCCTGCATTAAACCGTTGTTTCAGCAGTTCGCTTACAATCATGTTTTCAAACAAGGGTCCTTTGGCTGAATGTATGGCAATTTGTTTTGTATGGCTAATGCCCAATAATGAGCAGGCAACCCCCGTATCATAAAAATAAAGTTTGGGTGTTTTAATAATGCGTTTATTAAAATTACCATGATATGGCTTGAGCAAATAAATAATATAACTGCTTTGCAAAACACTCAGCCAGGCCGCTACTGTTTTTTGGTCAATACCACAGTCGTTGGAAAGCGAAGTAAGATTAAGGATTTGCCCGGTTCTGCCGGCACATAACTTCAGCAGTTTTGTAAACTGCGATAAGTTGCTGATGTTTTTTATTTGCCTTACATCCCTTTCTACATAGGTATTAATATATCCGGCATACCAGTCGGCAGCGGTAATTTTTTTGGTAATCACTTCCGGGTAGCCGCCATGTAAAATATGCCAGCCATAATCGGCTTTTAGCTTTTTGCTTTCATTTAATTCCTGCAGCGATAAGGGCAGCAATTGTAAATAAGCAATACGGCCGGCCAACGATTGTGAAATATTTTCCTGTAATAAAAAATTATTTGAACCCGTAAGTATGAACAGGCCTTTCTTTTTTGTTTCATCTAATACCTGTTGCAAATAGGAAAACAGATGTGGCGCCCTTTGTATTTCATCCAGTATAGCCCCATTTTTATATTGACCAAGAAAACCCCTGGGGTCGGTTTTGGCATATTCTAAATTATCCGGGTTTTCTAAAGAGATATATGGCTTGTTTGGAAACAAAGTTTTACAAAGTGTAGTTTTTCCGCTTTGCCGTGGGCCTACCACGGCCACACTTCTGAAAGCAGAAGCCAGTTTTTTTAATCTTACAGCTGCTGTTCGGCTTATCATGCTTTAAAGGTATCACTATTTTGGACAAATCCGGAATCTAATTCCGGATTTGTCCAATTCCATTTTTTTCAGAAAATGTAAAATCTGGAATTGGGCAATTTATATGCCGCTACCCGGTTTTTCCAGCTCCTCAATTGTTTTCTTCGCCGCTGCCAGCCGTATTGCTTTATTCTTCTCCACCAATTTATGCGTAGCCCATTTTTCTAATTTATGATGCAGCGGAATGTGAGTGATGATGCACTTTCATAAATTTTTTCCAGATGATACTCTGTTAAAACCCGCAGAACACAGCAAGGAATAACATAAGAAACTCCCGGAAATAATGAGTCCCTGCCCGCCCCCAGCCCGACAGACCAGTTCTGGCGGGGGTCAGGCGGGCATTTTTTTTGGGCGGTGTGGGTGTGTGCATGTACTTCCATATAGGTTTTTGTTTACATACTGTGAAAAGGGATACTTATTTCGCAGGGATTGAAGCAGCCAGGGATTAAGAAAAATAATTTAGTTTTCTTTTCTGAAATGGTGAAGGATGATGCCGGTTATTATTCTTCCTCCTCTTCTTTTATTAAAGGGAGCGGGGGCATTCCGTTCTGAAAACGGAAAAGCGTCTGTTTGATCCAGGAATGAAAATCGTAGTCGCTCGCAAACCGGGTAAAGGTATAGGAAGGACGATACCTCCGCATGAAACTGTCCAGTTCATTGCCCGTAAGAAGGGTGAGGCGGCGTACGAGGTTTTTACTGTAACGATGATTTACAAATTTTTCTTCCTCCTGCTCCAGCAACCGTTTCTGAAAACCGGCGAGGCTGCGGTTTCTCTTAAAACGGAACATATTGATGATCTCGTCCAGGTCGAAACCCACACCGGCCCCGTATTGCGGGGTCACGACTTTCAGCCTGGGTTTTTCATAGTTGAAGATTTTAGCATAGTCCTGCCGGTTCTGGAGGGAATCCTGCCGGTAGTTCCGCGGCCTTATCTTCACCTCCTTCAGTGTGGGGATACTGATATGGATGGAAATGTCAAACTGCATAGTGTTGCTGATCCCCGCCACCGCAAATTTCATGGTGGGCTTACCAAGATAGCTGAACCAGATGGAATCTTTTACATCCACATTAATTTCATAAGCGCCGTCGCTTCCGGTAGAAGTGCCCCTGCCGGAACTGCTCAGCACACTCACCGCTTCCAGCGGGTATTTGCGGGAGCTGTCATATACTGTGCCCCGTATTTTATACAACTGCGCATCTGCAGCAGCAGAAAATAAAATAGCGGTGATTAATAGTATAATGTAAAGCTGTTTCAACTAAGGGGGCAAGTAACAAAAGAAAATGCAAAAGGGAATATAAAGTCATACAGGTCAATTAAGCCAAAATGGGTGAACCACTGACTCATATGACTCATATGACTTTTTTGACCAATACCTCCTCAATCACTTTCGGGTAGAACTCATGTTCCAGTTGATGGATGCGCTGGGCCAGCGATGCAGCCGTATCCGTTTGCAACACCGGGCAGGTGGCCTGAAAAATTATTTTTCCATGGTCATATAACTCATCCACATAATGGATGGTAATGCCACTTTCTTTCTCCTTATTATCAATCACCGCCTGGTGTACAAACTTTCCGTACATGCCCTTGCCGCCGTATTTGGGAAGCAAAGCGGGATGAATATTGATAATGCGTTGCGGAAATGCCCGGATAAATGCAGGGGGAATTTTCCAGAGAAAACCGGCCAGCACAATTAGATCTATACCATACTCCTTCAGCTCGTCTGTATAAGCATTGCCCTCAACAAATTTTTCTTTTTCAAGTAATAAAAAGGGAATATTTTCATTCCCTGCAATTTTAAGCACACCTGCATCAGGCTTGTTGGAAACTATTAATGCGACCTGAATTTTCGGGGTCTTCACATCACCCTTCTTCGCTTGCGGAGAAGGGAAGGGGTTGAGGTACTCTATTATCTTCTGCGCATTCGTCCCCGCCCCCGAGGCAAAAACAGCAATTTTTTTCATGGTTGATTTCAGAAGCCGCAAAGTTGTAACTTTTCGCCATGCGATTGTATTTTCTTTTATTGCTGATGCCGGTACAGCTGTTTGCGCAGGAGGTTTGTTACGAAAACAAGAACTATCCCATACCTGCACTCAGTGAAGCAGCCAAAAAAACATACGAATCAAAACTAACAGAGGCCGAAACAAGCTACTATAAAGACAGCAGCAACGCCGATGCCATCATCTGGTTGGGAAGGCGGAACGCCTACCTCGGGTATTATAACAAAGCGATCGAAATTTTCAGCAGGGGCATTACCCTCCACCCCGCTGATGCGAGGATGTACCGGCACCGCGGTCACCGCTATATCACCCTCCGTTGTTTTGACAAAGCTATTGCTGATTTTAAGAAAGCGGCACAACTGATTAAAGGAAAACCTGATGAGGTGGAGCCGGATGGCCTGCCTAATGCAAAAAATATTCCCACCAGTACGCTGCAATCAAATATCTGGTATCACCTCGGGCTGGCTTATTTTATAAAGGGAGAATATAAAAAAGCGCTACAGGCATATCAGGAATGCAAGAAAGTTTCTGAAAACCCGGATATGTATGTGGCCACGGCCAACTGGCTATATAGCACACTGAGAAGACTTGGCAGGGATGCTATAGCCCAATCATTGCTTGCAACGGTCAATCCGGGAATGGAGCTGATCGAGAATAAGGACTACCTGCAGATTCTATTATTGTACAAACAGCAAAGAGTAATAACAGACCCGGTGCAATTTCTACGGTCAAGAAAAGAAGGACTGGGCCTTGCCTCCTTCGGCTATGGGCTGGGCAATTATTTATTGTTGACTGGGAACCAAGAAAAAGCCAGGGAAGTGTTTCAGCTGATCATTGACAGCAACCAATGGTCTTCTTTTGGCTATATCGCTGCGGAAACCGAACTGAATAGGATGAAATGAAAACAGGTCATATAGGCAAACACGGTATGTGACTCTTATGACCGATATGACTGTTGCTGTCTTTAAGACTCTCCTGTATCCCGACTCCTGACTCCCAACTCCCGACTCTTTACTATTCCCATCTTCGCCCCGATCTTCCTGACATACTTAATAAAAAAGAGAAACTGCCCGAAAGGAATGCTCACCAGCAATACCGCCAGCGGCCAGATGAGGGTGATCAGAAGGATATAAAGGGTGGCCCAGAGCCAATCCTGATGGATTGAAAGTCCGTTCATTACTTTTTTACCCGCAAAACCCGTCAGGCTTCCCCCGATAGCGAAAGTGCAGAGGATAAGAGCCAGTTGCAGGCCGTTTACTTTCCATTTTTTTTGTAGTCGTTCAAACATTGACTGTCATCTATCAGGTTTTAAACAGAGATAACCGTAAGAAGCGCAAAAGTGCAGAAAAAACATCCAGGAATTGTCAGCATTGTTGTTTCCGTAGAAGTTTTTTGAGTGGATTACCAGTTTATGACAAACAGTTTTTACCGGGCCTGATAAGCCGTCCTAAATCCGCTGAAATGCAGGCTGGTAGCGGGTCAAAAAAAAGTTAAAGCAGTTGAATTTTTGTAGCGTTCCTGACTTACTTTTGCGGTCGTTGAACGGATTTTATCCACAATTTTTGAATCAACCCCTTATATGATTCCCTGTAAACCAACCGGACGGCGGCTATCCCTTTTTCTTTTATCCTTTTTTGCTTTTTCTGGAATAAATAATATGTCTGCCCAAGATGGTAAGGCATTGTTTATGTCAAAATGTGCCAGTTGCCATAAAATGGGAACACCCCGGTTAATCGGGCCAGATCTGGCAGGTGTAGAGGGCAGATGGGGCGGCGATATTGATCAAATAAAAGTATGGATTAAAAACTCATCAAAAGCAGTTGCAGCAGGTTATCCAAGGGCGGTGGAAGTGCAGAGCTTTGACCCAAGTACCATGACGGCTTTCGAAGGCTCTATCACCGATGCTGAAATAGACGCTATATTAAAATATGTCAGGGACTGGGCGCCACCAAAACCCGACGACAGTGGGGGCGGAGGTGTAACAAAAAAATCCAACGACAACGCCGTCATCTTTGGTGTCATCTCCCTTATCCTCGCCATCATCGCATTGATATTAACGCAGGTGAACAGCAACCTGAAGAAGATGAGCGATGATGCAGAAGGCATCCGGCGGCCCGACCCTGTTCCTGTTTATAAGAACAAAGTGTATATCGCCCTTGGCGCCATGCTGGCCTTTGTAGTGTTTGGCTATTATGTTTCCAAAGGCGCTATCGGGCTTGGCCGCCAGAAAAACTACCAGCCGGTTCAGCCGATTTACTACTCCCATAAAGTGCATGCCGGCATCAACCAGATAAGCTGCTTGTATTGCCACGGTTCTGCATGGGACAGCAAACATGCCGCTATTCCTTCGGTAAATGTCTGTATGAACTGTCACAAAGCCATCAATGAATACACCAAAGGCCCAAAACTATATGATGAAAAAGGGGATGAGATAAACGGCACTTACGAGATACAAAAACTTTACAAATACGCCGGCTTTGACTCCAAAAACCCTGCGAAATGGGACCCTTCTAAAGCAAAGCCCATTGAATGGGTGAAGATCCACAACCTGCCCGACCATGTTTATTTCAACCACTCGCAGCATATCCGGGCGGGCAAGGTGCAGTGCCAGAGCTGCCATGGTGAAATAACGGCGATGGACGAAGTGAAGCAGGTGTCTGAACTGAGCATGGGCTGGTGTGTGAACTGTCACCGGGAAACCAAGGTGGACTTCAACTATTCTGCCGGTAAGGGCAATCAGTTCTACAGCATTTATGAGAAATTTCATAATGATATAAAGAAAGGGAAAATGGACAGTGTGACCGTGGCCGATATCGGGGGCATCGAGTGTCAGAAATGCCACTATTAAACCCCAACCCCTTAAAAGGGGCTTACGTCCGTCGTTTGTGATATTGAAATTATTTTTTAACCGACTTTGATTGCAGGAATTTTTGAGAAGGATAAAGTGATTACGAAATTCAGAGTCTAAAAGTCCCTTTAGGGATTTAGGGTATGAGCAACAAGTACTGGCAAAATTTCGCAGAAGTAAACGAACCGGAGAACCTGGATAAACTCTCCAAAGATGAGTTCCGGGAAGAACTTCCATTTGAAGGATTTGATGACAAAGGGCTGATCAATGCAAAAGCTCCCCGCCGCGACTTTTTGAAATACCTCGGCTTTAGCACCGCGGCCGCCACTATTGCGGCCAGTTGCAAGATCCCTGTAAAGAAAGCGATCCCATATGCCAATAAGCCGGAAAACCTTGTTCCCGGTGTTGCAAAATATTATGCCACTACCTATATGCAGGATGGCGATATACTTCCTGTCGTTGCTAAAGTAAGGGACGGACGTCCCATCAAAATAGAAGGAAACACCCTGAGTGCATCCACCGGCGGCGGCACATCAGCCCGGGCGCAGGCATCTGTGCTGGATCTGTACGATATGTACCGAACCAAATTCCCGATGCACAAAGTGAAGGATAAGATGGAAGAAGTGCCCACGTTTGAAGCCTTTGATAGCATGGTGGGTGATGCAATGAAAGCAGCGGGTAGTTCAGTGGTTTTGCTTACTTCAACGGTTGTTTCTCCCTCTACAAAAGATATTATCAGCAAGTTCCCGAACCTGAAGCATGTGCAGTATGATGCTGTTTCATACAGCGGCATGCTGCTGGCCAATGAAGCAAGTGGTTTCGGAAGAAAACTACCCAATTATCAATTTGATGCGGCGAAAGTGATTGTAAGCCTTGGCGCCGATTTCCTCGGCACCTGGCTCAGCCCGGTGGAATATGCAAGAGGATATGCCAAAGGAAGAAAGATAGACGAGAAAAACCCGGTGATGAGCAAGCATTACCAGTTTGAAAGTCACCTGAGCATGACCGGGTCGAATGCAGACGAAAGATTTACGCATCGTCCGTCGGAAACAGCAGCCGTTGCATTTGACCTGCTGAACGCCATCAATGGTACTGAAGGATCTGTAATGCTAACAGGGCCACTGGAAGCAGCTATTAAAAAAGTAGCAGCCAACCTGAATGCACATAAAGGGGCAGCACTGGTAGTAAGCGGCAGCAACGATAAGAATGTACAGGTAATCGTAAATGCCATCAACAATGCCATCGGAGCCTACGGCAAAACCATTGACTGGGGCAGCCCGGTTAATTACCGACAGGCTATTGATGGCGATATGGAACAACTGGTGACCGATATGGAAGCTGGCGCTGTTGGAACCCTGATGTTCCACGGCGCCAACCCGGCTTATACATATTATAATGCTGATCGTTTCAAAGCAGCGCTGAAGAAAGTAAACGTAACGGTTTCATTCAATGAAAAAATGGATGAGACCACTGAGTTATGCGAATACGTTATCCCGAATCATCATTACCTGGAAAGCTGGGGCGATGCGGAGATATGCAGCGGCTGCACCAGCTTTATGCAACCTACTATTTATCCTTTGTTCAAAACAAGACCCTACCAGACTTCGTTGCTGAAGTGGAGCGGCGATACAAAAGATTACGAAACATATTTCAAGGAATACTGGACCGGCAAACTGGGTTCTGAGCAAGCCTTCGATAAAGCCCTGCAGGACGGCATCAAAGAAGACGCACCCCCGGCTGTAAGCGCTGGTTCATACAGCGGCGGCGGCGTGGCCGAAGCAACGGCTGCCATCGGAGCGTATAAAAAAGTTACAGGCGCTGAACTGGTATTGTATCAAAAAGTTTCCATCGGCGCCGGCGCACAGGCCGGCAACCCCTGGTTGCAGGAACTGCCCGATCCTGTTTCCAAAGCCACCTGGGACAACTATGCCATCATTTCCATTAAGAAGGCGGAAGAACTCGGCATCAAGCTGGACATGGATTATGAATATTATCCCGAGAAGCCGGTGATTGAACTGACCGTTGGTAAAAACAAGGTGGAACTGCCCGTACTTGTTTTTCCCGGTATGAACGCTGATACCATTGCTGTGGCAGTGGGTTACGGAAGAAATGAAGCGCTGGGTGTAACAGCAAACGGGGTTGGTAAAAATATTTATCCTTTTGCCGCTTTCAACGGAACAACCATTGACCATTATACGACCGGAGTGACCGCCATCAACCTGAACAGAAAATACAAGATTGCGCAAACGCAGAAACACAATTCATACGAACACCGTAAGGAAGTAGTGAGAGAAACCACCCTCGCATCTTTTAAGAAACACCCGAATGTAATTCCGGATGACAGCCAACACCTGCATGACGCTTTTTATAATAAATCCGGCGGCAATTTCCGCAGCAATGCTACTTTGTATCCAGACCCCAACCGGAGACAGCATGAGATACACTGGGGCATGAGTGTTGACATGAATGCCTGCAACGGTTGCGGCGCCTGTGTGGTGGCCTGTCATGCTGAAAATAATGTTCCCGTAGTGGGTAAAAGAGAAGTGCTCCGCTACCACGATATGCACTGGCTGCGCATTGACCGCTACTTTGTGTCAGATGAAAAAAACCCGGATGACCTGAAGGCCGTGGTGTTCCAGCCGATGATGTGCCAGCAATGCGATAATGCACCGTGTGAGAATGTATGCCCTGTTGCTGCCACCAACCACAGCCAGGAAGGTATCAACCAAATGGCCTATAACCGTTGTATCGGCACAAGGTATTGCGCTCAAAACTGCCCTTATAAAGTCCGCCGCTTTAACTGGGCCGATTACACTGGGGCAGACAGTTTCCCGGACAACCAGGATCAGCGTCTTGTGGGAAAACTGGATAAAGTGGTACATCAAATGAATGATGAACTTACCCGGATGGTATTGAATCCTGACGTAACCGTTCGCAGCCGCGGTGTAATGGAGAAATGTACTTTCTGTGTACAGAAGTTACAATCGGCCAAACTGGATGCCAAAAAAGAGAACAGGATGCTGAAAGACGGCGATGCAAAGACCGCCTGCCAGACCGCCTGCCCTGCGGAAGCGATTGTTTTTGGCAATGCAGTGGATAAATCAAGCGCTGTGGCCAAAATAAGAGTTGAGAACAAACAGCGCAGTTTCCAGGTACTGGAGCAACTGCATGTACTGCCCAATGTGACCTATATGGCCAAGATCAGGAATACGGATGAAGAAGACCATTACTGGGGCGGAGAACATGCTGCTGAACAAAATAAAGAGGCGGGCAAAGGGGAACATATGCCGGCTGTCACAAAACCGGAAGAAGGACATTAACAATATTTGACACGGAACTAGGAATATCGAATGATGAAGTGAAGGTTGGAATTTGGAATTTGTTTTTTGGAATTTAATATAGTTTATGGCATTACTCAGATACGAATCACAGGTAAGACCGCCGCTGGTAGAAGGCGATAAGGATTATCACCAGATAACCGAAGACATCTGCCGCCCGGTGGAAGCCCGCCCTTCCCGTGCATGGTGGATTGGATTTATTGTTTCTGCACTGTTTCTGTGTTTTGGAATTCTTTCCGTTACGATGGAGGTGATTTATGGTACCGGGCAGTGGAACCTTCATAAAACTGTGGGCTGGGGCTGGGATATTACCAACTTCGTATGGTGGATCGGTATCGGTCACGCCGGAACACTGATCTCGGCAATCTTATTATTATTCCGCCAGGGCTGGCGCACCGGTGTGAACCGGGCCGCTGAAGCTATGACCATTTTTGCGGTGATCTGTGCCGGTCAGTTTCCTATCTGGCATATGGGCCGGGTATGGGTTGCATTTTTTACACTTCCCTATCCAAATACCCGTGGCCCGCTATGGGTTAATTTTAACTCACCGCTGCTGTGGGATGTATTTGCGATATCCACTTACTTCACTGTTTCATTATTATTCTGGTACAGCGGACTGATACCCGATGTGGCCACCCTGCGTGACAGGGCGAAAAAGAAATGGGCAAAAATGTTTTATGGCGTGGCGGCCTTTGGCTGGACAGGCAGCACCAAGCACTGGCAGCGCCATGAGGCATTAGCTTTGGTATTGGCCGGATTAAGCACCCCGCTGGTATTGTCCGTGCATACTATTGTATCCTTCGACTTTGCCACTTCTGTTGTTCCGGGTTGGCATACCACCATTTTTCCGCCCTACTTTGTGGCGGGCGCCATCTTCTCCGGTTTTGCCATGGTGCAAACACTGCTGGTAGTGACAAGAAAAGTGCTGGCGCTGGAAGACTATATTACTATTGAACATATTGATGTGATGAACAAGGTTATTGTGCTAACGGGTTCCATCGTTGGTATCGCCTACCTCACCGAATTGTTTATGGCCTGGTACTCTGCTGTGGAGTATGAAAACTTCGCCTTCTTTGAAAACAGGCTGAACCTGAACAGCCCTTATGGATGGAGCTACTGGATCATGATGGGCTGTAACGTACTGAGCCCGCAGATATTCTGGTTCCGGAAAATGAGAAGGAGTCTTGTGCTTACGTTCTTTATGTCTATATTGATAAACATCGGTATGTGGTTCGAAAGGTTTGTGATCATCGTTACCTCGGTGTACCGGGACTACCTGCCCAGCGCCTGGAGTACCTATTACACCCCCACCATCTGGGAAGTGGGCTTTTACCTTGGAACATTCGGTTTGTTCTTCACCTGCTACTTTTTGTTTGCAAAATTCTTCCCGGTTATCGCAATAGCCGAGATTAAACATATTCTGAAACGAAGCGGAGAGAAATATAAAGAGAAGATGGACGATATAGAAAAAGACAATTTGAATAAATTCAGTACGGAACACGGGCATGACCATGGCGCATAGAGAAAAGTTACGAGCCGTTAGCGGTAAGCTGCGGGCTGGTAGATTTTATATATAAAGATTAATAAGGTTTAAGGGTTTCTTGCTCGCAGCTCGCAGCTCGCAGCTCGGAGCTCCTGGCTAAAAGCTAATAAAATGGCTGTAAAAAAATTTATAACGGGTAATTTCTACGACGAAGCGGTACTTTTTCCTGCAGTGAAGAAAGTGCGCCGGGCGGGCTATAAGATCCATGAGGTCTTTACCCCATTCCCTATTCACGGACTGGATAAAGCCATGGGCCTGCGGGATACCAGCCTGCATACAGCAGGCTTCATCTATGCCATCACCGGTACGGCCACTGCGGTAGGATTTATTACCTGGGCGCTGACCGTGGACTGGAAACTGAATTTTGGCGGTAAGCCTTTCTTTTCATTGCCGGCCTGGATTCCCATTACGTTTGAGCTAACCGTACTTTTTGCCTCGGTAGGCATGGTGCTGACATTTTGCTACCTGTGCCAGCTTGCGCCGTTTGTAAAAAAGGATCACTTTAACCTCCGTTCTACGGATGACACATTTGTAATGGCGCTGGAATGCACAGATAAAACAAATGAAACAGAAGCAATGAGCTTTTTGCAAAGCCTCGGGGCAGTGGAAGTGCAGGTTCAGCATAAGGAGACGGGCTGGTGGCTGGGCCGTTATGACAGGAATACGATGCCGTTTGAGAAAAAGAAAGAAGAGGCAGTTTATTGACCTCACCTGAATCTTCTCTATAAAGAGAAGTCTTTCAGAGGGTCTGTGAGTTTATAAAGCGTAATTGGATTTGAGTTTTAAATAAGGAAAGATGAAAAAAATCGGGATAATACCGGCAATTGTGGCAATGATGCTGATGACCATAGGCTGCAATAAGGTAAGACGCAGCCCCGGCCGTACTTATATGCCGGATATGGCCTACAGCAGGGCCCATGAAACCTATGCCGCCACCGAGGGCCTGCAAAAATCCGGGGCCAGCTATAATGCTATGCCGGTAACCGGAACAATAGCCCGCGGCGATATGGCATGGCGCTATCCCTATGCAAATGATTCGGCAGGCTATGTCAGTTCAAAGAGTGTAGTGAACCCGTTGCCAAAATTAGATGCCAGACAGTTTATAGAAGCAGCCCGCCTGTATTTAGTCAATTGCGGAATCTGCCATGGAGAAAAACTTGATGGCAACGGACCCTTATATAAAGGTGGTGAGGGACCATTTCCGGCAAAACCGGCTACGCTGGTTGGCGACCGTAAGTATTCAGATATGCCCGAAGGAACCATGTTTCATTCCATTTCCTATGGGTTTAATACGATGGGCAGCTATGCTTCTCAACTTACAACGGAACAGCGCTGGATGGTGATACATTATATAAAAGAAAAGCAGGCCGCAAGCGGAGCCGGAACTATGAAAGATACTGTTTCAGCCGGTGCATCTGTAAAAGATAAAGCAGCGGGCAAATAAAAGCAGGGTACGGTGAGATTTGAATTTGTTTCTGGAAATTAATAAATAAGAACACTGATGATAATTAGGGAAAAATTTACGGTACCAAAGAAATACAACCGCATCGCTATGGCGCTGATGGCGCTGGGACTACTCGCTATTATCGGTCTGTATGTTACCACGCATAAAGCAGGCGGCACAACAGAAGAAAAACACCTGATGGACGCCCGCTTTTGGGCCAGTCTGCTGCAAAACAGCGTTTTCTTCCTGCTGGTGGTCAATGCATCCATGTTCTTTATTTGTGCCACTATCCTGGCATGGGGCGGCTGGCAGATGTCGTTCCGCCGGGTACCGGAAGCCATCTCTGCCGTAGTGCCCGTTATCGGTCTGATCACTCTGGCTATTTTATTGTCTATCGCATTCGGAAGCAACCATACCATTTATCACTGGACAGATACAGAGCATGTAAAGCATGATAAAATTCTGAATTTCAAAAAAGGGTTTCTGAACAAAGAATTTTTTGCTGTGGTTTCGGTACTAACAGTTGCCCTCTGGTCTTTCCTTGGCTGGAAGATGAGACAGCTTTCCCGCAGTTTGGATAACAAGCCGCTGACCACCACTGCAGAGGGGAAAAAATATATCTGGGATAATACGGTATGGGCTGCCTTGTTCCTGGTGGTATTCGCCCTCACTGTAATGTCTTCCATCCCCTGGCTGTGGCTGATGAGTATTGATGCGCATTGGTACAGCACCATGTACAGCTGGTACACTTTTGCCAGCACCTTTGTGTCCGGCATTGCGCTGATTGCCCTGTTTGTAGTGTATCTGAAAAACAATAATTATTTAGAATTGACCAACGAAGAGCACCTGCATGATCTGGGAAAGTTCATGTTCGCCTTTTCTGTATTCTGGACCTACCTGTGGTTTTCTCAGTTTATGCTGATATGGTATGCCAACATACCGGAGGAAACCACCTATTTCGCACCAAGGGCACAGGGTATTTACGAAGGCATATTCTGGATGATGTTCATCATCAATTTCCTGGCCCCGCTGCTAATATTAATGAGAAGAGGATCGAAGAGAAATTATACCACCGTGACATTTATGGCACTGCTGATCATATTCGGGCACTGGCTGGACTTTTTCCAGATGGTGTTCCCCGGTCCGTCGCCGGATAAAGTGCCGCTGCTGCTGTATGATTTCTGTATAGCGCTGGGTTTTGTGGGATTGATCATGTATGTAACCGGAAAGTCGCTGAGCAGGTATCCGCTGATCGCCAGGAACCATCCGTTTATAAAAGAGAGTGTGATACACCATACCTGACGCTTGTGAAGTAAACGGATGCCGGAATGATATTATTTGCCCGAAAGGGTTCCATCGGAAGAATTTATATAAATTGTTATGCAAACACTTTTCATCGTTGCAATTTTAGGACTGGGCTTCCTGATCACTTTTCAGATAGCCAAGGCCAGTGAGTATGTGGCTGTGCTACGGGGCGAAGATAAAACCCGGAAACAAACCAACCGGGTAAACGCTTTCCTGTTGCTGCTTTTCCTGATTATCGGGCTGATAGGCGTTTATTATTGCAATGAAAAACTGAAAGGTAAGATATTGGGCGAAGCAGCCTCCGATCACGGCGTACTGATTGACCGGATGCTTTATATTACCCTGGCCATTACTTTCATTGTTTTCCTTATCACCCAAATTGCTTTATTCTGGTTTCCATTTAAGTACCAGGAATCGGATAAACGAAAAGCCTACTACTATCCGCACAACAATAAACTGGAACTGATATGGACAGTGATACCGGCTATTACACTTACCGTACTGGTGGGTTTTGGTCTGTTCTACTGGTTTAAGATCACCGGTAAGGCGCCCAAAAATGCCATGGAAGTGGAAGTGATCGGCAGCCAGTTCAAATGGGAATTCCGCTATCCGGGTAAAGATGGCCCTGGAGGCAGGGGCATATTCGGTAAAAAATATTTTAAAAACACCAATGAAGCCAATGGGAACCCGCTGGGCCAGCTATGGGATGACCCGGCCAATCATGATGATATCTATGTGAGCGGCGAGGCGCTGCACCTGGTGGTCAACAGGCCGGTGAGAATGATCATCGGCGCCAAAGATGTGATACATGATGTGGGACTTGCCCATTTCAGGATGAAAATGGATGCGGTGCCGGGCACTCCCACCACCATGTGGTTCACCCCCACCAAAACCAGCAAGCAGATGATCGAAGAAAGCGGCAATCCCAATTTTGTATATGAAATATCCTGCGACCAGATGTGCGGCAAGGGCCACACTGGTATGCGGGGAACGATCATTGTGGAGACACAGGAAGAATTTGATGTCTGGATGGCGGCTAAAAAACCACAGTACGAGGTGGCAAAAGAAGCCAACAACCCGCAGGCCGCAAATGATACGGCTGCGGCAAAACCGGTGGCTGCCGTAATAAATAACAAGTAAGAACTGATTAATACAGGAACGAAAAGCAACAATGTTTGCTTTCAAAAATAAAAGATTATGAGTGACGCAATGAATATACATGGTAACCCTGAAGTGGTAACCACACATGCGGTTCATCATGATGAGCACCATGTGCACCATCATAAAGAAACATTTATCACCAAGTACATCTTCAGCCAGGATCATAAGACCATCGGCAAGCAGTTCCTGATCACAGGAATTATCTGGGCCATCATTGGCGGTTTGTTTTCAGTGCTGTTCAGGCTGCAGTTAGGCTATCCCGACCAGACCTTCCCCATACTCGAAACAATCTTTGGAAAATTTGCCGAGGGCGGACGGATAACCAATGAATTTTATTATGCATTAATAACCATGCACGGCACCGTGCTGGTGTTCTTTGTACTCACAGCCGGGCTAAGCGGCACCTTTGCCAACATTCTTATCCCGCTGCAGATCGGCGCCAGGGATATGGCCTCGCCTTTCCTGAATATGCTTTCTTACTGGTTCTTTTTTATGGCCAGCTGTGTGATGATTTCATCCCTGTTTATCTCAACCGGGCCTGCTTCCGGCGGATGGACAGTTTATCCGCCGCTGAGTGCTCTGGGTCAGGCATCAGAAGGATCCAAGCTGGGTATGGACCTGTGGATAGTGAGTATGGCGTTGTTTGTGGTGTCGTCGTTGCTCGGCGGGCTTAACTATATTTCTACCATCCTGAATATGCGGACAAAAGGGATGAGCATGACAAGAATGCCGCTGACCATCTGGGCGGTGTTCTTCACTGCAGTATTGGGTGTGTTATCATTCCCGGTGTTATTATCCGGATTGATATTATTATTATTTGACCGCAACCTCGGCACCAGTTTTTACCTGAGCGATATTGTGATAAATGGGGAAGTGCTGCCCAATGAAGGCGGCAGCGCCATTTTATTCCAGCACCTGTTCTGGTTCCTCGGGCATCCGGAAGTGTATATCATCCTGCTGCCGGCGATGGGCATGGTGAGTGAGATATTATCGGTGAACAGCCGCAAGCCTATTTTTGGATATATGGCCATGCTGGGGTCACTGTTCGCCATCACCATTCTTGCTTTCCTTGTGTGGGCGCACCACATGTTTGTAACGGGACTGAACCCGTTCCTCGGTTCTATATTCGTGTTGCTGACGCTGCTGATTGCGGTGCCGTCGGCTATTAAAGTTTTCAACTGGCTCACCACGTTATGGAGGGGCAATATCAGGCTCACACCGGCCACTTTGTTCGCCATTGGGTTTGTAAGCTTATTTATCTCCGGCGGCCTCACAGGTATCTGGCTGGGCAATTCCACTATTGACATTCATCTGCATGATACCATGTTTGTGGTGGCGCACTTCCATATTGTGATGGGAGTGGCTTCTATATTTGGCATGTTTGCCGGGGTATATCACTGGTTCCCCAAAATGTTTGGCCGCTACCTCAACAGCACATTGGGTTATATCCATTTCTGGGTAACGATGGTAGGCGCTTATCTTATTTTCTGGCCCATGCATTACGAAGGACTGGCCGGTATGCCGCGCCGCTACTTAGATAAAAGCAGCTGGGTTTCTTTCACCCAGTTTGGTGAACTGGATAAGATGATCACTGTAGTTTCCATTATCGTATTTGCGATGCAGCTGATGTTTGTTTTCAACTTCTTCTATTCCATTTTCAAAGGAAGAAAAGTGACAACACAAAATCCCTGGGGCGCCAATACACTGGAGTGGACGACACCGATACGGCCGGGACATGGCAACTGGGAAGGAGAGATACCCGAAGTGCACCGCTGGGCTTATGACTATGGAAAAGACGGAAGGGAGTTTATTCCGCAGACTGAACCGGTGGGTGAGAATGAGAAGCCCCACTAAATCTCCCCGCAGGGAAGACTTCCGGCCTCTGAATATTTGAATTGTTCTTTCGGATAGAAGAAAGAAAAGTATGATAAAGAGTTTTTTGAAGTGTTATAATAAATTTTTGACAAGCGAGGGCTGTGTTAAGGCGGTGCCGACTCGTCGGGATCGGGAGGAGGCCGAATGACGAAGCTTAGAGACTATATGTTGCTCATCAAGCCTTCGCTGAGTATCATGGTGGTGTTCAGCAGTGTAATAAGTTTTGCGCTGACGAAAGGCTCAGAAAACTATGTGGACTTTTGGAAAATGATACTCTTGCTCTTTGCAGGTGGGATGCTGGTAACAGGCAGCGCCAATGCCATTAACCAGGTAGTGGAGAAAGACACCGACGCCAAAATGAAGCGTACCGCCAAACGTCCCGTAGCAGCCGGTCGGATGAGTGTAACGGAAGGGTGGGTATTTGCCATCCTAACAGGGGCCGCCGGAATCTTTATCCTGGGTAATTATTTCAACTGGCTGACGGCCGGGCTGTCGGCACTCAGTTTGTTTCTGTATGCATTCATCTATACACCGTTGAAGAAAGTGAATTCAATAGCTGTGTTGATGGGTGCGGTTCCGGGAGCTTTGCCCTGTTTGATCGGCTGGTCGGCAGGCAATAATGATTTGTCGTCAGGAGGTTGGATATTGTTTGCCTTTCAGTTCTTCTGGCAGTTCCCGCATTTCTGGGCAATTGCCTGGGTGGCACACAGGGATTATTCTTCGGTCGGCTTCAAATTGTTGCCGGCAGAAGAGGGGCCAACAAAATTCACGGCGCTGCAGACAATTATGTATTCGCTGCTGCTGGTACCTGTAACGCTGGCGCCATATTATACGGGAATGTGCGGCTACGGTGATGTGAGGGGGATGATTAGCCTGGGGCTGGTGATACTGGCTAATTTGTTTATGATTGGCAGATGTTTGACACTGTATAAAAAAATGGATGTGCGTTCGGCCAGGAAGGTGATGTTTGGAAGTTATATGTATTTACCAGTGGTGATGCTGGCCTGGTTATTAAGTAAAATATAGTTTAAAAGAAGTGATGGATATAGTGAGCAATCAACAGAAAAAAAAGATGCACCCCCACAAGTTTACCCTGTGGGTGGCAATCGGCAGCATTTTAATGATGTTTGCCGGGCTGACGAGTGCATTTATTGTAAAAAGCAACCAAACAAACTGGGTGCCGGTGGAAATACCAACATTATTCTGGATTTCAACCGGGGTGATTATGATCAGCAGTGTGACAGTACAGATGGCCTTACGTTCTTTCAAGCAAAGGGAAATGCAGCAGTACCGGGTGCTTATCGGGGTGACATTGCTACTTGGGGCGGCATTTGTGGTGTTGCAGTGGATGGGCTTTCAGCAACTGTGGCAGCAGAACATCACCTTTAAAGGAGGCGGCGCCGGGCAGTTCCTCTATGTGATATTTGGCCTGCATGCCATACATGTGGCAGGCGGGGTAATTACTTTGATTGTGATGTTCATCAGGGCATTTACCGGAAGAACAAAACTGTACAGTTCCGTGCCGGTGGAAGTAGCGGCCACTTACTGGCATTTTGTGGATCTGCTCTGGTTGTATTTATTGATTTTCTTTTTAGTGATAGGATAGTTAGTTAATTGGGAAATTGGTTAAACAGTTAATTACTGTGCAGGTTTAAAATATTGACAGGTGTTATTGTATAGGAGGGCCCGGAATTTTAATTTGAATTTTATTTGGTTCTTGTTTTTTGATATTTGGAATTTGTTTTTTGGAATTTAATAATAGTTATGTCAACAACAACAGTACATCAGACCAAATGGTGGAGCGGCGGTAAAAGCCCCTTCAACCTCGAGTATGGCAAACTGATGATGTGGTATTTCCTGATGAGTGATGCCTTCACTTTTGGCGCTTTTCTGATATCATATGGTTCTATCCGTTTCAGCCAGAATTTTTGGCCCGACCCCAACGTGGTGTTCAATGCATTTCCAGGGGCAGGCCATGCTAATTTGCCGCTGGCCTTTGTAAGTGTGATGACATTTATTTTGATCATCAGTTCTGTTACAATGGTACTGGCTGTGCATGCGGGGCATAAGGGCGACAGGGCAGGTGTGGTAAAATGGATGCTCTGGACCATCGTCGGCGGGCTTGCTTTCTTAAGCTGCCAGGCATGGGAGTGGCACCACCTCATCACCGGCGAACATGCCGTGCTGGCAAACGGACAGATTGAAATGACGGGACAGACCATGGGAGGCAACCCCTGGGGACGATTGGTGGAAGACAGCGGTAAGCTGACTGCTGCTTTGAACGCCACACCACATGAAGGATTGGTGAACCTGGTTCACAGCCACGACCATTCTCTTTCACTGCAGCAACTCGCTGCCAAATCAGATACAGAACTGCGGGGAATGGTGAACCTGGCTGACATGCATATCCGGGAAAAAGGGCCCATTGCTTTCGGCGGTTATTTTTATGGCATTACGGGTTTCCACGGTTTCCATGTGTTCTCCGGCGTTATTATCAATATCGTTATGCTGCTGATGGCTCAGAAAGGTGTGTTTGACAGGAGAGGTCATTACCTGATGATTGAAAAGGCAGGGCTGTACTGGCACTTTGTGGACCTGGTATGGGTATTTGTGTTCCTGTGTTTCTATTTAATTTAAATACCCCTGCCCCTAAAAGGGTATTTAGAAGAATGCTTTCAGTGGCAATATTGTTCTTTAAATAATTTTATTAGTAATAAAATACCTGTATTCAATAAAGAAAAAGTTTTCTTTATTGAATATTAAGCCCCTTTAGGGGTTTGGGGTTTTAATTTGATTTATTTATGCAACATCCGGCATTTGAAGAAGTTACTGCTCATCAGCATCATGCAGATGACTCGACATTTAAGAAGAAAGTGATCAGGACCACGGTAATTCTGTCCATTGTAACGGTGATAGAACTGGGCCTGGGTCTGACATTGTATGCCCTGCAACTGCCCGACGATTTCCGCAGGCTGCTGATAAAGGGAATGATCATCATCCTCTCCCTGGCCAAAGCCTTTTACATTGTGTCCGTATTCATGCACCTCGGCGATGAAATAAGGAACATGATCATGACCATCGTAGTGCCGCTGATGCTGTTCATCTGGTTCATCATCGCCTTTGTGGCGGATGGCAACTCGTATAAGAACCTGCGCAACAAATATGACCCGCATTTTAAGGAAAGCACAATGCCAAAGGATCACCATAAAACAGAAAAACCCGGCGCCACACCAGCTGAGAAAAGCGGAAAGGACTGATATATTTATTGAGATAAAACTAAAACCATTAAACCAGCGGCCTTTCAGGGTAAAGGGTTTGATGGTTTTTTTATCGGGCCACTTTAGAAATAAGATATTGTGAACACAAAAGCACTATATGCCATCATGCTGGCGCTGCTGCTGCCGCTGACAGCTTATTTTATTGTAAAAAGAAAAAGTGATCAGGCTGTGGTCATGCCTCCCTATTATCACCAGGATACCGTGCTGCAAATAGTAAAAAAAGGAAAGAAAGTAACGGATACCATATGGCACCGGGTAAAGGATTTTTCATTGATCAACCAGGAAGGCAAAACCGTGACATGGGACAGCCTGAAAGGCAAGATCGTAATTGCCGACCTGTTCTTTAGCCGGTGCCCCACTATTTGCCCGGGTATGACAAGGAACATGAAACGGCTGGCCGAATCCATACAAAACGGCAAAAGGGTAGGAGATAAAAGCAACAAGCTGGTGCACTTCATTTCTTTCAGCATTGACCCCGAACGGGATTCCGTGGAACGGCTGAAAAACTGGGCCAACCGCTTCCAGATAAACCCGGAAAAATGGTGGCTGCTTACCGGGCCTAAAAAAGAGATTTATGACCTCGCCATCAGCGAAATGAAAATATTTGCAGAGGACGGAGACGGGGTTGACACCAGCTTTATACACAGCGACAAATTTGTGCTGATAGACAGCAACCGGCATGTGCGGGGCTACTATGACGGACTGGATTCCGTATCACTGGCCAAACTATCCAATGATCTGCTGCTGCTGACACTGGAGAAAGACCCCAATAAGAAAAGTTTCTTCGCCGGCAAACTGCAGCTCATCGCTGTTGTTTTCCTACTGACGATATTTGGCGTAGGGCTTCTTTTATTTTTACTGCGTAAAAGACAATAAGAAATGTTACCGGCTGTTTGGAAAAAGAATGACAGGAAGGCAAGGATTCTCATCTTCAGTTTTTCGGCCCTGCTGTTTGTTTCAGTAATGGCCCTGGGCCGGCTGAAGATGGAGGTGAACCTGGGATTTGACGTCCATCTGTTCGCTAAAATCAATGCCATCATCAACAGTTGTGTGACTTTGCTGCTGGTGTTTGCACTGATAGCAGTGAAAAGCAAAAACTATACACTGCACCGCAACCTGATGATGACCGCCATATTTCTATCGGTGTTTTTTTTACTGAGCTATATCTGTCATCATTTGTTTGCCGGCGAAACCAGGTTTGGCGACGCCAACCATGACGGGGTAGTGACCGATATTGAAAAAGTGGCGGTGGGCAGCAGCCGGACGATTTATTATATTCTGCTCGGCACCCATATCCCTCTGGCGGGTATCATTCTTCCTTTTATTTTATTCTCGGCATACCGGGCACTGACGGGGGAGTTTGACAAGCATAAAAAATTGGTCCGCATTACCTGGCCGGTCTGGTTTTATGTAGCGGTTACGGGAGTGTTGGTGTATTGGATGATAAGTCCGTATTATGGGTAGTAAAGCTTGCACCCTGATCTCGCCTCAGGCGAGACGAAGGGTTGACCTTCTTATCGTAAATAATCACTTACTTTTTGCTGAATGAATTTTTTCACTGTCTCCCATGTTTGGCCTTTCAGGCTGATGGGGTCTTCGCTTTCATCGGCATCATCAAACCATGTAAGCGCATAGGGAATCGAAATAAGCAATTCCTGCTTTGGGAATTTTTGTTTATAAAATCCGGATATATCTTTTAGCGAATAATGCTTTAACAATTCAGCAAGATCCCAAAAGTCTTTTTTCTTTCCACGGCCCAGAATAGCATTCACCTTCATAGCTGCAATGTCGTCAGAATGATACATCCTTATTCCCTCTGTGGTTTCCGGCTCTCTGAGAAGAGGATGTGGATGCTTAACAATATCCAGTTTTATATTTTATAAACCCGAAAACGCCAAACTTTTCTTTGTTCAACTGTATGACAAACTCATTGCCAAATTCAAATTCCAATGCTTCTTTTATTTCCTGGTTAGTAAATGGCAGATGAGTAAACAGGTCAATGGCAACAGATTTACGATGCCCATATTTTAAAGCAAGTGCAGTGCCGCCAACCAATGAGAAATTCATCAGTACGGGTATTTGGAATAATCTTTTTTAATAGGGAAAGGGTCCCGGGTTCAATTGTCTGAGTTTGTAACATCTGAAATCTGTTATTGGTTTATCTGTTACTGCAGCAGCGAGGTATATTACATGAAGCGGTAAATACTTTGCATTCAGCAAAGCCTGAGTCACTTTCTCGTCACCATAATACCTCCGGCACTGGCGGATGTCATCCACATCGCCCCGCTCAAATACCCGTTCGATGATAAAGGAGGCTTTGCCGTCGTAGTCCAGTTTTCCAAAATCCACATCCCAGAAGATGCGTTTATGAAAAACTGGTTTTTTCTTTTGCATGAGGTAAAGTTATAAAAGGGATGTCTGGCTTTTGCAGACCCACCCCTTTTGACAGGTATTAATGCGAAGAGATCGCCGCCCCTCCAGGGGAGGGGATGGAGCCACCCGTAGAATCAAAAATCAGTTAATCACCCACACTTCATTTCCTTTGAGCAGTTTGTCAAGGTCAGCAGGTTTTTTGGCTTTGGCATCTTCAATTTGCTTTGCCATCACGTCTTCATAGCAGGGACGGTCGGTTTGATAGAATACGCCAAATGGCCTGGGCAGATGATTTTCAGATGCCGGGTTGTCAAATATGCGGGTTAATATCTGTGCTTTGTGAATATCAGCTTCGTCATGAACCCACAACTCATCGGCGCTATGTCCGTTGTTTAAGTCAACCACCACCGGTTTAAATCCATCGAGTTTTATTCCTTTATCAGCGGCAGCGCCGAATATCAATGGCTTGCCCTGTTCCAGAAAAAGCGTTTCCTGCGGCTTGGTTCCCTTCTCGGTAAAGATTTCAAATGCGCCGTCATTAAAGATGTTGCAGTTCTGATAAATCTCCAAAAAAGAAGCCCCTTTGTGCTGATTGGCACGGATTAATGATGCCTGTAAGTGTTTGGGATCCCGGTCCATCGTTCTTGCCACAAAAGTAGAATCGGCGCCCAACGCCAGTGCCAGCGGGTTAAAAGGATGGTCAATACTTCCCATCGGGGTACTCTTGGTTACCTTATTTTCTTCTGAAGTGGGGGAGTACTGCCCCTTGGTGAGTCCGTATATCTGGTTGTTGAAGAGTAAAATATTTACATCAAAATTTCTGCGCAGCAGATGAATGGTATGATTGCCGCCGATGCTCAGCCCGTCGCCGTCGCCGGTTACAATCCATACACTCAGTTCGGGCCTTGAGGCCTTCAGCCCTGAAGCCACGGCCGTTGCCCTGCCGTGGATTGAGTGCATACCGTAGGTATTCATATAATAAGGGAAGCGGCTGCTGCACCCGATACCGGAGATGATGACAATATTTTCACGGGGTATGCCCAGGGTGGGCATTATTTTCTGCACCTGTGCCAGGATGGAATAGTCGCCGCATCCGGGGCACCAGCGTACTTCCTGGTCGGTAGCAAAATCTTTGGCGGTAAGGGCCGGGGCTGTGGTTACTTCACTCATACACTTATGTATTCGTACAAATTTAAGTAAAGAAAAGTCTTAATTTTCATTTTTATCGGGGCCCCTCCGAAGAAAAGTGGGGTATCAGATTTTTTTAGATACCCCGGATGCCACCGGGCTGTAACTTTTAACGTCTGAACAGATATGATTCACAAAAACAAAATAATAGCTTTACTGGGCCTTTCAGCATTTGTGCTGCTGGGGGTGGCTGCTGTGAAAGCACCCTTTCAAAAAGAGCGGAACCTTAAAATACTGCCCAAAGATATCAGTGATGCAAAATTAGACAGCATCATGGAAAGCTATAATGTGGCGCTTGGGGTGAAATGTGATTTCTGCCATGTGCCGGTAAAGGGATTTACAGACAGCCTGGATTATGCATCTGATAAAGAGCCGATGAAAGAGGAAGCCCGGAAAATGATGCGGATGGTGATTGATATCAACAGAAATAATTTCTGGTATAATAAAAACGAACGTCCGGAATACCTGAAAACAGTAACCTGCAGACATTGTCACCGGGGCGAGCCTTTTCCCCCGGAATATTAATCGCCCTTTTTCTTACAGTCCTTCAGCCATAGTTTTACTCCCTTCACTATTTGTTTGGCAACAGCTTTATGGAATTCAGGGTCCAGGATAAGCTGTTCGTCTTCCCGGTTGCTTAGAAAAGCCACTTCCACCAGGCAGTTAGGATAGTCCGTAGGGCCGCTTAAGGCGAAATTGAAACTGCCAACATTCCCAAAATCAACCAGCCCCAGTTCCAGCATGCTTTCCTGTATGTATTGGGTTAATGGACGGAAACCGATATACCGGTAGTAGGTGCTTACACCCCGGATGCTGTCCCTTACCGATGAATTAAGGTGGATACTTATTAAAAAATCAGGGTCTTCACTTTTTACCAGCTCCACCCTTTCCGTCATGGTCAGAGCTGTATCGGTATTTCTTGTCATAAAAACAGAAGCCCCGCTTTCTTTCAGCTCCCTTTCCAGTTCTTTGGCGATAAGCAGGGTGTATTTTTTCTCCTCGATTTTGGTACTAACACCCAAAGCGCCTGTATTACTGCCGCCATGCCCGGCATCCACCGCAATTTTCATTTTTTTAATAGCCAGGTCAGCGGGTTGCCGCTTTACCTTTATCACTAACCTTTTTCCGGCGTAGTAAATGCTATACCCCCAGTGCTGTTCATGCTCCAGTTCAATGATGATGCGGAACACATCATCTTCTAACTGCTCATAATATACATTCTTTATTTCTTTTAATGAAGTACGCTGGGTAATCCAGTTGGTATTACTGGTAACCCCAAATACATCCACTACAATCCGGGTAGGGCTGATCAGTTGCATACTGCGGTAGGGAAGTTTCTCATCCAAAGACACCGCCACGGAATCATATTTTCCATTACCGGCAACAATCCAGCTACCGGTAAGATAGTAGGGCTGCATCTTAACAGTGCTGTCTTTTGTAAAATTTGTTTTGGGCAGGTAGGCAAAATGGTTTTTGGACAACTGCACTTTGTAATTGATGATAGTACTGTCCACTACATTTACCACAATGCCAGTATCGAGAAACGTCATTTTGGCTCCGCCAAGCCGGTCAGTACCCAGGCCATATTCCAGGTATGGAAATGAGCCGGAAGTTTTACCGGATAAGGTGGAACCATTTTTGACTGCCACCGATTGTGCCTGAGCGCCAAAGCACCCTAAAACAATACCAAAAAGAAGGAATCGTAACATCACAGCAAGTTAGCATAAAAAACACCCGGCAGACAATTAGTAATATTACGAAAGCCCCGCATGGTTTTACTGAATTTTAGTGTAAACTCTTACCCGCAAGCACTACATGAATTTGGCACCCGTTAATATTGCAGACGGAATTACAACCCGGTAATATCCGTTAGAATATTTTATCCTGTCCGGGGGGACTCTCTAAAGGAGTCTGTTGGCCTTCGGAGAAAAACCAATCGTATGACCTGGAATTCTGTCATGGGTATTGTATCGTCTGTAGCCCTTTTCTGTCCCGTCTTTTTCATCCTTGTTTTACGCATGGGGGCATACAGAACTTTCCCCGCATTGCTGTTTTATTATGCCGGTGTGTTTGTTTATAACCTGATGACAGAGCAATACATTACTGCAAGAAAGGAAGTTGTACTACACTGGGGATTGATCAACAACCTGCTGGATACACCGCTGATGCTGACCTTTCTTGTTTACTTCAGTACATCTGCCGCTTTTACAAAACGGATCAAAATACTGATTGGAGCCTTTCTCCTGTTCGAAATACTGGTGCTTGCATTCATAGGACTGAACACCAGTGCAATAACGGTAATACTGGGTCCGGGCATACTGATTCTTTGCGGGTTGTTTATGTACTTTTTTATACGGCAAACAAAGATTACCCTCATGCACCGGAAGGGCACCGGGAAGGCATTGATATCGGCCGCCCTGCTCTTTGCTTATGGGTGTTTTGGGATAATCTACCTGATGTATTATGTTTTCAAAACACCGTTTGTTGATGATACTTTCCTGGTTTATTTCTTCGTGGTTACTTTCTCATCGCTGCTTGTCACCGCTGGTATTATTATAGAGGAGAAACGTATCCGTAAACTGAATGAGCTTAAAATAACCCGCCGGGAACTCTCCGATATGTATGCCAATGAAAAAAAGGCTGTTCCCATACAGAGAACACCGATGTTAGATTTTGACCGGGAGCAGTGGAATTAATAACAGTATATTCCTTCTGAAATCATCCTATCCGCAATTCTTCTTCTTGCCTCTTTACAGTTGTACGGCTCAGCTTTGGTAAATCTTTTCAGTCCCATCAATATCATCCGTTGTTCATCACCACCGGCAAATGAATTAATAGCATCTTTACCTGCTTTATTTACATTATCGGCAGCATCATACAGATAGGTTCTCATGATGTCAATATGATGCCGGCAGGCGCCTTCTCCTTTCTCTTCCACCATTCTCATTACCCTCAGCAACACACTTTCGGCATTGTAAGTCTGGATGGCCATATCAGCCAGGTTCATCAGTACTTCCTGTTCGCTTTCTATCTTCATCATCAGCTTTTGTACTGCTGCCCCGGCAGCCATCAGAATGGCTTTTTTAAAATGGGCCACTAATTTTTTCTCTTTGGCAAAAAGGGTTTCATCATCTGCTTCAAAATCAGGAATACTCATCAGTTCTTTTTGTACTGCCATGGCCGGCCCCATCAGGTCGAGCCGGCCGCCCAGGGCTCTTTTCAGTGTCATATCCAGTGTGAGCAGGCGGTTAATTTCATTGGTGCCTTCGTAAATCCGGTTGATGCGGCTGTCACGGTAGGCTCTTGAAGCATTGTACTCAGCACTGAAGCCGTTTCCGCCATGTATTTGCACGCCTTCGTCCACTACATAGTCGAGGACTTCGCTTCCATCAACCTTGAGCATGGCACATTCGATGGCATATTCTTCAGCTGCGCCAAGCAATGATTCATTGAAGGGTTTGCCTGCCGCCATCAGTTCATGTTCTTTGTCGCCAATCCATTGTGCAGTGCGGTAGAGGGCGCTTTCCGCTACAAAAACACGGATGGCCATTTGAGCCAGTTTGAATTTGATAGCCCCGAAATTAGAGATAGGCTGCTTGAATTGTTCTCTTGTTTTGGCATACTCCACAGATCCTGTAATAGACCGTTTGGAACCACCGATAGCGGCAGCTGCCAGTTTCAGCCGGCCAATGTTCAATATATTGAAGGCGATTTTATGGCCCTTTCCAATTTCTCCCAGCAGGTTTTCGGCGGGCACTTTACAATCCTGGAAGTATAACTGAACAGTGGACGAGCCTTTGATACCCATTTTATGTTCTTCAGGACCCTGTGTAAATCCTTCAGTGCCCCTTTCTACAATAAAGGCGGTGAATTTATCGCCATCCACTTTGGCGAATACCGTATAAACATCGGCAAAACCACCATTGGTGATCCAGCACTTCTGTCCGTTCAGAATATAATGTTTCCCATCGGCGCTCAGTTTAGCCGTGGTTTTAGCGCCAAGGGCATCGCTGCCACTGTTGGGCTCGGTGAGACCATAAGCTCCTGTCCATACGCCATTGATAAGGTTGGGAATATATTTCTGCTTTTGCCCCGGTGTGCCAAAATATAATATGGGCAATGTACCGATACCTGTATGTGCAGCAATGGCAACAGAAAAGGAATGCCCTGCACCAAGATATTCATTGACGATGGTGGAGGTCACAAAGTCCTTTCCCAATCCACCATACTCTTCGGGAAAAGAAGCGGCCAGCAGGCCCTGCTCACCAGCTTTTCCAACCAGGCTTTTCATCAGTCCCGGCTCCAGGTTATCAATACGGTCGAGGGCAGGATAAATTTCAGCATCCAGGAACTGGTTGCACATATCCCTCACCATCCGTTGTTCTTCCGTAAACTGTTCTGGGGTAAATGTTTCAAAAGGCGATGATTCTTTCACCAGCCATTCGCCGCCTTTCATCGCGGTAACTACCGGAACTGTTTTTGTTGCTGCTGCCGTGTTCATGCTAAATTTTTTAAGGTTTTATGTTTGAGAGTTTAAAAGATTTCTACTTCAGGTTATCATACACCACCTGCAGCACCTCTTTGCACACATCCACTTTTTCAACCGGCACTGTTTCTAATGCTTCGTTCAGCGTTTCCTCTGCCAGCACCATCGTTTCCTGCTGCAACTTCTGCGCCTGTTTGGTAAGGTATATCAAATTAATCCTCCTGTCATTTTCGGAAGCCACCCGTTTAACGAGGTTCAGTTTTTCCAGGTTGTCCACTAAACGGGTGATGCTGGGCTTGTCACGGAAAGTGGCATTGCACAATTCCTGCTGGCTGATGCCTTCCTGCTTCCACAAATGGTATAACACACTCCACTGCTCAATCGTAATACTCAGCCCGGCGGTATTGAATTTCTTTTGCAGCCTCCGGGCAATGGCCGTGGAGGCTTTACCGGTGATAAAACTGTATAATTCCCCCTTTTTAAACTGGTTGTTTGGCATATAGTTGTTTGTGCAACTATCCAAAATTAATCTTATTTTTGAATCATCCAAGTTTATTTATTGGAAAAAAATCAGAGTAATGGTACAGGGCCTTTTCAACTACCTGGATTTCCGTATTGCCTGGTACCGGTTTGGTACGGGCCCCCGCATCCTGCTTTGTTTTCATGGTTATGGAGAAGATGGAACGGCCTTTGGCTTCCTGGAAAAATATATTGGCCATCAATACACTGTGTATGCGGTTGACCTTCCTTACCATGGCAAAACTGAATGGATAGACGGAACAGACTTTACAAATTCTGATCTGGCAGCAATTATTGAGGGGATCCTGTATCAAAACAAACCTAAACCTGAAACCATAGACTCTAAACTTTCCCTTCTTGGCTTCAGCCTTGGCGGCCGGATGGCGCTGGGTTTTTATCAGTTACATCCGGAACGGGTCGAACGGATGGTTTTGCTGGCGCCAGATGGAATGAAAGTTAATTTCTGGTACTGGCTTTCCACACAGACAAAGTTGGGGAATCAATTCTTTGCTTTTACCATGAAGCATCCCGGCTGGTTTTTTGGTTTTCTGAAACTGCTGAACAGGATGAGGCTGATCAATGCCAGTATGTTCAAATTTGTGTACCACTATATCGGCGACAGCGAAGTAAGAAGGCTGTTATACACCCGGTGGACAACACTCCGGAAAATAAAACCCAACCTGCACAGAATAAAAAGCTCTGTGCAACTCCATTCAACACCTTTGCGGATGCTTTATGGAAAGCATGACCGGATTATTGTATCCTCCGCAGGAGAAAAATTTAAAAAGGGAATCGAAAAAAATTGCACCCTCACCGTTATCCCATCAGGCCACCAGGTGCTGCATGAAAAACATGGGGTAGATATCGTCCGTAGCTTACGTATCTAAAGTTACCCGTGCGGCGAAATAACGATACAGCCGGGATGAATCAGTAGATTTGCCTGACATGATTTTTCTAATTATATGTTTCATTTTATTCACAGCTTACTCGTTGCTGGTATTATACTACTGGTATAGCTGGAAGTCTGTGCCGGCAGTTTATTTGCAGGCCGCGGTAGTTTCAACAAAAATATCTGTTGTTATTCCTGCAAGGAATGAAGAAGTGAATATTGGAAAATTATTGGAAGCCCTTCAGCAACAAACCTATCCCAGGGAGCTGGTTGAAGTCATTGTGGTAGACGATTATTCAACAGACCATACTGCTGAAATGGTGAAAAAATTTGCAGGAATCAAACTTGTTTTATCAGAAGAAGAGGACATTAACTCATATAAAAAGAAAGCCATTGAAAAGGGTATTGCAGCTGCTTCGGGAGAACTTATAGTGGCAACCGATGCCGATTGTGTGCCGGGACCGGAATGGCTGAAGATTATCGCCGCATATGCTGCGGAAAAGAAAGCTGTTTTTGTTGCAGCTCCGGTAGTCATCAGCTGCAACTCATCGGTTCTGCAAATGTTTCAGGCCATGGATTTTATGATGCTGCAGGCGATAACAGGGGCGGCAGTGCAGAAAAAGCAGTTGTCCATGTGTAACGGGGCTAATATTGCTTATTCCAAAAAAGTATTCCTCGAAGTAAACGGGTTCACCGGAATTGACAGCATTGCCTCCGGCGATGATATGCTGCTGATGCATAAGATATGGAAACAGTATCCTGGCAGGGTGGCTTACCTGAAATCAAAAGATGCGATTGTATCCACCCAACCACAAAAAACCTGGAAGGAATTTTTTAACCAGCGCATACGATGGGCCAGCAAGGCAGGCAAGTATGATGATAAAAGATTTTTCCCGGTGCTGCTGCTGGTTTACCTGTTCAATCTTTCATTTCCTGTACTGTTTACTGCGGGTTTTTTCAGTTATCATTACTGGCTGTATCTGTGTGGGCTATGGATGGGTAAGACACTTACGGAGCTGCCGTTGTTCTGGTCGGCTGCTTCTTTTTTCAACAAACAATGGGCAATAAAACTTTTTTTCTTTTTACAGCCACTGCATATTCTTTATACAATCATCTCTGGTTTATTTGGTCAAATGGGAAAATATGAATGGAAGGGAAGAATGGTGCGATAGTGCTAATTCCTTTTTTCAACCTAACTTCCCTGCATGGGCGGCGATCAATCTTTTACACAGGCGGCCCGCCCGCCCGCCCGTGCCGGTACGAACGGGGATGGCCCGGTCGGACGGGCATGGCGCAGGCTCCGGAAAAATAAAGGAGCTGTGTTTGGCTTGCTGGTGATTTGCCTGGCGGTGCTGGTCGCTGTTTTTGCTTACTTCATTGCCCCCGACCCATCTCCTTTCGCCAACCGGATCATCGTGGAAATAAACGGGCAGAAGCCAGGCTATAAAAAAAGCTTTGTCAAAGTAAAGAAGGAAAAGGAAGTTGCACCAACGGGATTTTTTAAACAACTGGCAGCAGGCAAAGAAGATACGTACCTGTATATTCCTGTTGACGGGTTTGAGAAAAAGGGCGACAGCATCATTGTTCAGAAATATATTGATGACGGAGTGAATGAAAGAGCAGCTTACCCGGTTACACAAACAGCCGCTAATCCTGTCGTCACTCAAAAATTTTTATTGGGAACAGATAAATACGGCCGTGATATTTTCAGCCGCATTATTGTGGGAACCAGGGTAAGTCTGAGTGTGGGGCTTATCACCGTTGTCATTTCGCTGAGCATTGGCCTGGTACTGGGTTCGCTGGCCGGCTATTACCGGGGAAAAACGGATGATATCATCATGTGGGTCATCAATGTCATCTGGAGCATTCCCACTTTACTGCTGGTGTTTGCCATTACCCTGGCGCTGGGCAAGGGTTTCTGGCAGGTGTTCATTGCTGTGGGTCTCACCATGTGGGTAAATGTAGCCCGGCTGGTACGGGGACAAATTTTAGCCATACGGGAACTCGAATATGTAGAAGCTACCCGGGCGCTGGGCTTTTCCGGTATGAGAACGATTGTAAAACATATCTGGCCCAACATCATGGGACCTGTGATGGTAATTGCGGCGGGCAATTTTGCATCTGCTATTGTGATTGAAGCGGGATTAAGTTTTCTTGGAATAGGGGTGCAGCCCCCTCAACCCAGCTGGGGGCTGATGGTAAAGGAGAATTATAATTTTATCATTACCCAAAACCCTATGCTGGCCCTGGCGCCGGGTTTTGCTATCATGCTGCTGGTGCTGGCTTTTAACTTACTGGGGAATGGACTAAGAGATGCTCTTAATGTGAGACAGGCTTAATTTATTTCCGGGAATACCTGTAACTCCCCGTCCATATATTGGTTGGCTTGCTGTTCGAAGTAACTTTTACTTCTACAAGGCATTGCACCAGTTGTGGTGTATTTGTTATGGAGAAATTACTGGTAGCAGCTGATGTATTGTTGATAGTCTGGCTGAAAAACTGGGTATTGCTGCCATCATCTCTTTTGGCGGTTACTTCAATCTTTACACCACCCGGCGGCATGGTTGATGTTATGGTAACTGTCAGATCAAAGGGGCCGAGTGAGGGTAATTGTACAGACCCGGCCGGGGGATTGAGGATTACAGCGAGATTAACCTCGTTTGTACCACCACCCCCGCTGTTTTTTTTACAGCCGGAAGAAATAAGCAGGGAGCTTAAAAAGATTATCAGGACATTGCGTAAGGCAAAATTCATAGACCGGTTAATATAAAATAATGTTCCAAGATAAACAAAAACGACGGGGTTACCCAAATATTTTTACCTGCCTGTTAAAGCTTTCTTCCAGTGAAATAAATGTTTCGGTGCGTTCAATACCTTTTATTTTCTGTAACTGGTCATGCAGTACAAAGCGAAGCTGGGTGATGTCTTTGCATACGATCTCTGCAAACATGCTGTAATTACCCGTGGTATAATTCAGCCGGACAATCTCAGGGATTTTCTGTAGTTCCCTGGCTACTGTATCATAGAGTGAGCTTTCTTTCAGGTAAATGCCAATAAAAGCAATGACATCATAGCCGAGTAGCTTTATATCTGCCTTCAGCCTTGTACCTTTAACTACACCGGCCTCGTGTAGTTTTTTGATACGTACATGGATGGTGCCGCCGGACACAAACAATTTCTTCCCCAGGTCGGCATAGGAGACTTCCGCATTCTCCATCATGTGGTGAATGATCTGAAGGTCCAGTTTGTCGAGATTTAATTTGGCTGCCATTTTGAGTTTACTTTTTAGAAATTATAAACTTTATTGGTCAAATATTTGAATAATTTCTATAATTTCAAAATTTTTATTAGAAAAATTGGAATGAAATGAGATCTGAGCCTACATTTGTGTCAGTTCTTTCACGCCGTCTTCGTTAAAACACCGGTGGCCACAGTGTGGGGTGATGAAATGGCGAAAGCCCGCCTGTGTCTCGATGCAAATCGGGACTTCGGCGGACAGAGCCCGGCAGACATGCCCTCTTGTCTCGGGGGTGGGGAAAACAGAATAAACGTAGTATAGAGCCGTCCCGTTGAAAATCGGGACGACCAGGGTCGACCACTGAACTTTGTGCTACAGCTAACTGCCCCGTGAAGGTTCGAACCCTTCCCCTACAGCTTTTTAAAGCCTTCCTGAATTTTCAGGGAGGCTTTATTATTATATCACTTGAATTGCAGTGAACGGAGTCGCCCTCTAATGATTATTTATGGTTTCCTGCCTGCCGCGATGGATTTCCTGCCCGACCAGTTAATTCTGGGAACATTGCCCTACAACACCTAAAAGCCTTCCGGAAAATTTGATAGCTTATTGTTATATATATCAACGTAGAAATAGGGCATTTCATCGAATTCCTAAGGTTGCCTGTTCGGTCCTTTATATTTTTGCAAACAAATCAAAATTTATTTATTGTGAAAATCATTGCACTTCTCTTCTTTTCAATAGTTTGTCTTACTGTTCAAGGTCAGGATCGAACTATAAAAGCTATGCAGGAAGAATCAGGAAGAACGATAAAAAAAGATGAAACTGATACCAGCAAAAAAAACTGGAAAAAAGGTGGGTTGTACAGCCTGAATATATCCCAGGCTTCATTAAGCAACTGGGCAGCCGGTGGCGATAATTTTTCATTATCGGTAAATTCTTTATTGAATCTTCATGCTTTTTATCAAAAAGATAAACGTAGCTGGGATAATATATTTGATTTTAACCTGGGTTATGTAAACACAACCAGCCTTGGAAGCCGGAAGAATGATGACCGGTTTGATTTCTTATCCAAATACGGATATGCATTGAAACCCAAACTAAGTGTAGCCGGATTATTTAATTTACGGTCACAGCTTTTTAAAGGTTACACATTTCCGGGAAATGTAAAAACACTTTCTTCTGGATTTATGTCGCCGGGATATGTATTGCTGAGCCTGGGCCTGGATTATAAACCCAATAAAAATTTATCGATATTCTTTTCGCCGGCTACAGCCCGGTGGGTTATTGTAAAAGATGATGTGTTGTCTGCCAAAGGAGCCTACGGAGTAACACCCGGGAAAAAATCGAATCTTGAATTTGGCGCTTTTGCCACCATCAATTACCTGAACGAAATAAATAAAAGCATAACTTATAAAGCAAGATTGGATCTTTTTTCCAATTACAGGCACAACCCGCAGAATGTTGACCTGTTTATGTCCAACATCCTGAATGTAAAATTATCAAAAATACTTTCTTTAACATGGGGAGTTGATCTTATTTATGATGACGATGTAAAACTGTTTGGAAAAAATCAGCATTCCGCTTCATTGCAGATGAAGTCGATGGTTGGGCTTGGCCTTTTAATGAAATTCTAACCCTGTAGAACACATACCAGCGAGGTGTGCCCGTTTTGATCGGCACACCTTTCTTTCTATGCTCATTATCTTTGCCGCACATGGGCCAACAAAAGCTATTACGTTTTGCCGAGCTGAATACTTTTTCCAATGTGCTGCAGTTTCCAAAAGAAATAACAGGAAACTGGGCGGCTTTTTTTAAAAACCGCCATCCCATTACACTTGAACTGGCCTGTGGCAAAGGTGAATATGCGGTGGGTCTTGGGGTTATGTATCCTCAGCGTAACTTTATCGGTGTTGATCTGAAAGGCAACCGCATCTGGGTAGGGGCTAAAAAAGCTTTAACACAAAAACTGACAAATGTTGCTTTTCTGCGTACACAAATTGATCAGGTGAATGAATACTTTGGGAAAGATGAAGTCAGCGAAATATGGATAACATTTCCCGACCCGCAGCTCCGCCTCTCGAAAGCCAGAAAAAGACTGACCCATCCAAAATTTTTGCGCCTGTACCAGCAATTTATTGTACCCGGTGGTTTAATACACCTGAAGACCGACAGCCCGGTCCTGTATGAGTTTACAAAGATGGTGATTAATATATATGGCTGCCAGCTACACAGGGATGTAAATGATGTTTATATTGAAGAAAAAATTTCCGAAGAACTTAAAATTAAAACACATTATGAGTCGCTGGATATTGCCGGGAACAACCGGGTGCATTATCTCTGCTTCTCATTACCGGGCAACCTGGGCGGTAAGGAAAAAGATGCGGAGCTGGAAGAAAAACTGAAAGAACATGAATAACCTGACTGTGGGGGTGCATTATTATTTCAATGAAGACGGGTATGTGGTGCTTACGGAACAGTACCACCTCCAAAAAGGATACTGCTGCGGTAATGGCTGCAAACACTGTCCATACCAATATGAAAATGTTCCCGAACCCGGGAAAACAGAATTGCTCTTGCAAAAAGAAAACAAAGAATAAAATTATCTTCAGCCCATGCCGCTAAAAAAGAAATCTTCGGCGAAAATAAAATCTGTAAAACCCTCCGGCAGCCGGGATGAAAGTTTCTTTGAGCTGGTGTATGAAGTGGCCCGCCAGATACCGAGGGGAAGAGTAACATCTTACGGTGCCATCGCTGCCTGCCTCGGCGCAAAATCTTCTGCCCGCATGGTGGGCTGGGCCATGAACGGCGCCCGAAGGGTAAGACCAAAGGTTCCGGCACACCGAGTTGTCAACCGTCTGGGTATTTTATCAGGGAAACATCATTTTTTCCCTCCCGGCAATATGGAGAAACTTTTAAAAAAAGAAGGGGTTAAGGTGAAAAAGGATCAAGTGATTGATTTCAAAAAATTGTTTTGGGATCCGGTGGAGGAACTGGGGTTTTAATTTTCAAAAAAATTTCGGGAAGGGAGCGTATAGAAATGAAGTATGCTGTACTCTATGAAAGGGATGCCTGCAGTTCCCTCTCTGCATTTGCAAAAACCCTTTTCTCTTTTCTGCCATACCACCACTTTGGAACTGTCCTTTTCATTAGGGTATCAATATTGCGCATACCAATTAAACTCCACATACCTTTTACTTTTCCGGCGATGGAAGGTTGCATGGCACGCAGGCTCATGGCAAAACCGCTTTCCAGGTATTCCATGTGGTGCCAGTACCCGGCCGGCATGAATAATGTATCGCCGGGCTCAAGAATAAAATCAAAACCTTCCGCCAGTTTCAGCGCCGGGAATTTTTCATAATTCACTTTTCCATCCTGATAGTAGTTGGAAAAATCGGCCAGGCTCAGTACTTCCCATGGCTTGCGGTAAAGTTTGCGCTGCTGGTCATGCGGAAACATCAGCACCCTTTTTCTCCCGCTAAACTGTGTGTGCAGGATATGGGAGAGGTCAATATCATAATGCATATGGGTGATACTGCCGGCCCCGCCGGTAAAAAGCATCGGGTATTTCTTTACAAAACCCTTCATCAAATGCTCCGGCCAGGTAAAGTCATTGATGAGTTGCGGGGCGTGGTCAAAGATATTGAACAGGAATATCCGCCAGGCAGCAGGGCCCAAACTGATCATATCAATATACTCACCAAAAGTTTTGTAGTCATCTGCTTTGTTAACGGGTGTGTAAGCATCACTTTTTATGTTATGATAAAGGGGCACCTTTTTATGACCCACCAGTTGCCTGAAGTAATCCCAGTTCCATTTGGAGAAAGCCGGCCAGTCATGTGCCAGTTTTTTGATGACAACAGGCGCACCCGGCGCATAGAATTCTTTCTTAAACACCTCTGGATCAATGATATCAAAGGTGGCTACCGGCTTTAGCTGCATGGGTGTTCTTTAGTTTTCACAAACATAAGCGGAGGTGAAAATACGAATTGCCGGGAAAATGGCAATTGTTATGAAAGGGGTGTTAAAACGGATACCGCCCCGGGCGGGACGGCATCCTCATTTCACAAATTCCTGCTATATGATGGATGTATATATTTTATATTATCCGGTTACGCTTGTGGTACCTGAAACGATCAGCATCTCTCCGGGTTTTGCGCTTTAACTGATTCAGCCTTTTTTGCTCAAGCAGGGTGAAAATGCCGTCACGCTGCACATTACGCTGTACAATGCGGTAGCGGATGAAATCCCGCTGCAACTGTATCCGGTCTGCCGCTGTAACGGATGCTCTTAACCGGATATTGCTGAGCCTCCGCTGGGCAGATGCGGCAGCGGAAAGCAGGAGAAGGATGCAACAGCATGTCAGCGTCTTTTTCATGCGTATATTATTATTTGATTTTAGCCACATGCCCGCCTGACCAGATGGGCAGGGAATTCGCCATAAAATTTTCACAGCGCCTGTCCTGCTGGCAGGTCGTTGATTGATATAATAGCCCGAAAACATTATGGCTCATTTGATGTCTGTAAAAATTCATCAGTAAGACAGGGTGATTGCCTTCAGGTTTAACAGACAAAATATCAGACATTAAACAAAAAAGGTTGTTCAGCCTTCAGCCGGAAAGTTTTGCGGTGGTATTTACACTGTCCATACAGTACAATGGCATTACGGTGTACCATTGTTCCGTAGCCTTTATTGGTACACCAGCCGTATTGGGGAAATTCCCGGTGCAGCTTCAGCATATACTCATCCCGGTATGTTTTGGCAAGGATGCTGGCGGCAGCAATAGAAGCATAGGTTGCATCACCTTTAATAATGCAACGGTGCGGAATCTTTTTATAAGAAACAAAACGGTTGCCGTCTATCAGCAGCAGCTGCGGCTCCATTTTTAAAGCAACAATGGCCAGGTGCATGGCTTTGAAAGATGCTTTCAGGATATTGATCTTATCTATTTCGTCGTTATCTATACTTGCCACTGCAAAGCGAATGGCTGATGATTCAATAACGGTCCGGAGTTCTGCCCTGTTTTTTTCCGTCACCTGTTTGGAATCATTCAGCAGGGGATGGGAGAAGTTTTTTGGTAAAACAACTGCTGCGGCAAATACGGGTCCTGCCAGGCTGCCACGACCGGCCTCATCACAACCAGCCTCTGTCAATTTTTCCTGGTAAAAAGGTTTCAGCATCTGGTTGCAATTTCATAAATATTATTCAACAAATAATGTTTCCGGCCAGGCGGGCCGGTTAACTTTGCAGCCGCTATGCAAAAGGAACTCAGCCAGCCCTCATCAAAACCCATCGCCATCTGGCTGCTGGTGGGGGTGGGGATGATCATCATACAGATCTTGCTGGGGGGGATCACCCGGTTGACTGGTTCGGGGCTATCTATCACAGAATGGGATCTGATTACCGGAACCCTTCCACCCATGAGTGAAACCGGCTGGATGGCCGAGTTTGATAAATACAAACAAACCCCGCAATACAGCCTGCTCAATTTTGATTTTACATTAAGGAATTTCAAATTCATTTTTTTCTGGGAGTGGTTTCACCGCTTGTGGGCAAGACTGATAGGCGTGGTGTTTATTATCCCCTTTATTATTTTCCTGATCCAGAAAAGATTCAGGCCTTCGATGGTGAAACCCATGCTGATACTTTTCCTGCTGGGCGCATTGCAAGGGGCCATTGGGTGGATCATGGTGGCCAGCGGACTAACCGGCGATGCCATTTATGTAAAACCTGTCCGGCTGGCCCTGCATTTTGTTTTTGCACTGGGCGTGTTATGCTACACGTTCTGGTTTGCAATGGAACTGCTGGTACCTGCCGGAAAAAGAATTTCAAACAGTAAAAGCAGAAAATTAATTTTCACAGTTATTATCATACTTACTGTGCAACTAATCTATGGGGCATTGATGGCAGGATACAAGGCCGCTACTGCCGCCCCCACCTGGCCCGATTTCAACGGCCATATTATCCCTCCGGCGATGATGCAACATGAAAACGGTTTGCTGAACCTCATTGAAAATAAAATCACTATTCAATTCATTCACCGGGGGCTGGCTTACCTGCTGCTGGTGCTTATTGCAATACTTACCGCAAGGCTTTACAGGATAAAAGGTTCTTCATTGATGAACAAAACCCGCTGGTGGCCCATGTTGCTGGTGCTGTTTCAGGTGGTTTTGGGAGTTATGACCGTTCTCAGCAGTTTGAAGATAGTGCCTAACCGCTGGGGCCTGTTTGAATGGATGGCGCAACTGCACCAGTTGGGGGCGATGTTCCTGCTGCTTTCACTGGTACTCTTACTGTTTATAGTGAGTAATGAGAAACAATAGCTATAAAACAGGAATAAAGTAGCAGGTCAGTTTGATTTTATAATAAATTTTCGATTTGCCGGGTTGTGTCATGCCGGGCTTGACCCCGGCATTTCTCCCTTTGATTAATATAAAGACACCGGGTCGCACCCGGTGTGAAAAAACTCCAATACGTGGATTAAGCCTGATAGCAGGTAATAATCACTATTTTTAGGGAACAACGATCCCCTCATTCATGAAAACCTGGCTGAAAGGATTTTTTTATTCCTTCCCCATTCAACTGGTCTTTTTGCACCTGCGGAAATACCAGGTGCTGCTGCTGTTCTGGATCATCCTGTTCAGCACCATCAACGGTTCATTCATGAAAACATTCGGCGCTGATTCCCTTTACCTGGCGCCTGAATACCTCGGCAATGTAAACTCATTAAGCGCTGCTATTGTCGGGGCCTCCATCGGCATGTTTATCATGAGCTGGAACATTGCTACATTTATTTTATTCAGCCGTCATTTCCGTTTTTTGTCGGCCACCACCAATCCTTTTTTGAAATACTGTATCAACAATGCAGTGATACCCGCCATCTTCCTCCTGTTTTATTTCCTTAAAGCCTATCGTTTTGAACATTATAAGGAGCTGATACCCGTATCGGAAATTCTTTTTCTCAGCGGCGGGTTTCTCTGCGGACTGATATTCATCCTGGCGGCTTCTTTCATTTATTTTTTCCGGGCTGATCGTTCCATCCTCCGCCGGATGATGCCGGTCATCCGGGATCCCCGTTCCTACATTACCCACCTGAGTCCGGTAAAGGAAGTATATCACGGGGCAGCCCTGATGAAAGTGGAATGGTATTTCGAATCTCCCCTGAAATTGAGAAGGGTAAGAGATGTGTCGCACTATACCGATGAGTTTGTGGAATCCATTTTCAAAAGGCATCATTTTGCTGCCATCCTGTCTGTATTTGCCGCATTTTTATTCCTTTTACTCATTGGGTTTTTGCTTGATAATGCTTTTTTCCAGCTACCTGCCGCTGCCAGCATCAACATTTTCTTTTCGGTACTGATTGGTGTGGCTGCAGCCGTCACTTATTTTTTGCAAAGCTGGAGTGTACCCTACCTGATAGCCGTGGTACTGCTGCTGAATGTGTTTTATAAGCTGGACTGGATAGATCCCCGCAACAAAGCTTACGGTATCAACTATAATAATAAAACGGAAAGACCGGTTTACAGCCGTGAGAACCTGCTCGGATTGTGCAGCAAGGAGAATACAGATGCCGATAAAAAAAATATGGCAGACATACTGGATAACTGGAAGAAAAAGCAAGACGGTGAAAAACCGCTGCTGGTGGTTATCAATACCAGCGGCGGCGGCCATCGCAGCGCCACTTTTACCATGAGTGTGCTGCAATGCCTCGACAGTATTACAAAAGGCAGCTTCCTGAAAAAGACTTTTCTGATCAGCGGGGCATCGGGGGGGATGATCGGCGCCACCTATTTCCGGGAATTGTACCTGCGTAAACAGCAGGGGCAACACATCCACTTGCAAAACCCGCAATATGTAGATGATATTGCCGGCGATCTGCTGAACCCGGTATTTACTTCCTTTTTTGCCCGTGACCTGATCTCTCCGGCACAAAAATTCAATGTGGGGCCTTACTGGTATGTAAAAGACCGGGGCTATGCCTTTGAACAAAAACTCAGCAGCAATACCCGTGGATTTTTGAACAAGCAGTTAAAAGATTATGCCGCGGATGAAAAAGCAGCCAATATCCCGCTGATGTTTTTTAGCTCGGTGGTGAGCAGGGACGGAAGGAAAATGATTATCTCCACCCAGCCGGTTCGCTTTATGATGCAACTGCCTCAGGACACCACAAAGATCCCGTTTGTCGATCCTGATGCTATAGATTTCACTTCCTTTTTTGCCAAACAGGATCCCTACAGCCTTCGCATGCTGACGGCCATGCGGATGAATGCTACTTTCCCCATCGTATTACCCAATGTGTGGCTTCCCTCCGAACCGGTGATAGATGTAATGGATGCAGGACTGCGGGATAACTATGGCATCGAAACATCGCTCCGTTTTCTGATTGCCATGGATGACTGGATAAAGCAAAACACCAGCGGGGTGCTTATCATCCAGATAAGGGACCGGGCCGCAGGCGGCTGGGAACACCCCTATGTGTCAGACGACATCAGCGACCATGCCACCAAGCCTTTCTTCCTGCTGCAGCACAACTGGTTTAAAATGATGGAGTATTCACAGAATGATATGCTGAACTACTATAGTACTATCAGCGGCAGCAAGGTTTATAAGGTGGCTTTCCAGTATGCAGCGGACAGGGAAGAAAACAAAGCAGCGTTGAATTTTCACCTCACCAGGCGGGAAGAGAAGGATATTATCGCCTCTATCAGTTCTGCCGCCAACCAAAAAAGCTTTCAGCAGGTGATGGAACTGCTGAACAGAAAATATGAGCCCCCGCTTCCATTCTTTGGCTGGTGACCCCGGATACTCATCCTGATTTATTATAAAGGCTGCAACAGCCGGAAACACTTCTTCTTTATTTCTATAGTTAACTGCTCAGGCGTTTCAGCAGGCTCACCGTCAATATGCAGCGGTGCATGAGTAAGGTTTTTGATATGGGTGGATTCTGTCTGAAAATAAATAACTGCTTTTCCTTTATTGATCACCATCTCAGGGACTGGTTTATTTTTTCCGCTTATCTGCCGTAGCATTTGCAGCATCCAGCTTAGTTTGTTTTGTCTGGTAACGATCACAATATCCAGCAGGCCATCACTCAGGCTGGCCCTGGGAGCGATAGTAAAATTGTTGCCAAACTGGTTGCTGTTGGCAATACTGATAAAATATGCATCAGCGGAAAATGTTTTTTCTTTAATCGTTATCTCAAACCGGTAAGTTCTGGCGCTGAAAAAATTCTTCACCACCTGCCTTACATAAGTGGCAAGGCCTCTTTGGGGTTGTTGAGCAAAATCATGCGCCACTTTTGCATCGAAGCCAAGACCACACAACATACACGCAAAGTGGTTATTCAGAGAAAAACCGTCTATGGCTATGGGCTTTCCGTTGAAAACAACGTCGAGCGCCTTCACAGCATATTTGGGAATTTTTGCAGTATAGGCCAGCCCGTTGCCTGAGCCACAGGGAATGATGCCAAAATTCACCTCACAGTCCATCAGGCTGTTGACCACCTGGCTCACCGTTCCGTCGCCGCCGGCAATCACCACATCACTTATTTTTTCTTCTTTGATAACAGGATAGAGAAAAGAATAATCACCGTTGGCCACAGATGGAAAAATCCGAAAAGGGATTCCCGCATCTTTTGTTTTTTTTTCAATAATTTGCTGTACATCCTTCTTCTTGTCCGCCGAAGCTTTAGCGAAGGCGGAGGGCCTGGTTCCTGAAAAGGGATTGATGATGTAAAGGATACTCCTCATTCATTTAGGCAGTTTCAGTGTGGCTAAGTGCTTCATCCGGGTGGGCGCCAGCATCATGGGGTTGGGAGGGGAGATGACCATGTAGATTTTCACCTGTTTTTTTCCGGCAAATAATTTACGGAGCGAAGAGGTGGAAACTTTGGCGTAGGTCACACTGTCTTTTACCAGCAAAGGATTGCCGGTTTCGTCAGAAAACTGAATGCTGTGCAGCCAGGCGCTGGGCGGTTCTACTTTATAACTTACTTCAAGGTAACCATTCTTTTTCCAGTCGGTGGCTTTTACCGCTTTGATATTTCTCTCTTCACTTACTTCCTTGCCGGTAAGCAATATTTTTTTGTGCATTACGATCTTCCAGCTTTCCTGTGCATGGATAAAACCGGTTGACATTAATAACGCTGTTATGATGGATATCTTCTTCATACTGCTAAAATATTAAATAATCATGCCATTATATGATAGCATAGTTAAGATGAAGGAAGGTACGTCATTACATAATCCCCTTTTCCATTTTGGAGAAGGGCCGGGGATGAGGACAGCACCCCTCTCCGCAAAGCAGAGAGGGGATGGGGGTGAGGTCACCATCTCAGCAGGGCGCTGCCCCAGGTAAAGCCGCTGCCAAAGGCAGCGAGGCAAACCAGGTCACCCTCTTTCATTCTCCCTTGCTGCCATGCTTCACAAAGCGCAATGGGAACGGAAGCAGCCGTTGTGTTGCCGTATTGCTGGATATTGTTATACACCTGGTCATCCTTCAACCCCAGCTTTTTCTGCACAAACTGGCTGATGCGCAGGTTGGCCTGGTGGGGTATCAGCAATCTGAGGTCGGAGGTCTGATAGCCATTCTTGTCCAGGGCTTCCCTGATAACGGCCGGAAATTTTTCCACAGCTACTTTAAAAACAGCCGGACCATCCATATTAGGAAAATTCTGTGCATTATCAATCATGGCATGGCTCATAAACATTTCGCCTAATTCCGCTTCACTGAAATCGGCCAGTTTTTGCCCGTTCATCCAATGGTTGGCATGCGTGCCGGGGTTGTACATAGCGAGAATCTCAGCGTTAAATCCATCGCTGTGTAAATGAGTGCTGAGGATCCCCCTGTTGGGGTCTTCTGTTGGCTGCAACACCACTGCTCCGGCGCCATCACCAAAAATGACGGATACATTTCTGCCACGGGTACTAAAGTCAAGCCCGAAGGAATGTTTTTCTGCTCCCACCACCAATATGTTTTTGTACATACCGGTTTTAATAAACTGGTCGGCCACACTGAGTGCATACACAAAACCGCTGCATTGGTTGCGTACATCCAGGGCGCCGATTTCTTTCATTTGCATAGCCCGTTGCAACAATACGCCACAGCCGGGAAAGTAATAATCGGGGCTAAGGGTAGCGAATACTATAAAGTCAACATCCTTCGGGGTAATGCCGGCCCTTTCAATAGCAATCTTTGCAGCTTCAACACCCATGGTAGTGGTGGTTTCATTGGTGCGGTGGGCATAGCGGCGTTCTTTAATACCGGTGCGTTCCTGTATCCACTCATCGCTGGTGTCCATGTATTTCAGCAGGTCTTTATTGGTAACCACATTGGAGGGAACGTACATGCCGATGCCGGAAATTTTACTTCTTTTCATGGCAGCAAATTGAAGGAGGAAGATAGGAAATAGGGGGGAAATGAAATGGTTTCGTTTGAAATGGTTGCGGAAAATCTATTTAGATTTTTATCTCCATCACCTTATGTTCTTTCCGGCTTTTCTCTGCCGCAAACCCCATCACATGGCTTTCAATAGAAGCATCAATAGTGGAAGTAAGCAAGGAGGGGTTTTGCTGGTCAACGGCCTGTATCCAGTCGGCTACCAGCCGCCAGTCGCCACCTCCGTGCCCATCTGTATCCTGTTTCCATTCTGTCTTTTTGCCATTACGGAAATCAGTCAGCACAAAAGAATTCATATCCCCCACAATATCTCCCATGCTGCCCATCACCCTTGTTCTTCTGCCTTCATAGGAAGTAAAAGCTTCCATGGAAAAACTGGCGGTGATATTATCGGCGAACTGAATATTGCATATGTAATGATCAGGCTGGTTGTTCTCCATACGGTACACACAACGGCCATAGTTGGTGCTGTTCAGTTTTTCCAATATATGCTCAGCATGTTTATTTTTGTCTTCGGGCATATCAAATACATGCAACCAGCTCCGGTTGCGGTAATAAATTCGCTGTGCTGAATAAGGGCATTCCGCTTCCACTTTGCAACCATCGCCGCATCTTGCAGTGCTTCCTTCCGGTGCGTTTTCTTTTTTAAACCACTTCAAATCGCCAAAAGCCTGGATGCTCTGAGAGGGTTTATTGATCATCCATTTTAATATATCAAGGTCATGGCATGATTTGGCAAGAATAATAGGTGTTGTTTGTTTACTGTTGTGCCAGTTGCCCCGCACATAGGAGTGGCTCATGTGCACATGGCCAATCGGCTCCAGGTGCTGCACACTGATCACTTCACCAATAGCGCCGCTGTTCATCAACTCTCTTAGCTTAATAAAATAAGGGGCATAACGGAGTACATGGCAAACAGCAACAATCCGGTTATTCTTCTTGGCGAGTTGTAAAATATCACGGCATTCTTTTTCACTGGGTGAAATAGGTTTTTCCAGCAATACATCATAGCCCATCTTCAATGCTTCCATACAAGGACCGTAATGAAGGTTATCGGGTGTGGTAATAATAACCGCATCCGCAAATTTTGGCCGTTTGAAAACATCTTCCCATGTTTTAAACTGGTTTTCTTCAGGTATGTTATGTTTCTTACTATATCGTTCAATCCGGATGGGTATGGGTTCGGCCACTCCTACAATATCTAACTGGTCGGGATATTGCACCGCATAATTTCCATACACATTTCCCCTGGCGCCGGCGCCGCAGGTGATGGCCGTTATTGGTTTTTTCAGTTTTTTATGCAGCGGGTTATCCGGCAGTATGATGCGTTCTCCTTTTTCATTCATGGCCCATGATGAAAGAGGAAGGGATGCGGCGGCAAAACTTAGTGCTTTCAATGTATCGCGGCGGGATAAAGGCGCTGGCATAATTTCAAAATTATTATTGATACAGGCTGAGCTTTAATACCTCAACTGCAAACTTCTCACACTCCTCCTGTACTGCTTTCAGGTCTTTGGATTTTATATATGAGCCGATTACATGATCGCCTGTATTGGGCAGCGCTGTTTGCCTTTTCAGGCTGTCAGGTGTTCCCAGCTGGGTGAACATTCTTTTCATGGCTGAAACCTTCACCACCGGGTCCTGGTGTTGTTTGTCTTTGTAATAGTATAACAAAAGGCTTGGCTGTTTCACTTTTTTAAATGTCGCTTCCTTCATGGAACTTTCTATTAATTCTTCCAATTGCACCAACGAGGAAGTGGCATACCGGTTATTCCAGTACTGGGCATATAAAGCCGTTGTGTCGGCAACCGTTCTGTGCTTGCCCTGTACCAGTTCAGCAATCTGTAATCCCCAATGGTTATTCAGCAGCCAGGCATTGCCATCATTAATAGCAATATTGGGTGATAAAAGGATATTAGCGTAAATATCATTTGGGAATTCAGCGCTGAGTTTTAATGCCAGCGTACCACCGGTGGAGGTTGACATGAGAATAATTTTTTTCCCAAGCTGTTTACCAATGGCCACCGCTTCTTTGGCTGAATGCCATATACCATCTGCTGTAAAAGATGCCAGGGGCTCTGTAGTATCAATACCATGTTCATCCAGCCTGCTTAAAAATAAATTACACCCGAACTTTTGTGCAAAGTCATAATGAACAGGGTCTCCTTCTTCCTGGGATGCACTAAAGCCATGCAGGTACACTACAGCATATTCTGTTTTTTCTTTCGTTGAATCATTCAACCAAAAAATTCTTGCTTCATTATCCGGTTTTATTTTATGCTTCGCTTCCTGGTCTTTGATATATTTTTCCAGCATTGCTGCATTGGCAGGCACAGCCGGTAAATTCAAATCATACTTTGGAGCAGCAGGCTGAGGACCGAGAAAATAAACTACAATCAGTAGTAAAAGAAAAACGCCAAACCATTTGAGAAATTTCATATCCCCGTTTTTGCTAAAGCTACATTTTTCTGCTGTTTTCCGCCGAAAATTGATGCTTATTTAACCCGGCTTTCCTTTGCTCTCCCCGCTTGAAAGCCGTACCTTCGCCGCTCGTTTCAAAAACAGCATATGGAGATTAGAAATATTGCTATCATAGCTCACGTTGACCATGGTAAAACCACTTTGGTTGATAAAGTTTTGCATGCCACCAAAGTATTCCGTGATAATCAGGAGACCGGTGAGCTGATTATGGACAGCAATGACCTGGAAAGGGAACGGGGCATCACTATATTTTCAAAAAATGCAGCAGTTGAATACAAAGGCGTAAAAATAAATGTAATAGACACGCCGGGCCACTCGGATTTTGGCGGTGAGGTAGAACGGGTTTTGAAAATGGCGGATGGCGTGCTGTTACTGGTAGATGCTTTTGAAGGACCGATGCCGCAGACCCGTTTTGTTTTGCAGAAAGCATTACAGTTAAACCTGCACCCAATTGTTGTTATTAATAAAGTAGATAAACCTAATTGCCGTCCGGATGAAGTGCATGATGCGGTATTTGAACTATTCTTTAACCTGGATGCTACAGAAGAACAACTGAATTTTCCGACTTATTATGGTTCGGGTAAAAATGGATGGTTTAATGATTCGCTGACTCCGATTGATAATATCGAACCGCTGCTGGATGGTATTCTGAAACATGTGCCGCCGCCCAAAGCCAATGAAGGGTTTTTACAAATGCAGATTACTTCGCTCGATTACTCTTCTTTTCTCGGCCGGATTGCCATTGGTAAAGTAAGCCGGGGTGTGATAAGGGAAAACCAGCAAGTGGCATTGATGCAGGCGGATGGCACTATACGCAAATCGAAAGTAAAAGAACTGTATGTATTTGAAGGAATGGGTAAGAAAAAAGTAAACGAAGTAGTGGCAGGCGATTTATGCGCTGTGGTAGGAATAGAAGATTTTAATATCGGAGACACAATTGCCGATGCAGAAAACCCGGAGGCATTGCCGGTAATAAGTGTGGACGAACCGACCATGAGTATGCTGTTCAGCATTAACAACTCTCCTTTCTTTGGTAATCCCGAAAAATCGGGAGGAAAATTTGTAACCAGCCGCCACCTGCGAGACCGGCTGATGAAGGAAACAGAAAAAAACCTTGCCTTAAAAGTAGAAGACACAGACAGTGGTGACAGTTTCAATGTGTATGGTCGCGGCATTCTTCATCTTGGTATCCTGATTGAAACCATGCGGCGTGAAGGATATGAACTGACGGTAGGCCAGCCGCAGGTGCTTGTAAAAACAATTAACTGGGCCAAATGTGAGCCGTACGAAAATTTAGTGGTGGATGTGCCGCAGCAATATGCCAGCAAGGTAATTGACCTGGTGACAAGACGCAAAGGCGAAATGCATGTGATGGAAACAAAAGGCGAAATGCAGCATCTCGAATTTGAAATTCCTTCAAGGGGATTAATTGGCCTGCGTTCACAGATGCTCACCAATACTGCTGGCGAAGCGGTAATGGCTCATCGGTTTGTTGAGTACAAACCCTGGAAAGGCCCGATACCCGGAAGGAACAACGGGGTGCTGATCTCCAAGTTCCAGGACAAAACCACCGGCTATTCAATTGACAAATTACAGGACAGGGGAACATTTTTCGTTGACCCCGGAGAAGATGTATATGCCGGGCAGGTGATTGCAGAAAACATAAAGCCCGGCGACCTGGTGGTAAATGCTACCGAACCAAAAAAATTAACCAACCACCGTGCCAGCGGCAGTGACGATGCCACCCGGATTGCTCCAAAAACCTTAATGTCACTGGAAGAATGCATGGAATACATCCAGCAGGATGAATGTATTGAAGTAACACCCAATTTTATCCGTATGCGGAAAGTGGTACTGAACGAAGAAGAAAGAAAGAAGGTGCAGAAGAAGATGGAAGCAGATGTTGTATAAACTTTATTATTTAATTAAAGCAGCGGCAAGTACCACCCGGTATTTGCTGTTTTGTTTTTTACATTTGTATGAATGCCTTACAGTATTACAAAAATAGATACATTACTAAAAGACAGCTTTGATAAAGTGCTGGTAGTAACTGTTCCCCGCTTTAAAGACCGTCAGGAGAAAGTAAAACAGCGGCTGGAAGGGATTTCTTTTGACTTTTTTTATGGCGCAGATAAAAACGGGTTCACTGAAGATTTTATCCGCCAACAGTATCATTACAATAAAAAAAACACTTTAGCTCCCGGTTATTATTTTAAACCATTGAATACAGGTGAAATAGCCTGCTCGCTTACACACCGGATGGTGTACCAGGCCATGATTGATAATAACTGGCAAAAAATATTAATATTGGAGGATGATGTGGTGCCGGATTATGAACAGCTTGACACACTGGCGGCCTGTTTGAAGGAGCTGCCCCCTGACTGGGAGCTTTTATATCTCGGCTACCTGAAAAATGAAAAGATAACAACAGGGAAAAGACTGCAGCAATTCTGGTATACGGTAATGGCCGTAACAGGCTTTAGCAAAATCCCGGTAAAGATGGTAAGAAACCGGCTGCCCAGGCATTTCAGCCCGCATTTATGGAAAGCAGGCTTTCATGATTGCACCCATGCTTATGCTATCAGCTTATCTGCTGCCAAAAAGCTGTTGACTGCCCAGACACCGGTAACTTACAGTGCAGATAATCTTTTAACAGCGGGAGTGCTTAAAGGGGAGATCAAAGCATTTGCCAGCAAAAATTTTTTATTTAACCAGGAAGTATTTACAGACAATACCAGTCAGTCTCATATCCGGGAAAAATGGGCTAATCAATGATTCCGAATATTCTTCATTTTGTTTTTGGTATGGCACCCGACTTTGGCGGTAAACCATTTTCATTGGTTCATTACCTGTCTGTAAAATCGGCGGTTGAGCTGAACAAACCCGAATCATCTTTTTTTCATTACCAATATGAACCTCAGGGAGAATGGTGGGAAAAGACAAAACCTTTACTTACATTAAACAAGATGATCGCTCCTGAGCATATTATGGGGAATAAACTTTATCATGTAGCCCATAAGGCAGATGTGGTGCGGCTGCAGGCATTAAAAGAAACCGGGGGCATTTATATGGACCTTGATACGATCAGTGTAAAGCCGCTTACAGGTCTGCTGAACCATTCTTTTGCTATTGGTCAGGAGCTAAAAGCAGCATATGTCCCCAAAAACTGGCGGCAACGGCTTAAGTATAAGTTAGGGTTGATAAAAAAGAACAGGGTGGGCTCTACGGGATTATGCAATGCTGTGTTGCTTTCGGAAAAAAACAGTGCATTTGTTAACCTGTGGCTGAAAGAATACAAAACTTTCCGGTCGCAGGGAAGGGATAAATACTGGAATGAACATTCGGTACTGGTGCCTCAGCTGCTGGCCGCACGACATCCGGATAAGCTGATACAACTTGATCCTTATACCTTTCATTACCCCTTGTATGATGATGCAGGGTTGAGGTCTATGTTTGAGGAAGTAAATAATTTCCCGGGAGCATATCTTCATCACCTCTGGGAATCATTTGCCTGGGAAAAATATATGTTGAAGCTTACAGCCAAAGGTATTGAGACAACTGAAACAACGTATAACCGGATTGCCCGGCGATACTTATATTAACACAGTGAAAAGGGTTACTTTAGGGTTAATGGCCTTCTCTCCTTTGGAGAGGAGGTTGGAGGAGAGGTCAAAAAAAATAGCATGAAGATCGGTTTTGCATCAAGATATAATCCTGCTGATAAAAAAACATGGTCCGGCACCGGTTATTATACTTTCCGGCAACTGAAGAAATATGGTGAGGTGGAAGTATTTCAATACAAACTGCCGAAGTTTTTACAAGAATGGCTCACCACACAAAAAAGCATCAACCGACGCTGGTTTAAGAAGCATACAGCGGTGGAGTTTCTTCGATCCTATGCAAAACACTTCAGCCGGCAACTCACAAATGACCTTAAGAAGAGACCGGTGGATATATTATTTGTTTCTGCCTCTTCACAAATGATCGCTTATGCAGAAACAGATATTCCCATCCTTTATATGACCGATGCGACATTTCAGCAACTACAGGGATATTACCCATCATTCAGCAACCTGGCTGGTTATAATACCCGGCAGGGAATTGAATTGGATAAAAAAGCGTTTCAAAATGCAACGCATTGTATGCTGGCATCGGAGTGGAATAAAAATTCTGCAGTAAATGATTATGGTATTGATGCGAGCAGAATCTCGGTGATTCCCTGCGGCGCTAACCTGGATATTGTTCCGGCCATCGGTGAAATAGATTTTGAAAAAAGCGGAAATTGTAACCTGCTTTTTCTTGGAGTGGAGTGGGACCGGAAGGGCGGGGACATTGCCCTGGAAACATTCCGCAAACTGAAACAGAAAGGAATAAATGTCACTCTGCACATCATTGGCAGTGTGCCTCCTTATGATATAAGCTATGATAAGGAAATTACTGTTATTCCTTTTCTTGATAAGAGCAAAGAAGAAGATTTCAGGCAACTGCAGCATATTTTTCTGCAAACGGATTTTTTGTTGCTCCCCACCCGTGCCGAATGTGCCGGGGTGGTATTCAGCGAGGCATCGGCTTTTGGAATTCCATCCATTACCACAGATACCGGCGGGGTAACAACATATGTAAGGAATGGCATCACCGGCTTTACACTTCCGGTTTCGGCCGGAGGCGATGTGTATGCAGAGAAAATAACAGGAATTTTAAATAATCCCTCAGCGCTACAGGAGCTGAGGAAAAACAGCAGAAACTATTATGAAACAGCCCTTTCCTGGGATTTATGGGGAAACCGCTTCCGGGAAATTGCTGAAAATTGTCTTCAACAAAGCAAATCGTCAAAGAAAAATTGGTTGTAATTTTGCAAAAATTTCCGGTATGAAGAGAGGGGCCCTGGTTTTTATTTTTACATTGCTCATTTTACATTCTTCATTTTACATTTCGTCAGCCCAATGCTCCATCTGTACTAAAACAGCGCAGCAATTGGGAGAGAAACCGGCTAAAGGGATGAACAGCGGCATTCTTTACCTCGCATTAGCACCATTCGCCATTGTCGGCTACATCGGCTATCGCTGGTGGAAGAATAACAGAACACAGCATTAACCTCTCCTTTTCTAAAGCACTCCTGTGCGGGCCATGCGAAGGGCATGTTTCAGATGCGAAAAGAAAAGAAATGGTTTCTTTTTCTTGTAGTGAAAGATCTTTTTCCTGTTTTTCATGATGCAGAAGAACATAGCAGATGACCATCTGTTCCCATTCAATTTTTTCAGCAACTCCGTATAAGTCAGCAGAAATTTATCTTCTTCTTTCAATGGAGGAGAAGCCTGAAAGAAAGTTTCAAGAGAGTAAACAAATTGGTTCCTGAGTTGCCGGTTTTTTTCTTTTTTATCGATTAATGATAAAATGTTCCTTGAACTGTTCTCTCTGTGCATCCGGTGCCAGGTAAGCGTTTGGGTTATGCATCCGATGGTTGAAACGGCAGTTGCATGCATACTCATCCACCAGTCATAATAAATATCAGCAGGAAAAGGGGCGCAGTATTTCAGTAGTTCTTTTTTGAACATGCAGGCGTGGCCATGCACCGGGCTGCTGAACACTAACTGGTAAAGCCGGGAAACCGGTTCATATTTTACATCAGGCGCCTGTTTACGGGCATCAAAATCATCACCAATAAAATTTCCGGAAAGGGAATAAATAAAAAGAAAGCCGGGCAGCCACCCCTTCATCATGGTTTCTATTTTATTTTTCTCCCATACATCATCCTGATCGCTGATCGCAATATAATCTGACTGGGCCAGCGAAAATGCCCTTTCAAAATTTTTGTTATAACCTGAATTTACAGCATTCATCAAAAATTTTATCCTTGGATCCTTCCGGCGGTATTCTTCCAGTATAGTTACAGTATTGTCTGAAGAGGCATCATCAGCAACTATCAGTTCAATGTTTGCATAAGTTTGCGCAAGAATGGAGTCTATCTGATGCCGCAAAAACATTTCACCATTGTACGTACACATGACAATGGAAACCAGGGGTTGTATGGCGCCGGCGGCTGACAAATTCAATAGCTTCTTTTTATAATTCTTCTTCCGGTATAATAAAGATCGGTCAGCAGGTTGGTCTTTTGCGAATGAACCAGGGCAGGATATTGCTTCATCACTTTTTGCAGCATCGCCGGATAATAACTCAGCGGAACGCACCGGAAAGTAACTCCCTCCCTTTTCAATATATCCTCTCCCTTCATTACAGCTTCGATAATATTATTTGGATTAACATACTCTTCTTTATCAAACTCCGTGTGTGCAAATGCCATCAATTTCTGCCGGATCTTTTCAACACCTCCCAAAAAAGAAAAATGCCAGCCGGCGCTGCTCAGGGAAGGATATACATCTCTTTTGTCCCTTAGGCCTTGCGGGCCAGTCGCTCTGAACTGTTTGGCAGTGGCAGCAATACAGCCCTTCCACCAGCGGCTTTCTCCTGTATTCTGGCAGTTCAGATAATAATAATGAAACAGCAACGAGAAGGCTACCGGTTTGTCGGTGGCGGCAGCTTTTCTTATCGCAGCCGGGTCAGGAATCTCATCAAGGTCGCTGAGCAGCACCAGGTCATCCTCTTTCATATAAACCGCTGAATCCAGCAAAGCATTGCGCTGCTCGTTTTCCAGCTTCCAGGCGGCGCTGCCGGGATTGTAATTTTCTTGTTCAACGAAAACCAAACCTTCAGCGCTTTGCTGAACAGGGACATGGATGATTTTATGCCACCATTTATTGAACCGGTCCTTTGCTTCTTCAAAATAATAAGGCTTGGGTTTACCTGAATGTGTAACATTCGATTCGGCAATAACAAAATGATCCACACAGGAATCCAGCAATTTTAATCGTAACTCCAGCAGATCCAGTTCGTTGAAAAAAGTGAAACAGTCGAAAACTTTCATATACTTGAAGGAAGTAATAGGCAAATGTAGAGGATTGAAGGGATGGATTTTCCGGGCAAAACTGCCTACCGGATGATCAGCTTTTTGGTCACCCCGTTGCATTGAACTAAATATAGGCCGGGCAAAAGATGCGGCAAAGTAATTTCTGCAGTGTTACCCCTTATAGTACTTTGCCAGATAATTCTTCCGGAGATATCTGCCAGCCGGAGCTGTACCCCGGGTTCGAATTGACCCCGGACAGATACCTTATCGCTGGCAGGATTGGGAAAGATGGTAAAATCGGCACCAGGAAAACCCGCCCATATCTTCCGGGTTTCCGAATAATAGTACGCATCACTTCGCTCGGTTACTTTTAACCGGTAAAAATTATTTCCGGCCGACGGGGCTACATCTGTTGTTGCATATTTAAACCGGGTATCGGAGGCTTCCATAGTAGCAATAGCGATCCAGCCGTTATCCGTTTTCTTTTCTACTGTGAATTGCCTGACCAGTTCCGGATGGTCCACCTGCCAGTTCAGCGCCACTGTGCGGTTTATTAATTGTCCTTTGAAATAAAGGAGTTTGGATGGCAGCAACAATAAACAATATCCGGCCGGGTCGGTGGAGCGGGAAAAAGTATAGTTGGGAATAATCTGACCGCTGCTTCCTGCTGCTCCCGGAACGGCAGCACCACAGCCAGCATCACGGTTAATTTCAAGACCGGCGGCGCCACCGCTGACAGAAACCGTAATCCCCGGAGTGGCGCCTGTGAAATAAACAACACCGCCGCTGCCGCCTCCGCCTCCCCCAAAACACCTGCCCACCACGCTGCCATTATCGGATAAACCGCCGGTTCCTCCATTTACATTTACAACAGCGCTTCCGGTATAATTGGCCACATGCATAATGACCGTACCCCCTGCCCCGCCACCGCCAGCCCCGTCTGATTGTGAGGCTCCGCCGGTTCCTCCTGCAGCTCTGATGGCATAACCATTTCCAATCAGGTTATTGGCCCAGATGAAAATAATACCACCCCCATTACCACCGTAATTGGATGTTGCATTGCCGTTATTGGCATGGCCTGCCCCACCGCCTCCGCCCATAAATATTTTAATACCACTCCATGAACTGAGGGCTTTTCCGCCCCGGCCCCAGTTGTTGGTTACATTGCAGCCAACCGGGCCGCTGCTGCTATTGCCGCCGCCAGTACCTCCGGTAGTAAGATTGCCACCACCACCTCCGCTGTTATTATGATTGTTGCCTCCGCCGCCGCCATTGGCCGGTGCGCCTTTAGCCGCATTTTGGGTGGAGGAAATAATGGCGGCGGATTCCCCTTTGTAAGCGCCGTTGAGATTAGAAGTAGCCGTAATATCGTACACAAAACCAGTCCCGGCCTGCTGCACAAAATTACAGGTGCCACTATTATTATACCAGGCGCCGCCGGCATACCCGCTTGAATCGGCATAAATAGGCGCATTCAGGGTGATATCCTGATCGGCATAGATGGCAATGACACCACCCAGCCCGGTGGCGCTGTCCCAACTGGCAGCTTTTACGGTATCCACCACATTGGCTGAATTGTATTCTGCAAATTGCACTAACTGCACTTTGGCCGATACATCATAACTGTTCAGCAAATCATGAAAAAGAAAAATGGAATCGCCGATGATATAGCAGATAGTGCCAATTTCATAGTTGCCGGCGCTGTTGAGCGAGGTGGTATCTCCGAAGCTGCTGGTGTTGGTGGTGTTGATCGTTGCCCCCTTCATCTGCACTACCATTACCAAGGTGTTTACATTCAGCCCGGTTGGATCAGCCACCCGGAAACAGGCTTTTGCAGGAATTACTTCCACCACCTTATGATAGGTATTAACGATGCCGCTTATATTGGTGGTTTGCCCCAAAGCAGTTAAAACGGAATAGAGTGGCGCAAACAACAGGCAGGATCTTTTGAAGATAAGAACAGAAACGGATTTGCTGATAGTATTCAGGGGGCTCATAACTTCTGGAAAATTAAGCACATCCTTTGTATTCAGTAATAAGTAAAATCCACAGCCCTTGATAACTGCAAAAAAAGAAAATTACGCACAGGCAGAGATTATTTACGGAAGGTTTTGTGCGTTCCGTCGCAGAAGGGCGGGGTCTTTGTTTGCTTGCACTGGCAAAACCATATTTCTTCCGCTTTGTCAAAGAGCACTTTCACACTTCTGAAGGGCATTCCTTCCACTTTTTTGTGGCTGCTGTCGCAAAAAGGTTCTTTTTCACTGAGGCCGCAGCTGCACCAGGAATACACTTTGCCCGGTTCCACCATGATGCCTGACGGTTCGCAGACAGCGATTTTTGGAAGGCCTTTATCAGGTATGGTTTCGATGCTCATTTGTCTGCAATAAATTTATACAGGTTAAAATTTCCTTTTGTGTAAAAAGTTTCAATTTCTTTTTTCAGCAGGGTCTTGTCCACATCTTTCATCCTTTTCTGTTCAAGCAGGTAATACGCTTTTTCGGCCAGCAGCCAGAACTTTTTATCGGTAAGATGGGCTTTTTGCAACTGGTGCAGAATAACATCCAGCAGTTCTTTGACACCTTCTTTTTGTGAAGCCGTTGTTTTAAGCACCGGCACTTCATGGTAATGATTGCTGAATGCCGGCGCCAGCATCTGCTGTAAATTTTTTACAAACATATCTGCACCGGGCCGGTCAGCCTTGTTCACCACAAACACATCTGCAATTTCCATCAGCCCGGCTTTCATGGTCTGCACTTCATCGCCTGCTTCGGGTACCACCACCACCACTGTTACATCAGCCAGCCCGGCAATTTCAATTTCACTTTGGCCCACACCCACCGTTTCCACAATGATATGATCGAATTGAAAGGCTTTCAGCAGATCAGTGATCTCAATGATCTTCGGGTGCAGCCCGCCCATGGAACCCCGGGTGGCCAGTGAACGGATGAAAACACAGGGATGGGTGTACCAGTCGCTCATGCGGATGCGGTCGCCCAGCACGGCGCCGAGATTAAAAGGGGAAGATGGATCCACACAAAGCACGGCCACTTTTTTACCGTTACCGGCGAGGAGGCCAATTAAAGCATCCACTAAAGTACTTTTACCGGCGCCTGGCGGACCCGTAATGCCGATAATTCTTGCTGAAGAAACCGGAAGAGACTGCAGCAGCGTTTCATAACCGGGGTGTTCATTCTCCACCAGCGATACGCCCCTGGCCAGCGCCTTCACATCGCCCTGCTGCATTTGTTGTAGTAATTCCTGCCAGTCCATTGCTGAAGAAAAATATTCAATGGCAACTTACGCATTTTTACATGACAGTAAAAAGGAATCATGCGGGACGCAGAAAAGATTCCATATTTGCAGTACATGCACCTGTTATCGATAGTTATTGTTTGTAAAAACGAAGCAGCCGTTATAGGCGCTACGCTTACCAGCCTGCAGGGCGTAAGTGATGATGTGGTTATTTATGATAATGGCAGCACAGATGGCACACAGGAACTGGTAAAACAATTTAATGTACGGTTGTATGAAGGCAGTTGGGAGGGGTTTGGAAAAACAAAAGGGAAAGCCCTGGCGCTGGCAAAACATGACTGGGTGCTTTTTTTAGATGCAGATGAAGCCGTTGATGAAGAACTGAGACAATCATTGCTGAACTGGCAGCCCGAAGCCGAAACGATAGTGTATGAAATGGCCTTTAAAAATTTTTTTAAACACAAACCACTGAAGTACGGTGCATGGGGCACCGATTATCATATTCGTTTATTTAACCGGAGAGCAGCTCAATGGGATGAAGCGCCGGTGCATGAACAGTTGCTGCTCGCAACCGGGTGTGTTACCAGGCGGATGAAGGGATATATTCTTCACCGCACCTTAAAAAGTATTGATGACTACAAAAGAAAAATGGAACAATATGCAGTGCTGAGCGCTGAAAAATACTTCAGGCAGGGAAAAAAAGCAACCTGGGTGAAGCAGAAATTTTCGCCGGTTGTTTCTTTTATCGGCAACTATATTTTTAAACTGGGTTTCCTGGATGGTAAAGAGGGTTATAAGAGTGCAAAGATGACGGCCGCTTACACCGCCATGAAATATGCAAAGCTGAAAGAGATGCAGAAAAAAAACGGAACTTCGTAATTCATGCATCGCACTTCTTATTTTATATGACCAATTTTATTCCCATATTTCCATTGGGTATTGTGGTTTACCCGGGCGAAAACCTTAACCTTCATATTTTTGAACCAAGGTATAAGCAGCTGATTACCGAGTGCAAGACAGCTCAGAAACCGTTTGGGATACCTACGGTAATTGAAAACAAAATGCAGGACCACGGTTCCCTGGTGGAAATTATGGAGATAACCACTGTGCATGCCAGCGGAGAGATGGATATCAAGACAAAAGGTGTCCGTATCTTTCGAATACTGGAAGTAATAAAAGAGGTGCCGGATAAACTGTACAGCGGGGCTATAGTAAATTACCCCGAAACCCGGGAACAGGGCAACCCGGAGCTGATGCGTAAGGTAATCAACAGCATCCGTGACCTGCACCGGCTGCTTAAAGTGAACAAGGATTTTAAAAAAGAAGACAAAGAGATAAAAGCATACGATGTGGCTCACCACATCGGCCTGTCGCTGCAGGAAGAATATGAACTGCTGATGCTGCCGGATGAACGGCAGCGGCAGGAGTACCTGAAACGGTTTCTGGCCAAAGTGATACCGATGGTGGCGGGCATGGAGCAACTGAGGGAGAAAATAAAATTAAACGGACACTTTAAAAACCTCAGCGGGTTTGACCTTGGCAAATAATACGTCAGCAATATCAGCCCAACCGGTAACCCTCTGCCTCGACTTTGGCAATACCCGCAAAAAAGCAGCCATCTTTCAGGATGCAGAAATAAAAGAAGCTGTTACACTGCCCGATGATTCGTTAGAAACTATTCAATCGATTATCAAAAAATTTCAGCCGGCTAAATCAATTCTTTCATCTGTTATAGAACACAACCCGGCTATTGAAGAATTATTATCAATAAATACCAGATTTCATAAACTCAGCCATCTTACCAAAGTAGCTTTTACCACACCCGTTGGCAAACCAGAAACCATTGGCGCCGACAGGCTGGCATTGTCTGCAGCGGCCGTTCACTACTATCCCGGCAAAAACAATTTGGTGATTGGCCTTGGCACCTGCATCACTTACAACTTCATCAATAAATATCATGAGTTTGTCGGCGGCGCCATTTCACCCGGGCTCGAAATGCGGCTGAAGGCACTGAATTATTACACCGCTAAACTGCCATTTGTAAAAGCTGACAGCAATGTGCCGCTTATCGGATACGATACAACCACCAATATCACCTCCGGTGTGATACTCGGCATGGCCAAAGAAATTGATGGCTTTATAGAAGCCTACCGGGAGCGGTACCGGAACTTTAACGTCCTGTTAACCGGGGGTGATATAGTGTATTTGGCTTCGCACCTCAAAAACAAGATATTTGCAGACCCCGATTTAATCTTTAAAGGTCTGTATGCAATTAGCGAAGTCAATAACCCTTAAGAAAATCAAGACGTTACACTGCTCGCCTGCCGCTAGGTATGGCTTATTCCTGACGTTTCTGTTTTCAATTTGTACTGCTTTCAACCCTGTTTTTTCGCAGGATAATTCACCTTATTCCCGTTATGGTATCGGCGACCTGGTGCCCTCCACCCATATCAATACCAGGGGCATGGCGGGCATTTCAGCGGGTTATATTGATATTCTTTCCATCAATTTCAATAACCCGGCCTCTTATTCTGCTTTTGAAGCCTGGATGGAAACAAAGAAAAAAAAATTAGCCTCCGGCAGGGCCACCTTGGATATCGGGATAAATATGGACAGCCGCACCCTGCGGGAAACAAACCCGGCAAGAAAATTTACCGCCGGTAATCTGCTGTTTTCTTATGTTCAGGTAGGAGTGCCGCTGAAAAAAGGCTGGGGGCTGAGTTTTGGTTTACGGCCTGTTTCAAGAATCAGTTACAAAATTTTCCGGGGAGAACGGCTGAAAGACCCCATAACCGGCCAGCCCATTGACACCGCCACTTCAAGGTTTGAAGGTGATGGCGGATCATACCTCGCATCGGCAGGTACCGGCTTCATGGTATTCCGCAAGGAAAAATTTTCCAAAAAAGATAAAAAGAAAAGCATTGGGGAAGAGAGCCTGAGCGCCGGTCTCAATGCCGGTTTTTTGTTTGGCAAAATAAATAACGGCAGCCGGCGGGAGTTCCGCAATGATACGGTGCAGTACTTCAGCGCCAATTATGAAACTATAACTACTTACGGTAATCTTTACTTTAATGCAGGACTGCAGTACCGCCTGCCGCTGGATGAAGGCAATAAGTTTTTTTCGGCAGGTATTTACGGAAGCTGGGGCCAGTCACTGAATGCCAGCCAGGATCGTATCCGGGAAACCTTTGTGTATGATGCCACACTTGGCGATCTGCGGCTCGACAGTGTGCAGGACATAAGGAATGTGAAAGGAAAGATCATCATGCCGGCTTCCATCACCGCCGGGTTTATACTGCAAAAATTCCCGGTATTTAAAAAAGAAAATGGCTGGTTGCTGGGCCTTGATGTCATGTACCAAAGCTGGGACAATTACCGCTTCTACGGCCAAAAAGATTCTGTACGCAATAAACTGGAACTAAGAATAGGAGGCCAGATAAACCCGGTGCCCCGGGAAAATTATTTTAGCCGGGTGGCCTACCGGGGCGGATTTATCTTCGGCCCTGACTATCTCAGCGTACAGGGAAAGTTGCCACAATTTGGCATCAGCATGGGTCTTGGGCTTCCAGTGGGCAACTACAACCGTCTCAGCCCCAACCAGGCTTCTGTTATCAACCTGGCATTTGAATTCATCAAGAGAGGAAATAATGATAATTTGCTAAAGGAAAATTTATTCCGGCTTTCCGCCGGTTTCTCACTCAGTGATATCTGGTTTCAAAAAAGGAAGTATGATTAAGCCTCCCCAAACCCCTCCGCAGGAGGGGCTTATGATAAGTCTTTATGACTAAAAACCCGATTCATAAAAAGTCTTTTATTACGGCAGCGCTTATTACAGGCTGCTGTTTTCTTTTTGGCTGCGAGAACGATGCCAAAAAAGTGAATGACTGGACGAAGAAAGTAATCATGAAGGAAGAAGCGGTAAACATAGACAGCTACCTGAGCCAGGACGGAAAGATGAAAGCCCGGCTGAAAGCCCCGCTGATGATCAGGGTGTATGCAGACACCATCTATGTTGAATTTCCCAAGACACTGCATGTTGATTTTTACGATGACAGTACCAAAGTGGAGTCCTGGCTCGACAGCCGCTATGGGAAATATTTTGAAAACCTGAACAAAGTGTACCTGCGGGACAGTGTGACGGTGATTACGGTGAAAGGAGACACCCTGAAAAGCCCCGACCTCTGGTGGGATCAGAACAGCAAGATGTTTTACACTGACAAATATGCCATCTATCATGGCATTGGCAAAAATATTTACGGCGGCAAGGGGTTAACGGCCACACAAGACCTCAGCAGCGTCGTCTTCAATCAGCCCACCGGAACGGTTCAGGTTTCCGAAAACGGTTTTCCGAAATAGGAAAACCTGGAAGTCATGCCGGGCCTGACCCCGCATCTTTCACTTTTGTATGATTTATCTAAAAAAGATTCCGGGTCAAGCCCGGAATGACAAAGGATATTTAAACATCTTTCTCTTAAGTTTGTTGCTCCGGCAGTTAATAAAACTTATATTTTACGCATGGAATACCGCCGAATGGGAAAAACCGGGCTGCAACTGAGTGTGCTTTCTTTTGGCAGCTGGGTCAGTTTTCACAAACAAATAGATGACAGCATAGCCGATGAGCTGATGGGCATTGCTTATGACAGCGGGGTAAATTTTTTTGACAACGCCGAAGTATATGCATTTGGAGAAAGCGAAAAAATGATGGGCCGGGTGCTTAAAAAGAAAAATTGGGACCGCTCTTCCTATACCGTTTCTTCCAAAGCCTTTTGGGGATGGAGAGGTAAAGACAATAAACCAAACCAAACGGGCCTCAGCCGGAAACATTTAGTGGAAGCCTGCAACGAAGCGCTGCTACGACTACAGATGGATTACCTCGATATGTTTTTCTGTCACCGGCCGGATAAGAGCACACCAATAGAAGAAACGGTGTGGACAATGCATAACCTTATTCAGCAAGGGAAAATATTATACTGGGGCACCAGCGAGTGGAGCGGGGTGGAAATAATGGAAGCCCACCGGGTGGCGCACCAATATGGCCTGATCGGCCCGGCCATGGAACAGCCGCAATACAATTTACTGGAGCGGAATAAAATGGAAAATGAATTCCTGATGATATTCAGCACAGTGGGGATGGGTACCACCATCTGGAGTCCGCTGGCAAGCGGGCTGCTGAGTGGAAAATACAATGATGGTATTCCCGAAGGAAGCCGTTTTGGGCTTAGCGGGTTCGACTGGTTGAAAGACCGCTGGATGAAAAATGATTTGCTCAATAAAGTAAAGGGCCTTGCTGCTGTAGCAAAAGAATTGGGCATTTCTATGGCCGAACTCAGTATTGCCTGGTGCATCAAAAACCCGGATGTAACAACAGCAATACTCGGTGCTACCCGCAAAGAACAGTTACTGGAGAATTTAAAGTCGTTGGATGCTGCTGCAAAACTTGACAGCGTTGTCATGCAAAAGATAGAAGATATTGTACAAACTAAACCGGTGCTGCCAGAGTACTAAAAAAGCCCTCCTGCCTCAGGCGGGAGAGTTCTTTTATACATCCATTCCGAATAACCTTAACCGGGTTTCATGGGTACGGTCCCATTCGGGTTCATGTAGCTGGTTTTAGCCGGATAGTTGGATTCAGGAACGGGACGGTCTGCTTATCATTTGCAAAAGGCCTGCCATCATGCCAGGCCACACAATTCTGAGGGGATTGATTTTTTACAATACCCGTAGTATTACTATAAGAAATCCTTACGGCAACTGGTTGTTTTGCTACTGCCTGCTGCAGTGTTCCGCTTTTTACACGGGGCGAATCAGTATCTTCATCGCTAAATAAATATTATGCCGTTTGCCAATAAGACCGTGCTGATAACCGGTGCCACCCGTGGAATCGGGAAAGCCATTGCCCTTCGTCTTGCCAAAGAAGGCGCCAATATTGTGATCGCTGCCAAGAGTGTGGAAGAAAACCCCAAGCTGGGAGGCACTATTTTCTCTGCCGCCGCAGAAATAGAATCAGCAGGGGGCAAAGCACTGGCAGTGCAGTGTGATATACGTTTTGAAGACCAGGTTGAGAATGTAATTGATAAAACATTGGAGAAATTCGGTGGCATTGATATACTGGTGAACAATGCTTCGGCCATTACACTCACCGGTACAGAGCAAACCGAAACCAAACGCTTTGACCTGATGCACAGCATTAATGTAAGGGGCACTTTTTTAGTAACGAAAGCCTGCATCCCTCATCTGAAGAAATCAGCCAACCCGCATATACTTACGTTGTCGCCCCCCATCAACCTCGACCCGAAATGGTTTGAGAAGCATGTGGCCTACACCCTCACCAAGTATAGCATGAGCATGATGACCCTTGGCTGGGCGGCTGAGTTCAAAAAAGACAAAATAGCTGCCAATGCCCTGTGGCCTAGGACCACCATTGACACGGCTGCCGTACGCAACTTATTGGGCGGCGCTATGCTGGCCAATATGAGCCGCACCGTGGATATACTGGCCGATGCAGCCTACTACATCCTGCGGCAATCCTCTGCTGAATGTACCGGCAATTTGTTTGTAGATGAACAGGTGCTGGCCAAAGAAGGTATTACTGACCTGGCAAAATATGCCGTGGTGCCGGGCGGGAAGTTGTATAATGATCTTTTTGTATAAAAAAAATCAACTTTAATACACGGCAGAATGCTTTAATGAGAAGTCTTCTGCTGCTCTATTTCCTGTTGCCAATCAGAATGGCTGCCATAGCCATAGCAGTATCTTTGAGTACCCCTGACGGGTTTGTACCGAACGATTTTAAATGAATGGTAAAAACAAATATCAGCAGTACCCCGGCCAGCAGGTAGCAGGCTAATGTACGCTGCACATCAATGATGATGGCAATTGCTGCGAGAATAAAACCAGCGCCAGTTATATAAATCCAGAGTTTACCATCGCCGGGCATAAAATCAGGCACCATGCCAGCCATCATATTTACATTTTTGAAGTGCAGGAAACCGAAATAAGCTATAGCTGCTGCAAAAATGTACTCAACGATTTTAGAAGGAAGAAAAGGTTTCATTACATGTGGTTTTAGTTAGTGAAACCTACAACAATTTCAGAGATGCGCAAAATGAACCCGGGGTTTGTTCATAACTAATAGATAATAACGACTTTGAGTGTCAGTGAAAGCCTTTTTAGTTCATTTAAAAGATTTGAAATTATTCTTTTACTTCATTATCTGCAGTAGTCCTGTTCTCCGGCCGCATCTGCGGAAAAAGCAGCACATCCTGTATAGAAGCATTATTGGTGAGCAACATGCAGAGCCGGTCAATGCCGAAGCCGATTCCTGAAGTGGGGGGCATACCATACTCCAACGCCCGGAGAAAATCATAATCAATGAGCATGGCCTCATCATCGCCCCGCTGCATCAGGTGGGCCTGCTCTTCAAAGCGTTCCCGCTGGTCTATTGGGTCGTTCAGCTCGCTGTAAGCGTTGGCAATCTCTTTGCCGTTGATCATCAGCTCAAATCTTTCCACCAGTCCCTGTTTGTCCCGGTGCTTTTTGGTGAGGGGGCTCATCTCCACCGGGTAGTCAATGAGGAAAGTGGGCTGTATAAAGCTCTTCTCACATTTCTCGCCAAAAATGGCGTCAATGAGTTTTCCCTTGCCCATGGTATTGTCCACATGTATATGCAGTTGTTTGCACACAGAACGAAGCTGTTCTTCGTTCATGCGGCTGATATCAATCCCTGTGTATTCGTTAATGGCATCGAAAATGCTGATTCGTTTAAAAGGGGCCTTAAAAGAAATAGTTTTGTCGCTAACTGTTACTTCAGTTGTGCCGCATACATCCAGCGCTGCTTTTTCAAGCAGTTGTTCGGTAATTTCCATCATCCAGAAATAATCTTTGTAAGCAGTATAAAATTCCAGAATGGTGAACTCGGGATTATGGGTGCGGTCCATACCCTCATTACGGAAGTTGCGGCTGAACTCATACACCCAGTCAAACCCCCCCACAATCAGCCTTTTTAAATACAGCTCATTGGCAATGCGTAGATAAAGCGGAATATCCAGTGCATTATGATGGGTAATAAAGGGTCTTGCCGCCGCCCCGCCCGGGATGCTTTGCAGCACCGGAGTATCCACTTCCAAGGCGCCTTGTGCATTCAGGAACTCACGGATAGAGTTGATCATCCTTGTCCTTTTGATGAAAGTATCTTTCACGGCAGGGTTGATGATCAGGTCGGCATATCGCTGGCGGTATTTAAATTCAGGGTCGGTTACGGCATCAAATGTCTGGCCTTCGGCTTCCTTTACAACAGGCAGCGGATGCAATGACTTGCTAAGCAATGTCAGCTCTTTTACATGCACGGAAACTTCACCGGTTTTGGTTACAAACACATATCCTTTTACCCCGATAATGTCGCCGATATCAAGCAGTTTTTTCCACACAATATCATACAGCGTCTTGTCATCGCCCGGGCAGATGTCATCCCTTTTGATATAAAGCTGAATTCGTCCGCGGGCATCCTGTATCACGGCGAAATTGGCCTTGCCCATGTCCCGTACACTCATAATGCGCCCGGCCAGGCATACATCTGCAAACCGGTCTTTGGTTTGTTCAGAGAAGTTTTGTTTTATACTTACAGAATCGGTATTAACCGGGTACAAAGGGGCAGGATAGGGCTCAATCCCCATCATAATAAGTTCGGCCAGTTTTTCCCGGCGTAGTAATTCCTGTTCTGATAAATTGGATGTGCTCATGAAATACGTTAGTGGGTTTAACCGGCCTCCTCTTCCCTAATACTTTTTGGAAAAGGGGGCAGGCAAAGGTACTGGTTAGAGAGGCTGCCGGCAAACAAAAGCCCTGTCTCCTTTCATTGGAGACAGGGCTTTGTAAGTTTTTTTCCGGGGATTTACTTATAATAGCTCAGTGTAAGTTCAGAACGGCGGTTTTGCTGACGGCCCGCTGCTGTTTTATTATCTGCAACCGGCATGGTTTCTCCATGGCCCGTGGCGGTAATGCGGCTTTCGGCCACTCCTTTGTTTACCAGGTAAGTTTTTACAGAATTGGCCCGGTTATCACTCAGGGTCTGGTTCATTTCATCACTGCCTACATTATCAGTATGCCCGTCGATGGCCAGCTCTACATCAGGGTATTCCTGCATAATCTTTGCAACATCATTCAGGCCTTTGAATGAACTGGGCCGCAGAATGGATTTGCCTGTTTCGAATAAAATATTCTTAGCCGCAAGATTTATTCTTTTCTTAATGGCTTCGGGAATTACAGGGCAACCCTGGTTTTCCCTTACACCCGGCAGGTTGGGGCACCTGTCTTCCTCATCATTAATACCATCGCCATCTGTATCCGGTATAGGACAACCCTGGTAGCGGGCCACTCCGGGAACAGTGGGGCATTTATCTTCTTCATCATTGATACCGTCTTTATCGGTATCCGGAATGGGGCAGCCCTGGTAACGGGCTACTCCGGGAACAGTGGGGCATTTATCTTCTTCATCATTGATGCCGTCTTTATCGGTATCCGGGATCGGGCAGCCCAGGTATTTGGCAAATCCTTTTACCGTCGGGCATTTGTCATCTTTATCCAGTATGCCATCGCCATCTGTATCGGGGCAGCCTTGTGTGGCAGCGGGGCCGGGCACATCCGGGCAGGCATCCACATTATCGGGAACGCCATCTTTGTCACGGTCAAGAATAACGGGCGCCACTTCTTTAGGGGCATTTTTAAAGAAATAACCGAGGCGGAAACCAAGTGAGCCATTCCTCAGCTTGTCTTCACCGGCGGGAACAGGAATCAGGTTGCGCAGGCCAAGGGTGTAATTCACTGCAAAGAAAATCCCGTTTTTAAAACGAAGACCTGCAAGGACGTTGGCCCCGTAATCAATGCCGCGATAGTCATTGGCGACAGTTTTACCGAATGATATACTTCTCACCTCACTTCTCTCGCCATCTTCTATTTTTACTTTTTTCGAGGGCAGATTAAAACCCAGTTGCGGGCCAAGGCCTAAAAATAAACGGGTCTTGTTTTTATTGCCGATATGGTGAACAAAATTCAGTACCAGGTCCGCATAGCGCAGGGCATCGGCTTCTTTTAGAATTTCTGTTTTGGTGGTATAAGTGCCTTTTTGCACATAATGAATGCCAGGCTGAAAGCTGATATTGGTTTTACTAATCGGGGCATCCACAATCAATCCGGTGGTGAAACCGGCACGGGCATCTCCCCTGGTATCCAGGCCGCCCATCTTGCCATAAATATTACTTACGGATACGCCGCCACTAAATCCCACCTGTGCTTTTTGGGCAAAGACATTGATTTGAAGTAAACAGGCGGCTGTAATGAAAAGGAACAATACTTTTTTCATATCAGTTATTTTGGTTTGCCTACTCATATCGCTTTTCGGCGGTGGCGCCCTGTCCGGGAATTTTAGTTTTCAGATTTCAAATTTAAGGGCAGCCTTCATGGCGGCCTTAAAATCAGGGTTAAGATAACGACTTTTTTAAAACCAGGGCAAAATTAGCGGAAGCGGTCTGAAGAACAAATAAAAGCCCAGGCTTTGTTATAAAAGCAGGGCTTTACACAGTTTTTTGGGGCGGCGGGCTTAATTGCCCGGGGGTTCCGTTTCGGGATTTTTAATCTGTTTTTTCCTCTTACCCATGATCCTCCGTACCACATGAATCAGGAGAAGAATAACAAGGGCTGTACCGCCGGCAAGTACTACGATGGCCAGGGCCCCCGACCCTGCGCAGGCAATACTGCAGGAGAGGTAGCCGATAAGGGCAATCAGCCCCATGGCAACTATTACGGAAAGAATTATAAGGGCCGCTTTTCCTTTATTAGAGAGCCCGCCGGAATGTTTGATTGCCCGAACCTGCTCCCTGAGGAGTTTTTTCCTCTCTTTCCATTTCAGCAGCTTTCCGTTTTCATCCTTCATGGATGCTGCAAAATTGGATATTGGCTTGTAAATTTTCAGAGAACTGTCTTTGGGTAGCGAAGAAGTGGCTGCCATAACGGAGGCAAATGGCGGGGTATAGTTGAAAAGCTGCCGGGGATGATTGCCAAAAAAAACAATCATAAGGAAAGAGGAACCAGCCAGCAGCATATCACAGGTTTTTTGCCGCCGGTAGTATAAGGACTTTGTCTGCCCGTTACCGGCACCTTTTTTCCGGGGATAGAAAAGAATCCCCGCCGCATAAAGGGAGGCAAAAAATAATAAGGCGGCCAATGGGAGAATAACCCGGATGTCCCGCAGCAGCAGACCGGTCACCATACCCAGGGCATTGAGCAGCAGGAAAGAAACAACAATGATGATACGGGCAGTCCATTTATGGTTTTTGGCCCAAAGCGAAATTTTTTTCATAACATGGTTAAGATGGATTTAAATTCTGTTCCTAATGCCTATAGTCCTATCCGCAGTGCAATGGCCGGATAAGATGTTTTTACTATAGAGCCCTGCCGGATAAAATGCTCCGTTTCCATTTTAAATTTAAAGGGCACAGGGGTTTTCGCTGCTTTTTTCTTGTTTTCCGTGGCTGCCACAAAGAAGGGAATACTGCTGAGCATAGTGGCGCCGCCTGCAATCAGCAATATGGCTCCTGTGGAGGATTTTTTTGTCTCACCGGTATTAAATAATTCGTTGATAGTATTATTGGCTTCCTGTGTACCCGCAATGATACCGGCTGTTGATAATCCAAAACCGCCTCCGAGCAATATCCAGGCAGTGATGTTTTGTTTTTTGGCTTTGGCCAAATAGTCGCTACTGGTCATTGGGGCCGGGGCTGTTATTTGCTGGCTGAAGCAACTGGCTGAGGTTAATAGCAGCAGGAGAGCAAATATTTTTCTCATAACGAAAAAGTTTAGCGTTTGGTGAAAGTTACTCTTGAGCTTCTTCCGCCCCCATATTCTTCTTTCCATCTCAGGGTGGTTGTGGTCAATTCCTCCAGTTTCCATTCATCCCCGTCTATTTTCAGGTGGGTTTCATTTTGGGTAAGCTGCCAGGTTCCGGTCTCCGTTTGCGGATCTCCCGGAGCGCATTTGGTTGGCCCCTCATTCATTTCCAGTATGCCGCTGGTTTGAAAAGTGTAATAATTGTCTTTAAAACAATCAGGAAAGAAGGCATAATTATCTGTTTCATATGTTCCGTTGCCGTCAGCATCTTCTTCAGCAGCAGTTAATCTCCATGTACCGGAAGTAAGCAGTTCTGATTTCGACAGCGTTTTATCTTTTTTACTGCAGGCGGCAATAATCAAAACGAATAAAGCAGAACCGAGAAATATCTTTTTCAAAATTTAAGTTTTGAGGTTATCAATTAATTTTTGGGACTAATGGCCGGTGATTTTTCATACGATTCTTGTATGGCTTCAGCAGCATGAACAATCAGTCAGCGGACATCAATCGCTGTCTTTTTTCCCGTTAAAAAGCCAGCCCAGTTTAATGCTGAAATAACTGCTGTTTAGTGTACCATCTCTGTTGCCGCCCGGAAAAAGATTATTGAAGCCCCTGTTATATCCTGCAGAAAAAAACAGCCCGTTGGGAAAACGATAACCGGCCAGTATGTTTGCCCCGATATCCAGTCCTTTCATAAAGTCATTGTCCGGGTCGTTCCCAATCTCTATTTTCTCGGAATCGGCATCCGTCCCGTCATCGTAATGGGCTTTGCCGGATAAGTTAAAACCAAAGCTGGGACCGGCGCCTATAAAAAATGTTCCGGAATTGCCGCTTGCATTATAGAGCAGGTTCAGGGGTACTTCCAGGCAGTCAATATTCAGCTTCACTTTTTCTGTTACACCGCCGAAAGTTTCTTCATCTTTTGTGCCTTTTTGCACATAATGAAGGGCAGGCTGAAGTGACAGACTTTTTCCCAGGGGAATGTTTGCCAACACCCCGATAGTTATACCTGCTTTGCTGTTGCCCGATTCATCATTGCCGTCCACTTTTGCATGGTAGTTGGCAATGGCAGTTCCCGCTGTAATGCCCAGCCGGGTGTTTTGAGCATTTGTTAACAGGGCCGTAGCTGTTAACGTAAAAGAAAACATCAGTAGCTTTTTCATAAAACAAGTTTTGATGGTTTGCCCGGTCATTTCGCTGCCGGGTATGGCGCCGTACTCTGTTTAAAAAATTTTCCGGTTTCTCCTTTCTGGCGCCAAAGTATATCCGTCAACAGCCGTTTCAAAACTGAATTCCGCATTAACATTTCCCTGATTTGCAGTTATTCATAAAATACCGGTATTCAGGTATTGCCTGTTTGCATAAAATCCGGTAACTTTTGAGTTCAGAAAAAAAACTTGCATTTATTGCAAAACATTTTTGCTGAACCAAAACCAACTATGGCCATCCTCTCTGCACAGGACTTCCTGTTTCAGCGCATCAAAGAAATGCTGCCTGCCCATGTATCCATGGTGGATGCCGTTTCCGAAGTATTGCATGTAAGCAGTGACAGCGCTTACCGGCGCCTCCGCGGAGAAACCCCGCTGGTGCTGGAAGAAGCCCGGCAACTCTGCCATCACTTTCATTTGTCATTGGATCAGTTACTCAACCTTAAAACCGGCTCCGTCCTTTTTCAGAATACCCGTATCAGCAACCAGCTGTATTCGTATGAAAAATATATTTCAGGGTTGCTGGGTTTGGTAAAGCATGTCAGCAGTTTTTTTAAAAAGGAAATCATTTACCTGACCAAGGATATACCCATCAACCATAATTTCTATTATACACCGCTGATAGCTTTTCGTTATTTTTTCTGGATGAAAACTATCCTGCAGCATCCCGATTTTACGACCAGGGGTTTTGCGTTTAACTGTATTGCCCCGGAAACGGAAACACTGAGCCGGGAGCTGGCCAAAGCCTATACCCAGATCCCATCTGTGGAGATATGGAACACAGAATGCGTCAACAGTACCATCTCGCAAATAGAATTTTGCAAAGACTCAGGTCACTTTTCGTCTGCTGCTGACATCAAACTTATTTATGATGCGCTGGAAGAAACCATACTGCATTTAAGGGCGCAGGTGGAAAACGGGATAAAGTGTATGCCCGGCGAAGCCCCGGCATCATCCAAAACCAATTTTCGTTTTTTTTATAACCGGGTAGTACTGGGCGATAATACGATTCTCATCACCACAGACAGGATGCAATCCGTGTACCTGAACTATGATGTGCTGAACTATATGACCACCAGCGACGGGGACTTTTGTAAACAATGCCACAATGACCTGCAAAACCTGATGAGAAAGGCTACCCTGATAAGCCAGACAGGGGAGAAGCAGCGCAATATTTTTTTCAGCATCCTTCTGGCAAAAATCCAGGACCGTAAACGCAACGTATGACCATGACAACCGGTGAACTGCAGCAAAAAATCTTCTCCGCCATCAAGTCAAAGATGCCGGAGCATATCTCGCAGGCCGAAGAGATAGCCAAACTGCTCGGTATCAGCACCGACAGCGCCTACCGGCGGATGCGGGGCGAAAAAACAATTTCGCTGGATGAATTGCAGGTGCTTTGCAGCCATTTCCAGGTATCGCTGGACAGCCTGATGAATCTGAAGCAGGGGGGTATATTATTCCAGGGGCAGTACTTAGATAAGCAGAACTTTCATTTCAGGGAATACCTTACCAGTGTGATGCAAAACATGGCCTATATCAACAGCTTTAAAGAAAAATGTTTTTATTACCTCTGCAAAGACCTGCCTATTTTTCATCACTACCATATAAAGGAAGTGGCGGCTTTTAAGTGGTTCTTCTGGCTGAAGACCTATTTCCAGGTTCCCGGCTTTGAGAAAAGAAAATTCCGTTTTAAAGACTACCCCGATGAAATTTTTGCTATCGGGCAGAAGGCGCTTGACCTGTACAACCAAATACCCAGCGTGGAGATATGGAACCTGGAGAGCATGAATATTTTTTTCCGACAGATAGAATTTTACAAGGACGGGCAGGTGTTTGAATCAGATCTGGATGCCTATGCGGTTTATGAAGCAATGGGTAAACTGTGGAACCACCTGGAAAAGCAGGCAGCTTTTGGCTATAAGTTCAATTACGGCGACACGCAGCAAAAGCCTATCGGCGAATTTAAAATGTACTTCAACGAAGTATGGCTGGGCGATAATACCATGCTGGTGGAAATGGACGGTACCCGGATGGCCTATGTGCCCCATACCACCATCAACTTCATGCTCACCAAAGATGAAGCCTATACCGGGAACATGCATGAGCATATACAGAACCAAATAAAGCGTTCTACCCTCATCAGCGAGGTAAGCGAAAAAGAACGGTCAAGGTTTTTCCGCATCATCCGGGAAAGAATAGAGCACCGGAAAGAAAGCCTGAAGGTATAAGCAACCGGAACGGTCTGTTTCCCATCATTAACCGGAATAATTGTAAGTTGCAGTAAATACCTGCATTTTAAGAGTCAAAAATCATACACATGAAAAAATTATTGATTGCTATCGGGTTTTGTAGTCTTATGGCCGGATGTGATGTTTTGTCCCAATTGCCCGGCACCGGCGGAGGGGTAACCGAAGGGGAAGCCGGAGAAGGAATAAAAGAAGCTCTCGGCCAGGGACTGGTAAAAGCAGTGCTGCAACTGAACAAAGAAGACGGGTTTTTCAAAGACGCCCTTTACAAAATACTGATGCCGCCGGATGCAAAGAAAATCGAGAACACTCTCCGTGACCTCGGCATGGGTAAAATGGTGGACAAAGCCATCCTTCAGATCAACCGGGCGGCGGAAGATGCGGCGGGCTATGCCAAACCTATATTTGTGGACGCCATTAAAAGCATGACGATTGCGGATGCGATAGGACTGGTGAAGAACGGCGATACCAGCGCCACCCATTTCTTCCGGGTGAAGACAACCGATAAACTAATTGCCGCTTTTTCACCTGTCATCAAAGCTTCATTGGATAAAGTGGATGCCACAAAATATTATGCGGATGTGGTGAACACTTACAACAACTTCCCGACTACGTTTAAAAAGCTAAATCCGGATTTGCCGGGTCATGTTACCGGCAAAGCCGTGGATGCCCTGTTTGACCTGGTTGGTAAAGAAGAAAGGAATATCCGACAAAACATAGCTGCCAGGACAACAGAACTGCTGCGAAAAGTATTTGGGGCAAAATGGTGACAGGATTAATCCGGAAAAATACTCCAGAACAACAGCACCACTCTGCGCCGCGGATCATTTATTGCGTAATCTTTCACTTTCGGATCGGGTAGCGATTCTCCTTTGCCTTCATGCAGGTACACCACATTGCGCAGGTAAATACCATTGTCAGAACGGGTGGCAGCAAATTTTTCGAATAAGTCTCTTACCGCTTTTGCCCGGGCCCTTGACAGTTGTTTATTCAGTTCTTTGTTGTCCGGCTCAGTACCGGAAAGATTAAGCTGGGCTTTCAGCTCACGGTAAAGAGAACTTCCCTCGCCAATGATCGTTCCATCGGCATACCCTTTTGCGGTGATGACCAGGGTAAGGGGAAAGTCCGGGTATTTTTTAGTGAAGCGGTCTATTTCCAAGGCCGCAGGCTCAAAGAGGTTTGTCATTTTGGATACAACAGAAGGCGACACTCTGTAACTGCCGGGTTCAAAGAGTACATCCTGGTCCAGCTTCACCACCATGTTCCGGTTGATGAGGTCTTCGAGAAATGAAATTTTCTGATTGATGCGTTGCTCGGCGGTCTGTGTAATGGAAAGAGCTTCCCGGAGGCGGTCCCAGTCCGCTTTCTTTATTTCAGTACCGCGGATAATAACGGTGTTCTGCCCCAGCAGGGTATCTATTTCTGTATTGGTCTTATCAATGAATTTCTTGATGCGGCTGTTGGCGGCGCTGTCAATCTCATTCTGGTCATCCTTGCGTTGCCGTTTTTCGTCTAATTTTTTCAGATCGGCGCTATGTTTTACTAACTGGCTGTCTAATTTTTCCAGTTCTTTTTTCCCCGAGGCAGCTTTTTTCTGCGGCACACAGGAAAAAAGCAGGCACGCAAAGATCAATGCGGCTGATAGTAGCGGAAGGGCAGCTGTCTTTTTCATATAACAGCTTTTTAATAGTGCTTATTAAAGGTAAAAAACAATTGTCAGATTTTACTAACTTCCCGATTTATTAATACCTATCTTTAATTCCCCGCCCTATTTAAACTTACGCCGCCATAACCTTACAGGACATTCTGTTCCTCCTTCTGCACCAGAAAACCCCCTGCCCGGGAAATGTTTATCATAAAATTGCGCAAAGACCTGAGCACAGAATAATCAGTATAATATTGCAGAATGGATTGGGTTAAATCCCGGGAGCATTGAATCCGGGATTTTTTATGCATCTGCAAGCAACACTTGCCATGCTTCCCTTACTTTTCCTTCCTCCAGTAATTTTTTTGCATACCTGTGAAGTTCTTTCTCCATCTCATCCGGATTAATAGAAAAATATTGAATGATCTGTTTCAGGTTGCTGTCATCAAATGCCGGGTCAATAAATGGCATTTCATGCACATTCGCTAACTGCCCGAGGTTGTTACCCGTTAAAATTTTACTGTTGCGGACAGCATCGGGTAGGGCATCCACGCCGATCCCAAGCTGTGTGTTTGGCTTTTCTACTATGAAAAGGTTGGTTTCATCCACTTTGCAGTACCAGTCGGCACCGAGTCTGGCTATATGATGGATTTTTCGCTGATCCATTTTTGGCAAACCCTGAGTGGCTGTCGAAGGGTCATCCAGCAATGAGTCGTCAATATGCATCCGCAGCACTTCACAGATGATCAGGTTGCCGGCGCCGCCTTCGGTACCCAATGGTTTTACTTCAAGCACTTTGCATTCCAGTTTCACTTTGCTTTCTTTTACCATCGGTGGTTTTACCAGGGTGGCCGGTTCTTCTGTAAAACCCGCTTTCACAAATTCATTGACGCCTTTGGGAAACTCGCAACTGGCCAGCGAAACCTGCTGTACCATATCGTATGTAACAATGTTGACAACCACTTCAGGCACTTCCTGTACATTTTGCAATGTATGCTTGGTGGTATTATCTCTCACCCGTCTTGCCGGGGAGAAAATTACAACGGGCGGATTGGAAGAAAATAAATTGAAAAAACTAAAAGGGCTGAGGTTTACGTTTCCGGCCTTGTCAATGGTAGAAGCAAAGCAAACAGGCCTGGGCGCCACCACATGCTGCAGGTAGTATTGCTTTTCAGCGGTCTTTAAATCTTTGAGATCAAAAATCATAAATTTTTTTTACGGCAGAGAACATGAGAAAAAGAGATTGCGCAGAGTTAAAAGTTATGTACAATTCTGCTAAAGCCCTCTTTCAGTAATGGAACATTAAAGTTGATCAAGTACCCCAAATTTTTACCGGCTAGTTTTAAATAGGTGATAAGCTGTGCTTTAAAAATTGGTTCAATGGCATCTACGGATTTTATTTCCAGTATTATCTCATTCTCAACCAGTATGTCAATTACATAGACTTTACCAAGCACCTCACCTTTATAAGTCATTTCAACCGGCACCTGTACTCTCACATTAATTCCCCCGCAACTGCAATTCTCTGACAAGAGCTGTAACATAAGCAGATTCGAGCAACCCGGGGCCTAATTCCTGATGAACAGTAATACAAGCATCCAGAATAATTCCGCCTAATTCATTTAATCTTTCTCTTGTCATATTCTCTGCGTAAACTCTGCGAACTCATGTTCTCTGCGGTAAATTTTTTTTCAATTTGAGGATACTCCAGTCGGTTTCCTCAGCCATAATGGTATTACTCAGTTTTCCCAACCCGTCTATCTCCATTTCTACCAGGTCACCCGGCTGTAACCATTGCTCTGGGTAATTGGGATCATTGAGCTTTCCTGTGCCGTTCAGCTCGAGGAAACAACCCGTACCCACTGTGCCACTGCCGATCACATCGCCGGGGTAGAGGTCAACTCCATAAGAAGCCCTTTCAATTATTTCAGCAAAGGTCCAGTCCATATCGCCAAGGTTGCCATCGCTTACCAGCTGACCGTTTACAAAACACTGCATCCTCAGGTTCCAGCTTTTACCGGTATGATTTTCTTTACACGGCACAACAAATTCCTGAAGTTCATCCAATGTCACCAGCCAGGGGCCGATGACCGTAGAAAAATCTTTTCCTTTAGCGGGGCCAAGGTTCAGCAGCATTTCCTCCATCTGCAAACGTCTTGCACTCATGTCATTCATGATCATCAGCCCGCCGATATATTCATCCGCCTCTTCTGCCTTAATATTTCTTCCATGCTTGCAGATAACGATGGCTGCTTCCAATTCAAAATCCAGTTTTTCAAAATGGTCAGGCATGCAGCTGATCGCTCCCGGCCCCTGTATGCTGTGATGATTGGTGAAATAAAATATCGGGTACTGATCAAATTCGGGTATCATATCCACTTTGCGGTTTCTCCTTGCAGCAGCTACATGTTGCCGGAAGGCATAACCATCCCTGCAACTTGTGGGAAAGGGAACCGGCGCCATCAGTTGCACATCTTTAAGAAGAACGCCTTTACTGCTTGTCCTTGTTCCTTCTTTCAGCATCAGTTCACCAGCCTGTGCCACGGGAAAATATTCCTCCCAGTAATTCAGAAATAAATTTATGCTGTTGGGCAAATCCGGGTGGAGGACTTCCATATCATAAATCATATCTCCGGTCAGCATACCCAATTGTTCTCTTTCTTCTTTCAGGTAAGTAACGAGTTTCATACATCATTTGATTAAGAGCCGCTAAGTTAAATATTTCAAAGTGCAAACGCTGTCATTTTCAAAGGGTTGTTAAACCCGGCCAGCTGATAAAAATCAGCCTGCCGGTCTGTGCCTGACCGTCATTTCATTCCTTATCTTTGCCCTCATGGAGTTCGAAAAAATTCATAATAAAGGACAGGCGCAGCTTTTCAAGAACCCTTACCTGGAAATGCTGACCAAAACCCATCCGCTGGTTATTTGGGGAATGTACACACCGGTAATGATTTATATGGTGTATTACAGCGGAACCATCGGGTTTACCACCGGAAGAATCCTCCTTACTTTTTTGGGCGGCATGTTTTTCTGGACTTTTTTTGAATACCTGGCTCACCGTTTCCTTTTTCACATGGTAGCAAAAAGCGACCGGGCAAAAAAGTTTATTTATACACTTCACGGCAATCATCATCATTACCCGAGAGACCGGCAGCGGTTGTTTATGCCGCCGGTGCCAAGCCTTATTCTTGCTTCGGCCATTTTTGGTTTGATGTACCTGGCGATCCGTCAGCAGACATTTATGTTCTTTCCGGGCTTTATTCTTGGCTACCTGATGTATGGCAGCATGCACTACGCCATCCATGCCTGGAACCCTCCATTCAAATGGATGAAAGGGCTTTGGAGAAACCATCACCTGCATCATTATAAGAATGAGCACAACGGCTATGGCGTAAGCTCTACACTCTGGGATCATGTGTTCGGCACCATGTTCGACCTGAAAAAAGAAAAAGAGGATAAAGAAAAAGTGAAAGAGCTGATGTTTGAAAAGAGAGGGAAAACCCCAAACCCCTAAAGGGGCTTTATAGTCTGTAAATGCCTGAGTCGCTTACCGGGTTTTGAAATTTCGATTTACCATTTTTCATTCTCATCACTATCATTGTCCCGCTGGCGAAACTGTTGACGGGATTTTATTTTCTCCAGTTGCCGTTCGATGATAAGGTCTGCAATCAACCCGGCGGCATTTTCGCCTTCTTTTGCTTCCAGTAACTGTTTTACCCTGTTCTCATCTACATCAATCCGGTAGAGATACCAGATCAGTTTTTCAAAATCATGATTGATGAGGTGATTGATGTATGCTGAGACCCTCAATTTGAACTCATCTTCCGCTATACCGGAAGGAAGTATGAGATTAAGCATCAAACTAACCTCTTTTATTGCATCAGACCTGCTTATTTCTTCTTTCACTGTCCAGAATTTATTCAGAAAGATCGACAAGTGTTTTTCTGTGTTCTCCATGGCATTGCCACACACCCAGTACTTCGCATATCTTCTTCACCACCCATTCGCCATTATTGTCATACTTGTAAGTAAATTCTATCTTGATATCCTTACCAGTTTCTTTTATGAGCAGGCCTTTTTCGTTATATACTTTAACTGTTTTTATCGGTTTTTTTTTATAGGGGAAATATTTCAATTCAGTTACGATCGTTTTTCCCGACTGGTATTTGTAGGTATAAGTGGTTTTTGCCCGGTACTCCTCATATGTTGCACTCCGTATTAAATGCATTAATTTGCCCGTAATATCATAAGTATAGAGATCTGTTATTGTTACAGAGTCTCCTTTTTTGTCCCGCAGCCCATAATACATTTTAGAAAGCTGGTCATTGTCGTTGTAAACATAATTTCTTTGCTGTAGTATCTTATCTATACTGTCGTTCCGGTAAAAATCTGTTTCAATCGTTTTTTGCTTCTTATTGTTGTATCCATACCTGGTACCAGAATAGGGCTTCCCGTCATTATAGAGCTGATTTCTAAGCTCAATCAGCAAACTGTCTGAGCTGAATAGCTGATACTCCACTACATACCTTTCCTTTAACCTCCATCCGCCATTATCGCTCCAATAAGCGATCTTGTAGGCATATTGGGCTTTTATGCTGGTGGAAGAAAAGGGGAGCAGGAACAACATTAGTATATAAGATTTGTGGTATCGCATGGATACACAATTTAAATATTCTAGGTGAGTCTTCATGAAAACTATTTGGACTTACCCTTGCCGACTTGTTAGTATTTTCCCAACATTCACCTATAATGTAAGACCAGTGGGAGTGAAGAATAAAGTGGGCGGCAGTGGAAGCTTATTCATGTTCTAAAACCGTTCCATAGCCCCAAGCCCGAATAAGGCAAAATCATATTTCACCGGGTCATCGTTGTCCAAAGTTCGCAGGTATTCCGTTAACTCCAGGGCTGCCAGCCAGTCGGTTTGCTTTCGTTTCAGAATCCCAAGCCGCCGGGCCACCCTTGCAACATGCAGGTCAATGGGGCAGATAAGCTGCGAAGGCGAAATATTTTTCCAGATACCCAAATCAACACCCTTATCATCTTTCCTTACCATCCAACGCAGAAACATGTTCAGCCGCTTGCAGGTGGATCTTCTTGCCGGGCTGGCGATATGTTTTTTTGTTCTGGCAGGGACATCCGGAAGTGAAAAAAAATATTTATGAAAACCCATTAAAATATGTTCCATCACCGGGGTCTTACTCCCCTCTCCCCCAGAGCTTGCCGAAGGGATGGAGAGAGCTTGGGTGTGAGGGGTAAATGCTGTTTCAAGACTCTTGTGTTTGCTGTAATGACAACGGAAGAATTCTATAAAATACAGCAGATCGGTGGCGTTAAATGTCCGGTGTTTGAAATCAACCAGCTTTTTCAGATTCTTTTCTGTATGCTGTGTGATGAACTGGTATGGCGCATTATCCATCCGCTGCATCAGCTCTTTTGATTTTTGGATGATAGTGGTTCTGTTGCCCCAGGAAAAAATAGCTGCAAAGAAACCGGCGATTTCTATATCCTGTTTTTTTGTGAAGAGGTGGGGAACCGAGATGGGGTCGTCCTTTATAAATCCGGGCTGGTTGTATTCGTCAGCTTTTGCATTTAAAAAATCAGTCAGTTTATTTCTGGTCTGCTTAGTTGGCATTCTTTACTCTTTCTCCCCTTACCGGCGAATAGTCTGTTTTAACGGTACCATTCACCAGTAATTTTTCAAAATAGCATTTGATACCGGCGGCGCCGGTCATCTTCTCCTGGTTCTGGATATGAAAATGCAGGTGCGGTTCGGATGAATTGCCTGAGTTGCCGCAAAGACCCAGCAGCTGCCCTTTCTTAACGGACTCACCGGTCTTTACTTTTACAGATTTGAGTTTAAAGTGGGCAAAGAGCAGGTATTCATTATTCGTTGTTTTCAGAACAACACCGTTGCCGGTAAGCTGTTCCGGGTTTATTACACCGGGAATGTTATCTTTTACACCTTCAATTACAGAAACGACTTCTGCGTCACAGGGTGCTGTCAGCGGTTGACCAAAAGCATAATAATCTTCGTTTGTTTCGCCATTGGTTTTATATGATTTTCCTGTTGAGTCAGTAATAATTATATCAAAGGCATGGCGCTGCGCTTTATTTGAAACATGGTAGTTCTGCTTTTTGGTGTCGCCTCCCCAGAAAACAAACCATTCGCCGGAAAATGGCAATGACATTTTTGTTTGATTCCGGATAACAGGTGCCTTTTCTTCGGGCCCGTCATAAGGAGTAAAGGTAAGACCGTCAAGTTTGCCATAACGGTTCTGCGAAATATCCAGCCACAAAACACTGTTTTGAAATTCGACCCGGTAGCGGGAGTCGCCGGCTTTTGTAGTAATGAAGGTGTGCTTTTCAATACTGCCGTCATTTTTATTAAGCTGGGTGAAAAACGCTTTCGTTTTGTTCAGCGGAAGGGCTACTTTCATCTCCTGCGAAAACATACTGAAGATGCTGTCGTACTGCATGCGGTTGTAATAACCAACAATCCGCTCAACCGGGGAATTTTCGCCGGGAGGTTCTTTTTGCCCGCTGCATGACAACAGGGCAACTATTGAAGAAATAATAAAGAAACTTTTCATACATTGAACTAACCAATAGCTTTTTTCAGGTCATACACCAAATCTTCTGCATCCTCAATACCCACACTGAGACGTATCAACGAATCAGATAATCCATTCTTCATTCTTTCTTCTCTCGGTATCGATGCATGAGTCATGGATGCAGGATGATTGATTAAGCTTTCCACACCACCGAGGCTTTCTGCCAGTGAAAATAAATGAGTGGATGATAAAACTCTTTTTGCTTCCTCAATACTGTCATTCTTGAGCTCAAAAGAAAGCATGCCGCCAAAATCGCTCATCTGTTTTTTTGCAATAGCATGGCCCGGGTGATCTTCAAAGCCCGGCCAGTAAACTTTTGCAACTTTGGCATGATTGCGGAGCCAATTGGCAATTATTTTCCCGTTCACACAATGTGCTTTCATCCGCACTCCCAGTGTTTTTATTCCCCGCAGCACCAAAAAGCAATCCATCGGGCCGGGCACTGCGCCACAGCTTTTCTGGATAAAGTATAATTTTTCTCTGAGATCTTTATCATTCATCATCAGGGCCCCCTGTATCACATCACTGTGGCCGCCAAGGTATTTGGTTACAGAGTGCATTACAATGTCTGCGCCAAGATCAAGGGGATTTTGCAATGCGGGGGAAGCAAAAGTATTGTCAACGGCCAATAAAATATTCTTTGGTTTGGCAATGACAGATACAGCCGCTATATCAGTAATATTCATCAGTGGATTGGTGGGTGTTTCTGTCCAGATGAGTTTTGTACTGGCTGTTACTGCATTTTTTATATTGTCTGCATTCGTCGTGTCAACATAAATAAACCGGATACCGAATTTTTCAAATACTTTGGTGAAGAGGCGATAAGTGCCGCCGTACATATCATTACCGCAGATCACTTCATCACCGGGCGCCAGTAATTTGATCACTGCATCCGTTGCCGCCACCCCGCTGCTGAAGGCCAACCCGAATTTTCCGTTTTCAATAATGGCAAAAGCTTCTTCGAGCGCTTTGCGGGTGGGGTTCTGGCTGCGGGCATATTCAAAACCTTTGTTTACACCCGGCGCTTCCTGCACATAGGTGGAGGTTTGATAAACAGGGGTCATAATGGCGCCGGTAGATGGATCGGGAGATGACCCCGCATGTATGTATTTTGTCGCTGCTTTCATTCAATTTGATTGAGAAATGCAAAGATGGTGAAATCAGTTTATTTAAAAAGTAGTGCGGAAGATAAATACCGCCAGTCGTAATTATCAGTGTCATGTGCGGCCCTGGGTGTAACTGGTTTGGACAGCACTTCAGGCCTTAATATTTTTTCTTTAACTAATTTTTGTTTGGCGGCTTGTATTGCTTCCTGTACATCTTTTTGCTGCATCCACAATTTTTGTGGCGGTTCAAAACCCACTTTATCCCGCCTCCATACAATACGCTCCGGTAATTTGTTTTTCATGGTTTCCCGCAGCAGCCATTTGGTCCATCCGTGTCTTATTTTAAAATGGGAGGGGAGTGAAAAAACAAATTCCACCAGCTCATGTGAAAGAAAGGGAAGACGAACCTCCCTGCCATGCGCCATAGAATTACGATCCGCATATCGCAGCAACTCCTCCAGCCCATGTACAAAACTGTTGAAGTAAAGCACTCCGTTCAGGTTAAAATGATCAGGAGGCGTGTAATATGCTTCCTTACTCTGGTGCCTGACAAATTCTTTATCAAGTTCATCATGACCAACTGCCTTCAGCAAATACTGCCGCTCCATCACAATACTGGCAAAAGATGGAAACCAGGCGGCGATTTTGTTTTTGTAGTTAAAGGACTCATTTATTTCAAGATCCCTTGCCGCATTCAGTTCTTTGCTGCGGTGAAGTTTCCCTTTTCTGAACAGCTCCTGCCAGTACCATTTGTAATATTTATGATAGCCCGCCAGTGTTTCATCGGCCCCCTGCCCGTCCAGCAGCACTTTTACATTGTGCTGTTTGGCGAGTTCAAACAATTTGTACTGGGCATAAATGCTGGCCGAGCCAAAGGGTTCTTCCTGGTGCCGGCAAAGTTTTTCCCAGTCAGAAAGCAGCTCATCACCTGAAACATTGGTGATATGATGCTGCAGTTGAAAGGAATCAGCCACCTGTTTGGAATATGACAATTCATCTTTTTCAAAACCGGGAAAGCAAGCAGTAAAAGTTTGTGGTTTGTAGCCTGCCTGTCCGGCAGGCAGGTTTATTGTTTTTAGTTCATTGATCATTGAGATCACCGAAGAACTGTCTAAACCCCCGCTGAGCGAAGTGCCAACCGGCACATCACTCCGCAATCTTCTATTTACAGATACAGTGAGTAAATAAGAGAACTGTTCAACGGCCTGGCCTTCTGTTATTTTTTTATCCTGAACTGCGGGATCAATATTCCAGTATGGCCGGATGCTATAATTGAAGTAAACCAATGAGAATTTCAGGAAGGATGCCGGAGGAAGTTTATGAATGTTCTCAAAAAAAGTTTCCTCCGGCTGTTCAGGATTATCCGTGTAGCCGATGGTGATGAAATTAAAAAGCAATTTGAGGTTCGGCGTTCTTTCTACACCCGCTGCCCAAAGGGCTTTCATTTCTGAAGCAAACAGGAACCTGTTATTATCATAGTACCAGAAAAATGGCTTTTCACCGAAGCGGTCTCTTGCAGCAAAGAGTTCTTTTTTTAATGTATCCCAGATGGCGAAAGCAAACATACCGTCAAAACGGTTTACACACTCATCGCCCCAGCAGTCATAAGCGGCCGCTATCACTTCGGTATCCGTTTGAGACCGGAAGACATAATTTTTTTTCTGTAACTCTTCCCTGAGTTCAATATAATTATAAATTTCACCGTTATGAATAATGGTATAGCGGGACATACTCCCTTGTCCGTCCCGCGGAGAAGGGTTGGGGTTGAGGGGTTGCTGTCCAGCCTCACTCAGGTCAATAACAGAAAGCCGCCGGTGACCGAGCAATACATTACCGCCATCATCCTGCCACCACCCTTCACCATCCGGGCCGCGGTGGGCAAGGGCATCCGTCATTTTTTTAAGATGCTCTTTGCTGAATAGCGAAGGGTTTGATTGTATAATACCGGCGATGCCACACATGTAAGGCAAATATCCCAATATCAAATTCCAAATCCCAAAATAAATGAGATCCTGACCGGTATCATAAAATTAAAAACTGATGGGTAAGGCCACTTTCACATTTTCCCAGGCCATCACTAAGTTACAGCCGATGGCGGTCTTTTCAAACAGCATAGACATATTTTCCACCAGGCCCTCCGTTTTCTGCAATGTTATATCTGTACGCAGCACATCTTTTTTCATATCATACTTAAAAGAGCCCCAGGTGTCTGTTTCTTTATTGATAATAATTGTCCAGCTGTCATCTTTCACCATTGCATATAATGTATAACGCCCGGTTTTTACTTTTTTACCACCAATCCTTACCGGCCTGAAGAACTCAATTTCTGTTGCTTCGTTGGCGCCCAGCCTCCACACTTCCCCGTTCTTTACCAATCCGCCAAATATGGCCCGGCCAGCTCTTTGGGGGCGGCTGTAAATAACTCTTGCCACCAGGGGTTCAGTCACTTTATCCTGAATTTTCAATACAGGATAACCAGAAGGATAATAGCTCATATCCATTGGCGATTTGTCAACCGGCGGTACATTGGTTTGTGCCAGCAGACAGATAAAGACAAACTGGAAAGCGCAAAGGAGTACAATAAACTTCTTCATACTTAAGATTTTTACTATTAAATCAGGAGTGGCTGCAAAAATAGATGATTTGGCAAACCCATTCTTTTGCAGGTTAACGGCGCCTGCAACCGCTAAACCTTCATTCCGTCAAACATTTTCCGGGCAAATGGCTTTACAGCAGCCCAGAAATGACGATAACATTGCGCTAACAGTTGGTAATGCTCCTCAAATATGATAAATGCGGTCTCGCTGTCCGTCAGGTGCTCCGATCTTCTGACCACGCCACCCAGGCTTTTTTTAGTGCCCCAGCGGGTGCGGTAGTTATACAGCCAGTTCTGCTGCTTCATATACGGGAACATATGTGCAAAGCGTTCGGGCATCCATCCGGCCTGTTTGTCAAGTGCTGCATAAGTCACTTTGGCAAAATCAAACAGGGAGGCTTCTGTAAATTCTGATTCATCATTGGCGAGAAAATGGTCATACAGCACATCCACAAGGGCGCCGCTGTACAGCCTGTATGCCGGGCGGAAAACCTGCTTGGCTTCCCGGGTGGCTTCATGTATATCGGTAAAACTGTCAATGGCACGGTGCAGGGCAATGCCCTGCTGTACTTCAGCAGGATAATCAAACTTTTTTTTGCCCTTCACAAAGTCGCTGATCATGTTACCGGTGAGAATGCCCGGATGACCAAAGGAAAGATATGCATGAGCAAGGTAGTTCATTAAGCCGCAAGGTACAAGCAGCGAAGAATATATCAAACCTGTGTTACCCGATCCGGATTTTTACCTATATCATTTGTCCTGCAAGCCTGATGTTTTTTGTTGCAGGAACAGCCGGTACGAATAAATGCAGGGTATCAGTGTGATGGTGATCATTACAGTAAAAAAGACAACCATGGAAGCCACAGGCGGCAGAAAAAGACAAACAACAGCAAGCAACAACCCACCTGCAAACCACAGTTTGCCTGCCAGCAAATGTGTCTTTCTCCAGTTTTCCTCGTTCTCTAATGTCCAGGGCAACCGCAGACCGGCAAAATAATTCGGTTTGAGGTTGGGAAGGTAGTTGCCAATGATGGCAAAGAATAAACCGGTTCCACTGAAAATAAGCCCTGTACCGAATTTAATATTTCCCATGGACCCGCTGTAGATGATCAGGCACATAATGGCAGAGAGCAAAACAACAGTGGCAAATGCTATTTTGAAAAGCCGGCCCCTGTTTTCGGCAGCATATTTTTTGGGATCAATCCGGTAAATATTGGTAAGCAGCAGGTACACCAGTGCATTAACCACAGCAATAATAAGTATTGTGGTGATGAGTTCGGATTTATTGCCAAACCTGTCGGGGTTCCCTTTCAGGTCAAAATGCACCGCCACTCTTTCAGGCAGTTTGTTCCACACAAGGGCCAGGTAAACAGCCGGGGCGGCCATCACCAGCCACACAATTTTTTTCAGCATGCTGTTCATATTATTTCTTTTTTGATTTGAATTGTAAAAGCCATTTGAGTATCTCATCCACCACCGTGGTGTTAAGCGAATAGTAAATAAACTGGCCTTCTTTGACTGCCGTTACCAAATTGGCCTGCTTCAGCAGGTCAAGATGATGGGAGATACTGGGCCCGGATATACTGAACTGCTCCACTATTTCCCCGGCCGTCATATCCCTATGCTGCAGCAACTGCAGTATTTCACGCCGGGTCGGGTCGTTTAAAGCTTTGAAAACACTGTTCATAGGTCGTATTGGTAATTATATATTTAGACAAATATCTAAATGTTATCATATTTTCCAAAATTTATTTTTTTGAAGATGCCCTATCCGTTCAATTTCCTGATGACCGGTGCTTAAAAATGTTCAGGGGTTAAAAGTGATAACCTCTGTTAACAGCCATTAACAAGGTGCCCCGCTAATCTCCAGAGAAGTCCATTGGACATAATTGGCTTGCGCCGGGCTGTAACCCGTTCTACCTTTGAATCGTCATACTGATCCATCAACAAAAAATAAAACCATTAAAATAGAGATATGAAAAAGATGATGTTAACACTGGCAATCGTAATCGGCAGTATAGGCGCTGCTTTTGCCGGCTCTGCCTCCGTCAATCTGCCAGCAACCGGAACAGCAGGCGAAGAAGAAGTAAATGCCAGGGTGCTGAATGCATTTAATAGCGAATTCAAAGCAGCAAAAGATATAAAATGGACGGTCGCCCAAAATTATTTTTTAGCCTCCTTTGTGTATAATGACCAGCATATATCTGCTTATTACAGCACAGAAGGAGAACTGATGGGTATGACCCGTTATATCAGCCCGGCCAATCTTCCGCTGGCTTTGCAAAGCGACCTGAAGAAAAATTACAGCGGCTACTGGGTCAGCGACCTGTTTGAGGTGGCCAATAACGATGGTACCGCTTACTATATCACCGTGGAAGATGCCGAAACAAAGATTGTGTTAAAAGCGACAAATGGAAAAAGCTGGAACAGCTACAAGAAAGTGAAGAAAGCATAATTATCCGACTCAGCATAAATCAACAGGTGTAACTAGATTTTGGTGTGTGGTAAAACAAGCCCTGATATTGCCGGTGGCGGCAGTCAGGGTTTTGTATTTGTGTAAGCTGTATTTTTGCATTCCGCATTGACTTTTATTATTGCATCTGAATGCGGTCTTTTAATTTTTATGCATGAACAAAGGACCCGTTTCACAATTTATCCGGCACCACTACCGTCATTTCAATGCTGCTGCGCTGATGGATGCGGCCAAAGGCTACGAACAGCATTTGCTGGAAGGCGGCAAAATGATGATTACGCTGGCCGGCGCTATGAGTACCGGTGAATTGGGTATCTCACTGGCCGAAATGATACGGCAAGGGAAAGTGGACATCATCAGCTGCACCGGCGCCAACCTGGAAGAGGATGTGATGAACTTAGTAGCGCATTCGCACTACAAAAGGATTCCCAACTACCGTGACCTGACCCCGCAGGAAGAATGGGCCCTGCTGGAAAACCATTTCAACCGGGTAACGGATACCTGCATCCCGGAAGAGGAAGCATTCAGAAGATTGCAAAAACACCTGGTGAAACAATGGAAAGATGCTGAAACAAAAGGTGAAAGATATTTCCCGCATGAATTTTTATATAAAACTGTTCTCAGCGGAGAACTGAAGCAGTATTATGAAATTGATCCGAAGGACAGCTGGGTCGTGGCGGCGGCAGAAAAAAATATTCCTATCATGGTGCCCGGCTGGGAAGACAGTACCACCGGAAACATCTTTGCCAGTTATGTGGTAAAAGGCGAACTGAAAGCAGGCACTGTAAAAAACGGTATTGAATACATGGTGTGGCTTACTGAGTGGTACCGCAACAATTCTTCTGGAAAGGGAATAGGATTTTTTCAGATCGGAGGTGGCATTGCCGGCGACTTCCCGATTTGCGTGGTGCCAATGATGTACCAGGACCTGGAATGGCATGATGTGCCTTTCTGGAGTTATTTCTGCCAGATCAGCGATTCCACCACTTCCTACGGCTCTTATTCCGGCGCTGTGCCGAATGAAAAAATTACATGGGGTAAACTGGATGTGAAAACACCCAAGTATATTGTAGAGAGTGATGCTACTATAGTGGCGCCGCTGATCTTTGCCTGGGTACTTGGTTTATAAACTTTATGAACATGAACACAACTCTTGAAGAATTATATCTGGAGGCTGAAACGGATATCAAGAATAATAATTATGTAGATGCCTTCAGAAAGTACGAAACAATACTTTTAGAAGAGCCTGGCAATGGCCCTACGCTTAATTCGCTGGGCTGGTTGTATAAAACACAGCTTGAGGATTTTCAGAAAGCAGAATCCTATTACCTGGCAAGCATCAAATACAGCCCTTTTTACCCCCATGCCTATATTAATTACGCAACCCTGTTAACAGATATGGAAAGGTTTGAAGAGCTAGCCATCCATCTGCAAAAATGTTTTGAAATTCCTACAATTGAAAAATCATGGATATACCTCAAATTTGGCTTCATGGAAGAATTGAAACTGAATTTCAGGGCGGCAGTAACTTATTATGAAAGGGCGGCATTGATTACACTGGATGACGATAAGGTTAAAGAATATAACGAACACATTCAACGCTGCAACGCAAAAATTGATTTGTCAAAGAAGCATGCCGACTGGCTGGAAAAAATAAAATAGCCCAAACTCCGTATTGGCCGGGTGGATGAATTACAAGGTTTTTTTCGTGTCTTCCCAGGCTTTAGCCGGTTTTAATGCCTGAGCCAGGTAAACAATGATCACAATTTTTGATTATAATTCCTTTGTAAGCAGCTTCTGGCCCATTAATGATAATTCCGGCAATCCAGTAATGAATAAATAAAATAAGCCCAATGATAATTGCCGAATAGGGTTTATGTTTTGTTCAGAACCCAAGGGCAACAAAGATCCCTACTTCAATGGCTATGATGCCAATCATCAAAGGTGTTCATTTCAGCCCGCTCATGGATACGGCAAGTATCTCACCAAGTAGCAACAGGCCGGCGGTAACAAACTGGGCGTTTCTGGCTTTTTTAATACCGCCTTCATAGCTTTGGATTTCCAGTTTATTTATCCCGTCATAATAATCGGCAATCTCATTTTCACGGGGCGTTTCCGGTGAGAGGTTGCTATGCGTTTCTGGCATGGCAATTTTTCTTTCTAAGGGGGAAAAAAAACTCTGCCGGCTGATATCCAAACAGAGTTAGTATATATAAAAAGGGATGGATTAAAGGTGGCGTTGTTTTCAGCGGATTAAAAACGGCGGTCTCTGCGGTCTTCGCGGCGGTCGCGGATGTCTTCCCTCCTGTCCCTTACATCTTCCCTCCTGTCCCTTACATCTTCACGCCGGTCGCGGATGTCTTCCAACCTGTCAAGTACTCCGCCCTGATGCATTGCATCCCGGCGGTCTTCACGGCGATCGCGGATGTCCTCCCTTCTGTCCCTTACATCTTCGCGGCGGTCCCTCACATCTTCACGCCGGTCACGGATATCTTCAGTCCTGTCACGAACACCATAACGGCGCTGGGCATCAACGGTATTATCAATGGAAAAGGCGATGAAAAATAATCCTGTTAAAGCAAAGGCTTTTACGATTTGTTTAGTTTTCATATTGAGTTTTTTACGGGTTTTAAAATCAGGTTCAGGAAAATAGACCGGGCATTACCGGTTTGGTTTAATTCTACTTCACTAATCCGGATAGTTCCGGGAAAAATCGAAAGACCGGGGCTAGTGGCTAACCCGCTTTCGCCAAGGCTACAGCAGGCAAGCAAAAGATGTTACCTAAAAAGAGGGATTTAAACAATGAGCGGCTGAGGGGCTGAGTTACACAGAGAAAATCAGAGTGGATATCAATACCCTGTGCCTGCCTGTCCGGTAAGCAGGATTCTCCGTTGGCCGTACTATCTGCCTGCCTGCCGGTCCGAAAGACTCCTTTGGAGCAGGCAGGTTGAAAATAATTTTGAAACGGGTTTCTGTATAAAGATCATCTTGGAGGCATATTCAGCGGAATATCCCGCTTCAGCATTTTATCCCGGTTAGCCATATCCCAAGCAGTGTAAAACACCAACTGTGTCCGACGGGCATATACATCATAGTTGATCTTATCCGGGGTATCGGTCGGCCGGTGATAGTCTTTATGCACCCCGTTGAAATAAAAAAGGATAGGCACACCCTTGTCCGCAAAATTGTAATGATCGCTGCGGTAATAAAAACGGTTGGGGTCTTTGGGATCGTTGTATTTGTAGTCGAGTTTCAATTGGGTGTATTCTTTGTTGGATTTTTCACTGATGGGGCGCAGGTCGCTGCTCAGTTTGTCATCACCGATCACATATACATAGTTCAGAGAATCGGGGCTGCCTTTCTTTGTGGTATCGGTGGCGCTTTTGAGATAATCATTGCCTATCCGGCCAATCATATCAATGTTCAGGTTCACCGTTGTTTTGTCCAGCGGGTACAACGGGTTTTCTACATAGAACTTGCTGCCCCAGAGCCCCATTTCTTCACCGCTTACGGTCATAAAAATGATGCTGCGCCTCGGGCCTTTGCCGCTTTTCCAGGCCTTGGTAAAGGCTTCGGCAATTTCCATCACGGCACAAGTGCCGCTGCCATCATCATCGGCGCCGTAGTAAATAACCGAATCGCCCCGCTTGCCAATATGATCCATGTGGGCGGTGATGATGACATACTCATCTTTTAGATCGGTGCCGGGAAGAACAGCCACCACATTGCTTGTTTGTGTTTTGAACCTTGCTTCCGAATAATTCAGGGCAACGGGTTTATTAACGACTTGTGTGGTTAATAAATGACCGGTTTTCATTTTTACTTTGACCTCATTCAGCATAGCTTCGCCCAGCAGGGCGGCAGCCAGTGTGTCTGAAACAATATATAGATTGATGGAATTCTTTTCGCCCGTTATTCCAAATTCAGGATAAAAAGGGGTCCTTGAATTTTTTCTTTCCAGGTTGTATTTCGGGAAACTGGCCTGAAGGACCAATACTGCAGACGCCCCGTTTTTCACAGCAGCCTTCAGCTTCAGCGTGGTATTAAAGCTCCAGTTTGATTTTTTGGAAGTGCCAGTAACGATATATGCCGTATCATTTTTGCGAGGCTCGCCTTCCACTATAAAAACAATCTTTCCCTGCACATTCGTAGTTTTATAATCGCTGTAAGCCGGGTCGTCAATACCATACCCGAGGAAAACAATTTCATTGCTGTTCACTGCCTGGGTGACTGACTGCCGGGGACTAATTGTAAAATGTCGTCCCTGCAAAAAATCTATATCATTTACCCGTATGCTGGTCTGTTCAATGGAATCCTGCCAGAGCGGATAATAATATTGGTAGCTCCCTTTGTTGCCGGGTGTTAGCCCCAGGCTGCTGAAATGATTCTCAATATACATTGCAGCTTTTTCAAGCTCCCTTGTGCCGGTGCCGCGGCCCCCCATATCCGGGGAAGCTATAATGTACAAGTGCCTTTTCAAATCATCGCTGCTGATGGTGCTGCCATAAGGTTCCGCTGAATTTTTAGGTTGTGCTGCTGCTGAAAGGGTAAAGAGCAGCAGTAAAGCGGTTATACTGTTCTTCATGCTGATAATTGTTTTGATAAAACGGATAACCCCAAACATACTTAAAAAAGGGCTGGTATATGCAAAATAGTATGAGTGGCCGAAAGGGTTCAGGCGCAGGCAATTTTTGCTACCCGGCGTTGATGCCGGCCCCCTTCAAAGTCGGTGGTCATAAAAAGGGCCACCATTTTTTCCGCATCGCCTTCCCTTACAAAGCGGGCCGGAATGCAGATGATGTTTGCATTGTTATGCTCTCTTGCAAGCTGGGCCAGTTCTTCGCCCCAGCAGATGGCCGCACGGACGCCCTGGTGCTTATTGGCAGTGATGGCCACTCCATTGGCGCTGCCACAAAGTAAAATACCAAACGATGCTTCACCATTCTCCACGGCGCCGGCAACAGGATGTGCAAAATCGGGATAGTCCACCGAGTCCTTGCTATGTGTGCCGAAATCGGTAAATGGAAACCCTTTACCTTCCAGGAAGGAGATCAGGTCTTCTTTATAATCATATCCAGCATGGTCGCTGCCGATGGCAATGGGCTTGCTGAGGTCAAAGGGAGAATGCATAATATTGTCTTTAGTCGTGAGTCAATGGTCAATAGTAAGAGAAACTCTGTAAAGTTAAGAAAGTCCCCGACTAACGACTACTGGCTGTATCAACTCCATTCCTTCATTTGTTTCTCCTGCTTTTTATTGATTCGGGCAGCGATTGCAATACCGGCCTCATACAAAAGATAGAGAGGAATAGTGACGATACCGAGGCTAAACGGATCAGTAGTAGGGGTAATGATAGCCGCAGCAATAAGTATGACCACCAATGCATGACGGCGGTATTTGCGCAGGAATTTTGCAGTGATGATGCCCACCTTGGCCAGCACCATGATCAGCAGCGGCATCTGGAAAAGCACACCAATGCCGACCGTGGTATAAATGAGATTTTCAAGATAATCCGAAAAGTTGGGAAACACCACCACTTTATCGCTGAGGGTATAATTGAAATAAAAGTTGATCATGAAAGGAGTGAGCACAAAGTATCCGAAGAAAACACCTGCAAAAAACAAAAGAGACACCCAGAATACAACACCCCTTGTTTTTTTTCTTTCTTTTTCAGTAAGGGCCGGTTTCACAAATTTCCAGAACTCCCAGAACACATAGGGGAATGCCACAATCAGCCCGCCCATAAACGCTATAGTGAAAGAGGAAATGAACTGCCCCGTCATCGTATTGCTCTGGAATTTTGCATCCACTCCGTTCAGGCAAAGGCCATCGCCCAGGCCCACCCAATGGCTCAGGTTGCAAAACCATTTATAAGAGATAAAATTTTTATCCGTCGGTGCAAAAAGTATGTCATTAACGATATTGCGGATAAAAATAAAAACAACAACCGCCCCGGTGAGAATGGCTATCACCGAACGGATGATATGCCAGCGCAGCTCTTCCAGGTGGTCAATGAAGGACATATCGCCGCCGCCTTCATTTTTTTTCCGTTTGTCTAAAAAATCAAATAATGCCATTGTGAGTTGAGTAGATGGACAAAGATAAGCGGGCAGGGGATTAGTTAATTGGCTAACTGGTTAATTGCGAATTAGTCCTTTAGTTCGATCAGTCTTCCTGTTTACGGCGTTTTAGATAGGCAATGTATGCATTCAATTTGTACAACAGGTGCTGTTGTTTTTCCTTTAATTCATTAAACAGGTGTTTTTTGATATAGTTTTCATCCAAAGCACTGGACAGGTGATCGTATGTTTCAAGTAAGGAACCTCTGGCTATCCTGCAAAACTGAATGGCTTCCTGGTAGTGGTACCTGCCATAACCCTCAGCGATATTACAGTAATTGACCTGGCGCTGTCCTTTACCGGGGCTGTTAAAAGGAATTTTTCATCTTTCGGAAAAGTATTTGCAGTTTTAACTACCTGCTTTCTGAATTCTTTTGCCAGCAGATATACTTCTATAGTATCTAATGTTTGCATTTTCGGGTACGTTTAGAAACTTCTGTTTAAGACCTAATTTACCAATCTCTAATTAACCATTTACTTCAGTTTTTTCATTTTCACAGTCTCAATCCGGGTATCGCTTACGTTGATGATGTCAAACTCGTAGTCGTCAATGATAATGCGTTCTTTCTGGCGGGGAATTTTTTCATGGTAATTGATGATATAGCCGGAGAGGGTCTCGGATTCTTCTTCGCCGAATTTAAATCCGTATTTTTCTTCCAGGTAGTCCAGTTCCAGGCGGCCGGAAAACATAAACTCATTCTCCGCCAGTTGCTTCTCCACAAACTCTTCGGTATCGTATTCATCCTGTATCTCGCCAAAGAGTTCTTCCAGTACATCTTCCATGGTAATGATGCCGGCAGTGCCGCCAAACTCATCCACCACCCAGGCAATGCTTTTCCGCTCCCGGGAAAATTTGCTGATCAGGTCAGAGGCGCTCATGCTCTCCGGCACAGCGGGAATCGGCAGCAGCACGGCTTCGAGGCTTTCGGGTTGCCTGAACATGTCAAGCTGATGCACATAACCGGTGATGTGGTCAATATTATTTTCATACACCACTAATTTGCTCAGCTTGGTTTCCATGAATTTTTGCTTCAGTTCTTCAATGGAAGCCCGGCTTTCTATCCCAATGATCTCTTTTCTCGGCACCAGGCATTGCCTGATCTTTACCCGGTGCAGCTCCTGTGCATTTTCCAGCAGCTGGGTGTTGCGTTCCTGCCGCTCTTCATCTTCCCGGGGCTGAAACAGGTTTTTCAGGTCGCTGCGGTTAATGGGTTCTTTATTTTTATCCAGCCGAATATTGAATACATATTTTAACAACCATTCCGATAAATCGATCAGCCCCGAGGCAACAGGGGCAAACATCCGGTAGAAAAAATCCGACACATACGTCAGCCGCACCAGTAATTTGTTACAATGGGCACGGAAAAAAGCACGGGGGATGAACTCGGCCAGTACCAGTACCACAAAAGTAGCCAGCGCTATTTCCGCCACCAGGCGCACATAGGTGAGGTGCAAACCGATATAGTCCCAAACCGGGCTCATCACGGTACTGATCTGCAAGGAAAAGAAAACCAGGAAAATATTGAAACCAATCATGGTGGTGCCGAGGAACCTGGCGGGTGACTCAATGAATCTTGTCAGTATATGCATGGAAGCGCCGCCCTGTTTTTTTTTGATCTCCAGGCTCAGCCGGTTGGCGCTGTAAAAAGCCATTTCAATGCCCGCAAAAAAAGCCATGAGGAGAAGAGTAAGCACAAAGAACAGTATCGAATTCACGGAGATCATGGGGCGAAGATACCCCCAACCCACTAAAGAGAGCTTGCCTACAACCCGGAAAATTTGAAGAATCATTTCTTTTAGTAAAACCCCGGAGAGTTTTTCCAGAACCAGGGGGTATAAAGATTTTCGATTGGAAAGAGGGTTTACAATTTGAGGAATAATCACAAATCCCCGCTAGGGGGGGTGGGGGGGCTCAGGAAATGCTTTACAATATCTTCCGCTTCTTTACAGGCCCTTTCGAGCTGGTCGTTGATGATGATGTGGTCAAACCGGTCTTTAAAGGTCATTTCGTAGGAGGCTTTGCTGATGCGTGACTTCAGCGATTCGGGGGTTTCGGTGCCCCGGGCTTTCAGCCTGCGTTCCAGTTCTTCTATCGAAGGGGGGTCTATGAAGAGTGACAGCGACTGTTTGTGGTATTGCGCCTGCACATTGATACCGCCCTTTACATCCACATCCAGCAGCGGCGCTTTACCCAGATCCCAGATGCGCCGGAGTTCACTTTTCAATGTGCCGTAGTATTTGCCGGCATATACCATTTCCCATTCTACAAACTCTTGGTGGTTGATGCGGTCCCTGAACTCATCGGCGCTGATGAAATAATAATCCACCCCGTCTTTTTCATGATGGCGGGGCTGGCGGGTGGCGCAGGAAATGGAAAAGGTTAGCTGGTCCGGCAGTGTTTTCAGCAAGTGCCGGGTTACCGATGTTTTACCGGCGCCGGAAGGGGCGGCAATGATGATGATCTTGTTTGCGGTAGCCATGGATGAAAATGGGCAAATGTAATTGAAAAATGTGCAAACTTAACTGCAGGAGTTTTTTAAGCTGTAGGATTTTTAGGGGGATTTTTTTACGCCATAGTTGGTGTTCGGCATGAGTTCACATACAGCTCTGATTCGCATCACCAACAACCGAAGTCGACAGATTCGTGTTGTTGGTGAGGATTCCTAAACCAGCAGGAATCTGTTTTTTTGGACACCAACAACGAAGTAACGGCAAAGATCTATTTGATTTTTCTCTGCAGCAACTCCTTCACCCCACCAAACCATTCTGTTTTTAAAATGCTGAGAACAATACTGTCACGGCGTCCGCCGCTGGCTGTGGGGAGGTGGTTGCGGAGTATGCCTTCTTCCACGCAGCCGATGGCTTTCATGGCGGCAATGCTGCAGGCATTGTTGGCATCGGCCCGGAATTCTAATCTTTCAAGCCCCCATTCTTCAAACACATAAGTGAGCAGTAAGAGTTTGCAATGCCGGTTCAGCCCGGTGCGCTGAAAATCTTTCCCGTACCAGGTATAGCCAAGCTGGGCGGTCAAATAAGATGGCTGTATATCATAGAACCTTGTGCTGCCGGCATAGCGGTTGGGTTTTTTGTCAAAAACAATAAAGGGGTATTCTTTTTTATTGTAAAGATTTTTTATGGCCGTGTCAATATAGTTGCGAAGGTTTTCTTTTCCGGCGGCCGTTACCAGCCCGTATGTCCATATTTCAGGTTCGTTGAGTGAAAAAGGGAGCAGGTGCTCAAAGTCATCCTCCTGTATTGCCCGAAGCAGAACCCTTTGATCTTCTAAGACGGGTTTGCTTTCGAAAATATCTATTATCATCGTTTTTATTTTACTACAGAGAACACTGATTTTTTTCACAGAGAATACAAAGACCAAATGAAAAACGCTGTGCTCTCTGCGTGGTATTCCCTTCGTGGCCTCTGTGGCAAAAAGAACCAGCACTCTCACGCCGGCACAGATTTTTGATAAAGATAAGGGGGGTTCTATTTACCCCTTCTCTTTCCCCATTCCATCAGCAGATAGATCAACAGCCCGGCGGCAAGGGCGATCCCAATATCCCGCAGTTCTTTTAGTTTGGTGCTGCTGAGCAGCCAAAGCGTTACAAAAATGCCCCCGGCAGCAATGAATTGTCCGTATTTAATTTTATAAAAACCCGACCGCCCCGGATTTTTCCGGCGCAGTATGATCAGGGTGGCGCAAACAATGCCATAGATCATCACCCGGGTGATGGCGCTGAGCGATGCGGCCGATAAAAAAGAATAGTTGAGCGAAACGGCAATGGTAATACTCATAAACAGCAGCAGCGACCAGGTGGGTGTTTTGTATTTGGGGTGGATGAAAGAGAACAACTGCGGGAATTGTTTTTCCTGGCTGAAAGCGAAGGGCAGCCTTGAGCCCACCAGCATGATGGCATTGAGTGTGCCGGAGACAGAAATAACAGCGCCGGCAGCAATGATGGCGGCGCCGGTTTTGCCCATGAACAGATCTGCCGCATCCGCCAATGGTTTTTCGGTGGTTGCCAGCGAAGGCAGTGTTCCTATACTTACTATTTGTATGAGGATATAGATAATGGCAATGACAAGGGTGGCCAGCAATAAGGCGAAGGGCAGATTTTTTTCAGGATTCTTTACCTCACCACTGTTGACCAGCACCGATTCAAACCCGCCGAATGCAAAGACCAGTAGCAGCACGGTGGATGAAAAGGAAGTAAAATCCGGCGCCTCCTGCAGTTCGTAGCTACCCGGTTGAATAAAGAAAAATCCAACCCCGATAAAAAGCAATAAGGGCAATAGCTTGCCGAATGTCAGGAAATTATTGATACGGGTGCTGTTCTTTACGCCGGTGTGATTGATACCGGCAAGGAACAGGGTGAGTGATACGATTATAATTGTACCGGCCACAGGTCTCTTGAACCAGGACGAAAAAACAGAGAGATAGGTCACCAGCAGGTTGATCAGCGCCGCATAAGTGATGAACCGGGTGACGAGCAATAACCAGCCCGTGAGAAAAGCCGGCAATGGCCCGAAGGAAGACAGCGCATAGAGATAAGGCCCTCCTGTTTTATTGAAGCGGCTGCTGACTTCTGCAAAGCAAAGAATGATCACAAACACCGCTACCGCACAAACGAGGAATGCGGCAATGCTATAGACACCCGTTTCTTTGAAAGCTTTGGCAGGCAATCCAAAAATACCCGAACCGATAACACCGTTGATGATCAACAGTACCATGGCCCATTTGCTGATACTCCGGTTTAGCATTGGGAAAAGATAGGGAATAAATCAGGGGAGATCAGCATCAACCTTCAATTCTTTTAATATCAGCCCCCAACATTCTTAACCTGCCATCAATATCCTGGTAGCCTCTGTCAATCTGTTCTATGTTCTGGATAATACTTTTGCCTTCGGCGCTCAGCGCAGCAATCAGCAACGCTACGCCTGCTCGGATGTCGGGACTGCTCATGCTGATACCACGCAATGCCTGCTCTCTTTCCAACCCGATCACTACCGCACGGTGCGGATCGCAGAGAACGATTCTTGCGCCCATATCAATCAGCTTATCTACAAAGAACAAACGGCTCTCAAACATTTTCTGGTGAACGAGTAAGGAGCCTTTGGCCTGAACAGCGGTCACCAAAACAATACTTAGTAAATCAGGTGTAAAACCTGGCCAGGGATGATCGTAAATGGTCATGACCGAACCATCTAAAAATGTTTGTATCTCATAACTCTCCTGTGCCGGTATATGAATGTCATCGCCGTTACAATTCATTTGTATGCCCAGCTGTCGGAATTTTTCCGGGATGATGCCGAGGTGCTCAATACCGGCGCATTTGATGGTAATGTCGCTCTGTGTCATGGCTGCAAGCCCGATGAATGAGCCCACTTCAATCATATCCGGCAGCATACGGTGAGTGGTGCCGCCGAGGTAATCTATCCCATCAATGGTGAGCATATTGCTGCCAATGCCGCTAATCTTTGCGCCCATGCTGTTGAGCATTTTGCAGAGCTGCTGGATATAGGGCTCACAGGCCGCATTGTAAATGGTAGTGATGCCTTTCGCCATCACGGCAGCCATTACAATATTGGCGGTACCGGTTACAGAGGGTTCGTCTAACAATAGCGAAGCGCCTTTTAGTAGCGGGGCGTCCAGGTGAAAGAAACCATCTTCCTCATGATAAATAAAAGAAGCGCCGAGTTTTTCAAAGCCAATGATATGGGTGTCCAGTCTTCTTCTCCCTATTTTATCGCCACCGGGTTTGGGGATAAAGGCTTTTTTAAAACGTCCGAGCATGGGACCCGCCAGCATTACCGAACCTCTTAGCTTCCCGCTTTTCTTTTTATAGGCTTCGCTGTGCAGGTAATCAATATTTATATCAACGGCCTGAAAGCTGCAGGTATCCCGGCTGGTACGTTCCAATTTTACATTCATCTCGCCCAGCAGTTCTATCAGCAGGTTTACATCAATGATGTCCGGAATATTGCTGATAGTAACTTTCTCCGGTGTCAGCAATACGGCGCTGATGATCTGCAGCGCCTCGTTTTTTGAGCCCTGCGGAGTGATCTCACCGTTCAGTTTTTTACCGCCTCGTACTTCAAAGGAATGCATGGTGGTTAATTGGTTTTTTGGGATTAGTTTATTGGGCTAAAGACCGAAATCATAATTGTCCTGCAAAGTAAGTACAAAGAGCACACTGAGATTAAACAGAAATGGTCAATCAGGAGACCCAATTAACCATTTACCTAAAAACTATTAAACTAATCGGCTAATACCTCTTCTTCTTAAATCCGCCGCCACTACCTCTGTTATCTCTCCGGTCGTTGCGGCCGCCACCGCCGCCCCGCTGCTGAAACTTGCCGCCACCCCGCTTGCCATAGCCGCCGCGGTTATCCCTTCCTTCCTGCTGCGGACGGAATGCTTTTACAAAAGGAGTGTTGGTGAAAGTGAGCTGCCCATCTGTGATGCTGGTAAGTTCGCTTTGTATGGCATCATCATGCACCAGTTCCTTGTGCCAGTTGTTGTAGGCCAGTTTCATGTAATAGGCAATGGCATTGGCGAAGCCCAGTCTTTTTTCGGGGTTTTCCTCTTTCAAAGCCTTATTGATGATAACTTCCAGGTTTTTGCCGAGGTGCGAAAACTTCGGATACCGTTTGGGATAAGGAAGCGGTTTGGGTTTTGCCTTCAGGGTTTCCCTGGTGGGGATGGAGTAGGGCGATTTCACATCGAGGTTAAAATCGGCAATCAGGAAAAGATGATCCCAGAGTTTATGACGGAAATCCTCCACATTTTTCAGGTGAGGGTTCAGAAAGCCCATCAGTTCGATGGCAGCCTGGGCATTGCGCTGGCGGCGTTCAGGGTCGTCAATGGTAAGGATATGCTCCACCATTTTCTGCACATGGCGGCCATATTCCCTCATCGTCAGGTGGTTTCTTGTCGTGTTGTACTCCATATTTTCTATATGCATTGTGGCAAATGTAATTAAAGAAGTTGGAAGTTGGGAGTCGGGGAATTAGGACAGTTTTGAAAGATAAGAGAGTCTTCGAAAAATGAAGCCGGGGGATTATCCGCCTTCGCTGAAACTACGGCGGATAAAAAAGAAAGGGGCCCCGAACCAAGGCCCCTTTTACAAGCCACCATCCTCTTCCACCTAAGAGGTCATTGAAAGAAAAGTTGATTGACACAGTACAGATGGCTCGTTACTATTCTGAACCCCAACCAGTACAACCGTCTCGGTAACGTAACTGTCTGACCTTTTTTTGCTTTCTTCCGGCTGAATAAACCTTAATATGATTATCAGATGCGGCTAATAATTGTTTACCTCCCCGCACCCCTGTTTTAAGAACTGAATAATTAATGGTTAGACTATGAGCAAATTTGATACCAACCCTTCCGGAATAGGAAGAATTATTCCAGTTGCCGCCAATAAAAAGAGGAGTTTTTGTCTTTTTTTGTGCGGAGGAAGTATGATTCATTAAAGGCGAAGTGTACAGTTTATTCATAAGCCAATGTTTCGCTCATCAATGGAGAATAAAAATAGTCAACCCCCCGGTTGCTGTCAATTGTACTATTGCTCCGTTTTTTCAACCGTATCTGATGCATATCCACAGAAAATATTCCTGAACATTTGTGCAGAGAAATAGTAGTAAATAAAGCTGAGGGAAAACCATTACAGCTTTACAAAATACAACACGTTCCAAAGGCATTTTACGGCGTAGATGATACATCCTTCTGATACCTTTGTCCGCAGTAATGACCATTGCTGTTAATACGAGGTTGCTGCTCAGCGGCTATCCGGAGGGGTATGGTGCTTTTATTTACGAAACATTCAGCCGGATTACCCAAAAGCATACGGAGCACCGGTTTATTTTTATTTTCGACCGGCCATATGATAAAAAATTTGTGTTTGGCCCGAACGTAACACCGGTTGTTACCGGTCCGCCGGCCCGTCATCCGCTGCTCTGGAAATTCTGGTACGCTGTAAGGGTGCCGGCTGTTCTTAAGAAATACAAAGCTGATGTTTTTGTTTCACCGGATGGCTTTTGCTCCCTGGCTACCAAAGTACCGCAGTGCCTGGTAGTGCATGACCTAGCCTTCCTGCATCATCCTTCTCTTGTTAATTCATCGCATCTGTGGTTTCATAAAAGATATACCGGGAAATTCCTGGAGAAAGCTAAATCAGTTGCCACTGTTTCTGCTTTTTCCAAAGCAGGTATTCTCAGCCATTATAAAACGGGGGAAGACAAAATCACTGTGGTGTACAGTGCGGCGAAAGAAATTTTTCAGCCGCTGGAACAGGAAGAAAAATCTGAAGTAAAAAACAAATACGCAGCCGGCAAAGAATATTTTGTTTATACCGGGGTCATCCATCCGGGAAAAGACCTGCTCAACCTGCTGAAAGCATTTTCAGTTTTCAAAAAACATCAGCAGTCCGGAATGAAATTAGTATTGGCAGGAAGACTGGCCCCGAAATACCAATTGTTCACCGAAAGCCTGAAAAGCTACAAGTACCGGGACGATGTGGTACTGGCGGGTGATGCGGAAGAAAAAGAACTGGTAAAAATCATGGGCGCTGCGTATGCGCTGGTATATCCCATGCAGTATGAGGGATTCGGTATTCCTGTACTTGAAGCCATGCAGTGCCGGGTGCCTGTAGTAGCAGTTGCCGGTTCATCCATACAGGAAATTGCCGGTGATGCCGTATGGTATGCAGATGCCTCCGGCCACCTGTCCATTGCAGACAATATGATGCGGATGTACAAAGATGAAAACGGGAGAAATCAGCTGATTGAAAAAGGAAATGAAGTAGTAAAAAAATACAGTTGGGATAATACTGCTGAGCTGCTCTGGAAGAGTATATTGAAGGCCGCCGGTTGATTTGAGTTATTGCATATTTTGTAGTCCTGATTCATCAGGATGAAGTAGTACCTTTGCCAGCCTTAACAGGGATTATGAATAAATCAAGTATTATCATTGATGTTATGACCGATGAGAACCGGGTGCCGGACAGTATTCACTGGAGGGCCACGGACACTTCAGCTGACAATGCACAGAAAGCCAGGGCCATGATGCTCTCCTTCTGGGATGGCGCTGAAAAAGCAGCGCTGCGCATTGACCTGTGGACCAAAGACATGATGGTGGATGAAATGGCCGATTTTTTTTACCAGACCCTGATGACGATGGCCGATACCTATGGCCGGGCCACCCAATACAGCGAACAGGTGGAAGAAATGAAAACTTTTGCCAAAGCATTCTATGAAAAATTCAGGGCAAAGCAATTAAAGGAGAATAAAGCGGACTGAGGAAAAGTCTGGAATCTTTAGTCAGGAAATTTCCAGTTCGAAGATTTTTTTTGATTTGCAAATAACTAAAAACTACAAACTTTCTCTATGACCCTCGAACAAAAAATAATGACCGATCTGAAAGCCGCCATGCTGGCCAAAGATGAAGCAGCGCTGAGAAGCCTGCGTGCAGTGAAGGCTGCAATCCTGCTTGCAAAAACTTCGGAAGGAGCCGCCGGCGAACTGAAAGAAGAAGATGAAATAAAACTGCTGCAAAAACTGGTGAAACAGCGAAAGGATTCACTGGAGATCTTTCAGCGGCAGAACCGGGCCGACCTGGCTAAAAAGGAAGAAGAGGAGATAGCAGTGATTGAAAAATTCCTTCCTGCACAAATGTCGCCGGAAGAACTCAAAGGCGAACTCGCAAAGATCATTGCGGCGGTTGGCGCCTCATCGCCTGCGGATATGGGCAAAGTGATGGGGACGGCAACAAAACAGCTTGCCGGTAAAGCGGACGGAAAAACAATTTCTGCACTGGTAAAAGAGCTCCTGGCGAAATAGGTTTTCCGGGGTTTAAGGATTCTTTATGAGAGATGTATTACAAACCTTAAACTTATAAACGTTAAACTTTAAACCTCTCCATGCTTCTTGACATCATCTTTGCTGTTTTGCTTGTACTGGCTGTACTAAAAGGTTATCAGCAGGGCATGGTGATTGGCCTGTTCTCCCTGGTTTCAATAATCATCGGGCTTGCTGCAGCGATGAAGCTTTCTGCAGTTGTGGCATCCTGGATTGGCAGCGCAGTGAAAGTGTCGGACGAATGGCTGCCCCTGATATCTTTTATTGTCGTGTTTATCGTGGTGGTATTGCTGATCCGCCTTGGTGCAAAAGCCATTGAAAGGACTTTTGAAGTAGCTATGCTGGGATGGGTGAACAAATCAGGAGGGGTGTTACTATATGCAGCTATTTACACCCTTGTGTTCAGCGTCCTGCTTTTTTATGCGGAGCAGATGCAGTTGCTGCAGCCGGAAACCATTCAAAAATCGGTCACTTACTCATACGTACATCCCTGGGGCCCGAAAGTCATCAATGGGTTTGGGTCATTCATTCCTTTGTTTAAAGATATGTTTGGGGAACTGGAAGAATTCTTTGGAAATATTTCAAAAGCTATTTAGCAATTTTTTTTTGGGGGGGGTAATATCAAGAAAGTACAATAAAGACACATTGTATAAAACTGCTATTTCGGAAAGGCGTTCAATATCAATTTTTGTTTTACCAGATTCCAATAAAGAATAGGCATTCTGGCTCATATGCAATTTTTTTGCTACCTCACTTTGACTATATCCCCGTTTTTTTTTCTAAGAAACTTTATTTTATCACAAACCTCCCTTCTCATAATACCATGGATTTCAAAATATGAAATTCTGATAGCTGTGGAAACAAAACAATACCTGTTAGTGGTATTTTCTATCAGAAAAACTGATAAAATAATAAGGAAAGCGGCTTGCTTCTTGAGACAGAGAAGGTGAGGAATTCAAATTTAATAAATCAAAATCATTTTTTATGAAAAAGACACTACAGTTTCCGGGAATGCTGTTATTACTTTTTTCAGCTTTGTTTATCGCCGGATGTAAAAAGGAAATAAATACTATACCGGGCCAAACAACTATAAACAACAACAATTCTAAAAAATCTGGTCCTGGAGCAGAACCCATGGGGCCTACCCGTCAGGTAATTGGAAGCGCTTTTGATAATACTGGCCGGTTAGAGGTAACAATTTGGGGAGAGTATGTGGATGGCAAATATCCTCATGCTGAAGTATCTGTTGATCCTGATTTTGTTATGATTGGAGGTGGTGCCAGAGTTTCAAATTTTAGTAATACAAACTCAGGCGTAAACGCATTACTTACATCAGCCTATCCAAAAGATGATGGAACCTTTTCAACTTTTGTAGCAGATTCAAAAGAGCACCTGATATTATATAATCACAGACTGTGGGTTTATGTAATTGGCCTTAAACTGTATGATTTTGCAGGACAACCAATTCCGTCAAGTTATACTAAAACCTTTATGAATATTACAAAGACTACTTCGGGTTTTGCCCCCCCCACCCAACAACTACCTCTTTTGCCCCCTCAGGAAATATTGTATTATCGGGAGGTGCAAAAGTAAACTGGCAGCAACCTGGAAACCTGTTAGTTCAATCAATGCCAACAGGGGTTGATGGATGGATTGCATCAAGCAAAGATCATTTACAAAGCTCAAGTGCTACAATAGAGTCATATGTTTTATCAATAAATCCATTTATCTCGCAATTCGGACAACTTCAAAAATCATCAAAAATTGGAACCAGTCCAACATATAATGGAGTTCAGGGTGATGTGCAAATTACAGCCATTGGCCCTGCCAATGAATGGCTTATGTCTGGTGTCGGAGGACACTCGACATATAACGGTGTAGGCAGAATGTTGTTTAGCCTTTATCCGACTTCGCCTACAACAGCAACAATCAAAGATAAGGATCACTCTCAGGTTGACAGCGGTACATTATGGGGTTACATGATTATGATTAAACCGCTATAGAATAAATAGAATATTTTTCTAAAGTTTGCTTCAGAAGCTATAAATATGAGATGCAGGATATGTCACAATGAGGATCGTAATAACGTATTTGACTTGAAAGAAATGATGTACGGTTTCCGGGATCAGTTTGAGTATTTTCAATGTTCTGCTTGTGAGTGCATTCAAATCGTTAATCCCCCGGCTGATATGGGCAAATATTACCCGGGGGATTATTATTCATATAAAACAGGCGGTGAGCCGATAAAAAGAAAGGGATTTTTTCAGCAGCTCCAGCGCCGCAGTATAGTCAACGGGAAAAAATCGTTGTTTGGGAAATTAATTACCTATAAATACAGGCACCCTGCATATTATGATATGCTGAAAAACCTGCGGTTGGCGAATACCTCGTCTCCTGTATTGGATATTGGCTCCGGTTCAGGTGAATTACTGAAAGATTTTTATAAAGTTGGGTACAATGATCTGACGGGGATTGATCCTTACATTGAAAAAAGATATTGTTTACAACAAGAGCCTGAGGATTGAAAAGAAAATCCTGTTTGAGGTCATTCGGCAATACGATGCCGTAATGCTGCACCACAGCCTGGAGCATATGGACAAGCAGCAGGAAGTGATGGAAAAACTTTATACGCTTTTGTCGCCTGAAGGGGTTTTGCTGATTCGCATACCCATTGTAAGCGGCCCGCTCATGAAAGAGTATGGCGGGAATGTGGTTTCGCTTGACCCGCCCCGGCACTTTTATATTCATTCTGCAAAGAGTATCAGGCTAATAGTTGAGCAAGCGGGGTTTAAAATTGATAAGGAAATTTACGATGCTCATGAGTTTTCATTCTGGGCTAGTGAACAATATAAAAAAGGTATCAACCTTCACAACCACCCCGAAAGCTACCTGGTGAAAAAAACTTTTTCGGATGAACAAATGGCAGAATGGCAAAAAAGTATTCAGAAATTGAACCAGTCAGGGCAAAGTGACTATATAGCCCTTTACCTGAAAAAGAAATAAGAACCGCTCTCTTTTCAAAAATATACACCTCGCCTTTTTTTCTGCCCTGTTTTCTACGATAAATAGCTGATTATTTGGCCTAAAACGACTATTTTAGCCTTCGAATCACCACCGGGTAGAAACAGAATTGACTGCCATGGAGTACGAAATAAAACAGCACGACAAATTCAAGTACATCGAAGAGGGTTCAGGCGAACCCCTGGTGCTGCTGCACGGGCTGTTCGGGGCGCTGAGCAATTTTAAAGACCTCATTGAATATTTCCGGCAGCATAATAAAGTAGTGGTGCCGCTGCTGCCGCTGCTGGAGATGGATATACTGCACACTTCGGTAGGCGGCCTGGCCAAGTATGTACAGAAATTTTTAGAAGCAAGAGAGTTAAAAGATGTGCATCTTTTGGGTAATTCGCTGGGCGGGCATGTGGCGCTGGTGAATACCTTAAAACATCCTGAGAGGGTGAAGTCCTTAATCCTGACCGGCAGTTCCGGTCTTTTTGAAAACGGTATGGGCGACAGCTATCCCAAGCGGGGCGACTATGAATACATCCGGAAAAAAACAGAACTGACTTTTTACGACCCCAAAACAGCCACCAAAGAACTGGTGGATGAGGTCTACAGCATCACCAACAACCGGATGAAAGCCATCAAAATCATTGCTCTTGCCAAAAGCGCCATCCGGAATAATCTGGGCGAGGAACTCAATCAAATCAGGCAACCTACGTTATTAGTGTGGGGAAACAACGATACCATCACCCCGCCGTTTGTAGCAAGAGAGTTCAATAAACTGATTCCGAACAGTGAGTTGTATTTTGTGGACAAGTGCGGTCATGCGCCGATGATGGAAGTGCCCGCTGAATTCAACGCCATTCTGCATAAGTTCCTGAAAAAGCTCAACGAACCTGCAACAGTTGGCTGAGGGTTCTTGTCTTTACATAAGTTTTACAGAAAGGATATTTAAACAAGTAAAGCCGCTATCCATGTTAATCCGTGAACTACTGTCTCAATCCCTCCCTTCCCTGCGCCTGCAGGACAAGGTGCACCAGGCCCTGCAACTGATGAATGACAACCATGTCACCCACCTGCCTATTACTGACAGCGACAAATACATCGGCATTGTAAGCGAAGAAGACCTGCTGCAGGCCGAGAATGATCACTTTACACTGGAGCAACTGGAGCAATCTTTTTTCAATGTATCGGTAAAAGAAGATGAGCACTTTCTGAAAGCCGTACAGACGGCTGCCGAAAATGGCTTAAGTGTGGTACCGGTGATAACTGAAGAAAATGAACTGGCGGGTACCGTAGCTTACACCGACCTGCTTCGCTATGCATCGGAATTTATGAGCCTGAATGAACCCGGCGGACTGATAGTGCTGGAGATTGCCAGCAACCAGTATTCGTTCAATGAAATAAGCAAGCTGGTGGAAACAAATGACGCACAAATCACCCAGCTCAATACTTCCAACGATGCTGAAACGGGTATGATGCAGGTAACCATCCGCATCAACAAACCTGAGATATCTGATATCATTGCCACCTTCCAGCGCTATGAGTACAATGTAAAATACTCCTTTGGCGAAGAGCAATATGCCAATGAACTGCGCAGCAACTACGATAACCTGATGAACTTCCTGAAGATGGGTTAGTGTATTTACTGTCACCACTTTGACAAATTCCGGTTAATTTAGACCTCACCTTTACAGGATGCTGCGGATAAGAAAATACAACTGGCTGATTTTTTTTTGTTTGTGTTGGCTCCGCTTGCCGGCACAGATGCCTGATGCTGCACAGCTAGCAATAGAGGATGCTACCGGTTACTATACCATCGGCAACATTATTATCACCGGGAATAAAAAAACCAGGAAAGAGATCATTGAAAGAGAACTGACCTTTAAAAGGGAGGAGCAGATTACCCCTGATGACCTGGTGAGGAAAATGGAAACCGGGCGGCAACAACTGATGAACACCGCTCTTTTTAGTCATGTAATGATAGCAGCAAAAGATTTTGACGGCAACCGGGTGAATATATTGGTAGAAGTAAAAGAAAGATGGTACCTGTTCCCGGTTCCGTACTTTAAACCGGTGGACAGAAACCTGAACCAGTGGCTGGTGGAGCGGGGTGGCAGCCTGAGCCGGGTAAACTATGGCGCCAAACTTTCTTACAATAATGCTACAGGCAGGAATGATAAATTCCGCCTCTGGCTGATCAATGGTTACAGCAAACAAATTTCCTTCAGCTACCTCCGTCCTTATATTGACAAAAACCTGAAATGGGGCCTGGCCAGTTCCTTTGTCTGGGGAAAAAACCGGGAGATCAACTACAATACCGTGAATGACAAGCAGGTTTTCCTGAAAGACCCTGGCAGATATGTACGCCGGTTCATGAATGGCCATATGGCTGTTTCATTCAGACCGGCCATCCGTACAAAACACAGTTTCGGGATCGGCTTTTCATCAGAAGAAGTGAACGACACCATTGTGGCGCTGAACCCTTCTTATTTTGAGCCGGGCCGCAAACGCATCGGCTATCCCAGCCTGTATTATAACATGAGCTATTTTGATGTGGATTATATTCCTTACCCCACCCAAGGATATGCAGTGCAGGTATCGCTCAGCAAAAATGGCCTGAACAATACAATCAATCTCTGGCAACTGCATGTAAAGGGACAGGCCAACTGGCCGCTGTCCTCCAAAACCTTTTTGCACCTGAATGGATATGCAGGCATCAAGCTTCCGTTTAAGCAGCCTTATTTCAATCAGCGCTTTTTTGGATATGGCGACATCTATATGCAGGGTTATGAATATTATGTAACCGACGGCGTGGCCGGTGGTTTTCTGAAAACGACCCTGAGCCGGGAACTGCTCAATATAAAAATAAGACTGCCGAAAGGAAAAGGCAGGGGGGCAGAGCGGATACCTTTCCGGGTGTTTGGAAAAATATATGGCAACACCGGTTATGTACACAACCCGCAGCCCGGCGAAAATGATCTCTCCAATAAAATGCTGTACTCCGGCGGTGTGGGTATTGAAATCGTTACGCTGTATGATGTAGCCATCCGGCTGGAATGGTCATTCAACCAGTTAGGGCAAAACGGGCTATTTTTACACCGCAAGACCATCTTTTAATCAACATGAAGGCAGCTATCTACAGCCGGGTAATGGAAGAAGAACAGCAGAAAGATTTTCAGTTGTTTTTTGACGAACTGGCGGCGCAAAAAATTGAACCGGTTATTTTCAACCCTTTTTTCCGGCAAATAAAAGACGCAATCAACCTCCCTTCGGGTACACAGGTATTTTCTGAATCTGCAGACCTGACTGATGAGATTGAATTCATCATCAGCCTTGGCGGTGATGGTACCTTACTGGATACAGTAACATTGGTCAGGGACAAGCATGTCGCTATCATGGGTATCAACTTTGGCCGCCTGGGGTTTTTGGCCAGCATCGGCCGTGAAGAAATGAAAATGGCGGTGAAGGCCATAGCCAACCGGACTTATGTGGTGGATAAAAGAACGATGATACATGTGGACGCCAATCTCCCGTTGTTTGGCGATATACCCTATGCCCTCAATGAATTTTCCATTCATAAAAGGGATGTGGCTTCCATGATCAAGATACATACTTACCTGAACGGGGAATTCCTGAATACCTACTGGGCCGACGGCCTGATAGTGGCCACACCCACCGGCTCCACCGGCTACTCATTAAGCTGCAACGGCCCGGTGGTTTTTCCCGATTCAGGCAGTTTTGTCATCACCCCTGTAGCGCCGCATAACCTGAATGTGCGGCCCATTATAGTGCCCGACACCAATATTATCTCTTTTGAAATAGAAAGCCGGTCTGAGCAGATCATCTGCGCCCTGGATTCCCGCCGGGAAATAGTCAGCAAAGACATACAACTGGCGGTGAAAAAGGAGGAATTTGACATTAGCCTCGTCAGGCTGAGTGAGAACAACTTCCTGCAAACCCTGCGCAATAAACTGACCTGGGGACTGGATAAACGAAACTAAATTAGCCGCTCAGTAAAAGAAAATTGCTACTTTTATCGTTCTAATAAATCCCGAACCGTATTTAATGTTATGACGAAAAAGATTTTTACCGCCATAGCCCTTACAAGTGTCCTTACTTTTTCAGCAGGAACAGTTTCAGCACAAAACGCTGTGGTACAGGAAGGTGAATTTGGAATAGGCGTGGGCGCCGGGCACTATTTTGGCGACCTGAACACCCGTGCCAAGCTAAACCGGGCCAAGGTGGCCGCCAGCATTTTCTTCCGCAAAAACCTTGGGAATTATATTGCCGTGAGAGTAGGCGCCTCCTTTGCCCAACTCGGATATTCTGACAAATACAATACACACAACCAGTTTATGCAACTCCGCAACCTGAGCTTTAATACCCGGGTGTGGGAGTTGGCGCTGCAGGGCGATTTTAATTTCTTTCGTTTCATGCCGGGTGAGCCGGAATTCAGCTTCACACCTTATATCACATTCGGCGCTGGTATTTTCAGTTATGACCCCTACGCTTACCTGAAAGGCCGTAAAGTAAACCTACGCCCACTGGGTACAGAAGGACAGGGCAGCAATACTTACAGTTCTATGGCTATCAGCATTCCTTTTGGCGGGGGGGTTAAATATGCTTTAAGTGAACGGATCAATATTGGTTTTGAAGTACTCCATCGCTTTACCAATACCGATTACCTGGATGATGTGAGCAGACAATACCCTGATCCTTCGGTATTTCCTCTCAATCCTGATGGCAGTCCTTCTGACGGCTTCCTTTTGTATGACCGTTCTTATGAACTGGGCGGTTTCACAATTCCCCCAAAGGGACGGAACAGAGGGTACAGCAAACAGAAAGACCAGTTTGTAACAGCCATGTTTCATGTTTCATTTAACCTGCAGTCGTACAAGTGCCCATCGGCTAACTAGGCCTCCCGTCAAATATCACCCGCTGGTGTGATTATTTTGCAGACCAATTATTATTTAGTAACTTGGTTAAACCATAATACGGAAACAACTGTTTCTATTCTCAAATCCTGCCCGTTCCGTTCAGGCGGGCATTTTTTAAACCAATAAACCAAATCGTATGCGCATGACAAAACTATTTTCCATTCTTGCCGTTGTATCTCTGTTTGCATTTGGCACTGCCTTTATGCCGGATAAAAAAACAGATGGCGACTGGTTCTTTCTCGAAGACAAGAGAGTAGGCTTCGGGGTAGATCATGATGTTATCCATTTTGGCAACTGGAAAGATGATGTTCGCCAGATCAAACTGAAGATAACCGATGGCCCCCTGAAAATGTATGACATGAAAATTCATTTCGATAATGGTGATGTACAGGATGTGGCATTGCGGCTCCGGTTTGCTCAGGGCAGTGAAAGCCGGGTGATTGACCTGAACGGCGGTCTTCGCCACCTGAAAAAAATTGAGTTCTGGTACGAAACCAAAGGATTTGCCCGCGGCAGGTCTAGGGTGGCTGTATGGGGAAGAAACTGACAGTCTGACTTACAAGTAATTAGTAAATGCCCCCCGTGCGGGGCATTTCTTTATTGGTAAATAACCGAATGCGGCTATGTAATGGTAACTTTGTATTGGTTTTATGGAAACTATGCAGGCACTGGTTGGGTATATTGATAAAAACAGGCTCCCCCGTCATATTGCAATCATCATGGATGGCAATGGCCGCTGGGCAAGGGAAAAAGGCGAAGACCGCTTGTTTGGTCACTTTCATGGCGTAGAAAGTGTGAGAAACATTGTGGAAGGCTGCGCTGAACTCGGTATTGAATATCTTACTCTTTACGCTTTTTCAACCGAAAACTGGGACCGGCCCGAATACGAAGTAGTGGGCCTGATGGAACTGCTGGTGAATACCATCCGCAAAGAAGTGGAAAGCCTTGATAAGAACAATATCCGGCTGCATGTGATTGGCGATATGAGCATGCTGCCTGATTATGCCCGGAAAGAACTGGACGAAGCATTAGAAATTACCCGGGACAACACAGGCCTGAACCTGATTATGGCGCTGAGTTACAGCGGCCGCTGGGAACTGCTGAATGCGGTCAAAAACATCGCTTACGAAGTGAAACAGGGCCGTCAGAAAGTGGAGGAAATAGATCAGGATACCCTTCAAAAGTTCCTTTGCACCAGTGGCTTCCCCGACCCCGAACTGATGATACGTACCAGCGGCGAGTACCGTATAAGCAATTTTTTGCTCTACCAACTGGCTTATGCTGAGCTTTATTTTACCAACGTAAGATGGCCCGATTTCAGAAAAGAAAACCTGTACGAGGCCATTCTGGATTACCAGGGCCGGGAAAGAAGGTTTGGAAAAACCAGTGAACAATTAGTCAGTTAGTCAAAGAGGTCAAATAAGTCGCATCTATAACTCAAAACCCCGCTGGAACAGCCGGTATTTTGACCGATTTGACTTTTATGTCCAATTTGACCTTCTTCCTCATTTTCTTTAACAAAGACTTCAAATATTTCCCGTTATTTTGCCGCCGGAAAAAGCGGCGCTTTGTAGCATCAAAAAAAGGAAACAAACTGTTTAAGCCTTCCGGGAACTGAGTTCAAGATGCAACCAGAACAATCAAACATGCAAAGAAATTTATTAAGGTTTAGTGTGACCCTGATTTTGGCTACGGCATCCGTACTTACAATGCATGCCCAGGATACCCTCAATCCCACTTCCGTTGACCCCAAACTTATTGAATGGAGAAATTCCCGGATTGCCCGGGAATACACTATCGCTGCGGTAACCATTACCGGTATCCGATATCTCGACACGTCCATCGTTTACTCAATCACCAATCTGAATCCGGGAGATAAATTCATGCATCCCGGAACAGATATTTTCGGCAAATCCATTGCCAACCTGTGGAGGCAGAAACTTTTTTCCAATATCCAAATCTTCGTTACCCGGGTGGATGACGACAAAGTGTGGCTGGAAGTAAATGTGCAGGAACGGCCCCGGCTTGGTAATTTTAAATTCATTGGCCCCAAAAAATCAGAACAGGAAGACCTGCTCACCAAACTGAGCCTGGCCAAGCAAACCATCATCACTGAAAATACCCGGCGGGAAATCATAGAAAAGACCACGAAGTTTTATACCGACAAAGCTTACCGCAATGTGAAAGTGTGGATTGATTCAAAACCAGACACCACCTTTGTAAACTCAGATGAACTTACCATTCATGTGGACAAGGGCAGTAAGGTAAAAATTGACAATGTCCGTTTTTTTGGCAACGAGTATGTGGATGACTTCCGCCTGAAAAAACAGATGAAAGGAACAAAGGAAATGGGTAAGGCCAGCCTGAAACCGGTGCATGAACCCAGCCCTTACGGTGAATCAAAACCCTTTTCATTCAGCCAGTGGCTAAAAGAATATGGCTTTCTTTCAATCAGCAAAACCAAAAAATTGCTGAATCCTTATTTCCGGTTCAAACTCAGCGGCGCCAAACTTGACCAGAAAAAGTTTGAGGAAGACAAGGAAAAAGTGCTTGACTATTACAACTCCCTCGGCTACCGGGATGCGCAAATCATTGCAGATACACTGCTGAAAATCCAAAAAACGGGCAACATCAATGTGGACCTGAAAATAGAAGAAGGAAGAAAATATTATTTTGGCAACATTGCCTGGAAGGGCAATGCCAAGTACAGCGACTCGGTACTGAATAATATCCTCGGCATCAGCAAAGGGGATATTTATAATATGTCTGTATTGCAGAAAAGACTGGGGCAGCAGGCTTCTCAGGAGGGCGGCGACATCAGCGGGCTGTACATGGATGATGGCTATCTTTTCTTCCGGGCCGAGCCAGTGGAAACGGCAGTTTATAATGATACGATTGATTACGAAATAAGGATAACCGAAGGCCCGCAGGCCAGGCTCAAAAATGTAACCATTGCCGGCAATGAAAAAACAAAAGATCATGTAATCAGGAGAGAGCTCAGAACCCTTCCCGGCGAACTTTTCAGCCGGTCTGACCTTATCCGTTCGCAAAGAGAACTGGCAGCGCTCAATTACTTTAACCAGGAAACCATTAATCCCGGGGTGGTACCCAATGCAGAAGACGGCACCGTGGACATCAACTGGAAGCTGGAAGAAAAATCATCCGATCAGTTAGAACTGTCTGCCGGGTGGGGCGGGGGAGTTGGCCTTACCGGAACTCTTGGTATTACTTTCAACAATTTCTCCATTAAAAATATCCTGAAAAAATCAGCATGGGACCCGCTGCCAACCGGTGATGGACAAAAACTCAGCCTCCGCTATCAGTCCAACGGGAGTATCTACCGCACCCTGAGTTTTTCTTTTACAGAACCCTGGCTGGGAGGGAAAAAAAGAAATTCATTTACTATTGGGTACAATAACAGCAAATACACCAACAGCTTTAATGAGTTCGGCCAGTTTGAACGTTCAAGGTCTGACAGCAGCTTTCTTAAAGTAAACGGATTTTCCGTTGCACTCGGTAAACAACTAAAATGGCCTGATGACTATTTCAATCTTGTTTACACCATGGGGTTTACTCAGTATAATCTTAATAACTACAGGGCTTTTCTGAAGGATGACGGTACTTATCTTTCTGATGGCACTTCCAATAACCTGAGTTTTAAGGTTGCATTACAGCGTTCATCAGTTTATGACCCCATTTTTCCCAGGAGCGGATCCAACTTTGTGGCAAGTGTGCAGTTCACCCCCCCTTATTCTTTAATCAATCCGGACCTTGTTGAATCGGCCGACCCCTATAAAACCCCTGAGTACCACAAATGGAGATTTAATGCAGAATGGTATGTACCCCTTGGCAAACCAATGGGTGCAGAAAAAACCCGACAGTTTGTACTGAAGATAGCCGCCAAATACGGCTTCATGGGCCGCTACACTCACCGGCTTGATTTTTCTCCTTTCGAAAGGTTCCAGGTAGGGGATGCCGGATTGACGAACAACTCCGGCTTGCAGGGTTACGACATCATTGCCCACCGGGGCTATCCGGTTTACCAGAACTCTGATCCCACCATCAACCCCGATCAGCAAAACGCCACACAGTTCTTTACCATTTTCAATAAATATCAACTGGAACTGAGGTTCCCGCTGGTAACCAACCCCAGCAGCACCATATATGCACTCACTTTCTTTGAAGCTGCCAACGGGTGGTTCAATTATAAAGACTACAACCCCTTCCGACTGCGCCGCAGCGTGGGGGTGGGTATGCGTTTCTTCCTTCCTATGTTTGGGCTGCTTGGCTTTGACTATGGGATTGGGCTGGACAGGATAAACTCCGCCAACCCCGGTTTGAAAGCCGCATCCCGCTTCACTTTCATGCTTGGCTTTGAACCGGAATAAAAAACTAATTTCAGCACTTAAAATACCTGAATATGAAAAGGACCTTTCTTCTAGCCTGCCTGTTGGGTTTTGGTATGATGGGATTTTCCCAGAAGTATGCCATCATAGATACCCGCTACATATTGGACAAAATGCCCGATTACAAACAGGCGCAGAAGCAATTGGATGATATGGCTGCGGACTGGCAGAAAGATATTGATGGCAAACAGGCCCTGCTTGATAAAATGTACAAGGACTATGAGGCCGAGCAGGTGATGCTGAGTGACGACCTGAAGAAAAAAAGGGAAGACCAGTTGTTCAATAAAGAAAAAGAACTGCGGGACCTGCAGCGCAAACGCTTTGGCTTCGAAGGCGACCTGTTTAAAAAAAGACAGGAGCTGGTGAAACCCATACAGGACAAAGTGTATAATGCCGTTCAGAAAATGGCGGTGAGCCGGGGGTACGATTTTGTGCTGGATAAAAGTGAGGGAATTACTATTATCTTTGCCGACCCAAAATTGGACAAGAGCGAAGATGTGCTGAAAGATTTGGGGGTAAAAAATTAATCCTGGTAGCCCGGAACCTGCCGAAGGACCGGGACTGTTAAAGAAAGTAAAACTCTGCGTAAAAGCAGGCAACGAAACCCAGATAAAAAGAATCTACTAAACCAGAAATAACTGCGCCGGATATTCCGGATTATTTAAAACAAAACAAATGAAAAAAATCTTCTCCGTATGTGTGCTGGCCCTTGGCCTTTTGATGGCAGGCGATGCAGCCGCACAAACCAAAATCGGCTATATCAGCATTGATAACATGGTGCGGATAATGCCAGAAACAACTAAAATTGACTCTTTGCTGGAAAAATACCAGAGTGATTCCATCAATCCCCGCTATGCACAGATCGTCTCGTTGTATCAATACAAAGACAGTGTGTACAGGGACACTGTAAAACCGCCGCCGCCAGCCGTTAAAAAACAAATTGAGGAAGAGCTCCCTACGCTGATCTACCAGATACAAAACTGGCAGACTATCGTAAACCAGGCGCTGGAATCCCGGCAAAACGAACTGCTGGCTCCTATTTATGATAAAGTCTATACGGCCATCAAGCAGGTGGCAAAAGAAAAAGGCTACACTCATGTGCTGAACAAGGAATCATTGCTGGTGGCGCCCGACGGGGACGATATGATAACTGCGGTGGCTGCCAAACTGAAAGTAACGCTGCCCAAATCGCCGGGAAAATAATCGCTTCACGCAAAAAATAGTGAATACCCCCTGCCCGCAAAGGGGGTATTATGTTGTTTGACCCAACTACATTTGCAGTATGCCACAGCCATCTCCAATCGGTGTGTTTGATTCGGGCTACGGAGGTCTTACTGTTTTAAAACAAATAGTAGAAAAGCTCCCGCAATATGATTATTTGTACCTCGGCGACAATGCAAGGGCGCCTTATGGTAACCGGTCATTTGATACGGTTTATCAATACACACTGGAGTGTGTGAATTGGTTTTTTGACAAAGGATGTTCATTGGTCATTCTTGCCTGCAATACGGCTTCTGCAAAAGCATTAAGAACCATTCAACAAACCGATTTGCCGAAAATAGCGCCGGATAAAAGAGTGCTGGGGGTGATAAGGCCTACTGCCGAGATCATCGGCAGTTTTTCTGAAACAGGCAGTGTGGGGGTGCTGGCTACCAACGGAACAGTGGCTTCTGATTCGTACCCGATGGAGATCAGCAAATTTTTTCCTGCATTGAAAGTCTACCAGGAACCCTGCCCCATGTGGGTACCTTTGGCCGAAAATAATGAACACAGAAGCCATGGCGCTGATTACTTCATCAAAAAAAACCTGCATAATATTTTTGAAAAAGGGGAAGATATAGATGTGATATTACTGGGATGCACTCATTACCCGCTGCTCCGGGAAAAAATAGAAGAATACCTGCCGGTGGGGGTGAAGCTGATATCGCAGGGAGAAATTGTGGCGGACAGTCTTGCTGATTACCTGCAGCGACACCCCGAAATGGAGGCGCTGTGCAGCAAAAATGGAGAAAGAGAATTTTATACCACCGATTCCTCCACTGATTTTGACAGCCATGCTGCTGTTTTTTACGGAGGGCCGGTAGCTTCTAAACATACTGATCTTGCCTGTCATTAAACTGATAATCAGCCGGCAGTAATCCGGGATAAAATTTCCGGGCCCGAATCCCTCTCTTCTGACCCCCAACCCCTACCTTTGCCGTCCTTTCACAAAACCACCGGTGTGGTGACCTGTGGTGATTATGAAAAATGGGCTGTTCTCCCGGCCCGCATTCTTAAAAAAAAATGATACGTACATTTCAACCTCATCGTAAACGCCGCAAAACGGTACATGGTTTCCGGAAGCGTATGCAAACAGCCAATGGCCGTAAAGTGCTGGCCAGCCGCAGGGCCAAAGGCCGCAGGAAACTGACCGTTTCCGACGAAAGAAAACTGAAGTAAGATAAAACCTGCTGAGGTTTCAATAAATTTAAGTCCTGACTGTAAGCGTCGGGACTTTTTTAATGCTATGGCCAAAAAATTCACACTTGGGAAAACAGAACGGCTGAAAAGCCGGAAAGCGATTGAAAAGTTGTTTAAAAACGGCAAAGACTTTGGGATAGCTCCATTCAGGGTTATGTATCAGCAAATAACAGATTCAGGACTTCATTTTGGAGTAGGGGTCAGTGCCAGAAATTTTAGAAAAGCTGTTGACCGGAACAGGATAAAAAGACTGACAAGAGAAGCATACCGGCTGCAAAAAATACCGCTGCAACAACTTATCAGTTCCCGGAAAAAGGGGATGAATATTTTCTTTACTTATATGGGGAACGAAATACCTGATTATATAACAGTATCCGCCGCAGTTGAAAAATGTATAAACAAATTGATGAATAAGATTGGTGAAAACAGCGCTCCGCATACTTAGCCTCCCCTTTATTCTGCTGATAAAGGTCTATCAATGGGTCGTTTCCCCGTGGATAGGTCCGAAATGCCGTTATATGCCCACCTGTTCCCACTATGCTGCCGAAGCGCTGAAAAAACACGGCCTGTTTAAAGGGATGTGGCTGGCTGTCCGGCGTATTACCCGCTGCCATCCCTGGGGCGGCAGCGGTTACGACCCGGTTCCATAATACATTTATTCAAACATCTATTCAGATACAAATGCAGTGATTAGTGAATATTAATGAGTATATTGTCAGTGAAAATTTAAGGCCTTGGTTACGGTATCCATTATTGAGGATGATAAACATTACAGGGAGGGGCTTGCCACCCTGGTAAATGACTCAGGCTATTTCAAAATTTTACACAGTTATCCTTCTGCTGAAACTGCATTGCCTCATATCATTGATCACCCGCCAGCCATTGCGGTAGTGGATATCAAACTGCCCGGCAGCAGCGGAGTGGAACTGATAGCCACGATAAAAGAAAGCATACCCGGCACCCTCTGCATGGTTTGCACCTTCTATGATGATGATGAATATGTTTTTAACGCATTGAAAAACGGCGCCAGCGGGTATATCCTGAAAGATTCGATGCCTAAACAGATAATCGATTCACTTAAAGACCTGCACCAGGGCGGCGCCCCGATGAGCCGTTATATAGCTAAGAAAGTGATCAACACTTTTCAGGCCAAACCAGCCCACCCCAAACTTTCCGAACTGACTGACAGGGAAAATGAAATACTGCATCTTATATCTACCGGTCTTATAGTGAAAGAGGTGGCTGATAAACTTTTCCTGAGTGGTAATACCGTAACAAAACACCTGCAGCATATTTATAACAAGCTGCATGTTAATAACCGGGTCGAAGCTGTAAACCGGTTTAATCATCAGTAAAGAAAGAATGCCGTACCGGGGCTATTCGGTTCGGTTTTCAAACCTTTCGGCTACTTTTTTCCAGTCCACCACATTCCAGAAGGCGGCGAGATAATCTGCTCTCCTGTTCTGATATTTCAGGTAATAGGCATGTTCCCATACATCCACTCCAAGCACAGGCGTTCCTTTTATTTCCGCCACATCCATCAGGGGGTTATCCTGGTTGGGGGTGGAGGTCACTTCTAATTTTCCGTCTTTTATAACCAGCCAGGCCCAGCCGCTTCCAAACCTCGTCATACCCGCATTGGCAAACTTAGCCTTGAATTCATCAAATGAACCAAATGCTTCGTGAATGGCTTCGGCCAGCTTGCCTGAGGGCATGCCACCCCCGTTTTCATCGAGGCTTTCCCAGAAGAAGGTATGGTTCCAGTGTCCTCCGCCATTGTTGCGTACGGCAGGAGAAATTTTTCCGGCACCGGCTACCAGCTCTTCCAATGATTTGTTTTCATGCTCAGTTCCGGCAATGGCCTTGTTCAGGTTGTCAACATAAGCCTGGTGGTGTTTGCCATGATGTATTTGCATGGTGAGTGTGTCAATATGCGGTTCCAGTGCATCATGTGCATAAGGAAGAGGAGCTAATGTGAATGCCATAACTAAAATTTTAGATTTTTGATTTGCAATTTCAGATTTGAACCTAAGAAAGCAAAGTTAAGGTGCAGATGTTTTGAAAAAAGAGTATGACAGATTTGTTCCTTGTCTCGTAAACTATTTTACCAGCCGATTCAGCTTTATTCCTTTTTCGGTGAAGGTTTCTACAATACCTCTGGTCTCCAGGTCAAGCCGGATGGAGATAGTGTACCAGGGAATGGATTTTTTAAAGCCGGGCATTTTCTTTTTGATGATCTTCACTACATCATCTGTTAGTTCTGTAAAGGTTTTTCCCTTACTTCCCTTCAGGCTTTGCAATATGGCTGCTTTAAATGGCTTATAGGTCTCACTGTCAATGGCAAACTGGCTCCCGGTCCGTGGATGGGTGGTGGTGATCTTTTTTGACTTGACCGTTTTGGACATGCTTATCTTTTTGATTTGAAAAAATCCTTCATCAGTTTGGCGCATTCTTCTTTCATAACACCCCTTACTAATTCAGTTTTTGGATGAAAGGGCCAGTTGGTCCCGGCTGTTTTTTTGTAACCGTTTTTTTCATCATCTGCACCATAAACAATTTTACCAATTTTGCTCCAGTAAACAGCGCCGGCACACATAAAACAAGGTTCCACGGTCACATACAGGGTAGCATCAGGCAAATATTTTGAACCCAACGAATTAAATGCAGATGTTAACGCAATCATTTCTGCATGTGCCGTGGGGTCATTGAGCCGTTCGGTCATATTATGTCCCCGGGCAATAATCTTTTCATTCAGCACTACCACAGCGCCGATGGGCACTTCATCATCCTCAAAAGCCTTTTTGGCTTCTTTTAGCGCCTGCATCATAAAATATTCATCAGTCATATTTGCTTAACTTGTTATAAAATTAGAACTAATGGCCAATATATCCAGCCTGGAAAAAATGCGGCAATATTTTAACAGCGGGGCAACAAGGCAGTATCATTTTCGCAGGGAGCAATTAAAAAAACTGAAAGCAGCCATACTGAAGTATGAAGAAGAACTGTATGCTGCTTTGCATACCGACCTGAAGAAAAGCAAGGAAGAAAGCTGGGTAACAGAAACCGGGATGGTGATTGCTGAATTAAATGCTGCAATCAAAAATCTGCGACAATGGATGGAGCCGGACAGGACCGGTACTAATCTCGTCAACCTGCCATCAACCAGCCGGGTAATGAAAGAGCCATTAGGTGTTGTTTTGATAATCGGCCCCTGGAATTATCCTTTTCAATTATTGATCAACCCGCTGGTAGGCGCCATGGCCGCAGGCAATTGCACAGTAGTTAAACCCAGTGAATTTGCCCCTGCTACAGATGCTGTAATGAAAAAAATTATTGAAAAAACCTTTGCTCCGGAGTATATTTTATATGTGCAGGGTGAGGGCCAAACAGTGATACCGGAGATGATGAATAACTTTTCATTTGGCCATGTGTTTTATACCGGCAGCACAGCTGTAGGTAAAATAATTTATAAGATGGCAGCGGAAAGATTAGTGCCGGTTACGCTGGAACTGGGTGGTAAAAGCCCCTGTGTGGTGGAAGCGGATGCAAACATTAAAGTAGCTGCCCGCCGCATAACGATGACGAAATTTTCCAATGCCGGGCAGATGTGCGTGGCGCCGGATTATGTGCTGGTGCATGAATCAATAAAAGATAAATTGCTGAACGGGTTAAAAGAAACAGTGCCAAAGTTTTTCAGTGACAAACCAGAGGAGAATGATAATTACGGAAAAATGATTAATGAAAAACAATTTAACCGGGTAGCGGGTTATTTATCAAACGGAACAAAACTATACGGAGGCAGAACAGACAAAGAAAACCTCTTTATTGAGCCCACTATTCTTACGGATGTACCACTGGATTCACCGGTCATGAACGATGAAATATTTGGCCCGGTGCTGCCGGTTATCTCATATAAAACAACGGAAGAGGCAAAAGCCATTATTGACCGGCATCCCAATCCCTTGTCATTCTATGTGTACACCTCCAGCCGGAAAAAAGAAAATGAATGGCTGGAAGCGGTACCGGCAGGCGGGGCCTGTGTGAATAATTCCAGCTGGCATTTAACCAATCATCATTTGCCTTTTGGCGGCAGGGGCTTCAGCGGTACAGGCTGTTATCATGGTAAATATTCTTTTGAAACCTTCAGTCATAAAAAAGCTGTGATGAAAACACCTACATGGTTTGATCCCAGCATTAAATACCCACCGTTCAAAGGCAAGCTGAAATTGTTTAAATGGATTATCAGATGAAAAAACTAAAACGATTTTTAATTGTTTTACTAATATTGCTTGCTGCATTTGCAGTTTATGTGGAGATTGTAAACCGTAATTCAAAAAACATGACATACAGGCAAAAGGTGCTGAAAGCCATATACCCCGCCTGGATGTGGTGGACCAGCCTGCGGGGAAAAAATGTAACCCGCCTCTCCAATGAGCAGCAACAGCCGCCGGTTTCTTTTTATTCCCTGAAAGGCATGCTGAATGATAACAGCGAACTGGACTTCAGCTCCCTGAAGGGCAAAAAGATTTTACTGGTAAATACCGCCAGCGACTGCGGCTACACCGACCAGTATGACGACCTGCAAAAATTGTATGAAGAAAATAAGGATAAATTAATTGTACTGGGTTTCCCCGCCAATGATTTTAAAGAGCAGGAAAAAGGAACCGATGAAGAGATAGCGCAGTTTTGCAAAAAAAATTACGGGGTGTCCTTTCCGCTGATGAAAAAAAGCAGTGTGGTAAAAAGCGCCGGACAAAACCCGGTTTTCAAATGGCTGACCGACCCCGCACAAAACGGCTGGAACAGCAAACCACCTTCCTGGAACTTTGCCAAATACCTGGTGAATGAAATGGGGGTGCTGACCAACTACTTCGGGTCATCCGTTTCACCGGTTAGCAAAGATGTGCTCAAAGCCGTAAATAAATGAAATGAAAACCATGTTTACCAAAACAGATATTGAAAAATATTTTATTGGCGAAAAAGCGGAGAGCCGGGTTTTTATGCTCATAGGCATCGCCGGTATAATCACAGCCATTGTTTTCTTCTTCTTTTTGAAAATTGATGTTTATAAAGGAGCGGCCATCCCATTAGTACTAATTGGTCTGCTGCTGGCTGTGGCGGGTAATACGGTGTATAAAAGGAGCGATGATGACCGCAGGCGGAATGTATATGCCTATGACATGAATCCCCTTGAATTGAAAGAGAAAGAATTGCCCCGGATGAAAAAAGTGATGAAAAATTTTGTGATCTATCGCTGGGCAGAAATTGCCCTGCTGCTTGCAGGAGCGGCGTTGTATGTTTACTTTATCAGGGATTATAAACATGATTTCTGGCGGGGTTTCGGACTTGCCCTTGCGGTGATGGCGCTGCTGACACTGGCAGCAGACTATTTTGCAGAACGGAGAGGAAAGAAATATACTCAGGGCATTGAGTCGTTCATTAAGTAACAATTCCTTCTTTTTGTTGCTGGTCTTTTAAAAATTTTATTCCAAAACTCAGCTTTTTTGCTGAAGGAGATTTGGCACTCAAAGCTCTCCAGAAAGGAGTAATCTTCCTCAGCGGCTTCCCTTTCTCATATTCTTCATATGCAGCTTCGGCTGCAATCCGGATAAAGATACCGGTAGTGACCGGGCAGGTATATTCGGCTTTGTATGCAGCCGAAAGATCTTTGCGGATCTGTTTTATGTCAGTGAAATGGCCCCTCGGTATTTGACGGATATATTCATCCACAATCAGTGGTGTGGCTATCAGCATATTGCTGCCGGCAGGGATGTCAGCAAAATCATAATTGTTTTTCTTCACTTCAACTTTCCTGTTGATATGCAGCTTTTCCTGCCAGGTTTTTCTTTTATAGGAAGATTTATGTTTTACTCCTGCCGCCATAATCTCTATTTTTATCAAATTTAATACTAAACAGCAACTATGAATATGACAGATATCATAGGATTCGCAGGAGTGATGCTGATCCTGCTGGCCTACTTTTTAGGCACTGAAAAGCTACTGAAAACGGATGGTAAAATGTATTTTGTAATGAACATCATCGGGGCCGGGCTGGCCACCGGCGCTTCGCTGCTGATTGGCTACTGGCCATTTGTGATACTGGAGGGGACCTGGGCACTGGTTTCTGTGTATGGCCTGATGAAAGCCATGAAACTCAGTATGACCTAATCCACCGGGCATTTTTCATGGTAATTCACCAGTTCTATCGGTGTTTTTTCAAATTCATATTCACTGTAGGTGCGGGCAATATCATCAAACACTTCGTTTATTTCTTCTTCTGTTTTTAATGTAACCAGTCTGTTGCGGAACTCTTTAATGTTCGGCAATCCTTTCAGATAATGAGCATAGTGGCGCCGCATTTCGTTGATGCCCACCACCGGGTTTTTCCATTCAATGGAATTGCGCAGGTGCTTGCGGCAGACAAATAACCTGTCTTCAATGGAAGGTGCAGGCAAATGCTCTCCTGTTTTCAGGAAATGCTTTATCTCATTAAATATCCAGGGATAGCCAATTGCGGCACGGCCAATCATTACACCATCTACTCCATATCGGTTTTTGTATTCCAGCGCTTTTTCGGGGCTGTCAATATCACCATTGCCGAAAATGGGGATGCTGATGCGGGGGTTATTCTTCACCTTGCCAATCAATGTCCAGTCGGCTTCACCTTTGTACATCTGTGTTCTCGTTCTGCCATGAATGGCCAGCGCCTGAATGCCCACATCCTGCAGCCGTTCGGCCACTTCTTCAATATTCTTTGTTTTCTCATCCCATCCCAGTCTTGTTTTTACAGTAACCGGTAAGGAAGTTGATCTAACCACGGCGGATGTCAACCGCACCATCAGGTCCAGGTCTTTAAGCACACCGGCGCCGGCGCCTTTAAGAGCCACTTTTTTTACCGGGCAGCCAAAGTTGATGTCAAGCAATTCAGGGTTGGTCACTTCCACAATCTTTGCCGCCATAGCAAGGCTTTCTTCATCACCACCGAAAATCTGGATGCCCACAGGTCTTTCCTCATCAAAGATGTCCAGCTTCTTGCGGCTTTTGATAGCATCCCGTATCAATCCCTCGCTGCTGATGAATTCAGTGTACATTAGGTCAGCCCCGTTATCCTTGCACACAGCACGGAAGGGCGGGTCGCTGACATCCTCCATCGGGGCCAGTAACAACGGGAAATCAGGAAGTTGTATGTTGCCTATCTTTACCACCTAACAAAAGCACTCCTTCTCCAAGGCTTCGGAGTGCAGGCGGCAAATTTACAACCTAAAAACGGAGATTTCGAATGAAAGGGCTATTAAAAACCAAACCGGCGCTACATCAGTTTCTCATCCTGCTCTGTGTGGTGTTGGTGAGTTATTTTGTGCTGGGCCTCATCGGCACATTTATTCTTTCTGCAGTAACAGGCATCCCCGTTACCGAAATGACGGATATGTCAAAGATGGATTTTTCAAAACCCGGTGTTATCTCTTTTGTACGGGGTTTGCAGGTAGTACAATTCATCAGTCTTTTCATTGTTCCCGTTTTTATCTGTAGCCGGCTGTTCAGCACACACAGCAGGAAATATCTGGGAATGAAGCAGCCTTTTCACTCCGGTTTTATTATTGTGGGTGTGGGGGTGATGCTGATCGCCATTCCCTTTACCAGCTGGCTGGGGCAGATGAACCAAAGTATTTCATTCCCGGCTGCATGGGAAAAATGGATGAAAGTGCAGGAAGCAGATGCAGCAAGAACGATACAGGCCTTACTGTCAAGACATACAATAAGGGATTTGCTGCTGAACCTTGTTTGCATTGCCGGGCTGGCAGCGGTCGGGGAGGAACTGCTGTTCCGTGGCATGGCCCAGCGGCTGCTGATCAAGTTGTTTAAAAGCCCATGGGTGGGTATCATTGTTTCGGCTGCTATATTTTCTGCAATGCATATGCAGTTCTATGGGTTTTTACCACGGTTTGCACTGGGTGTGCTGCTTGGCGCCATTTACTGGTACAGCGGCAGCCTGTGGGTAGCTATACTGGCTCATTTCATTTACGATGCGGTGCTGATATTGCTTGCTTATTTCTATCCGGAGATGCTGAACGAAGAAAACACCATGCAATTGTCCAATCTTGCGTTAACGGGCACAGTAAGCCTGGCGCTGGTTGTATTGCTTCTTATCTGGATGAAAAAGAAATCAACGACCACATATAACACAGTATATGCGGATGATGCGATACCTGTAAAAAATCATCCTTTCTGATTTATTATCTATGGCATTCAACTGGCAGACCTTTAAAACAAGAACACTCACCGCCATCATATTTGCAGCGGTGATGCTGGTGGGCCTTTTGTGGAACGAGTGGAGTTTTCTCATTTTAATTTCTGTCATTCATTTTGGTTGCTGGTGTGAGTATTTAAAACTCACAGAGAAAATACATAACACTTCTTTTCACATTTATACAAAATTGGGCCTGATGCTGATGGGCTACGGGCTGATGCTTTGGTTTTGCGGACCTTCATATCAAATCAGTTCTTACGGTCTAAAAGAAAATCTTTCTCTGCCTGTATCCGGCGCAGGGTTTATTTTATTGGTAACTGGAATTTTTCAGAAGAATGCAGTGAATGTAAAAGCGTTTGGGATAACAGCGCTTGGGTTGATTTACATTTCATTGAGCTGGGGATTGATGATGGACCTTACCGGTTTTGTTGATTTCTTCTTTTATGGGAGTGATATTGTTTTTTCTTTCGGGGCCTTTAAATATTTCTTTGTAATTATACCTATAGTGATAATCGCATCCATCTGGATCAACGACACAATGGCATATATCGTTGGTTCATTGGTTGGTAAAACTCCTTTATCAAAAATTTCACCAAAGAAAACATGGGAAGGAACCATCGGAGGTATTATCCTGGCCGTGGTGGCGGTGGGATTGCTGGCTAAAGATTTTATTCCTTTCCAATATCATACTCCCGGGCTGGTACTGGAAATTGAAAATTATCATTGGCTCATCATCGCAGCAATAGCAGCAGTAGTAGGTACTTTCGGAGATTTGCTTGAATCAAAACTAAAACGGCTTGCCGGTGTAAAAGACAGCGGCCAGATCATGCCGGGACACGGAGGCTTTTTAGACCGGTTTGATTCTTTGTTACTGGCTACGCCGTTCGTTTGGCTATATGTTCAGTTCTTTCTGAAATGACCCCATTCACCATTCACTTTTGCCCATTCACTATATTTGCCCCATGACCATCCACAATGAAGGCTATAAGACGATTGCCATCACCGTTTTCCTTTTTGGCCTTGTCAATATCCTCTCGTTCTATGTCATTAGCTACGGAATACCTTTTCTAAGCTGGCTGATCTTTGGCTTAACGGCCCTGTTTCTTGTATTTATGATCTCCTTTTTTCGTATCCCTAAAAGAAAACTGACAGTTCAGGACAATGCCATCATTGCCCCTGCGGACGGCAAAGTAGTGGCCATTGAAGAAGTGCAGGCGGATGAATATTTTACAGACTGCCGCATACAGGTGTCTATATTTATGAGTCCGCTGAATGTGCATGTGAACCGCAACCCGGTGAGCGGTGAAGTGGCGTACAGCCAGTATCACAAAGGAAAATATTTAATGGCCTGGCACCCCAAATCATCCACCGAAAATGAAAGGCATTCTGTTGTATACAAAACCAATGGCAAAGAAATTTTGGTAAAACAAATAGCCGGGGGGCTGGCAAGACGTATCTGCAATTATTTACAACCGGGGATGCAGGTAAAGCAAACGGATGAAATGGGATTTATCAAGTTTGGTTCAAGAGTGGATTTATTACTACCGCTGGATGCAAAGATAAATGTAAAGATTGGGGATAAGCCCAAAGGCGGTGTAACGGTGGTGGCGACATGGTGATTTTGTTTCACGCAAGGGCGCAAAGTAGTTAAGCCGCAAAGATTCCGGGTCAACAAAATAGCTTGGCTCCTTTGCGTCTTAGCGAGAAAACTTCTCTGTTTAAAATATCCCCTCCAACTCCTTCAGCGAATACACTGTAAAAGTCGGCTTCTTTCCTTCTACCAGTTCTTCTTCGTTTGAAAGATGGTTTACATGCACCTGGTCAATACCTGCATTCAGTGCGCCGAGGATATCCACTTCAATGGTATCCCCAATCATAATACTTTCTTCCGGATGTGCATTTGTTTTCTTAAAAGCATACTCAAAGATCTCTTTGTGCGGTTTCAGGCTGTTGCTGGCCTCCGAAGTGATGACCTCGGCAAAATATTTATCCAGCCCGGAGCTTTTCAGCTTGCCATGCTGTGTTTTTTCAAAACCGTTGGTGATAAGATGAAGCTGGTATTGGCTGGCAGAGAGGTACTCCAGTATTTCAATGGTGTACGGGAACAAAATTTTTCGGGTAGGCAATAAGTCTAAAAAAAGCACACCCATGTCCCTTGCCAGCTGCTCATCGGCTATCTTAAAATCAAGCAGAGCCAGCCACATCCTTTTCCAGCGCAACTCATCCACCTTGATATAGCCGTTGCGATAGTGGTCCCAGAGTTTATCGTTGTGAACAAGGTAATTCTTATGAAACAGGCCAAAGTCCCCAATCCCCCTTTCCTTTAATTGGAGGTTATGATACAGCTCTTCCAGCGTTTGCCGGCTGTTGGCCTCAAAATCCCAGAGGGTATGGTCTAAATCAAAGAAAAGGTGTTTGTACTTCATTGCTGTAGATTTGCAAAGGAAACAGAAATAATCAATATTCGATAAATCAATGCTCTATTTTCAATGAACGTCATTATTACAGGGGCATCAAAGGGAATTGGCAAAGCCATTGCAGAAATATTTGCAGCCAACGGGCATAACCTGTTTATCTGCTCAAGAGGGGAGCTGGCTTTGTACAAGACCATGGAAGAACTGCTAACCCAATACCCTGGTGTAGTTATCAAAGCAAAGCCATTCGATCTAAGCAAGAAAGAGCAGGCCGTGGAATTTGGCAACTGGTGTTTGTCTTTTGCAGTTCCGGATATTTTAGTAAACAATGCCGGGCTGTTTGAATCCGGGAGTGTACACAGCGAACCGGAAGGGTTGCTGGAAGATCAAATGGCCACCAATGTGTACGGCGCCTATCATCTGACAAGGACTATTTTACCCAAAATGATGCAACGCCGTTCAGGTCATATTTTCAATATGTGTTCCATCGCTTCCCTGCATGCTTATGAAAACGGCGGGGCTTACAGCATCAGCAAGTTTGCCCTGTACGGCTTCAGCAAGAACCTGCGGGAAGAGATGAAACCGCATGGGATCAAAGTGACTGCTGTCCATCCGGGCGCAGTATTGTCTGACTCATGGGGAGATTATGACAACTCTTCCAAACGGATCATGGAGGGGGATGACATCGCAAAAATGCTGTATGCCGCTTCGCAGCTTTCACCCGCTGCCTGTGTAGAGGATATTGTGATTAGACCGCAGTTGGGGGATTTATAATAATAAGATCTTGCAGTTATTCTGAATATTTATACCCAACGCCTCGAACAGAATGAAAATACCTGGGATTGCGGCTGTCGGCTTCAAAATACTTACGAAAGTTCAGGATGAAATTATCAATGGTACGGGTGGTAGGATAGACATTATAACCCCATACCGACTGCAATATTTTTTCCCTTGCCACTACTTCATTCTTGTTTTCAATAAGCAGTTTCAGCAGCATGGTTTCCTTTTTGCTCAGCGGTATCTTTTCTCCCCCGGATCGGATAGCTTCCTGGGCTTTAAAATCAACCATAGTGCCGCCAAAACTGTAGGTATCGCCGATAGTTGATTTATCCTGTAGTTTTTTATTCTTATCAATCAGCTTGCTCACCCGCAGCAGAAGTTCTTCCAGGTTAAATGGTTTGGTGAGGTAATCATCAGCTCCTTTTTTGAGGCCAAGCACCCGGTCGGCGCTGCTGTTTTTGGCGCTGAGGATAAGAATCGGCACTTCATTATTGCTGATGCGGATGGTCTCTGTTACGTTGATACCGTCCGTTTCGGGGAGCATAACATCGAGGATGATCAGGTCGAAATATTCTTCCTGCAAAGCAGCCAACGCCGCCACGCCATCAAAAGCGGAGGTCACATCATATCCTTCCAGCTCCAGGTTCAGCTTCAGCGCTTCGTGAAGGTTCTCTTCATCTTCAACTAATAATATGGAGTTCTTTTTATCTGCCATTGCTGAAAAAAGTTTGACGGTCTCCGCCAGGCTTTGGATTGATTTATTCTTTTTGTGTCAGACCGGGACGGTCAGACACGGAAAACAACTGCGAAAATACTGCCGGCGGGGTCATTATTTGTCACCGAAATGTCGGCATTATGGCCCCGTGCAATGATGCGGCAAAGGTAGAGGCCAAGCCCGGTTCCCTGTTTTTTCCGGGTGGCCTCATTGCCGATACGATAAAAACGGGTGAAGATCTTTTTTTTCTCCTCATCCGGAATGCCGGGCCCTTCATCAATTATCCGGAGTTCTGCGCCCGGCGTATGGTTCTTTAAAACTGCCGTTACCAATGTATCTTTTGATGAATATTTGATGGCATTTTCCAGCAGGTTATTAATGAGTATCTGCAGCAGAAGAGGATCCCCTTTGATATCCGCATCCGGCTCAATATCGTCTTTAAACACCCTCTCCGGAAAACGGTTGCGAAAGTCCTGCAGGCAGTCTTTCAGCAGGTCGGAAAGATCAAGTTCTTCATTGGCTGATTTATACCGGCCGCCTTCCAGCTGCGATGCTATGAGGATATTATTGGCTAAAAAATTCAGTCTCGCCGTTTCATCCAGTGTGTTACGGATCAGTTTTTTTTGTTTTTCGGTGTCAAGACTGTATTTCTGCAAAGTTTCCAGGTTCAGGCGTGCCACCGAAATGGGTGTTTTCAGTTCATGCGTCACGGCCATCATAAAGTTTTGCTGCTGTTGCTGCATATTGAACTGACGTCGGACAGAACGGTAAATAAAGGCGGCGCCCACCAGTATAAGAAAGAGGAAGGTCACTCCTTCGGCAAAGTATTTCGCTGTGTTCCTTTTTTTCTGATTTTCGATAAGCACAGTTTTCTCAACCAGTTGCCGGGCCGTTAGCGAATCTTTTTGCTGCTGCAGGTTGCTGTATTCTGCCTTTGCGATCTGTTTATTCTGTTGCTCCAGTGTAATAAACCACCATACCAGCGCTGCAATGATATAGAGCAGCAACATCCAGTAGATGATGGTGGCCCTTTGTAATTTTTTCCGGCTGCTGGCAGGCATCAGGGTTGTTTTTTTTCAATGCGGAGCCCCACATTCATTACATGTTCCAGCGGGTCTTCCCGCATTACCTGTTCAATAGTGAAAGTATATTCACCGGGCTTTCTAAAGTAAAAAGGGGTGCCTGCCGGAGTCAGGGGTATGCGGTGTTCATAGATATCATCCATGCCGCTGCCTTTCCAGCCTGTTTCATCGGAGCCAAGTGTAAGATCGTACCGGGCCGATTGGGTGCTGTCCTGCCCCGGTTGCCGGGTAATGAGATTGATGTATATATTATTGTAATTGTATTTATCCCTGTGGCGGAGCGTTACGTACAACTGGTAAGAAGAGGAGGTGTCTTTAATGCTGAATGTGAAAGAGGGTTTGAAACTGCTTTTCCACTGATGCCCTGGAATCGTAGCTGTTTTCTCGTAAAGGTCAATGGTCTGGCAGGAAGTAAGGCAGAAGGCACTAGGCGCAAGAAACAAAAGAAGTCGCTTAACGATGTTCATTTTACAAAGATATGGCTGCTGTCACAGTCTTGTACCCCGCACCTTTATAATACGTTTAAGACCTGCTCCTTTGCTTTTTCCAGCTCATCTTTCATCAGCACCACCGATTTCTGGATCGTGGCATCATAAGCTTTGGAACCGGTTGTGTTGATCTCTCTGCCTATTTCCTGCAGTATAAAGGATAGTTTTTTCCCTTTCGACTCCCCGTTTTCAGCCAGCAGCGATTTAAAGTAATCACAGTGGTTCTTCAGCCGCATCTGCTCTTCGCTGATGTCAATCTTTTCGATATAATAGATAAGCTCCTGCTCCAGCCGGTTTGCATCGTAGTTTTCTTTGCCCACATTATCTTCCAGCAGTTTGGTGATGCCGTCCCTTATCTTTTGTTTGCGCTGGGGTTCCAGTTTTATTACCTCTGCCTGCTGGGTTTCAATATTGGCAATACGGTTCAGCAGGTCTTCCTCCATTGCCCGTCCTTCTTCCAGGCGGTGTTCATTCAGGTTGTCAAGGGCGGCAAGCAGTACATTTTGAAAATCAGCCCATTCATTATCCAAAAGGGTGTCGCTGCTGGGGGTTATCACTTCAGGCAGTTTTACCAGGGTACTGAGGATATGGGAGGGGTCAAGGTTCAGGGCTGCGGACAAATCTGCTAATGGTTTATAGTAGGCTTTGGCAAGATCGGTATTGATCAGAACAGGCCTTGCATTGCCTGTATCTTTTAAGCTGATGTTACAGTCAACAGTTCCTCTTCCCAGTTTTTCGGAAAGCAGCCTGCGAATATCAAATTCAAAAGGCTTTAAGATGGATGGTAATTTCAACTGCAAGTCAAACTGCTTTCCGTTCAGCGACTTGATGTCCACCAGGAAAATTTTATCACCCACATTTTTTTCGGCCCTTCCAAAACCGGTCATTGATTTCAGCATACTGTTTTTTTTTAGACGGACGTAAAGGTATTTTTATTTATTGATTATGGACCGGGGATATTTGTCGCTTCATCCCGGCATGGCCCTGTAAAATAAGCCGCAGTATTTCATGACGTTTCACTCAAACGGGTGTTGCTGAAATTAAAAATCCCCCTCCGTTTTGCGGAGAGGGACATTTATATGGATGGGTTAGTAAGTACCGGGAAATAATTTTCCCGACACAATATTAAAAATAATTTTGTTTAACCAAAAAATATTTCCAAAATATTTTATTAACATTTTACTTCATGCTGTGGATAAGCCAGCGGTCAACAACAAGATCCCCGTAATAAAGTAAAGAACTAAGTGGTATTAAAATAAAAAAGTAACTGCTGCACGGGTTTTTTGAAATTAATAAGACCCTTGACTGGCAAGGGTTTCATTGAATTTATTTTTTCAGCTGTCAAACAGGGATAAAATTTTTTTCAGAAAAATATTTATTAATCAACAACAGATGGGTTAATACAACGGCTGAAAGACTTGAAAAAAGCCGCAAAAAAATATTTTCACCGAATAGCCGGATTAGGCCTAAAACCATGTTTTTTTTGCCCTCAGGCCCCAATAAGCAGGTTGTTACCTTTGCTGAGCCTCGTTCTTTTTGCAGCATTATTGCTGCAGGATACGGGGTTTAACAGTAAAAATTTATCATTATGCATTTTGAAAAACCTGTTCCGGTCACAACAATTGCGCAAATCATTGGCGCCAAACTATTGGGCAATAAAGAAGGATTGGTAACCGGCATCAATGAAATACATAAAGTTTCAGCAGGCGACCTGGCATTTGTGGATCATCCCAAATACTATGACACCTGCATTAACTCTGCTGCTACGTTTATCATCATAAACAAAAAAACCGGTTTCCCTGAGGGAAAGACCCTGCTCGTGGTGGATGAACCTTTTGATGCTTACCTGAAAATAGTCAATCACTATCGCCCTTTCACCCCTTCAATGCGAATGATCAGTGACTCGGCCTCGGTAGGAGAGGGAACCGTCATCATGCCCAATGCCTATATCGGTAACCATGTATCCATCGGGAAAAACTGTATCATCCATCCTAATGTAACGGTACTTGACCACTGCGTCATTGGCGATGATGTCATCATCCAGGCAGGAACGGTTATCGGCAGCGATGCTTTTTATTATAACAAGAAGACCAACCGGGACTTTCATTATAAAAGGATGACCAGTTGTGGCCGGGTGATCATCGAAAATGGGGTGGAAATTGGGGCTAACTGTTCCATTGACCGGGGGGTAAGCCATGATACCATTATCGGCGCAGGAACCAAGATGGACAATCTTATACATATTGGTCATGATACTGTCGTAGGCAAGAACTGCCTCTTTGCGGGACAGGTGGGTATTGCAGGCGCCAGCACTATTGAAGACAATGTAGTACTATGGGGCCAGGTGGGTGTGAGTAAGACTCTTACAATCGGCAAGGATGCCGTCATCTATGCGCAAAGCGGAGTAAAAGATTCTATACCGGGGGGCAAAGTATATTTCGGTTCACCGGTGGAAGATGCGAGGGAGAAAATGAAAGAATTTGTGTGGATAAAAAGGATTCCGCAGTTGTGGGAGAAGGTGATGGGGAAAAAGGGTTGATTGGTTAATTGGTACATTAGCTTATTGAGGAAAGTGCTTTGATTGCAGGGTTTACCTAATTAACCAATAAACCAGTTAACTTTAACTAATACATCAATCCGGCGAATAATCATACGGCAGCAGATCCGCCAGGTTTTTCCAGCTCCAGTAGCCCTGGTTCACCCAATCCTTCTGATCGTAGTAATAACCGTTTTCCATAATGGCAACCCCGTCCCTCATATCAATATATGAGATGGGATAAGGCGCAGATTTCGGAAGGTTCATTTTTTTCAGGTATTCAGGCTCCGGGCCCTTTTTTGTGTAGGTGACGCTTATTTTACGGGGAAAATATATTTCAACTTCAACCGGACCTGAAATTACTTGATATACCACACTGTCCGCCCCCAGGCTATCGGTAATATTGGTTATAATGTTATAATGGGCTGTATCGTACACATTCTTGATTTTATTGAATTTTTTATCATTGTTTTCATCCAGCAGGTCAATGATCCAGCCGTCTTCCTGCAGGGTGCTGTCGTAATAGCTGCGCATAAAATGCAGTTTGGAACCTTCAAAGGCTTTTTTCCGGGCTTTTGCCCATGCGGATTTAAGGCTGTCGCTTCCATCCATTTCAGTAAAAAGACAATACCCCCGGTAGATATTGCTGTTGTTGTTATAATAGTAAACAAACGAATCGAGCTGGTAATGCAGGTTGTAGCCAAGCGCATGGTTGGCAATCTTCACTGGTTCCGATGCCAGCACTTTCAGCCGGTTACTTTTCTTATAAAAATAAAATTTCAGCACTTCGGGGTTTTGCAATATGCAGCGGGCGGCATTGGGGGTGGCGCCAATGAAATTCTTTGTAAAGAAATCGCCATATTTGGTAAAGCCGTCGGCTACTTCAAAAGTGTTTTTCAATACTACTTCCCCGAGGCTTTTCTCTTCCTTTACAAGCAGAATATAAAGCTTATTGTTTTCAGAAACCCGGACGGTTTGTGTCTGGTAGCCGGTGTAGCTGAAGATGAGATCATACCCACCTGATTTCAGGTTTAAGGAAAATTCACCTTGTTTGTTGGTGGCGGTGCCCAGCGTAGTGTTTTGACAAAATACAGAGGCCGCTGCTAATGGTTCCCTGGAGGCCGAATCCAGTACGGCGCCGGTTACCACAAACTGTGCCGCTGAAGAAATAGAAAACCCGGTAATGACCAGGAGCAGGATACAACGAAGTTTTTGCATAGATGAAGATTCGGGATAATGATAATGCCTGAAGATTTTTGGTTGCAATTACCGGGCCGTTTCAAGGTATTTTCTACAGGCTTTTTTTATGGTTTCCTCCAGCGGCGTAAAGGAGAAGCCCGGAAGGGCCCTGAGTAGTTTATCGTTTTCAAACCAAGTTTTACTGACGGCCACTTTTGCACTCTCTTTCGTCAGCAACGGTCTGACGCCCGAAAACAGCGACTTTATTTTTTCCACCCGCCAGGCAATACCGAGCAGGAAGGGGGTCGCTACTTTTGCTGGTCTTTTTTTATGAAAATTATCTGCCATTGTGTACTGCAGTTGCCGGAATGACCAGGTATCGCCATTCACAATAAATCTTTCTTCAGAAATGCCGCTTTCCATCAGCAGTACAGCCACCCGGGCCACATCCTCCACATCCACAAAACCGTTGATGCCCGTGGTAAACCATTTGAATTCCTTATAAATGTTTTTGAAAATGGCGCAACTGCCGGTGTTCCAGTCGCCGTACCCGAGAATGGTGCTGGGGTTCAGTATCACCGCTTCCAGTCCTTCGCCGATCCCCCTCCAAACTTCCAGTTCCGCCTTATACTTACTTTTGGCGTAGTGGGTGTTCACTTTGCTTTCTTCCCATTTCTTTTCTTCATTTACACGGCCCCCGCCGGGGGTTCTTCCCAGCGCAGCTACCGAACTGATATGTACCAGTCTTTTAATGTTTTTCACCAGCGCCATATTCACCACATTGGCGGTACCCTCCACATTTACCTGGTACATGTTCTCCCTTTCTTTTTTTATGAACGAAACAGCAGCGGCAGCATGAATAACCGTATCCATCCCATCCATGGCATCCTGCAGCGACATTACATCCAGCACATCGCCTTGCACCCATTCTGCCCGGTTCAGTATCTCTGCGGAGATAAAAAAAGGCAGTTTTGATGAACGCCGGATAGCTCTTACTGTATATCCCTTTTCAACGAGGTGTTTGATAATATAAGCGCCGAGAAAACCGGTGCCGCCTGTTACAAGTATTTTTTCTGGCAAGGTGAAAGTTTAATCATATTTATAATATCCTTCTCCTGATTTTTTTCCCAGCTTACCGGCTTCCACTTTTTCTTTCTGGATGAAAGACGGCCTCAGCCTTTCGGGGTTATCCATTTGCTCATATACTGAGCAACTGACTGCATAATTGATGTCGTTGCCGATAAGGTCCATTAGTTTAAAAGGCCCCATTTTAAAACCGGTAGCTTCCATCAGTGTATCTATATGTATAAAATCAGCTTGCTTTTCTTCTACCAGCCTCAGCGCCTCAATGTAATAAGGCCTTGCCACCCGGTTTACTATAAACCCCGGTGAGTCTTTGCATATCACCGGCGTTTTGTTCATTTGCCGGGCCAGCTTCACCATGGTTTGTGTGGTTTGCTGATTGGTAAAGGGGGTATTCACCACTTCCACTAATTTCATAATGGGGGCGGGATTGAAAAAGTGCATGCCAACCACCCTTTCGGGCCGTTGTACCTGTTCTGCAATTTTTGTAACCGAAAGAGAAGAAGTGTTGCTGGCAAAAATGCATTCGCTGTGGTTGATCTCCGCCAGTTGGTTGAACAATGCCACCTTCGTTTCCTGCTTTTCCACCACGGCTTCAATAAATACATCGGCGAGGCAGGTTTGCAGGTCATGAGTGAACTGAATACGGCTGATGACCCTTTCTTTTTCTTCTGCGGATATTTTGTTTTTTTCCAGCAGGCTTTGCAGGTTTTTTTCTATTCCTGCTTTAGCTTTTTCCAATACGCCGGGGTTCAGCTCGTACAACAGCGTAAAGAAACCCGTCTGTGCTGCAGCCTGTGCAATACCGCTGCCCATGGTGCCGGCCCCGCATATGCAAATACTGTTGATACTCATTCTGAACGTCTTAGAACTGTAAATATACTGTGTACTTTGTAGTTCTGATGCAGCGGGGATACAGCCATATTTGCTGTGGAATGAAAGGTTGTGATTTATGGCAAGTTTCGCTTACCTTAAGCCAAAATTTTATTTATGGATATGAACCAGCCCACTCCTCCTCCCATTTCCAGCGCAGCAGCCCCGGCCAGCAGGGGAATGTTTGGAACGAAAATTCCTTCCTCTGTAGCTTTTGTGGTGGGGGTACTTCTGTTTTTTATGCCCTTTATTGATATTAAGTGTAACAACATGTCGCTGCAGACCGTCAGCGGGATTCAGCTTGCCACAGGTTTTAAAATGAAGAACAGCAGTTCTGATAATTCGTTTTTGAATGACCTGAAAACAGATAAGGTGGATGAAACGATAACAAAGACAACTACAAAAAGCGATAAAAAAGACCCTAATATGTATGCGATGATTGCATTGGGGTTGGGTGTAATGGGCCTGCTGTTATCATTAACCAATGTCAAAGCTGCTATCGGCGGTGCCATGCTTACGGGAATCGGTGCAGCCGGTGCCATGATAGGCCTGATGCTCGATATAAAAAAGAAAGTGAAACTGGATATGCCCGACCTCAGTGATAAAACACCCGATAATGATGTGGGAAATACAATTGATAAGATAGGGGATAAAGTAAACGACCTGACGGATAAAGTGAATATCAGTGTCGACTTCACCCCCTGGTTCTATGTGGCCGTGGTGGCTTTCCTCGTTGCAGCTTTTTTCTGCTACAAACGAATGTCGGCGAATAAAACCTGATTCAGACACTCGAAATAATTACTCACCTAAAACCAACTGACATGAACAGAAAAATGTTAACCATTGTGCTGGCGGTTCTATTGATTGCCGGTTTCTTCCTTCCTTATTACAGCTATGCCGGCAAAGAGGGAGCAAGTGGCCTTGATTTTGTGTCTGCAAAGGGCGGAGAATGGCAGAAATATCTTTTCCTGCTCTTTCCCCTTTCGGGTTTGCTGCTCCTTATCGGTGCTTTGAATAACGAGAATTATATCCTGGGCAGGAGCCTGCTCTGTATTATTCCGCTGCTTACGCTGTTGTACATGATGTTTATCGGCCCGTTGATAGAAGGAGTGAAGTTTGACTACATACTCAAATCAATAGGAAAAAATTACGGCATAGGCCTATGGATTACCATCGCAGCTTCGCTGGTGGCAGCCTTTTACCAGCCCAGAAAATAGCCGATTAGTAAAAAGATACCGAAAAGGCTGCCGTCAAAGGCCGCCTTTTTTGCATCGTCGTGCCTGCTTTCTTTTAAAAGAAACGAAGTAGTATTTTGCAGGCTATGTCCGGTTTATCATCCTGTCGCTTTATTATGAAGATCGTAACTGCCCTCTTTGTGGTTTGTTGTTCCCGCAGCGGCTATGCTCAAACGCAGCAGCAATGGGCTCAAACGGTAAACTGGGACGGCGTAAGCCACTGGTCCAAATACATCATCACCCTGCCAAAATACATGGGGCCCAATGCCCTGCCTGTGCCTTTTATTGGCAATGGAAATCCGGATAACAGCACTTATGCATCAGCCACCGGCCATTTTCATTTCACAAAAGGGGATAGAACGCAAAACCTGGCCCTGTATGGCAATTATTGCCTGGTAAAAGATTTGATGGCCGTTGATATTGCGTGGGTGCCGGTGGAGTTTTATAATATGAGTGATGCCATCAAAAAAGAGCGGCATGTTTATTACACGCATTATAATTCCAAAGTGGCCAAAGGCGATGTGTACCTGAATGGAACAGTAAAGCTGATGAAGAAATGGGATAAGACGGTTCAGTTGGCAGCCCGCTTCGGCTTCAGGTTGCCGTCGTCCAACAGGCTGGAAGCGGCCCGCTTTACCGATAACATGGGATTTTATGCCGATATTTCTTTTGGCAAACCACTTTCACCCTCGGTGAAATGGATTGGAATGGCCGGCCTGTATATATGGCAGCTTACCGGCGATAAGCACCGGCAAAATGATGCATTCCTGTTCGGAACAGGACTGGAATGGAACAAAAACGGGTGGAAGTCACAGGTCTATAGCGCTGGTTATCTCGGTTACTTGCTGAACAGCGGCGACAAACCCATTGTGCTCCGCACCCACACTGAAAAAAGATTCAAAAATGCGGGCATACTGTTCAGGTTGCAGCAGGGCATTCATGATTTTAAATACAACAGCGTGGAGCTGGGGATGAAATATTTTTTGAAAAGAAAGGCTCCTTCGGTAATTAAATAGCAGACGTAAACTGTTTTAAAAACCGAACATCATTTTCGCTGAACAAACGGATATCATTGATGCCATACTTCAGCATGGCAGGTCTTTCAATACCCATACCAAAAGCAAAACCGCTGTATTTGTTGGGGTCAATATTACAGTTAGATAAAACATTGGGGTGTACCATGCCACAGCCGAGTATTTCCACCCAGCCGGTTTTTTTGCACACACTGCAACCTTCACCGCCACAGATAAAACAACTTACATCCATCTCCGCACTGGGCTCCGTAAACGGAAAATAAGAAGGGCGGAACCTGATTTTTACATCTTTTCCATACATTTCTTTTACAAAAAAATAAAGTGTTTGTTTCAGGTCGGCAAAAGAAACATTTTCATCAATATATAACCCTTCCACCTGGTGAAAGAAACAATGACTCCGGGCACTCACTGTTTCGTTGCGATAAACCCGGCCGGGATAGATACCCCGGATAGGCAGCAATCCTTTCTCCATTTCCCGTATCTGCACATTGCTGGTATGGGTACGCAGCACCCATTCCGGATTTGTTTGCACATAGAATGTATCCTGCATATCCCTTGCGGGGTGATGCTCCGGCAGGTTTAGGGCCCCGAAATTATGCCAGTCGTCTTCTATCTCCGGACCTTCTGCTACAGCAAAACCCAGGCGCTGGAAAATGGAAACAATCCTGTTGCGCATCAGCGTTACCGGGTGGCGGGAGCCGATAGGCAGATCATCACCGGGAAGGCTCAGGTCAATGCTGCTTCCTGCAGCCTCCTGGCCGTTGTCAGCCAGCGTTTTTAATTCAGCGTATTTATTTTCAATAAAGAGTTTGAACTCATTCAACAACTGGCCGGCTTGTTTTTTCTTTTCAGGTGCTACGTTTTTCATTTCGCCCATGATGTCCTTTATAATGCCTTTAGTGCCCAGCCATTTGATACGGAACCCCTCCACTGTCTTAGCATCAGGTGCAGAAAAAGCAGCTATTTCTTTCCTGTATGCTTCAATCTTGTTTAGCAAATTTTTCATAAAGGGGCAAAGATAATGATTGGGGAGTGGAAAATGGAGAGCAAACCCTTTACATTTGAATAAAGAAATAATTTTTGCTGCAGCTTGCGCACAAAAAACCTGAGGTTTATAAGATCGCATTAAATCTTGTAAAGGAAGTATATCGGGCAACCAGAAAATTTCCGAAAGAAGAGCAATTTGTTTTAGTTAGCCAGTTGAGAAGGGCTGTAATTTCTGTTTGTAGTAATCTTGCGGAAGGATCTGCCCGGTTTTCGAAAGCAGAGAAAAAGAGATTTTATGAAATATCGAGAAGCTCTTTGGTGGAAGTGGACACTCAGGTTGAAATATCATTAGTGCTTGAGTATCTGCAAAAGAATGAAATAGAAAATCTGGAATCCTACCTGGAATCTGTTTTCAAGATGCTCAGCAAAATGATTGAAAATCTCCAGTCATAACCCTATTCTCCACTTTCCATTTTCCATTAACTTGCACACATGTCAGACCATCTCAATATCTCCGACTTCCTGGATCCGGTGAACCTGCATGAAGTATCGCATGATGAAGCTTACAAGGAAGGACAACTCGGTAAATCCATTGCCATCTATAGTGAAGAATTACCGGACCTGGATGAAGCGAAGGTGGTGATTGTTGGCTGCGGCGAACAGCGGGGCAGCGGGCTGATACATGGCCAAAGTGAAGCGCCGGATATCATCCGCCGTCATTTCTACAATTTATATTACTGGCACCAGGATATCAGGATTGCTGATGCAGGTAATATAAAAGCCGGTTCTTTGTTTACCGATTCTTATGCTGCTTTAAAAACAGTGGTGCAGGAACTGGTGGGTGATGGAAAAACAGTGATTATCCTGGGTGGATCTCATGATCTTACTCTCTCACAATACCAGGCCTATGCCGAAAATAAAAAACTGATTGAGGCCAGCTGTGTGGATGCCCTGATTGACCTGAACCTGGAATCACCTTTCCGGCATGAAAATTTTTTGATGGAAATGCTGACCGGCGAACCCAATTATATCCGTCATTATAATCATATAGGTTTTCAGAGTTATTATGTGCACCCCCATATGCTGGAAACCCTTGACAAACTCCGGTTTGACTGCTACCGGGTGGGGAGTGTAAAAGAAAACATTGATGAGATGGAGCCGGTTATCCGCAACAGCAATATGCTGAGTTTTGATATGACGGCGATCGCTTACGCTTACGCACCGGCCATCACTGCATCGCCCAATGGTTTTAATGGTGAGGAAGCCTGTGTGCTGATGCGCTACGCAGGCATGAGCCCCAACATCAGCAGCATCGGTATTTATGGCTATGATGCGCAGCATGATAAAGATGAACTGACGGCCAAACAGATCAGCCACATGCTTTGGTATATTTTAGACGGAAGAAGCAGGGGAAGAAGAGAAGCCGCCCTAGACGAAAAAGATTCCTTTAACGAATACCACATGGCATTTGCGGAAGTGGAAACGGTGTTCATACAAAGCAAAAAAACCGGCCGCTGGTGGATGCAGCTGCCTGATAAAAAATTTATTGCCTGCAGTTATAAGGATTATTTACTGGCAAGTAGTAACGAAATACCTGAACGTTGGTTGAGGGCGCAGGAGCGGGGTTAAATGTAAAACTGCAAATGCAGAATTTAATATGTAAAAGGATGAAGACTTCGAACTTTTCACGCCTCAGTTTTACATTGGGTGTTTTATGTTTTACATTTTATATTTCTTCCTGTTCCATTCAAAAACAAGTAGCCAAATCTGCCAACGAAAATGTTTTAAGTAACAAAGCCCTTACAGCTGCCCATGTCGGCATCAGCATTTTTGAGCCGGGGGCAAACAAATACCTCTACAATTACCAGGGTGATAAATATTTTGTACCTGCCAGCAATGTGAAAATACCCACCTGCTATGCAGCGATGAAGTATTTGGGGGATAGTTTGGTGGGGTTGAGATATCAAATAGTAAATGATACATTAATAATAGTAAAGTCAACTGGTGATCCGACTTTTTTACACGATGATTTTCGTGTTCAACGAGTTTATTCTTTATTAAAAAAGTATAAATACATTTCATTTTCAGGTGATTTATTCAGTGAAGATTTTTTAGGCTCTGGCTGGACTTGGAATGACTATATGGAATACTATACTGCTCAAAGAAGTGATTTCCCGATCTATGGAAATATTGTTAAGTTCAAATGGGAAGATGAGAGTAATATTAGCGTTTCCCCCCCAGTATTTCTAAAGAACATAGCAATCCATGAGCAATTAAAAGCAGGATTTGATATTATAAAACCATGGGAGGAGAATGTTTTTAATTTTTTAAGTGGAAACATAAAGTATAAGGAAGTTCCCTTTCGACCCGATGTATTAACAGTTAAATATTTATTGCAGGATACATTGGGGTGCTTTGTAAATTCAAACTTTGATACAGAAAAATATGCTCAATCAACGGAATTGATATTTATAAAACAAGGAGATGTAGTCAGAGTTCCTAATGATCCGATTAGTCACATTTTTACCCCGCTACATTCCCAACCCACCGACTCCCTCCTGAAACCCATGATGCACCGCAGCGATAATTTTTTTTCAGAGCAGAGCTTGTTAATGGTAAGTAACGAAATGCTGGGGATAATGAACGATGAAAAAATAATTGACACCTTACTTAAAACCGATTTCAAAGACCTGCCGCAGAAACCCCGCTGGGCCGATGGCAGCGGTCTTAGCCGCTATAATTTATTTACCCCGCAGGATTTTGTGGCTATTCTCCAGAAAATGAAGAATGAGTTTGGCATGGAGCGCATCAAAGACATCCTACCCACCGGTGGGGAAGGTACCATCAGTAACTATTACAAAGCAGACAGTGGTTATATCTATGGTAAAACAGGGACATTGAGTGGCGTGGTTGCTTTTAGCGGCTACCTGTACACAAAAAAAGGAAAGCCGCTGATTTTTTCTACGCTGGTAAACAATCACCAGGCCTCATCAACGGAGGTAAGGAGAGCGGTTGAAAAGTTCTTGCAGGGAGTTCGTTCCAAACTATAGGAAACTAAAACCCCTCCATCGGTCCCGATATATCGGGATGGAGAGGCCTCCCTATTTCCCAAACATCCTCTCCAACTGCTCCTGCTTAAACTCTAAGTAAATGGGATTTCCATCCGGCGACACATTCGGCTGTTCACAGGCAAATAGGCCATTCACCAGATGCCGCATTTCTTTATCGGTAAGTATTACGCCGGTTTTTATAGCTTGTTGTCTTGCCAGCGAACGGATGAGTTTCTCTCTTTTGGAAAACATCACTTCAGGACTGAAGTGCTTGTATTGCTCCAGTAAAATATCAATCACATGCTTTTCATTTCCCTGCGCCACATCAGCGGGGGTGCCTTGTATCACATAAGCATTTTTCCCAAACGGTTCAATTATATAGCCGAGGTATTGCAGGTCGGCAAGTACTTCTTCCATCACCGCTGCATCGGCGGGAGTTAATTCTAATATTGCAGGAAACATGCTGCGTTGTGTGACTATGGGTTTATCCTTGCCAGCAGCTTTCAGCTGTTCGTAAATAATTCGTTCATGTGCCGCCTGCTGGTGAATGAGGAGGAAGCCGTTTTTGGACGGAGTGATGATATAGGTGTTAAGGACTTGGCTTAACTCTGTTTCAGTCGTTAGTCTTGAGTCATGAGTCATTAGTGGCAACTCAGATTTTTGTATTGACTCATGACTTATGACTCCCGGCTCCCGGCTCTCATAGAAGTCTTTCCAGTGTTTGAGTTCGTTTCTCTCAATAAAATGCGCCTGGTGTTTTTGAGTAAACCCTTTGAAAATAGACGAAGAAGCAGCGGCTTCCTGTTTCTTTTCTGTAAAGGGTTGTTGTATGGATGATAATTGCTGAATAGACGCATCCAAATCAAAATCAAGGGTGGGTGTTACGCTGAACTGTGCCAATGCATGTTTGATAGCCGCCTGCACAAAGGCGTAAATGATCTTCTCATCCTCAAATTTTATTTCCTGTTTGGTCGGGTGAACATTTACATCAACCACGGCCGGGTCAAGGTCAATAAAGAGCACATACATCGGGAAACTGTCCGAAGGGATCATTTGCTGGTAGGCGCTCATCACCGCATGGTTCAGGTAGGGGCTTTTTATAAAGCGATTGTTGACGAAAAAGTACTGATCTCCTCTTGTTTTCTTAGCTGTTTCCGGTTTGCCCACAAAGCCATAGATATTCATGTAATCGGTTTCTTCTTTTACCGATACCAATTTGGCGTTGTAATTATTGCCGAGCAGTTGAACAATACGCTGTTTTAAACTTCCCGCTTCCAGGTGAAAGAGTTGTTGATTGTTTGCAGAGAGTGTAAATAATATTTCAGGAAATGACATGGCCACCCTGGTAAACTCATCCACAATGTGGCGCATTTCCGCTGCATTGCTTTTTAAAAAATTTCTTCTGGCCGGTACATTGAAGAACAAATTCTTCATGGCAATATTGGTGCCATTGGCGGCCGCTACAGGTTCCTGTTTCAACACCACACTGTTCTCTACTTCAATATAGGTGCCTGTTTCCTCATCAGCTTTCTTCGTTTTTAGCTCCACCTGTGCTACTGCTGCTATAGAAGCCAGCGCCTCACCACGAAAGCCCATGGTGCGGATATGAAAGAGATCTTCAATCGTCTGAATCTTGGAGGTAGCGTGGCGCTCAAAACACATTCTTGCATCCGTTTCACTCATGCCGCTGCCGTTGTCAATCACCTGTATCAGCGATTTACCGGCATCGTTAATAATAAGTTTGATTTCAGTGGCGTTTGCATCCACGGCATTCTCCAGCAATTCCTTTACGGCACTCGCAGGCCGTTGTATCACTTCGCCTGCGGCTATCTGGTTGGCAATATTATCAGGTAAAAGGTTAATCTTATCCGGCACAAATCGGGTTTAGCTGCCAAAAATAAGGCATTTAAAGGCGTTGTTTTCGCCAGTTATACAAGCAACCAATTTTTCGCTGACTGAAGCAATTTCCTTTTTTATTACCCCGTTACCTTTTGCACAATTGGTTTGCTTATCGGTACTCCATCTGCATTTACTTTATACTTTATTACTATCAGCGGACAATTATCAATTTTAATCATCAGTGTGACCCAGCCGGTGTTTGGATTGAATAGCTGTGTTGTTTTGCCTTTTACTTTACCGCAATTTCTCAGTTCCGTTTCTCCTTCCCAGCTTTGTGCCCGCACACCTTCTGCTTTTAGCAGGGCGTCTAATCCGCCGCTTGCCAGCTCATTCAGCCGGTTACCGGTAAATTCATCGCCGGTAAGCTTCGGAAAAATTTCCCCGCCGATTACATTAAAAAGATTTTTTCCCAGTTCTTCTGAAAAACTTTCCCCGCCGTATATAGCGCTGCCTAATGCTTTTGCAGCGCCAATCCCCAACTTTGCTCCAAACGACAATCCCGGAAAGGCCTCAATGGGTGCAAAGGCTACACCAACCGCCATGCCCCCAATAATATCAGTTGCGGCTGTATTGGTGTTATTGGCCAATGCTATTGCCTTGGTTTCGCAATCGCAGGGGCCTTTATCAATCAGTTTTTCCGTGTATAATCCCCTTAACATACCAAGGGCAAAAAATTTCAATTGTTTGTCATCCGGGTTAATGGGTTCTGTAAGCGGCGGCTGGGGAGTGGGTGTATTTCGTTTTGCTTCTTCCTCTTCCTGTTTTTTCCTTGCCTTTGCCCGTTCTTCTTCTAATTGTTTTTCCTTTTCAGCCTGCAACTTGTCAGCTTCGGCCTGGGCTCTCTTCAGTTCTTCTTCCTGTTTTGCTTTTTCCCTGCCTGCTGCATTTGCTTTAGCTTCTGCTTCCTCTGCTGCTGCCGTTGTATTGCCGGCCTCATCTTTCATGTCTTTTTCTTTCTGTTGTTTCTTTTTAATAATGTCATTCAACTGGTCAATATAAGCCAGCGCTTCCTCCGGTGTTCGTGGTGTGCCGGAAAGGGCAGGATTAAAATTACAGGCACCCGGATGTGCTGCACACCATTTCTGAAGCACACCCAGCAGTGCATCAATTTGCCGGCATAGTTCATCAATTTGCGTTTCAACGGCAGCATGGTTCTTTCCATTTTTTGCCGCCTCATCTGCTTTGTCTTTTTCTTTCTTCAGTTTATCACATTCTTCCTGTGCTTTGGCTATTTCTGCATCCAATGCTTTTGCTCTTTTGTTCGCTGCATTCTGCGGGCCTTTAAGCGCCTTTGCCTTATTTGACAAACTATTAGATTCGCCACCGATATTGGTATTGGAATTTTCATCACCAACATAGCCATACCAAAAACTTCCGTCGGCATGATAGCCATGACCACCCACCCAGTTATTGCCAAGGTGGAGCTGATCCAGTTTATCCAGCAGGTCTTCTATTTCATTGTTCAGCTTATCCAGTTCTTTTTGTGCAGCCTCTTTTTCCTGTTTCAGTTTGTTCAGCCTGTCTGCACAATCTTTTTCCCGTTGGGCAGCATCATCAGCGGCTTTTTGCAGTGCATCGTTATCCGGTTTACCATTGAGTTTCTCTTTTAACTTCGCCAATGAGTCCGTTAGTTTTTTCAGCGAGTCACTATACAGGCCGGGTATTTTTTCTATCACTTTATCAATAGCAGCCAGTTCTTCCGCCATTGTATTTTCCCGTTCCAGTTTGCGCTGCAGTTCTTCATATTGTCTTTTGAGTTCGGCTAATTTGTTTTTCACCCTTTGCAGGCTGTCGGCCGCTTGTTGCACTTTCTGGTTGGCCTGGTTTATTTGTGCATCTGTTATGGTAAAACTTATATTTTCACCCCTTGCCGGTGTTACTGATGCAGGGGAAATCTGTAAATGCGTTGTTGTTACCTCTTCAGCAATGGTGTTGTTTTTCCCTGCCGCCCTTGCCCTTATAAGGTATGCTCCGTCATACCCGAGTGACGGGTTCCAGTTTACGTTCCAGTAGTTTCCGCTTTGCTGTGCAGCGCCTGTTGGTTGCCAAAGTGTCCCGGAAAAGGGTTTGACTGAAAAAATTACTGCTGCCGCATCATGAGCATTAAGCTGTAAAACAACCTGTCCCGTTTTATTATTCAGAGCAGGTGATGAAACCAGCAGAACAGGCGGGTTTTCAGCGCCTGGATTTTTTATACCCGGCATACTGGCTGTAAAAGAAGGAGGATTAGTGCTGCCTCCAAGTTCTAAACAGGTTTTCAGCGGTATCAGGCATGACTGGTTCAGTATATAACAATTACAAAGCGCTGCTGAACGGTTTGTATTGTTACCGGCCTCGGGTAAATCCAGGTTTACAGTAACAGCAAAACTTCCTGTCCGGGTGCTTTGTAAATCAAACCGCTTATTAAAAGTACCGGCGCCTGATACACTGGCCGGAGGAACAGGAATTACCTGGCTTTCACCCCCGGCCATTGCCACAACACCAGTTGTAGTATTTATACAGGTAAGGGTGGCATTGGAAGGCAGGTTTTGTAAACCCGATATAACCACATTCACATAAGTCCTCTCCCCTTTTTGTAAGTTCTGTTTGCCGGCGCTTACATCCATATTCACGGCTGAAATGTTTTTTTCAGTTGTCTTTCCTTTTTCTGTTACCGTAACAGTATGGGGGCCGCTGGTTGTTGCCGGAAATTGCACCACACACTGCCGGGGCGATTCTGCCAGTATCTCCATTTCTTTACCATCAATGAGGCATTGGGTATTGGATGCATCGCCGTCAAAGGGGCCGGTAATACGGGATGGTGCGGAAGTAAGGACATGGGTAGGCAGTGCAACAGCCGGGGTGCTGCTGGTCTTGTTGCTGATGGGTACTGAAACACTGGAAACAACTTTGTTGTTTAACGAAAGGGTTATAGATGGATTATTTTCTTTCACGGTAAACCGGAAAAGTTGAGATAGTGCTTCCTTGCCAGAAACACCATCCAGCAGTGTAACTGTATATCTTTGAAGTGATGCACTATTGCGGCTTTTTTCCTTTGCCGCATCGCCGGCAGGCTCAGTCACCACTCTTCCCGATATTATTTCCCCCTGGCTAATATCATCAGGCAGGAAAACTTTAATCTTACCCTGTGGTAAACTAAACACCGCTGTTGTTAATCCTTTTTCGCTGCTTATGGTTTGCGCCGGCGCAACATTAAATAAAAGAGAGAAAACAAAAACAATAATTGTTTTTAAAGCAGGGGCTTGTCTCATAACTGTAAGTTTTAAAAGTGAATGAACCTTTACAGGAGACTTTCAGGGGGCGGAAATACATGCAAAAGGTACGAATTTTAAAACGATATAAACGGGAGAATGAACTAATTTTAATCACCAATGAAAAAATCAGCTATGCAAAAATTACAACAGTTTTTCTTTCTGTTAGTTTGCCTCCCATTCTTATCACAAGCACAATATAAAAGCGGCCTGAAAAAACAGGATTGGGTGGACAGTGTGTTCAACTCCCTCAGCGAAGATGAAAAGATTGCACAATTGATGGTGATAAGGGCGCACTCCAACCTTGGCCCTGATCATGTGGCCAAAGTGGTAAATGATATTCAAAAGTATAATGTTGGCGCACTATGCTTTTTCCAGGGCGGACCGGTACGTCAGGCTAACCTCACCAATTTTTACCAAAGCATTGCCAAAACACCGCTGATGGTAACAATTGACGGGGAATGGGGGCTGGGTATGCGGCTCGATAGTGTAAGTAAATTTCCTTTTCAGCTTACACTGGGTTCTGTAAACGATGAGCGGCTTATCTATAAGATGGGACAGGCAGTAGGTGAGCAATGCAAACGGATAGGGGTTCATGTAAATTATGCACCGGTGGTTGACATCAACAACAATCCCAATAATCCCGTTATCGGTTACAGGTCTTTCGGAGAAGATAAAGACAAGGTATCAAGGTATGGCGTGGCATACATGAAAGGGATGCAGGATGCCGGTATTATGGCATGTGCCAAACATTTTCCCGGGCATGGTGATGTGGATGTGGATTCGCATTATGACCTCCCGGTTATCAAGAAAAGTATCAGCCAGCTGGATTCCATGGAACTCGTTCCTTTTAAAGCTGTATTTGATGCAGGTATCGGCAGTGTAATGATTGCGCATCTTTCCATTCCGGCTATTGATAATACCGCCAACAGGGCCACATCCATCTCAAAAAATAATGTAACTGATTTGCTGCGCAGTAAAATGGGCTACCAGGGGCTCTCCTTTACCGATGCGCTGGAGATGAAGGGGGTGGCAAAATATTTTCCGGACGGTGTAATATCTGTTGAGGCTTTGGTAGCCGGCAATGATATGCTCTGCCTGCCAGCCAGCGTGCCAGAATCTATTAAGGCGATTAAAAAAGCTATAGCTGATAAAAAAATGAGCTGGGACGATATTTACACTAAAACAAAAAAAGTACTGGCCTCCAAGTTTGACCTCGGCATGAATAAAACCCAATGGATTGATACCAACAACCTGCTGGCCGACCTGAATGCCAAAACAGATGCTATAAGATATAACGTGGCGCAGCACAGTATCACCTTGCTGAGTGAAGCAAGGTTGACTGCTTCCCGTAACGATTATGCCGTAGTGCCGCTTACTGCCCTGAAAAATTATTCAGGTGAAACGGGGAAACCAGCGAAGATAGCCTACATTGGCATCGGCACATCAGAGTTGAATGATTTTGGAAAAAGGCTTCAGCAGGACTTTGGGGCAGATGTATTCACCTTTTCTTACAAAGATGGCCAGGATAAGGCGGATGAAATTTTAAAGGCCGTACCTAAAGATGGAAAGTACGATGCCATTGTGGTGGGGGTTCATAACTACTCACTTCGCCCCGCTGATAATTTTGGGATTAGCCCGGCAGCTATCAACCTTTACAAACAGTTGAATTTTATCAAAACCATTACCCTGACTTTTGGAAATGTTTTGGCTTCAAAAAATTTCTGCGATGCATGGACACTGCTGGCCTGTTACCAGGATGATGCCATCACACAACAGGCTGCAGCCGATTACCTTTCCGGCAAATTTGAGTTGCAGGGCAGGCTGCCCGTATCTGTTTGCCGGTTTAAGTTTGGTGATGGGATCGTAAAAAGTGAAAAAGACCCTGCCTGGCATCATCTGGAAGAACTGACAAAGGTAGATTCAATTGTAAATGATGCTATGATGCAAAAAGTTTTTCCCGGCGCTGTTGTACTGGCAGTGCATGAAGGTGAGCTTGTTTATCACAAGGCCTTTGGTAATTATAAATATGAAGCTTCACCCTCCGTAACTCCCGAAAGTATATTTGATCTAGCATCTGTCACCAAAATTTCGGCCACTACGGTTTCTGTAATGAAATTGTATGAACAGGGAAAGCTGGATTTAAAAAAAAAGCTTGGTGATTATCTGCCTATAGTTCGGGGAAGTAATAAAGAATACCTGCGGATTGATGATATTCTGCTGCACCAGGCCGGGCTGGCGCCTTTTATCCCATTTTATAAAGAAACTATTGATTCGCTTACAGGCGAACCAAAGGCTAATATCTACCGCAGTAAACCCGAACCTGGTTTTACTGTAAGGGTGGCCGAAGGAATTTATATGCGGAACGATTGGGAAGACACCATGTTTGCCCGCATACTTGCAAGCCCGCTGGGACCTCTGGGAAAATATGTATACAGCGACAATGATTTTATTTTCCTCGGAAAAATTGTAGAGCAAATTACCGGTATGAAGCTGGATGAATATGTGCAAAAAACTTTTTACAAACCTATAGGGATGATGTCAACAGGGTATAAACCGAGAGAACGGTTTCCGTCAGATAAAATAGTGCCCACCGAAACAGAAAAACATTTTCGCCGCCAAACCACACAAGGTGATGTGCATGATGAAGGGGCTTCTATGTTTGGCGGGGTGGCAGGCCATGCAGGCCTCTTTTCCAATGCTTATGACCTTGCTATGCTGTACCAAATGCTGTTGAACGGAGGGGAGTTTAACGGTAATCGCTTTTTGAAAAAGGAAACCATTGATTTGTTCACCGCTTATCACAGCAAGAACAGCCGCCGAGGTTATGGCTTTGACAAGCCTGAAAAAAACAATGCGTTCCGCAAAGAACCCTATCCCTGTTCACTGGTATCGCCACAGGCTTTCGGGCACACCGGCTTCACCGGCACCTGTGTGTGGGTGGATCCTAAATATGAACTGGTTTATGTTTTTCTCTCCAACAGGGTTTATCCTACCAGGGATAATAATAAATTGGGACAGATGAGTATCAGGGGAAAAATTCAGGATGCTATTTACAGGGCTTTAGGGATTTGAACTGAAATAAAGAATATTCCATTAATAAATAAATGGTTAGGTACCATTAAGGACGAGTCATCGTTTAGATTAACTCTGAATGAATACCATTTTCCTTACAAACTACAGGTTTTAAAAATTATACAAAATGTGTTACACATTTTGTATAACCCGGAATTATTTTCCTTGATTAAGATTACCTCCCTGCCCGGAAGGTGGGTTTGACCGCTGCTGATTGCGGTTAGGGTTAACGGGTCTTTGCTGGTTGCGATTGCCCTGTTGACCTTTATGCTGTTGACCGCCCTGTTGCTGGCGTTGTTGCCCGCCCTGTTGACCTTTATGCTGTTGTCCACCCTGTTGCTGGCGTTGTTGCCCGCCTTGTTGCCGCACCTGGCCCCTGGCCCTTTGTCCTTTGTGCCTTTGTTGTTGTTGCTGCTTCTTTTTCTTTTCAGCTTTATCCAGTGTCCGTAAGCTAATTTGTCCCACCAGTTCCACCGCTTCCGGCTCTTTCTCTACGGTTTTGGATGAAACCAATTCCACCGGTTCCAGTTCATCAGGCCGGGCGCCCTGCTGGTTCAGCGTTTTTATTTTTATAACCCGCTCAATGCTCAGCGGGTATTGTTTATTACTGTCGGGCAGTGTGTACCACATCAGGTTTTTGAAAATATCTTTTTTGATCAGGAATGCATTGCCCTTGGCAACCTGCAGTACATCGCAGTTGTCTGGAAAATGCTGCAAGGCATCTAAGTACGTATCCAGCTCATAATTCAAACAACATTTCAGCCGTCCGCACTGCCCGCTCAGCTTGGTTTGATTGATAGAAAGGTTTTGATAACGGGCCGCTGCCGTATTCACCGATTTAAAATCGGTAAGCCATGTGCTGCAGCAAAGTTCCCTGCCGCAACTGCCAATGCCCCCCACTTTTCCCGCTTCCTGCCTTGATCCAATCTGGCGCATCTCCACCTTCACCCTAAATTCTCCCGCATATACTTTTATCAGTTCCCTGAAATCAACCCGGCCATCGGCAATATAGAAGAAGGTTGCCTTCCGTCCATCGGCCTGCATCTCCACCTGGCTTATTTTCATATCCAGCTTTAGCTGCCTTGCTATGGCCCGGCTCCGTATCACTGCTTCAGGCTCCCTTGCTTTATTCTGATTACGGATTTCAATATCACGGTCGCTGGCACGCCGCAATACTTTTTTCATTTCGGGGTTATCTTCCTTTACGCCCCGTTTCTTCATTTGCAGGCGAACAATCTCTCCGGTAAGCGACACTTCTCCTACATCAAAACCGCTTACGCCTTCCACGGCAATCAGGTCGCCTTTTTCATAGGGCTGCAAGGAGGTATTGCGGAAAAAATCTTTGCGGGTTCCCTGGCTAAAGCTCACTTCAATCACCTTGCAGGCGCTGTCCACATCGGCAATGGGCAGGTTGCGCAGCCAGTCATGTGCATTCATGCGGTTGCACCCGCCGGAACTGCATCCGCCGTTACTCTTGCATCCGTTGGGTTTTCCACCCGTAGCCGTGCTGCAACCTGTACAACCCATTATTCAATGAATAATAAATAATGAACAATTAATAATTGAGGAAGAGATTTTGAACCCGGCTTCAGTAATTCTATTGAGCTGCCGTTGCGTCGCACACTTCAGGGTTCTGTCCGCTTTTCAGCAAAACAGGATGCATTTGATGATAAATGCTATATGTAGAAGTAGTTGCAGACATAACAAAAGAAATTCAAAACTTTCGGAGTCTCACAAATTAACTAATAAACCAGTTAACCAACCCCTCACCAACCTCAATCCATCAAAAATACAACCTTATCCTGAATAATATGGTATAGTTTAATGGTGAGGGCATGGAAGAGCATTTTACCATTGGCATTCCTTTCTATGTAGTAGCTGGCCCTGTCAAGCTCCTCAATAATAGCCTGTTGCTGCTCAATGCCGGCTATTTTATTCAGCCTTTCGGCAAAATCCACCTCCGAACCCGGTCTGACGGTCTCCGTCTGACCGATTAACCTTGTATGAACGGCTACTTCCAGCAGGTGATTGAAATAACGCAGAAACTGCTTTTGCTTCTCCCGTCCAAGGCGGCTGATCTCTTCCACCCATTTGGTTTGCGCCACCGGCCCGGTTTTTAAAATGGCATTCAGCCATTCCCGCAGCAGGGTTTGCCAGTCTTCTTCCGCATGTTGCACTAATTGTAAAGCCTCCCGGTAATTTCCTTCGCTTACGCTGGCTACCTGTCTTGCTATAGCTGGTTCTGTTTTATTGCGGCTCACCAGCGCTTCTTCAATATCTTTTGTTTCCAGCGCTGGAATTTTTACCAGTTGGCATCGGCTTACTATGGTGGGCAGTACCAGTTCTTCGTTTTCAGCCACCAGTATAAACAATGTATTGGGAGGGGGTTCTTCAATTATCTTCAGCAGTTTATTACCTTCTTTGTCCAACTCTTCCGGCATCCAGAGTATAAGCACCTTGTATTCACCTTCAAAACTCTTCAGACTTAGTTTCTTAATTATCTCATCACATTCCCTGGCCGTAATTTTTCCCTGGCTGTTTTCTTTTTCTTTTATCATCTCAATCCAGTCAAACAGGTTGCCATACGGGTTTAGTTTGATGAATTCCCGCCACTCAGTAATAAAATCGGTGGCAATGGGTTTTTCACCTGCTTTTTTTGTAACGGTAGGGTAAGAGAAATGAATATCGGGATGTACAAGTTGCTGTGCTTTCTGGCAGGCTGGGCAAATGCCGCAGCTATCGCTTAGTGGTTTTCCTGTTGAAGTTTGAAGTTCTGGTTCGCCAAATAAAGACGGCCCTAAGCCCCCTTCAGGGGGTTTGGGGGTACAGGTAATGTATTGTGCAAAGGCCAGGGCCAGTGGCAGGGCGCCGCTTCCTTCTTTTCCTAAAAACAATAAAGCATGGCTGAGCCGGTTATGCTGCACCAGTTCTGCCAGCTGTTGTTTCACTTCCTGTTGACCTATGATATCGGAGAATTGCATGGAAGGCAAAAATAATCTTTCTGCAAATAAAAAAGCGACACCGGAAACAGCATCGCTTTTCAAAATATTTCCTAAACATTATTTCAGATAACCTAACACTTCTTCACTCATCGGGTTCACTTTATGGTGAAATACCGCAACCAGCTTTCCGTTCTCATCCAATAGGAACTTGGTGAAGTTCCAGATAACGGGGTCTTGCAAAAATCTTTTCCAGGCATAATCTTTTGAATTTTCGGCCGGTAATTTTTTGGACATTTCTTTTGACTGCTCCACCAGCCATTTGTAAAGAGGATGGATATCGTCTCCCTTTACCGAAATTTTCTCCGCCATCGGAAAGGTTACGCTGTATTCTTTGGTGCAGAATTCTTTTATTGCAGAATTAGAGCCGGGCTCCTGCGCCCCAAAATTATTTGCCGGAAAACCAACAATAACGAGTTTATCCTGGTATTTTTTATACAGCGATTCCAGGTCTTTGTATTGCGGCGTGTTCCCACATAAGGAGGCTGTATTGACAATCATTATTTTCCTGCCCTTATAGTTGGCAAAATCTATTTCACCATCCAGCCCGGGCACTTTAAAATCATAAATGGAGTTGCCCGTTAATGTGGCAGATAATAACAACATAAAAAAGAGGGCTTTCATGGTTTTTCGTTTTTTGAAGTGGATAGTAAAGTTAGTTCAATTTGAGCTGTGAATGAAAGTTCTCCTGCGGGGGGATTTAGGGGACTTTTTATTGTTTTTCAAAACACCCCAGGTCTGGCAAACCAACGGCCCTAGGCTTACCATCTAAGTCGGTGATTACTCCGGCATTAACCCCTTTATTAATAGCAGGCGAACCGGTTTTCAGCCTGAAGTCATAGTAGTTCTTGATGGTATTGATGCTGTCAAACTGCGGCACCTGGTTATTGATGATTTGATTGCTGGTTATATTGGACGGGTTGGTCTGTACTTTCCAGAGATTATAGTCAAAGTTGACATTGAAAACGGTGTTGCCATTTTTCTCTACCTCCACTTCATTGTTCACCAGCCCGTTTTCGCCCCAGAAAATACAGTTACGGAACAGAGCGTTAAGATTAGCGGATGCACCATTGGCGTAATTGCTCAGGAAAAGAACCGGGTCTTTATGTTCAATAAAGCGGTTGCCATAGGTAACCGCTGTACAGTGTGTAAACTGGTAATCGCCGCCTTTGGCCAGTAAAAGATTCTTGCCACAGTTGCTGATGAGGCAGTTTCTTGCACTGATGCTGGAATTGAGTGAGATAATCCCGGCATCATAAGCATTGTCAATTACACACTCATTCAATACAAGTTTTGGATTGGCATTGGGTGACAGTCCGGTAATTCCAATACCTTGGTAAGCATTTTTAATAACAGCATACTTCAGCACATTGTCTTTTGAAGGCGCCAGAAAAAAAATACCCGGCCAGCCGGCCGGATAATCCTTATATGGTTCATCCAGCCGATCGCCCTGGAAATATACCCTGTCTGCGGTATCCTTCAGCCCGTTTACCAGCAAAGTTCCATTGATGACGACCGGTGCATCGCCATGAACATAGATGCGGCAGCCTTTATTAATCGTTAACGTCTGGTTGTCATTAACAGTTAATGAACCAAGGATGACATACGGCAAGTTGTTATTCCAAGTTTCATTGCCGGCGACCACTTTGTCTCTGAAAAAATTAGCATTCTGTCCCCATGCTTCCAGTTGCACCAGCCTGTTTTTTCCATTATAACTTACCTGGATGCTGTCCCGGATAATAAAGGGAAGGTTGCCGGCGCCAGGATTTACATTTACCTGTACAAACAAATACAGGCTGTCGTTGGCTTCAATGTCCAGATTGCTGAACTGTGTTCCGACGATCCCGTCCACATTCATTTTAAAACCAGAGGAACCGCCACCCATCAGTTTTACTGATGACAGCCTTAGCTTCTTGTTATTTTCATTAATGATCCTGAAACTCCGGTAAGCGGAGCCCGCCGAAACAAATACGGTGTCATATTTCAGTGTATCTGCAGTAATCGTTACCCTTGCATCAGGGGTAGTGATAAAAGAATCTTTCCGGCAGGAAAAAAGAAAGATGAGGCAGGATATGATTAGTAGTCCAAGAGTCTTCATTAATTCAAAAATAATGCAAGTACCGGACTTCTCCCTTTCCACTTGTGGAGAGGGTAAGGGTGAGGTTAACGGGAAGCTACACAAAGTGTTGCCACACTCAGCTTCACATTTTCCGCCAGCAGCAGTTCGTTTCCGCAAGCCTCCAGGGTAGCGCCGGTTGTCACTACATCATCAACCAGCAGCAGGTGTTTATTCTTTATGTCATCAGCAATGGCAAGAACAAACTTCCCTTCCATATTCTTCCACCGTTCGATTCTTCCTTTTTTGGTTTGGGTCTCGGTGTGCCGGGGACGGGTTATCACATTGCTAAGCACCGGTAATTTCATAACCTCAGCCATGCCATTACATAGAACGGTAGCCTGGTTATAACCCCTTCTTTTTTCTTTTGCAGGAAAAAGCGGAAGAGGTATCAAAGCATCCGCATTAAACCGACCGGATTTGTTTATTTGTTCGCCCATGATACGGCCCAATTGCAGGCCCAGGTCTTTATTACCCCTGTACTTGAACTGGTGCAATAAGTGCTGCATAAGCGATTCTTTGGTGAAATAAAACTGTGACGTGGCGGCAGCCAGGGGTAATCTTCCCCAGAAAGTTTTTTCAACCGGGTTTCCGGGATGCAGTTCAAAATTCGTTTCCGGCATAGCGTCCATGCACCGCATGCAGAGCACCGACTCTTTGCTCAGTATATCACTCCCGCATCCCGTGCATACATGCGGAAAAAGTAAATGCAGGACCGAGTCTTTTATTTCTTTTAATTTGAACATAGAGAAACTATCTGTTATCGGAGTCTAAAGTTCCCCCTGGGGGATTTAGGGGGTTATGAAAATAAATAACGGTAAACTTCTTCCACCCTTCCCATCGACACCACTTCGATATTAAATTTTTGTTTGGACAAACCTTTTTGATTGTATTTGGAAACGATAATTTTTTCAAAGCCCAGTTTTTCAGCTTCTGCAATTCTTTGTTCGATGCGGTTAACAGCCCTTATCTCACCGCTTAGCCCTACTTCTCCTGCAAAACAAATATGCTGCCGCAAAGGCACATCCTCATAAGATGACAGCAAAGCGCACAGCACTGCGAGGTCTATTGAGGGGTCTTCCACTTTTATGCCTCCTGCAATATTTAAGAACACATCTTTTACGCCAAAATGAAACCCGCCTCTTTTTTCCAGCACTGCCAGCAATAACTGCAAACGCCGGGAATCAAAACCGCTGACTGTCCGCTGCGGTGTTCCATATACTGACTGAGTGACCAATGCCTGCACTTCTATCAATAATGGACGGATACCTTCAATAGTGGCGGCAATCGCAATACCGCTCAATTGGTCTTCTTTTTGTGTGATTAATATTTCGCTTGGGTTCAGCACACCCCGCATACCCTCGTCGGTCATTTCATAAATACCCAGTTCGGCCGTGCTGCCAAAACGGTTCTTTAACGTACGCAGAATGCGGTAGGCATAATGCCTGTCACCCTCAAACTGCAGCACGGTATCCACCATGTGCTCCAGTATTTTAGGGCCTGCAATACTGCCGTCTTTGGTAATATGACCAATTAAAAAAACAGGGGTGTTGGTTTCTTTGGCAAAACGCTGGAACTCGGCGGCAGTCTCTCTTATCTGTGATACACTGCCAGGGGATGAGTCAATAAAGGGTGTTTGCAGTGTTTGGATGGAATCCACGATAACCAATTGTGGTTTCAGTTTCTTTATTTCCTGGAAAATAGTTTGTGTGGAAGTTTCGGTCAGTAAGTAGAAATTATCATTCTTTAATCCGAGCCGGTCGGCCCGCATTTTTATCTGCTGCTCACTTTCTTCGCCACTGATGTAAAGAACGGTGACGTCCTTCAGCCATAAACCATTTTGCAGAAACAGGGTTGATTTACCAATGCCCGGTTCGCCTGCTATTAACACAAGGCTTCCCGGTACTATCCCCCCTCCAAGTGTTCTGTTCAGTTCCGCATCTGATGTTAGTAATCTTTTTTCTTCACTGCTTATTATCCCGCTTAGTGGAATGGTCTTTGCTGTTTTCTTTTCTTCGTTATATTCTTTCCAGCCGTTACTGTTTTTTGAACTTTCTTTCTGAACCAGTTCCTCAACAAATGTATTCCATTGCCCGCATGAAGGACACTGACCCACCCATTTCACACTTTCGTAGCCGCAATGCTGGCAAAAAAAAGATGTCTTCACTTTACTCATGCACTAAAATTAAATGATTGAATGCTCTTAATTCAATTGTTTGAACAGCGAATGAAAATGAAAAGAGAAAAGCCAGGGGTTTTGCGATAATATCGGTCAGAATAAATTCGGTAAGAATATCTGTATTTGTGACGCATCTTACATGTAAAAAGGGCCAATCTCTCGATTGACCCTCTTACTTACTAACCCATTAAATTCTATTGCTAAATTACAATTATGTGGCACATTTCAAAATAATTTTTTTCGCCTGTGCATAACTTCCCGAATGAAAAATTACCGCGGTTAGCAGGAAAAACTGATATTCAATTCAAATCTTAAATGTTTGATAAACAATATTTTACAGAAATGATGGCAACTCTACCCCGAAAATGGAAGTCTGAAATTTGAAACCAGAAGCCCTAAAAAAAGGTGACAAAACGGCTGAAAAAAATACTCAGAGCCAAATGGTAGTAAATTTGTTATATCAGCAGTCTAAAACAGTTAAAAAATGATAATGTCCAACGAAATTCTTTTGGTGTCCCTGGTCTTTTTGGGAATCAGTTTTTTGGTATCGGCCATCCTGAAAAGCAAGTTTACCAAATACAGTAAAATACCACTGTCCAACGGCCTTTCGGGGCGGGAAATTGCGGAAAAAATGCTCCGGGAAAACGGGATTTATGATGTGAAAGTGACCTCGGTACAAGGGTTTTTGTCTGACCATTATAACCCCACTAATAAAACGGTGAACCTCAGTCCTGATGTGTACAACGGAACCAGTGTTTCAGCAGCTGCCGTGGCAGCCCATGAGTGCGGCCATGCCGTGCAGCATGCCACCCGGTACGGCCCCCTGATGTTCCGGAGCAAAATGGTGCCGGCAGTCCAGGTCAGTTCTATGCTGGTAAACTGGGTGTTATTGGCTGGCATGATTGTACTGGCAACCTCAAAAAACCCCACAGTTCTGCTGATTGGCATTGTTGCTATGGGAGTTACGGTACTTTTCACCCTGATTACACTGCCCGTGGAGTTTGATGCCAGCAAAAGGGCTCTGGCCTGGCTGGATAACACGAATGTGACTAATCAGCTGGAATATCCCAAAGCAAAAGATGCGCTGAAGTGGGCGGCGACGACTTATGTGGTGGCGGCTCTGGCAGCGGTGGTGCAATTGATACAGTATGTAATGATTTACCTTAACAGCCGGGACAGAAATTAAACCATCATTGTGTTCAAAGAGAAACCCCGCCAACCGGCGGGGTTTCTCTTTACAGTTTTATTTCTTCATCGTGCTGGTCAAAAAACTTGTATTCGGTGAGATGGTAGTTACTATCCTGCTCTAATCTTGTTTTCTGCCCCAGTTTTTTATTCCATGCCGCCATCTTTGTTTTCCAGAACCAGCCTTTAGTGAGGTAGGCATACATGATGGGGTGGACCACTAATTTCAGGTTGATATTCTTATGTGTGACTAAGTAAGCAAGGTTCTTTTCAATTTCATCTTCCAGCAGCAGGGTGGAGGATATTTTGCCGGTGCCGTTGCAACTGGGGCAAACCTCCTGGGTGTTGATGTTGACTTCCGGCTTCATCCGCTGGCGGGTGATCTGCATGATGCCGAACTTGGAAATAGGCAGCACCGCATGCTTGGCTCTGTCTGGCTTCATGAATTCTTCCATTTTCTCCATCAACCTCCTCTTGTTTTCCGGGAGCTTCATATCTATAAAGTCAACAACAATGATTCCGCCAAGATCCCTGAGACGAAGCTGGCGGGCAATCTCTTCTGCTGCTTCCAGGTTTGTTTCCAGTGCATTCTGCTCCTGGTTATTGCTTACGCTTTTATAGCCGCTGTTCACATCTATTACATGCAGCGCTTCGGTATGTTCGATAATGAGGTAGGCGCCGCTCTCGAGGTTCACTGTTTTACCAAAAGAAGATTTTACCTGTTTGGTAATGCCGAACGAGTCGAATATAGTTGAGCCGTTCTGGTAGAAAGATACAATGTCCGCTTTCTCGGGGGCGATACGCTGAATATATGTTTTGGTATCGCTGAAGATATTGCGGTCATTCACCACAATTTTGTTGAAGTCTTCATTCAGCAGGTCACGGAGTATGCTGGTGGTTTTGGTTTGTTCACTTAATATGCGGGTGGGTGCCGCGGCTCCTTTCAGGTTTTGCATGATGAGCCTCCACATCTCCACCAGGGCCGAGAGATCTTCATGCAGTTCGGCCGTATTCTTCCCTTCGGCGGCCGTCCGTACGATCACCCCAAAATTTTTACTTTTGATGGCTTCGACGATCTTCTGCAGTCTTTTTCTTTCTTCCGAAGAATGAATCTTTCTTGAAACGGCTACAATATCATTAAAAGGGGTAAGCACTACAAAACGGCCGGGCAATGAAATCTCACAGCTAAGTCTTGGGCCTTTGGCAGCGATCGGTTCTTTCAGTATCTGTACGAGAATATTCGGCTTGCCGTTCAATACCTCGTTGATCTTGCCGGTCTTGATGATCTCCGGCTCCACAGTGAATTTACCAAAGTCCAGCCCCTGCTCACTCTTGTCGTTCATACACATATTGGTGAACTTGAGCAGGGATTTGGCATAAGGGCTCAGGTCAGTATAGTGAAGAAAGGCATCCTTTTCAAACCCTACATCCACAAAAGCAGCATTTAGCCCGGGTATCAGTTTTTTTACTTTACCCAGGTACAGGTCTCCCACAGCAAAACGGGCATCGCTTTTTTCGCTATGCAGTTCTACCAGCTTCCTGTCTTCCAGCAGGGCTATTTCCACTCCCTGCGGGGCTGCATTAATAATCAGTTCTTTGTTCATTACAGCTTAACACATGAAAAACACCTTGATGCTGTAAAACACCAGTTGCAACATATCCGTAAGGAATGCAATGCTGTGTGGGTTTATTGCGAGTAAATTGGCGGGAATGCAAACTTATACGGCAAACAACCGGTGGACTGGGAATGAGTCCGGAGTCAATAGTCTTTAGTCAGGAGTCAGAAACCGTAAATCGGACTAACGACTCCCGACTATTGACTCCCGACTATTTGTTCCTTTTCTTATGACGGTTCTTTCTCAGTCTTTTTTTACGCTTGTGCGTCGCAATTTTATGACGCTTCCTTTTTTTACCACAAGGCATAATCAAATCTTTTTTTAATCTTGTTTATAATAAGTTTTTCTAACTCTCTATTTCTTTAACTCTCCAATTCTTTGCTCAATGGCAATTTTCAATTCAGCCTGTTTTACTAATGTGAGGCTTTTTTGATACCATTTCACAGCATTTGCTTTGTCACCAGTTCTTTCATATGCCTCTGCCAGCAGCAGTATGGCATCCAGGTTAGCTGGCTCAAGCCCGAAGACCTTTAAAAAACGGTCTATCGCTTTATCATATTGCCCTGACAGAAGCGACCCCTTTCCCAACATCATTTGTGCGTAGATATTGGTGCTGTCTTTTTCTGTTACTTCCCTGATTTTCAGTATACCTTCCATTGGAGTGGCAGATATACCACCAAAAAGGTAACTGGCTCCTAATCCCACTTTAGCCGAATCGTTGGCCGGGTTTATTTTTAATGATCTCTCAAACAAGTCTTTAGCCTGCAGGGCCTTCCATTTTTTTCGCTCCGGTACCTCATCCATTTGCAGGTTATCTAAAAACTGCCGGGCGGCAAATGTGAGGCTTTTTTCCGAATTTTCCAATCTGGCAGCTTCGGCAGTATACCATGCATAAGGCTCAAAAATCCGGGCAGAATCAGCCCAAAAACTGGCCAGTTGATGGAAAATATGCACTTGCTGGTCCCTTACATCGCCCCTTGAGATGGAGTTTTCCAGAGTGCTGATGCGGACAACCTGCTCCGGGTTTAGTTGCTTTTTGGCTAATGCCAGAATGGTGTCAATTGATGCAGCGCCTTCTGCCCCATGGTCATGCCCGTCACCCGGACCATGTTGCTCGGCTGTAGCCATGGCTTTCTTTTTTGGGGTTGTCCTTACAAAAAAATAAATACCTGCTGTCAGCAACAGGGCAATACCGATAGTTATTAACTGGGGTTTCTTCACTCCATAAAATTTCAGAGGGCAAAGGTACTGGCAAATCGGGTTGATTCCAGTTCCGCATATGTATTCAGCCAGACTCTTTCCGAATGCTAAATTTTGTTACCTGCCTGTGTATGGCATATCTTAATTTCTTTTTTGACAATAAAACCAAAAACCTGCTTTATGATGCGATCATTATTTACCTTTCTTGTTTCTGCCGCATTGCTTTGTACACTTGGTTCCTGTGGGGGAAAAGATAAAAATAGCAGCCCGGATTTCACCAAGAATTCAACAACCACCGACAGTTTAACAATGCTGCTTACAGCCGGTAACAGTGCACTGGACGCTGCAAAACCATTTATTGAAAAAGACCTTGTTGTATGGGCACAGTCATTCACCAAATTTCATGTGGATTCATTAATGATGACGCATAGTACAAAGTTTGAAGAGCTGGATTACGGTAAAGCAGAAGATATGAGCAGCGATTATGAATTGTTTAAACCATCAATCAGTTATTCACCTGACAGCAGCCAGTTTATTGACCTGTACAGCGCCGGCATTTCATTAGAGAAAAAAGGTAAAAAGATTATTGCCATCGGCGATGTGGACATGGCCGTAACACTCAGCAACGCCAAAACAAAGGAATGGAAACGTATTGCCATCTTCGGCCCTTCAGCAGCTATCGAGGAAGCGGTATGGACTTCCCCTTCCTCTTTTATACTGGCGGGTACTATGCACAATGATGCGGGTGAAAAAATTCCCATCATGATGCTGGGCGATACCGAAAGCAAAACCTTCCGGTGGTTTGAAGCGGTAAATATAAAAAGGCCTGAATCTTCAAACTATGAAGCAAGCGGCATAAAGAAGTTGAAAATTGATGAATGGGAGTAGCGGTTATTATTCAGCATCCTCACCAGGGCCGGTATCTGGCTTAGGTTCCTTCAGTTTCTTAACCTCAGCTACAAATTCTTTAGCCGGTTTAAAAGCAGGGATATAGTGCTCAGGTATGTGCACTGCTATGTTCTTCTTAATGTTACGGCCGATCTTGGCTGCTCTTTTTTTTGTGATGAAGCTGCCGAAGCCGCGGATATAAATATTTTCGCCGGCAGCAAGGGTGTCTTTTACTTCTTTGAACATAGTTTCAAGAGTAACAAGCACATCTACCTTAGGTATGCCTGTTTTTTCAGAAATCTGATTTACCAGGTCGGCTTTTCTCATTGTTGCAGGTTTTGTGGTTTTACAAAGACCAATTTAGGACAAAATAATATGATATTCAGCTAAATAGGCATAATTTTTTTAACCGGGTGTGAATTAAGAACCCTGAAATGGCGGATATTTAGCCTTTAGGATATGAAAAAAGGCAATTCTTCCATACTAAAATCCACCTTTGCCCGGCTCTTATTGAAATGGGACCTGAACCAAAACACCCGGCAAATGCCCTGGAAAGGCGAGAAGGACCCTTACCGGATCTGGCTCAGTGAGATCATTCTGCAGCAAACAAGGGTGGAGCAGGGGTTGGGGTATTACAATAGCTTCATCAAAACTTTTCCAGACGTACACAAACTGGCCCTGGCGCCTGAGGCCAAAGTGTTCAAGCTTTGGGAGGGGCTGGGTTATTATACAAGGTGCCGCAACCTCATCGCATCAGCCAGCTATATTTCCAAAAAACTACAAGGAAAGTTTCCTGACAGCTATGAGGGAATAAAAGCATTAAAAGGAGTAGGGCCATACAGCGCTGCCGCTATTTCTTCTTTCGCCTTCAACCTGCCCCATGCCGTGCTGGATGGTAATGTGGTACGGGTGTTGGCGAGGATTTTCGGTATTGACACAGCTGCTGACCCGGCCAATGGCAGGAAAAAGTTTGCTGCATTAGCACAAGAATTGCTGGATAAAAAGCAACCCGGTTTATACAACCAGGCCATCATGGATTTTGGCGCCACCGTTTGTAAGCCTGCTGCGCCGCTTTGCAGCGCCTGTCCGTATAAAAAATATTGCGCTGCCTTTTTAAATAACCGGGTGGGTGAACTGCCGGTAAAAGAAAAAAAGATAACGATAAAGAAGCGCTGGTTTTATTACATAGTGCTTGAATATTATAACAGCATTGCAGTTCGCCAGCGTACCGGGAAAGATATCTGGCAGGGGCTGTATGAATTTCCGCTGATTGAAACCGGGAAAGAAGCATCTGGGAAAACCATCTTACAGCAGGCCGGGAAAAATAAATGGCTGCTGAAAGGACATTACAAATTCGGCTCCGTTTCTCCATTATACAAACAGCGGCTTTCTCACCAGTTGATAGCAGGTCAGTTTATAAAAATCCTGTTGAAGAAAAAGCCATTGTTGCAAAATAAGTTTGTTTGGGTCAAGAAAATGAAACTGGGTAAATATGCATTTCCGCAGTTAATTAATCAGTATTTGAAGGGAGCGTAGTGAGCATAGTGCTATTTTGAATGCTTTGCCAGGAGTCCAATCCCCCATTTTGACGTTTCGTCTAAAAAATATTCTAACTTTAAGAGGCATTAGCCAGTTCTTCGACGAATTCATTCAACCTAAAGAGTAAAAGTATGAGAGGCGTAAACCGAGTAATGCTGATTGGCAACCTGGGCAAAGACCCCGAAGTACAGCATCTGGAAGGCAATATCGCGGTAGCAAAATTTCCCCTTGCTACCACGGAAACCTTTAAAGACCGCACCGGCAAACTGGTATCGCAGACCGAATGGCATACCGTGGTGCTCTGGCGGGGCCTCGCCGAACTGGCACAGAAATACCTGCACAAAAGCAGCCTGGTGTATATTGAAGGCCGCCTGCGAACCCGCAGCTGGGATGATAAAGACGGCAACCGCAAGTTTGCTACAGAAGTGGTGGGTGACAACCTTATCATGCTCGACAAGCGGGCCGACGCTCCCGGTCCGTCTTCCTCCGCCGAGGGGGGTAGCACGGAAGGCATGGGTGGAGCTGATTTGCCCATGGGCGACCCGTCGGAGTCATTACCGTTTTAAAACACGGATTTTTAGATTAACCGGATTCCACGGACTTTTAAAGACCAGTAGGGTTGTTTATATCCGTGAAATTCCTTTCCAATCCTATCTATCCGTGTTTTACCTTTGCTTTTTTGCAGGGCGGGCCTTATGACCTGCCTTTTTATTAAACAAAAACCCTTGCTTTGGACAGTATTCCGCAAAGCGGTTTTTTTTCTGGTGATCTTCTGCATGTCTTCCTCGCCATTACATCGCAGGGTACTACTTTTTTAGCCGTGGCATTAATAGTGATGCTGCTGCTCATCTTCACCATCTCCGGCGCCGAAGTGGCTTTGTTTTCGCTGAACAATAAGGATGTGAACATGCTGAAAACGAAACAGCATGCATCTGCTAAACGCATTGTGAATCTGCTGGAAGAACCTAAAGAAGTATATGCCTCACTAATGATTGCCGGAACATTTGTAAATATCAGCATCATCGTACTGGCCAATTATCTTATCAACCAATTTGTATCTCTTGATAAGATCGGCTCCATCGGGGCTCTTCTCATTAAAGTGCTGTTGATTGCATTTGTACTGGTGTTCTTCGGAAAAATATTACCCAAGGTATGGGCTACTCAGAATAACCTCCGCTTTGCCTATGGTTCATCTTTTATTATCGAGGCTTTGCACCTGCTGCTCCGCCGCATCAGCAAATGGATCGTTTCGCTGGCTGATGGTATCGGCAAAACAGCCGGCGCCAACCGCAGCGAAGCAATGAGCATACAGGAACTGGATGAGGCAATTGATATTAAATCAGACGAAGAAGCCTCGCCGGAAGAAAAGAATATCATGAAGGGGATTGTGAAGTTTGGGAACATTACGGTGAAACAGATCATGCGCAGCCGGTTGGATGTAAGCGGAGTGGATTACCAGTCATCTTTCAGCGAAGTGATACACCGGGTGGAGGAGCTGCACTACTCCCGCCTGCCGGTGATGTATAAGAACAGCCTGGATGAAGTGGCCGGTATCATAAATACCAAAGACCTGATTGCTCACTTGCATGAAGATGACGATTTTAACTGGCACCAGTTAATGCGGCAACCCTATTTTGTCCCGGAAACAAAACTGATCGAAGACCTGTTAAAGGAGTTTCAGCAAAAGAGGATTCACTTTGCCGTGGTGGTGGATGAATTTGGCGGCACCTCCGGTATTGTGACAATGGAAGATATATTGGAAGAAATAATAGGCGACATCAGGGATGAATTTGATGAAGAGGAAAGCGGCAACCGGAAACTGGATAACAATAATTATATTTTCGAAGGCAAAACAATGCTGCATGATTTGTGTAAAGCAATGAAACTGCCAACCAATACATTTGACCAGGTGAGAGGAGAGAGTGAATCTTTGGCGGGGCTGGTGCTGGAACTGGCCGGGGAGTTTCCGTCAGTCAATACGGTTATTCCCTGCGGTGATTTTGAACTTACAGTGATGCAGGCGGATAAAAGCCGCATACAACAGGTAAAAGTGACAATAAAACCCAATGTTTGATCCTATGATAAGGAAGATAAGTTTATTGAATTTTTTACTCCTGTTTACATGTGCCTTGTTCCTTCATTCATGCAATAGCGGCTATACGCAGGGGAAAAGGAAAGGCTATTTTAAAATAGCCTTTCCCGAAAAAAAATACCAGGTATTTAACTGGCCCGGGTACCCATACAGTTTTGAATACCCTGCTTACGCCAATATTATAAAGGACACCACTTTTTTTGATGACAGGGCTGGTGATTATTGGATAAATATTGATATACCACAACTGGCAGGCCGCATCCATGTAAGTTATAAGCCAATCAATGCCCGGAACAATTTTGACTCGCTGGTGAGGGATGGTTTCAAAATGGCGTATAAACAACATGTAAACATGGCAACGGGTATTAACGACAGTCTTATGCGTACACCCAACGGGGTAGAGGGAATCTATTTTTCGCTGGGGGGAAACACCGCCACGGCTAACCAGTTTTTCTTAACCGATTCCACCAGGCATTTTCTAAGAGGCGCTTTATACTTTGATGCTGCTCCTAATGCAGATTCCCTCAGCATTGTAAACGAATTCTTGAAGAAAGATCTGCAGCATCTTATCAACACATTAAAATGGTCTGAAAAGACTTCCGGGGAGAAATGAAAAGTCCCGCGGTGAAGCGGGACTATGGATAAGGTTATTTTCTTTTTTTACAACTCTTTGCTTTCTGTTTTCTTTATTTCTTTCTTAACGGGCTTTTCAATCAGCCCTTCTTCTTCCGGCATACGTCCACGGCTGAAGAACTCTTTTCTCACTTTCTTCTTTTTCACCACCTTCGTTTCCTTAGCAGGTTCGGGTTTATCCAAAGCATCTTCGTTTATTTTTTTTAGGGAGGTTGTCATTTTATCTTCATCAGTGATGGCAATAACAGGCTCTGCTTCTTCGTTCTTTACCACTGCCTTTTTCTTGCTGAGAACCGGCTTTACAGCCACCGGGGCCTTTTTTTCAGGCGTCGTCGTTTTTTCTTCTTTGGTTATAACTGCGGGGGCAGTAGCTTTTTTCTCAGCATACATGTCTTTAAACTCTTTCTTGTTATGTGTTTGTTTGTAATCCGCAAACCCATAAATACTGGCGCCTATCATTAACGTGGCGCCGACGTACAACATTGATTTCATGACTTTTGATTTTTTAACGTTTAAAAGAATATTTATCAGTTTTAGTTCATTTTCGTCTCCCCGCTCCATTTATGGAGAGGGGGTGAAGGGTGAGGTTATATAGCAAATGATTTAAGGTAGTTCTTGCTCTGCCGCCAGATAACCCATTCTGCAAACAACATATTACCGATCACACTAATCCAAAGTGACAGTTCATAATTTTCCAGGTGGCCCCAGTTAAGCATGTAAAAAATGATATGGTACACCCGGAAGGTCACGGCGGTCATGGCCATAGAATAACTGCGCATCATCCATATTTTATGGGCAATGACATTTCTTTTATGTATAGTGCTTAACCCGTAAAGTGTTGTAATAAACCACCAACCCGCCATAAACATAAACAGGGCTCTTTCCAGGAAACTGCCTTTTGCAAAAAAAGACATGTACAAGCCTGTTGGCGCACCTAAAAACAATACAACAAACACATAAATCTTACCTGAAATGCGGTGAATGGCCTTTGATTTTTTCAGAATATATCTTGAAAACTGGATAAGAGCGGTGCCGATGCACAACGCTCCTGCTGCGATATGTATATAAAAACAGGTGTTATATAAATTGCTTCTGAAAAGCAACTCCCTTTCTTCAATAAATGAAAAATTCCTTTCAAATGTGAAGTAGGGAATAGTATTATATATGAGTAATAAGCTGAACCCGGCTACCGGAACCCAAAAAAGCATCTTGAAAAAAACGCCAGCCGATTTTTGTAAGGTGGTGACTCTTGTGTTGTGCATACAGCCGGTTGTGATAAACCGGAGATGCTCTTACCAAAAACTGTCCATAAATAACCCCTGTTACAAGTTTGTTAAAGGAATTTTTACCGGCTTTTGAATGTTTCTTAATTTGAGAGCAATACTAAAATGCCAGATATGCGAAATTTGCTCCGGTTTTGCAGCATAACCCTTTTATTTTCAGCTTTACTTATGTCAGTAAAGGCGCAGCAACCTGCGGCTATCGACTCGATGAAAAAAGCACTGACGGCAGCCAAAACACCGGATGAAAAGGCCTACCTGTACGACAATCTTTCCCGGACGATGATGAATGTGGATCCCAGGGCAGCTGATTCCCTGGGCGATCAGCTTATACTTTTTGCTGAAGAAAGCCGTGACCGTAAACTGATGTTTGACGCTTATATGTCGAATGGGCTTCGGTGCAGCTACTACCGGGGTCAAAAAACTTTTTTACAGAGAAGTATCGGGTATTACGAAAAGGCGTTGGCCATTGCCAAGCAAAACAAGATGGAAAAGCGAACCGGTGCCGCCCAGTTGCAACTGGCCGATATTCATCTTGCCATACCGGATAAAGAAAAGGCATTAAAATATGTGGCAGAAGCCTTTTCAAGAATTTCAAACCTGAAGGATGATAGCTTACGGGTAGAGTCAAATAATGTTTATGGCAAAGTATACTTTGCCCGAAATGATAAAACATTAGCCCTCCGGCACCATCTCACCGCTCTTGAAATTGCAGAAGAAATAAAGGCCGATAACGCAGAGTTGAAGCGGCTGAAAAGCGAACTGAAACGTAATTGTTACCTGTACCTGGCAAGTTTTTACACCACTATTGACAATTATGATAAGGCTATTGATAATTATTCCCTGGCCTATAAAATGCTTGACGACATGACCGACAGAAGAGTCCCGTACCAGCGGTGTGTGGATATAAGCGCTATTGGAAACCTCTTCGCCCAGAAGAAAAACTATGATATAGCTATCAGCTATTTTGAAAGATCTATACGTATGGCAGATTCGATGAAATTTGCCACACTTAAATTGCCTGGCTATATCAGCCTGCTGAATCAATACCTGCGTATGGACCAGCCGGAAAAAGCACTGACATACCTGCAATCAACTGCGGGGCAGAATCTCAAGGAATACCTTAAAACTTTTCGGATGTCCGGTGTGTTTGACCAGGCCTAAGCCTATGTTTACACTGAGCTAGGCAGGTATGATTCAGCCAAAAACTACTTTGCTAAAGCACTGCCTTACTTTGAGTCGGCCATGAATGATAATAACAAGGTGGGTATTTACCTGCAAATGGGAAAACTGTTTACCAAAACTGGTGAGACAGGAAAAGCTATCGAGAACTACCTTAAGGCAAAGGAAATCGGGGAGAAAAATGGTTCACTGGAAATTACAATGACGGCTGTCAAATACCTGAACTCTTTGTATGAAAGCAAGGGTGATTACCGGGCGGCCATTATGTACAATGGAATGTATTATCTGTATAAGGACAGTATAGACAAACAGAATAAGGAAAAAGAGCTATCGTTGGTGGAGGCAACAGCGGAGGAGCAACGCAATGAACGAATAAGAAAAGAGCAGGAAGAAATAAAACGCAGAAAGAATAACATTCAGTATATGGCAATTACGCTGGGGATTGTGGTATTGTTTTTAGCACTGGTGGTGCTGGGAATGTTTAAAGTGTCTGCCGGGCTGATAAAGGCAATTGGTTTTTTGTATTCCTGATGTTGTTTGAATTTATCTTCCTGGTGTTTAAAAAGAATATCTACTCTGTGACAAAAGGGGAGCCCTGGAAAGACCTGTTATTCATGATTGCACTGGCGGCCCTGCTGGTACCCCTGCACCACTGGCTTGAACATAAAGTGCTGCATTATCTCACATCGCACAACCGGCTCACTTCTGCCGGCCATCATATCAGAAACAGGCTGTTCAGAAGAACAAAAGAAGGCGAGCAATAGTTCCGGCCTTACCTTTGCCCGAAAATAAAACTGCATTGATAGTAATTGACAATATATTGATCAGCGATGATGTGGTGGAGAAGCAGTTTGTATGCGACCTCAGCAAATGCAAAGGCGGCTGCTGCGCCGAAGGAGATGCCGGGGCGCCGCTGGAAGAGGAAGAATTGGATATTGTGCTGGAAATGTATGAAAAGATAAAGCCCTATCTTACCGGAGCTGGTATGGCCGAAGTGGAAAGAAAGGGCAAATATGTTTATCATAAGGAATTTGGCTGGGTAACACCCACTCTTGGAAACGACAAAGGACTGTGTGTATATGGAGCAAGGGATGAAAAAGGGATTATCAATTGCGCTTTTGAGCAGGCTTATATTGACGGGCTGATACCGTGGAAGAAACCCATCAGCTGTCACCTGTTTCCCATCATTGCTGAAAAAGGGAAAAAAGGCAACCATGACAGGTTGAACTATGAACCGAGGGAAAAATTGTGCAACCCGGCCTGTGCATTGGGGAAAAAACTGCAGGTACCCACTTATGAATTTCTGAAAGAGCCATTGATAAGAAAGTATGGAGAAAGCTTTTATAATGCCCTTGATAAAGTAGCGAAAATGAAGGCGAATAAAAAAGAACCTGACAGCCGTCGGGAAAAAGCAAGATGAAAGAATCAGCATCCGGTTTTATTGCCAAAAGCACTGTTAAAGCGGCGGACAAAGAGCATCGCCGTAAAATCAATTTCAATATTGGTAAGTATAACGCCGCGGTGCCGCAGGGCAAAGAACAATTTGCCGATGTGCACCTGGCGAGAGAGAGGGCCAAGAATATCAAATGGAAAGCCATCGAAGCGCTGGATAAGCAATTAGAGATATTCGAGGCAAATATCATTAAGCGGGGAGCCAAAGTGATCTGGGCCGAAGATGCACAGCAGGCATTGAATGCAATTAAAAAGATCTGCGAAGAAAAGAACTGCAAAACATTAGTAAAGAGTAAGAGCATGGTGACAGAGGAAATTCACCTGAATGATTTTCTGAAAAAGCAGGGTATTGAAAGTGTGGAGACTGACCTGGGGGAATATATTCAGCAACTGGACGGTGAACCGCCTTACCATATCGTTACCCCGGCCATGCATAAGAGCAAAGAAGATGTGGCTAAACTCTTTGCCGAAAAATTAGGCACCGATCCAAGGGCTACGCCGGAGCAGCTGACATTAACAGCCAGAAAAGTGCTGCGGGAAAAATATGTGCAGGCAGAAGTAGGGGTGACCGGGGCCAACTTCATTATTACAGACATCGGTGGAATAGCGGTTACAGAAAATGAAGGCAACGCAAGGCTCAGCTGCTCCATGCCCAAAACACATATTGTGATCGCCGGCATTGAGAAAATAATCCCTTCCATGACAGATCTTGGTTTGTTCTGGCCGCTGCTCGCCACATTCGGCACCGGGCAAAGGGTTACAGTGTATAATACCATTATAACAGGGCCCAGGCAACTGAAAGAAACGGATGGACCGGAGGATATGTATGTGATTCTGCTGGACAATGGCCGTACCAATATTCTTGCCATTGAAAAGCAGCGGGAAAGTTTGTACTGTATCCGTTGTGGGGCCTGTCTGAATGCCTGCCCGGTGTATAAGAATATCGGTGGTCATACCTATGCCTCAGCTTATAGCGGCCCCATTGGTTCGGTCATCACCCCGCATTTAAAGGATATGGGGGAGTGGAAACACCTGAGTTATGCATCTTCTCTCTGCGGCAACTGTACCGAAGTATGTGCCGTGAAGATCAACCTGCATGAGCTGCTGCTGGAAAACCGCCATGAAGCAGTGGAAGAGGGCCATAACCGGTTTGTTGAAAAAATCGCCTGGAAAATGTGGAGGCAGGGGATGCTCCGCCGCAAATGGATGAACATGGCTGGCAGCAGCACCAAAAGCTGGATTGTAAACACCCTGGTGAAAGGCTGGAGTGCACACCGCGATAAAATGAAGTTCCCGAAGAAATCATTTAACCAGCAATGGAGGGAGAAGTACGGAAGCAGATAATTATCTTCATGCCGTGATAATTTTTTCACAAGCCATAACCCCCCGTCTTCACTATATCTGTGATTTTATCGGTAAAGAGCTTACCGGCCAGGCTTTTCAACTGACCAACGTCATAAAGGAGTTCCGCAACCATCCCGGCCCCCGCATTAATTACAGCAATGAAACGCTGACAGATGATGAATCCCGGCTGCAGCCCCACTCCCTGTTATTTGAAAACGGAATTAAACCACAGGTGGTTGATTGTTTTGAGGTCAGCGGAAACAAGGCTTTTTTCAGGACCAACGGGGATTTTCCTTTCGACATTTTTGCTGCAACATTTTATTTACTCAGCCGCTACGAAGAGTACCTTCCGCATAAAAAAGATAAGTATGGCCGCTATGCCCACGAAAACTCTCTGGCATACAGGGAGGGGTTTATCAGCAAGCCATTAGTAAACCTCTGGCTGCAGGAATTTAAGAGAGTACTTGCCCATAAGTTTCCCGGCATTGAGTTTCGTAAGCAACACTTCAGTTTTGAACCAACGTATGATATAGATGAGGCTTTTTGCTACAGACATAAGCCCTGGTGGAAAACACTGGGCGGGTATGCCCGGTCAGTTAGCAGAGGACAATGGGGGGAAGTAAAACAACGGCGAAATGTATTGAAAAGAAAACAGGATGATCCCTACGACTCTTTTAACTGGATAAAAAAGCTGCACAGTGTTTATCAACATCTTGATGCGTATGTTTTTTTTCTTGTGGCTGAAAAAACCAACCGGTATGACAAGAATATTTCCCCTTTTAAAGAAGCAATGAGAGAGGTGGTTGAAAAATTTTCAGCGGGAAATCCTATTCCGGGAAAACCCGGGTCTGAACAGCTGTTCTATGTTGCTGTTCATCCTTCCTGGCAAAGCGGGGATCATCCGCGACTGTTAAAAAAAGAGATAGACACAATATTTGAACTTTCCGAAAAAGCATTTTTTGGGTCCCGCCAGCATTTTATCCGGTTCACCCTGCCAGACACTTTCCGGCAATTATCAGAAGCCGGCATTCTCGATGACTATTCAATGGGATATGGAAGCATTAACGGGTTCAGGGCTTCAGTAGCTTCTGATTTTTACTGGTACGATCTCAAAAACGAAAAAAAGTCAAACCTCCGGCTGCATCCATTTTGCTACATGGATGCCAACTCTTTTTTTGAGCAAAAATATTCGCCGCAGCAGGCGCTTGAAGAAATGATTGGGTACTTCAATATCATCAAATCGGTGAATGGAACAATGATCACTATCTGGCACAATACATTTTTGGGTACACATAGCAGGTTTGCAGGATGGAGGGAAATGTACAGCGAGTTTTTGAGAAAGATATATTATCAAATTCCTTTTGTGAATGCCCAAATTGATAATGAAGGGATGGATAAAATACATTTCCCGCATTAAATTCCTTCTGTCTCCGGTTGCTCGGGTGGCGGCACTGTTTTAAAGGCCCTGTTCACTAAATAAACTCCCAACAATGTAACTGCTCCGCCAACAGCGATGTATGGCGTTATTTTTTCTTCAAATACAATCCAACCGCAGAGTACAGCTACGATGGGATTGATATAGGCATAAATGGAAGCCTGTTCAGTGGGCAGGTTTTGCAAAGCATAAAGGTAACAGATGAACGCAATAAGAGAACCGAATACGATCAAATAGGCAATGGAGGTCCATGATTGCCAGGGAATAGCCGACAATCGGATGGCGGTACCGTTGGCATGGGTAAATGAGAAAAGGCAAACTCCGGAGATAACCATTTGCAAACCGAGACTGAAATAAGGATTGAAATTTACTGCCTGTTTTTTGGTGTAAAGAGTTGCAAAAGCCCATGTCCAGGTGGCGATGAGGGAAAGTATGATCCCTTTCATGAAATCAGGGTTCCAGAAATCCTGTAAATGGTCAGAAAAAATAATACAAACACCACTAAAGCCCAGCAGCATGCCAAAGATGGCTTTATGCGTTAATTTTTCCTTTGATATTAACAGGCCGATCACTACCAGCCAGAGCGGGAAGATAGCACCCATGATGGAACCCAATCCCGCAGAAATATATTTCACACTCCATGTACTCAGGCCGTTGCTCATGATGAAATTGAGAAAACTCAGTACAAGAATGGGTATCCATTCTCTTCCTTTTGGCAGCGGTATTCTCCGGTACATGAAGAAGCCGACATACAAAACACCTGCGATCAACTGCCGGATACCGGCCAGTTGCAGGGCGGGCATATGCCTTACTCCTTCTTTAGAAGCGATCCAGGTGGTACCCCAGAAAAAACAAACTAATGCCAATGCAAACAAGGCTTTGGCTCTTGTGCCTTTTTTGCGGATAGTAAGCGGGTTGAAAGCTGATAGCTTCTTTAAATAATCAGCAGAAGAGTTGAGAATGGTTTTATGAAAATCGAAGATGTTCATCAGTGCTTAAAATGCCGCATAGCGGTCATTACCATTGCCAGGTTATTCGCTTTGCAGTATTCGATCGAGTCATTATCCCGTATAGACCCTCCCGGCTGGATGAAGGCGCTAATACCGGCTTCATGCCCCATCTTCACACAATCATTAAAAGGAAAAAAGGCATCGCTGGCCATCACAGCGCCGTTCAGATCAAAATTGAATTGTTTTGCTTTTTCAATCGCCTGTCTCAGCGAATCAATCCGGCTGGTTTGTCCGCAGCCTTTGCCAATAAGCTGTTTGTTTTTTACGAGAGCAATGGCATTCGACTTTAAATGCTTGCACACCAGGTTGGCAAAAATCAGGTCTTCTTTTTCTGAAGCCGTTGTTTCTCTGCCCCCGCTTTCTTTCCATTCAGAAAAATTGCCCTCATCTGTCGCCTGTATCAGCACACCGTTTAGTAAGGACCGGAACATTTCGGGAGATTGACCTGTACCTTGTGCCTTGTGCCTTAACAATATCCTGTTCTTCTTTGAACTCAGCACCTTCAAAGCTTCCTCATCAAAGGTAGGAGCGATCAATACTTCGAAGAAGATTTCATTGATGGCAGCAGCCGTGGCTTTATCAATAGTTCCATTGCACACCAGCACACCACCAAATGCGCTTTCGGGGTCACCTGCCAATGCAGCATCCCAGCATTCTTTTACCGTTCGTCTTTGTGCAGCACCGCATACATTGGTGTGTTTGATGATTGCAAATGTCGTATAGTTGAATTCTTTTATCAGTTGAACTGCGGCATCCACATCCACCAAATTATTGTACGAAAGTTCTTTACCGTTCAGCTGATCAAACCATTCGTTCAGATCGCCGTAAAAGACCCCGGTCTGGTGCGGGTTCTCGCCATACCGCATGGCTTTGGGAGTAGTGATGGATTCCTGGAAATAGAGGGATTCGGAAGGATTGAAATATTTTGAAATAACCACATCATAATGAGCCACTACTTCAAAGGCTTTTGCGGCAAAAGATTTGCGCTGTTCCAAAGTGGTTTCTCCGTTTTGCTTTTTCAGCAGCGTTTCCAGTTCGGGATAATCTTTTTTTGCTGATATCACCACCACGTCTTTAAAGTTTTTGGCGGCGCCCCGGATCATGGAAGGCCCGCCGATGTCTATCTTCTCAATAACTTCGGCGGGTAATTCCCCCTCCCCGGGAGGGGGCCAGGGGGAGGCCGCCACGGTTTCCTCAAAAGGATAGAGGTCAACAATCACCAGGTCAATTTCAGGAATATTGTATTGCTTCATCTCTTGTACATGGGTATCATCATTCCGTTTTCCGAGTATGCCGCCGAATACAGAAGGATGAAGCGTTTTCACTCTTCCGCCCAAAATAGAAGGATAGGAGGTGAGGGTCTCCACAGGCACTACTTTTACCCCAAGTTGTTCAATGAAAGTTTGGGTGCCGCCGGTGGAATAAATGGTTACACCGTATTTTGACAGTTCCTGTACAATATTCTCCAGTCCGTTTTTATAATAAACAGAAATGAGCGCCGATTGAATCTTTTTGTTCATAGAACGATTGGTTGAGGGAACAAGCATGCCACCCCGAAATACGGGGTGGCATGCATCGTCGGAAAAGCAAAGGTAGGTTACCGGAGGTTCATCACAAAAGCGCCTTTCATGGTCACATCATGCCAGGGAATCTGCAATGAGTCACAATCCTTTTTCCAGTAATTTGTCTTCCATGCAGGAACTGAGCCGTCGAACACCACCTGCCTGATATCAAGTGACGCAGCCAGTTTTTTTATATAGACTTTCGGGTTCCTGGAAATGACGAGCAAATCAACACGGGGCCTGGTGGGTGCAGGGGCAAAAGAAACAGATTCATCAAGAAGCAGAATACGTTTGCCGAGATAATTAATATATCGGCCGCTACCGGAGAATCCGTCCATGCTGTTTGCCTGAATGCGGAATAATATACGGGAAGGTTTCAGGTGAAAGTTACGGGCAAAGCCTTCGGATAACAAGTCGCTGTCGCCAACAAACATAAAGTTTCTTCCATTGATAAAATCAATGGCCTTTTTTTGCGGTACATTATATACAACAATCTTTAACTGACGGTTGCTTTTTGTAAATGAAAGTGATCGTAATGCCATAAAGCCCAATAATGCCAGCAATGCAGGCACTATGGCCTTTGCAGATTTTTCCATGAGCCAGTAACAGGCCAATGCGGCAAATAGAAACAAAAGCGCAGCCTGTACAATGTTTATCTGTAAACCATCCCAGAGTGAACCGGGAATTAATTCCACCCTTTCCACATAAGTATTCATCAGCCATATAATCCAGGAAATCAGTTTGCCAAGCAACAATGCGGCGCCGGGAATAAATGATACTACACAAAGAAGAATCTCTCCCAGCAAAATGATACTTGACAGCGGAACTGCTACAAAATTGGTCAGGATAAATAAAGAAGGGAACTGGTGAAAGTGATAAATGCTTAATGGCAGGGTAAGCACCTGTGCAGCGAGGGTTACGGCGTTCAGCTTCCAAAGGAAATCAAGTATTTTATTTTTAAAGTAAAACCAGTTATAAACCGGCCGCATAAAAATAATGATGCTGAGCACCGCTGCATAGGACAATTGAAAACCAACATCCCAGAGCCAGTACGGATTGATGCACAAAAGAAGAAAAGCGGAAATGGCGATGGTATTATAAATGGAGGTTTTCCGGCTAAAAGAGTCGCCGAGTACGATAAACGAAAACATCAGCGCAGAACGAAGCACCGAGGGCTGTGCACCGGCCAGTAAGCTGAAAGCCCAAAGGCCGGTAATGATAAGCAGCGGCCGCAGCCATTTCATATAACGGTATCGGCGGAATGGTTTGAATAATAAAGCCAGTAACCAGTAAATTAACCCGATGTGCAGGCCTGAGATAGCGATGATATGCACGACACCGGTATTGGTATAAGACTGCACCAGCGATTGTTCAAGGTCGTCTTTGTAGCCAATCAGCAGCGCTTCGGCCAGTCCGAGTTCTTTTTCACCGGGTATATTTTTCCGTAGAATACCCAGCACCTTTTCACGGGAGGCAAAGATGATTTTCTTAAACTGGTTTTGCCTGAGCCCGGGAAGCACTTCAAACTCTCCGGGTTTCAGGAATACCTGGTGGGTGATGCCTTTGAACAGGGAGTACCTTTTATAGTCAAACCCGCCGGGATTGCCGGAGTTTTTGATCTCCTGGAGCGGTTTTTTGAAAATAATTTGTGTGCCATAAGGAAGCTGCTCCAATAAAGAATCTGTACTATCTGCTGCTGTGTCTTTCCGGAAATAAACAATGATCCTTCCTTTTACAGGGGTTGTTGCATCATCATTGACCAGGTAATCCACTTTTGCATCTGCTTTGAATGATTTTGTTTTTTCTACCGGAGGTTCAATTAATGTGACAATCAGCGGAGTGCCGCCTTTATAGGAATGGCCCAACCATTGCCTGTCATTACGCACATCTTTTTGCCGGGCAAATAGGGCGCCAGTGGCAATAAAGACAACTGAAACGGCGATGCCGGAAAAAAATGAATATTTGAAACGATTAAAGAATGGAACAAAAAAGAATCCAAGTGTGGCAGTTAGTCCGGCGCCAAAAACTATCAGCCCAGTTTGAACAGGCAGCTGAAACTGCCACTGCATTACTATCCCGGCCATAAAGGCCAGCAGAACTTTTATAAAAGGTGCTTTCTTCCAGAAATAGTTACCGTACAAAGCCATACTGAAAAATAGTCAGCTTCTGATTTTCTGAAAATACTACTTTCCGGGTATGTTATTTCAGCATTTTGTTCAGGTAGGCTATCTGGCCAAGATGGTAGATATTATGCTCAATCATCCCATTGAGCAGAAAACGGAAATTATATTTACGGTAATCAACAATCTCCATAAGAAAAGCGTCATCCTTTTTCCTTAGCAGGGCGATTATTTTTTTATGGATGGCTTTGAACTCCGCCAATCCTTTTTTCCAGGTATGTAATTTTGGGTTTATGAGCCGCCAGTCCATTTTTTCAAAAGCCGCCAGGGCCATCGCACCATCCTTTTCAATTCTATTTAAGGTAAAGCCAGCCCATGTTATCATGTGGTAGAGCAGTTCAATCATGGAGTGTTCTGTACCAGCAGGTTTTGTGTAAACATTTCCAGGGGTCACTTCTGCCAGAATGGAAAACACCGGCCTGCCAAACCAGGGCTGGCCGCTGTTTATGTTTTCGATGCGGCGGATCATGGAATGTATTTGTTTATTCATGGAAGAAAATTACTACAAGTTATCTCAAAAGTCACTTTAGCTTGAAATTTAACCACAGGGTACACAGCGAATCACAGAGAAAAATACAGTGCACCGCCGTGTTCGCCGTGGTTTATACATACTTTTGAGATAGCTTCTAAACAACGGATAAACCGGCAGTACCTTCTTTCACTTTCATTTCTACATACTGCCGGTAAGAAATACGCTGCACTTTGCTCATCAGCCAGGCGGGGTAGTTAAAGATGCTGAAGGCCATCTGCTGCACCACATCATCCTTATGCAGTTCAAACACATCAAGGGCTTTTTGGTACACAACAATTTTTTGTTTGCCATCTGTCATGTAAAAAGTGCGGTGCAGGCACTGCACCAGCGCTGTTTCAAACGGATGCTTTTTTTTCCGCTTATAAAAATAATTATAGGTAGCCCGGTACTGGGCGTCAAAAAGCCGGGCATTGTTAAGGCAGTATGTAGTCAGGAGCAATAATATTTGTGCTGCAGCTTCATGTTCTTCTCTTACTCCATCTTTAAAATAAGTGATACCCCTTTTGGCAAAAAATAAAGCATCGCCAAACTGTTCAAGTGCAAAGGAGGCGATGGCAAGGGAAAGATTGGCAGTTCTGTTCAGGTCGGCATTCAGCATAGGCTCCCAGGTATGATACTGGCTCTTCATAAAACTCACCAGCTTCTTCACTTCGGCATACCGGGCAGTTTTGTTATAAATTTTATTCAGCGCCAGGTATTTGATGGCTTCAAAATTGGCCCGCTGCACCGGTTCCCCGATCAGGTCATTCAGCGGATCGCTGAAGGCATCAGCTACATACTTGTACGAACCGTGGAGGATACCGGCATAGTTGATCATATACATCAGTTCAGTGTAATATTCGCCATGGGTGCTGATGAAACTGCTGTTTTTTCTCCAGTCAGATAAAACATCCTGCAGCAATTGCAGCGAACCGCTGATATTGCCGAGCAGGTAAAGGAGGGTGGCTTTGTTCATCCGGTAATAATGGCCATACCAGAATGAACGGCTGCGGGTATGAGGGGTGCAGTTGTTCACCCGCCGCAGCAGTCTGGTGATCTTTTTTTTCAGTTCATCATCTATATCATAGTGGGCTTTTCTTTTCAGCAGCAGGGTTTCAGTATAAATATCCCGCAGGGTGATCATCTCAGCATATTCATCGTATGGGATCAGGTTGTTACTGAAGACAGAATGCAGTTCATCATATTTTGTGTGCGGGCTGCTGTAGAGCACCATTTTCTCAAATTCTGTTTTCAGCATATTCAGCAGGGCAAATGATTCTGATTGCCGGGCATGGATGACGGCTTTCTTCCAGATATGGTGCGCTTCATCAGGTAACCCTTTTCTGCGGTACAGCCGGACAAGCTGCACCTGCCTGTAAATATCATGACCGCTGTTGTGCTGGCTCTCATAGAGCAAGAGGGCATCGCATAACTGACGGTGGAGATAATGTTTTTGAAAGGCCATATTTTTTTTAGTTAGGCCGGGAGAAAATTTTTCAATAATAGCCGCCTCATTATATTTTTTTTGCGCTGCGATGGCATCAAATAATTTCAGGTAAAGCCGCTGTGTGGCTGGCTGGCCTGAGGAAAAATTTCTTTTAAAGAAAAGTTTCTCACTGCTGCTGAGTGTTTGGATAAGGCGCCAGAGAAAATCTGAAGATGTTTTCAAACAAATGATTTTTAACCATAAAAAGAACTGTAAATTAAAGATAATACCCCAAATATCATGCATATTTAAAAATGGATAATGCATTGATTATCTATAAATAATAGAATAAAATGTTGAAAAATAGTAAGGGATAAATCAAATATTTACCGAAAAAATAAATAACCCGGTAAGCGGAAGATGGTAGGTTTGTTTAAGAATTGCAAAGCTGGTAATAAAGCCACCAGCTTACCAGTAAGAACCAAAACTAAGTGCACCTGGTCAAATACCATTAGCCATTAAACCGAAAACCCATCTGCGGTTAGCAGATGGGTTTATTGTTTTATAACAATCAGTTTTTATTTACTCAAATACATACTCCTGTCCTTATACAACTGCCGGAAGTAGGGGTCTCTTAAATTTTTTATGAAGCGGATAGCCTCCCCGGTACTTTTCATTTCCGGGCCCAGCTCTTTGCTCACACCCGGGAATTTATTGAAACTGAAAACAGGTTCTTTAATGGCAAAGCCATCCAGAATTTTTTCTTCAGGAATATCCCCGACTTTTAATTCTCCCAGCATCACCTTGGTGGCATAGTTCAGGTATGGCTTGTTGTACGCTTTGGCAATAAAGGGCGTTGTCCGGGAGGCGCGGGGGTTGGCCTCTATCACATACACCTTGGTATCTTTAATGGCAAACTGAATATTAATCAGTCCTTTTACTTTCAATGCCAGGGCGATCTTCTTGGCATAGTCCACCATGTCCTGAATTTCCAACGGAGATAGGTTGAAAGCAGGCAGCACGGCGTTACTGTCGCCGCTATGGATACCGGCCGGTTCAATGTGCTCCATAATACCCATCACATGGAATTTTTCCCCGTCGCATATGGCATCTATTTCGGCTTCCTGGCAACGGTCCAGAAAATGGTCAATTAGTATTTTATTGCCGGGAATATGTTTCAGCAAACTCACTACTGCTTTTTCCACTTCATCATCATTCAGTACAATCCGCATTCGCTGTCCGCCAAGAACATAGGAAGGGCGGACCAGCACCGGGTACCCTACTTTATTCGCCACATTAACAGCATCATCCACCGACAAGGCAGTGCCATAGTCAGGGTAAGGAATATCTAGCTCTTTCAGCATGTCACTGAAACGGCCGCGGTCTTCAGCAATATCGAGGCTGTCGAAAGAAGTGCCAATAATATTGATTCCCTTCCTATGCAGTTTCTCTGAGAGCTTTAAAGCCGTTTGCCCGCCGAGCTGCACAATCACCCCATCCGGTTTTTCATGTTCAATGATTTCCCACAAATGTTCCCAGTACACCGGTTCGAAATAAAGCTTATCGGCCATGTCAAAATCAGTACTCACCGTTTCCGGATTGCAGTTTACCATGATGGCTTCATAGCCGCATTCCTTTATTGCCAGCAAACCATGCACACAGCAATAATCGAATTCAATACCCTGTCCGATACGGTTGGGGCCTGAACCAAGTACTATGATTTTCTTTTTATCCGAAACTTTGCTCTCGTTGCTGTTGCCTTCTTCAAAAGTGGAATAGAAATAAGGAGTCTTCGCTTCAAATTCTGCAGAGCAGGTGTCCACCATTTTATAAACCCTTGTAATACCTGCTGCCTTTCTTTTGATATATACATCTTCCTCATCGCCATGCTCCAGAATGCGGCTTATCTGCTCGTCGCTGAATCCATTTACTTTGGCTTCCCTCAATAGATCAATGGGCAAATCGGCTAAATCATATTTTGCAATTTCTTTTTCAAGGTTGCATATTTTTTGTATTTCATACAAAAACCATCTGTCAATACCATTCGTTGCTTTTGAAATGGAACTAACAGAAATACCTGCCATCAGTGCATCTTTAATGCGAAAGATGCGGTCCCATTTCGGAGTTTTAATATAGTCCAGCAGTTCATCGGCATGCATCAGGCTTTTGCCATAATAGCCAAGGCCCACGGCATTGTTTTCCAAACTTTGACAGGCCTTTTGAATGGCTTCAGTGAAACTTCTTCCAATCGCCATCACCTCACCCACACTTTTCATCTGCAGGCCCAGGGTATCTTTTGCTCCTTTGAACTTGTCAAAATTCCAGCGGGGGATTTTAACGATCACATAATCCAGCGCCGGCTCAAAGTAGGCAGATGTTGTTTTGGTGATTTGGTTCTCCAGTTCATCTAATGTATAACCAATTGCCAGCTTGGCAGCAATTTTTGCAATCGGGTATCCTGTTGCTTTACTTGCCAAAGCGGATGAGCGGCTCACCCGGGGATTAATTTCAATAGCAATGATCTCTTCTGTATCAGGATTGAGTGCAAACTGAACATTACAGCCGCCGGCGAAATTTCCCAGATCTCTCATCATTTTAATCGCCGTATTGCGCATCAGTTGCATAGCGGTATCGCTGAGCGTCATGGCCGGCGCAACGGTAATCGAATCGCCGGTATGCACACCCATCGGGTCGAAATTTTCTACCGTGCAAATAATGCAGACATTGTCTGCCGCATCCCTGAGCAACTCCAGTTCAAATTCCTTCCAGCCGAGCACGGCTTTCTCCACCAGCACTTCATGTATCGGTGATGCCTGCAATCCGCGGTTCAGGGCTTCATCCAAATCATCTTTATCATGTACAAATCCACCGCCGGTACCACCAAGTGTAAACGATGGACGGATAACCAGCGGGAATCCTATTTCCTGTGCAAATTCTTTTCCTTCAAGAAATGAATTGGCAGTTTTTGCCTTCGCAACTTTTACTCCGAGAGCAATCATCCACTGCCGGAATTTTTCCCGGTCCTCTGCTTTTTCTATTGCTTTAATGTCAACGCCAATCAACCGTACATTATATTGCTGCCACAAGCCAAGGTCTTCAGCTTCTTTGGCAAGGTTCAGTGCGGTTTGTCCACCCATGGTTGGCAGTACGGCATCTATTTCATTTTCCTGCAGAATTTGCTCAATGCTTTCCACCGTGAGTGGCAGCAGATAAACCCGGTCGGCCATCATCGGATCGGTCATGATGGTGGCCGGATTGCTGTTGATCAGAATAACTTTTACTCCTTCTTCCCGCAGGCTGCGGGCCGCTTGTGTGCCCGAGTAGTCAAACTCACAGGCTTGTCCGATAATGATGGGGCCGGAGCCGATGATGAGAACTGACTTGATGGAGGGGTCTTTTGGCATTTTTTTTTTCTCCCCCTTCAAACGGGAGTGATATAAATGCAATGTGTATTCCGGGAAGCAAAACTAAGGGAACGGGAGGGTTTTAAAGCGGCTAAATACCCCCTTTTTTCTAACACTTAATTAGAGGGAAAAATCTGAAGCGGTTTGGGAATCTTCCGGTATTTCAGAGAGTACTGTTCATCATAGATATTCTGCTGCCTGTTCAGCATATCGGTTACCAATTGCCTGAAATCGGCCGGGCTGCTGAAATACTTGCGGGTGGAGAAACCCTCCGTAATCGTCCTTACATCGAGGGTGTCATTTTTTTTATCGAAAGCAGAAACATAAAAGACTTTTTGTTTCCTGTACTCCGGTTTTTTCCTGCTTCCTTCCTCAATGTTCACAAAACCCCCGACATTCATGAACTGCTGTGTGCCAATCCAGGATGTATAGCCGGTGAAATAAGCAGTATCAGGAACCACCAGGTCTCCCTTAATGGCTTTACCGTACCGGATAATATAATAAACGGAGTCGGATTGTTGCGAAATCTCCAGTGCCTCGATGCCAAAAAAATCGCTGCCGTCTTTGATGATACCATACCAGTAGCCCAGCAGGCTGCTGTCCACCGCTTCCACCGGGCGGGGTTCCATCGGCACCGTTGACTCAAACGGACAGGCCGATATTATTGTGCTGAGGGGCAAAAGCCACCACCATTTTATTCTCGCCATAAGAATCCGAAAAGATACAACATTGATAAATACCGCCTGTACCACGTAGTGGTATTTTGTTCTTCCTATTTTTGTATATGCAGCGGCGGTTACCAGTTCTGACGTATTTATTGTTCTTTTCGTTGTCCCTTCCGGCCCAGCCGGCACCCTTTCCCAAAAATTATTTCCGTAACCCGGTAGGTATTCCGATGGAGCTGTCTGCCAATTTCGGAGAACTGCGCCCGAGCCACTGGCACATGGGGCTGGATATACGAACCGATGCCAAAGAAAACTACCCGGTTTATGCTGCTGCCGAAGGATTCATTTCGCATATCGGCATAAGGCCGCAGAGTTTTGGCCGCTTCATCATCATCAATCATCCCAACGGCCTATCCACTTTGTATGCCCACCTGAACGATTTTTATCCGGCGCTGGAAGAATATGTGATGGCTCGGCAATATGAAAAAGAAAACTGGGCTGTTGAACTGGATTTTACAAAAGAACAATTTGCCGTAACAAAAGGGGCATTCATCGCCTACAGCGGAAACACCGGCGGCTCACAGGGGCCGCATCTTCATTTCGAAATCTTTGATACCAAAACACAGAAACGGTTGAATCCCCTGCTGTTTAATTTTCCGCTGAAAGATAATGTGCCGCCCACCCTGGTGAAACTGGCCGTGTACGACAGAAGCAGACCACTGTATGAACAAACCCCGCAGTTTTTTAACCTGAAGAGTACCGAGAGCGGGTACATCATCCCCAAAATACCGGTGTTAAAAACCGGGCTGAAGAAAATAAGCTTCGGCATACAGGCTTACGACAGGCTGAGCGGTTCTAATAACCCCAACGGTATCTATTCCGCCAAATTATATGTGGATGATGAACCACAAATTGCTTTTGTACTGGACAGCATTGACTATGATGAAACGGTGTATATGAATGCCCATGTTGATTACAAGCTGCAGTACAATGGCAGCGCATTCATCCAGCATCTTTCGCAACTGCCCGGAGACCATGGGACGGTGTATAAAAAGATAAAAGGAGATGGTGTAACAGCGCTGCATGATACCATCCGGCATGCCATCAGTATCGAAATAAAAGATGCCGCAGGCAACGCATCCCGGCTCAGTTTTTTTATTCAGCATGAAAACAGCCTTGCGGCTGATGATGTTCGCCTGAACAGGGCAGCGGTTTTTGTTCCCGGCAAGGTAAATGTGCTGGAAAAGCCCGGATTTGAATTATATCTTCCCGAAAAAAGTTTGTACGATTCGGCTTCGCCGGTATATTATGTCACCGGCTCTTCTTCACCTTATTCCTTTTCGGATATACACCATGCCGGCGATGCGTCCGTTCCGCTGCATGAAGATGCGATAGTGCGGATAAAACTAAAAAAACCTGTGCCGGCAGAGTGGCAGGATAAACTGCTGATACAACGAAGCGACCGGAAGGGAAGCAATATCCGCAAAGCGGTATGGCAGGAGCAATGGCTATCTGCTAAGTTTGGCGACTTTGGTTCTTTTCAGATATTGGCAGACGTATTACCTCCACAGGTAAATGAACTAGGAAAAGGAGATACTGTTAACCTGAGCGCTGCAACCAGGATTGTATTTACACCCACGGATAATTTCGGGGTTAAAAAGTTCAGGGCTGAATTGTATTCCTGCCCCGCCGATACTTCAGGATTTGTGTGCCCGCCCGATTCATTGCTGCCTTATAAATGGCTTCGTTTTACAAATAATAAAAGCCGCAACTGGATTTACAGGTTCGACGAACGCTGTCCATATGGTGTGCACCGCCTGAAGGTAACAGCGGAAGACTGGGCGGGAAATACAACGACTAAAGAATGGTGGTTTAAAAGAAACCCTTACACACCGCAGCCACCTAAGAAGAAAGTGATAAAGAAAGCAAATGAAAAAGCGAAGAAAGCGGTTAAAAAGAAAAAAAATTAAAAAGTATGGCCATAACATTAAAAGAAGGTGATAAGGCCCCGGTATTTACCGGCAAAGACCAGGATGGCAGAAGAATCTCTTTGACAGATTATAAAGGAAAGAAACTGGTGCTGTATTTCTATTCCGAAGCCGGTTCCCCCACCTGCACCATTGAAAGCTGTAACCTGCGGGATAATTACAGTTTGCTTAAGAAAAGCGGCTGTGAAGTACTGGGGGTAAGTCCGGATGATGAAAATCACCAGAAAAAATTTGAACAGAAATACAAAATCCCTTTTCCGTTGATTGCCGACGCCGGGCATAAAGTAGCTGCTGCATACGGGGTGCATGATATGAAAAAACTGTTTGGACGGGAATACATGGGCATTCTCCGCACCACATTCATCATTGATGAAAAGGGCATCATCCGGAAAATTTTTCTGAAGCCAAAGAATAAAGCCCATGCCGAAGAAATACTGACAGCTATGAAGTAATAAACGTTTTCCCCGCCTGTGTAAATCCTTTGTTTGCAGCTTTTTTATTTTTCAGCTAATTTATCCCCGTATTACAAGCAACCCGTTTGTACTTACAATCGATTAAATCCGTATTACTTAAATAAACAAAGCATGAAAAAGACGACACTGTTTATTCTTCTCTGTATTTCACTCCAAATGACTGCACAGGATAAAAAGGAAAGTAAGCCGGTGCAGGTATTCAGTTCAACCAAAACCATCAATGCCCGGACACCGGAACTGGTAGGAAAAGGCAAGTTGGATTTCAACGTCACCCACAATTTCGGGGATATCGGCGGTAAGAATGGCGGCGTCAAACGCTTCTTTGGGCTGGATAACGCCGCTGATATCCGCATTGCTTTTACAGTAGGGCTCGGCCAGCATTTTGACGCCAGTATTGCCCGGGTGAAAGGCGCCAGTGCGCAGCAGCAACTTTATGAAATTGGAGCCAAGTACCAAATTATGCAGCAGCGGGAAAAAGATCCCTCGCATCCATTGTCGCTGGCCATTTTCGGAAATATGGTCATTGCGGCCAGCCCGCAAAACCCTTTTGCTAACCAGGATAACAGTTATGATGGTCTCGGCGAAAGGATGAGCAATGTGCTGCAACTGATCATCGCTAAAAAAATAGGAAAAGTGAGCCTGCAACTGAACCCCACTTATGTTACAAGGGGCTATGCTATCAGTTATGATAAAAAAAATATGTTCGCCCTGGGCGGCGCTATAAAACTGCCGCTGGGTGGCCGGGTGAACCTGCTGCTGGATTATTTTCACCCCTTCCGCAACCAGGCCAGTAAGGACTCGTTCCGGTTAGCCATTAACGGCAACATCCGTTTTTATGACCCGCTCGGGGTGGGGTTTGAAATACTCACTGCCGGGCATATCTTCCGGCTCAACTTTACCAACGCCACCGAGATACTGGAGAACCGCTACATACCAAGAACTATCACTTCGTGGGGTAAGGGGCAGTTCCGCTGGGGCTTCACCATTTCACGGAAGTTTACCCTGTGGAGGGACAAGAAGTAAAGTGGTCATAAAGGCAAAGCGGGAATCCTCAAGCCAAGTCTGTGTCCGTTTCCTGCAACGAAAAGATTTTTTCTGCAGTCATTGCATTATGAAAGTGAGGATAAAAGAAAACTCATGGGTGGCAAAGCTGGCCGCAGCTAAAATGAAAGCGGGCAAACTGGCCATTGTATTTGGCCGTACCATTCATTTACACAACACAAGCAGGCAAGAATTTCTAAGCGACACGGAATGGGTTTGTCATGAGCTGAAACATATAGAGCAGTACCGGCGGCATGGTTTTGCAGGGTTTATCGCCCTTTATTTGTTTGACTGGATGAGGAAAGGCTATTATAATAATAGGTTTGAAGCAGAGGCCAGGAGCAGTGAAAAAAATATAAGACTAATTCAGGGAGTAATTTTTTCTTAAATCACCCATGCCACTGCTCCAAAATCAAACTCCTCTTCTGTGGCATGCTGGGCAATTAGTTTTCCGGCCGGACTTACACTTTTTATCACCGCTTCAAACACCCGGCTGTCTTTTTTCAGCCTCACTTTTTCATTCAGTTTATACAAATGGCGGTTATAAGTACTGAAAATATGCTCAACTCCTGTTGTAATAAGTTCGTCAAACCGTCGCTGAAACACTCCGCAAAATTCTTTTACCAGATCAATAACTTTAAAATCACTGCCCGTTATCTGCTTCATCGAAACAGCGTTGGGCAGGTAAGCAGAAAATGATGTCTGGTTGATATTAATCCCAATGCCGGCTACAGCCCATTCCCAATTTGGCACTCCGGACTCTGAACTCCCGACTACTGACTCTATCAGTACTCCTCCTGCCTTTCTGTCCTGCCAGTACAGGTCATTGGGCCATTTGATTTTTGTTTCGCCTCCGGTATAGCGATTAAAAAATTCATGTAATGATACGGCCACACAGGCACTTAGCTGAAACTGCTGGCTAAGGATCAATGGCGCTGGGTTCACCAATATGCTCATAGCGATATTTTCCCCGGCCCCGGAGACCCACACCCGGCCCCGTTGCCCTTTTCCGGCCACCTGTTCATGGGCGAAAATGACCATGCCATGCTGTGCCAAACCCGCATGTATCTGCTGGCGGGCATAGTTATTGGTACTGTCAACCGATTGCAGTTCAATGAATGGTGAACCGATAGTATTTGTGGGGGGAGCTTGTGACAATTAATCGTTATTTTTGGCAAAGAAACAAAGTTTATGGTTTGGGGTTTATTGTTTATAGTTATGAGCCCTGTAAATAAGTGAACCCAACCAAAAACAATAAACTATAAACGATAAACGACTACGTTATTGGAACAATTGGCAGTACTGACCAACCGAAAGAAAAAAAGTGCAGTCCGGTTAACAGGGAATTCAAAAATCATCAGAACCATTATTGCTGCGATACAGGAAAAAAAGGGGGAGCATATCATTTCCCTTGACCTGAGAAAAATTAATGAGGCTGTCGCCGATTTCTTTATTGTTTGCGAAGCGGGCAGCCAGCCACAGATAAGGGCCATTGCCGATAATGTGGAGACAAAAGTGAAAGAGAAATGTGCAGAAAGACCTTATCATCATGAAGGTTACCAGAACCTGCAGTGGGTGCTGATTGATTATGTAAATGTGGTGGTGCATGTAATGCTGCCGGAAAACCGGAAGTTTTATAAACTGGAGGAGATGTGGAGCGATGGAGCCACGAAGAACCACAATGACTAATCTTTGTTAAATATTGACATTCGTTCAACTTTTTTATTACAATATTCATTAAATAGCAGAATACAGAAATAATATGCCGCAGGATTCTAATAAAAGACCACCATTTGGTAACCAACCCCGGCAGGGCCCGGGTGGAGATGACCCCAACCAGCCGCCAAGAAAGGGGCCCCGCTTCAGCATCTACTGGATCTATGCCATCATATTCGCCGTATTGATCGGCTTTCAGCTTTTCGGGCCTTTCTCCCGCAACATGGCAAAGATCAATGAACTGGATTTTAAGAGCATGATTGCTTCCGGCTATGTGTCGAAGTACATGATCATTGACAACAAGAAAAAAGTAAAGGTTTACCTGACCAAAGCCGGTACTGATAAATATGCAGAAAAACTGAAAAAGGGAGTGAACGGGAAAATAACAGAAGAAGGCCCTCATGTTTATTTTGCTATTACCAGTGGAGATACTTTCAAAAAAGGAATAGACGATTTTTACAAAGAAAACCCTTCAATAGTCAAAGTTCCTTTCGATGTGGACAATGAAAGGGACTGGTTTGGCGGCATCCTGCAATTTTTGCTTCCTGTGTTATTGTTTGTGGGATTATGGGTACTGCTGATGCGCAAAATGGGCGGCGGCGCAGGGGGCGGCGGCGGTCCCGGTGGTATTTTTAATATTGGTAAATCAAAAGCCACTTTATTCGATAAAGGAACCAAAGTAAACATCACTTTCACCGATGTGGCCGGTCTGGATGAAGCCAAAGTAGAAGTGATGGAGATTGTTGACTTTTTGAAAAGCCCCAAGAAATACACCAACCTTGGCGGTAAGATTCCGAAAGGCGCATTATTGGTGGGCCCTCCCGGAACGGGAAAAACGCTGCTGGCTAAAGCAGTGGCCGGCGAAGCACAGGTCCCTTTTTTCAGCCTGAGCGGTTCAGATTTTGTGGAAATGTTTGTAGGCGTTGGCGCCAGCCGGGTAAGAGATTTGTTCAAACAGGCAAGGGAAAAAGCTCCTTGTATAATATTCATTGATGAAATAGACGCCATTGGCCGGGCCAGGGGTAAGAATGTGATGATGAGTAATGACGAAAGAGAAAGCACCCTGAACCAGTTGCTCGTGGAGATGGATGGTTTTGGTACCGACGCAGGTATTATTGTACTAGCGGCCACCAATCGTCCGGATGTATTAGATACAGCATTACTTCGTCCCGGCCGTTTCGACAGGCAGATCACCATTGACAAACCCGACCTCGTTGGCCGGGAAGCTATTTTTAAGGTGCACCTGAAGCCCATCAAAATTTCAAAGACACTGGACATTCACAAACTGGCGGAACAAACTCCCGGATTTGCCGGAGCAGATATTGCCAATGTTTGTAACGAAGCAGCATTGATTGCCGCAAGAAAGAATAAAGAAGCAGTAGATATGTCAGATTTCCAGGATGCCGTGGACAGGGTAATAGGCGGGCTGGAAAAGAAAAATAAAATCATTTCTCCGGAGGAAAAGAAGATTATCGCCTTTCATGAAGCCGGCCATGCCATCTGCGGCTGGTACCTGGAGCATGCCTACCCGCTGCTGAAAGTAACCATTGTACCGAGAGGCACCGCAGCCCTGGGCTATGCGCAGTACACCCCCAAGGAGCAATACCTGTATAACACCGACCAGCTCAGCGACCAGATATGCATGACACTGGGCGGACGGGCCAGCGAAGAAATTTTCTTCAATAAAATCTCTACCGGCGCACAAAACGATCTGCAACAGATCACCCGGATCGCTTATTCCATGGTAACGGTGTATGGTATGAATGATAAAATCGGTAACATCAGTTTTTACGATCCCCAGCAGGAAAATACATTTATCAAACCGTATTCCGATGAAACAGCCATGATGATTGACAATGAAGTGCGGAAGCTTATTGATGATGCGTATGAAAAAACAAAAAAATTACTGACAGAAAAGAAAGGAGATGTAGAAAAACTGGCCCAAGCACTGCTTGAGAAAGAAGTGCTTTTCCAGAGTGATGTGGAAGCCCTCATAGGTAAACGGCCTTTTGAAGAAAAGAAAACGCTGACGGTGGATGAAGCGGCTGTGGTACCTGCTGAAGAAGCGCCTGTTGTTGTTAAAAAGGAAACGGAAGAAAAGCCTGATGAACAGGTCGGCGGTTTTGATTTAGCGCCGTCGGTTTAGTCAAATCTATTATTCATGAATGTTTCTCCCTCTAAAGAAAATATTTTAAAAAAAATACGCAAGGCGTTGAGTCACTCAACGCCCTTACCTTTTCCACAGAGCGAGGGCAGCCAGTCCGTATTTCCCCCGCTGCAGCAGGAACCTGAGGTAGAGTTTGCCGAGCAGTTCACCAAACTGCAGGGCAAGTTTATTTATTGCATTAACCAGCAGGAGTTTGCCTTTCAGCTTACCAGTTTGGTTAAGAAGCAGGACTGGCAAAAAGTGTTTTGTGTGGAAGAAAAGTTACTTGCACCCGTAGCTTCACAATTAGAAGACCGGCTGGTGAAAACAAACCTGGCCCATTGCGACGTATCCATCACCGGTTGTGAATACTTGGTTGCAAGAACTGGCAGCATCGTACTCAGCGCAGCACAGCAAAGCGGCCGGTCAGCCAGTGTGTATGCGCCTGTGCATATATGTGTGGCCTTTACCAATCAGTTAGTATATGATATAAAGGATGCGCTGCAAGCGGCTAAAGAAAAATATGGTAACGATCTTCCTTCATTGATCACCCTTGCCACCGGACCCAGCCGCACGGCTGATATTGAAAAGACACTGGTGGTGGGGGTGCACGGGCCTAAGGAAGTGTATTTGTTTCTTGTAGAAAGTTAATTGGTTATTTAGTTTATCAGGCTACAACGAATAACAATTTTCAGGACTTCATTATTTCCCGATATCAGCAAAAAAAATCCTTATAGAAGACCTAATTAACCAATTAACCGATTAACTAATTATCTTTACTGCATGACCAACCCCGGCGTTTACCAGTTGTTTGTGTACGGTTCGCTCCGTAGCGGATTCCGCAGCCCGGTGTATGAGTATATCAGCCAATTTTTTTCTTTTGTTGACGATGCAAAAGTGAGGGGCAAACTGTTTGACATGGGGAGTTACCCCGCAGGCCTGCCTACCAACGAGAATAATTTTATCATTGGTGAATTATACAAAGCCAATAGTCTGCATGAATTTTCCTGGGCCATCGGTCAGCTGGATGATTATGAAGGAGTATCGGTGGAGCCGGATGAAGTGCAGCTGTACCGCAGGGAAATTACCGAAGTGCATATCGGCGGGCAGGTTACCCATGCCTGGATATACTGGTACAATGGCGATGTAAGCGGAAGACCACTGATAGCCTCCGGAGATTTACTGGAGTATATGAGTCATAAGAAATGATCAAGCCGGGTGTTGCTTCCTCACAATAAAAAAATCTACTTTCTCTCCGACTTCCACCTCGGCGCACCCGACCATGCCAGCAGCCTGGAAAGGGAGAAAACCATCGTTCAGTTCCTCGAAGTAATAAAGAATGACGCTGCTGAAATTTTATTAGTGGGAGATATGTTTGATTTCTGGTATGAGTACCGCAGGGTGGTGCCCAAAGGATATGTAAGATTGCTGGGAAAACTGGGGGAACTTTCTGATGCAGGGATTCAGCTCCATTTCTTTGCCGGCAACCATGACATGTGGATGCGGGATTATTTTGCCAAAGAGCTGAACATGCCGGTTTATTTTGAACCAGCAGCATTTGATCGCAACGGAAAGAGTTTTTTGATTGGACATGGTGATGGGCTGGGCCCCGGCGACCATGGTTATAAACGATTAAAAAAAATATTCCGCCACCCCGTCAGTAAGTGGCTGTTCGGCATTTTACCTCCCCGCCTTGGTATGGGTCTCGCCCATTATATGAGCCGGCGCAGCCGGGCACAAACCGGCGCCTCCGAAGAAATATTTTTGGGCGAAGACAAAGAATGGCTGATTATTTATTGTAAAGAAATATTAAAGCAAAAAAAGGTTGATTTTTTTGTATTCGGACATAGACACTTAGCCATTGACTATCGTCTGACTAAGGAAAGCCGTTATATAAACCTCGGCGACTGGATACGTTTCTACACTTATGCGGTGTTTGATGGGGAACAACTGGCCCTGAAGTCGTATAAAGGAAAAGATGATAAGATTATCCGGAACTGAATGAAAAAGATACTGAACATATTACTTGCTTTGTTACTGTCATGTACTATCCTGGCGCAGGAGGATACTGCTTTCCGGCTGGTTAAAACAATGAAAGGCGATATCGTTGACTTTACGGTTGACAACCTGGACAATATCTATGTACTCAACAGCCGCAACCAAGTAAAAAAATATAATGCCAGCGGAGATTCGGTAGCGGTGTACAATGATGTCAGAAAATTCGGGCAGGCCTCTTTGATAGATGTGTCCAACCCGCTGAAAGTGCTATTATATTATAAAGACTTTGCCACCGTGGTAATGCTGGACCGGTTTCTGAATGTAGTGAATGTGGTTGATTTAAGAAAGCAGGGAGTGTTGCAAGCCAAAGCCATCGGGCAATCATACGATAACAAAATATGGGTGTACGATGAACAGGAGGCTAAACTGAAAAAGATTGATGAAGACGGCAAGCTGCTGCAGGAAACACCCGATTTTCGGCTGCTGCTTTCGCAGGCCATTGCACCGGTAAAAATTTTTGATGAGAACAGGTATGTTTATCTCTACGACTCCCTGAAAGGGGTATATGTGTTTGATTATTTTGGCGCTTTGAAGAACGGCATCCTGATTCAGGGCTGGCTGAATTTTAAGGTAAGCGGTAAATACATCTTTGGCTCCAAAGCCGGTACGCTGTACAGGTATGAGATCAGCACCTTCCGGTATGATGACTGGCCCATGCCCGAACCCATCCGTGGCAGTAATGATTTCAATTTCACTTCAGCCAGGGTATATGCCCTGAAAAATGACTGCGAAGGCAACCAGGTCTGTCTTTATATCTACACAATACAATAAGCCTGCAAACCCCTCAAATTACAGGAAGCGTTACTGATTGAAATGGCAGGGCCGGTACAGATGTGCGGCTGAGCAGGGAAGCTTAATTGGATTTATTCAGTATTGCAGCCAGGTCTTTATCAAACATCCCTGATGTGCCATACTCCACCACTCTGCCTGTTTCTTTTCCGTTTTTCATTACCATGATGGTGGGTACATTTTTAATATCCATCGCCTCACAAAGGTGACTGAGTGTTTTTTTCGCTCTGTCAACGCCAATAAGGGTGATGCGATCACCTGGAAAAAAGGCAGCATCTGTGAGTTTGAACAAACGGGGGATGATGAAATGCGAATCTTCGCACCAGGTGCCCATAAACACCAGCAACTGCACTGAGTCCTTATTTTTCACCAAGGCTTCTATTGCATCCGGTTTGGGAGTGTATACCTTTTGGGCTGCTGCATACCATTTAAAAGAAGTATCGTTTTCCAGCACTTCACGGGAGATAATCCCTTTCAGCGATTTTTCATTCGGCCGCTCCACCAAAACCTCGTATTGCCCGCCTCCCGGAGCCTTAGCAGAGGCAGGATACTGAGCATTTAAAACATTCGCTGACAGGAAGGTAAGGATAAAAACGGGCAAAAATTTCTTCATTGCTGTTCCCTTAACGGGGCAAATGTAAAAGGGAATGGGTGAAAGATGACGGAGGGAGTGTTAAAGTTGCAGGGAGCAATTTGAAATTAACGAAAGCCAAAAGAATCCTTCGGTGTACAGGAAAACCGAGAAATTGCGAATACCCCGCAGTACAGGTACAAATTTAATATTGCTGGTTATCTATTGACTAAAGACTCGCCTTTAATTCCAACAAAAATCCCTTAATCTTCTCCAGCGACTGCATCATGGCAAATTTTTCTTCGGCTTTCTTATTTTTCTTCAGGTATTCTTTGGCACCTTCAATGGTGAATTTGCGGCGACGGAGCAAGTCATAGATCATTACGAGGTTTTTGATGTCTATAGGGCGGAAGAAGCGGTCGCCTTTCCGGTTCTTGCGGGGCTGTAATATATCAAACTCTGTCTCCCAGTAGCGTATCAGTGATTGATTCTCCCGGAACATAACCGCCACCTCACCAATGGAATAATATTGTTTTTGAAAGAGGATATCATCTTCGGGTATTTGGATCAGGTCGGAACTGATGCCAATTTCTTTCAGCGATTTGCGGCCCCGCTTGCCAGGGGCGGATGAAATAACAGCAATATTTTTTTCTTCTTTCAATTCAGTAACAGGTTCAACGGTCATTATTACTGGTTTTTTCTCTTCCGCAACAGCAGCCGTGATGGACTGAACATTTTCAGCCTCCCCCGCTTCTATGAAATCAAAAGTAATTTGTGATAAAGACTTTGGCATAATTGTAAAGGTACAATACCTATAAGGACATGATGGCTCTCTGGCTAAAGTGTGGAAAAGTCAGATTTTCAGAATTTATTGCCGGTTCACTATTGCCCTAGTCCAGGCTCTGGTTACTTGCCGCCGCTTTTTTGAGAAGGAGGTCAAACTGTGCCGGTGTAAGGTCGTTGTAGAAAAAATAGATGGGGTCTATTTTTTCGCCGTTCTTGTGTACTTCATAGTGGCAATGCGGCCCGGTGCTTTTGCCGGTACTGCCTACCCAGCCAATCACTTCACCCCGCTTTACCTGCTGTCCTGTTCTTGTCTTTACCCTTACCATGTGGCCGTACAATGTTTCATAGCCAAAACCATGATTGATAATAACATGGTTGCCGTATCCATTACCGGTATTGCCCGAAGTGGAAACAGCGCCATCAGCCGTAGCATAAATGGGAGTGCCCTGCGGCGCCGAAAAATCAAGGCCTGCATGTAACTTGGTGGTTTTATATACCGGGTCAATGCGGTAACCGAAGCCCGATGCGATACGGTTCAGGTCTTTATTGCTTACCGGCTGTATGGCCGGGGTATGCGCCAGCAGTAGTTCTTTATTCTTCACCAGTTCCTCCACTTCACCATATGATCTTTTCTGAGCAGCTATACGGCTGTTGATATTATTGATGGTAGCTGTAATGGATGAAACAAGCTGGTGGTCTTTTATCCGTTCCACTTTGGCGATTTCCAGTTTTTCCTCTATCTCTTTCGCCCGGGCGCTGTCGGGTATGGGGTTGGCTTCAAAAATGGCCCGGTACACATCGTTGTCCCGTTTCTCCAGTTCCTTCATCTGCTGCTGAATGGATGTAAGGGTATCCTCCAATTCACGGTAGTTATCCTTCAAAGCCCTGTTCTGCTGTTCCAGTATCTTCTCTTTTGGGGAGCCAATGAACTGGAAAGCCAGGTAAGAAATAAAGGCGGCCGTAACTAAGGCAGCCGCAATAAACCCAAAAACCCGGAGCAGCTTTACCCGCAGGGGAGTCTCCAGTTTTTCGTAACGGAGCGTATTGGTATTATAGTAATACTTTATTTTCTTCATCAGCAAGCCTTAACCCGGTTCCAAACTACAAATGCGGTCTGAATATTTTACCTTTGCGTCCCCGGCCGAAACCCTGGCGAAGGCCGGACCTTATTTTGCGGGGCTAACAAATATAGCCCCATAAACAGCAAAAATCAACCCAGTTCAAGCGGCTTTATGATGACCAGCGCAGATATCCGACAGGCTTTTATGGAGTTTTTCCGTGCAAGGGGACATGAAATTGTTCCATCGGCGCCAATTGTGGTGAAAAACGACCCCACGCTGATGTTCACCAATGCGGGGATGAACCAGTTCAAGGATTATTTTTTGGGCAATAAAAAGCCGGTACAGTTAAGAGTGGTTGATACACAAAAATGCCTTCGGGTAAGCGGTAAGCACAACGACCTGGAAGAAGTGGGAGTGGACACTTATCACCACACCATGTTTGAAATGCTGGGCAACTGGAGTTTTGGCGATTATTTCAAAAAAGAAGCAATACAATGGAGCTGGGAACTGCTGACAGATGTATATAAGCTTGACAAGAGCCGTCTCTATGTCACCATTTTTGAAGGCGATGAAAAGGAAGGCCTGCCCAAAGATGAAGAAGCTTATAACGAATGGAAAAAACACATAGCAGAAGACAGGATATTGCTGTTTGGGAAAAAAGACAATTTCTGGGAGATGGGCGACACCGGCCCCTGCGGCCCCTGCACCGAAATACATTATGATACCCGCAAGGTAGCGAATAACGACGGGCATTCGCTGGTGAACCATGACGATACCGAGATGGTAATCGAAATCTGGAACAATGTATTCATCCAGTTCAACCGTAAAAAAAACGGGAGACTGGAACCCTTGCCCGCCAAACATGTGGATACAGGCATGGGGCTGGAGAGATTGGCAAGGGTAGTACAGGCAAAGACATCAAATTATGACACGGATGTTTTTACGGGGATGATAGCCGCAACAGAAAAATCTACAAACAAAAAATACCAGCCCAATCTTTCGGGTTCTGAGAACCCCCCTTTGGGGGGCAGGGAGGCCATTGCTTTCAGAGTGATAGCCGATCATACAAGAGCTATTTGTTTTACGATTGCTGACGGACAATTACCATCCAACACCGGAGCCGGATATGTGATAAGAAGGATTTTAAGGAGGGCGGTACGTTATTATTTCTCTTATTTAAATTATAAAAAACCGCTTCTTGCACAGTTGGTGCCCGTGCTGGCAAAGCAGTTTGAAAATGTGTTTCCGGAATTGCAACAGCAAGCAGATTTTGTTGCTAAAGTGGTAAAGGAGGAAGAGGAAGCATTTTTGAGAACTCTTGATAAAGGATTGAGAAGAGTGGATGATTTGGTGGCGAAAGGAGAAATTTCCGGAAAGGATTCTTTCGAATTGTACGATACATATGGCTTCCCATTTGACCTCACACAACTTATAGCTGCAGAAAATAATCTTAAAACAGATGAAGAAGGCTTTAAAGCCGAAATGCAACTACAAAAATCCCGCAGCCGTGCTGCTACTGCTGTTGATGCCGAAGACTGGATTGAACTGAAACAAGGCAGCAACAAATTTGTTGGTTACGATTCCCTGGAAACAAAAACAGAAATACTTAAATACAGAAAAGTAAAGACCAAAGGCAAAGAGTTGTACCAACTGGTGCTGGAAACAACCCCTTTTTATGCCGAAAGCGGTGGCCAGGTTGGCGACAGGGGAACACTCACCATTCACCATTCACCATTCACCATCATTGACACAAAAAAAGATAACGACCTGATCATTCACTTTACTGAATCCGTTCCTGCTGATCTTTCCGGCGAAGTGGTTGCCAAAGTAGATGTTTTCAAAAGAAAGAATACCGAGCTGCACCATTCAGCCACTCACCTGCTGCATGCGGCCTTAAGGAAGGTGCTTGGCATCCATGTAACCCAAAAAGGCTCATTGGTAAATGAAGAGCATTTACGTTTCGATTTTTCGCATTTCGCCAAGGTAACCGGTCAGGAAATGGCAAAGATTGAGGCATTGGTAAATGAAAAGATCAGGCAAAATATACCGGTTGTAATTAAATCAATGCCAAAAGAGGAAGCCATGAAACTGGGTGCCATGGCCTTGTTTGGTGAAAAATATGGAGATGTGGTAAGAGTGGTTATCATTGATCCGGCTTACTCCGTTGAGCTATGCGGGGGCACCCATGTTGGCGCCACCGGAGAATTAGGTTTTTTCAAATTGACAAGTGAAACCGCAGTGGCTGCAGGGGTAAGAAGGATTGAGGCGGTCTGCGGAAGGCAGGCAGATGAATACATCAACGAAAAACTGGCCATTATTGATACATTAAAGGAGACATTGAAGAACCCCAAAAACCTGCTCAAGTCAGTGGAGAACCTGCAGGATGAAAACAGCGAACTGAAAAAACACCTTGAAGCAATGAAAGCCCGCCAGCTGGTAGGTATCCGAAATGAACTTCTTCAGAAAGATGAGATCATCAACGGGGTGAACTTTGTCGGCGATATTGTGGAGGTAAGCAATGCCGATGCACTGAAGAAATTATGCGTTGACCTGAAGAATCACCTCCGTGACCACGTAGCTGTGCTATGTGTGAACCTGGGTGGCAAACCATTTGTGGCTGTGGGTATTTCGGAAACAGTGGTAGCTGCTAAAAACCTGGATGCAGCCAAAATTATTAAGGAACAGGTGGCGCCCTTAATAAAAGGGGGAGGTGGTGGCCAAAAGACAATGGCAACAGCAGGCGGACAAGAACCAGGAAATCTGAATCAGGTCATTGAAGCAGTCAGGAACTTACTTTCCTGACATACTAATGCCTTAGATCATCTTTATCTTCCTTAGGGGGTTTTAAATTACGATTTTCCCTAACCACTTTTACCGCAAAGATGAATAAGCCAATACAGATAACACCCAAAAGACCAACAACAAAGTAAACCATAGAGCCTTACTTAACTTAAGAAAATTGTTTTCAAAATTCAGGTTTTTATTATTCTTACCAATACCACTTTCCGGTTAGTAAAAGTACTCGCCGTCTGATCTTGAATATAATTATTGAAACATACCGCCTCCTGTTCCGAATAAAGCTTAATAACCTGGGATTCAAACGCATAGCGAGCAGGAGCATTGCCTGAAAATGAGCCATTTCTGAAAGTATTGAAAAAATGTAGAATGAACTAAACCGGCGAGGAATGCGTGGAGAGACTGCTTCATAAGACCTACGAGATTTTAATCCGCTTATCCCAGGATTAGCCCGTTCGAAAAGAGAATGGCATTTAACATTTCCGAAACATTTCGTATTTCCGGTTTTGTCTTTATATTTGACTACGAAACTCAACGTAGTTAATCTTAAAACATAAAGTGTATGCAAAAGACATGGGTTAAAAATTGGAGCATTGCCCTCGCTGTTTCTCTCCTGGCGCCTGTTGCCCTGCTGGCACAAAAAGATGAGAAGGCTGAAAAAGGCGATAAAGGGGACAAGGATAAAAAAGAAGTACACCAGATCATCATCACCACCAAAGGCGACAAAAAAGAAAAAATAGTGGTCGAAATTGATGGCGAGAAAGTGAATATCAATGGCAAGCCGTTGGAAGAATACAAAGACAAGAATGGTGACATTAAAGTAAATATGCACAAACTGAAAGACTGGGAGTCGCTTAGTTATATAAGAATTCCCCGTACCGGTGTTTGGAATTTGAATGAAGACTCCAGGGACGGGTTTACCCTTTTCAGTGGTGATGCTAACAGGGCCATGCTGGGTGTGACCACCGGGAAAGATGCTTACGGCGCCAAAATACAGGAGATCACTAAAGAAAGCGCTGCAGAAAAGGCTGGTCTGAAAGAAGACGACATCATTACCAAACTGGAGGATGCCAAGATTGAAGGTCCGGATGATTTATCAGAAGCCATTAAAAAGCATAAACCGGGGGATAAAGTGACCATTATCTACCTGCGGGAGAAAAAAGAACAAAAGACCACAGCAGAGCTTACTAAATGGAAAGGGCTGGGCGCTTATTCTTTCACACCCGGACAGAACTTCAAATTCGAAATGGACTTTGATAAAATTGCGCCGAAAGTGCATGCAGTACCGGATGTAAAAATTCCTTTTGACCAATACCGGGCTTTCTCCTGGTCGGGCGGTTCTCCCAAACTGGGCCTGTCTGTGCAAGATACCGACGATGGCAAGGGAGTAAAAGTGGTGGAAGTTGACGATGAAAGCAATGCCGCCAAGGCAGGTATTAAGGAGAATGATGTCATTACTCAGCTTGATGATAAAGCCGTCAAAAATGTGGATGAGATTTCCCGTATGCTGAAAGAAAAGAAAGACCAGCCAACCGTCAGGTTCCAGCTGACCCGCAACGGAAAATCGCAGAACATAGAAGTGAAAATGCCAAGAAAAATAAAAACAGCAGACCTCTGATCAATGAACATTACAGAGAAGAAATACCCCCGCCTGCCGGGGGTATTTCTTTTAACACAGCTTCAAAATCCCCGCTGGGATAAATGAATTACTTTTGCTTGCCAGCCGTAGCTTTAGCAAAGGCTGGCAAGTTTTTTAATGACAGACTACAGTGCATACGAAACAGTAATAGGACTGGAAGTGCATGCCCAACTGCAAACAGCCAGCAAACTTTTTTGCGGCGACAGTATTGCCTTCGGCGCTGAACCCAACACCCATGTCAGCCCCATTACATTGGGGCATCCCGGCACTTTACCGAAAATGAACAGAAAAGCGATTGAATATGCCGTGAAAATGGGACTGGCCTGTCACGCAGAAATTGTAAAACAGAATTATTTTGCCCGAAAAAATTATTTCTATCCTGATTTGCCCAAAGGTTACCAGGTATCACAGCATACTACGCCCATTTGTAGAGGCGGGTATGTAAAGATCAAAACAGCAGGCGGAAGGGAAAAAAATATCCGGCTCAACAGGATTCATATGGAGGAAGATGCGGGCAAAAGCATCCATGATGCTGATGTTTGTAATACTTGTATTGACTACAACCGGGCCGGAACCCCGCTGATCGAGATAGTAACAGAACCTGATCTGTGCAGTGGTGAAGAAGCCTTTGCTTACCTGACAGAAATAAGAAAACTGGTTCGGTACCTTGGTATTTGTGATGGCAATATGGAAGAAGGCAGTCTTCGCTGCGATGCCAATATTTCTGTTCGTAAAAAAGGGGAAACCGTATTGGGGACCAAAGTGGAAATAAAAAACCTGAACTCCATCCGTAATGTGAAACGGGCCATCGAAGCTGAAGCGGAACGCCTGACAAATATGCTGGAAAGTGGCGAAACGATAACGCAGCAGACCCGGGGTTTTGATGCCGGCAACGGGACAACTTTTCCAATCCGGGATAAAGAAGACGCAGATGACTACCGGTATTTCCCCGAACCTGACCTGGCCCCTTTTTTACTGGATGACGGATTTATTGAACGGGTTCGGCAAACCATCCCCGCCCTGCAGGAGGAGAGGATAAAAAAATATTCAGCAGAATACAGCCTGCCATTGTATGATGCTACTGTTATCACTGAGGAAAGAGCTATTGCAGAATATTTCGAAAAGATCCTTGCTTCATTTCTCCCCTCTCCGCGAAATGGAGAGGGACAGGGGGTGAGGGCTAAAGCTGCCAGTAACTGGATGCTGGGCCCGGTAAGATCATGGCTGAACGAACATAACAGGGAAATAACTGAGTTCCCGCTTCAACCATTTCAATTGGCGTCTGTTATTGAGCTGGTGGAAAAGGGGAAACTGAGTTTTTCTGTTGCTTCGGGCAGGTTATTTTCTTTGCTGCTGAAAAAGCCGCAGGCCGGCCCGGAAGAACTGGCGGTAGAGCATAATCTCATTCAGCAATCCGATCTGTCTGCTATCGGACCCATTATTGAATCAGTATTACTGAAATTTGCCGATAAAGTGGCGGAGTATAAAAAGGCCCGTCCGAACGGTTCATCCGGGCGGAGGCAGAAGGGCCTGCTTGCATTGTTTGTGGGTGAGGTAATGAAACAGTCAAAAGGCAAGGCCGACCCAAAACTGACCAATGATCTTTTGCTGGAGAAACTAAAATAATAATTAAACATTGATCAATGAATCAAATAGTAATTGCCCTGATGCCTGTGCTGCTGTTGATTTCCTGTAAGGACAAATCAGGTGAAAAAAAGCTGGAAGTAAGCGGAAAGATCACCAACAACAGCGCTACAATGATCTACCTCGAGGAAATTCCCATGACAACGATGCAGCGGGTTGTAGTGGATTCTGCTGCGCCCGGTAAGGACGGAAAATACAGACTGAGAACAGAGACCGGTGAAGCAAGGGTATATAACCTGCGGCTTGACCAGAACGCTTACCCGCTGGCCGCCATCATCAATGATGCTGCAACCATTACTGTGAATGCCACATTCAGTAAAGAGAACAGCCAGTTTCCCGAAAGCTATGAAGTGAAAGGTTCGGTTGCCAGCCAGGCAATGAAAGACTTTATGGTGGCGTTCAATAATAAACTGCAACTGATAATAGCGGATGCGCAAAAAGCCGACAGCCTTGGCAGGGCCGGGGCGCCTGACAGCGCCATCCAGGTTTTGCAAAATCATGCGCAGCACACTGCTGAAGAAACAAGGGGCCTTACCCTTGCCGCATTGAAAAAAAGCAGTAACCCCGCACTATCCATGTTTATCCTCGGCTATTATCAAAGCACCTCTAACTATCCCGGCTCGGGATTGCAGGGACTAAGCAATGAAGAAGTAAAACAAATCGTGGAAGAAACAGCCGTTAAGTTTCCAGCCCACCAGGGTATCATTGCCATCAGGTCCTCACTCAATGCTTCAGCTGCAGGCTGGGTAGGCCAGCAGGCGCCTGATTTTGCCCTGTCTGACCCCAATGGCAGGGTAATTAAACTCAGTTCCTTCCGCGGCAAATATGTACTGGTTGATTTTTGGGCCAGCTGGTGCCGCCCTTGCAGGGCCGAAAACCCTAATGTGGTAAAAGCCTGGCAAAGGTTCAGGGACAAAAATTTTACCATACTTGGTGTGTCTCTCGATCAGCCCGGGCAGAAAGATGAATGGCTGAAAGCAGTAATGCAGGACAAGCTTACCTGGACTCATGTGAGTGATTTAAAGTTTTGGAACAGTGCTGTAGTTCCTTTGTACAAAATAGAGGGAATACCGTATAATGTGCTGGTTGACCCGGAGGGGAAGGTTATAGGCGAAAATTTAAGGGGGAGTAGCTTGGAAGAGAAATTGGCAGAGGTATTGCAATAAAAAATACAGTTAAAAAAAGCTGTCCCTAACTTTTGAGACAGCTTTTTTATATGAGGTTATTGGTCTTAAAATTAATTATCCCAAAATACTTTTTCCTGTAAACTGCCTTTTTGACCCGGCATATTGGGATTGGAGTTTACCTCAGACAAGGGATAATAGAAGATAGTGGGAATAAAACTGGTAGCAGCACCTGCCACAGGAGCTAAAACAGGGTACCCCGTCCTTCTCCAGTCATTATAGGGTTCAAGTGCAACTCCGTAGTTGGATACATATTTTTCTACAATAATTTGCCGGAGCTGCTGCGCAGTTGTTCCGCTTAATGTGCCGTATGAAGCAAGATACGATGTAATATCTGCCGCTGCTACGCCTGCATCCTGCATGGATGCTGTGATACCGGCCTGAAAAAACGACTGTGCCGAACCGGGCGAACCAAAGCGCAATGATGCCTCTGCCCTGATAAAATTATATTCTGCAAACGTCAACATTCTAATTGGGGCTGCGCCAGTGTAGGCAGTATGATTACCTGTAACATCCGTTACAGCGCCGGCGCCATTTATGGTTAAAGCATTTTTTAAAGGCCCACCCCGCAGGTAGGTGTGCATTCTTGAAAAGTTAATACTCTGCGGCTGCCCCGGTGTGGCGCCAACGTATGGACTCGCAGGGGTAGGAGTAGCTGTATAGGGAAACGGGGTAAAATAAAACGGCCGGCGGGGGTCCAGTTTGGCATTCATCAAATTAACCAGGAAACTGTTTGGAAAAAACTGGCTCAGCCTTCTAGCTTCAAACTGATGAATGGGGTTTTGTGCATTGGCCGCATCTACAAATGCCATTTGAAAGTTTTCGATGTTGGAAGCAATAACAGGCGCCCCGCTGTTGATGATGCCGTTTATACCGGAAGTAGCCAGCGATGGGTTTATTTCACTGTAATGCAGGTAAATCCTCATTTTAAGAGTGTTGGCAAACTTGATCCACCGGGTGCGGTTACCACCAAAAATGGTTTCATTGGTAGTAGGCGAAAGAGTTGAGCTGGCGGCATTCAAATCAGCTATTCCCTGGTCAATCAATGTGATGAGTTTGGGGTAAATGGTAGCATCATCATCATATTTGGGCGTCCTGTTATTTACACCCAGGTTAGCTTCTGAATAAGGCACATCCCCCCACATATCTACAATATGCTGGTACAGCCATGCTTTGATAATTTTTGCGATACCAGCATACCAGGGGCTGCCGGGGCTGTTGGCGATGATGTATTCAGCATCCATCAGCATGTTAGCATAAAAAGATGACCAAAGGTTATTTACATCGGTAGGTTGTACAATGTACTTTTCATATTCCAGGGTTTGCGTTCCTGCTGCGCCCTGGCCGGCAAATTGCTGTGCCCAAAGTGATGTATACCGGTGTATATCGCTGCCGCCGGTAAACCCAACATTGGTGGTTAAGCTGGTTAAAACAGTTTGAATGGGGGCTGCTGTTAATAAATTGGGGTTTGTGTTTACATCAATGTTGCGCTTGCAGGCTGTAAACATGGCAGCCAGCAGTACCACAGGTGTTATATATTTCATTCGTATCATAATAGTAAAAATTATAATTATTAAAAGTTTGCTCTAACTAAAAAGCCGACATTTCTTGTGCTGGGGGCCCCATTAAACTCAAAACCCTGGGCATTGCTTACGCCAAGAACATTGTTCTCTGGGTCTAAATGCGGAAAATTCTTGGCCTTCAGTACAAGGTTCCTTCCAAAAACCCCAAACTCCACCCCGCCAAAAATTGAATTTTTAAAGATGGAAGCAGGTAGTTTGTAGCTCAAAGCCATTTCCCTGAGACGTACCCAACTTGCATCAAACACATAAGTTTCGCCAATGCCAAATACGTAAAGGCTGCCCCAGTATTGCTGTGCATTCAGTTTTACTGTGTTTTTTGTAACCCCATCCGGGCCAACTCCATTTATTAAGTAAGGGGTGTTGGGGGTGCCATTAGGATTAAAGCGGGGGAATTCTGCTGTTTCCTTTACCGCTCCTGAACGGTACAGGTCGCCAAGGTTCCGGCTGAACACATCACCACCTTTGCGTATATCAATCAGGAAGGTTACATTAAAACCTTTCCAGGAAAAGTCATTATTGATGCCTAACAGATAATCAGGGTTGGTATCGCCGATTTTTTTGTTATCCGGCGCTACAACGGGTTGTCCGGCTGAATTTAACCAGAGTTCACCGGCATTATTTCTGCGGAATACCGATCCAAACAGGATTCCGTAGGGCTGACCAGCCTCTAATCTAACATTGGGTGTAACAAATCCTGCAAGAACAATATTGGGCACGCCATCTGCAAGTTTTTTTACAATAGTCAGGTTTTTGGTGTAATTAAAACTGATATCCCAACTGATATTTGCATTTCTTACCGGCGATATTCTCAATAAGGCTTCCCATCCTTTAGTTTGTAACTCCCCGGCATTTGTAAAATAGGATGTAATACCAGACGATGGTGCTGTGGGGACATTAAACAATATATCCTTACTGTTGGATATAAACCGGGTTACTTCTATGCCAATCCTGTTCTTCCAGAAACCCAGCTCCACACCAAACTCACGGCTGCTGGTAAACTCTGGACTTAATTCGGGGTCGCCTGGGCCATTTCCTACTGTAAAACCTGGTATTCCATTAAATGGGAAGCTAATGGTTGGGCCAAATCCATCAGCAGCGCCGGCAGTACCAAATGTTTGTGGGTTGTTCGCATAAGGTGCAGCCTCTTTACCAACCTTGGCGTAGTTGGCATAAAGCTTGGCATATGACAGCCACTTGCTGTTCCTAAGTTGCGGAAATGCTTCTGACAGGTTTAAAGTTCCGGCAACGGCCGGGTAAAAATACCGGTTATTTTCTTTGCCAAATGTAGACGACCAGTCATTTCTTCCTGTAAGGTTTATACTGGCAATGCCTTTATAGCTGATATTTAAATCAGCATAGGCCCCTACCAGGAATTGTTTGGTATCGGCGTTTGCCGGATTGTAAATGGCCGCATTAGATAAATTCCTGAAGCCCCGTACGGATAATTGCCTTCCTATAATCTGGCTGGCCCTTGACCCCCTCCAGGCGCTTTCATTACCGAGGATTAAGGACAACTCCCAATTTTTAATATTCCTTTTCATGTTCAGGTTCAGGTAGGAATAATAGCTGTAAAAATTGGTATTACGGTCCAAAATTCCACCTAACCCGCCGGATGCTGTGTTGGCCTGTCCGGATGAGCCTATTTCATCAAATCCTTTTTCATATTGATTATAAAAATCTCCTCCCAGTTTGTAAGTTATATTTATCCACTTGTTTATATCATACTTGAGGTTCACATTACCGATAAACCGGCTTATGTAATCATTATACAGGTTCTTTTCAATGGTCCATAGTGGGTTGTCAATCACATCAAAGTACAGCCTGCTTTCATCAGGATTTTTATAAGGATAGTTGTAAAGATTGAAACTTCTGGGCAAAAACCATAACCTGAACAAGGGATTGGCAAGCTGGTTGCCCTGCTGAGTACGCTTGGAGTGACTATTTATATAATTACCTGAAACACCAACCGACAGTTTTTCTGTTGCCTTGGCGGTTCCGTTAAATGCAAAATTGTTCCTCGCTAATTTATTGAACCTGATAACACCGGTTTCATACAGGTTTGTATAACTAAACCGGAATGTGGAGTTTGCCCCGCCACCCGTAACGGTCAGGTTATTTTGCAGGTTAACCCCTCCGGTAAAGAAATCCAACACATTGTCAGGATAAGCCGTGAGAATTTCTGGCTGTCCTAAGAAGTTGGTAACCGTTTGTCCAGTAATTCTTGGGCCCCAGGAGAAAGGAGAAGTGGCCTGGTATACTCCAAAAGTGCCGCCCTGCCCGTACTCATTTTGATAATCCGGAATCCTGTTAACGGTAACAAGTTGGGAAGTGCTTGTAAATTGAACATTGGCTTTTTGACGCTGACGGCCCTTTTTCGTTGTAATGATGATGGCGCCGCTGGCTGCCCTGGAGCCATACAGTACAGCGGCGGCCGGGCCTTTTAATACGGTAAGGCTTTCAATATCTTCCTGGTTAATATCTATGGCCCTGTTACTGTTAGTTACACCCGTTTGCAGGGCATTGCCACCCCCACCGTTATCAACCGGAATTCCATCAATTACAAACAGGGGCTGGTTGCTGCCTGTTATGGTGTTAAAGCCCCGAATGAATATTGATGTACCGCTTCCTACCATCCCGTTTGCACCCAAAACCCTTACACCGGCTACTTTACCGGCTAAGGCGTTTCCTATATTGGTGGTCCTGGCTGTAATCAAATCTTCATTTTTAATACTGGAAGCAGCATAACCCAGCGACTTTCTGGTTTTTTCAATACCCAAAGCGGTAACTACCACTTCAGACATTACTTTCTCTTCTGCCCGTAACGTAATATTAAAAACAGATTGATTGCCGATAGTAACTTCCTGGGTACTCATATCTACAGCAGAAAATATCAAAGCTTTTCCCGTCTCAGGAACAGTCAAAGTAAAACTCCCGTCTTCTTTTGAAATTGTACCGGTTGTGGTGCCTTTTACAATAACTGAAGCGTTTGCAATTGAATTGCCTTTATCATCTGTTATTTTTCCGGTGACGGTGCGCTGTGCCAGTGCCTGGGCGGCAAAAAACACAGTTCCCAAAAGCAGTAAATACAGTTTTCTCATGTGCATGTTGTTTTAGTATATGAATAGTAGTCAAAGCCTCCTGAGCCTGCCGAAGCATGAGCCTGCCGAAGGTTGTTTTTCAGTGAGCTCGTCGTCTGACAATCAGGGGCCTGAAATTAGTTAACCTCGGCCTAATTACAGAAAAAAATGTTAAGTTTTTGTCCTCTCTTGTTCTTGCAAAAATCGGGCAACAAACCGGGTGATAAAGAGCCTTTCAATAGCAGACAAGCAGCCAGCTCCATCTGCTGCTTACCTTCAATCGTTTTTAAACACTGATATTCAGCCCAAAATACCCTGGCGACCATTATTTTTAGGCCGTAAAAAGGAGATAAGAATGGCGGGTAACAATACCAGGTTGGTAAAAGTGGCAGTAACCAGGGTAAGGGAGGTAAGCCAGCCCAGGGCCTTTGTACCGTCGAACCTGCTGAAACAGAAAATAATGAAACCAGCTATGAGCACCAGCGAGGTGTAAATGATGCTGATGCCCGTGCTGTGAATGGTCTCAATCACTGTCTGTTTCATGTCGAACTGGATCTGCGGCAGTTCCTGTTTGTAATTCACCAAAAACCGTATGGTAATGTCTATCGCTATTCCCAGCGCTACACTAAATACCAGAACGGTGGAAGGCTTGAGCGGGATGCCTGCCCAGCCCATCACTCCGGCAGTAATGAGCAGTGGAATGACATTGGGAATCAGGGAACAGATGAGTATCCGGGCAGAGCCAAACAGATACAACATGCAAAAAGCAATCAGTATGAAGGCCCAGATAATACTGTCTTTAAGCCCGTTGATGATATAGCGGTTGCCTTCCACAAAAGTGACGCTGGTGCCGGTGAGTTCCACAGCATATTTGTCAGCGGGGAAAAGCTGGTTAGCCACTTGGGCAACACTGTCTAATATCCGGGGCAGCCGGTTGCTCCCCACATCGGCCATGCTTACGCTGATGCGGGCCTGCTGGCGGCTGCTGTCCATAAAAGTGGCGAGCAGGCGGGCAAAAGAATTTTTATTGCTGCCGCTGTCTTTGCTGATTTTCAGATAAGGCAATAATTGTACATCGAATTCGGTTGGCATGGAGTAGCTGGCGCTGTCGCCGTCGAAAAAAGCCTGCTTTACAAACTTAAAACCATCCGCCACACTCAATGGCCTGGCAATATCCGGCATCTCAGCCATATACTGCGAAAGCGAATCAATCCGGGCAAGGCTGTTCAGATTGGTAGCGCCCCTTTTCTTTTTGGTATCAACGATGATTTCAAGCGGCATCACACCTTTGAAATTCTTTTCAAAAAATTTGAGGTCGGTGTAGAGCTTATCTTCTTTAGGCAGATCATCCACAATATACCCGAGTGGTTTCAACCGCAGCATACCCGCAACAGATACGGCAACAATCGCCAGGGTGATGCCATAAATAAGTTTCCGGTGATTCAGCGACCATCGCTCCAGCCTGTCCAGCCAGCGGTTCAGCCGGGGATTTTGCAGATATTTTGTATGACGGGATTTGGGGGCAGGTAAAAAACTGAGAACAGCCGGAATAAAAATCAGTGAGATAAAAAAAAGGGCAATGATATTGATACCCGCCACGATGCCGAACTCTTTCAGTATCTGGCTTTGCGTCAGCGCAAATACGGCAAAACCGATGGCAGCTGTAAGATTGCAAAACAAGGTGACCACACCCATACGGTCCACCATCATCACCAGTGATCTTTTCTTGTCGCCTCCTGATCCGGGCGAAGGTGCATTCCAGGTGGTATGGAATTTATTCAGGAAATAAATACAATTAGGGATACCTATCACCACAATGAGCGGGGGAATCAGTGCATTCAGTATGCTGATTTTATAGCCCATCAGGTGAATAGTGGCAAAACTCCATATCACACCAATAAAAACAACCGCCAGTGACAGCCACATGGCAGTAAAAGATCGGAAGAAAAGTAAAAGTATCAGCGCAGAAACGATGATGGAGGCTGTAATGAACATCCGCATCTCTTTTACAATCCTTACGGATAACTCGGTGCGGATATGCGGCAAGCCGCTTTTGTAAACAGTAAGGTTGTTTTTTTTGCCAAACTCATCAGCCAGTACGCCAATATTATGCACTACACTAATGCGGTCTTTAGAGGCCATCAGGTCTTTGTTGATGCGGACACCCATCAGCCAGGCATGGGCATAAGGGTTATACAGCAGGTAGCGGTAAAAAGGAAGGTTCAGAAATTCGGCAGCGCCGCTGTCCACTTCAGCTTGTGTAAGTATTCTTTCGGGGAAAATAGTATCTGCTTTGAGCCTTTCTGTTTCCGGGATTTTTACAAGGTTTATCGCAGAAGGTACCGCAATCACATCATCCACACCGGTTATTTTTTTAAGGTCCCGCTGCAGGCCGGCATAGGCATTGAATAATTTTTCTTCAAACAGCTTGTCGGTTTGAATGCCGATGACCAGCAGGTTGCCGTCTTCCCCGAATTTTTTCCGGAATTCCTGGTAAGCTTTGTATTTCGGGTTATTTGTCGGTATAGCCCTTGAAAAATCATAGCTCAGTTGCACTTTACCGGCATGATAGGCCATAAAAGCAGTAATGCCTGCCAGAACAAACAATAACAATATCCTGTATTTGAGGATAAATTTTCCCAGGCTGTGCCACATAAAGACCGGTGGATGGTAAGGCTGCAAAGAAACGGTAAAAAAAGTCAAATGGGTCAAACAGGTCAGAGAAGTCAAATGGGTCGAATAGAGTCGCACTGACTTCTATGACTTTTATGACAGATTTGACTTATACGACCATCATGACTTTCCTTGCTTTGGAATACTTTTGAGGAGTGAGATTTTGTCATTTTATTTTTTCTTTTTGGATAACGGTGCTTTGCGCAGCACAAGACCCCATACCTCCCATCGGTCAGTGGAGGGAGCATTTGCCTTACAAAAGCGCCATTGATGTAACAGCCGGGAATGGAAAAGTGTATTGCGCCACGCCGTACAGTTTGTTCTCAGTTAACACAGCAGATAACGAGGTAGAAAGGTTCAGCAGGGTGACGGGTTTGAGTGAAACCGGCGTCAGCGCCATCCGGTATGACAACTCTACCCAAAAGTTATTCATAGCTTACAGCAACAGCAATATTGACATAATTTACCGGAATGATATTTATAATGTGCCGGATATTAAAAGGGATAATATCATCGGGGATAAAACGATTTATAATATTTATCCGCTGGCAAAAAACTTTTATCTCTCCACCGGGCTGGGCGTTATTGTTATTGACGGAGACAGGTATGAAGTAAAAGACTCCTGGTTTATCGGCAATGGAGGCAACCAGGTAAAAGTGAATGGCTTTACCAGCGACGGAACATTTTTTTATGCCGCCACCAGTGAAGGGCTGAAAAAAGCCGCTATGAATTCATCCAATCTCGCCAATTATGCCAGTTGGCAGTTGGTAAGCGGAGGCAATGGATTGACAGCCGGGGCCTGCCAGCATGTGGTAACTGTTCAGGGCAAAGTGGTGCTGCAAAAAAACGATTCCTTGTTTGTGCAGAACGGAACCGCATGGTCTTTATTTTACACTGATGGCTGGTCTTTTGTAAGCAGTAACAGCACTGAAAATAAAATCCAGCTATGCGAAAGACAAACCAGCGGTATCAGCCGTGTTGTTATTCTGAATGCAGATGGAACTGTTTTTCGGGCAATAGCCAATTCGCAGGCTGTTTCTTTTCCCCGCAAGGCTATCCTGTTCAATAACAACCCCTGGGTGGCAGACAGTCTTGCGGGGCTTTCCGGGTTTGATGGAGGTGTTTCGTTTAAACAGTACGTTCTCAATTCACCGCTGGCAATAGCCCGTGGCGAAATGGTTGTGTACAATAATACTTTTTATGCTGCAGCAGGAGCCGTGAATGATTCATGGAACTATCAGTTCAATGGCGATGGTGTTTTCAGTTTTAAAGACGGCGTCTGGACGAATATCAACAGGTATAAATACAGCGCCATTGATTCATTGCGGGATTATATCACTATTGCCATTGACAAAAGAGATGAAACAATATGGGCCGGTTCTTATGGCGGCGGGTTGCTGCATATAAGTCCGGGGCCGGTATTTGAAATTTTCAAACAAAATAATTTGGGAGCGGCTCTTGGGGATCCCGGCAGCTACCGGGTAGCCGGCCTTGCATTTGACGGGGAAAATAATTTATGGATTTCCAATTTCGGTTCCGCACAGCCATTCAGGGTTCGTAAGGCAGACGGAGGCTGGAAAATTTTTACACCCCCTTTTTCTCTTTTTCAGAATGCCCTGTCACAAATAGTCATTGATGATAACAACTACAAATGGATAGTGGCGCCGCTGGGAAACGGGTTGATCTGTTTTGATCACGGAGCCTCGGTTGACAATACCGGCGATGACCGCTGGAAAAAATATTCAAGCGGTTCAGGTAACGGGAACCTGCCAACCAGTGAAGTGACCTGTATCGCAAAAGATAAAAACGGGTTCATCTGGGTGGGAACTACCGATGGAGCAGCCGTGATACAATGTCCGGAACAGGCATTTGATGTCCAGACCTGCGATGCGGTGTGGCCCATTGTGCCCAATGGAAATTTTGCCGGATTTTTATTCAAAGGTCAGGAAGTAAGAAGCATAGCAGTGGACGGGGCCGGCAGAAAATGGGTGGCAACAAAAAACGGCGCCTTTCTCATCAGTGCAGAAGGGGAAAAAGTGATATACCGCTTTACAGAGGATAATAGCCCGCTGCTGAGCAATGATGTAAAAAAGATCGCCATTGATGGAAAGACCGGTGAAGTCTATTTCGCCACTTCCAAAGGAATATGTTCATTCAGGAGTACTGCAACGGAGGGCGGAGAGAAAAATGAAGACGTGCTGGTGTTTCCCAACCCGGTGCCGCCGGGATACAGCGGTACTATTGCTATCAGAGGATTGGTATATAGCGCCATAGTAAAAATTACGGAGCTGGACGGAAGGCTGGTGTACCAAACAAGGGCCTTGGGCGGACAGGCCGTGTGGGATGGGAGAAACTACCGGGGGCAAAAAATTTCCAGCGGCGCATACCTGGTATTGGTAAGTGATGACAATAAGAAAGAGCGAACCGCAGCAAAAATCTTTTTCATTGCCCGGTAAATTTTGGGTTTTGTAGAGACGCAAGATATTGCGTCTCTTTCTGATACCGCCTGAATTTTACCATCATTTATATTAACAAAAATGTCCGAAAAATTTCAAGGAAAATACCGGATACCGTCTGCCCGTTTGCAGGGATATAATTATGGGCAAAACGGTGCATATTTTATTACCATTTGTACAAAACACCGTAGTCATTATTTTGGAAAAATCATTTCACAACCCGGGGGTGGCGTAGAGACGCAATATATTGCGTCTCTACATGCGACCCCAATTGGTTTGGTGGCCATTGAATATTGGGAAAAAATACCCGAACATTTCCCGTTTGTTGTTTTGGATGAATACCGGGTAATGCCCAATCATATTCATGGTATTATTATCCTGTCGAAACCCATCGTTGACAGGGTTGTAGAGACACATAATGATGCGTCTCTACAGGACGAACCATACAAAAACAAATTTGGCCCGCAATCCGGGAACATTTCATCTGTAATCAGGGGGTATAAGGCGGCCGTAAAATCATTTGCCACCATCCATGAAATTGATTTTGGCTGGCAGCCCCGTTTTCACGACAGGATAATAAGGGACAAGGATGAATTAAGAAGGATCAGGAAATACATTGCTGAAAATCCGGAAAATTGGGAAAAGGATAAGGATAATAACGAAAGCCTTTACATGTAAAATATTATGCCCGATAAACTTCACAAAACAAAAGGCATTGTACTCCGTACAGTGAAATACGGTGAAACCAGTATCATCGTTACCATCTTTACTGAATTGTTTGGTGTGCAGTCATACCTAGTGAACGGGGTAAGAACCACCACCAAAAAAGGAACCGGCAAGGCCAGTATGTTTCAACCGGCGGCTGTGCTTGACCTGGTGGTTTATCACAACGAACTGAAACACCTGAACAGGATTAAAGAATTTAAATGGGCCTTTTTGTATAAAAATATTCTCAGCGATGTTCCTAAAAATGCGGTGGCCCTGTTCATGATCGAGTTATTGACCAAATGCCTGAAGCAGCCGGAGAGCAGCCCGGAGCTTTTTCATTTTACGGAAGACATCTTTTTAAAATTGGACGAAAGCGACGGCGGCAACATGGCCAACCTGCCCCTGTTCTTTGCATTGCACCTGCCTTTTCATTTCGGGTTTCGCATGGCAGACAATTACAGTAAAACGGCAACATATCTTGATTTGCAGGAAGGAGGCTTTACAGAAGAGCAGCCCCGGCATCCTCATTTTTTAGAAGGAAGACAGGCAGAAGTGGTTTCGCAGCTGTTAAAAGTGATGCAACCGGATGAACTGGCGGATATAAAATTGCATCATGATTTCCGCCGCAACCTGTTATATGCCCTGGAGAAATTTTATGCGCTGCATATTTCTGATTTTGGAACAATGAAGAGTTTGCCTGTGCTGCGGGAGATATTAAACTAATCGTTTCACCGATAAGCTGTCTTTATTGAACATCACCACCCCGGGCCTCTTTCCCCGCTCAAAACTTCCCAGCAGCGAATCCATCTGTAAAGCCCTGGCCCCATTGCTGGTAGCCCACCGCAACATCGATTCTATTTCTAAATGTGGAAACTGCTGTTGTATTGTTTTTATTTCTTCCAGGATACTGAGCTGGTGGTTGGATGCCAGACTGTCAGTACCCAGAACAATATCACAATCATGTTTCATCAGCAGATCAATGTCAGGCATCGTTCCAGAAATAAATTGATTGGCATTTGGGCAAAGGCACCAGAACAATGAGCAATTGACAACCGGTAATTTGGAGAACAGCAGATCTTCTTCGGTGGTATGTACATTATGAACCAGGATCACCGGTTGATTACTCAAAAATTTTGGCAAATAAGTCTGCAAACTGCTTTTGCCTGACGGTTTGAAAAAAGAAACATCAATACCCATGGCAGCATACATCCCGGTAAACTCTCCCTGTTTATTCATAAACCATTCGTTTTCTCCTGCCGTTTCCTGATTATGTATAGTCATTAAATGATTGCCTGGGAAACGGATAATGAGCTCCCACAGTTCATCAGCAACAGAATAGGGTGCATGAGGGACAATAGAATTGGCCCCGATAGTTGCCGGGTCAACAGGATTGGAATAATATTTTGCATACTCCCTGAATAAACCAACACTTCTTTCAAATCGTTGCTTTGCTATCTGCGGGTTGAAACCGCTGGCTTCAATAAAATTGTGATAATAAAGCCGGCCTTTTGTTTTTTGGGAGAGAGACAGTATGTTGTTGCAGATATCGCCAACCGCTACGATCCCATTGGCCAGCATTTCGTTCTCTGCTTTTTCAATAGCGGAGAGTATCCATTCTTCGGAGTCACCGGTAGCCCCTCTCTGAAGGAGAGGGGTTTGCGGTGAGGTCCATCTTTGCTGAACTACATTGAGCACAAATTGCACCAGGCCCGTGCCTTGCGGGATCAACCCTTTCATATGGCTTAGTTCCAGGTGACAGTGGCAGTTGATGAAACCTGGTGAGATGATCCCGGAAAGAGTTTGAATATCATCACCGGCATCCCGCTGCGGGACAATATCCTGTATAACCCCATTATCATCTGTTATCAGCACCCGGCCTTTTTCACGGATACGGTATCCGTCAAATAACTGGTCCGGCATGAATTTGCGAAAACCCATATTGTCAAATTTCCCCAAAGGAGACCATACGGACAAATATCATCCCGCCAAAGGCGGTACCAAATCATTAATTTTGCCGCCTCATTGGAATTTCATCATTTATGCTGGACAGACTGGAAGCCATAAAAGCAAGATTTGATCAGCTCGGGGTTGCACTCACCAATCCCGAAATCGTCGGCAACAACAAAAAATTTGCTGAGACAAGCAAGGAATACCGAAGCCTGGAAAAAATTGTAACAGCGTATAATGGCTATAAAAAAATACTGGAGGATGCTGATTTTTATAAGGAGGCATTGGCCGGCGGTGATGAAGAGATGAGGGAGCTGGCAAAAATGGAAACCCCGGCTCTGGAAGAAAAGAAAGTGCAGTTGGAGGCGTATATTCGTCAGTTGCTAATACCTAAAGATCCGCAGGATGAAAAAAATGCCATACTTGAAATAAGGGCAGGCACCGGTGGCGATGAAGCCAGCTTGTTTGCAGGCGATTTACTGAGAATGTATATCCGCTATTGCGAAAAGAGGGGCTGGAAAACTGTTATACTAAGCGAAAATGAGGGAACTGTCGGAGGCTATAAAGAAGTGCAACTGGAAGTAACAGGTGATGATGTGTATGGAACATTGAAATTTGAAAGCGGTGTGCACCGGGTGCAGCGGGTTCCAGACACGGAAGGATCGGGACGGGTGCATACATCAGCAGCCACAGTGGCCGTGATGCCCGAGGCGGAAGAGGTGGATTTTGAACTGAACCCTGCAGATGTAAAGATGGAAACAGCCCGGAGCGGCGGCGCAGGCGGACAGAATGTAAATAAAGTAGAAACAAAAGTGATGCTGACCCATATTCCTACCGGTATGGTTGTAGTTTGCCAGACAGAACGTTCACAATTGGGCAACCGGGAGAAAGCCATGCAAATGCTCCGCACCAGGTTGTATGAAGAACAGGTGCGAAAACAAGAAGAAGAAATCTCCCGCCATCGCAAAAGCCTGGTAAGCACCGGCGACCGCAGCGCCAAAATAAGAACCTACAACTTTCCGCAGGGCCGGGTTACCGATCACCGCATCGGGCTTACATTATACAACCTGGATGCTGTTTTGAACGGTGATATTAATGAATTGATTGATGCCCTCCAGTTTGCTGAGAATTCAGAGAAACTGGCTAAACAAAACTGATAACCTTTTGCTTCCACGGGAGGCAGCAGCAAAATTTTTTGCTTTCGAATTAAAGAATTGCTTACATTAGTTGTCTTAATAATTTTTTCACATTGCCTGACCGTAAGGAATGGCGTAAATCTACCTGTATGTTAGAGCAGTTATTCAACATTGTAAAACAGTTTGGTCAGGATTCTGTAATAAATAATCCCGAGGTCCCTAATGAAAATAATAACGAAGTACTGGCAGATGCCACTAAAACGATAGCCAGCGGCTTACAGAATGTAATGGCAGGGGGCGGCTTCCAAAACATCCTTGATCTTTTTAAAGGCGGGGGTAATTCCGGCGCTAGCAGTTCCCAGGGAGGTTTAGGGGGCTTATTAAAGAATCCTATCGTAACTATGATGATTGGTTATTTCATCAGCAAGCTGGTGGGTAAGTATAAAATGAATCCCTCATCTGCCAGCAATGTAGCAAACTCACTTATCCCAAATGCATTGAACGGACTTATCAACCAGACTAACGACCCCAACAACCCAAATTTCACTTTAGATAACCTGGTAGGCTCGCTGACTGGCGACGGAGATGAACAATCTTCCGGCGGGGGAAGTATGCTGCAAAACCTGCTGGAAAAATTTACCGGCGGTGCAAACGGAGGTTCAAGCGGAGGCGGGTTTAACATTCAGGATATTATCGGCAACCTGACCAAAAAGGCCCAGAATAAATTCCAGGATCAGCAAAGTGGAGGCGGAGGGCTGATGGACTTAATAAAGGGATTTATTAAGTGATTCAGATTATCTTTTTGCACCGCCCCGCATATTGCGGGGCGGTTTTCTATTACCCAAATTATATAAAAGGCAGGAAAGAGCTTATCGTATAATTATTTGTAGTTCTTTGTATGCTGATTTTCAGCTTTTTCAGTTCAGGATGAACAATAACCGGATTCTTTCAAACGATTGCGGAATGTAATTGCTTGAATCATGGCAACGTAATCTTACAAACAATCGCAATGAATTTTTACGGATAGAATGATAGGTTGAAATACGAGAACTGTTCTTTTAAACTTTCATTAACAGCAAACATCATACTACCGGAAGTAAATTTGCGTTATATTATTACAGATCTTATTATAAAAGCAGTCAATTTTCTCATAAGCAGTTAGTTTTGGTTGCGACCCCTGTTTCCACAGGGGTCTATTTTTTTATATACTTCCTCCGGCTAAACATTAAACCAACAATACATCCGCCTGCATCTGCCAGTATATCTCCCGTATCAAATGAACGGTTCATCACAAAATACTTTTGGATGAACTCCATCCCAACCCCATATGCAAAGGCCAGTAATGCAATTACAATAAATCCTTTTTTCAATCCAGGTATATCCATCTGATACCTGAGCAAAGACCAGCACCATAAAAAGACCAACAGTGTAAAAAGGCCAACATGAACCCATTTATCAAACCATATTTTTCCCAGCCAGTCATCTTTTGGAAGTGCAGAACCGGGAAGTGTAAGCAATACGGTAGATACGATAAGCCACAATAAAGCGGGCAGCACAGATGGCCGGACTTTATTCAATCTTTTTTTCGCAATAATAAATAAAGATGGCTGCCTTAGGGAATTTAATTCACAGCACCGGCTCTCCACACAAAAGGAGCCCCGGAAGAGGCCCCTTGTTTAACCAACTATAGAACCAAAACTCCTATAGCAAGGATTGACTTTTACCAGTTACGGGAAAATGTAAGTTCCCGATTGATTAAAAAGGGGTTTTACAGCTTGCCCAGCACATACATCTGGCCTTCAGGTGTGTTCACATTTGTGCGGCCCTTCTTTTCAAGGGTGATGGCAAAGGCCTGGGCATTTTGGGCATTCTTCATGCGTACAAGCAGTTTCTTCTGTTTCAGGTCATAATCAAGCATTCCAAGGTCTATCGGGGTGCCATCAAACAAGGCCCAGAGCTGATATTGCATACTGTCCGCAGGAGCAGGGAGATTAGTGGCCATCAGGTAAACATCATGCGATGTGGTATCCCAAAAAACGGTAGTATAGGATTGGGGAGAAACATCGGTTCCTTTAAGGGCAGCCATTTTAATGCTTTGGCTTTCAGAATGAAGAACATCAAAGTCTTTTTCCAGTACATCCAATTTGGCTGCAGTTTTATCGTATTCACCTTTTAGTTTTTTGTTCTTTCCGGATAAAGAAACATTCAGGTAAATGCTTCCGGCAAGCAAAGCTATGCAGGCAGCTGCAGCATATTTCCATCCATTCATTTTTCTTAATGGCGCTGCAGAAATGGAAACAACTTTTGCTCCCGCATCAACTTCCTCCAATATCTTATTCTTCAAACCCGCAGCTGGAGCCACAGCATTGGCCATAGCCTGCTTTTCCAGCGCCAGTTCGAAAGCAACCCTGGCTTGCAGCACTTCCGGATATTGCCGGCACATCTGCTCAAACTCCCTTCTTTCTTCATCTGAAGCGAGGCCGAGCACATTGCTTTCCACGATTCCGCTTAATATGTATTCCTGTATATTCACTTTTTTACTGAATCATGATTCTTAATTGCATTAAAGCGCTTCTTATCCTTGTCTTAACCGTTCCCAGCGGTATGCCGAGAATTTTTGCTATCTCCTCATGAGTGAACCCCTGGAAATAGGAAAGGTCAATCAGCACCCGCCATTCTTCTTTCAGTTTGTTCAGTACCTTCTTCAGCCCCACATCATATACGGATGGGCCGGTTACAGCGCCTGCCAGTTCCATATTTTCTCCGATGGGCTGGTTTTTTTGTGCATTCTGATGGCTTTTCGACCTTATTTCATCAATAGCAGCGTTCCGGGCTATGTTCAGCATCCAGGTAAACAGGCGGCCTTTTGATGCATCGTATGATTCTATTTTCTTCCAGATGTTTACAAATACATTTTGCAGCACATCGTTAGCCGTTTCCCGGTCTGTGACAATAGCGTTCACAATACTGAATAAAGCTCCGGAATAGTTGTCGTACAAATAGCTGAAAGCCTGCCCGTTTCTTTGCTGAAGCAATTCCACCAGCTCCTGTTCGCTGTATGTGGTTTTTTGGTTCAATTGGTTGGTTAAGATACATTACCTGACTGTATCCTGCTCATATACGGTAAAAAAAGTAATAGAGTTTCAGCTCGTAATAGCTTCATAAGCGGCTGCATCCATCAGTGATTCCACATCGGCAGGGTCGTTTACCTTCATCTTAACCATCCAGCCCTGACCATAGGGGTCATTGTTTACTGATTCAGGAGCACCGGTAAGTGCAGGATTCAGTTCGGTGATGGTCCCGCTGACCGGTAAAAAAAGATCAGATACGGTTTTTACCGCTTCTACCGTGCCAAACACGGCGCCTGCTTCCAGCGCCTGGCCGATGGTTTCCACTTCCACATACACAATGTCGCCCAGTTCCCGCTGAGCAAAATCGGTGATGCCAATCGTGGCAATGTCGCCGTCAAGCTTTATCCATTCATGGTCTTTGGTGTAGCGGAGATCAGCAGGAAAATTCATATGCATTGATTTTGAGTTGCAAACCTAAGGGAAAAACAGGGATAAAGAATTACCCGTAAGAACAGGGAAGCAAAATCAATTCACCGGAAATTTCATGACGTTCATGCAAGCTTTTGCGCCATTGGTCGGGAATGCTTTTTACATTGGTGTGACATATGAGTATCTTTGCCTCTCCTAATCAAAAATGGATTGAATATGAGAAAGTTAGTTTTGTTTTTTGGAGCTTTTGTGATGCTGGCATCCGTTTCCATAGCCCAACAAATAACTGGTGTTGTAAAAGACCAACTGGGCAAGGGCCTGGATAAATCAACCGTGTCTCTTTTGAACGCCAAGGATTCTTCGGTGGTAAAACTGGCAACAGCTAATTCAGATGGCCGGTATTCCTTTAATGCCCCCAAATCAGGCAATTACCTTATTAATGCAACCCATGTGGGCTATGCAGCAGCTTATAGCAAATCTTTTGAAGTGTCTGGTTCGGACGATGTAACGGTTCCCGAAATGACCATTTCAAAATTATCAGGTGAACTCAAAGCAGTTACCGTTACTGCCAAAAAACCAATGGTGGAGGTAAAAGCCGACAAAATGATATTAAATGTGGAGGGCACCATCAATGCAATGGGCAATGATGCACTGGAGCTGCTGCGCAAATCTCCCGGTGTGATGGTGGACAAAGATGATAACATCAGCCTGGCAGGCAAGAACGGAGTCAGGATTTATATTGACGGCAAACCCAGCCCGCTGGCAGGCGCCGATCTGGCTAATTATCTTAAATCATTGAATTCAGCTCAGATTGAGGCAATCGAGTTAATTACCAATCCATCGGCCAAGTATGATGCAGCCGGTAATGCCGGTATTATCAATATCCGTCTGAAAAAAAATAAAGCTTTTGGAACCAATGGTTCAGTTAATGCCGGCTACAACATTGGTGTTTACCCTAAATACAATGGGGGTATCAATTTTAACCACCGGAATAAGGGCATTAATGTATTTGGCAATTATAATTACAACAACACCAAACAGAATATGGCCTTTAACCTGTACCGGAGTGTGCTGGATACAGTATTTGATAATGAAACAACCATGATTATGCGGATGAAAAGCCATGGATTTAAGACCGGTGTTGATTTCTTCATTAACAACAAAAGCACTTTTGGGGTGCTGATCAACGGCAACCTCTCCGAAAACAGTTTTAACAACGACAGCCGTACACCCATCAGCTATAAACCCACAGGGTTGGTGCACCGCATTCTGGTAGCCAATAACCGTAACAATATGGGAAGGGACAATGTTAACTTCAACCTGAATTACCGCTTTGCAGACACATCCGGCCGTGAACTAAACCTGGACGCAGACTATGGCCTGTTCCGGAATGACGGCAACCAGTTGCAGCCGAATTATTATTATGATGCCACCGGTAATACTTTGCTGAGCCAGGTGTTTTACAGGTTCATATCGCCTACGGAAATTGACATCTACACCGGGAAGGCAGATTATGAGCAGAATTTTAAAAAAGGAAGACTTGGAGTGGGAGGTAAAGTTTCTGCGATTAACACCGGTAACAACTTTCAGCGTTATGATGTTTCGCAACTAAACCCAGAACAGAAGACCCTGGATTTATCCCGCAGCAACCAGTTTGATTACAAAGAGAACATCAACGCCTTGTATGTAAACTATAACAAACAACTGAAAGGAGTAATGTTCCAGGCAGGGGTAAGGATGGAGAATACCTCCACCACCGGTGATTCATACGGCCTTAATACAGACGGCTCCGTTAATAAAAGCAACGCCCAGACTTTTAAAAGAAATTATACTGATTTCTTCCCGAGTGCAGCTTTAACTTTTAATAAGAACCCGATGAACCAGTGGGGTATTTCTTACAGCCGCCGCATTGACAGGCCTGCTTACCAGGACTTAAATCCTTTTGAGTTCAAGCTGGATGAATACACTTTCATGAAAGGCAATACCAGCCTGAGGCCACAATACACCAATATCGTTACAGTAACCAATACATACAAGTACAAGCTGAACACATCGCTTAGCTACAGCCATGTGAACGATGTGTTTGCCCAGTTGGTGGATACGGCAGATAAATCAAAAAGTTTTATCACCCGGAAGAACCTGGCGACAAGAGATGTGGTGGGGCTAAACATCAGTTATCCGTTTATGTATAAAACTTATATGGCCTTCTTTAACTTCAGCGGCAATTATTCCAAATATAAAGCTGATTTTGGAGGGGGCAGCCGAATCATTAATGTAGAGAATGTTACCTTCAATATCTACCAGCAGCACAGTCTTAAATTCGGCAAGAAGAAAGACTGGACAGCGGAAGTGAGCGGCTGGTATAATTCTCCATCTTTATGGGAAGGGGCTTTCCGCAGCAAATCCATGTGGTCGGTGGATGCGGGCATGCAAAAAAACATTTTCAAAGGAAAAGGAAGTTTCAAAGTTTCGGTTTCAGATATTTTCTTCAGTATGAAATGGAAAGGTGAACTGGATTTTGCAGGGCAGAAAACCATTGCCAGCGGCAATTTTGAAAGCCGGCAGTTTAAAACAAGCCTTACCTGGAGATTTGGAAGCAATACGGTAAATGCAGCCCGTCAGCGCAAAGATGCTTCAGAAGAGGAAAAGAAAAGAACACAAAGCAGCGGCGGCCTGGGAGGTAACTGATGACTGAGTGAAATAATTGATGCAAAGGCGTTATGAAAATGACGCCTTTATTTTTTCTTTCTCTTGATCAGTTTTGCTGAAAGGATTTCCACATCTTTAAGAGGACGGTCCCGGTCAGCGGCTTTGCTGGTGGGTACGGCGGCTATCTTATCCACCACATCCAATCCTTTCACCACTTCACCATACACGGTGTAGTTCTGGTCCAGGTGCGGGATGCCCCCGGTGGTTTTGTAGGCTTCTCTTTGTCCGGCTGTAATTTTCCTTCCTCCCAACCGGGTGTTTTCAAGGTTATCCAGTTCGGCATCCGTAAAATTTTTTCCCTGAGCGAGGTAAAACTGACTGCCGCTGCTTGCCTTTTCCGGGTTTACATTATCGCCCATTCTCGCTGCCGCAATCACCCCCCTTTTATGAAATAAGGTTGTCTTGAATTCAGCAGGAACCGTGTATCCCGGTCCGCCGTTTCCCAGGGGTTCTCCCGGTTTGGCGTTTTTACTGTTCGGATCGCCGGCCTGTATCATAAAATCTTTTATTACCCGGTGAAAAAGAATACCGTCATAGTATTTTACTTTCACCAGTTTCAGAAAATTATCCCGGTGCAGGGGGGTGGAGTCGGAGAGCCGGATAACAATATCACCCATGCTGGTTTGCAACAGCACATCTTTTTTCCGGTCTTTCTTCTTAAGGGTTGAATCCGTTTGGGAAACAGCCGTCATCATCATCAAACAATTCAGCAATGCAACAATTATTTTCTTCATATCATAAATTATTTTGTTCAAAATATAAAAGGATATGGTCTTTCAAAAAATTTTCCTGCTCACTAGCCGTCATATCCGGCATGGGCTTCAGTTGCCTGAAATGCGGCCAGCCGTCCTCATCCGCAGCTTCCAGCTCATAATAACCACTGGAGGCCAGCAGGCTGCAAACTGCCACATGCATCAGATCCTGTTTCTGTTCCTTGGTGAATTTTTCCCGGATCTCCCCAAACTCCTGTATGCCTATCAGAAAAAGAATAGCTTCCATATCCGGTTTTTTACCAAACCGTTCGGCCAGCCGGGCCTCCAGGTTCCACCAGCGCTGCTGCAAATCATCATTCACCAACATAGTCCGCAAAGATAAATGAGTCATAGCAGTCAAATAGGTCATATTGCCTGATACAGTTGACTTATATGACAGGTATGACTGTTATGACCAATTTGACCTTTCATTACCTTTGCGCAAACTTTTCAACAGATGTTGCAGCTTCAGGTATTAAGGCAAGACCCGCAAGCAGTAAAAGGAAGGCTGGCGAAGAAACATTTTGCTGAAGCACAGCTGGTGGACGAAATTATTGCTTTGGATGATGAAAGGAAAAAACTTCAGCTTGAATCAGATAATACCCTGGCTAAAATAAATATCGCATCAAAAGAAATAGGCCAATTGATGGGCAAGGGACAAAAACAAGAAGCAGAGAAAAGAAAACAGGAAGTAAGCGCTTTTAAAAATTTGTTGCAGCCAATAGCAGATAAACTGGGCGAAACAGAAAAACAACTGAACGAAAAACTGGTTTTGCTTCCCAATCTTCCTTCAGAAAAAGTGCCGCCGGGAAAAACTCCGGCGGATAATGTAGTGCTAAGGGAAGGTGGACAAAAACCTCAGCTGGCAGCAGGCTCCGTACCTCACTGGGAATTGATAAAGAAATACGACATCGTTGACTTTGAAACCGGCGCAAAAATTACCGGCAGCGGATTCCCTTTGTACAAAGGCAAAGGCGCTAAATTACAACGGGCATTGATACAATATTTCCTTGATTTTAATACGGCAGCCGGATACACGGAATATCTTCCTCCGCTTATGGTGAATGAGGCGGCTGCTTATGGTACCGGACAGTTGCCCGATAAGGAAGGCCAGATGTATTACATGCCGGCTGATAATCTTTATATGATTCCGACCTCAGAAGTACCCGTTACCAATATTTACCGGGATGAAATAGTAAAGGAAAGCGATCTTCCAATTAAAATGACTGCGTATTCCTCTTGTTTCAGAAGGGAGGCAGGAAGCTTTGGCGCTGATGTACGGGGGCTGAACCGGGTTCACCAGTTTGATAAAGTGGAGATCGTTCAGTTGGTCCATCCTGATAAAAGCTATGAGACGCTGGAAGAAATGGTGGAACATGTGGAAAAATTATTGCATACACTGGAGCTTCCTTACAGGATATTAAAACTCTGCGGAGGCGATATGAGTTTTGCTTCGGCTCTTACTTATGACTTTGAAGTCTATAGTACTGCTCAGGAAAAATGGCTGGAAGTAAGCTCGGTTTCTAATTTTGAAACTTTTCAGACTAACCGGATGAAAATCCGTTTTAAGGACAAGGATGGAAAATCCAGGCTGCTGCATTCACTGAATGGCAGTTCCCTTGCTCTGCCCCGGATAATGGCCTGCTTACTTGAAAACAAACAATCAGCAGGTGGAATATTGCTTCCGGTGGCCGTTCATGCTTATTTCGGCGCTTCTTCGCTAACCTGAGAAATGCTATATTTATTTTATTTTTTTAAAAATCATAATTAAAATGAGCCATTAAATTTTCGAACCATATACCAGCCAGCAACCTGCCTGCCGGACAGGCACGGTAAAAATTTTATGGCGTCCGATAACCATCGGGATCCATGTGGCTAAAATCAACAAAAAATATACACATGAATAAAACAATTTGCTGTTTAGCGGCCTTTGTTCTGATTGCTGCAGCCTGCACCAAAAAAGCCATGCCCCCCGATGTCTTTGATGTAAAGGGGTCGGGAAAAAATAAAGCGGCTGAAAAACAGGCAATGGATGCCGGCAAGCCAGCCGAAGAGAAAGAAAAGGCTCTAACAACAACACAACCCCCGCCCAACAACCCTCCGGGTCCCCAAAAGGAATCCTACGAAGAAGCCGGAAAAACCCTGTACGCTTCAAAATGCAGTAAATGCCATGCCGCCAAAAATGTGGGCAGCTATACTTTTAACCAATGGGAGGTGATTTTGAAAAAAATGGTGCCCAATGCCAAACTTACTGCCGATGAAGAAAACCAGGTAGTGGCTTATATCAGGGCCAATTCCAAATAGCGCATCGCTGATCATGAAGAAAATACTTGCAGCGATCATCCTTTTATTGATAATAACAGCGGCTTGTCAGAAAAAAGCGGCACCTGTTATTACGGGAAGAAAAACGGCACCCCCTAAAAAAATGGAGAGCCGGTATCCGCCAAAGGAAACAGTGCCACCGGATACGCTAACCGGCAAGAGCCTGTTTGTAGCCCGCTGCAGCCGCTGTCATGCATTGCCGGAGGCAAAACAATTTTCGATTCAAAGATGGGAGGATATTCTGCCGCTCATGTTTCCCCGTGCCGGGCTAAACAACGAGGAGGCCCTTCATGTAAGAGCTTATGTGTTGGCTAATGGAGCAAAATGAAAGCTATAAAACTACCCGAAGACCGGCGCTTATTAAGGAAACAGCTTCTACATAAGTTCCAAGCTCATCCCTGGCAGTTTGCGGGCCAATGATGGAAACAACCGCCTGCAATGACCTGTTTTTCCTTAAAGGAAATGAGTAACCCGCATTAAAAGTAAACATAAAGGCCCCGAATCTGATCGCATCGTAATGCACATTCACTTCCTTTATAGCGCCATTTTGAGTAACGGTGGCACATTCGTCTTTCGCCTTTTGAAAACCGGCTCCCCCGCCGATGAAAAATCCTTTTGCTGATTTTTTCCCTGTATGATAGTTAAAATTTGAACGGACAGAAATTGAAACAAATTTATCCCAGGAATGAGTTGTTCCGTCGCCGCCGTAGGTGGTATATTGTCTGAAGTACTGCACTTCCGGCGCCCAGCTCCATTTTTTCTTTCTTCCCAGAGGATGGCTGACACCACCGGAAAAAGAGGGGCCTGTATAATAAAGATCGTTACTGGCGGAAATATGAATTCCGGCAAAAGGGTGCCAGTTTTTCTGACCATTGGCGGAAAGATAAAAAAGAGAAAAAATAATGAAAAGGGGGAGGAATTTTTTCATACTTCGGTTTTAAAAAGCAGCGCAGGAAAGTTTACTGTTAAAGATATTAATAGTTTAATACAACAGGGTCTTCATGAACCTTTTCTTCCGGCTGAAATTTTACTTATCCTCCTGTTCATCACATAAAACCAAACCGGCGGCAACAACGACAGCAACATCATACCCGGGTAGCCGGTAGGCATCTGCGGCGAATCATCGTGGTGGCGGAGTATTTGATACTTGCGGCTTGCCAGGTAATGATGGTCGCTATGCCGGCTCAGTTCGAACAAAAAAATTCTTCCCAGCACATGGTCACTGTTCCAGCTATGGGCAGGCATGGCCCGTTCATATTTGCCATCTCCCGTTGATTTGCGCCGGAGACCGTAGTGTTCTATATAGTTAACCGTTTCAAGCAGCAGGATGCCCATGAAGGCGGCAGCCAGAAAATACAGGAGCGCCGTTCCGCCAAAAACAAAATAAATAACCGCAACAAAAGCCAGCTGAATTATAGTGAACAAAATCATTTCATTGTAGAAGGAAAAAGCAGGCCGGTTCTTTTTCCTTGTTTCACCATTGGCAATATGCCAGGCGCTGATGTAGCTGAAGATAATGGTGCGGAAATAAAAAAGATAAACAGGCTCGTTGTACCGGGCGCTGCTCGGGTCTTCCGGTGTGGCTACTCTTTTGTGGTGGCCTTTGTTATGTTCAGTAAAAAAATGCATGTACAACGAAGTAAGTAATAGAGCCTTTGCCATAACCTGCTCCCATTTATTAACCCGGTGCCCCAGCTCATGCCCCACATTAATGCCAAAAGTGCCGCAGAGCAACCCCATAACGGCTGTGCGGCCTGCGGCATCATACCAAACTAGCACATCATTCTTCATTCCGGTTAAAAATTCATACAATGCGGTAAACTGAAGGATAACGATGAGATAGAGGAAAATATCATAAGTTTTATTCTTCTTAGCCAGCTCTTCTTCGGCTGCGCTCATATTGTGCGGGTCAGGTTTAATAAGCAGTTCCAGCATAGGAATAACAATCCAGGCAATCATCATGGGTACCCAAACCATCCAACCGGCGCCGTTGAAAGAACGGATAGCCCCGGCAAAAAAGATAAAAGGGATAATATATTTGAGAGCCCTTGCCTGCATAAGGACGTTATTATCAAAAATAGAAAATAATGACAGATTTTTTAACGTTTTACGTCTTAACAATGGCCCTGTTTTTTAAACTAATTGCAGACCTTTAAGTCTCAACACCCTAAACGTTAGCCTCATGTCACTGACCAACCAGTTGAAAAACCAGCACCTGATGTGGCGTGCCGGTTTTGGTCCGGCTGTAGAGCAGCTTGGCGATCTCTCTGAATACTCCCCCAAACAATTTTACAAAGCTCTTGTAAAAGCCTCGGACAAAAAGCCGGATTTTATTGATGTGGCCGATGACTACCTGAAAGGCCTGGTGATGGGGATTGAAGAAGTGGGCCGGCAACAAAGAAAAGAACTGCCTGCTGAAGACCGTAAAAAAGTACAGCAGAAAAACAGGGAGGGCATCCGAAACCTGAATATGTACTGGATGCATGAAATGGTGAACGGCGCCGCCCAGCTCAGAGAGAAAATGGCTTTCTTCTGGCACGGTCATTTCGCCTGCCGCAACCTGAATGTTTTCTACCAGCAGGGCCTGCTGGATGTGATACGGAGAAATGCACTGGGAAATTTTGGCAACTTACTCAAAGAAGTGTCTAGGTCGGCAGCGATGCTGAACTTCCTGAACAACCAGCAAAACCGGAAAGACCACCCCAATGAGAACTTTGCACGGGAAGTGATGGAACTCTTCACCCTTGGCCGGGGCCACTATACAGAGAATGATATCAAGGAAGCAGCAAGGGCCTTTACCGGCTGGGCAGCCAACCTGAAAGGGGAATTTGTGTTCCGCCGTTTCCAGCATGACTTTGACAGCAAGACCGTACTCGGCCGAACCGGCAATTTTGACGGGGGTGAAGTGCTGGACATCTTATTGCAGGAGAAACAAACAGCGAAATTCATCACCCAAAAGATATATCGCTTTTTTGTAAATGAAAAACCAGACACGGAAAAAATAAACTGGCTGGCCGACCGGTTTTACAAAAACAACTACGAAATATCCAAATTGCTCGAAGATATTTTTACAGCCGATTGGTTTTATGAAGAAAAAAATATCGGGGCACTCATCAAATCACCCGTTGAACTGATGGTGGGCATCCAGCGGATGCTGCCCATGAAATTAGAGAACGAAGAAGCCCTGATGCTGGTGCAGCGGGTGCTGGGCCAACTCTTGTTTTATCCCCCGAATGTGGCCGGCTGGCCGGGCGGCAAAAACTGGATTGACAGCAGCAGCCTGATGATGCGGATGCGATTACCACGACTTGTCAATGATACAGATGAAATGAATGTACGGCCAAAGGATGACGATGACCAGATGATGGGCCGCATGGATGCCAATGAAGACCCGAAAGGAAAAGCACAGAAAATGATGGGAAGAGCCAGCAAGCCGATACTGGCCGATATAGATTGGAAACAATTTGTAAAAAGCTTTGAGGCTGTGCCGAGGGAAACACTTATCGAATCCATTTCAAAGACCTTGCTGCAGGTAAAACCTTCTGTAAGTGCAGATATTATCAGGCAGCACTCAGATCAGAGCGGAAGAGAGAACTTTATTAAATCGGCTACTGTGCAGATCATGAGTACGCCGGAATACCAGTTGTGTTAAACAAGCCATTAGCCGATAGCCATTAGCTTTTAGCTAAGGGCTATTAGCTAACAGCTAAAAGCTATATAACATGTATATCAAACGCAAAGAATTTATTCAGATCGGTTCGCTGGCCACCGCCTCCATGATGGTGCCCAAATTCCTGAAAGCTTTTGAAGGGGCAGCCATGGTGCCGCCGGGCAACAAAGTAGTTGTTGTGCTTCAGTTGAGCGGTGGAAATGATGGCCTGAATACAGTTATCCCTGTAAGGAATGATTTGTATTACAAGGCAAGACCAAGACTCGGTATTGAAAAAGCAAAAGCTCTTTCTCTTACCGACGAAGCGGGCCTGCACCCGGCTCTCACTGGGTTTAAAGAACTGTATGATGATGGTAGCTTATCCATCCTGAATAATGTAGGCTATCCAAACCCTGACCGCTCCCATTTTCGCAGTATGGATATCTGGCATACCGCCAGCCAGAGCAGTGAATACTGGAGCACTGGCTGGGTGGGCCGCTACTTAGATGCGCAGTGCAACGGATGCGATAAACCCACGCAGGCCATCGAACTGGATGATGTGCTAAGTCTTTCGCTAAAAGGAGAAAATATAAAAGGTATCGCCGTAAAAGACCCGAGACGTTTGTACGGCACAGCCAACGAAAAGTTTTTCAGGGATGTAATGAAAAATCATTCCGATGAGAAAGGAGAGCAGCCGGTGGATTACCTGTACAAGACGATGGCGGAAACACTATCCAGCGCAGATTATATCTTTAAACAAAGCCGGATGCACCCGACCAACGCCACGTATCCGAACACCGGGTTGGGAAACAGCCTGAAAACAATCGCTTCGCTGATCTACTCTGAGATTAATACAAAGGTGTACTATGTTTCGCTGGGAAGTTTTGATACCCACATTAATCAGGAAGCGCAGCAACAACGGTTATTTACAGAAATGAATGATGCGGTGAAAGCTTTTGTAAAAGACCTGAAGGCCAATAACCGCTTTAATGATGTGCTGTTCTTCACTTTCTCCGAATTTGGACGCCGGGTGGCACAAAATGCCAGCAACGGTACCGATCACGGCACGGCCAACAATATGTTCTTCATCAGTGGCGGATTGAAGCAAAAAGGGCTGATCAATGAACTGCCCAACCTGGCCGACCTGGAAGAAGGCGACCTGAAATACAAGTTAGACTTTAAAAATGCCTACGCCACGGTGCTGAAGAAATGGCTGGGGGCGGATGATGTGGCGATATTGGGAAAGCAGTATGAGTATCTTAAGTTTGTTTAACAGGGTTGACCTTCCTAAATAAATGATTTAACTTTGGAGAAATACAATCTTACAATATATGGAAGAGATAATTTTTTTGGTGGAAGAAAGTCCGGAAGGTGGCTATACTGCAAAGGGGCTGGTGGTTTCAATATTCACCCAGGCAGATACTTTAGAAAATATAAGAGTTGCAGTTAAAGATGCCGTTCACTGCCATTTTGATGAGGATGGTAAAAAAAGAATTATACGCCTTCATATTGTAAAGGATGAAATAATTGCCGCATAAAAATGCCAAGGGATTTAAGCGGTGATTACCTGATAAAACTGCTGAAACCGTATGGTTATACAATTACCCGGCAATCAGACAGCTATATAAGACTGACTACAAGTACCCAAAGCCAGCACCACATTACAATTCCCAACCATGACCCACTCAAAACGGGCACATTATCTGCTATCCTGTCCGATATTGCCAATCACTTCGGTATTTCTAAAGAAGAATTACTGAAGAATTTTTTGTTAGGAGGTTATTCAATAAATTCTTTTGGTTAAGAAGAAAGGTGGCCAAAATACCAGCGACGGCACCGATTATGGCACGGCCAACAATATGTTTTTAATCAGTAGCGGATTGAAACAAAAAGGAATAATCAATGAATTGCCCAACCTGGCCGACCTGGAGGAAGGCGACCTGAAATACAAAATAGATTTTAAAACGCCTACGCCACCGTGCTGAAGAAATGGCTTAATGCAGATGACAAGTCCATTCTTATCAGGCAATACGATTACCTGAATGTCATATAAAATATTAGTAACCCCGACCTGAAAACTATGAAAGGCGATGCTCAATTTATGAACATCACCTTGTTATTTTACTTCCTGCATTAGTTTTCTTACCAGCGGAGAAAGAATAATCAGTACCACTCCCGCAATTAATGCATAAATCGCTAATTGTTGATAGCCTGAAGTATATAATGCCAACTTTTCTGTCAGGGTTGCATTTTCATTTGGCGATGCCATGCCGGCTCCTAAGATCCCTGCTACATACTGTCCATAGGCGCTGGCAAGAAACCACATGCCCATCATCATGCCCTGCAAAGGCCTGGGGGAAAGTTTTGTCATGATGGAAAGCCCGATCGGTGATAAACATAACTCACCAAAAGTGATAACGAGGTAAGCAAGTGTAAACACATCCAATGAGGTTATCCCTTCGGCATTGGCAAAGAAAATTGTTGCATAAAAAGTATAGAAAGCCAGGCTGAGGAACAAAAAACCAAATCCGAATTTTACAACCGTATTGGGTTCTTTCTTTCTTTTACTCAGCCAGAGCCAGACAATGCCAACGATAGGTGCAAAGATGATTACAAAAAGTGAGTTGGCTGCATTGTTTACACCGTTAGGGTCAAGCGGGATAACACCCAAAAGTTTATCATTAAGATTTCCCGCAGCAAACAAACTCAGTGAACCGCCGCTTTGTTCAAAAAAGGCCCAGAATAAAATAGAAAAAATAATAAACACAAGGGCGGCAACCAGTTTTTTCCTTTCGGCAGCTGAAAATTTCGTCATCTCATAAAACAAATAAATTAATGCTGCGGGACCAATGGTGTACATAAACCAGTCGGTGTATTCGGTTTTGGTAACCATTTTCATAATAACCGGAATAATAAACAGTGAGCCGAGATAAACTGCAATTTCATACCACTTTCTTTTTTTGTTGTCATCTTTAAATGGGGAAAGCCCGATGGGTCCCAGTTTTTTTTGTGTAAAAATGAAAGTGAGCAAACTGATGGTCATTACTATAGCAGCCAGACCAAAGGCGAGGTTCCAGGAGTAGTTCTTACCAATTGCAATACAGGTATATCCGCCGAGCAAGGCCCCGATATTGATACCCGAATAGAATAATGAAAATCCTGCATCTCTTCTGCCATCACCGACTTTGTACAAACTTCCCACCATGGTGGAAATATTGGGTTTAAAAAAACCGGTACCGATAATATTAAAACTGATGCCGAGGAAGAAAAATTCTTTTGGATTGATGGACAGTATCAGGCTGCCGGTTATCATTAACAGGCCGCCCCAGAACAATGATTTTCTGAATCCCAATATTTTATCTGCAAACAATCCGCCAATGAAAGTAAAAGCATATACAAAAGCCTGTGTGGCGCCATACTGTAAATTAGCCACATCATCCTTCATCATCAATTGATTCACCATGAAGAATGTCAGCATCCCTCGCATACCATAAAAGGAAAACCGTTCCCACATTTCAGAGAAGAAAAGGGACCAGAGTTGTTTCGGGTATTTGCCTTTGAAATTTTGTATTTGTTCCAGGGCAAGCTGATTGCTGTCTATAATGTCCATAAAAGGAATTTATAAAGGAAGGTAAATAAAAAAGGCGATAATTGGATTATCACCTTTTTGCCAAAGGATCTGAAATTATTTATTTCACCCCTTTTTCTTTCATTACCCGGTTGAGCCAACGAAGCAGCAAGAACAAGGCTATTGCCGGGACAATTACAATAAAAAAGTTTACAAGGAAAAATTTTGATTTATCGCTGTACCCTTCCCACATCCCCGATAACATGCCGGATAATTTGTTTCCGATACTAACAGACAAAAACCATCCGCCCATCATCAATGAAGTAAGACGCGGAGGGCTTAGTTTTGAAACCAATGACAATCCCATGGGAGAAAGGCAAAGCTCTCCAATGGTTATTACTCCGTAGCTTGCCCACAACCATAAAGAGGAGGCTTTATCAGCTGATGTATTTATTGATTTTGCAGCCGCTACCATTACAAAAGCTGATAAGGCAGTAATCAAAAGCCCTAATGCAATTTTGGCGGGTGTTGATGGCTCTTTTCCCCTTCTGCGAAGGAATCCGAAAATTCCAACAACAAGAGGTGTAAGTACAATTACCCAAAATGGGTTGATAGACTGAAACAATTCGGTAGAAGCCAGTTTCAGATCCTGGTCTCCGGGAGGTCTTTTTGCTTCCGGAAGATTGCTGAAATATGAACGGGACTTATCCCGGATAGTGATAACCTTACCCAGTTCCTTTGCTGCATCGGTGTTCCCGGCTTTTTGCAGGGAATCCTGCTGAAGCTTCAGCCCGTCCAGATAAGTTTTCATCTTTTCATCATCATAAGAAACCGATTCATGGTAATTAACAGTTTGTGCAAGATCAAAAGTATTGGCAACTTTGGCCACACCCGGAGAAAGTTTCCGATCTGTGTAATCTTCAGCCCAAACGGTAAGCGCATCACCGTTTTGATGAAAGATTGCCCAAAACACCACTACACAGGCAAAAACTGTCAGCAGAGCAGCGAGTGGCTTCTTATCGCCCATACTGGCCCGCCACCAAAGAGAGATATAGTAAAAAACAACTGGTAAGCTCCCGATGAGAAAAGCATCATTGCCGTCAGATCCAAAAATATTTCCCGGAATGATCCATCCTAAAACACCGAATATAAATACCGGTATGAATACGGTGGCAAGAATTTTTCTCAAAGGGAGATCCTCCTTAGTGGTTGGTTTAATAACATCTACTTCCTTTACATGTTTCATACCGTTCAAAAACCAAACAAGACCTATTATCATACCGACACCGGCAGCTGCAAACGCATACCCCCAACCATAATTAATTCGCATATAGGCAGCCACAAAATTGCAGAGAAAGGCACCGATATTAATGCCCATATAGAAGATGTTATATCCGGCATCCTTTTTATGCTGATACTCGGGCTTGTTGTAGAGGTTGCCCACTAGTGTTGAGATATTGGGCTTAAAAAAACCATTTCCAATAATTATCAGCAATAAAGAAATATAAAAGGTGGTTTCTCCGGGAAGGGCCATTCCCAAATATCCTGAAGCCATAAGGATAGCCCCGATAATGATACTTTTCCTGTATCCCAGCAGCCTGTCTGCCAGCAGCCCTCCAATAAATGGAGTTAAGTAAACAAGACCCAGGTAAGTACCATAGATGTCAGATTTTTTTGAGGCGGAAAAGCCCATACCTCCGTTTAGCTGGCTATCCAGCATGTACAGGGAAAAAATTCCGAGCATAAGGTAATAGCCGAAACGCTCCCATAACTCGGTGAAGAAAAGCACATACAATCCCTTGGGATGTCCTTTGGAAATTTGTGGTTGATTCATACAATCGTTTTTTTAATCAGAGTATCTGTAAATATAGGAATTCAATATACAGAAAACAGACCGTCCGCAAATTTTTCATTGTATCTTTAACGGATATACCCGATATTGACAAGTCATTAAAATCCAGCGACCAACCAACCAACTATGCGAATCCTTCTATTAGGCTCCGGCGGCAGGGAACACGCCCTCGCCTGGAAAATGTCTCAAAGCCCTCTTTGCGATGAACTGTTTATTGCACCCGGCAATGCAGGTACTTCTCAATGCGGAACCAATCTTGCCATCAGCCTCAACGACTTCGATGCTGTCAAAAATGCCTGCATTGATAAAAGAATTGACCTGGTGCTGGTAGGCCCGGAAGAACCCTTGGTGAAGGGGATCACTGATTTTCTTATTAGCGACCCTGCACTAAAAGACCTCGATGTTATAGGCCCCGATAAAACAGGAGCGCAACTGGAGGGCAGCAAAGCATTTGCCAAGGCATTTATGATACGCCACAATATTCCTACTGCGGCTTACAAAGAATTTACCCTGGAAAATTATAACGAGGGAGTAGCATACCTGCAGCATCATCCTTTGCCCATTGTAATGAAAGCGGATGGCTTAGCAGCGGGAAAAGGCGTTGTTATCTGTGAAAATCATTTGGAAGCTATTGCCGAGTTTGAACTGATGATACAGCGGGCCAAGTTTGGCGACGCAGGAAAAAAAGTTGTGGTGGAGCAATTTCTGAAAGGCATTGAGATTTCTGTGTTCGTACTTACAGATGGGAAAAACTATGTCATACTTCCCGAAGCAAAAGACTATAAAAGGGTGGGTGAAGGCGATAAAGGCCCCAACACCGGTGGCATGGGCGCCGTAAGCCCCGTTCCCTTTGCCAACGATGCGCTGAAAAAAAAGATAGAGGAGAAAGTGATAAAGCCAACAGCGGAAGGCTTGCAGAAAGAAGGCCTGGAATACCGCGGCTTTATCTTTTTCGGGCTGATGATTGTAAATGATGAGCCGTTTATGATCGAATACAATTGCCGCCTGGGCGACCCCGAAACAGAAGTGGTGATGCCCCGCCTGAAAAATGACCTGGTGGAATTGTTATCAGCCGCAGCAAGGCAGGAGCTGCATAAAATAAAAATAGAAACAGATACAAGAACCGCCTGCACCGTGGTGGCGGTAAGTGGCGGCTACCCGGGCGACTATGAAAAAGGTCGGGTGATAGAAGGATTAGATAATGTCAATCCGGCCGACAGTATGCTCTTTCACATGGGCACGACGGTAACAGACGGCAAAGTGGTAACCAGCGGTGGCCGGGTGTTCTGCATTACTTCCTATGGCCGGAATGTTTTTGACGCAGTGGAAATATCCAAAGAGGAAATACAGAAAGTATCGTTTACCGGAATGGAATACCGGGGTGATATTGGGTATGAATTTGAGTAATTATTCCCTTTTGTGGGCGATACAGTAACTTTACTATGTGAAGCTTTCAAAAGATATATTGAATAAAATAAAGCGGAGGGTGCTGACAACAGAGCCTGGTGCTAAAATTATTTTGTACGGTTCCTATGCAAGGGGCGATGCCCACGAAAAATCGGACATAGACTTGCTTATTTTAATTGAGAAGGAGAAAATTACTTACCAGGACCAGGTCAGAATTACTGACCCCCTATACTCTTTTGGTATTGCTACTGAAAAAATAATCAGCGCATTAGTTCAGACTAAAAAAAACTGGGAGCAAAAACATTATTATACTCCTCTTTATCACAACATTAAAAAGGACGGAAAGGAAATATGACAGAAGGGGAAAAAAGAATATTGGTCCGCCAAAGAATTACGAAAGCAAAAGCAACCATTCGTCAGGTGAATAACCTGCTGGAGTTTGGATATGAAGACACAGCTATCGACAGGATCTACTATGCCTGTTTCTACGCAGTTCAGGCTTTGCTTGCACATATGGATAATAATCCAAATTCACATAAAGGCGCCCTGAATATGTTTTCCCTCCACTATATTAAAACAGGCATAATTGATGAAAAGTTTGGAAAATATTATTATAGGGTCTTTGATCATAGAATGACAGCAGACTACGACGAAAGTGGTTTACCAGATAAGGAAGTATTACAGGCCCTTTAAATACATCAATAGAGTTCATCAATGTTGCAGAAGAGCTTCTTTCTGAAAAACAATAAAATGCCATCGGAAGTACATTACCACGACTACCTACAGTTAGATAAAATTCTCAGCGCCCAGTCACCGGAAAGTGATAAACTTGGCTTATCTGCGCATGATGAAATGCTGTTCATCGTCATCCACCAGGCATACGAACTCTGGTTTAAGCAACTCCATCATGAGGCAGATTCTGTTGTAACGATTATGGGCAAACCGGCGCTGAATGATAACTCCCCGGAATTACAGACCGTGGTCCACCGGCTCAGCCGCTGTGTTACCATTCTGCGAGTGCTGGTTCACCAGATAGATATTATGGAAACCATGACCCCGATGGACTTTTTGGATTTCAGGGATATGCTGCGGCCTGCATCCGGTTTTCAAAGCTGGCAGTTCAAAGAACTGGAAGCCAAACTGGGGCTGAGATTTGAACAGCGTCATGGCAAAGAATATTATACCGCACAACTAAGACCGGAGCATGTGGGCATTATCAAAAAGGCAGAGAGCGGTAAATCGTTGCTGCAATTATTAAACAACTGGCTGGAGCGTATGCCTTTTCTGAAAGAAGGGGCCGACAGTTCATTTTGGAATAATTACAAAAAAATTTATGAAAGCAGTCTCGCCGATGCAGAAAAAAACAACCTTACCGCTTTCGGAGAGATATTTGATGATGCAACCGGCGACAGCAACCGTTCCCTGTCTCCTGCCGCCAGCCGAGCCGCATTATTCATCATGCTGTACCGCGGCTACCCGCTGCTGCAATTGCCTTTCCAGTTACTGAACTGTTTGCTGGAGATAGACGAACAATTTAGCAGTTGGCGTTACCGCCACATGAATATGGTGCACCGGATGATTGGAACAAGAATAGGAACCGGCGGCAGCACCGGCAAGGATTATCTGAAAGCAGCAGCTGATAAACATTATATCTTCCGGGAAATTGCACAACTCAACAGTTTCCTGATAGAAAGAAGAAAGCTGCCCTCTCTTCCACCTGCGATCGAAAAACAACTCGGGTTTGTATAATAACAGATACCACGGTTTCCGGCCGCGGCATCCTTACTGATAACGGAAGATTATATTAAAAGGTATAACGGATTCCCAATCCGCCCCAGCTGCCTACAAAACCACGGTTGTCGCCAAATTCAAATGAGGGCTGCCAGTCTAATGAAATATTGATGGGAGCGCCATTGAATTTATAATCCAGGCCCAGCACGCCATCCACACCAATAAAACTGCCTTCGCCAAATTTTTTACTGTAAAAGCCAATATGCGCACCGGGGCCAATGTACCATTGCAGACCTGTCGCTCCGCTGATAGGGCCATGTATCTCATAGAGACCAGTGATTCTTGCACCCTGGTTCCAGAAATACCCGATCAGTTCCAGCGCATTTCTGCCACTTAGAAAATGCTTGAAAGAAATGCCGCCGCCGTCCCACACTTTCACGCCCAGTGCGGTCCGGTACGAGGAACTGTGGGTATTTTTACTTTGACCGAAAACTGTTGCTGTAAAAAATAATACCGCTGATAACACAATTATCTTTCTCATAAATATTTTTTTTTGCGGATGATGGAAAGCCTTTCATAGTGGAATCGCCAGAATTGTGCCAGAAATTTTCAGAGAAAATAAAGATCTCCGGCAGACTGCTTTCTTGCCTTTAATACAATAAGATAGAAGCTGACAAGAATACTTACCAGGGCAGGAACAAAAAAAGTGTAATAGTTGCCCAAATACGTCCACAGGCCACCGGCGATAATACTGGCCAATAATGCGCAGATGCTTTCGCAACTCGTATAAAAACCAATAGCAGTAGCCGTATTTTCCCGGTGGGCCAGGTTGGTGATCCATGCTTTAATGACACCTTCAGTTGCCGCTGAATAAATGCCATACACAGCAAAGAGGATAAAAATTACGGAAACAGAAGGGGTGAAAGCAAAACCACCATACACCATGGCAAATAAAAGAAAGCCCGCGATAATTATTTTACGGGAACTATACCGGTCTGCCAGCACACCCATGGGGTAAGATGCAACTGCATAGACAAGATTGTAAAAAACATAAGCCCCGATCGTGATGGTGTCTGAATTAAAAGTGGCGCCCAGGATGGTTAGCGTTCCGTCGCCAATGCTTGCTTTGGTGATAAGCAGCAGAAAAATATCTGAACTGTTGAACAGTGCAAAGAGCAACAAACCCGGAACCACTTTCCTGAATTCAGGTGTGGCGGCATTCCAATACCTGAAAAAAGAGAAAAAATTTCCTTTGCCCAATGTAGAGACAGGCTGCTTTTTTTCTTTCAATAAAAAAACAAGCAGGATGGAAAGGATGCCCGGAATGAAAGCGAGGTAAAAAAGTGTTTTGTATTCGCCCGGATAAAAGAATAAAAATGCCAGTGCAAATGCCGGACCGATGGCAGCGCCTGCGGTGTCCATGCTTCGGTGAAAGCCAAACACCCTTGCTTTTGTTTCCTGGCTGGCTTCCTGCGAAAGCAATGCATCCCGGGCTGCAGTTCTCACCCCTTTACCAAGCCGGTCAACCGTTCTCACAAAAAAGATCCAGAGTGGATAAGTGAAAACGGCGATCAGCGGTTTTGAAAAAGCGCTTAAAAGGTATCCCAGTTTTACAAAGGGAAGCCGTAACCCTTTTTCATCACTCAGCTTTCCAAAATATCCCTTGCTGATGCCTGCTGTAAAATTCACCACACCTTCCAGTATGCCGATGAGCAGGACACTGAAACCGATTTCTTTCAGATAAACAGGGATCACCGGGTACAGCATCTCACTGGCTATATCTGCAAGCAGGCTCACCATGGAAAGGATAAAAACTGTTCGGGTGATGATTCGCATCAGGTGAAGTTAACAGAAAAACCAGTTAACGGGTTTACTGAAAATTCCCGGTTATTGCAACAAGGAAAAATCTTTTAACTGCAATTTTTCAAACATGCCAAATCAAAAAAATCCCTGTCCCGCAAGGGTTTCCCTTTGATAATTCAAATTATTTCCTCCACCTTTGCCCTCAAATCCGATAAAAATTAATGGGACTTTTTAACTGGTTTACACAAGAGATAGCTATTGACCTGGGTACCGCCAATACCCTTATAATACATAACGACGAAGTGGTGGTGAACGAACCCAGCATTATAGCCCTGAACCGGAATAACCCCAAGGAAGTGCTGGCCGTGGGCAAGAAGGCGCTGATGATGCATGAGAAAACCCATGAAAGTATCCGGACGGTCCGCCCGCTGAAGGACGGTGTGATTGCCGACTTCAACGCAGCGGAGTTGATGATAAGGGAGCTTATCAAGCTGGTTTACCCTAAAAAGAAACTCTTCCCGCCCAGTTGGCGGATGATGATTTGCATCCCTTCATCTATTACCGAGGTAGAGAAAAGGGCCGTACGGGACAGCGCCGAGCAGGCCGGGGCCAAGGAGGTCTATCTCATACATGAGCCCATGGCGGCTGCACTCGGTATCGGGATTGATGTGGAAGAGCCGGTGGGTAACATGATCATTGATATCGGAGGAGGTACTACCGGTATAACTGTCATTGCCCTCGCAGGTATCGTTTGCGACCAATCCATCCGTATTGCCGGGGATGAGTTCACTGCCGACATTATGGAAGCCCTTCGCCGCTATCACAGCCTGCTGATCGGTGAACGTACCGCCGAACAAATCAAGATACAGGTGGGCGCTGCCATGAAGGAGATTGACAACCCGCCGGATGATTTTCCGGTAAACGGCCGTGACCTGGTGACGGGTATCCCCAAACAAATTATGGTCAGCTACCAGGAAATTGCTGAGGCATTGGATAAAAGCATCTTCAAAATAGAAGAAGCCATTCTGAAAGCGCTGGAACAAACACCCCCGGAACTGGCTGCAGACATCTACCGCCGTGGACTCTATATCACAGGGGGTGGCGCACTGCTCCGCGGACTCGACAAAAGGCTTAGCAATAAGATCAAACTGCCGGTGCATGTGGCAGATGATCCGCTGAAAAGTGTGGTAAGGGGTACAGGAATTGCACTGAAAAATTATGACAAATATCCTTTTGTGATGAGATAGGCCTCCCCAAACCCCCGTCCGACCGGATCATCCGGGCGGGCCTCTGAAGCCCGCCCGGTCTTGCCGTTCGGACGGGGAGGGGCTTAAGAAGACCCAAATTAAATCCCTTCTCTTTTGAAAAGACTTTGTAACAATATTGACACTTTCAAAAAGCCCCTTTAGGGGTTTGGGGTATGAAAAATATTTTCCTTTTCCTCCGCCGCTACAGGACTTTTTTTACTTTTCTAATCTTGCAGGCAGTGGCGCTTTGGTTTTTGTTCAGTTACAACCGTTTTCACCGGGCTAAATTTCTGGGAGTAGCCAGTGAGATGACCGGAAGAATCAACACCCAGTACAATAAAGTGGAAGACTATTTTTCCCTGAAAGAAGAGAACCGGCGGGTACACCGTTTAAATGATTCATTACTGAGCATGCTGCGAGGGAATTTCTACAGCCATGACACCACCCAACGCTTACTACATGATTCATTGCCATTTGACACACTGGGTAATTACCGCCGGTATTATTACCGCCCGGCTACCGTAGTGTACAACACAGTAAACTCACAGAAAAACTTTATCCAGATAAACCGGGGCTCGGCACAGGGTATTAAAGACAACATGGCTGTCATCAGTTCTGATGGCGCTGTAGTGGGAATAGTGGTGAATGTAAGCCCGAACTTTTCTCAGGTAATGAGCCTGCTGCATGTACAAAACTCGGTAAGCGCTTCGCTAAAGCGCAGCGGTGATTTTGGTACAGCCGAATGGGAAGGCAAAGACCCCCGCTATCTCATACTCAAAAAAATACCCAAGACCGTGGAATTGAAAAAAGGAGATACCGTACTCACCAGCCCGGTGTCTTTTAATTATCCCCCGGGATATATTTTAGGCACAGTGGCTGATATGAGCCTGGACAACACCACCGGGATGTACCGCCTGAAAATAAAAACAGCCGCCAATTTCCACAACCTGCAGCAGGTTCATGTAATTGAAAACGCCGATTATACCGAGCAAATAAAACTGAACCAGGATACCCAAAAGAAAATGGACGCCACTCCTAAAAACCCCAGGTGAACGATTTTGTAAAAAATATCATCCGTTTCATTGTGCTCATGGCAATTCAGGTATATGTGCTGAACAAAATTGATCACCTGCACCGCTTTATTACCCCATACCTCTATTATATTTTCATTCTCTGGCTGCCTTTTTCCGTTTCCCGGCAGTGGTTGCTGGTCATTGGCTTCCTGACCGGCCTTGTACTTGATTACTTCACCATGACACCGGGGCTTCATGCAGCCGCCTGTACACTTATCGCCTATGTGCGGCCGTTTGTCATCGGTATCCTTACCCCCAGGGACAGCTCGGAATTCAACTACCGGGAACCTTCGCCCCGCGCCATGCAATGGACTCCATATGCCGTATATGTTTTTATAATCACTCTCCTGCATCATGGCTATATGGTGCTGCTGGAGTGGCTCGACTTTGGCAGCCTCCTCGATTTTCTTATCAAAGTAGTAGCTACCACGGCTATCAGCCTGCTGCTCATTTTTACCGCCGAGATGCTTTTCCCGAGGAAATTAAAGTTTCGGACAAATACAGCGTAAGGCCGGCATCGCAACTGAAAAAATTCTTAATTTCTGTTTTTATCTTCAAATAGATTTGGAAACGGTATTCGCTAATTCGTACTTTGCAAAACTGTAATTGCTTTTCAATTTCTGACCTCGTACTTCCGACATGCCTGTGTTCAACCAATCAAGAAGCCGTATCATCCGCCTGATTTTTCTGGTTATTTTTTTGATAATTATTGGGCAGTTGTTTTACCTGCAGATCATTTCCGGAAAGTTCCGGCAGATGGCCGATGACAATGCCATCCTGAAAAAAACCATTTACCCTCCCCGCGGCCTGATGTTCGACAAAAATAAAAGCGCCATCGTCAATAATACCCTTACCTATGACCTGATGGTGACCCCGGCCCAGTTAAAAGGGATTGACACCTTCTTTCTCTGCCGCCTGATGGATATTGATACAGCCGAATTCAGAAACCGGGTTATCACGGCCATCATCAAAAACAGTTCACAGAAGCCTTCCGTTTTCGAGGCATCACTTTCTCCCCGGAAATATGCCCGTATCCAGGAGAATCTCTGGAGGTTCCAAAAGGCATTCTATGTTCAGGAACGGCACATCCGTTCTTATCCTTTTGATGCCGGGGCCAATATATTCGGCTATCTCGGAGAAGTGGACACCAGCTACCTGAAAAAATATGCGGAGGAGGGTTATGTAAGCGGCGACTATGCCGGAATGACGGGTCTTGAAGCCAATTATGAAAAGGCATTGATGGGTGAAAGGGGGGTGCAATACCTTATAAAAGATAACTTCAGCCGGATACAGGGCCCCTATGAAGGGGGTGTTATGGATGAAGAAGCGGTAGCCGGCAGCAATCTTTATACAAGCATTGATATAGAACTGCAGCAGTTTGGCGAGAAACTGATGAGCAATAAAGTAGGTTCCATCGTTGCCATTGACCCGAAAACCGGTGGCATCATTGCCATGGTGAGCAGCCCCACTTATAACCCCGGCTACCTGACAGGTCCGGAAAGAAGAAGACATTTTTCAGAGCTTTACACCGATCCCAGGCTGCCATTACTAAACAGAGCAGTGAATGCGAGCTATGCACCCGGCTCAACTTTTAAAACTCTACAGGCATTGGTTGGATTGGCAGAAGGAGTGATCAATACAAGAACAACTTTCAGTTGTGGCGGGGCTTTTTACGGCTGTGGCCGGGGCAAACCGATGGGTTGCCTTGATCCCGGAACCTATTACTTGTCATCAGGCATTACCCATTCCTGCAACACTTATTTTGCCAATGTAATGCAGCGGGTGATCAACAACCCCCGATACCCCAATATTGACAGCAGCCTCAGAAGCTGGAACAAATACATGTCTGCCTTCGGGCTGGGCCATAAGCTGGGCGTGGATATACCTTCTGAACAAAAAGGGATGATACCAACTCCGGAATTCTTCAATAAGCAGTATGGTTCAGGCAAATGGGGGTTTTGCACTTTTCGTTCCGTTAGTATCGGGCAGGGAGAGGTAACGGCCACTCCGTTGCAGGTAGCAAACGAGATGGCCTATATTGCCAACAAGGGCTGGTATATTATCCCTCATGTGGTTGATTCAATCGAAGGAGGAGATAAGTTTGGACTCCTGGAAAAATATAAACAACGCATTGTCCCCATCAACATACCCGACAGCATTTTTGAAGTAGTGCATGATGGGATGCAGGGAGTAATGGAAACAGGAACAGGGCGAGGCTCAAAGGTGGAGGGAATCACTATATGCGGGAAGACAGGAACAGTAGAAAATTATTACCGGGGAGTGAAACAACCGAACCACTCTTTCTTTTGCGCTTTTGCACCAAGAGAAAATCCAAGGATTGCCATTATGTGTGTGGTGGAAAACTCAGGACGGTTTGGCGGCACCTATGCAGCTCCGATTGTCAGCCTGATGATAGAGAAACACATTAATGACACTATCTCTTCAAAGCGAAAGGCAAGAATGGAAAATATTATCGGCACAAACCTGATACCGAAGATGATGCTGGATAAGATGCGGCAAAAAGACTCTCTCCGGAGAGTTAAGGAAGAGGAAAAACTGCTGAAAGGTGAGCTGAAGAATATTAAAGATACCCTGCAGTCAGAAGATAACCCGACTGAAACTGAGTTGAAGCAGGGCAATAAAAAAGATAATAAACCCCCAAAAGACACACCTGGCAGACAACCGGTGAAGCCGGGAATAATATTACCCGACACTTCAAAGAAAAGAATGGCACTGAGCAGGGACACGGCCAAAACAGATAACAACCAATGAACCAGCGCAACCCGGCCATATCAAAAGGAATTGACTGGAGCCTGGTGGGCATTTACCTGCTGCTGGTAGCCATTGGCCTTACGGCTATTTTTGCTGCTACTTATAAAGAGGGCGACCCGGTTATTCAAAGTTTTCTCCGGTTCAAAACAGATTACAGCAAACAGTTCTTCTTCTTTATTATCGGGGCCGGGCTGGCTTTATTCATATTGCTGACGGACAGCAAATTTTTTGCCGCTACCGCCAACCTCGGCTATGTTGCCGGGATCTTCTCCTTGTTAATGGTATTCCCTTTTCATTCGGATATCAAAGGAACCGAATCCATCATTAAGGTCGGGGCGTTTAATTTTCAACCTGCAGAATTCTGTAAAATTTTTGTAGCGCTGGCATTGGCCAAGTATTTATCACGGCCCGAAACGGATTTCAGCAACACCCGGTCGCAATTACTGGCAGCGGCCATTGCCTTGTTTCCGGCAGCGCTGACTTTTTTGCAAAGTGAAACAGGGCTGGCTCTTGTCTTCTTTTCTTTTTTTATTGTGATGTACCGGGAGGGCCTGCCCCAGGTAATTTTGCTCACAGGTTTTGCTATCGCCGCATTGATTGTGTCCACCATTGTCATAGCGCCCAATGCGTTGGCCATAATCCTGACACTGATGGCAGCCGGCATCATTTATATTTACCGTCGGAAGATAAAAAGAAAGCGCAGCCTTTTGACCACTATCATTTTAGGCTGGGCCCTTTGTGTGGGCATTCAACGCTTTGCCGTGCCATATTTTTTTAAAAATGTATTGCAGCGGCACCAGGTAGAAAGAATCTATGACCTCTTTGGTAAAGACAATCCCTACGAGGTGAATAAGAAAACGCTGACGGAGTCAGAAGCGAAAAAGAAAAAGGAAAGCGGCACCAGTTATAATGTAAGGCAATCCAAAATTGCCATCGGCAGCGGCCGATTCTTCGGCAAAGGATTATTGAATGCTACACAGACCCGTTACGACTTTGTACCGGAGCAGCGCACCGATTTTATCTTTTGCACGGTGGGTGAGGGATTTGGGTTCACAGGGAGCATCATTTTGCTGGGCTTATATCTCATTCTTCTTTTCCGGATTGTTACTATTGCTGAACGGCAGCGGAGTACTTTCAGCCGCTGCTATGCGTATGGGGTAGCTTCTGTTTTCTTTTTTCATATCGCCATTAATACCGCCATGACGGTGGGCCTGGCACCGGTAATCGGCATCCCTCTGCCATTTATCAGCTATGGGGGAACCTCCCTGCTCACATTTACTATTATGCTTTTCATCCTGATACGGCTGGATGCAGACAGGCAGATGGTATTGAGGTAAAAGCCGCCCCAAGCCCCTCCAAAGGAGGGGTTTTAAACTCCTAAATTTGCAAAGCCGTTTATACATTCAGTCATTCAAATATAATTATCACCGAAAGAAGTCTTTCGGATCAATTCACAAATTTCCCAATGCGTATCATTCCACTCTCAGAAGGCAGTTTCACCATTGACAAGACCAAACGCTTTGTTCCTTTCCATGAAGGAACAGACAGCCTGAAAGATCGTTCTTCCGGAAGCCTGTTGGTGGAGATTCAGCCCTTTGTGGTGATTACTTCAAAAGATATTTTATTGCTGGATACTGGTTTGGGTTTTCAAAAGAACGGAATACTTCAGTTGCATCAGAACCTGATGGATGCCGGTATCAATCATTCCGAAGTGACGAAAGTGCTGGTCTCTCATTTGCACAAGGATCATGCAGGCGGGCTCGGGGAGGAAAGAGAGGGATTAGGGTGCAGGCTTTTTTTACCGGGCGCCACTTACTATGTGCAGCAAGATGAGCTGGCTTTTGCTTTTAAAAAAGGTTTTCCCTCTTTTATTACCGAAGAACTGGAATGTCTGCGGAACGATGAACAGGTGCATTTACTGGAAGGCAACGGGCTGATTGGTGATTACATTGAATACCGGGTCACCGGGGCCCATTCCCTGCATCACCAGGTTTTTTGGATAAGAGATGAGGATCAAATTATTTTCTTTGGCGCTGATGATGCGCCGCAATTGCAGCAGATGAAACACCGCTTTATTGCCAAATATGATCATGACGGGAAAAAAGCCATGGAACTTCGGCAGCAATGGTGGGAGCAGGGGCAAAAAGAAAAATGGACCTTTCTTTTTTACCATGATGTGAAGAACCCTGTATGGAAATTTACATGAGCTAAAATGGCCGGTCCGGAGGACTGGCCATTACGTATCTGTGAAAAACAAGAGGATCTGATTTATTATAAAATAACGGAGCGGTTTCGCCGCAACGGTTTATTTTCTATTCTGCTTCTTCTGTTTTCCCGGATTATTTCCATTGCTTTTCTGCGAAATTCATCCTCATACAGATATACTTTATTGGCCCGCTGCTCATCCATCACTTGCCGGAATTCTGTACGATATCGTAACCGCAGGTCAATAATTTTTTGCTGAAGAACAAGTTTATCAGTTCTGAAGGTCCGGTGTGTTTGTGCAAACTCACGGAAATATCGTACAAATACAGGAGTGAATCTTTCCGCTTCATTCCGGCTAAGGTTCAGCCTGTCCTGGATATATTGCTGCATCCGCTCCCGGATCTTACTTTCTTGCTGGGTGGGCTCATCGGCATCGTTCTGCGCCAGTACTGTGAAGCCTGGTATCAGTAGTAAAGTCAGTATGAGAAAATACTTTTTCATTGTCTGCTTAATTTGTCATTAACACATCTTCAATATCTTCTGTTTGTTCCTGGAAGTCTTTCAGTTCTTTCTCAGAAACACCCTGCAGCAGTTGCTGTATTTCTTTTGATTTAGTATCAGGGTTTACCTGGGCGGTTTCTTTGCCATCCATTCCCGCATTTAGGAAATCAATCAGCTCATCTTTTTGTGTGTCATTTAATTTCTTAACATCTTTCGTTACTTTGTTAAGTGCTATCTCGCCTGCCTGTTTCTTTTCTCCCCTGTCAATAATTAAAAATCCTGCTATCATAATCACACCAGCTACCACAGCCGCCGCCGCATAGCGGAACCATTTGCGGCTGGTAAGTGAAATAACTTTTGCTTCCTGTTTATTTTCTTTTGTGGTAATACCAGCAACAAGATTTTCAAAATATCCCTGCGGCACATTGTACGGCCCGTCCGAATGGCCCGGCCGGGCGGACATTTCTTTTTTCAAGCCAGCCAGCAAGGGAGATAGAGTTGCTGTTTCTTCACCCGCTGTTTGATAATCATTACTTGCCTGAACTGCTTGCAGCATTCTTTGATCCAATCCATCAAAATAACCAGTAGGCACTGCGTAAGGGACTTGTTTAGACAAGCCGCTCAACAAAGGAGACAGATGAAACAATTCATCAGCAGCATTGGCCGATTCCATGGCTTTGATGCGGTTGATAACCTGTGCAACAAGCCCTTCAAAATACCCGGCCGGTACGGCGTAGGTGTTTTGAGGAAGGCTTCCGGCCAGTTGGCTGCCCAGTTCATTCAGCTCTTGCAATATGTTGTCTCTCTGTGTCATTTTATCTATTCCAGCGGGGCCGGACGGTTAATGCTACTACGCTGAAAATAACCGCTTCGTAGCACACAGTAAGATGGTTTTCAATCTTCAAAGTTTAATGATTTAGCATATAATCCTCAATTTTTTTGACGGCATGGTGGTAACTGGCTTTCAGGGCCCCTTCGCTGGTTTCCAGCACCCGGCTCATTTCCTCGTAAGGCATCTCATCATAATATCGCAAGGTGAAAACAACCCGCTGTTTTTCAGGGAGTTGCTGTATGGCCAGTTGCAGTTTCCACTCCAGCCGATTGGAATCAAAATGCTTGTCGGCTTTTATTTTATTGGCCAGCCCGTTTTCCACATCGCTAAGGCTTATGGTGGTCCTCTTTTTCTGCTGCTCCAGGAAGGTCAGACACTCATTGGTGGCTATGCGGTAGAGCCAGGTGTAAAGCTGGCTGTCTTCCCGGAAATTTTCCAGGCCGTTCCAAACCCTGATGAGTACATTTTGCAGCACATCATTGGCATCATCATGGTCTACCACCATGCGGCGGATATGCCAGTATAGTTTTTCCTGGTATTTGCGGATAAGGCTGGTATAGGCTTTTTCTTTCGTAACCGGGTTACGGAACTGTACGAGCAATTCACTATCGCTGGTTGTGGTCAGGGACATTCGTCAGGGGTTTTGGTTCGGTTAGAATATTGGTAACAGGATTTGTTTAAATCGTAATTCTACCTAAATGTAAAAAACACATGGATGTTTTACAAGCTTATTTCTTGATTCGCCGTTTTACATATCTTTTTGACCGGGCAAAATGAATAACTCCAAATACATTAACAATGTTATTTTCTATACGAAAAACCACTTTGTATGGAAATTTTCTGATGACCGCCCTCCGAAATCTTTATAGCCGGTTTTGGAAAATGCCAGCGGATTGGTAAAAATATCCTTTTCTGTACGAATGAATCCAATCTTAAATTTACCGGTAAGTGCCGAGCTTATTTCATCATACCATGTCCTTATTTCTCTCAGATCATCAATGGCATCGTCAGCATAGCGGATGATGTACCCCAATTGCAGTCAGTTTATTTGCCAAAAACAATAGTTTTCATTTCACTACTGCTATAAAACTTCATTTTCCCGGATATGTATCTGTTCCATCTGTACTCAAGTAGTTTTTTCTCTGAATCGGACAAGTTGGAAACAGTCCTGGAAGGCACAAGGCTTTCCCACAACTTTTCAGCAATTTTCCTCCTTTCTTTTTGTGGTAGTGAAAGAAGTTTATTCATATTCACTGATGCCATGAGAATACTTTTTTTAAAGTTAAGCATTTTTCCTCATCATCACTTTTTCAGCAGCAGCGATAATATCCGGCACATCCAGTCCATACTTTTTCATCAACTGCGCCGGCGTGCCGCTTTCTCCAAATGTATCTTTTGTGCCCACATATTCGATGGGAACAGGAAAGTGTTTAGCCGCACATTGGGCAATAGCATCACCCAAACCGCCAATGATATTGTGTTCTTCTGCAGTAACAGCGCATTTAGTTTTACAGATTGATTGTATCACCGCTTCTTCATCCAGCGGTTTGATAGTATGAATATTGATAACTTCTACGCTGATGCTCTTTTCCTGTAAAGCAGCACCTGCCTGTATGGCATTCCACACCAGGTGGCCGCAGGCAAAGATGGACACATCGGTTCCTTCGGAGAAAAGCTGCACTTTGCCGATTCTAAAATCTTCTTCTTTGGTAAAAATAGGCCATACCGGTCTGCCAAAACGGAGGTAAACCGGACCCTCATAGTCAGCGATAGCCTGTGTCGCTGCTTTTGTCTGTGCATAGTCGCAGGGAACGATAACGGTCATGCCCGGCAGCATTTTCATAAGGCCGATATCTTCGAGTATCTGGTGCGTGGCGCCGTCTTCTCCCAGCGTAACACCGGCATGTGAGGCGCAGATCTTTACATTTTTGCTGCTGTAAGCTATGGATTGACGGATCTGGTCATACACCCTTCCGGTGGAAAAGTTGGCGAACGTAGTAGTATAGGGAATTTTACCTCCAATGGTCATACCTGCAGCAATGCCCATCATATTGGCTTCGGCTATGCCGCATTGAAAAAACCGATCAGGGAATTCTTTCATGAACTGGTTCAGCTTCAGCGAACCGGCCAGGTCTGCAGTGAGGGCAACAATATTGGAATTTTTGCGGGCGGCTGCCACTATGCCATCACCAAAACCGCTGCGGGTATCTTTTGTTCCGGCGGATTGAATTTCCTTTAATAACATGGAGGTGTTTTAAGTGGGGCAAAAGTAAGGGTCAATAGTGAATGGGCAATAGGCAATAAGCAAATCTGCAGAGGGTAAATTTTGTCTTTTTCCTGTTGCTAATTCAGGTAGCCGGGCTGGCTTCCAAAAACGGTCTCATCGGCCTTTAGCCGCAGTTCCCATTTCCAGGCAGAGGCCATCATATCTTCTAATGAATACTTTGGCGACCAGCCCAATAATTTCTTTGCAAGGTCATTGTTGGAATAAACGGCCACTACATCACCGGGGCGGCGGGGGCCTTTTTCATAATTCAGTTTTAAACCACTTACTTTCTCAAAAGCATGAATGGCTTCCAGCACTGAAATACCATTGCCGCTGCCCAGGTTAAGCACTTCACACAGATTTTTATTCATTTGATTTTGCAGGTACTTCATTGCCTGTGTGTGTGCATGGGCCAGGTCGCATATATGGATAAAATCCCTGATGCAGGAGCCATCTTTTGTAGGATAATCTGCGCCATGCACAAACATTTTTGGAATGCGGCCAATAGCAGTCTGAGTGATGACGGGGATTAGGTTTTCCGGTTTGCCCAGCGGCATTTCACCGATAGCTGCTGACGGATGTGCTCCCGCCGGATTAAAGTACCTTAAAATAATAGCCGCGGTATCTGAGTTTTTTATATACTCTTTGACGATTTGCTCACCCATCTGTTTGGTAGAGCCATAAGGTGATTGCGCCTGTTTCAGCGGGCTGACTTCGGTAACGGGAATCTCATCCGGCTCGCCGTAAACGCTGCAGGATGAGGAAAAAACAAAATGGGGTATTTGAAATTCCTGCACACATTTCAGCAGGCTGATAAGGCAACTGAGGTTGTTCTCGAAATACAGTAATGGCTGCCGCACCGATTCCTCCACTGATTTATACGCAGCAAAATGGATAACACCGCTGATGTCTTCGTTTTCCTGGAAAATGGCGAAACTGTCATCATAATTGCAAAGATCCACCTTGTAGTTTTTTACCTTTTTGCCTGTAATTTGTTCAACACCCTTCAGGATGACAGGGTTGGAACGGGAGTTATTATCCACTGATATTACATCGTATCCATTCCCGATAAGGTCAACAATGCAGTGTGCACCGATATATCCGCAGCCGCCGGTAACGAGTATTTTAGACATAAAAACTTCCTCCAAAGAAGCCCTTCAGGCGGACAAAAATCAGAAATTTCAGGTTAATATGTTACAGCTATCAAAACAATTTTACAACAGCATAAACCCCAACAGCCAGTAACCCGCTGATAGGTATAGTTAGTATCCATGCCCATATCAGGTTTATGGTAACACCCCAGCGAACTGCAGAAAGCCGCTTGGTGGCGCCAACTCCCATAATGGCGCCGCTAATGGTATGCGTAGTGCTCACAGGGATCTTTAATGCTTCGGTAAGGAATAAAGTTACTGCTCCGGCAGTTTCTGCAGCAACGCCTTCAAACGGGGTTACTTTGGTAATCTTGGTGCCCATTGTTTTTACAATCTTCCAACCGCCACTCATGGTTCCGAACCCGATGGCGGCATAACAGGCCATGGGTACCCAATTAGGCATGTCTTTAAAATCTTCTATGGTACCTCCGGCAATTAATGCGGCTGTAATGATCCCCATTACCTTTTGTGCATCATTGCCGCCATGGCCGATACTGAATGCGGCCGAAGAAACCAGCTGCAGCCTTTTAAACCATATGTTAGACCGATGGGCATTTAATGCATTCAGGTAAAATGTGAACAGGGCCATGATGGTCAATATAAATGCAAGTAATACCCATTTGAAATTTGAACCCAGCATCAGTACCTGCATAAATTTTGACCCGTAGGATGTTTGGTACCGAGATGTTATGACTTTTTCTTTAAGACCCCCTTCTTTGGCTTTTCGTAATACTGAAAATGTGAAATGGTCACCTCTCTTAATTTTACCCAGTATTTGATTCAGGCTATTGACAGAGGTTATTTTTTGACCATTGACCGAGACAAGTATATCCTTTTTTTCAAAGGTCATCTTTTGTGCCATACTGTTATTGGGCACTGACGCTATGCTGACAATATCGTTTGTTTGTTTTACCGCCATTCCTGACAGGGCAACCGGCGAGGTTTTGAGTGTCGAAAAAAGAAATAAACCGATACCGATCAGTATAAAAGAAGATACTATTTTAGGGACACTCCCCTTTTTAAAAGAGCTTAAGAACCATAAGGAAAAAATAAAGGCCATGATCATTCCGATGACAGGGGCCAGGAAAATGAAAGCGGCCGTTTTAACAATGATGGGTGAGTTAACTGCCCCAAACCCGCCCGCACCAATGGCGGCGCCGGCAAATCCGCCTATCAGAGTGTGTGAGGAGGAAGAAGGGATACCAAACCACCAGGTAAGCAGGTTCCAGGATATGGCGGCAATCAAACCGGAGAAGATCACAATCATCATATTGCCCTGTACCAGGTCAGGTTTCACCGTTTTTGCAACGGTATCCGCCACGCCATGGTCCTTAAAAATGAAAAAAGCCACTGAATTAAATAAGGCGGCCCAAAGTACAGCCTGGAAGGGTGTCAGCACTTTGGTGGAAACAACCGTGGCGATGGAGTTAGCCGCATCGTGAAAGCCATTGATATAATCAAAGATCAAGGCAAGGGCTATGATGGTGATGAGGAAGGGTGTCATAACAATGAATGAAGTGCCGTTAGCTGATTGGGTTAGGCATATTTAATAATAATAGACTCAATCACATTGCTGACATCCTCGCACTTGTCTGTCACTATTTCCATCACCTGGTAGATATCTCTTTTCTTGATCACTTCTTTAGCATCCGGCTCGATATCAAACAACTTTTCAATACTGAAATCAAATACATCATCCGCCTGGTTTTCAATGCTGTTGATCTTCACCAGCGCCTCGGTGATGTTGCGCATATTTTTCATGTCCCTTAGTTCAGATACGGCAATTTTCAGCTGATCTGCCCCCTGTTCTATCAGTTCTGAGAATTTATGCATACCTGTGTCGTTGGGGTTTACCCGGTAGAAATTGATCTTTTTAGCGGCAGCATAGATATAATCCGCCACATCATCCAGCGAGGTGGCGAGATAATGGATATCCTCCCTGTCGAAGGGGGTGATGAAGTTCCGTCCCAGTTCGGTAAACAGGTTATGGGTGAGTTCATCGTTGGCATGCTCCAGGTCTTCAATCCGTACAATAAGAGCGGCCCTTTTGTCAAAGTCGGGCTCTGCTACCACATCCCTGAGCAGTGAACCCATTTTAGCCACATTTTCTGCCACTTTTTCAAAAAGATCGTAAAAGATTTTGTTCTTCGGCATGAAGATTTTCAGGAAGGACTGTAGTGCCATTTTGATTGGTTTAAATGTACCGCTCCCGGCGGAATTAATGCGAAAATAAAAGGTAGTCGGCGGAGGGTGTCGGAGGGACGGAGAGTTAATAATAAATTAATATAAAAATAAAATTAAGGTAATGATTCAATAACAAAGAAATTATATTGCATTAATTTTATACAAAACATGAACCCTGTAAATAAAAACTTTCGCAATGCCCTGCTGTTTTTTTTCCCTGCCCTGATTGGATTTGAAGTCACAGCCCAATACAATCCTGATAACGGGTTTATGGATGCCCATTTTGGTAAGCCCATCACATTCTCGTCCAGAGACAGCAGTTTTTCTCTGGGTATAGGGGGCCGCATTCAAAGCCTTGCAGAAGTGAGGCATGATTTGAAAACCGATAAAACGACTGTTGATTTTTTAATCCGGCGCCTGCGTCTGAATTTTGCCGGCAATGCAATAAGCCAGAGGTTTACTTATCGTATCCAATTGTGTTTTTCGCAACGGGATATTTCTTCTGATAATTCCGCAGTAACCAATAACCTGTTTCTTCGGGATGCCATGTTGTATTATTCCCCGAATAAGTATTGGCGTTTCGGCTTTGGACAGACAAAACTTCCGGGAAACAGGCAGCGGCAGACCTCATCGGCCAATTTGCAGTTTGCAGACCGATCTAACACCAATAGTTTATTTACGCTGGACAGGGATAAAGGGCTATGGGCTGTCTTTACAACCAAAACCAGGAAAAAGGCTGTATTCAGCACCGCCTTGGCCATCACAAGCGGCGAGGGCAGGATTAACTCTGATAGGTCAAGCGGACTCTGTTATTCCGTCAGGTCAGAATTTTTACCGTTTGGTGAATTCAAGAACAACGGGGACTACATTGAGTCTGATGTATTTTTTGAAGATAAATTCAAACTGTCTGTAGCAGCAGCCTACAGTTTTAATAATAAAACCAGCAGGGTGGCCGGGCAATTGGGCGAGTATTTATTTAATGGCCAGGTAGCCGATATCCACTATTATGGGGCTGATTGGGTAATGAAAAAGAAAGGCTGGTCTTTTACCGGTGAGCTTTACCGCCGGGTTTCCCCAAACGGGATCAGCATAAATGCCACTAACCCCTCCAAAGTAAATTTTGTTTACAGCGGTACCGGTCTGCTTCTGCAAACCGGTTTTCTTTATTCAAAAAAGAATGAATTTGCCCTTCGGTACGGGTTTACTTCTCCGGATAAAAGAGTTAATGCCTACACCTCCAAAGTGGACGAGTTCATGCTGGCATACTCGCATTATTTTTTCCGTCACAACCTTAAATTGCAATCAGATGCCGGTTATTTTACCAGCTCTTCGCAAAGAACTTTTCAATGGCGTTTTACAGGGATTGTCACCTTTTAATTGGCCCTGGCAGCACTTAATATTCCGGTAACATTGAGGTGTTGATTGCTTAACAACGGGGTAACATGCCGGTAACCTGCCGGGCACACCTTTGCAGCAAATAATACAATCATGCTGCTGCGGTTAATTTACAGCACCTTTTTCTTTTTATTCTTCTCTTCAGTTTCAGCGCAAACCATACGGCTTACAGGGCGAATTACCAACGATAAAAATGAGCCGGTTCCGGGTGCATCAGTACTGATTGAGGGAAGCAAGGACGGTACCAGCACCGCTGCAGACGGCTCTTTTTCACTCAGCCTTGTCGCAGGAAAAAAATATTCGCTTAAAATATCTGCCATTGGGTATGCTGAAAAGGTAGTTGAGGAAGTAGAGATGGTTGCCGGACAGATGAATGAACTCAATATAGTTTTACAGGTACAGATAAAAACAGATGAAGGAGTGGTAGTAAAAACATCAGCCCGGAAGGAATCTGTGAATGCGATGATAAATGTACAGCGCAGCACAGCCCCGGTGGCACAGGTTGTTTCCGCCGAAGCGATACGCAAGTCGCCAGACCCCAACACAGGCGAAGTATTAAAAAGGATTTCCGGAATTTCATTGCAGGAGGGAAAATATATTGTTGTCCGCGGCCTGGCAGACCGGTATAACCAAACCATAGTGAACGGCGCACTGATGAGTAGCACCGAACCTGACCGTAAAACATTCTCCTACGATATATTTCCTTCATCCACTATTGAAAATATTGTAGTGAATAAAACAGCCATACCAGAGCTGCCCGCAGAATTTTCCGGCGGGTTGGTGCAGCTGACAACAAAAGACATACCCTCTCAGCCGTTCATGAATATGGGCATTGGTACGGGCTTCAACCTGCAAACCATTGGAAAAGATTTTTATACCTACCAGGGCGGTAAACTGGATTTCTTAGGTGTGGATGATGGCACCCGGGCATTGCCGGATGGTTTCCCGGTGGTGAGAGGAAAATTTGCACCCATAAGCGAAGATGAAAAGTATGCTTATGCAAAACTTTTTAAGAACATCTGGGCCGTACAACAGAAGCCCGGCGCTCCAAACGCCTCATTCAATTTTAATGGAGGATGGGCTAACAAGAGCAGTGAAAAAAATAAATGGGGTTTCATCTATGCATTGACGTATTCAAAAAAGAACAGAACGATTGAACAAAGCCGCACCTTCCAGGATCAGACGGGCCAGGTGATCCAGGATTTTAATGATAACAAATACACACAGGATTTTCAACTGGGTTTGCTTGGCAATATTTCTTACCAGTTAAACAAAAACAATAAATTCTCCATCAAGAACACTTTCAATTTAAATGGCAGCGATTATACCCTGCTCAGGAACGGTCAGAATATAGATGCGGGAAATGATGTCCGCTCACAGGAACTGGCTTTCCGCAGCAATTATTATTATACAGGCCAGTTAAGCGGCGGTCATTTTATTGTAAAACCGGGTTTGAAAATTAACTGGACAGGTAGTTTTACTACATTATACCAGGGTACGCCTGATTTGAGAAGACTGGCTTATGTAAAACCCATTGGCACACCAGAAAGTGACTTCAAAGCTACTATTCAAAATGGATTGCCTTCATTAAGCTCCGGTACAAGATTCTTCAGCGATTTGGTGGATTATGTATACGCCGGCAACGCAGATATTTCTAAATCTTATAAATGGCTGGGGCAGAATCAGACAGTCAAAGCAGGTTATCTCTTTCAGTATAAGGACAGGACTTTTGCTTCAAGGCCATTGGGTATAACACAATTTGGAGCTAACGAAAACTTATTAAAACTCCCTGCTGATAAAATTTTTGCACCAGAAAATTTTGCCCCTGGTAAATTCATACTTGGAGAAATCAACAACCGGAATTTTGACTATCTCGCCACCGGCACTTTGAATGCGGCCTTCCTGCAAATGGACAACCAGTTCAGCAGTAAATGGAGACTGGTATGGGGAGTGAGGATGGAGAGTTTTAAACAAACCCTTACCGGCGCCAACAACAGCAACCGGCCAGTAACAATTAATACAGATGTAACTGATTTTCTCCCTTCCGCCAACCTGACTTTCAAAGCAAATAGCAAAACAAATATTCGATTCGCCGTTTCGCAAACTTTAATAAGGCCGGAATTCAGGGAGCTGGCTCCGTTTGAGTTTTTTGATTTTGAACTGGTAGCTGGCATTAAAGGAAATGAAAACCTGCAAAGAACAAGGATCACCAATCTTGATTTGCGCTATGAGATTTACCCGCAGGCAGGCGAGTTGATGACTGCCGGTATTTTCTATAAATATTTTCAAAACCCCATAGAACCTTTTCTAAACCAAACCGGACCGGTAACATTCAATATCGGTTATGCCAATGCCCCAAAGGCAAATGCATTCGGTGCTGAAGTGGATATAAGGAAGAAACTGAGCAAACTGTTTACTGCCACAACGAACATAGCGTATATCTATAATAAGGTTGAGTTTGCCAGCAGCACATTAAAAGAAAGACCCATGCAGGGTCAAAGCCCGTACGTAATCAATGCCGGGCTGGAAGTGAACCCAGCTGCTAATACAACAATTACAACGCTGTTCAATATGGCAGGAAGGCGTATCTATTTCGTAGGGTTGAATGAATTTCCCAGTGTATGGGAAGCGCCAAGGCCTTTGTTTGATATGCAATGGAACCAGAAGTTACTGAAAGGAAAAGCCGAGCTGAGACTTTCTGTAACAGATATTTTTAACGCAAAGGCTATTTTTTACCAGGATGTGGATGATAACGGGGCTTTTAAAGAAGGGAAAGATTTTGAGTTCAGGAAGTTCAATTCGGGAACGAATATCAATGTGGCATTTACTTATAAAATCAAATAAACAATACAATAAAGACGATGAAAAAGATTTTTATCGCAGCTATTACAGTAACCTCGTTTGCCGCATGTAAGAAAGTGTATGTGGAAGTGGGCGCCAATTTGCAGTCAGACGACCTGGTACTTTCCGGTACATACAAAAAAAACCTTGTGCTGACTACAGGTAATACCTACCTGTTGGACGGGCTGGTGTATATTGATTCCGGTTATACAATCAACATTCAGCCGGGAACTACCATACAGGGAAGAAAAGGAACCAACAGTTCGCTGATTATTAAAAGAGGCGCAAAGATTTTTGCAGAGGGAACCGCCTCACAGCCCATCGTATTCACATCCAGCGCACCCGAAGGTCAAAAAAGACTGGGCGACTGGGGAGGGCTGGTGATTTTGGGAAAAGCGAGGAATAACGGCTCATATAACGGGGTGAATGGTATAATGGAAATAGAAGGGGGCATCAACAATGCCAATGGTGATGGCCTGCATGGTGGCAATGATGATGAAGATAACAGTGGTGTGCTGAAATATGTGCGGCTTGAATTTGGCGGTTATCCTTTTCAGCCGGACAGGGAAATAAACGGCCTCACCTGCGGAAGCGTAGGAAGAGGTACTGTTATAGATTACATACAGGTAAGCTACTGCAACGATGATGCCTTTGAATTTTTCGGCGGTACCGTTAATGCAAAGCATTTGATTTCTTTCCGCAATCTTGATGATGATTTTGATACAGACAATGGCTACCGTGGCAAAATACAGTTTGGTATCGCCGTAAGAGACACGGCCATTGCCGATGGCGCAGCCGGTGGTGCCTCCAACGGATTTGAAACAGATAATGATGGGAGCGGTTCTGCGGCACAGCCATTTACCGCACCAGTATTCAGCAACATGACCATCATTGGCCCGTTGTTTACTCCAACCACTACGATTGCAGCCCCATTCCGCCGGGGGGCACACATTCGCCGCAACAGCCGTATGAGTTTGTTTAATTCAATAGTTATGGGCTGGCCCTCTGCCGGTGCCGGTATTTTGATTGATGGCAGCACTACAGAAGCTAACTGCACCAACAATGAACTTGAAATTACCAATACAATCATTGCTGGCTGCCCGTCTCCACTAAAAGTAAACAGCGGCAGCTCTTTCAACATTAATACATGGTTTAACGATGCAGCAAAAGGAAATACAATTTTTACTGCTAATACAGATGTAAGCCTTGCATCATCCAATTCTTACACCGGATTTAATCCATCTCCTGCAACGGGTTCAGCAGCACTGAGCGGAGCAAGCTTTATCAGCAGCAAACTTGCCGGTATGCAAACGGTACCCTACCGGGGCGCTGTGGGCAGCGGAGATACCTGGTGGCAGGGCTGGACAAGGTTTTTCAACATGCAATAATTAGCATCCGTTTAGTAAGGTCTCTTGCTATGCAGGGGGCTTTTTTATTTATTTTCGTAAAAATTCCTTTGATGCGTTGTCTGTCGTTTATTTCCCTGGTTGTTTTATTTGCCTCCTGCTCCGGCGGCGGTTCGGTCAGCAAACGACTGGCCGGCAGCGACAGCCTGGTCATTACCTTCAATGTACCCAACAGCGATTCAATTATTAATACAGTAAGTACTGCCGAAGCCAAAGCCATCCGCAAACTGGCCCGTTTCCTGGATGGCATACCCGCAGAGCGGGATAAATGCGGGTATGACGGGAATATGATTTTTTTCAAGAACGGGCAAGAGGTCCTCCCGGTGGTATTCAGGTACAGTGAACCAGGATGCCGCTATTTTTTATTTGATGTAGAAAATAAACTGACCAGCAGCAGCATGAATAACGAAGCTGCCAGTTTTTTGCAAAGCCTCGCCAAAGGCAGGGATTGGTATTAAGAAGCACCCCGGCGTATCATACTTCAGTATCTCCGAAAGACAATACAATACTTTCGATGGCCGGGCTCACCCTCCGGTAGCTCACCCCGGCTTTATCGAGCATGGTTTTCGACGCAATGAAAATATCTTTGCCCGCATATTTATCAGAGAGATAGATTACTTCAATGATGCCGGCTTGTATAATGGCCTTTGAGCATTCATTACAGGGAAATAAAGCGGTGTATATGCGGCAGCCATGAAGATCCATACCAATATTGTTCAGAATGGCATTCAGCTCTGCATGGCATACATAAGGGTATTTTGTTTGGAGGAAATCGCCTGTTTTGCTCCAGGGAAACTCATCATCATCACAGCCGGCAGGCAAGCCATTGTACCCGGCGCCAACGATCTTATTTTTGTTGTTTACGATGCAGGCCCCCACCTGCGTGCCGGGATCTTTACTGCGCCGCGCCGACAGCAGCACCACCCCCATAAAATATTCATCCCAGGATATATAGTCTTTTCTTTTTGTCATCAGGGAAAGGTAGGGCAAAAAATTAATCTCTTTTTGACTCCAGCGTAAAGCCAACGGTTGTTCCTACACCTTCGGTACTCCGCACATGTATGGTTTGCCCGTGGGCTTCTATGATGTGTTTGCAAATGGCCAGCCCGAGACCGCTGCCGGTCACATCAATGCTGCGGCCTTCGTCCGTTCGGTAAAAACGTTCAAAGAGACGGGGCAGGTGCCGCTCAGCGATACCGATACCATCGTCGCTGATCTCAATAAGGATATGCTTGCCATCGGTCTTATACATGCTGGCGGTGATATTGCCTCCCTGTTTCCCGTATTTAACGGAGTTCTCAAGAAGGTTGGTGAATACCTGACGCAGTTTTCCCTTATCGGCAAAGACCATCAGTGGGGCCTCACATCCTTTTTTTATACAGCATTGAATATGGTTCACTTCTGATTTGATGGATAGACTTTCGAATACATCTTTTACCAGGTCCTGTATCACAAAATTTTCTTTGTATAATACCAGTTCGCCCCGCTCAAGGCTGGAGATCTCATCCAGGTCGTTCAGCAGGTGGGTGAGGCGGTCCACATTCTTAGCTGTTTTTTCCAAAAATTTTTTATTGACATCCGGGTTGGCCAGTGCACCGGAAAGCAATGTGTCTACATAGCCCTGTATGGCAAATACGGGAGTCTTAAATTCATGCGACAGGTTTTGCAGGAATTCCCGGCGAAACTGTTCATTCTGCCGCAGCAGTTGCAGTTCTTCTTCATTGGCTGCCGCCCATGCTTCCACATCTTCCCGCACCTCATCGATGCTTTTTTGCGGCAGCACATATTTATAAAAAGTTTCTTCCCGTTTAGTAGCTTTTGTTTTATTAATGAACTTGTAGATAAGTTTTACTTTCCGGTAAATGAACCGCTCCAGCACAAAGGATATCAGCAGATAGGCTCCGCCAAACAGGATGACAAATGAACCCACTGCCCACAGCCAGTTTTTCTCCACAATATAGGCAAGCAAACTCACCGGAATGGCCAGTACCAAAGCTGTAAAAGCGGAAAGTTGCCGGGGAGAGATGTTTTTGATCGAAAACATAATACGAAGATACACTGGGGAAAAAACAAGAACCGAAGAAACAAGCTCCGACCAAATTTAAAAACAATAATTAAAAACCAGGTCCTCACATTTCCGTAAGCCAGTCTATAATCCTAAGCATAATGGTTTATCTGGAAATACTTTATACTGAACAAAGGGCTGAATAAACAAATAGTGAATTTTGAAATGTAAACAGCCTGAAGTCCCCCCTTGCAGGGGATTTAGGGGGGCCTACAGTTCAAATTTATACCCCACGCCTTTTACGGTAGTAATACAATCGACACCCAGTTTCTGGCGGATCTTCCGGATATGCACATCAATAGTGCGGTCGCCAACGATCACATCATTGCCCCATACCTGGTTCAGGATCTCGTTGCGGAGAAAAACACGGCCGGGTTTTAATGCCAGCAGGTAGAGCAATTCAAATTCTTTTTTGGCCAGTACTATTTCCTGTTCGCCCACTTTTACGATAAAACGTTCCGGGTCAATGGTCATGTTCTCAATGCTCAATATCCGGGTTTCAGTCTTATTCAGGCGGCGGAAAAGGGCATTTACACGGCTCAGGAAAACTTTCGGGCTGATAGGCTTGCTCACATAGTCATCGGCGCCGGTCTCCAGTCCTTTGATCTGTATGCCTTCATCATTTACTGCTGTGAGAAAAATAATCAGCGTTTCTTTGAATGCTGGTTGTGAACGGAGCAACTGGCAAACTTCCACCCCCGTTTTTTTTGGCATCATCACATCCAGTATCACCAGGTCGGGTTGGGTGCGGCGGGCTTTTTCCAGCGCCTCATCGCCGTCTTTGGCAGTCACCACCTCGTAGCCTTCATTAACGAGGTTGTATTTCAGGATTTCAAGGATGTCCGGTTCATCGTCAGCTATCAGCACCTTCCGGGCTTTGGTTTCCATGCACCAAAAGTTTGCGCAAACCTACTGGTAAAATCGTAGGCCTGAAAATTTCAAGACAAACGTTTACAGAGACTTAATGAAAACTTAATACATGGCAAATCTGGACGGACCAGGCCAGTTTTTTTATTATGACGATACAGCTTTATCGGCTATAAAGCCGTCTTTATCAGCGCACAAACACATAAACAAGCCATTTAAACGATGCTTAGTAACTTTGGCCTTTCTATCTTATGACAGCTACCACCCGGCATATTGTGTTTCCAGCCTTTTTTCTTACACTGACGTTTTCTGCCACGGCGCAAACATCCACCGGCATAACCGGCATTGGCGACAAAGAATGCAAGCCCCCGAAAAGCCGGGAACTTTTTCATGATTATATTGATACACAACAAAAAAATATTCTGAAATCGGACGGCAATGCGGATGAACTATTTGCACCTTCCTCAAACGAGGAGATAAATTTCCTGCTTACCCGAACAGCCCGGCAAAGAATTGATGACCTGCAGTGCAGTATTGAGACCGACAGTACCCTGAAAGACCAGGTGAAAGTGAAATACCTGCGGGGGTTTGACTACCTGCTGAAGTTCTTTGTCAGCAATATCAGTGCCCGGAGGGTGAGTCCTTACATCCTGCCCGATATAATAAATGCCTACGACAAATGTGTGCAGAACGATAAACAGGGCCTGTCCATCGAAAGTATTATCACCGGCCTGTCGTATGAAAGCGGCTACTCTGTTATCAAAGCGGATAATTCCACCTTTGAAAAAAACCCTGGTTACAAAGCAAGCCAGGATGCCATCGTCCTCAAATACTGTAAACTTTATCCGGACAAAACATTTGCCACCCTCAGCCGCAATCCTGATTTGCCATTTACTGACAGTTTAGTGAAGGTGGTTGCGCAACGCTACCCCAAGCAATTGTATGATTATGCCCAGGCCAGTAACAAGCTCGGTAATATTATCCGCAACATCAAAGATGATAAATTTATAAAGACCGTAGTGAAGATGGCCCGCAGCAAAGACGGACAACAGTATTTCTGTTTTTTAGACAATATCATAAATAACAAATTGAGCTTTGAAGAGATTGATGCTGCCAAAAGAGATTCAATACAGTATTATAAACTGCTGGTGAAGACAAGAATGGACTATGCCCGCAGGTTGCTTGAGAAGGATACAGCCTTTGAATTTGAAACACTGACCAAAAGGATGGAGCAGAAGGCAAAGGAAAACTTTGTCAATATCATCAACGGCCTGCATGACGAAAGAAACCATAATATACGGTTTCGGTCCATTCAGACGCTTAGCCCGGAAGAACTGTTCTACCTGGCTGTTTCATCAGACGGATCTATTTATACTTCCAGTTTTGTAAAAGGGGTTTATCCGCTGATGATGAAAAAGAACAACAACCGGGGCGATTCGCTGCTGCTTTCCCTGAATTTTGACCGGTACAGGAAGTTTATTAAGATGTGTGCAGGGTTTAATACACTGGATGATTTTCTGGCCACTTTTCCGCCCAGGAAAAATCCCGATGATGAAAGCGATGCGGAAAAACTAATGAAGGCTTTTGTAGGACGCCTGGAAAGCGGGAAAGGAACTGAAGATGGAGTGGATGTGGCAGACTCTTATGCGAGCATAGCTGAAACACTGAAACCACTGGCTGTGGAAATGCTGAAGAACATTCAGCTGAATTATAAAAGAAACGAAGTTGCTGACAACAAGCGGGGCCTGGTTATTTATAATATTCTGAACAAGCTCTTTCTCTCAGCAGACACCACACAAAAAATTGACCTGACAAAAGAGCTGGGTATTCCGCCGGTGTATGAAGTGCCTTATTCAGCGCTTTCAAATGATACAGGAAGTGTTGCGGTGCAATTATTTATTTACGGGGATAAGGATGGCAGGGGTGTGTTCCCCGGGCTTATCAGTATGTTCAACAACGCCAACTGGAAAATTGACGGCAGCAATAAGCAATGGGTGAAGATTACTGCTGCCAAAGGCAAAACCGTTTCATTGTATATGAACAGGCCCCTGCCGGAGGAAACCAATGAGGATGCCCTGGCACAAAAAGCCCTCTGCGAATACCTGGAAAAAAACAAAATCACACCGACCGTAACCATCAACCGGGGGCATAGTTACAATGCGCCTTATACGATCGAACAAATGTCTTCTGCTTCCAAAATTGTCTTCATGGGTTCCTGCGGCGGGTACCGGATGATACATGATATTCTGGAAAAAGCGCCGGATGCCCATATCATCGGCACCAAGCAAATTGCCGATGCGCCGGTAAACAATCCCTTTCTGCGGCTGATTATGGAGAAACTGAGAGCCGGCAACAATATTGAATGGATTCCTTTCTGGACAGAGCTGGGCAAAATTGCCACAGACCCGATTTTTGCAGACTATGTACCCCCGCACAAAAACCTCGGAGCCTTATTCATCAAAGCGTATAAAAAGGCAATGGGGGAATAAGCTAAGAGTTTAAAAGAAAAAATGAGTCAACGAGTATAAGCATACCGCCACTCATTTTCTCTTTCTGCTCCTTTGTTCTCTTAGCCTAAATTTGCTGCTTCCTTAACTATCCATCTTGTCAGAACCCAAAAAAACTTTTTTTGATTTTGCCTTGTTGCAGAGGGTATTTCGTTATGCGGCGCCGTATAGGAAAAAGTTTTATTCGTCCGTAGCACTGGCCATTCTGCTGGCTGTTATCACACCCGTAAGGCCTTTCCTTATTCAGCTGACAGTGAATAAATACATTGCCCATGAGGCGGTGGCGATGCTTATTACTATTACGATCATTCAAATCGGGCTGATCATCATCGAAACAGCCATGCGATTCTTTTTTTCCTTTACCACGGCCACACTCGGGCAATCGGTGGTGAAGGATCTGCGGGTGCAGACCTATAAAAAAGTCATGGGGCTTAATCTCAGCCAGTTTGACCGCACACCGATCGGCACCCTTACCACCCGGACGATCAACGACATTGAATCCATCAATGATATTTTTGCCGACGGTCTTGTACCGATCATCGCTGACCTGCTCTCTATCTTTTGTGTGCTGGGCTATATGTTCTGGGCCGACTGGCAGCTGACCCTGGTTGCGCTGATCCCTTTTCCCATTATCATTATTGCCACTTATTATTTCAAAAAGAGTATCAACCGTTCAATTTTTAAAGTGCGGAACGCCGTGGCAGCGCTGAATGCTTTTGTGCAGGAACATCTTACCGGGATGTCCGTTGTGCAGGCCTTTGCTGCGGAGGAAAGGGAGTTTGATAAATTTAAAAAAATCAATAAGGAACACCGGAACGCCAATATCAAAGCAATTTTTGCCTACTCCGTTTTCTTCCCGGTGGTGGAGATTGTGCTGGCTTTATCCATCGGGCTGATAGTTTGGTACGGTGCAGGGCAACGGGCAGAAGCAGGCACCATCGTTTCATTCATTCTTTGCCTGAACCTGTTATTCCGTCCGCTGCGGGTGATTGCGGATAAGTTTAATGTGCTGCAGATGGGTATCATTGCAGGTGAAAGGGTATTTAAGGTAATGGACAATGAGGATTATGCAGATGATAACGGCGTCCATACACCGGAAAATGTAAAAGGGAAGATCAGTTTTGAAAATGTCTGGTTCGCTTACAGCCATGAACAGTATGTTTTAAAGGATATTTCCTTTCGGGCAAAGCCCGGAGAAACGATTGCAATAGTGGGGCATACCGGAAGCGGCAAGACCACCATCATCAGTTTGCTGAACAGGTTATATCATATTCAAAAAGGCAATATAAAAATTGATGATGTAAATATTGAAGACTACCGGCTGGACCATTTGCGGAAGAATATCGGGGTGGTGCTGCAGGATGTATTCCTGTTTTCCGGTTCGGTGATGGACAATATCACACTGCGAAACCCGGGCATAACAAAGGAGCAGGTCATAGAAGCGGCTAAAATGATTGACATGCATGACTTCATCATGCGCCTGCCGGGCGGCTATGATTATCATGTGATGGAGCGGGGCGCCACTTTATCGCTGGGCCAGCGGCAATTGCTTTCTTTTATCAGGGCAATTCTCTATAATCCTTCTATATTAATATTGGATGAGGCCACTTCCTCGGTTGACACAGAGAGTGAAATGCTGATACAACATGCCATTGACAAGCTCATTAAGGGAAGAACCTCTGTGGTGATAGCCCACCGTCTTTCCACCATCCGTAAGGCGAATAAAATCATTGTATTGGAAAAAGGGGAAGTTAAAGAAACCGGCACCCATGAGGAACTGTTGCAAAAGGATGGTTTTTATAGTAAATTGCATGAGATGCAGTTTGTCAAAAAGGACCCATTCGGAGAAAAAAAGCCGGAGGCATAGCATAAAGTGATGAAAAATTACCTGCAGTTAACCGATGAGGAAAAAGAAAACCTGTATAAGAATTTTTTACAGGAACCTGATGCTTTTTATGAGAAAGCTGAAATGGATCAGCTAAAAGGTTCATTGAAACTTTCCCACAAAGAAAGATTTCTGATAATGACCCGGCTCATGAAAAGGAGCCTTATGTTTAAAAACGCAAAAATCTCAAATCACCCGCTTACACCAATCGATAAAGCCTGATGGATATTTTCGACGAGGATTTGCTGGGATTTTGGCGGAATCTCAATTCTGCCAGTGTAAAGTATATAATGGTTGGCGGCGTGGCAACCAATCTTCATGGATATAACCGCAGCACAGATGATATTGACGTATGGATAGAAGACACCGCTGAAAACAGAAGAAACTTCCGGGAGGCTTTCAAAAAATATTCAGGACTGGATATCTTCATGATGGAACGGATGCAAATTATAACCGGCTGGACGCATTTTTACCTTAACTGCGGCACCCGGCTTGACTTAATGATAAGTATGAAAGGACTTGAAGGGTTTACATTTGACGAATGTTTGAGTGCGGCAAGCATTGCAGAAATTGATGAGGTGAAAGTGCCTTTTCTCCATATTAATCAATTAATTGCCAATAAAAAAGCCGTAAACAGGCTTAAAGACCAAATAGATGTATTCTATCTGGACAAAATAGTCAGCCTAAACGAGGATAAACAGAAGTAGTAAAAGGAAACATTTCCTCCAAATTACTTCAACCCATCGGCCAATTTCACCCCTGCACCCTTATCTTTGCGCCAAATTTCGGGACGGTATGGCAGTACGGCGTTTCAAATCCTTTACAGTAGCGGCTTTCAGCATAATTTTCAGTTCTTTTTCCCTTCCTGCAATAGCCGGTGGCGGTGAGGGGGATTCCACCCATAAAAAAGAAGGCTTTAATGCCCAGGAAGTCATCTTTGGTCACATCTTAGACGGCCATGAGTTCCATTTTTTTGACATTATAAAGAAAGACGGCACTAAAAAGCCAGTGGGTATTCCACTTCCGGTTATTCTTTACTCTCCACAACGTGGACTGGATGTTTTCATGTCTTCCAAATTCCATCATGGGCATGAGCCATATAAAGGTTACCGGATGCTGGATGCTCACTATCTCGGAGATCTGAAGAAAGAAGGGATTGATATTAAAAAAGAGGGTTTCTTCCCCGGAAAGATTGTTCCTATTACTGCAGATGGTAAAATAGATAAGTCTGTTAAGGTATATGACCTTTCTCTTACCCGCAATGTGGTGCAGATGTTACTGGCTCTTGCGCTGCTGGTATGGATCATGATTACCATCGCAAACCGATATAAAAAAGGGATTGGTGTGAATACAGCGCCCAGGGGAATGCAGAACCTGATGGAGCCCATCATCACTTTTGTGCGGGATGAAGTGGCCAAGCCCAACCTGGGCGCCAAGTGGGAGAAGTACCTGCCGTACCTGCTCACTGTTTTTTTCTTCATTCTTATCAATAACATTTTCGGATTGATACCGGGCACTGCCAACGTAACAGGTAATATCGCTTTTACACTGGTACTGGGCCTCATATCGTTCATTGTGATACTGGCCAGCTCCAAGAAGCATTACTGGGGCCATATCTTTAACCCGCCCGGGATGCCGCTCGGAATTAAGTTCATCCTGGTACCGGTGGAAGTGCTCAGTTTGTTCATCAAGCCGATGGCCCTGATCATTCGTCTTTTTGCCAACATGGTGGCCGGTCATATTATTATTATTTGTCTGATATCACTCATTTTCATTTTTGCAGGATTAAATCAGTATTACGGTTGGGGTACATCCTTATTCTCCATTGGCTTTACTGTATTTATTTATTTTATTGAGATATTGGTTGCATTCATCCAGGCATTCATCTTCTCCATGCTTACGGCCGTATTCATCGGACAGGCTTATGAAGGCGGACATCATGATGAAGCCCAAGCAGCACATTAGAATGTTTATTTAACAATCATTATAAAGCAACAATTATGGATTTAACAATGGTATTGCTGAGCGAGGTTGCCAATGCAAATGCAGGCGGTGCGATAGGCGCCGGGCTTGCGGCAATAGGCGCCGGTATCGGTGTAGGCCAGATTGGTAAAGGAGCTGTAGAAGCAATTGCCCGTCAGCCGGAAGCACTAAACGACATCCGGAGCAACATGATCCTGACTGCGGCCCTTGTAGAAGGCGCTGCATTGTTTGCGATCATCGTAGGCTTCCTCGCTATGGTATTATAATATACCACAGCAACAATTTTACTGCATCCAAAGCACAGGGCGGCGGGTGCAGTAATTTAAAACCCTTGTTCTCCGCCAAAGGCGGAGCGACTTAAGCCGAAAAAAAACAGGGTAGTTAAGTTCTTTAAAGAAGAGATTTATTTTTGTGTTACCAGCGTAAGTAATGCTATTAAGCTCCCGTTGCGTCGCACTATTGTACGTTTATAACAATATTCGGCAAATGACGAAACTGGTTTACATTTTCGAATTTGCTAATTAGCTAATTTTCAAATTGAGTTTATGCATCCGCTTTTAAAACCCGAGTTTGGTTTATTGATCTGGACACTGGTGGCGTTCCTCGTAGTGTTTTTTATCCTGAAAAAATTCGCCTGGCCTGCAATCGTAAAAGGACTGAAAGACCGGGAGCAGTCTATTGCCGATTCGCTGGCCACTGCTGAAAGAGTAAAAAATGAAATGGCCCAGATGAAAAGTGAAAATGAAGCCCTGCTGGCTACTGCCCGTGAAGAAAGAGGAAAGCTGCTGAAAGAAGCCAGGGAAACCAAGGATAAGATTATTAATGAAGCGAAGGAGCAGGCCAAAACGGAGGCCAATAAAATAATCACAGAAGCCCAGGCAGCCATCAATACACAGAAAATGGCAGCGCTGACGGAGGTGAAAAACCAGGTAGGTAAGCTGGTCATTGAAGTAAGTGAGAAAGTACTCCGCAGGGAGTTAGAGAATAAAGGAGCACAGGAAGCCCACATACAGAAAATGGTGGGAGATGTAAAATTGAATTGAAACCAACAGAAGTTTTAAGAGATGCCGAATCCACGTTTAGCTGCAAGATATGCCAAGTCACTGATTGACCTTTCCATCGAAAAAGGACAACTGGAGGCTGTGTATGCCGACATGCAATGGCTGCATGCAGTATGTAAAGGCAGCCGTGAATTTGTGAATGTATTGCGCAGCCCGGTTATCAACAGCGATAAAAAAGAGAAGATTGTTGAGGCTGTTACTGCTGGTAAAGTAAGTGGTTTGACAGCTGCCTTTAACAGGCTTCTGATTATCAAGCACCGGGAAAGCTACCTGCCGGAAATAACAAGCGCTTACATCAGCCAGTATAAAGAGCACAAAAAAATATATATGGTAAAGCTTTCCACTGCTGCACCTTTAAGCGACGAACTGAAAAATGAAATCATCAGCCAGGTAAAAAAAACCAGTGATATGAAGCATATCGAACTGGAAACGAATGTGGATGAAAGACTGATCGGCGGTTTTGTGCTCCAGGCAGGAGATAAATTAGTGGACGCAAGTATTGCTTATGACCTCAAGCAGATTGCACGGCAGTTCGACAATAATGACTTTATCTATAAAGTGAGATAACCCGGACAACAGCAAACAATCAACGACAAACGATAAACTAAAATTATATGCCAGAGATCAAACCAGATGAAATATCAGCAATACTGCGCCAGCAGTTGAGCAATTTTAACGCCAGCGCCGATATGGAAGAAGTAGGTACCGTACTCCAGGTGGGTGATGGCATTGCCCGGGTGTACGGGTTGGGCAATGTTCGCTATGGCGAACTGGTGGAGTTTGAGAACGGTGTAAGAGCCATTGCACTGAACCTTGAGGAGGATAATGTTGGGGTGGTGCTGATGGGGGAGACCGGTGGAATACAGGAAGGGGCGAAAGTAAAACGCACCGGGCAGATCGCTTCTATTAAAGTAGGCGAAGGAATGGTCGGCCGTGTTGTAAATACATTGGGCGAACCCATTGATGGCCGCGGCCCGATAACCGGTAAACGCTATGAGATGCCGCTGGAAAGAAAAGCGCCCGGTGTGATCTTCCGGGAGCCGGTAAAAGAGCCGCTGCAAACCGGCATCAAGGCGATTGATGCAATGATTCCCATTGGCCGTGGCCAAAGAGAATTGGTGATTGGTGACAGACAGACCGGTAAAACAGCCATCTGCATTGACACCATTATTAATCAAAAAGAATTTTACGCAGCAGGCAAACCTGTTTATTGTATCTATGTGGCCATTGGCCAGAAAGCCTCCACCATTGCCGGAGTAATGAAGACATTGCAGGATGCCGGAGCCATGGAATACACCATCATAGTGGCCGCTTCCGCTTCCGACCCTGCTCCATTACAGTTCTATGCTCCTTTTGCCGGCGCTGCTATAGGAGAATTTTTCCGTGATACGGGAAGGCCTGCATTGATTATCTATGATGATCTGTCAAAACAGGCCGTCGCTTACCGTGAGGTATCATTATTATTACGCCGCCCTCCGGGGCGGGAAGCATATCCCGGTGATGTATTCTACCTGCACAGCCGCCTGCTGGAAAGGGCAGCAAAAGTTATCAGCGATGATCAAGTGGCAAAAAACATGAACGATGTACCTGACAGTATCCGGCACCTGGTGAAAGGCGGCGGCAGTTTAACGGCATTGCCCATCATCGAAACACAGGCAGGCGACGTATCTGCATACATTCCAACTAACGTAATCTCTATTACTGACGGACAGATATTCCTGGAGGGTAACCTGTTCAACGCAGGTATCCGGCCGGCCATCAACGTAGGTATCTCGGTAAGCCGGGTAGGTGGTAATGCACAGATTAAATCCATGAAGAAAGTCGCCGGTACACTCAAACTGGATCAGGCACTTTACCGTGAACTGGAAGCTTTTTCCAAGTTCGGGGGCGACCTGGATGCTGCCACCAAGAATGTAATTGATAAAGGCGCCCGCAACGTGGAAGTACTGAAGCAGGCGCAATATTCACCGTTTACAGTAGAAAAACAAGTAGCCATTATTTACCTGGGAACAAATGGCCTGCTGAAAGATGTGGCAGTTAAAAACGTAAAAGCATTTGAAGAACATTTCCTGATGGAGATGGAAAACAAACTGCCGGAGGTGATGGCGGAGTTCAAGAAAGGTAACCTGCCCGAAGATGGAATAAAGAAGATGGTGGAGTTGGCCAATGGGCTGATACCGCAGTATATATAATAAAGTAAACAAATGCTATCAATAATGAGAGGCTGTCTCAAAAGTATTCTAACCACAGAGGTGCTCAAAGTTTATGCACAGAGTAAACAGAGTGATTATTGTGATTAATAATACTCTGTGTATGCTCCGTGAAAACAACTCCGGTGGCTCTGTGGTTTTATTTTTCGCTTTTGAGACAGCCTCTTTTTTTGGATATTATCTATCGTAATTCGTAATTCAACGAAAAAATATTTACAATTGCTATTGATTCTCAATAGTCCTCGTATTTATACTACAGGTAATACAGTATTCCTACCGAAAAATTTCCTGGAAAGCTTGCAGGTAAAAAACCTGCGTATTAATTTTACGCCAGAATTGAACGCATCCTAAGAAAGCAAGTAATCCGGCCATGAAACAAACTCCTGACACAACGGGATGTAACTTCCCGAAAGTTTCAAAGCACAAAAGCCGGGTTTCATTGTAATCGAAAGATAAGTTCAACATTATCTGTAAAACCCTTTTCGTACCCTAAAATGAAAACGATGAAATCATTTTTACTCTTATTAGTGAGTCTTGTATTTGCTATTTCTTCTTATGCACAAAATACAGACCTGCCAGGCCCTACTCCCAATCTGCAGACCTTACCCAACGGCAGTTATATTATCCCCATGGATAATACACTGCAAACAGACAATATAATCGGTGCCGGCAACTTTAATTTAGCGTCTTATGGTCTTATTGTTTATTTATTGAACAATAATATTAAAGTTAAATGGGTGATCAAAGCAGGAAAAATAAAGGACGGTATTGATTTTACCGGTGATGCCGAGCAGCTTAAGCCAACTTTTGTACCAGGCGCTGTTTCCAGGAATTTTATTGCAGGCCCGTTTGTAATATTTGCTGGCGATACTGCCGGTGTTGCTGCTATCATTGATAGTTTTTACACTGCCAGCAGTTTAACAGGCAACAACAGACCAAGGGTTTTCAGGCTTCAGGGCAGCGTGGCGAATGTTGACATCAGGTATAATCTTACAGGGTTTAAGCCCAAAGCAGCCATTTTAACTGACGGAGGCTTCGCTGATGTTCATGTAAAGTATATGACTGCCAGTAAAATTCCTGTTGCCAATTATATGACTGCCAAAGCCCCCGATTTGTTAAATAGGTGCTTTACTTTTGCCTCTGAACCCCATAATAGTAACGAAGGACCTGTTACTGACAGTAACATTTTGGCTATAAAAAAATTTACAGAATTTGGAGGAAATTTTCTTGCACAATGCCGGGCTGTTGAGAATTATGAAAATAACCCGTTGGGCCGGTTTCAGACAACTACAGGAATCACCAAGAAAAATGACAGCATTGCAACAAATTTATCATACCCCAATCCGGATCTTAGCTTTTCACAGTTTGAAAATTCACTTAGTGGATATTTAAACGGAAGTTTAAGGAACTGGGTCATAAAGGATGCGAAAAAAAACAATGAACACAATCATGCTACCGGAACGGGCGCTTACGTTAATAATTTAGTGGCCTCTGTTTCCAAAATGAAAACTGGAGCAGGCGGCCTTATTTTCTATGTGGGCAATCATGAATTCAAAACGGGTGATGGTATTCCAGGCATTAATGGCATAAGAATGTATATGAATGCATTTCTTACTCCGGTTACGCTTAACATGAGCTGTAACATAGGAGACCCAATAACCCCTTTGCCTGTAAAATTGATGTCTTTTACTGCAGTGTTAAATAATAATAGAGCAGATTTAAAGTGGATAACAGCCGGTGAAATGAACGTAAGCCATTTTGTAATTGAAAAAAGTACGGATGGCGCTAACTTTTCAGAAGCAGGTCTTGTATTTGCTTACGGTAACGCTGCGAACAATACCCACTATAGCTTTTCTGATAACCTGGGCAACACTTCAGCCACGGTTATTTATTACAGGCTGCGTTCAGTAGATACAGATGGCAAAACTGAATACTCTGAAACAAGAATGATACGCATAAGCAGGGGCAAGGAAAATACCATTTCTATCCTCGCTTTCCCTAACCCGGTTTTTAATGAACTGCGCATCACCATACCGGCCGCATGGCAGAACAAAGCCATAAAATATCAACTGTACAATATGAACGGCCAGGTGGTGAGCAACAAAGAAACCGGAAGCAGCAGCCAGACTGAAACGATGAATGTGGACAAACTGGCCCCGGGTATATATTTAATAAAAACCACCTGTGGTTCGGAAACTGCTCAACAAAAAGTTGTAATACAATAAGATAGTTTTATTTCCGGACGGTTTACGCCATCCCGCCACGACGGGATGGCTTTTTATTTAAAATTAATTTGGTTTATACTATAAACTACTTTACGTTTGTCGTGCAAATACAAACTAAATGAAGCTTCGTCATTTTTTTTTGCTGGTTGTATTAACTGCGGTAGCAAGCATGGCAAACAGCCAGACCACTTTGAAGGGCATCGTCAAGGACAATAAAAATAATCCCGTTCCGGGAGCCAGTATTACCATTAAAGAAAGTTATGACGGAGGCACTGCTGATTCAACCGGTAAATATTCGTTCAAAACCAGTGAAAAAGGCCAGCAGTTACTGGTGGTATCAGGTATCGGCTACAAAGCATTGGAGCAGCCCGTAAAATTAGAAGGCGGTATACTGACCATTGATGCCGTGCTGAAACAGGAAGTAACTGAGCTGACTGCAGTAGTTCTTTCTGCAGGATCATTTGAGGCAAGTGACAGGAAAAGAGCTGCCGCAATACTCGATCCGATTGACATTGTAACCACAGCAAGCGCTAATGGAGATATCACACAGGCATTAAAAACTTTGCCGGGCGCACAACAGGTAGGTGAGAGTGAGGGATTGTTTGTGAGAGGAGGTACAGCAGCCGAGACCAAAACATTTATTGACGGCACCCTGGTGAATAATTTCTTTTACAGCAGTGTGCCCAATATTGCACAGTTCGGCAGGTTCTCACCGTTCATTTTCAAAGGAACGGTTTTCAGCACCGGCGGATACTCCGCATTATTCGGACAAGCCCTTTCTTCTGCGCTGATACTGGAATCCATTGACCTGCCGGAACAATCATCTGCAAATGTCGGGATCACGGTATTGAGTGCCAACGCTGGTTACCAGCACCTTTGTAAAACTAAAAAAGCCTCCTGGGGTTTTGATTATGGCTACACCGACCTCAGCCTCGCTTTTACACTGATCAAACAGCGGCAGGATTTTTCCAAAGTACCTGCTTATCATAACCTCGATGCCAACTTTCGTATCAGGACATCCAAAACAGGCATGTTGAAATACTACGGTTATTTCAGCAGCAACAAACTTGCCTTTACTACGAACAGTATTGATACACTGGGTTACTTAGACAGGTTTGCCATTGGCAACAAAAATCATTACCACAACCTCTCGTGGAAAGAAAACCTGCCGAAGAGATGGAAGGTCAGCATCGGAGCTTCTTATAGTAATAATGATGACGACATTAATGCCTCGCTGCAAAACAACAGCAAAACAGATGTGGTGCTGAGCGGCCTGGCGTTTAAAAATTTCAGCCTTGATAATAAAGGAAACTATTTCAATGCCAAGACCGTCTTTGAAAAAAAGATGAAGGGATTGAGTGCATTTAGGTTTGGCGCAGAGTATAATTACAGCAACGATAAAGTGGTGTACACAGCCTATGACGGGCAGAAATATCCATCAGGCCTGAAGGAGCATATCAAGGCAATTTTTACAGAAGCCGATGTGTATGCTACGAACGATCTTGCCCTGAAAGCGGGCCTGCGCTTTGAACATTCATCCATCCTGGATAAAACCAATATTGCCCCCAGGGCTTCTGTAGCGTACAAACTGGGCAAAGGAAGCCAGGCATCCGTAGCTTACGGAATTTTTTTCCAAAACCCGGAGAGAAGATACCTGCCTTCGCCCAATGCGCTGGATTTTATGAAAGCAACGCATTACATCATCCAGTACCAGAAAGTGCTGAACCAGCAGTCGCTCCGCCTCGAAGCATTTTATAAAAAATACCAGGGCCTGGTGAAAACGGGTGTGGTGGGTTTTACTGAAGCAGCTATCAATAACAACGGCTTTGGCGAGGCCAAGGGTATTGAGCTTTTCTGGCGGGATAAGAAAACGATTAAAAATTTTGACTACTGGGTATCTTATTCCTTCTTAGATACTAAAAGGGATTTCCTGAATTTCCCTTTTTCCATCGCACCCAACTTTGCGGCTAAACATACAGCTTCGCTGGTCACAAAGAAATTTGTACAGAACTGGAAGATGAACCTGAATGCAGCCTATAACTTCGCCAGCGGCAGACCTTATTATAATATCAGGCTTGACGGGAATGATTACAAGTTCACCGACCGGGGTACCATACCCTCTTATCACAACGTAAGCTTTGCCATTAACTACCTGCCGTTTATCGGCAAGGAAAATCCCAAGTCTTTTGCCGTGTATGTGTTGCAGGTCAGCAATATTTTTAACCTGAAACAGACATACGGGTACCAGTATTCCTACAATGGTTACCGCAAAGAAGCCATTGTGCCCACCTCCCGGATGTTTGTATTTATCGGGGCCTTTATCAGCTTTGGAGTGGACCGGAGCGACGAAGTAACCAATCTCAGGATATAACGGTAAAGACAGGGCATGCCGGGTCTCAATAACAATACTCGTAAATTCTTAAAAAATGGAAAACAATTCATCATCTTCGGAACAAAAAGACCCCCAACTCTGGGCCATCGCCAAAAAAAGAGCAGGCTTCAAAAGAGATCTTGCTACCTATTTTATTGTGAATGCTTTCCTCTGGCTGATATGGCTGTTGTCAAGCCGGGGCAGTTACTCTCATGGCATTCCATGGCCGGTGTGGCCCACAGCAGGGTGGGGCATAGCCATCCTGTTTCAATATATCGATGCGTATAAATTTCCCAAAGAGAATATGGCCGAGAAGGAGTATGAAAAACTGAAAAAACAAGTATAATCAATTTGTAAAAACTTAAATCATAAACAATGAAAAAAGGATTATTGGTAGTGATCGCATCTGTAGTGATGGGATCGGTATTTGCGCAAAACGAGAAATACATAAAGGCCATGGAACCCAAAGTGGCCCTGCTGGACTCCAACAACACTCCCGACACCTGGAAAGACCTTGCCAATTCTTTTGAGCGCATAGCTGATGCTGAAAAAACACAGTGGATGCCATATTATTATGCCGCATTTGCCAATGTAATGGCAGGTACTTTGTCCATGCCGATGGATGGAAGCTTTGGTGATAACAGCGCCATTGCTGATCCCTATGCTGATAAAGCAGAACAGCTTATTAATAAAGCGGCGGAAATCAGCAAAGATAATTCTGAGATATTCTGTGTTATAAAGATGATCCACAGCCTGCGGATGATGGGCAATGCCATGGCCAGGTATATGACGGAAGGACCGAAAGCAACTGCAGCATTGGAACAGGCAAAGGCGCTGAATCAGAACAATCCCCGGGTCTATATTCTCAAAGGACAGGACATGTTTTATACACCCGAACAATTTGGCGGCAGTAAGGAAGAGGCCAAAAAACTTTTTGAAAAAGCCGACGGGATCTTCATGACCAGCAAGCCGGGGAGTTCCATTGAACCACAGTGGGGCCGGTCACAGGTAACTTATTTTCTTTCACAGATGAAATAGTCTTTTGTTGCCCTGCCGGTAACGCTCCGGCAGGATTTTCGAATCAAATTTATTGAATATGACAGAAGAAAAATTTTCATCCGAGCAAAGCCTGCAACTGATCCGGTCTATGATCAGCAAGACACAGCAGGACATGTCGGATAACAGCATCTATTTCCTTGTTTGGGGATGGATAACTTTTATCGCCTGTGCCGGGCAGTTTATCCTGAAACACATTGTTGGATATGAAAAACATTACCAGGTCTGGTTCCTGGTAATTATAGGGGTCGTATTCAGCATCTGGCAAGGGATGAAGGAAAACAATAGCCAGAGGGTGAAAACCTATATCGGGGAAAGCATGAAATACCTGTGGATGGGAATGGGCATCAGCTTTTTTGTACTCAGCATGATTTTATCAAAAATAGGATGGGGGTCTGCGGTGTTTCCTTTTTTCATCATGCTGTATGGCCTCGGCACATTTGTGTCCGGCAGCATGCTCCGTTTTCGTCCACTCATTATTGGCGGCATCATTGCATGGGCTTTGGCGGTTGGTTCCGCCTGGGTGAATCATGATTACCAGGTGCTGTTTGGCGCTGCAGCCATCCTGATCAGCTATATCATCCCTTCTTATTTATTGCGGCGCAAAAACAATATTGAAAACGCTTAATGCTTTTACCATGAGCCACACCGAAAAACAACTAACCGAAAAGGAAAGCCTGGATCTTATTGCCCAAATGATCAACAAGGCCAAAGATGCCTGCCATGATACCGGCATTGCTGCCATGATGTGGGGCACCGTGATAGCCGTTTGTTCATTGGTAAGATTATCGGAACTGCATTTTGGCTACCGGCTGCCATTTGATATTTACCTGCTCACCATAGTGGCGGTAATACCGCAGATCTATTTTACTGTAAAGGAAAAAAGGGAGAGAAAAGTAAAAGTATATGGTGATGCATTTATGGACGCCCTGTGGATCGGCTTTGGAATCTGCATTTTTCTGATGATTTATACTACCAGCGCCATGTACAGCCAGTGGGATCCTGCAGCTGATGAATACCGGAAAGTAACAGGCCATGCCTATCCTTTCCGGTTATATGAATTCAATTCGTCCTTATTCCTGTTGCTGTATGGTTTACCCACATTTGTAACAGGAGTGAGCATGAAGTTCAAACCAATGCTCTGGGGCGGATTGTTTTGCTGGGTGTGTTGTCTTATTACGATCTATACTTCCATAAAGATCGATTTGATCCTGGTTGCAATGTCTTCCGTTTTTGCCTGGCTGGTACCCGGGATCATCATGGAAAAAGATTACAGGAAAGCAAAACGGGGGTTAGCAGAAGCCAATGTTTAAAGAGCTGGACCCCATATTACATTCGCAGCTCCGGCTGGCGGTCATGTCGCTACTTATCAGTGTGAAGGAGGCCGAATTCACGTTTCTGCGGGAAAAAACAAATTCAACAGCCGGTAACCTGAGTGTTCAGATACAAAAGCTGAAAGATGCAGGATATATTGATGTGACCAAACAGTTTAGGGACAACTACCCGCAAACAATCTGTAAAATAACAAAGCAGGGGATCAGTGCATTTGAGAAATATGTGGCCAATCTGCAATCTTATCTTGGGAAATAGTTTTTTTCAGCATTTCAAAATGAGAAAACCCCGCCAGCTGGCGGGGGCTTGTTCTCTCTTGGTGCTCTAAGTGTATGAAAAGTTACGGTGTACCCCGAAGTTCCGCCTCAAGCGGAACAAAGTAGTAAGGACGACCAGCATCCCTCAAATATGATCTGTTTTTAACAGGTTGCAGCACTAATTGCGGCAGCGCCTGTTTCTTTTTCATACTTTTTTCAAATAGTTTTTTCAGGCGGTTGTATTCTTTCCGGATTTTCTGTATTGATATATTGGTCATGTTGGGTTGCTTTTATACACTGGGGCTGACATCGGTTACAGGAGAATATTCAGTTGTATTATCCTTGCCGATATATTTGATGCGGTAGCTTATTCGCTGGTGACCGGCTTTTTCGGAAAACCAGTAATTATCAGTACCGGTTTTATCGGTTCCGAATACCAGCGCAGCCATTGAAAATTTCTTACCATCGGCGCTTTTTTCCACTTCAAAACACCAGGCTGTTTCATTTTCACCGATAATCCATTTCAGAATGACGTTGTTATTGATCCGGATGGCGCTGATACCCATGAACCTGGCCATTGAAGGACTGGCGGCAGGTGAAGGGGAAAGCTGGCTTGTAAACGGGGATAGGTTTTGCTGTGCCGCCGATGGCTGATAAACCAGTCTCAGGGCGATGATCATTACAAAAGCAATAGTCTTTGTCATTTCTTAGGGGTTTGAATTAGTTTTCAAGCATCCCACAGAAATATTGGATGTTCGTTTCAATTAGAAAACCATACCCGTTGTAAACTGCAACTTACTTAAACCATACGCTGCCCCGGAAAGTTGATGGAGTGGGTCCAGGTACGGATGTTATTCGTAGTTTTACGAGGGTATATGTGGTTTTCCGAATCGAAAACAAACCTACTATCCGGCTTTTGAAAATGCAAGTGTTTTTGGAGAAATATTTTCAAAACAACAGGATGAATCAAAAAACCAGGCAAACGTTAAATACTTTTACCCGTTAACAATCAGGTATGGGGGCAATCATCCGGGTCAGCAATCTTTCCAAAAGTTTTGGCGACATAAAAGCAGTGGATGACCTTTCTTTTTCGGTGGAGGCGGGTCAGGTCTATGGCTTTCTCGGGCAAAACGGGGCAGGTAAATCTACGACGATCCGGATGCTGCTCAGCCTTGTGAAACCCGGAACCGGTAACATTGAATTATTCGGGATGGATTTGCTGAAGCACCGCAAAGAAATTCTCCGGCAGGTTGGCGCTATCATCGAGCGGCCGGATTTATACAAATACCTGACTGCGCTGGAAAACCTCCGCATTTTTGCCGCCATGAGCGGGAAAAAAATCACTGCAAAAAAAATGTTGGATCAACTGGAAATGGTAGGGCTAGCTGAAAGGGCGCACAGTAAAGTAAAAACCTATTCGCAGGGAATGAAGCAGCGCCTGGGTATAGCCATAGCGCTGGTACATGACCCGCAGCTGATTATCCTGGATGAACCTACTAACGGGCTGGACCCGCAGGGAATAGCCGAAGTCCGCCGGCTTGTTACTTACTTGAGTAAAGAAACCGGGAAAACAATATTTATCTCTTCGCACCTGCTGCATGAAATTGAACTGGTTGCTGATTCAATGCTGATCATTGATAAAGGACGCAAAGTGGCCGAAGGCAGAAAGGAAGAACTGCTGAACCCCGCTTCCACACAGGTGGAACTGATAACGGATGATAATACAGCATCCGCCCGGCTGATCAAAGAAACAAAATGGGCAGCTTTTCTTGTTCCCAACGGTTCGGGAAGTATCTGGCTTGAAATAAAAAAAGACCAGATTCCGGAACTGAACAGGACACTGGTGGAGAAAGGCATCAATGTTATTTCGTTACGGTCACGGCATTCGCTGGAAGACCTGTTCTTATCACTGACAGCGCATTGACTTTATATGCTGAAGCAACTGCAAATAGAAGTATATAAAATATTCAAACGGCCAAGGACATATATTGCCTTTGCCGTTATCAGCTTTATCATCCTGCTTATCCAGGTAGCGCTAAAGTTCGGAGGGGAAGAATATGCAGGACTGATGATGAGCGGACTGAAAGAAACCTTTGAAGTGCCCACCGATGAGATACTGAATGGCTACATGGTCTGTTATATTGTGCTGAACCTGCTGCTGGTGCATGTGCCGATATTGGTGGCGCTGATAGCGGGGGATATGATTTCCGGCGAAGCCAATATGGGAACACTGCGGCTGCTGGTATCCAAACCGGTGAGCCGTACACAATTACTGCTGGTGAAATTTACGGCTGCCTGTATCTATACCATCCTGTTGTTGATATGGGTGGCGGCACTTTCCTTATTAGTGAGTATATTGCTGTTTGGTACCAACCAGTTATTTGTGCCCCGTGAGTTTGGGGTAAACATCATTTCCACATCGGACATATTCTGGCGCTATCTTGCCGCATTTGTCTTTGCCTTTATCGGGCTGGTTACAGTGGCGGCGCTGGCTTTTATGTTGTCGGTATTTGCCGATAACTCTATCGGGCCGATTGTGGCCACGGTTTGCATTATTATTGTGTTCACCATTTTAACGCAGATGCAGATACCCTTTTATGATGAAACGGTAAAACCTTACCTGTTCACCACCCATATGCTTGGCTGGAAAGGTTTTTTTTATGTGAAGGGGAATGACGGGGTAACGGTGGATGGCTCCATTGAAAATTTCTGGGGTATCATCCGGAGCGGAGTAATACTGCTGGCTTATTCGGCCCTGTTTATTTCCATTGCCATCTGGTATTTCAGAAAAAAAAATATTATAAGCTGATGAAAACACTAAAACAATTATTAATTCTGCCGGCGGCCGTTTTTATTGTAAAACCTGCCCATGCCCAAACGGCAGAGGAGCTGGTGCAAAATGTGAAGACCAAACTGGATAAGGTAAACGACTACGAAGCCAAAGCCAACATGAAAACAAATGTTGTTTTCATCAAGGCCCCTGTGGCTAAAATAAATGTGTACTACAAAAAACCGGATAAGCTGCGCATCAAAAATGAAAGCGGCATATCGTTCGTACCCAAAGGATCGGTCAATATCAATCTCAGCAACATCTTTGCCAATACTTCCGCTTTTGACATAATAGATGCCGGTAAAGAAAATAGCAGTGGATTCCGCATTATAAAATTGCTTCCCAGGGAAGAGGATGCGGAAGTGGTATTGTCAACTTTGTACATTGATGAAACACAATTACTGGTGCGGAAAACAAAAACGACCACCCGGGAAAACGGGACCTATGAGCTGGAAATGAGTTATGGAAAATATGCGGCGTATGGCCTGGCCGACAAAGTTATCTTCACGTTCAATACCAAAGATTATAAACTGCCAAAAGGGGTGAGTTTTGATTATGACGACGGAAGAAAAAAAGCGGTACCTCCCGATAAGCTGAAAAATAAAAAAGGGAAAGTGGAAATTGTTTACTCCTCTTATATTATCAACAAAGGAGTGCCGGATTCAGTATTTAAGTAAAACAGCCACTACCCCTCTTCAATGATTTCATCTTTTGCATTAGCCAGGATGGACGGAGTCATTTTTCGCAACGGGTTTTTCCTGCTGTCATTATACCCGTTTCTCCGGTTGATGATATCAATACATTCAAACAGGGCAGTGAGAAAAGAAGATGTATCGGCCTTATTTTTCCCGGCAATATCAAACGCCACACCATGGTCGGGTGAAGTTCTTACGGCGGGCAGACCGGCGGTATAGTTAAACCCTTCGCCGGATGCCAGGGTTTTAAAGGGGATCAGGCCCTGGTCATGGTACATGGCCAGCACCGCATCAAACCGCTCAAAGCTGCGTCGGGAAAAAAAAGCATCGGCGCTGTAAGGCCCCACTACCAGCATGTTGTTATTCTTGGCTTCCCGGATAGCGGGTTTGATAATGTTCTCTTCTTCGTTACCAATCAGTCCTTCATCGCCTGCATGGGGATTAAGCCCCAGTACGGCAATGCGGGGTTTGTCAATTCCAAAGTCTTTTTGCAGGCTTTGGTGAATAATATTCAGCTTGCTGATTATTTTTTCTTTAGTGATGTGTTTGGTGATTTCGCCAACCGGTACATGCTCAGTAACCAGGGCCACACGGAAATTACCGGCACAAAGCATCATCACCACATCGGGCACAGCAAAAATATTTTTCAGATAGGGCGTATGTCCTGTATAGCCGAACTCAGCCGACTGAATATTCTTTTTATGAACAGGGGCTGTTACCAGCCCTTCAATATGCTTTTGTTTGAGTGCGGCCACAGCGGTTTGTAATGAAAGGATGCCATATTTACCTCCGGTTTCATTCAGTTGGCCGGGTGTAATCACCACTTCTTCTTCCCAACAGCTAAACAGGTTAACCTGTTTGGGATTGATCCGGTTGAATTCCCGTGTGCTTTGGTAATTAAAATTGAATTCAGGAACTGATTTCCGGTAAAAATTAATGGCTTTATTGGATGCAAATATTACCGGGGTGCATAGTTCTATTATCCGGTTGTCTGAAAATGTTTTAATGATCAGTTCAATGCCAATGCCGTTCAGATCGCCGCAGGTAATGCCGATTACCGGTTTGTTCGGGGTCATACTTTTAAATTATGGTAAAAATAATGAATTCCGGTGGCCCGGATACCGGCATATTAGTAAAAACCCGCAGCAGTAAGTAGTCTTTTATTAATGGCACCCGTAATAATACGTAAATATGGCTGAAAGATTATGATACTGTTGCATTTCTAAGTAGAAACGCTGATTTTAGCAAGGGGAATTCATTAAAAGTTTCACATAAAATCCTGTCCAGTGAAAAATATCATCCGGTAAGCGGCACTGTTTTAAAAAAAGTGAAACATGTGTCATTCAGCAAAATACATTACAGACAAGTACGGAGTTGATGACAACCATATGTGCAATTTGAAAACTTTCTGTAATTGCATTTAGTTGAGATGCCGGAAAAATCCAGACTATGATAAAACGTTTACTTATCCTGCCTCTTTTTTCAGCCCTGTTGTGTACAACCGGTACTACAACATTAAAAGGGCAGTGCCCCCTGGGATGGACACAGGCACAGACCAACTGGGATTGGCTGGACTATCTCATCAATGCAGGCAATTACGTTCCCACGGCTAATTATCCCGGGGTACCGGCAGCCAAGGCTGCCAACCAGGCCTTTGCAATAGGTACTAACCGCTTCACTATTGCTTATGCAGGAGGCGTTGCCTGCACACTGGGAGAAAATGCAACCAATACTGCTGAAGCGGGTTCCAACGGCGCCGGAGTTGATGTACAATATGCCAATAACGGCACTGTCACCATCACTTTCGATACCCTGGTAAAAAATGTACGATTCAGTTTGTATGACATTGATATTAACCAAGCAGCGCAGGTAACTGCTACTGACGGCGCTCTGGGGCTTGCGGTTACCATGAACGTAGTAACGGCAGGCACCATCCTTGTGCTGGGTTCACCGGGACTTACACCCGTAGCTACTTCGAACGCCACTGCTGTTGCCAATAATAATACTCAGGCAACTTTAAATATTTCAATAGGCGGAGGTTTAACCGGCGTAAAACAGGTAGTGATAACGATTGGCGGCATAGCCGGCGACTGGTGGCTTTCTGATATCAGCGCCTGTGTGTATAAAGTTTTTTCCACCAATTACTTTCTGGGTGCGAGGCCGTTTACCGGGCAAGCCACTTATATTCTTTCAACTCCCGATTCGAATTCGGTTGCTTATATTGACACTGCCACAGGCCGGGCCAGGTTTTTATTTTCGGGCAACCTTACAGCAGATGCCAATTCTCCGGATTATGTAAACGGGCTGGCCTATGATTATAAAAACCACTATCTCTATTATGTGCATGACTTTGGTACCAATGCGTATAATACAAGGACTTTGAGAATGTGGGATTATAATACAGAATCCATTTCATCACTCGCCGTGGATGTAAATACACTGGGGATCCCGACATTTGATTTTGGAGTGGAATCGGCCGGTGCCGCTTTTTATGACGGCAGCCTTTATCTTGGAATTGAAGCCGGCAACAGCGGCCGTAATTCAGGCAGGGAGACCTCAGTATGGCGGATTGACTTTAACTCCTCAGGTACCCCGATTCAATCCTGTATGGTATTTGCCGTTCCGGCAGATAATGGCGGTGGTACTGGGCTGCACGACTGGAATGATTTTGTGATCAAAGACGGAATACTATATGATTTTGACGGAGTCAGCACCACACAGGATGACTATTATCATTTTAACATGCAAACAGGGGTAATGCTGCAGGACTATACCACCGCACTTACTATTAACAGACCGCGGCAGACAGGTATTACCTGGGCCGGTAGTATTTACTGGGTCTATGATTCCATCGGCGTTTATAATGGGGCAGGGGCTGTGGGAACAAAAAGAAAAATTATTGGTAATTCGCCCAACTATTTTCCTGATTGGGCAAAAGGGCCGTCTGGTATCGGGCCATCCGGCGATGCCACCGGGCCGTTCAAACCCAAAACAGATTTTGGCGATGCACCGGCCACTTATGACCCGGCGTCCGGCGATCCGGCCACTCATGAAAGAGATACCACGCTGCGCCTTGGCTCTGCATATGACAGGGAGTGGGCCGCCATGCCCAGTGTACTTGCCGACGGAGACGGAGCTGATGAAGATGGCATCACACCCTATGTGCCTATTTTTTCACCCGGGGCAGCCAATTATCTTGCAGCCGTTAATGTTTATAATAACACGGGCGCCAATGCCACTTTAATTGCATGGTTGGATTATAATGGCAATGGAGTATTTGACGCAGCGGAAGCCTGTAATACTGTTACAGTTGTTTCCGGCACTTCCACACAAACTCTGTTTTTATATTGGCCTTTTGCCCCAACAACTCTTCCAAATGGCTCCTACACTTACCTGCGGATAAGGGTTACATCTGCTGCCAACGGAATGACCGCTGCTAATCCGACAGGATACTACAGCAGCGGCGAAGTGGAAGATTACCGGGTGCTGGTTGATGATTTCCCGCTGTCGGCAAGTTTATTGTCTTTTGATGCCCAGTTGGAAAATAATAGCAGGGTAAAACTCGTTTGGCAGGCTTCAGAAACAGCCGAGCTATTAGCCTATGAAACAGAAAGAAGCCGGAATTCCAGGAACTGGGAGGCGCTTAATTTGATACCGGCAAACGGGCAGGGCGTCGCAACCAATTATGAATCATGGGATAATCAACCCCTTATTGGCATCTCTTACTACCGCCTGAAAATGACAGGCTCCGGCGGTGTAAAGTACAGTGATATAAGAACCGTAAACATTAATACCTCTGCTACCTATGTTACCGTAAGCCCTAATCCGGCGCAAAACACAGCAAGGGTAAATTTACAGCGAAGCACAGCAGAAAAAGTCACTGTAAAAGTGATGAACCTGCAGGGGGCTCAGCTATTTACCACCACTGCAATAGTAAATGGCACTGCCAGTGTCGAAATACCTGTCCATCAATGGCAGGCTGGCACTTATATTGTTCAGGTGATAACCGGAAACGAACTGGTGGTGCAAAAACTGGTGATTATTAAATAAAACCACTGAATGCTATGTTAGCAGCGGCAATGAATGAAACATCCGCTGCCCAATTATGAAAAAGTTTTTTAAAACCAATATCCATATCCAATATCATGAAAAAACCGGCAATCCTGCTTACAACAGTAATCACAGGCCTTATGGCTTGTTTTGCCATAATGGAAACAAAATACCAGGGACTTTCAGATGAAGGGCCGTTTAGAGAAGAAAGCGAAGAAGGGGAAAAAGTAAGAGAAGATGGCCCGGAAAAACAACTGGCCATGTGGTTTCACTCCAAAGGCTACCCCAACCCCGGTAACCTGAACGGCAAGTACGCCGCAGCATGGGAGCAATTTCTTGAAATAAAAAAGAAATCGGCAAAATTTGAAACAAGAATTAACGCTGCCAACTGGGCTTCACTTGGCGATGTGTCCAATATTGGGGGGCGGGTACTCTGCCTGGCTGTTGATCCCAATAACTCCAATAACCTGTGGATAGGCTCTGCCAGCGGCGGTATATGGAAATCCACCAATGCCGGAACAAGCTGGACATCTGTAACCACCAATCTGCCGGTCCTGGGTGTTTCATCTATTCTTATTGACCCGTCCAATTCCAATGTGATTTACGCTGGTACCGGCGAAGTGTACAGGGTGGATACATCCAACATAGGTTTTAATGTATGGAAGTGCCGGGGAACATATGGTATCGGAATACTAAAAAGCACCGATGGCGGCGCCACCTGGTCACAGGTAATGACAAAAACCTCCGATCAGTTATTCGGCATTCAAATGCTGAAGTTTCATCCTGGTAACAGCAATACCATCTATGCCTGCGCTACAGACGGGTTGTACCGTTCAACAGATAACGGAAGCAACTGGAGCCTGATACTGTCAAAAATATATGTATCCGATGTTCAGATCAACCCATCTAACACTGATCAGATGGTGGTGGGAGTAGGTAATATGGTCAATCCTGATAAAGGGGTTTACAGAACAACCAATGGATCGAATGCTTCACCCAGCTGGGTTAAAATTGCTTCGGCACTACCCGCATCATTTATGGGATATATCCGGTTTGCACATACAGGCTCTTCAAACCTGTATGCAAGTATAGGGTTGAACGGAACTACAAGCGGTAATGAATTATACCAGTCCACTGATTTCGGCGCCACCTGGACGGCTAAAGCCAACTCCAATCACTGTAATTATCAGCACTGGTTTGCACATGATGCTGCCGTAAACCCTAATAATACCGATCAACTGGTGATGTGCGGTGTAAGCTGGTACAGATATACCTCATCTACCTCCACCAGAACAAATGTGACAACACCCGGGCATGCTGATGTGCATGATATTGTATTTGACCCCAATGTGGCCAACCGGGTGTATGTGGCCCATGATGGTGGTGTTTCGGTGAGTAATGACGGAGGAGCTAATTTTTCCACTATCAATACCGGGCTAAGGGCTACCCAGTTTTATGCATCCTTCGGCGTTCATCCAAACCCTGCAAGCCCCAATGTAATGATTGGCGGTCTGCAGGACAATGGGGTGGTGAGATATGATGGTACCTCCTGGACCACTGTATTCGGCGGCGATGGCGGACCCAGCGCCTTTGCCCCCAATGGAACAACTGTGCTGGCATCCAACGACGCAAGAGGTGTGAGACGTTCAACAACCGGTACGACGGGCTCCTATACAACTGTGCTGAGCCAGTGGGCCTTTACAGCAGATGACCGTACAGGCTTTATGGCGCCTGTTGCTATCAGCAAATCAGATGGTAATTATATGTATGTGGCTACAGATAATATACATAGGTCAACCACAGGGGGTGCATCCGGCTCCTGGTCAAACGCAGCATCCTCTTCAACAAATTATATAGAACAACAGCGAAAAACGGCAATTGCCCTGGCGGTATCTCCAACAAACAGGGATAAGATTTACGTTTCCACATCCAACATAGCGCAGAATACCACAAATGATTATCTGTGGGTAAACGGCCAGCCCAATGTTTTCAAGTCCACCAATCCCTCCATTACTCCTTATGCAAGCATCAAGGGCAGTCTGCCCGACAGGTTTGTAATGGATTTTGCTATCAGTCCTACCAATGACGATAGTGTGTTCATCGCACTTGGCGGCTTTGGCAGTTCACATATTTACTTAACTGGCGATGGCGGCGTTACATGGACTGCCAGAGGGGCCGGCCTGCCGGATGTACCTTTCAATGCTGTTGTATTTGACCCGCTGAATGCCAAGGTGATTTATGCCGGCTGTGATTTTGGGGTGTATGTAAGCCCTGACAGGGGACAAACCTGGGTGGATTATAACAATGGTTTCTGGGATGCCACTCTTGTGATGGATTTGCAGATATCCTCAGATAATAAACTGATTGCTGCCACACACGGAAAAGGCGTTTTCCGAACCGATCTGTACAGCGGTGGAACATTGCCTGCCAAATTGATTGATTTCACCGGTATCAACAAGGGTATATACAACCAGCTGCAATGGGTGGTAACCGAAGAACAGAATATAGCAAGATATGAACTGGAAAGATCAGTTGACGGGATTACCTATCAGCGGGTTGGTACAAAACTGCCGGTAAACAGTACCACGCAAATAACATATACCCTCAATGATCCGGTAGGTGCCGGGGCATCCGAATTCTATTACAGGCTGAAAATTGCAGATAACGACGGCTCCTTTACGTATTCATCGGTGATATTTATCCGTTTCGCATCCAAAACAAAAATTGCTGTATTGAATAATCCTTTCAGGGATATGATCATGCTGCAGTATAATATGTCACGGGATCAAAAGATTGCAATGGCCATGTACAATGCAAGCGGGGCCCTTTTGCGGAAACAGGAATACAACGCCACGGCGGGATCGGGAACATATTCCGTGTCTGGATTTGATGACCTCCCTGCCGGTATTTATTACCTGAAAACTGTAAGCGGCGACTTTATACAAACATTTAAACTGATGAAACAGTAACATCAGTTATAAAATAGGTAGCTGGTTATTACCACACAGGTCTTACCTGTAACCCTGGCAGTAAATGCCGGGTTTTTTTTTGAGCTGATTTACAACGGGTAAATTCTTATTCTCCGGAATATTACGATACGGGTATCCCATTACTACCAATAGTTGCGCATTTTCATACTGCTTCCGGCTTCACCTTTTCCGATTTTTTTATCAGTAATAGGTGAAACCATTAAACCCTCTTTTTCCTGACGAATCTACCTTGTACAGACTTTTGCTTGTTTGTACCTTTCTTTTACCAAATCCGTGTGCCTATGAAACGAGAGCTACTTGAAATCTGCTTACGGGTCGCCAAAAAAATCCTGACAGTTATTATTATAATTGCCAGCCACACCGCCTCTTTTTCCCAATGTATCGTAGGAAGCAACACTGCAAACCTGAACTGGGATAACCTGGATTATCTTGTCACAACGGGCAACTATTCCGGTTACGTTACCGCAGCCATGAGCCAGACTCAGGCTTTTGCTATTGGTGTGAACAGGGTAGTGATCGTTTATCCGGGTACTATTACCACATCCGGCGAGAACACAGTGCATACCGGCGAGGCGGGATCTTTCGGAACCGGCGCCGATGTGCAGTATTCCGCCAATGGAAACATCACTATTACTTTTGACCGCGAGGTCAATAATTTCCAGTTTTCTCTTTACGATATTGACAACAGCCAGCAGGTGAATGTAACAGCGGTAAATGCCCTGGCGCTGCCGCTTACTATCATTATGACCCGGCCTGCGGGCGGCAATGTTACCATTACCGGCTCGGGCACTTTTAATGCGCAGGGCCTGGCGCTGGCAATACTGCAGGCCAATACTTCCAGCGTAGCCACGGTGAATTTAAGTATAGTTGGACCCGTAAAAACGGTAACCATTGCTATGAGCGGTACTGCGGGTGATTTCTGGCTGTCTGATTTTACCGCCTGTGTGGTGGGCACTTTCCCCAATAACTATTTTATGGCATCGCAGCCCTTCACGGGTCAGCCTACTTATGTTATCGGCACTTCCGATACCAATACTGTTTCGGTGATCAATACTGCCAACGGTCAGGCAAAGATGATATTCCAGGATGTCTCATCTCCCAGGTATATTAATGGTATCAGTTATGATCATCTGGAACATGACCTTTATTATGTGATTGATTTTACAGCCACACCATCCACAAATAAAACGATTAAGAAGTTTGATTTTGACTCGGAAACCATATCCGTGCTGGTGCCCAATGTGAATACATTAGGTATCCCCACTTTCAACCGTGGTGTGGAATCGGCAGGATGCGCTTTCTATGATTATGATATTTACTTTGGCGTAGAAGGAAACCTTACACCGGGCAACAATGGCGGACGGGAAACCATTATCTGGCGGATCGAATTTGATGTACCCGGGGGCAATGCCATTAAAGCCTGCCAGGTATATGCCACACCTTCGGACAATGGCTCCGGTACGTCACTGCACGACTGGAACGACTTCACCATTGCCGACGGTTTGCTTGTGGATTTTGCCGGCTCGCCCAATGTGGCTGCCCGAAGATTTACCCACTACAATCTGCAGACACAAACTATTGTCAATAACTATTACACCGGCGGCCTTACCCCGCGGCAGGCGGGTATTACCTGGAACAATACAAGGTATTGGGTATATGATTCCATCGCTGTATATAATATGGCGGGTAATATTGGCCCAAGAACAAGGATAACAGGGCCCACTGTGCTGGACTGGAAAGGTTTCTGCGGTGATGCTACCGGCTTCCGCCCCAAAAGTGATTTTGGCGATGCCCCCGCTTCCTACGATCCAGTTCTGTTGAGCCCGGCCCTTCATGAAAAAGACACAGCTTTGTACATTGGGCCCGGCAGCTTTGCCAGCGCATGGGACCAGGAGTTCAATAAATTCACCTCAGCCGATGCAACTGGCGACGGCGCTGATGATAATGACGGGCTTTTATACACTCCTATTTTTAACCCCGCTGCAGGCAACTACCTTGCTTATGTAAGGGTGTACAATAACAGGGGGTCAAACGCCAGGCTGATAGCATGGCTTGATTTCAATGCAAATGGCCAATATGATGCCATTGAAGCGATAACACCTATTACGGTTCCGTCTTCTTCCTCTGTTCAGGGTTTCTTTTTATACTGGCCCTGGGCTCCCACGCCGCTGCCAAATGGTTCCTTTACTTTTTTAAGAATAAGGCTGACAGCTCTTTCCAACGGGATGACCACTGCCAATGCCACAGGATATTATAATAATGGCGAAGTGGAAGACTACCGGGTTTTGGTGGATGACTTTCCGCTTTCGGCACAACTTCTTTCATTTAACGCACAAACCATAAACTATACAACAGTGCGGCTGAACTGGAAAACGACCAATGAACAAAACCTGAACGGCTTTGATATTCAGCGCAGTGCAAACGGGATAAACTGGGTTGCCATTGGGTTTGTAACTGCAAGAAGCAACAATGGCCAGCCTGATATTAACCAGTATGTTTTTGATGATGTACAGCCATTACAGGGCCGGTCATTCTACCGGCTAAAAATAACCAACCTGACAGGCAGCGATGAGTACTCTGAAGTAAAAACTGTTCACTTGGGTAAATATACCGTTCCTGAGATACTGATAGCGCCAAATCCGGTAAAAGAAAACCTGAATGCGGTAATTTATTCTGCTGAAATTGCGGAAAACGCTGCGGTACAGATTACCGATATGGCAGGGCGGATACTACTGACCCGGAAACTAAGCCTCACAGCAGGAATAAACAACCTTATGATCAGTGAAGTATCGCTGTGGCCGGCCGGCAGCTATTTTTTTGTACTGGCCACCGGGCGGGATAATGTAACAAGAAAATTCACTGTGATAAAATAGCAAAAGTTCCGGAAGCAGATCACCGGATCATTGGGGTAAATACAGGGGCAATTTCATGTTTTTTTTCTCTTGCAGAAGCCATACCGGTGAATTACTTTTCGGATAAAATGATATAAAAAACAATTTAAAACCCTTAAAAAATCCGTATCATGAAAAATCTATTTACTATTCTCGCCCTGTCCGTTTTTGTTTTATCCTGCCAGAAAGATATTGACGCAAACCAGGAAACCGTGCAAACCCAGGATCAGTATTACATCCCCGCAGGATATAATGTTCCCGGATGTGTTACACCGGTGGAAACCCCGCTACTGGCCGGCCAGACAATTGATGTAGGCTCTGTCACAGCATGGAATGATGAAACCAATGTGTATGTACACTACCAGGCCACAGGAAATTACAAGCTGAAGAAAACACACCTCTATGTCGGCGCTTGCAGTGGTATTCCGGTAACCAATTCAGGTAACCCCCGCATCGGCCAGTATCCCTATCAGACTACCCATGGCACCACGGGTGTGCAGTCATTTACTTACATCATACCCAGAAGCGGTCTTCCCGGTGGATGTATTTGTGTGTCTGCACATGCTGAGATTGTTGCCTACAATGCCAGCGGGCAGATCATATTCTCGCAAACGGCATGGGGACAGGGCGAGCAAATTAATGACGGTGGTTCATGGGCTATGAAGTTTAATTATTGCCAGCAGGATTGTGAGGGACCCAGATAAATTTACCGAAATATCATAACGGATTCTTCAAAAGGGTTGCCGCAGGGCAACCCTTTTTGTTTTCACTTACTTGCGGGTTCATTCTACATTTGCATCCGTGTACTCCCTTAAAAAATCACTCGGTCAGCATTTTCTGAAAGATGAGAATATCAGCCTCAGGATAGTCGCAGCGCTGCAACAGCACCCTTTTCAGCAACTGCTGGAAGTGGGCCCGGGTGGCGGGGCGCTGACAAAGCATCTTTTAGAAATAAAGGATATTGATTTTAAAATGGTGGAACTGGACAGGGAAAAAGTGAACTACCTGGCAGCAACCTGGCCGGGGCTAAAAGACAAGATCATTCACAAAAGTTTCCTGGAGATTGAAAAACCTTTTGAAGGCAGGTTTACCATAATTGGAAATTTTCCTTACAACATCTCCACTCAAATCCTGTTTAAAGTTTTAGAATGGAAAGACAGTGTGGAATGCATGCTGGGCATGTTTCAGCAAGAAGTGGCGCAGCGGGTGGCGGCAGGCAAAGGCAGCAAAGTATATGGGGTGACCAGTGTGCTGGTGCAGGCTTTTTTTGATGTTGAATATCTGTTTGATGTGCATGAACAATGTTTTCAACCCCCTCCCAAAGTAAAAAGCGGAATGATCAGGCTGATGCCGAAAAAAGAACCAATGCTCCTGCGGGATGAGAAAGATTTTTTCCGGCTGGTAAAAACGGCATTTAACCAAAGAAGAAAAACACTGAGAAATGCTGTGAAAAGTTTGTTTCAAGCAGCGATACTGGAGGATGAATTGTTTAATAAAAGAGCAGAGCAGTTAAGTGTGGAAGAGTTTACCGCCCTTACATTTAAAATGGGATGAGCAAAGTAATCATCACAGCAAAGGCGCATGAGTATTTGATAGACCACCTGCAGCAGGCAGGACTGGAAGTGCTGTACCTGCCGGCTGTTACATACAGCGAACTGGAACATATAATTGACGATGCCGAAGGGTTGGTAGTAACAACCAGGATAAAAGTGGACAGGGCAATGCTGGATAAGGCTCCCTTGCTGAAATGGATCGGCAGGCTGGGCAGCGGAATGGAACTGGTGGATACAGCCTATGCGGAAAGCAAAGGAATAAAATGCTACAGCAGCCCCGAAGGCAACCGGAATTCGGTGGGGGAACATTCACTCGGATTGTTGCTGAACTTGTTGCATAAGATATCATCCTCACAACAGGAAGTGCGGCAGGGCATCTGGAAACGGGATGAAAACAGGGGAACCGAACTCAGCGGGAAAACAGTTGGCATTATTGGCTTTGGAAATACAGGGAGCAGCTTCGCAAAGCTGTTAGGGTCCTTTGATGTGACGGTGCTGGCGTATGACAAATACAATTCCGGCTTTGCCAAAGATTATATTAGGGAAGCCAGCCTGGAGCAGGTATGCCGTTATGCGGATGTCATCAGTTTTCATGTGCCTCTCACGGATGAAACATACCACATGGCCGGCAAACCCCTTTTTGATTCTTTGGAACGAAAACCGGTATTGCTGAATACATCAAGAGGAAAAGTACTCAGCTTACCTGACCTGGTTGCTGCCCTCAGGGAAAATAAAATAGCTGCTGCCGGACTGGATGTTTTGGAAAATGAGCATATCGGTTCACTGACGGAAACAGAACAAACTCAGCTTAACTGGCTGCTTCAGCAGCCCAATGTCATCATCACTCCGCATATTGCGGGTTACAGCCACGAGGCTTATTATAAAATGGTCAGAGTGCTGCTCGAAAAACTGCAACTGATCTAAAAACCGGTAGAGGGTCCGTTTGATTTCCGTTCCTCAGGAGTTTTGTCACACCGGGCTTGACCCGGCAAATCCATAATTATTTTTAAATCAAACTGACCCGATACCGGAAAACCGGTGGATTTTTTTTCAGTTTGAATATCCCCGGTTCCTTATTATCTTACACATTCTGCAGATTCTTCCCTCTGATAATAACTGACCCGGACAATCACCTCTTTGACATAAACTTTTATTTTTTAACAATTAAATCGTTTCAAAATGAAAAAATTATTGATTGCCCTCATCGCAGTTGCATTCTTTTCAGCCTGCAACAACGAAAAGAAAAAAGATGATCAAACAGGGGAGGATAAAAAAGAAACAAAAACGGGTGATAATAATATCACCTACCCCTATAAGGCGGAGTACAGTGATTTTAAGATGGGGGATGCCAACCACACCAAACTGGTGCTGGATTTTTACAAAACATATGAAGAGAACCGGATGGATGATGGTAAGACAATGCTTGCCGACTCGGTAGCTGTAAATTTTGCCGACGGGAGCAAATTTATGGGTACTGCTGACAGCCTGATATCCATGGGCAAGCAATACAGAGGGATGTACTCCGCTGTAAAAATTACCATTGATGCCTGCATGGCTGTTCACAGTAATGATAAAAATGAAGATTGGGTACTAATTTGGGACAAGTCCTATACGACAGATCAAAAAGGTAAGGTGGACTCCATAGGAGGGCATTCCTACTGGCAGATTAAAAACGGGAAAATAGCATTCTGGGGAGAACAACAGGCCAAATTGACCCCGTCAGCGGAAATGAAACAGAAATAATCAGCGGTCTGTAGCTTTAATTTCTGGAAATAATTCTTATCTTTGTCATTCAATACTGCAACGCTTCAGCAAATGACTGGGGCGTTGTTATTTTTTTCTTTTTTCCAAACAAGGAGGTTTTATGAGCGACATACAATATGTGACAAAGGAGACATTAGACCAGATGAAATCAGACCTGCAGCGGATGAAAACGGTGGACCGCCCCGCTGCCAGCCGGGCTATTGCTGAAGCAAGGGAGAAAGGCGACCTGAAAGAAAATGCAGAGTATGATGCTGCCAAAGAGACGCAGGGGTTGCTTGAGGCGAAAATTGCTGCCATGGAAGGCTCAATAGCCAGTACGAGGGTGATTGATGAATCAACTATTGATACCAGCAAAGTATCTATTCTTACAAAAGTGAAACTAACCAACCTGGACACCAAAAAACAGGTGGTGTACAAAATAGTAAGCGAGAAAGAAGCAGATTTGAAAACTGGAAAAATTTCCGTGACATCACCTATCGGAAAGGGCATACTGGGCAAAACAGTGGGGGATACAGCCGAAGTACAGGCCCCGGCCGGCTTGCTAAAGTTTAAAATCGAGGAAATAACCGCAAAGTAAACCCTGCCTGCGTCAAGACTCCGGCAGGCAAGCCTGAGCATGAAAACGGTCCCATCCCTGGTTTACTGAAGGGCGTGGCTTTTTTATTTTACAGGAGTTGATAGCTTTGATGTATCCATATTACTTTGCTGAAGCGACTCCGATATTATCTACTTTCACTCAAAACAAAAAACTTTGGTGGTATGACAATCTTTTCGAAAATCATCGCCAGGGAAATCCCCTCCTATAAAATTGCAGAGAATGAAAAGTTCTTCGCCTTTCTCGACATATTTCCGTTGCGGGAAGGCCATGTGCTGGTAGTGCCGAAAACAGAAGTGGACAACTTATTCGATCTTCCAGCTGAGTATTTGAGTGAGATGCTGCTTTTTGCACAACCCATCGCCAAGGCCATAGAAAAAGCTTTTAACTGCAACCGTTGCGGTATTTCAGTAATTGGGCTGGAAGTGCCGCATGCACATATCCATCTTATTCCCATTAACTCGGCAAATGATTTGAATTTTACACAAGCCAAACCAAAGGCTTCTGATGAAAGTTTGAAGAATGCGCAGGAAAGAATCTTAACGCATTTATAATTGACTGTTTTACCACAGTGTAAATGGAGTTTTATTCACAGAGAAACACAGAGCTATAGAATTACTCTTTTAATGCCATTCTTCATTCATGCCACATGGAAATTTAATAACAAACCGACTTTACAGTTACTTAATTTCAGATAAGTCAGTATTTGTGCCAGATGTACGTCAGTAAAGGCTTCTACTACCTAAGTCTCCACAACTACTTTGCTTTCTACAAGCAAATCTATCCGATAGCCAATATCAAGTTTTACTTCCCTGTATATAAGAGGCATCGGTTTTTCTTTTTCAACATATATTCCATCCAATGTCATTTCATAGGAAAGACATTCTTTATAAGAGGATTCAAGGAGACCCGGCCCCAAGACTGTATGCACCCGAAAGGCAGACTTTAAAATTCTTTCTGTTATTTCATTTTCAAACACAAAAACTCCTTTAACCCATGTGAATGAAACGCCGTGTCACTCTGTGGTTTATTTCTTTTTAATCCGGCCCGGATTTTTCTTAATAAACTCCTCCCACCCCTTTACGTCTTTACCGGTTTTTCCAACCGGAGAACTACATTGATAATGATGACAAAGCGCCACGGCCAGCGCATCGGTGGCATCTAACTGTTTGGGATTGCCTTTGAAACCAAGTAAGGTCTGCAGCATCTTCATCACCTGCTTCTTGTCGGCATTTCCATTGCCGGTAATGGATTGCTTTACTTTTTTAGGAGAGTATTCGGTTACTTCCAATCCGTGCCGCATGGCTGCAGCAATGGCCACACCCTGTGCCCGGCCCAGCTTTAGCATACTCTGTACATTCTTACCAAAGAATGGCGCTTCAATAGCGAAGTCAGTTGGTTGATATTTGGTAATAAGGCCGCTGACCGTATTAAAGATGAGCTGTAGTTTTTTATAACTGTCTTTTATCTTTCCGGGTTTTAATACACCCAGTTCAAGCAACAACGCTTTATTGGCAGTGATGCGGATAAGGCCATAGCCCATCACGATGGTACCGGGGTCAATTCCCAATATGATTTTGTCAGTCTTTTGCAGGCGGCAATGTATTTTTACAACATTACAAGATTAATGAAGCTGAACCGAACCAGCAAAAACTTCATCAACTACTTCCTGGGGCCATTGTTGTTCCTGTGGTTGTCATGGTCTGTTTACCGGCAGATACAAAAGCAACCGGGACTGGAACAGGCGTGGCTGCGCATCAAAGACTCTTTCAGCAGCCCGATGACATGGAATTTGGTTGCTGTAGTGGTTTTGATGTTTGTGAACTGGGGTATTGAAGCCTTCAAATGGAAATTATCCGTGAAGCCGGTGCAGCGGGTAAGTTTTTTCAGGGCGTTGCAGGCTGTGCTGTCGGGGGTTTCATTTTCTGTCAGCACACCCAACCGCATCGGCGAATATCTCGGAAGGATGTTGTATATGAACGAAGGCAACCGGCTGAAGACGATTTCCATCACTATTGTTGGCAGTATCAGCCAGCTGATCATTACTTTACTGGCTGGCTGCATTGGCTTGTTTCTTTTAAGAAATGAGATAGAAGCCAGGCAACTCATCAGCCCGATGTGGATGAATGTGATTTTGTATGGTGTACTGGTAGTATTGGTGGTAATACTGCTTTTTTATTTACGCTTATCATGGGTAATAAAATGGGTGGATCGCCTGCCGGGCATTAAACGCTTTACCTACTTAGTCGAAGCGCTGGAAGAGTTTCATGCTTCACTGCTGCTGAAATTATTATTATTGTCGCTGCTGCGGTTTGTAGTCTTTATCATACAGTATTACCTGCTCTTTGTTTTGTTTGATGTGCACCTGTCCGGCTGGCAGGTTTTCAGGACCATCAGTGTTTCATTCCTCGTAATGGCGGTTATTCCCACCATCGCAATTGCCGAACTGGCGCAGCGGGGCAAAGTAGTAACGGCCATCGCAGGTCTTTACAGCGCCAATGAACTGGGAATGACATTTGCCACAGCAGGGATCTGGTTCATCAACCTAATACTGCCCGCCATTATCGGCAGCCTGCTCATCCTGCGGATGCGGAAAATAATAAAGGCAGAGAACTAAACTTCCCCTAATCTAAAAAAATCTTTTGGCCGTATGCCTCTTTCTGATTGTTGAAGGGTACAGCATTCATGCAGGGGGTCATGTTCGAAGAAGAGGATGTAATCACCTTCAAGGGCTTCTTTCAGGAAAGATTTTTTTTCATTCAGCGTTGTCAGCGGAAACATATCATAAGCCATAACGTAGGGCAGTGGGATATGCCCTTGTGAAGGTAACAGGTCGGCCATAAAGACAATCGTTTTGTCTTTATATTTTATTTGCGGCAGCATCATACTTTCAGTATGGCCGCTTACAAAACGTACAGAAATAGTCTCTGTGAATGATGTTTCACCAAGACGGCCATCCATGCCGCCGGAAACTTCTATGAAATCCAACCGCCCGCTTTCTTCAATCGGTAAAATATTTTCTTTCAGGAATGATGCTTTCTCTCTGTCATTAGGGTTCACCGCCCAGTCCCAGTGTTTTTTATTGCTCCAGTAGGTTGCATTTTTAAAAGTGGGTATAAGTTTGTCTCCCTCTCTGCTGATACTGCCACCACAATGGTCAAAATGCAGGTGGGTGAGAAAAGCATCCGTGATATCATCCCGGTGAAAACCATATTTTGCCAAAGATTTATCCAGTGTATCATCGCCATGCAGGTGATAATGGCTGAAGAATCTGGCATCCTGCTTATCACCATTGCCATTATCTACAAGGATCAGCCGGTTGCCATCTTCAATCAGTAAACAACGCAAGGCCCAGGAGCATAAATTATTCTCATCGGCAGGATTGATTTTATTCCATATACTTTTTGGAACCACGCCAAACATGGCGCCGCCGTCTAATTTGAAATAACCGGTATTGACAGAATACAAATCCATACAAAAATAAATTTATTCGTGTTTTACCCCCCCGAATTCAGAGGACTTTATTTTCTTTTGCAGCATTGGCATAAAGCAGACCAAGAAGGCCGATTACAAAAAATGTTGCCAGCGCCAGCACCGAGTTTCTCTGTGAACCGGATAATTCGGTGATATAACCAAAACTGAAAATACCCACTACGGCTGCTATTTTTTCCGTTACATCATAAAAGCTGAAAAAGGAAACCGTGTCTTTGGTTTCTTCAGGAATCAGTTTGGCATGGGTGGAGCGGCTGAGCGACTGGATACCACCCATGATAAATCCAACGGCTGCCCCTAATGCATAGAATTCATAAATACCGCCCACGGGTAAAAAGTATGCAGCTATACACAATAATATCCAGAGTATAACAAGGGCCATCAACGTTTTGAAATTTCCGATACGGGAAGACAGTTTTGAAATGGCAAAGGCCCCGGGAACTGCAATCAACTGTATAATTAATATGGCGATAATGAGATTGTTTGTAGGTATCTGCAGTTCACTTTTACCATACAGCGCCGCCACCAGCATCACGGTTTGCACCCCCATATTATAAAAGAAGAATGACAGCAGGAATCTTTTCAGCTTTGGAAGCTGTTTTACCTGGTTCCACACCTTCTGCAGTTCTTTATACCCCTTGGATAAGATATGATGCTGCAGGTCTCCTGTACCTGCCGGTACAGGCTTTGGTAAACGCCGCAGTGAATACTGGCCAAAGGCCCACCACCAGATACCTACCAGCAAAAAAGAAATTTGAGAACCTTTTCCCTCTGTAATACCAAATTTTCCGGGCATCAATACAAAAACAAAACAAACAAGCTGCAAAAGCACACTGCCCACATATCCGTATGCAAATCCTTTGGCGCTTACCCTGTCCCGGTCCTCCACAGTTGCTATTTCGGGAAGGAATGAATTATAAAAAACCTGGGCGCCCCAGAAACCGACACAAGCAACTATCATAGCAACGATACCAAGTTCGAGTGTACCTCTGTCAAAAAGGAAAAGAGTGGCGCAGGCAAAACTACCCATGGTAAGGTAGAAATTCAGGAATTTTTTTTTGCTGCCTTTATAATCGGCAATGGAAGAAAGCAGCGGCGACATCACTGCAACCATAAGCATAGCCAGTGCAAGGGCATAATTGTACAGAGCCGTGTTTTCAAACTGGCGGCCGAGAAATGTTACCGTTGTTTTGGAGACACTGGCATCATCAACAGCTATTGCTTCAAAGTAAGTGGGGAAAATGGTGGAGGTGATAACTAAATTGTAAGAAGAACTGGCCCAGTCGTACATGGCCCAGCCGTTCACTACTTTTTTGGGAGCCGTTTGCATGGAAATGCTTTCAGTAAAAGTACTACTATGCCCCTAACTTAAAATAAAATTTATGAATAGGAGTTTAGGAGAAAACAAGTTATTGTGCCTGCTGCTCAACAGGGCTTCGTAGTATAAAGATGGGAAAGTTATTATCCCTTTATCACACCAGAAAGTATCAGCGCCAGCAGGATGATGCCGGCGACAATGCGGTACCAGCCAAATAACCTGAACCCATGCTTTTGCAGGAATCCGATAAAAAATTTTATAGCCAGCATCGCCACCACAAAAGCCACTGCATTGCCAATGATAAAAAGTTTTACATCGTCTGAACTGATGGTCTTGTACCCTTTCAGCAGTTTATAACCAGTGGCTGCGGCCATAGTAGGCACAGCCAGAAAAAAAGAAAACTCTGCTGCCAGTTTTCTTGTCAGCTTTTGCTGCATACCGCCGATGATGCTGGCAGCGCTGCGGCTTACCCCGGGTATCATGGCCACACATTGCCAGAGGCCGATGATGATGGCTTGCGGGAAGCTTACCTGCTCATCTGTCTGAACAGTTTCTTTTCTGAAAAACCGGTCAATAAACAGCAATATGATGCCTCCGGCAATCATGGTGATCGCTACAGTAAGGGCACTTTCAAGCAGGGCATCTATCTTTTTCTGAAAAATAAAACCAATCAGCAGGGCAGGTATCACCGCCACCAGCAACTTCAGATAAAAATGCCACTTGCCTGTTTTGACCGGGGCCGCAAATTTTTTCCGGTAAAGTACCAGTACCGCCAGAATGGCCCCTAACTGTATGCCAACCGTAAAGAGTTTGGTAAAATCATTTGATTGAACTTCCAGTAATTTCTCTGCAATGATCATGTGACCGGTGGAAGAGACGGGCAGAAACTCTGTCAACCCCTCTACAATGGCGATGATGATGGCTTCGGCGGTGCTCATTGATCAGTTTCGGGGTTAAATAAAGAAAGCGGTCAGCGCCTGCTGCCGCTTTAAAAATATTGAATGATTGGCATTTTTAGTTAGAAGCCGCTTTTGGTTTTTTAAAAATAGCGAACACCTCGATCACAAGTCCCAGCAAAATAAACAGGGGAGCAACGGTGATTCGGGTAGTGCTGTACACGGCATCTTTATTGAACACGGAAGGGTCCGTATTGCTCTTGCCGCCCGACATCAGGAACATACCGGCTGCTATCACCACCAGCCCGATCAGCATCCAGCGGTAATTGTCTTTGCTAAAAATAGAAGGACTGTTCTTTTCGCTCATTTCATTCTTTTTGGCTGTGCAATATAGGAAATTCCGGCAATGGTGAGTGGTGAATTGTCAATAATGAATACCCAACGACCGGTAACCCATTGCCTATTGAAAATTGCCCATTGACTTCAGTAGAGGTCATCCAGCTTCATCTTCAGGTACTTTACCACACTGCGGTGGGTGCTGAAGAGGGTGATGCCGATACCTAAAACAATCAGAATAAGAAAAAGCAGGAGCAGCAGACCGGTGTCGTGGATGGTTTTCAGCCAGTTTACGGAACCCTCCAGTATCAGTATAATAATATATAAGATGGCTGATGCGATCACTCCGCTGATGGCTCCATTGATAATGGCCCGGATATTCAGCGGCTTGGCGATAAAGCTGCGGGTGGCCCCCACCATCTGCATGGTTTTTATCAGGAAGCGGTTACTGAACATGGCCAGCCGGATGGTATTATCAATCAGGAAGATGACCACCAGTGAAATGATGATAACAAGTATCAGCAAACCAATACTCATAATCCGGATATTCTTGTTCAGCTTACCCACCAGCGCCTCCGGGTATTTTACATCGGTCACATAGGTTTGTGCTTCCAGGTCTTTTTTGATATTGGCAAGGGTGTCTAATTGCACATAATTTCTTTTCAGCCTGAAATAAATGGCATCGGGCAGCGGGTTTTCGTCGAGCACCCTGCCCCAGTCTTCGCCTCCGTCCTGCATGTATATCTTCTGCGCTTCTTCTTTTGACACATACCGGATGGATTTTACATAAGGTTTCGTCGTCATGTAATTCATCAGGGCCACGCTGTCCCTGGGATTCAGGTTGGGAAGCAGGTAGGTCCTCACTTCCACATTTTCTTTAAAGTAGTCGCCGATCTTGCTGGCATTGATCACCAGCCAGCCGATAATGCCAAGAAGAAACAGCACAAGGGTAACACCAAGTACAGACATAAAGTAGGATGGTTTTCCCCGCTTAATAGAAGCTTTTCCGGATTGGGACATGAGAATCAGTTTTGAATTTAACAGGAGGGGCAAAAATAACAGATAAAGCAGTACAATCAGTATTTTTGGCGCCTGTCTGCCGGTAAGCAGGTTCAATTAACGATTGCCCCCGGTTCATATTGCCATCTGTGGCCGAAGATATTTGTTAAACAATTACCATAAGCATTAACATCATTTCAATACGTATAAAGACAGGCGATAAACATGGAATACAATTTCAGGGATATAGAAAAGAAATGGCAGAAAATATGGAAGGACACTCATGCCTACAAGGTAGAAAATGACTTTTCGAAACCCAAGTTTTATGTGCTGGATATGTTTCCATATCCCAGCGGGGCCGGGCTGCATGTGGGGCATCCGTTAGGGTACATCGCATCTGATATTTACAGCCGTTACAAAAGATTGAAGGGATTTCATGTGCTGCACCCCATGGGCTTCGACAGTTTTGGTTTACCTGCCGAACAGTATGCTCTTGACACCGGCCAGCACCCTGCTGTTACCACCAAAAAGAATATCGAAACATTCAAAGCGCAGTTGGATAATATCGGCTTTTGCTTCGACTGGAGCCGTGAAGTGCAGACCAGCCACCCGGACTATTATAAATGGACACAATGGATATTCCTGAAATTATTCAATAGTTACTTTGACAGGGAGCAAAACAAGGCAAGGCCAATCAGCGAACTGGTAAAAGCATTTGGAGCGGAGGGCAATCAGAATTCAAAAATCAAAATTCAAAAAAATTTTACGGCAAAAGAGTGGAACAACTATGATGAAACCACGCAGCAAACCATACTAATGGATTGTCGCCTCGCTTACTGTGGCTATGGCGAAGTAAACTGGTGTGAAGCATTAGGAACTGTTTTAGCCAATGACGAAGTAGTGAACGGTGTAAGCGAAAGAGGCGGCCACCCGGTGGTGAAAAAGAAACTGCGCCAATGGTATTTGAGGATTACAGAGTATGCTGACCGTTTACTGGAAGGACTGAACAAAGTGGACTTCAGCGATGCGATGAAAGAGATGCAGACGAACTGGATCGGGAAGAGCAGCGGGGCAGAGATTGAGTTCGGAGTCGGGAGCCGGGAGTCGGGAACCAAATTAAGAGTTTACACAACCCGCCCGGATACTATCTTCGGTGTTGACTTTATGGTCATCGCTCCCGAACATGAATTAGTGGAGCAAATAACCACGGCGGAACAAAAGCCGGCTGTGGAAGATTACATTGCCTATGTTAAGAGCCGGAGCGAAAGAGAACGGATGGCCGAAAAAAAGATCACCGGCGTATTTACCGGCGCTTATGCCATCAATCCTTTTGATGGAAGAAAGATTCCTATCTGGATATCTGAATATGTGCTGGCGGGTTATGGCACGGGCGCCATCATGGCGGTGCCTTGCGGCGATGAAAGAGATCACAAGTTTGCAAAGCATTTTAATATTCCGGTCACAAACATTATCGGCTCACATTATAATGGCGAAGAAGCCAACCCTACCAAAGATGCCATTCTGGAAAACAGTGATTTCATCAATGGCATGGTGATGAAAGATGCGATGGAAGTAGTGATAAATAAAATAGAGGAAACGGGTACCGGTGTGCGGAAAGTGAATTATAAAATGCATGATGCAGCCTTCAGCCGTCAGCGCTACTGGGGCGAACCTTTCCCGATTGTTTGGAAAGATGGGATTGCTTACCCTTTGCCTGACGATAAACTTCCACTGACATTACCGGAAGTAAAAAACTATATTCCGGGACCTGATGGAGAAGGACCTCTTGCCAACATGAAAGACTGGATCAGTCAGTTTGAGTCTGAGATCCCCCCTTCGGGGGGCGGGGGGGCCTTGGAAACCAACACCATGCCCGGTTATGCCGGTAGCAGCTGGTATTTTCTCCGATATATGGACCCTGACAATGAAAAAGAATTCTGCAGCCGCAAAGCCAGCGACTATTGGAACCAGGTGGATTTATATATCGGCGGCACCGAACATGCCGTAGGCCACTTACTCTACAGCCGTATGTGGACGAAAGTTTTATATGATTTGAACTTGATTGGGTTCGATGAGCCATATAAGAGATTGGTGAACCAGGGGATGATACAGGGGAGTAGCAGGTTTGTGACATGCTTGGCAACCGCTATTCCCTTAGACATGCCCGAGGATCTATTTCAAGATAAGGTGCCAATTTTTATAACCCAAGGCTATCGTGGAGAATCAAATGAGTATTTGAGGAGCCTTTATATTGAGATAAGTGAAAAGTATGGGGTTAATCAGTTTATTAAGAAAATAGATATTGAAGAAATTGGTTTTATGTGCATCGATATCCATGTTGATGTAAATCTTGTCGATGGATTTGTACTTGATGTTGAGAAATTTAAATCGTGGCGCAATGAGTATTCAAAAGCTGTTCTAGAACCAGATGAAACAGATGGGAAGTTTTATTGTAAGGCAGAGGTAGAAAAAATGTCCAAATCAAAATTCAACACTGTTAATCCTGATGATCTGGTAATGAAATACGGAGCCGATACCTTCCGCATGTACGAAATGTTTCTCGGCCCGGTAGAAATGAGCAAACCCTGGGATACAAAAGGTATTGAAGGTGTTCACCGCTTTTTGAAAAAATTATGGCGTCTTTTTTTCGACGAAGTGAAGGGTAAGGTTTGGACTGAAGAAAAAGCAACAAATGCCGAACTGAAAATACTGCATAAGACCATTAAAAAAATTGAAGAAGACACCGAACGCTTCAGCTTCAACACCGGCGTCAGCACCTTCATGATCTGTGTGAATGAACTCACCGACCTGAAATGTCATAAAAAAGAAATACTGGAGCCCTTGCTGATTTTATTAGCTCCTTATGCTCCTCATATAGCTGAAGAATTATACCATCAATTAGGGTCGCCGGTTCCCCTCTCCACTGGTGGAGAGGGGGCAGGGGGTGAGGCCTCCTTTCCCAAATGGCAGGAAAAATACATCAAAGAGATCTCCAAAGCCTACCCAGTCGCCATTAATGGCAAAACAAGGGCTGAGCTTACCATTGCATTGGATGCCACCCAGCAGCAGGTGGAAGAATTGGTATTGCAGGATGCCGCCGTACAAAAATGGCTCGGAGGCAAACCCCCTAAAAAGATCATCTATGTAAAAAATAAAATGATCAATGTGGTGGTTTAACCAGCCTTATCATGGCGCTGCTGCCTTCGCTGCTGGCCAGGAAAGCATCGTACCTTACTCCGTTCACCATCGCTACCATATAAGAAGTGTTGGGAGGAATAACGCCCAGGTTTTCGGCCACCATCGTCAGCTCATTGCTTTCTTTTAATTCTGCCGTTGCCAGCCTGATGATATAGGCATTTCCCGTCAGCCGGATATGCTGAAACAACAGTTTTTCATTCAGGAAAAGCGAAATGGAATCCCCGTCTATCTCGGCATTATCATAAAAGCGCAGCTCGATGGAATCACCCGCCAGTGGTATTTCCTTAATAAACACTTTTTGCCTGGCCACAAATTTTTCTACAATGTCAGTTGCTTTTACCGGCTCCGATGTTTTCTCAAAAGGCTTTGGTTTGTCTGTTGCAGGCTCAGGTTTTTCCACTGTTTTTGGCGGCGGAGGCACGATAAGTACAACTATATTGTCTTCTTCAGAGCCCTGCTTGTTGTTTTCATACGGAACAGGCACCAGGGCCACGGCGCTAATGCTGTCAATGATCCGGGGGTCGTTGGCGCCCACAGTATAATTATCTATTATAAAGTCCCACTCATCTTCAAATTCAGACAACTTTATTTTGTCTAAATGAACATCGCCTTTAATATCCCCGCCTGAATGACCCGGTCGGGCAGGTAGTTCATCATCCCGCTTTGCTGCTTTACCATCCAGCATCATCCTGCCGTCAGCCGGGCAATTAAAATCGGCCCTTGCAAGCATAGGAATTTTACCGGGGATGGAAATGCTCAACCGGCCCGATTTCTCCGCCAGCAGCTGGTCATCCCACCACACAGCAGCATTGGTGGCCTCATCAAAATAACCTTTGATAGAGTAGCGCCGGTAATTATTTACCGATTCGTAGTAGTACGAAGTGCCTGTCAGGCTGTCGCCCTTCTGGATGATCTTGACCTCCACCTTTTGCCGGTTGATTTTACCTTTCCAGGTGCCGGTAATCATCTGTCCTCGCAGGGGCGGGGGAAAACACAGTAAAAGCAGGGTGTAAAACCATAAAAAGCCAAAGTCCCGGAGTCTTTTCATGCAAGTAAGACAATTTAATAACACTAACGGTTTTAAGTATTTAATATTTTCCCTTGAAAAGTTGACACAGTAAAAAAAAATCCTAACTTTCAGCACAAATCCCTCCACCTGAGGGAGCATCTGTAATAAACCAAACTTCACTTATGAGAAAGTTATACGTATGTCTTCTCGCCCTATCTGCCGTTATTTTATCAGCCAGCACACTGTCTGCTCAGGAGAATGAACATTCTTTAGGCCCTGCGCCGGTACAGCAGAGGGGCTCCGGTTCTGGAATACAAACGACCCTGCCCGATGTAGCCAACCCCGCCAGCCGCGGGTTTGTATATCATGGCGGACCAGGCACTTTTCAGCTCTCTAAACAAACCCTTGCCAATACTACTTTAACGCCTATCGGTGCGCCGGTCTCCTTCGTTTTTCCTGGGGCAGCAGCCTGGAGAACCACCACCAACCAGTTATATGTCATAGATCAGGGCGCCCCTTTTGCACTTTACACGGTTGATACCCTTACAGGCGCCAGAACACTTGTGGCCAATTGCACCGGCGTTCCCCATGCAAACTTTACAGGGATGACCTGGGATGCCACTACCAATACCATGTACGGGGTTTCAACCAGCATTACTGCATCGCAAATATTTACCATTAACCTGACCACCGGCGTATGCACCCCTATTGGGGCGCCCACGGCCATTTCACCCGGCTGTATCATGATCAATGCTGCGCCGGGCGGATCATTGTTTGGAGTGGATATAGTAAACGACCAGCTTTTCCGGTGGAATAAAACCACCGGTGTGCCCACTTCAATAGGGCCTCTTGGTTTCAACGCCAATTTCGGGCAGGATGGCCATTTTGACTTAAGCGACGGACAATATTACTATGCTGCTTATAATGCCACGGCGGGTCAGCCCCAGTTGCGTGTTATTGATACCCTTACCGGAAGCAGTGTACTAACCGGCCCTTATGCCACAGTACAGGTACAAACATTGGGTATCTATACCCTGCTCCAACCTGTGAATAATGATTGTGTAAATGCTATTCCACTTGTATGCGGACAAACTGTAACCGGCAATACAGCTACAGCCACGATTGACGGTCCGGCTACTTGTAGTCCCGGAGGAGTTGCCCCGGATGTATGGTACAGGGTTGTTGGCACCGGTGCAAATATTACAGCCATCCTTTGTGGTTCGGCTTATGATACCAAGGTTGATGTATATACAGGAACCTGCGGGGCCCTGGTCTGCGTGGGCGGCAACGATGACTTCTGCGGTCTTCAATCTCAATTTACCTGGCTCACTACGGCAGGAACAACGTACTATATCAGGGTACATGGTTTTGCAGGCGCTACCGGAGCCTTTACATTAAACATCGCCTGTCAGCCTGTTAATGATAATTGTACGGGGGCATTGAACATTAACTGCGGCCAGTCCCTCACCGGTACAACGGTTGGTGCATCTGTTGATGCGGCTCCCTTCTGCTTAACTTCCATTACCGCTCCGGGTGTATGGTACACCTTTATCGGTTCAGGCGGAGTTGAAACAGTAAACACTTGTGCCGCCGCTTCGTATGATACTAAGATTTCAGTTTATTCAGGAACCTGTGCAGCATTGGTTTGCGTAGGCAGTAATGATGATTTTTGCGGGTTACGTTCACAAGTAACTTTTGGAACCACAGCCGGTACCAGGTATTATGTTCTTGTGCATGGATTTGCCGGTGGTACTGGTACATTTACCTTAACAAGAACCTGCCCTCCCTGTGTGGGAGTGCCTTCGCCGGGAGCTATCACCGGTTCATCCGGTCCTTATTGCCCGGGTACATCAGTTACATTAACCCTCGCTGGAAATACCATTGCCAATGGTATCACTTACCAGTGGAGATCTTCACTGACTCCAGGCGGGCCTTATACCGCTATCCCCGGCGCAACAAACGTATTTTATACATTTAATACGACAGTCACGACTTACTTTATTGTATCAGTAACCTGTACAAACCCCGGCGGCGGAACAGGTAACACCGTTGAGTTCCCTGTGAATGTCAGCAACCTGGTACATTCCAACTTGCTGGCAACACCTAATGTGGCCTGCTCGCCGGGTGCCACGGTGATCTCCGGTACAGTAAGCGGTACAGCAACACTTGCCGGAAATTATACGCATACACTCACAGGCCCGGGTACAATCGGAGCACCGGTTGTTTCAGGCGCCAGGAACTCCAATGTGAGCTTTTCTGTAACAGCAATACCTGCCGGTGTGCATACCTATGTGCTTACCTCAACCGACCCGATAGGTTGTTCTGTCAGCAGCAATATTACCATGACGGTGAACCAAACACCCATTATTACGCTGACCACCACACCCGGGCCTACACCTCCGGCGCCTCCGGGTACAAATTATGTTTACACAACTTCAGCAGGCAATGCAATTGTGCCGGGTACCACACTGGTGCCGGGCAGCCAGGGTGATGATCTGACAGCACCGGTAGCGCTTCCATTCCCGTATAACGCTTATGGCACTGTTTATAATAACATAAGAGTATCAACCAACGGGAATATTCAGTTTACAGGAGCCGGTAATTCAGATTTCTCCAATACTTGTCCGCTTCCTACCGGCGACTTCAATGCACAGGGTGGTGTAGTGTTTATGCCAATGTGGGATGATCTTTGGACAGCCACAAGCACTAATCCTGCAAACGGAATATTTACTTCAGTAAGTGGTGTGGCGCCTAACCGTATCTTCAATATTGAATGGAGGGCCCAGTACTTCCCCGGTACGGGCACTGTGAATTTTGTAGTCCGTTTATTCGAGGGCCAGCAACGGGTTGACTTTATTTATGGAACAATTACAGGCACACCCGGATCCAGCGCATCCGTTGGTGTACAGGGTGGCCCAACACCTACCACATTATTCACACAGTATTCCTGTAATAGTACATCATTAAGTCCGGGGTTAGGCATTTCATTCGTTTTACCGGCACCTGTGGTTATTTGCACCGGGGATATCGTTCGTATTGATGCCCAGGCCGTACCAGGTGCTCTGCAAACCTTCAATACGGGAGCTACCAATATTCATATCCCGGCCGGCGGAACAACCACCGGTATTGCTTCTCCTTATCCGGGGGCAATAACTGTATCGGGATTAGTTAATACAGGTGTTACCGTAAGGTCAGTAACAATCACCAATTATTCTCATCAATTGCCCGATGATGTGGATATTGTACTTGTATCGCCAACCGGGCAATCGGTAATACTTATGTCGGATGCGGGCGGAACATCTCCCGCTACAGGTCAAACATTTGTATTTAATGATGCGGCGGCAACAACTCTTGCGGATGCAGCATTTAACCCAAGCGGAACGTACATGCCTACGAATTACGGAGCAGGAGATAACTGGCCGGCGCCCGGACCGGGTGGCGCACCAGTTTCCACTACCTTGTCCACCTTTACGGGCAATGCCAACGGAAACTGGAACCTCTATGTGGTGGATGATGCATTGAACAACACCGGCTTTATTTCCGACTGGAGTATTACCTTTAGTGTACCGCAGCGGTTAATATTCAGTCCGATTACCAACCTGTTTACAGATGCACCCGCCACAGTTGCTTATACCGGAACTCCTGAATACACAGTTTGGGCAAGACCAACAGTTAACACCACTTATACTGCCAGCAGTACCATTGCCGGGTGCTCCAACACTGCAGTTGTGAATATTGTTGTGAATCAGCGGCCGGTGATAACCGTTCAACCGGTTGCTCTGGCAGCACCTGTTTGCCCGGGCTTTAATGTCAATTATTCCGTTACGGCAACAGGTACAGCCCTTACGTATCAATGGCAGATCAGTACCAACAATGGTGCAAGTTGGAGTAACATTTCCAATGGTCTTCGGTATAGCGGAACAACTACTGCAAACCTGACCATAATTAATGTGAACACCAGCCAGAATGGACACCAGTTCCGTGTAATTGTCAGCGGTGCCTGTACCCCGGCTGTTACATCTAATGCAGTAATATTGGTGGTGGCCACTGCACCCACCATTACCACACAGCCTGCCAACAGAACGGTATGTGCTCCCGATGCCGCAGTATTCACAGTTGTTGCCGGCGGAGTGCCTGCGCCGAATATTTATCAGTGGCAGGTTAGTACCACAGGAGCCGGCGGTCCCTGGATGAACCTGACAACAGGCGGTTCATATACCCCCACACTTACTGTAAGCCCGACTGCTACCACACAGACCGGCAGCCTTTACAGGGTGATTGTAACCAACAGTTGCGGCCAGACCATTACTTCAGGTAATGCACTGCTGACCGTAAATGCAAGAACACCGGTAACTATAGCACCGCTGCCAACAAGGATTTGCCTCAGCGATACACTGGTGAATCTTTCAGCAACGCCTGTGGGCGGAAGCTGGAGCGGTATCGGTGTTTCAGGGTTCAATTTTGTTCCGTCTGCAACGGCAGTAGGTACTTATACCCTTACTTATACTTACACCAATGCTGCCGGTTGTACTTCTACCGGTACGGTTACTGCTCCGGTTATTGACTGCCCGGAAAGAATCAGGCTGCTCAGGAATGATGCGGTCATAGTTTTCCCCAATCCTAACAATGGCCGTTTCAATTTCCGGATGAACAGTGTGCTGTACAATTACCTCGGTATGAGGGTATATAATACTGCCGGCCAGTTACTGATGACACAAATCTTTAACGGACTGGTGTACGGAAGAGTGGTACCCATTAACCTGAGCCACCTGCCCGCAGGAGCTTATATGGTTAAGTTCTTCTATGATGATGGTATCAGGACCTCTGAGAAGACCTTCCCGGTCATTATCCAGAGGAACTGATAATGCATATATTCTTTTTTACCAGACATCCCGTCTCATGTCAAACGAGGCGGGATGTTTTCTTTTGAAGGCTCCTGGTGTAACTGCATCCTGCGATGACCCCGCTGGATGGGGCACATAGTTCACGGTTTTGCTTTTTATTACAACCCGGGAGATTATAGCGCCCCCATTTTTCCTGCTCACAGCCTGGCTGATTTTACATCTTATTCCCTATGTGGCCACATGGGCCTGAATTCCATTAAAATTTTAGCGAAGAGCGGATTATATGGGGCATACCGGCGGAGTATGGCGGATGGCCGCCCCATCTTCACTTTCAAATCATCTGTCACATTGGAGAAAGGACAGGCGGTTTTTCCCGCGTCTGCAAGTATTCTGAAAGAGAAAAATGACTGACTAATTTCCCGTATAGCGACCCGATTCCGGCTTTTAACTGCTATTTTCCGTCATTCATCTAAAATTTTGTTCTACTTCATGTAATAGTATTTTCTTCACAATTCAATAAAAGACTCAGTACTATCTAGTCTCCATTTATTAATCTTAAATACCTCAAAAATGTCATTCAATCTACTTGACACTGTAAAAGGACTTTTTAACAGTGATTTAATCAGCAAAGCCGCTTCATTTCTTGGTGAAAGTGAAAGCGGAATCAGCAAAGCGCTTTCAGGTATTATTCCTGTTGTTACCGGCGGAATGCTCAGCAAAGCAACTTCAGGAACAAGTGGTGCAACTGAAGTTTTAAACAGCGCTAAAGAAGCACACGGAAGCGGTATATTCAATAACCTTGGCAGTTTAATCAGCGGAAACAGCGATATTTTGAATAAAGGAGGCGGATTGATGAAAGGGCTTTTAGGCGAAAATAGCAGTAGTATAACCAATGCTATTTCCAGCTTTGCAGGTATAAAATCCTCTTCAGCTGCTTCATTAATGAGCATGGCTGCGCCAGCGGCACTCAGTTCTGTTGGTAAACATTCTGTTGAAAATAATTTGAGCGCAGGGGGCCTGATGAACCTTTTGAGCAGTCAGAAAAGTTCAATTATGAGCGCTTTACCTGCCGGGTTATCATCATTGGCTGGTTTAATTGGACTTGGAAAAGCAGGTGACACCATTCCTTCAATAAATGGGGGCTCAAAAAAAGTCATAAGCTCTGCCAGCAGGTATGCTGAAGAAAGAGCAGCCGGCGGAATGAAATGGCTGCTTCCTGTTTTGGGTCTCCTTCTTGCGGGGGCTCTCGCCTGGTGGTTTTTGTTGGGGGGTAGAAATGGCTGTAGCTCAAAAAAAGCAACCATTAGCGATTCGACTTCAGTGAATATTGACGTAAACAATACTAATACGGTAACGCTGGGAAAAATTGACAGTGTTTCTGGCAATTTTGTATATGACCTTGGTAAAATGATTACCATTGATTTGCCCAATAACGGGGGAAAACTGGAAATAGGGGAAAACAGTACCGAAGCAAAACTACTGGCATTTCTCAACGATGCGGGGAAAGCAATTGATACGGTAAAAGGTAACTGGTTTGAATTTACGAATGTAAGGTTCAAAACCGGTGGCGCTGAAATAACTGATGAATCAATGACACAATTAACAAATATGGTGGCTATAGCAAAAGCATATCCGTCTGCTCAGTTTAAAATTGGAGGATACACTGATAATACAGGTAATGCTGATGCAAATGTGGCATTATCTCAGAAAAGAGCTGATGCGGTTGTAGCTATGCTTAAGAAATTAGGAGCTGCTGAAAACTCAATTGCGGGTGCAAAAGGCTATGGCCAGGAACATCCGATTGGAGATAATGCAACGGCAGAAGGCCGTGCCATGAACCGCAGAGTAGCCGTGAATGTAAAAGCAAAATAATTTTTTTTGGTTTAAGGTTTAATAGTGGTTAATCCGAAGCCCTTCTGTTTTCAGAAGGGCTTTTACCATTTAAGAAATAGATATTCATGTTTTCATAAGAAAGGTTTGGGGATTAATAATTAACTTTATAATTCATTAGCGAAAAGTTCATGGCCAACACCCATTTACGCAGCGAAAAAGAATTTTTAACACCAGCCGACAAGGAATTTGAAAATAATATTCGTCCGGCGCAAATTGCTGATTTCTCAGGTCAGGTTCAGATCATAGATAACCTGAAAATATTCATCAAAGCCGCTAAAATGAGAGGAGAAGCACTGGATCATGTTCTCTTTCATGGCCCCCCAGGTCTGGGAAAAACAACATTATCAAGAATTGTAGCGAATGAGTTAGGTGTAAACATTAAAGAAACATCAGGGCCGGTAATAGAAAAGCCGGGGGATTTGGCAGGATTGCTTACCAGCCTTGAAGCCAATGATGTATTGTTCATTGACGAAATACACCGGCTGAGCACGGTGGTGGAAGAATACCTGTATGCTGCCATGGAAGATTACCGGATAGACATTATGATTGATACCGGCCCCAATGCAAGGAGTATCCAGATAAACCTGAACCCATTTACTTTAATAGGCGCCACAACAAGGAGTGGTTTGCTCACAGCCCCGTTGCTGTCAAGGTTTGCAATTAAAGCAAGGCTGGAGTATTATACCTCCGGAATACTGAATAAAATTATTCATCGGTCTGCTGGAATATTAGGAACAAAAGTCTCCAGGGACGCAGTGGAAGAGATTGGCAGACGGAGCAGGGGTACGCCGAGAATAGCAAATGGGTTGCTCCGGCGGGTAAGAGATTTTGCCCAGGTATTAAATGACGGCCAGATTGATTTCGGCATCACCCAGCATGCATTGAAAGCCCTGAATGTTGATGAGCATGGCCTGGATGATATGGATAACCGTATTCTTTCCACCATCATTGATAAATTCAAAGGGGGGCCGGTTGGAATTACCACCATTGCTACGGCCGTTGGGGAAGAAGCCGGCACACTGGAAGAAGTGTATGAACCCTTTTTAATACAGGAAGGTTTTTTGCAACGGACACCGAGAGGGAGAGAAGCTACTGCAAAAGCGTATGAACATCTTGGTAAATCAAATTCCAATTCACCGGGAACTTTATTTTCATAAAAACTCTCCGTGTACCCGATAGCTTTTCAATAATTTCACTTCTTTATAGGATGAGGTTATTTCTCCCTTCTCCACATAGGGGAGAAGGGCAGGGGTTGAGGTCACTGCACCACCAGCCTGAACCCATTCCCGTGAATATTCACAATCTCAATCTTCGGGTCATCTTTCAGGTATTTGCGGAGTTTGGCGATATATACATCCATGCTGCGCCCATTGAAGTAGGTGTCGCTGCCCCATATTTTTTTCAGGGCGGCTTCTCTTGGCAACAGATCGTTCAGGTGTTCGGCAAGCATTTTCAGCAGCTCGTTTTCCTTGGGAGATAAAGTTTGCGTAATGCCGCCGTGAATCAACTGCCGCAGTTTTGGATTGAAATGGTAAGTGGACAGGTCAAACTCCTTATTCTCACTTTCCTTATTCTGCTCCTCATTTCTTTTCAGAATGGCCTTTATTTTCAGCATCAGTACTTCGCTGTCAAAAGGTTTGGTGATATAGTCGTCAGCGCCGAGTTTATAGCCCTGTATCACATCTTCCTTCATCGTTTTGGCGCTGAGGAAAAACAGCGGAATATCCGGGTCCACATCCCGTATTTCTTCAGCCAGGGTAAAGCCGTCCATATTGGGCATCATTACATCCAGCAGGCAGAGTTCATACTTTTCCCGCTGAAATGCAGCCAGGCCCAGTCGGCCGTCTCTTTCCAGGGTTACGTCATAATCGTTCAGCTCAAGATAATTCTTCAGTACACTTCCAAGGTTCGGGTCATCTTCGCACAACAAAATTTTTGGTTTTTTAGTATCCATGGTTCGTTTTTTAATTGTTCCTGTGACAAATAAAGTTAATGCATTTCGGGGGTTCAAATGCCCGTATTCAATATTTTGTTAAAAGTCCGCTGTTTCAACCCCTCGCTTTTCTACTTTTGTCTTAGATAATAAAAAACTGTGCCATGCACATCACCAACGACAACCGGCTGAAAAAATTAATCGTTATTGGCGACCGGCTGCTGATAAAACCAACCCTGCCGGATGAACGGACTGCCAGCGGACTCTACCTGCCTCCAGGTGTGCAGGAAAGGGAAAAAGTACAGCAGGGTTATGTGATAAAAACCGGGCCGGGTTATGCCATACCTATGCCCGTAGAAGACGAGACATGGAAAGGCGAGGAGGAAAAAGTGAAATATGTGCCCTTGCAGGCCAAAGAGGGAGACCTGGCTATTTTCCTGCTGAGCGGAGCCACGGAAGTAATGTATGAAAAGGAAAAATATTTTATCGTTCCGCAAAGCGCTATACTGATGCTGGAGCGGGAAGAAGAATTATAATAAAAATTTATTTTCTTATTTCATTTAACTTTCAAAAAAAAACCAATAATGTCAGACAGTACAAAATTCCTGGAAGCAATAAAGACTGGCTATTCGTTCAAAAGCGAATCGCTAAAATTAGGCTGCGGAATGCTGGACGGAACAGTAATAAACGGAGCCGATGTATTTATCCCCTTTAAAACGCTGAATCGCCACGGACTGATTGCCGGCGCTACGGGAACCGGAAAAACCAAAACCCTGCAGGTACTGGCCGAGGGATTAAGCGATGCCAGTATTCCGGTGTTGCTGATGGACATAAAAGGCGATCTGAGCGGAATAGCTGCCGCCGGAACGGTAAACGGAAACATTATGGACCGCTGCCAGAAAATTGGTGTGGAATTTAAACCGGCAGCTTACCCCGTAGACCTGCTCACACTGAGTAATCAAAAAGGGACAAGACTGCGGGCAACCGTGAGTGAATTCGGCCCGGTTCTCCTTTCAAAAATTTTGGGGCTCAATGACACACAGGGTGGTTTTGTAGCCATGATATTCAAATACTGCGATGACAATAAACTGCCGCTGCTAGACCTGAAAGATTTTATCAAAGTACTGCAGTTTGTAAGCGATGAAGGAAAAGCCGCCATGGAAAAAGACTACGGAAAAATCTCCACTTCCTCCACCGGCACAATTCTTCGCAAAGTAATTGAACTGCAACAGCAGGGAGCCGATGTGTTCTTTGGAGAAAAAAGTTTTGAAGTGAATGACCTCATGCGCATCAGCGATGATGGCCGGGGCATAATCTCTATTGTAAGGGTAACGGATCTGCAGGACAGGCCCAAACTTTTTTCTACATTCATGCTGCAATTACTGGCGGAACTATACGCCACCTGCCCGGAAGAAGGGGATATGGATAAACCCAAACTGGTGATGTTCATTGACGAAGCACACCTCATTTTTCAGGAAGCAAACGACGCATTACTCCAGCAGATAGAAACAATCATCAAACTGATCCGTTCCAAAGGCATCGGTATTTATTTCTGTACACAAAACCCCATGGATGTGCCGGCATCGGTGCTGGCGCAATTAGGATTGAAAGTACAGCATGCCCTGAGGGCCTTTACGGCGGCAGACAGAAAAGTAATTAAACAAACATCGGAAAATTATCCTGAGACAGCATTTTATAAAATAGAAGACCTGATTACACAGTTGGGAACAGGTGAAGCGCTGGTTACTATCTTAAACGAAAAAGGAATCCCCACACCCCTGGCCCATTGTATGATCCGCCCCCCACAAAGCCGGATGGATATACTTGCGGACGCAGAAATGGATACACTTGTCAGCCGGTCAAAAATAGCTTTGAAATACAACCAGGTGGTTGACAGCCAAAGCGCCTATGAAATACTGACGGAAAAACTGGAAGATGCTGCAAAAAGAGAGGAGGGACAAAAGCAGCAGGAAGATGAAGTAAAGAGACCGGCTAAAAAAGAAAAGGGATTTTTTGATGACCCCACAGTAAAAAGTATGACCAGAACGGCTGGCAATACCATCGTTAGGACATTATTGGGTGTGCTGGGTCTTGGCGGAAGAAGCCGGAGAAGAAAACGTTTATTTTAGTTTCACCTTTCCGCCTGCATCCATTTCAATTTTATTCTCCGCCTGGAGGAATTCAATCACTTTCCAGGCTTTTTCTTTTTTTACAGTGTTCAGTTTCTGCAGCAGGTCTTTGGTGTGCAGGGGTTCGTACTTCACCATATTTATGATACGGTGGTGCAGCGTCTCAAATTCCTCTTTGGTCAGGTTCACCGTTTTTTGTTTTAAGCAATTGTCGCAGATACCACAGGGTTTTATCATCGAATCCCCGAAATAAGAGCCGGTGATACGGCTTCGGCATTGGCTATCTTCTTTCACATAACTCGCCATCTGCTTCATCCGCTTCTGAAACTGTTCCTTCCGCCTGTTATATGCCACCATGTTGATTGAAATATCTTCTGCCCTGATGCGGTTCCGGAGCAGCAGCAACTGGGGGGTGTCTTTTTGTGGCTGGTATGTAATAATGCCATATTGATGCAGCAGCGTCAGTTGTTGTGTTACATCCCCAGGATTTTTTTTCATCAGGCCTGCCATCATTTTTTCAGAAACGGAAGTCGCCTGGTCAAAAATACCTTCATAGGCCCTCAGTAAAGTTTTGATGCATAGTTCCAGTTTCGGATTTGTTTTTTCAAAATCGTACAGAGCGTCTTTATTTGTTGAGAACATGACGGTGGAAGGCAGAAATACCTGTTCATTAAATGCTACCCATCCATCTTGTTCCAGTGCTTTCAGTGAATAAAGTACCGCATGACTGATGAGTTTGAATTTTCTCAGGAAATCGGAAATATCAAAATCATAGTACTGCCCTTCACCGTCGCCGGCTGGTATTTGCAGGTAATTGGCAACTGCCTGGTAAATCCCTCGGATAGTATCCAGCGAAGGGAAACGAAGCGAAGCCATCTGTTCCAGTTCATACAGGTCCCTTTCATCATACAGGAGAACGGCATAGGAAATTTTTCCGTCCCGCCCGGCCCTGCCTGCTTCCTGGTAATAGTTTTCCAGGCAATCCGGCACATCGGCATGTATCACCGTTTTCACATCGGGTTTGTCAATGCCCATGCCAAATGCATTAGTACAGACGATCACTCTGATTTTATTACTTATCCATTCTTCCTGCTTCCGGTTGCGTTCTTCCTGCGGGAGTCCTGCATGGTAGAAATCGGCGGAAATATTTTGCAAGCGGAGTAATTCACTTATTTCTTTTGCCCGCTTGCGGCTTTTGCAATACACAATCGAAGAACCGGGTACTTTTCTCAGCACTTCAATGATCTTGTTGATTTTGGAATCAACTTTGAAAACGCTGTACGAAAGATTGGGCCGTTCAAATGTCTGCCGGAAAACCTGATGACTGCCGAACTCAAGCTTATCGCAGATGTCAAGCTGCACATCAGGAGTTGCAGAAGCTGTTAATGCCAGTATTGGAACATCCGGTAATTCTTTTCGTAAAGCCGCAATCCGCAGATAAGGGGGGCGAAAGTCATATCCCCATTGGGAAATACAATGTGCTTCATCCACTGCAACCAGGCTGATATTAAGCCCCGGCAGGTATTCTTTAAATAAACTACTTTCTAACCGCTCAGGAGAAACATATAAAAACCTGCAGTTGCTTTCCGTTGCTACTTTAAAGGTTGTGATCACTTCTTTCCGGGTCATACCGGAGTAAATGGCAAAGGCAGTGATGTTTTTCCTGCGAAGATTTTCCACCTGGTCCTTCATTAACGCAATCAGCGGAGAAATAACAAGACACAGCCCATCCTTTACTAAAGCAGGTACCTGGTAGCAGAGTGATTTACCACCACCGGTAGGCATTAAAGCAAGTGTGTCTTTGCCTGACAGCACGGAGCTGATAATATCCTCCTGCAATGGACGAAATGAACCGAAACCCCAGTATTGTTTTAATATGGAATGAATATCCTCCATCGCAGGCTGTGAATTTACACCACTTTCTTTACGAACAGACGGACAGAATTAATGGCTAATACCACATCGCTGAGGCCCATCACCAGTGCGCCAAAAGTGGGAGTTAGGAAACCTAGTGCAGCCACTGGTATCGCAACGATATTATAAGCAAAAGCCCAGAAAAGGTTTTGTTTGATAGTAATATAAGTATGTTTACCCAGGCCTAATGCAGTGGGCAGGTTTTTGAGTCCATGGTTCATCAGTACAACCTGCGCTGATTGTACAGCTATCTGTGAAGCATCATTCATGGAAACGCCAATGCTGGCTTTGGCCAGGGCCGGGGCATCATTGATGCCATCACCCACCATCGCTGTCGGCACTTTTTTGTTGAGCTCATCAATGGTTGCCAGCTTTTGTTCCGGTGTTTGTTCGGCAATTACGGTATCAATACCCAGTTTTGCTGCCAGTTGGTTACACTTCGTCTGCCTGTCGCCACTCAGCAGTAAGGTTTTAATGTTTTTGCTGTGCAGGTAGTCTATTACCAATTTGGCCTCAGGTCTTATTTCATCTTTTACATCAATCCAGCCAATAAGGGTTTTATTTTTCAGAATGTAAACATTATGCGTTTCATCTGATGTTAATTTTTCTGCCGTTTTAAATGAACCGGCCCACCAGGTATTGCCTTCTGCATCCTCTGCTTTCATACCCAAACCTTTTATTTCTTCAATTTTATTCCAGCGAATTTCATCTTTAGTTTTCCACTCTGTTGTAATGGCTTTTGCAATCGGATGATTGGAATATTTTTCGAGACTGTAAACGATTTTCTTAAACTCAGACTCTTCCCTGACAAGAAACTCAAACCCTGAAACTATAAACTTCCCGGTGGTCAGCGTTCCTGTTTTATCAAAAACCACCTGTTTAATGTTTTTAAATGCTTCCAGGCTGGTGGCATTGCGAAAGAGGATACCAGTTTTGGCGGCCCTTCCCAATCCAACAGCAACGGCAGCGGGGGTGGCCAGTCCCATGGCGCAGGGGCAGGCGATGACCAGTACGGCGATGCTCCGCATCAGGGCCGGGGTAAAATCTTTTAAAACAACCCAACTTACAGCTAATGTAACAGCAGCAATCACCAGCACCACCGGAATGAACACGGCGCTGATCTTATCAGCCAGTTGTTGCACCGGGGGTTTTTCTCCCTGTGCCTGTTTCACCATATTGATGATCGCCGACAGCACGGTATCGTTTCCTACGGCCGTCACTTGTGCTTTTACAGTTCCGTCAGTAACCACACTCCCGCCAATGAGCTTGTCTTTAGCTTTTTTATGAACCGGGGCACTTTCGCCGGTGATGATGGCTTCATTCACATGTATATCGCCCCATAGAATCTTACTATCAATGGGTACCTGTTCACCGCTTTTGATCAATATCAGGTCACCAACTCTCAGTTGGGTATTCTCCACCGGAAAGATCTGCTCTTTGTGTTCATCATCAAAGGCGATCATATTGGCCATCACTTTTTGTGACCTGGTCAGCTTGTTCAACTCCTTTTGGGTGGAAGCGATGGACGCTTCTTCTAAATAATTACCCAAAAACACCAGGGTGATAATGGTAGCCGCTGTTTCATAAAACAGGTATTGCTCTGCCTGGCCGGCGAGTGAACCATATAAGCTGTAAACGAATGCAGCTGTAGCGCCGACAGCGATTAGCACATTCATATTGGGCATCCCGTTGCGGATGCTCTTCCAGGCGCTTTTGCCAAAGAAACTCATGCCAACCAGGTAAACAGGAATAGTGAGTGCCAGCTGCACCCAATGGTTCATCAGCCAGTTCCAGTTCCTGTTGTGATGCATTCCCGGTATCATATGCATCATCAGCAAAGCGGTAAAAGGAAAACAGAACCAGAATCTTTGTAAATGTGTAGATAGAAATTTGAACGAACCTGATTCATCGTGGCTGTGGCCATGCCCGTGTGAATGGCTGCTTGTGTTCACCACTTTATAACCAAGTTCATAAAGGCCTTTGCTTATTTTCTCCTCTGCCAGCGTTGTATCCGTGTCAAAGATCACATCGCCGGAAGCATAGTTTACCTTTACATTCTTCATGCCCTGCTTTTCCAGGTATTTGTGAATACTGATAGCACAGGTGTTGCAATCCATTCCTTCTACTTTCCATTGAACGGTTTCCATAATGCAAATTTATTCAAACCGCAAGCGTCATTTTTGCGACAAAAGAGATATGTTTACTACATCGTTGCAGTTCGGGCTAAATTTGCCGGATGGAATGGTTGTTTACCCTTGATAATATATACCAGGTTGCAAAAGAATTCTGGAAAGCAACAGCGGGTAAAACCGTATTTGCCTTTCACGGGCAAATGGGCGCCGGCAAAACCACCTTTATCCATGCCCTCTGCGATATGAAAGGGATAAAGAACCCTGTGGGCAGCCCGACATTTTCACTGGTCAATGAATATGTATACGACTGCGAAGGTACCCCAAAGGCGCTTTTCCATATTGACCTGTACCGGATAAAAAGTGAGCAGGAAGCGGTAAGGGCGGGAATGGAAGATGTGTTGTACAGCGGCCATATCTGCCTGGCCGAATGGCCGGAAAAAGCTCCCGGTATTTTTCCTGAAAACACCGTCCATGCCTTCATTGAACTGACAGATGTCAAAACAAGACGGCTCAGAATCGCCAATATTTAGGTACATTTGAAAAGACCAAAGAACCCACGGTTTTTAATAACCCAACTGTTTTCATGAGCCAGCAAAAGCCTAAAATAAGCACCTCATTCAGTTACGAGACGTTGGAAGAAACACTGGATGTAAGACCCAGGTCAGCGGGCATGACGATCGGCATTCCAAAGGAAATTGCTTTTCAGGAAAACAGGATTGCGCTGACGCCGGATGCCGTAAGTGTGCTCATCAGCAACGGCCACCAGGTGGTGATAGAACATAATGCCGGTGAGGCTTCTCATTTCCGCGACAAAGACTACAGCGAGGCGGGGGCAAAAATTGTATACAGCCGGGAAGATGTTTTCAAAGCGCCGATAATGGTAAAAAGCGCCCCGGTGATTGAGGAAGACCTGCCGCTGCTGCAATTGAACCAGGTCATCATTTCTCCCATTCACCTTTCTGTAATGAAATCTGACATACTGGAGAAAATGATGGAAAAACGGATAACTGCCATTTCTTTTGAGAACTTAAAAGACGACAGTGACTCTTATCCCATCGTTCGCAGCATGAGTGAGATTGCAGGGAGCGCTGTGATGCTGATCGCCGCACAATACCTGGGCTCAGCCAATCATGGCAAAGGGGTGTTGCTCGGCGGGGTCTCCGGGATAGCTCCTACAAAAGTTATTATTATTGGCGCCGGCATTGTTGGTGAATATGCTGCAAGGGCTGCGCTGGCATTGGGGGCATCGGTAAAGGTGTTTGACAATAATGTCTATCGTTTAAAGAGGTTGCAAAACAATATCGGCCAGCGGATGTGGACCTCCGTGCTGGAGCCACGGATGTTATCCAAACAACTGAAGACCTGTGAAGTGGCCGTTGGCGCTTTGGGGAGTGAAACAGGCCGCACACCGATGGTGGTAACGGAGGAAATGGTAAGCAATATGCGCCCCGGCGCTGTCATCATTGATGTGAGCATTGATCGCGGCGGTTGTTTTGAAACATCGGAGATCACTTCCCATGAACACCCCATCTTTATGAAATACGGGGTGATACATTATTGTGTTCCCAATATTCCTTCCGGTTTTGCCCGTACCGCCTCACAGGCCATCAGCAATGTATTAATGCCATTATTGCTGGAAGCGGGGGAGGAGGGAGGATTTGAAAACCTGGTCTGGCACAAACTGCACCTGCGCAGTGGCATCTATATTTTTAAAGGGGCGCTGACCAATTTCTACCTGAGCCAGCGCTTTGACCTGAAATACACCGATCTGAATTTACTGATTGCAAGCCAGCGGTAAAAACAGCAGTTATGAAACTTTACTAAGTGCCAAAACTCATTTATCCCGAAAAATTTTCTTTACTAATCCCAAAACAATTATGAAGAAAATAATCCCCATCTTTCTGGTAGTTGTTTTTATTAGCTGCGGAAAAAAAGAATGGTCAAAGAACTATGTTTATGATGATTGCATGAAGGAGATGAAGAAGGATAAGCAAGCCGCCGATATGTTCTCCTAAGAAAAAATGGAAATGATTTGTGACTGTTCTGCCGAATAAACAGTTGCAAAGTACAAATCAGAGTCCGACGCTACGGGGGACCAGCAGGGGCTTAAGCAGATTGGCAGGGATTGTGCAATAGAGATACTAAGGGAATAAAAATCCTTCAGGAGCTTCCGCCATTTTTATAATCACTTATACTAATAACTGAACTGCAAAACCTGTACTCCACCTCATCATTACTACTCACCACCACTAATCTATCGCCACAATACTTCTTAATCAAAGAATGATAAAGGAAAATACCTTCGGCATCTAAATTCGTACACGGTTCATCCAGCAGTACAATCGCCGTATCAGAAAAAATACATTGGGCCAGTTTTACCCTTTGTTTCATTCCTGAAGAATAATAACGGATTTGTTTATTCATCGCTTTTTCCAATCCTACAGCTGAAATAATTGAGTCAATGGTAATGCCGGGAAGAAAAGGCTTGAAACCATGATGGAATTCCAGGAATTCTTTCACCGTCATTTCTTCAATTACTTCTAAATAAGGAGCACAAAAAGAAACATGAGCGTAAATGTTATCCGTTGTACGTTGTCCGTTGTTCGTTTTTGAAGCATCGGTCGGCCATCGGCCATCGGCCATCTTATAATCAATAGAACCTTCTGAAAGCATCAGCGCCCCGCCCACCACCTGTAGCAGCGTACTCTTGCCACTGCCGTTTGGCCCTGTTATGGCATACGATTTTCCTGCTTCAAAAGTGTAGGTGCAGTGCCGGAAAATCCAGTCACGGTTGTACCGCTTACCGGCATCAGATAGGGAGATCGTCATCGTTGCTGCCTTTGGTGAAGCGTTTGATGATGCCGCGGCCGCTTTCGCGGATAAAAGTTACTATCTCATCCCTTTCATCTGTAGCCGGCATCTCTTCTTCTAAATATTCAATAGCCTGGCTCGTATTCATGCCTTTATTATACAGCACCCGGTAAATATCGAGGATGTGATTAATACGCTCAATACTGAAACCCCGGCGCTTCAGCCCGATGGAGTTGACGCCGGCATAGCTTAATGGCGTGCGGCCAGCTTTAATATAGGGCGGCACATCCTTGCTCACCAGCGAACCGCCGGCAATAAAAGAGTGGGCGCCGATTTTTACAAACTGGTGCACGGCACACATACCTGCGAGTATGGCCCATTCACCAATAGTTACATGCCCTGCTACCTGTGTGTTATTACTAACTATTACATTGTCACCCACCAGGCAGTCGTGTGCAAAATGCGAGTAGGCCATGATGAGGCAATTCTTGCCAAGCACTGTTTTCTCCCGGTCTTTCGTGCCACGGTTTACCGTTACAAATTCACGAATAGTTGTATTGTCGCCAATAACAACAGTAGAGTACTCACCATGAAATTTCAGGTCCTGCGGAATGGCGGCAATAACAGCCCCCGGGAAGATCCGGCAGTTCTTACCGATCCTTGCCCCTTCCATAATGGTTACATTGGAACCAATCCAGGTACCATCGCCAATCTCCACATCCTGATGAATGACCGTAAAAGGGTCAATCTTTACATTGGTGGCCAGCCTTGCATTCGGGTGTATATATGTATGCGGGTGAATCATGCAGCGAAATAAACAATCAGCCCTATTTTTGAAGAGGACGGGCAAAGTTAGCAGTAAAGCCCAAAAACCGAACTTTTTTTAGCTATACAGTGTTAAATATCAGGACTTGCCGTGATGGGTTGGATGAAAGACATTAAAAATCAATGTTGACACTGTAAATTTGCAATTCCAGATGAATTCAAACCTTGACATATTATCTGTTGCTTATAATCTACCCCTGATGCAGGGTCAAATGGCACTGTTGCAGGAAAAAAAGCAACGAATACCCGGCTCGGTACAGTACCTGATTAAAAGATACCATCGTCAGCCCCAATGGAATATTGATGATACCGGGATGATGGTTTATCATTACGGAGGGGCCAAATCAAAAGAAAATTTCATAGAACTCAAGTATTGTTTCAGCGGAAATGTGTATTGCCGCAAGAAGGATACGGAATGTGATATGTGCCAGTACAACGCTTCAAAAAGCTGTATGGAACGGGTTGACAGTGTGGACGTGGTCAGCTTTCGTTTCTCCGCCCGCCAGCTTAGCCAGTTTGTAAAGCCACGTAAGGGCGCAGATAACCTGACGGATGATATTTTAAATTTCAGGTATGACTCATCTTTCAGCAAAACAGTACCTCTGTGTGGCAAAACCCGCATGGTATTGGAAGCCCTTTTAAATCATACCTACACAGATACGCTGGAAAATATCTTTGTGAATGCGCAGACACAAATGCTGCTCCTCTACAGCCTGGATTGTATGCTGGGTGAAAAAGAGATTGATACCATCCATTGCAAATTCCTGGCGAATGAGGCGGACCGGGAAAAAATCATTAACGCCAGGGAATTACTCATCAAACATATCGGTGACCCTATTACTATCAAAGAGCTAAGCCGGAAAGTAGCGATCAACGAGTGCTATCTCAAGAAAGGGTTTAAGGAGATGTTTGGTACTACTGTTTTTGATTTTTACCAAAGCCAGCGGATGGAGCATGCCAAATATCTTTTGTATGAAAAAGGGTTAAGTGTTACAGAAGTATCCATGTTATTAGGCTATTCATCTATTTCCCATTTTTCCACAGCTTTTAAAAAGCATACGGGTTTGAAGCCTTGTGATCTCTTGTTCAGGTAAAATTTACAGTTCTTTATAGTATTATCTATTTGTATTTAATAGCTTTGCCATCATGAGGTTTTTGGGATACCTGCTCGCTTTTTATGTTTTACTTCTTTCAGCAATTCCCTGCTGTCTTATTGATAATTGCCCGGATGATAAAATGGAGCAAAGCGCAAGTCATACAAACGGCGATGAAGACTGCGGTAGTTGCTCCCCCTTTTTCAGTTGCGAGGGGTGTGCTGCGGCTACCATTGCATATGAGCCGGCTGAATTCCATTTATCCCCGGTAGTACAACAAACGGTTTATACTGATTATCTTCTTCTTTTACTTCCCGATACGGACCATGATTTTTGGCAACCGCCCAAATTAGGTTAATGAACTTTCCTGCTACGACGATAACCGTTTCATTAACCTGAAAATTAATGTATGTATAAAATATATGTATTGATGGCAGCTCTGCTGATTGCTGCAACGACCTATGGGCAACATAGCCTGAAAATAAAAGTAACGAACATCCTTACAAACGAAGCGCTGCCATTTGCTACTCTTTCTGTTCCGGCAAAGAATAAAGATGTTATCACGGACAGTAGCGGCCTGGCTATTTTGAAAGATTTGCCAGCCGGTAGAATAATAATAATGGCATCGCATGTTGGGTATGCAGAAAAAAATATGAGCATTGAGATACCCTATCCAGGCAACGAGCTGAATATTAAACTTGAGCCCGAAGAAGAGGAAACAGAAGAGGTCATTATTCAATCAACCCGTACCAGCCGGAATATTAAAAATGTGCCCACCAGGGTAGAAACCATAGAACTGGAAGAAATAGATGAGAAGAGCAATATGCGCCCATCCAATATTTCCATGCTGCTGCATGAAAGTACCGGCATACAGCTGCAGCAAACCTCTGCCACCAGCGCCAATGCAAGCATACGCATACAGGGGCTTGATGGCCGCTACACCCAGTTATTAAAAGATGGCTTTGCCAGCTTTGGCAATTTTGCCAGTGGCCTTAGTGTATTGGAGATACCGCCACTGGATTTAAAGCAGGTGGAGGTAATTAAAGGGCCGGCCTCTCCTTTATTTGGCGGCGGGGCCATTGCCGGTGTGGTGAATTTTATTTCTAAAACCCCAAAAGAAAAGGCCGAGAATAATTTGTTGTTCAACCAGTCAAATATTGGGCAATCAAACCTCGGCTTTTTTTCTTCTAAACGGAACAAAAAAAGCGGGTATACCTTCTTGGCCCTGGCTAATAATCAAAAATTGTTTGATGTGGATAAGGATGATTTTACAGAATTACCTAAGTCGTTTGATTTTACCGTACATCCCAAACTATTTCTCTATCCAAGTGCAAGCACCACATTAATAATTGGTAACAGCTTTACGGCAGGTAGAAGGACCGGGGGTGATGTACAGGCAATAAAAGGCAAAGCCGACACCTATCATCGGTATTTGGAAGAAAATAATACCATCCGGAATATTGCCACACTGGAATTACAAAAGAAAATAAGTCAAAGTAAAAGCATTGTGCTAAAGCAGGGCTTTTCCGTTTTTGACCGGAGTATTGAAATACCAGATTATCTTTTTGATGGTATTAGTTATAACAGTTTTACCGATTTTTCTTATCTCACTAATTATTCCAAACATGCCATTGTATTGGGAGGGAATATCATCTACGATAAGTTTAACGAAAAGCAAAACAGCGCTGCCAACCGGGACAACAATAATTTTACTGCCGGCGCTTATGTACAGGACACCTGGGATGCTTCAGAAAAAATTAAACTTGAAAGCGGCCTCCGGGTTGACTGGGCCAGGTACAGCAACCCCGTATTTTCAAAAAGCGAATTTTTTGTTTTGCCAAGGTTCTCTTTACTGCTTAGGTATAATAATAAGTTATCCTCCAGGATAGGCGCTGGCCTGGGATATAAACTGCCCACCCTTTTTACCGAAAGGACAGAAGCCATACAATATCAAAACCTGCAACAATTAAACAATGTACGGTCTGAAAAAAGTTATGGGGGCACAGCCGATATTAATTATAGAACCAGGATAGGCAGGCATCTTGATTTTTCATTTAATAACATGTTTTTCTATACCTGGATTGATAATCCACTGGTGCTGCAAGGTGGTGGCTTTCCGGATTACTATTTTACGAATGCCGGCAAACCCGTTCAAAGCTTAGGTTTTGAAACCAACGCCAAATTAATATTCAAAAAAGATTTTAAATTGTTTCTGGGTTATACGTTTACAGAAGCTAATGCCAGGTACTTGACGGGCAACCAGTTTCTGCCATTGGTGCCTAAGCATAAATTCAATTCCGCATTAATTTATGAAAAGCATGAATTTTTAAAGATGGGTTTGGAGGCATATTATACCAGCCCCCAGTTTTTGTACAACGGGTTTAAAACCGATGATTATTGGGAATTTGGCTTTATGGTAGAAAAGCTTTGGAGGAAATTTTCACTGTATATCAATTTAGAAAACTTTACCGATACACGGCAAAGTAAATTTAAGCGTGTAGCAAATGACCCGCACCCCAGCCCTTCCTTTGATGATATATGGACCCATACAGAGGGGTTTGTTGTAAACGGGGGGGTTAAAATAAAATTATAAACAAAAAGCGCCAGTTATATTTTGTACGGCGCTTTGTTTGCATATTTGTCGCATGAGGAAAGTAAGAGTTATTGGATTAATGCTGATCATAGTGGCCACATCGGTTTCCTTTTCCAATGAAAGCCTGCGGAACGTTTATTCCCGTCCTTCCTCTCAATGGCCAACACCGAATGTAGATGCAGGGGTACGATGGAAAGAATTGGGCACATTACCCCCAAGCCCATTGGCCCACCCTAATGACTCAGTAAAAAAAATAATTGAACTGGGCAAATCCCTTTTTTTTGATACAAGATTGAGTGGCTCCGGAAAAATAAGTTGTGCCACCTGCCACCAACCCGAACAAAATTGGACCGATGGCAGGGAAAAATCCGTCGGGCATGAAGGAGCCATTACGAAAAGAAACTCTCCCACCATTCAAAACAGCTGGTTCTACAACCGGCTATTCTGGGATGGTCGTTCCAAAGATTTGCAGGACCAGGCTTTTGGCCCTATAAACAGCGAAACGGAAATGCACAGCGAAATGCATGACGTAATGCGAAAGCTGAGTAAAAGCAAAGGCTATAAAAAAATGTTTAAGGAGGCGTATGGCAGCGATGATATTGATCCTTTTTTAATGACCGAAGCCATTGCCACTTTTGAAAAAACGATAACAAGCAATGAAACGAAGTTTGATAAATTTTTGAAAGGCGATAAAGCAGCATTAACGAATAGCGAACTGCGGGGCCTGCATATTTTTAGAACAAAAGCTAAATGTATGAACTGTCACCATGGCCCCTTGCTTAACGATTACCAGTTTCACAACAATGGGTTTCATCAGGACGGAGACCCCAAAAACGACAAAGGCTATTATCTGGTAAGTCATAAAGAAGAAGATATTGGTAAGTTTAAAACACCTTCTTTGCGGGATGTGATGCATACCCGTCCCTGGATGCACCATGGTTTGGTAACGAATATGGAGGAAGTGCTGGCACATTACCAAAAAGGGGGAGTTTCGGGTGCAGATAGCCTTATTCAACCGTTTTCGCTTACCCGTAAAGAACGGGGAGATTTAATTAATTTTCTAAAAGCATTGTCCGCCCCGCCTGTTCCTTTTCAAAAACCGGTTTTGCCGGAATAGGCAACCATTTCCAAATAAAAACTATCTTTACAGCCCTACAATAAAATTTAAACAAAGTAAATATGAAGAAGTTATTCCTCACTCTCACCGTTGTCGCCTTTGGTTTAATTGCAAACGCCCAACCTCCTGCCGGCGATGCCAAACCCGGAGAATGGTATGGCGAACAAATTACTGCCGAAGGCGCCCTGAATATTAATGATGTAGCCCAAAAACTACAAAGCGGGTCCCAGACATTTGAAAACGTAAAAGTAGAAGCAAAAGTGGTGGATGTTTGCCCAAAGAAAGGGTGTTGGTTAAAACTGGAACTGCCCAATAACCAGACAGCCATGGTAAAAATGAAAGACTATGGTTTCTTCCTTCCCGTAGCTGCTAAAGGTAAAACAGTGGTGATTGAAGGCGATGTGTCAATGAAAACCATTTCAGTGGCCGAGCAAAAGCACTATGCTGAGGATGCTAAGAAAACACAGGAAGAAATAGATGCAATTACCGAGCCAAAAAAAGAAATTAAAGTAATGGCAAAAGGGATTGTGGTAGTAAAATAATTAGAACTTTTATTTAGCTGAAGCCGCTCCATGAGCGGCTTTTTTTGTCATTAAACCGTCTGTTTCCTTATTGCGTATACTGTTTTCCTGATTTTGCACCATCCGGTTCATTATTCATTTTTTTTAATTTTCTCCCAGTCCCTGATTGATTTTTTTACAGCTTCAGTAGCAGGTTTATCATTTTGAAAAGACCAGTCCAGTGATTTGTAAGTAGTGGTATTATCGCTGGTAACATGGAAAAAGATGATACTCTTGAGGGCGGGGTATTTATATGGTATTGAATCCAGAGCATCTTTAAACCAGGCAGCACGGTCACCGCCAACCGCCAGTGAGCTAAATTCGGTAAGCATCATTGGCTTTTTGTATAATGAAACTGAATCATAAAACTTTCCAAAGATTTCATCAAAACTCCACCATTGGCTCCAACTGGCTACTGTGCCATAATTGAGCGTAGTAACACCTATCCAGTCCACATATTCATGACCGGGATAAAACTGCGGGTAACTGGTATATGCCGGATGGGGGGACCATATCCATATGACACTATCTGCACCATTACTTTTAAAACGGCTTACAATATGACGCCATGCGGCAATAAAATCCTCTGGGCCATTATTTGGCGGGCCCCATGGATACCGGTAAGGATCATTCATCTCATGTCCAAATCGAAGCAGGAAAGGATGCCCGAACTGTTTAGCGGACCCGGCCCATTTATCAATATAAGCATCAAATTTTCCTTCTGAAATTTCTTTTAATCCACCCAGGTTTTTAAATTTTTTACCGGCAACAACCGGGAATTCCTGTGGGTCAAAATCATCCAGCCAGGGCTCCCAGGTTATCATGGGTATTGAGCCTAAATCATAAATAGCCTGTGCCCTTAATAAAGGGAACACTTGATTTTTTTTGCTGCCCCAGGCCGAATAAATAGATATGATGGGTAAATTAATTTGAAGGGAATCTTCGAGTGCTACAATTGGTTGATAGGATTCGGCAGTATTATCATCGTAGGCGCCCATCAGGATAGTATCAACAGTATTCAGGTTCGTTTTACTGTTGCGATAGTGATCAAACCAGGCAAGTTTCAAGGCCCGGTTATCCCGGGGAGTAAAAATATTTTTTTCAAAATGCGAAAAGTCAGTATTAGTAGAAGTTAATAAATCGTCTAACGGGCCTTTACTTTTTTGCCCGGCAAAAGTCAATAACCAGAAAATAAGGGTGCCAAACGTTATAGCAATTAATAATATACCAGTGCGGAAAAAGATTTTTTTCATTTTACTGCCTGGCGAATTAAGACCTTGTTGTTCCATACTTATTATTTACATGGTATGATCAATTGCAGCTATATTTATTTTACTCCAGGGTTCTTCAATTGATATTTTCCTGGATTTAATAGCTGCATATATTCCGCCCCAGGTCATCAGGTAAGCAATCATAGCAAATGCAACCATCCCCCATATTTCACCTGCGGTTAATGCCAGCCGGGTTTCTGCCGTAAAATATTTTCTTTGAATAACGACAATAATAATAGTAATCCAAAAGATAAACTGCTGAATAATCAACGGACGGACAAAAGGAGTAAAACCTTTTACAGCTTGTTTGGCGGTTGGTATGTAAGGGATTTTGCCATCCCATAACGAAAGCAAAAATCCCAAAAAGAAAACAGGCCAGCAGGCATATTTTAAAAACATTCCTCTTAAATGCAATCCTTTTTCTTTAGACGGATGACAAAACCAATTTTGTACAAATAAGTAGATCAGGATGCCGCAAATGGCTACCGGCAACCAGTGAATTAAAAAATCAATCATATCCATATTGGCAGGCAGCCACCCAAACCATAAAAAAAGATACGGGAATAAAATAAACAGAAACATCATGACACCTGAAAAATAATAGGTGCCGATTGTTGTGTACGATAATTTTTGCCAGATAGTTAATTTAGACCAGGCTCTTGGTAATTCTGCAAATAAAACTTCATGAACACCTCTTGCCCATTTTAATTGTTGCTTGCAAAAGGATCCCAGGTCTTCCGGCACTAACCCCCTGCTTATAATAACGGGCTTATAAATTGATTTCCACCCCTGCGCATGAATACGGATGGCTGTAACCAAATCTTCTGCAAGACCAACACCGTGGCCTCCTATACTTTCTAATGCTTTTCTGCGAAACGTACAGTTAGCCCCAATTGCCACGGAGCAGTTAAATCCGGAAAGTCCTATTTGCGTGGGTCCATAAAAGCCATAAGTCTGCTGGGCTGCTCCTTTTGCAATATAGGAGCGATACTGATTATAGTATGCCTGCGAAACCTGGACATATCCCACTTCTTCATCGTTAAAATATCCAAGAACCTCATCCAAAAAATTAGGGAATGGAATATGATCAGGGTCAAGTACCAGTATAAAATCTTCCTTTGTTTGTTGCAAAGCAGCATTTATTTTACCGGCCTTGGCTCCCGGAAGCCCGACTAACTCAAGCCAGACAGCACCATACTTTTCAGCTACTTCTTTAAACCGTGGATCTTGGGTGTCATCCAACAGGTAGGTAGTATGGGGATATTTTATTTTAGCGCAGGCTTCTAATGTTTTTTCAAACATACTCAATGGTTCACCGGGCGAACTGGTAGTAAAAATGGCTACCCGTAAATTTTCAGGCGCAGGAATATTTTCCGGGATGCGGAAGCGGGTATAACTGATCCATAGAATGACCATTCTGATAATACCCCACCAAAAAATTAGGGATAATAAAATGAATAAAGGAAAAGATGCTACATGTTCTTCCTTAAACCACCAGTTAAAGAGGTTTATTATACACAATATGCCTGCAATTATAAGCGACAGCAGGATAAGTTTATTTAATCCTGTGACAGGTGCAGCCCTGCGAAACTTCCACATATTATTTCTTCCCTTTCGCATTTAAAAAAAGATACTTTAACTGAAGGGTAATGAAATGACTTTTAAAAAAAATCAGGCTATTATACCTGTAAATAGTATTGATAAAAAAGTTTTGTGATAGATTGGCTTTCAGTTCCGTGGAAAACGTTACCGGCGTATAACTGTAATTTTCGTATTTTTTATTGATAAAATACGGCCCCAACCCATTTCTGTCAACAAAATAAGACGGCTGGTAAGCTGATGCATAAACACCCACATTCAGATTTGAGGAAAAACTTACCATTGTTGAGAATTTAATATCCAGCGAAGCAAGTAAAGAATGTACGGTTTGTTTAGATGGTGTAAAATATGGATTGTAAACACCATCTATCTGTGTATTCAGCACTGGGGGTATAACCGTGGTTTGTTTAGGCTTAAATGTATTCACTTCAGCATCTGCATATGAAAATGCATAGCCGGCTTTTAATAAAAAATTATCTTTATGTACTAGCGGAGCTAATAACCAGGCATAAACAGTGTAAATGCTGTTACTGTCACCAAAGCTTTGGTTTTGGTAAGCCGCTCTTCCGAGCCACCTGCTTTTCCTGTCAAAATTTAATCCCAAATCGGTTACCTGGTACAGGAAGGGATTTTCTATACTGGCTAAAGTATATTGATACGGTTTTTTGTGGGTAACTGCATCGAGAGAAAAAGAAGGAGAGATTTTTTGAACCAGTTTCGCTTTCCAACTCATTTCGCCGTTGTAATTACTTGCCTGGAAATAACCTGCAGAAAACTCAAGATCAGTTTTGGAAGAAGCTAAAGAAATTTTATTGCCGGCTTCTATCCACGAAGTTTTATAAATCTGATCTGCATCAAAACTATAAAGGCTTGCTTTAATAAATGGTGAGAATAACCATGATCTGTAAACTCCTGCCTCCGGTTCAAAACTCTGTCTTTGTAAAGGCTGGTCATCAGAATAGGTTGCTCCCTGCAGTTTTATATAAGGTGCAGTATAATATGCAATTTGCTGAAGAATATAATCTGCATCTGCATTGCCGGGATGAAGCCGTTCAAGTAAGGCTGCTTTTTTTTTAGCAGCCGCTATATGACCTGTCCATAAATCAATATAGGCAAGCATCTTATTTGTCTCCTGGTGGGTGCTGTCAAAGATTAAATATTCTTTGAGCAGTTGGCGGGTTTTTGAATATTTATTGAGTTGATATAACATGCTGCCGTAATCCAGTTTAACAGCAGCCACACCGGGAAATAAATTCAAGGTTTTTTCATAAACAGCAGTTGCCTCATCAAATTTCTTCATCCAGAATAATACAAGGGCCTGCAGCCGTAAAGCATTTACATCTGAATGCTGCGCATTGTACAGGGTGAGCAGGTTATTGGCCTTATCAAATTTCTTCTCATAGGCCAGGTTACGGGCAAGGGAAACGGTATCAGCAATTACGGGGTTTTGTGCAAATAAATTATGATAGAATAGTATTAAAAATAAGGAACAAAGTCTTTTCATCAGTTACTGAATCAGTTTCCTGATAAAGGTTTAAAAAAAAATTGGATTTCTAACGATTGGGGGTAAATATGACTTTATTATGATACATTAATCTCAGGGTTATACTGAATAAAAAAACCGTCATACCCAAGGCAGGACGGTTTTTTTAAAAATCAAAATCTTAATACAAATAATTCAATGCCACTTTATCATTGCTGTTGAATGGGCGGTTTGTAGTGCTGCTCAGGCAGGCCAGCATCCAGGATGCTGCATCAGGCCCGGTAGGTGTGCCGGGTATATGTACAGCGCCTACACCGGTAGTTTCCTGTCCTTCATTACCACCCGAACCACAGCTATAACTACGGTTCATATAGTCTGTATGACGGAACCCAATGCAATGACCCATTTCATGCGCCAGTACGGTTGTCATAAAACCATCACTGTAAGTAGTATATTTTCTAGCATACTTAATTTCATTGTACGGATTACCGCTGCTGGTGGGGAATCCTGCAGAAGCTATATACTGTCCTGTGTTTACAATCCTGATATTAATGTTGCCACCACTGCTTACCCGCTGAAAAGTGAGTGCCAGGTTCTCGGCATTGTAACGGTCAATAGCATGATCAATGGCTGCTGAAAAACCAGAATTGATATTGCCGCTTGCGCTTACAGTAATTGTTCTGGGGAGTCCGGTTACCAGGTTGAAGGTTCGGTACTGTTCCACCTCTGCAATTCTTAGCCTGGGAGATGTAGGTCTTTCATTTAAACTGGCTTCAGAAAGAAATATGTCACCTTCTACCAGGTAACCGCCCTCTGTTATCTGCACATTGGAAGTGTTGAATCCAAGATTAGAAATTTTGGTCATCGTTTCCTGTGAGATTTCTTCCTGTGCAGTTTCTTTTGCTTCTTTCTTACAAGCAGTGATTGTAAAACTTACAATCATGACAAGTGTTAGTGTTTTCATCAAGTGTCTCATGAGTTTGCTTTTGTTTGGTGATAAAATATACCTTTCGGTATTTTTGTGATGAAAAGATAAAGATAATATTCTAAATCGTCTTTTCTTTTTTATCACATTTTTATGATCTTGCAAGATATGGTGTACAGAGGTGAGATTTACTTAGTTATGACAAAGCAGGAGGAATTATAAAAACAGCCCTATGAGTCGTAATTATACGATTAATAATTTTTTGGCTTTAGGGAAACCGTTGATAATAATGCTATGGTTTCTTTTTTCCCAATCCGCATTTTCACAGGAAAAACGGCAGCTTTATAAAATCTCCCCGGGATTATTACAGAAAATTAATTCAGGTGTATTTACCGGCAAATCAAAATTTATCATCACAATATCCGGGAAAGTTTTGCCTGGCGAAATCAAAGCCTTAAATCCAGACGAAAAGAAAATAAATGATTATGCAGCTTTTTCTTTTTTTGAAATCCGGGTTACTGTTGAGGAATTGCTGTCAAAAGTGTTACCGGCGCCGGGAGTAATTTTTGCCGAAGATGCTTCAAGAATACCCAAAGAGGAATTGCAGGTAAGCAATCTTGACCTTAGCGCCAATAAAATTAATCTTGTACACGGAAAATTTCCATTATTGAATGGTGATGGAATTACGGTTTCTGTAAAGGAAAATAAACCCGATACAACGGATATAGATTTTTCAGGAAGATTTCTTACAACCAACCTGGCTTCATCTGCTATTAATTCTCATGCCTCCATTATGGCTACTTTGATTGCCGGGGGAGGTAATTCATGGCACCTGGGAAAAGGCGCAGCCTGGGGTAGCTCCATTAGTTCTTCAAGCTTTGCTACGCTTTTGCCCGATGCAAACGCTGCTTACCAGCAATACAATATTTCAGTACAAAACCATTCTTACGGAGTGGGAATAGAAAATTTTTATGGGGCTGATGCGGCTGCTTATGATGCCACTGTTATAAACAACCCTTCGCTGCTTCATGTTTTTTCTTCAGGAAATTCCGGCACATCGGTAAGTACCACCGGTATTTATTCCGGTATTACAGGCTTTGCAAATCTTACCGGTAGTTTTAAAATGGCTAAGAATACTATAGCTGTCGGGGCTACCGATTCTTTTGGTGTGGTAGCATCATTAAGTTCAAAAGGGCCGGCACATGATGGAAGGGTAAAACCGGAACTGGTGGCATTTGGCGAAGATGGAAGTTCGGGAGCTGCAGCATTAACTTCGGGAACGGCTCTTGTATTGCAACAAACTTATAAACAGTTAAATGGTTCTTTGCCTGCCGGCAGCCTTATAAAAGCAATATTGATTAACAGCGCTGATGATGTGGGAAACAAAGAAGTTGATTATGCCAACGGCTATGGCAGTCTCAATGCTTTGAATGCTGTAAAAACTTTACAGTCGGGCAGGTTCATGTATGGGTCAGTTGCTCAATCCGGCACGCTGTTATTTACTATTTCCGTTCCGGCAGGAATAAAAAAAATGAAGGCCACTCTTGTATGGAGTGATCCGCCGGCTGTACCCAATGCGGTTAAGGCATTGGTGAATGACCTGGACCTGGAGGTTGCCCATGTTGCATCTGCCCAAACCTGGAAGCCATGGGTGTTGAATACATTTCCTCATCCGGACTCTTTGCGGCAATTGGCAACCAGGAAAAAAGACAGCCTGAATAATGTGGAGCAGGTTACTATTGATAATCCGATGGCGGGTAATTATGAATTTCGTATTGCAGGGTTTAATGTAAGCGCTGCACCGCAAAATTTTTATATAGCATACCAGTTTGATTCGGTTGATGTTTTTGAATGGCATTTCCCTGCCGGCAGCAATGATTTTTTATATTCTTCTTCATCCAATGCCATACGCTGGGCATCTTCATTTGCTGCTGCTACAGGCCTGTTGGAGTATTCTGTAAATAATGGAACTACCTGGCAAATCATTGATAACGCAGTAACCCTTGCCGACGGGTTTTACAGGTGGAATACACCGGCAGTAACAGGTAATGCTTTATTAAGAATGACGGTAAGCGGCAACCGGTATACCAGTGATACATTTACTGTTTCCCGGAGAACGGTTACGGGTGTGGGTTTTAATTGTCCCGACTCATTTCTTTTTTATTGGAGCAAAATACCAGGAATAACTAATTACAGGGTTTATAAATTGGGCAACAAATACCTGGAGCCGGTTACCGTTACTGCTGACAGCTTTATGGTACTGTCAAAAAACAGTAACCCCACGCTGCATTATTCCGTTGCGCCGCTGATGGGTAACAGGGAAGGGATGAAAAGTTATACATTCAATTATACAACACAGGGAGTGGAGTGTTACATCCGTTCTTTTCTTTCATCATTACTTAATAATGCAGCCAGTCTTGATCTTTTACTGGGAACACTTTATGGTATAAACAGGGTTGTTCTGGAAAAGTTTGACGGAGCAGGTTTTGTTGCCATACAACAGGCAGCCAATCTTTCCGGTGTGTTGATTAACTTTTCAGATGCTTCATTAAAAAAAGGGTTGAATATTTATCGTATTAAATTAGAGCTTGCCGGGGGAGGCGTTATTTATTCCCAGCAGGAAACGGTGTATTATCTGTCAGGTAATGATTTTATAGTATATCCTAATCCTGTAAAGCAAAATCAACCGATAAATATATTGTCCTCTGATTCGCAGGAAGAAACCTGGTTGCTTATATACAATACACAGGGTAGCAAATTAGCGGAGTATGTTATAGATAACACGGTAACATCATTACCGTCAGGCCGCCTAAGTAAAGGACTTTATATTTTCCGGTTTACAAGAAAAGGAGAGCCAGGCAATTCCATAAAAATTTTCGTTTATTAAGAACCCGGCAGTTAAGAAGGGATTATTTCTATACATCCTGAATGGCTTCTTTTGTCAATTCATTATTCAGGAACCAGCTTTAAAAAGCAGAAGGCGGAAGATAAAGGCCGTGCCGTTGGTTATCCCGGCCCCGGTGCATTGCCGGGTGATGGAAGAACATTTTTTGTGAGTGTGGGGGCGAAGCGCAGAGTAAATCTATATTTCACCCCACTTAATACCACCCTATTTCCCGTAACTTCGCCCTCTTTTTAGAATGGCTATGAACGCTAAGTACAAAGAATTTTCAGGGTTAAACCTGCCGGCTTTTGAAGCAGAAATTCTGGCCCGGTGGGCTGAAAAACAGGCTTTTGAAAAATCGGTGAGTCTGCGGGAAGGGGCTACGCCGTTTGTATTTTACGAAGGCCCCCCCAGTGCCAACGGTATGCCCGGCATTCACCATGTTATTTCAAGAACATTAAAGGATTTGGTTTGCCGCTACAAAACAATGAAGGGATACCAGGTAAAACGCAAAGGCGGATGGGATACACATGGTTTACCGATTGAATTAGGCGTGGAAAAAGAACTCGGCATCACCAAAGAAGACATTGGTAAAAAAATATCTGTTGAAGATTATAATAAAAAATGCCGGGAAGCGGTATTGCGCTATAAAGACAAGTGGGATGATATAACCCGCAAAATGGGCTATTGGGTTGACCTGAATGACCCGTATATAACCTACAAAAATGAATACATTGAAACAGTTTGGTGGCTGCTGAGTGAGTTATATAAAAAAGGATTGCTGTACGAAAGTGTAAGCATCCAGCCTTATTCACCGGCAGCAGGTACCGGTTTAAGTTCGCATGAACTGAACCAGCCGGGAACTTATAAGGATGTAAAGGATACAAGTTGTGTGGCGATGTTTAAAATAATCCGCAATGAGAAAAGCGAGTTTTTATTTACAGAGTCTTCCACGACTCCCACTCCGTCAGGAGAGGGCAGGGGTGAGGCTTTTTTCCTCGCATGGACAACAACTCCATGGACACTTCCTTCAAACCTTGGGTTAACAGTCGGTGGAAATATTGATTATGTTTTGGTAAAAACAGTTAATCCATATTTAAACAACACTATTCATGTTGTACTTGCAAAAGCATTGCTCGTTAAATATTTTAAACCCGAAAATGAAAATGCTGATTTTGCAGAATATAAAAATGATGGGAAGAATCTTCCTTATAAAATTTTAACGGAGTTTAAAGGAAAAGATATTGAAGGTTGTGAATACGAGCAATTACTTCCTTATGAAGCTAACTCAATAAAAGAGATCCAACTCCAAACCCCAAACGCCAAACCATTCCATGTAATGGTTGATAGTTTCGTAACAACAGAAGATGGTACGGGCATTGTTCACACCGCCCCTGCCTTCGGCGCTGATGACTTTAAAGTCGGGAAAGAATATGGCATTGGTATTTTGACAATGGTGGATAAGGAAGGAAAATTTGTGGATGGTTTGGGTGAATTCAGCAACCGCTATGTAAAAAATTATAAAGACCAGAAAGATTATGTGGACGTGAATGTGGACATAGCGGTGAAGCTGAAAAAAGAGAACCGTGCTTTTAAGGTAGAAAAATACGAACACAGCTATCCCCATTGCTGGCGCACCGATAAGCCCATCCTATATTATCCACTGGATGCATGGTTTATTAAAACAACTGCTATCAAAGACAGGATGGTGGAGTTGAACAAAACCATCAACTGGAAACCCAAATCAACCGGCGAAGGCCGCTTTGGTAACTGGCTGGAGAATATGGTGGACTGGAACCTGAGCCGCTCCCGGTTTTGGGGTACACCATTGCCTATCTGGAAAACAGAAGATGGAGAGGAAGAGATTTGTATTGGTTCAACTGCAGAACTGCGAGTTGAGATTGAAAAGACCGGAGGTTTAAACAAATCTGAAATCCGAAATCTGAAATCTGAAATCGATCTTCATAAACCCTACGTAGATGAGATCATATTGTTGAGTAAATCCGGCAAACCCATGAAACGGGTGCCCGACCTGATTGATGTTTGGTTTGACAGCGGCGCCATGCCTTATGCCCAATGGGGATTAGACCAGTTGAAGTTAAAGAGCGGTAACTCCTCCCCCTTCGGGGGAGGTTGGGAGGGGGCCTTTCCCGCAGATTTTATTGCCGAAGGAGTAGACCAGACAAGAGGCTGGTTTTATACTCTGCATGCTATTGCAGCGCTGGTGTTTGATTCTGTTGCATATAAAACCTGTGTGTCAAATGGGCTGGTATTGGATAAGAATGGCAACAAAATGAGTAAGCGCCTGGGCAATGTGGTGGATCCGTTCAAAACCATAGAAACATTCGGAGCTGATGCAACAAGGTGGTACCTCATCACTAATGCATCGCCCTGGGATAATATGAAGTTTGACCTGGAAGGCATTAAAGAAGTGCAACGCAAATTCTTCGGTACTCTTTATAATACTTACCAGTTTTTTTCTCTGTATGCAAACGTAGATGGCTTTGCGTTTAAAGAAAACTACATTCCGCTGGCCGAACGTCCGGAAATAGACCGCTGGATTCTTTCTTCATTGAATTCTGTAGTAAAGAAGGTGAATGAATACATGGACGATTATGAGCCTACTCAAGCAGGCAGGGTGATTGAGGATTTTGTGGATGAACACCTGAGCAACTGGTATGTGCGCCTCTGCCGTCGCCGGTTCTGGAAAGGGGAATATGAGCAGGATAAAATCTGTGCTTATCAAACCCTGTATGAATGTTTAGAAACATTGACAAGATTAGTAGCGCCTATATCACCATTCTTCAGCGATTATCTTTTCCAAAACCTGAATGCAGTTACAAACAGATTTAATGCTGAGTCAGTGCATCATGTCGGTTATCCCGATATTGATGAAACCCGGAACCCTCCAACGGGGGGCAGGGAGGCCATTGACGAGTCCCTGGAAGAAAGAATGCAAATGGCCCAGGATGCTTCATCCCTCATCTTATCCCTTCGCAAAAAAGTAAACATAAAAGTGCGCCAGCCACTACAAAAAGTGTTGATACCGGCGCTTAATATTGCTATGAAAGAGCAGCTTCAAAATGTGGAGGACTTAATAAAAGCTGAAGTGAATGTAAAAGAAATAGAATACCTGAACCCGGACAATACCTTTATCAGCAAAAAGATCAAGCCAAATTTTATAGCTCTTGGCAAAAAACTTGGCCCGAAAATGAAAGCTGTATCGGCGGTACTGGCCCAATTTACACAGGAAGATATTGGCCGGATAGAAAAAGAGGGTCAATATAAATTGACTATTGACGGGGAACCTGTAATATTACAGATTGCCGAAGTTGAGATCAGCAGCGAAGATATTCCCGGCTGGATGGTCGCCAATAAGGGCAGCCTGACGGTGGCCCTGGACATTACAGTAACCCCGGAACTGGAAGCAGAGGGCAATGCCCGGGAGTTTGTAAACCGTGTTCAGAAAATCCGCAAGGACAGCGGGTTTGAACTGACAGACAGGGTGGAAGTAGGGGTAAACGCCAGCGGCCAATTAAAAGATTCTTTGGCTCGCTTTAAAGACTATATTTGCGCCGAAATTCTGGCAGATAAGCTGGAATTTGAGCCAGGCATACCGAACGGAACTCAGATAGAAATCAACGATGTCTTGCTAAATGTGATTGTTTCAAAAAAAGGGTAATTATTATGGCAACTAAAAAGCATGCCCGCCCCGCCGGCGGGAAACAAGCCCCTAAGAAGGCCGCCAAACCCGCCCCTAAAAAAAAGCCTGCCGCTAAACCTGCCCGTAAGGCAGGCGGGAAACCGTCCGCAAAAAAAACCGTGAAAAAAGCTAAACCCGCCCCCAGGAAAAAACCACCCCAAAAAGCCTCTAAACCAGCACCTAAAAAGGCAGTAGCCAAAAAGCCAACCCCTAAACTTGCGCCAAAACCAGCCGTAAAGGCCCCGGTTAAACAGGAGGCTGTGCCCATTGCAAAACCAGTGGCAAAAAAGCCCGGCTCAGTTGATCCGAAGTCACTCGTATCTATAAAACCCAAGGTACAGCCGGTGATAAAGAAAGAACCCCCGAAACCCGCTAAAATAGTGATACCCAAAACCACCACGAAAAGCTCTGTGAAGTATGAGCCGGAGTTTACCAAATCCATACTCGATGCGCAGGCAGCAGCCCTGCAGTCTGGCCCCACCATGCGGTATTCCGATCCTGACCTGGCTGAGTTCCGGGAGATCATCCAGAAAAAACTGGATGCTGCCAAAAAGGAACTGGCCTACCTGCAGGGGCTGATCACCCGTAAGGATGAAGGCGGTGATATGGATGAGGCCCGCTATATGACGATGGAGGACGGCAGTGTGAGTATGGAAAGGGAGCAGCTAAGCCAGATGGCCAGCCGCCAGATCACTTTCATTGACCACCTGGAAAAAGCCATGATGCGGATCGAAAATAAAACCTATGGCATCTGCCGGGTAACGGGCAAACTGATTGACAAAGCGAGACTGCGGGCCGTCCCTCATGCCACCCTGAGCATAGAAGCCAAGCAGATGATGAATAAGTAAAATTAATTTACAAGATAATGTGTCACCCCGGGCTTGACCCGGGGTCTTTTTTTTGTACATCAATTAAAATGTCCCGGAACAGACCGGGACATTTGTTTAGCGGGAAGATTTTTTGCATTATTTGTTTTTCCCCCTCAGAAATACCTGGAACCCTACCCCCAGCAGAAAACCGTGATTGGTGTACTTGCTGGTAGTTTTATTTTTCAGGGTTTCATCAATGGAACCATTATTGCCAATGTCCCTCAGGGTTGTCTTACTAAAGGTGTTATTGTTGTAACCATAGATATACCCGATAAAAAAATCAAGACCTGCATTTTCTCCCATCATTTTGGTGAAGCCGGCCTGCGGGCTGGCATTGGCAAAAAACCCGCCGGATGAACTGCCCTCATAAGTGGTTTTGGTTACATTGGGCGCCGACCCTATATACAAGAAACCCTCGGTTTTAAGACTACTGATACCCAGGTTAAACCCGAACTGGCCGAAAGGAAACATATTTCCGGATGTTTTCAGGTAATGCCTTACAAAGCCCCCTAAACCAATATTAAAGTTGTTGGATTTATCGCTTTGATAAGTGGCGCCATTTTGTTCGTAGCTGGTCTTATTGCCCGTAGGGTTGATATTCAGCGAGGCTCCAACGGCTGTTTTTTCAGAAATAAACCACCCCATGCTGGGAGTAATGCTAAGGTTGTAGCTGGTTATTTTAGACTTGTTTTCGCCGATCTGGTCAACGGATATATCAGCGCTGCCGGAATTGTACAGCACACTCCCTACGGAAGCCCCCACCATCCTGTCTCCCTTTGCAAACTGGGCTCTGGAGGTAATGCCGGTGAATAGCAGGATTATGGGCAAAAAGCAATTAATAGAACGCATAAAACATGATTAGTTATGCAACAAATATAGCCGTTCGGCCAAAACCGGCAATCCCCGAATTTTTCCCCATTTTAAGGCATGGATATATTTTTTCCATTACCTTTAAAAACTCTTTGGTGGAAACGGAAATTCCCTTTATTTTTAAACCCAGTCCCGCCAAATACGGGAACCGAAACTAATTAACAGCCAAATCAAACTTTTATGAGAAAGTTCAAACTCCTTTCCCTCTTAGCGTTCGCTATAACTTTTTTAGCAGTCAGTTGTACCAAAGAAGGCCCCGAAGGCCCTGCCGGAGCAACCGGCGCCCAGGGTCCAACTGGCGCAACCGGCCCGACTGGTCCTACAGGTCCCATAGGCCCCACCGGCCCTGCAGGCCCTACTGGCCCCACTGGCCCGCAAGGCCCTCCGGGAACAGCTAATGTTATCTATTCAGCATGGACTGATTTTAATGGTGCTAATTGGTCTGCCCCAGCAGTTTTCTTCGGAGTAACGCAGCGAACTTATCCTGTAACAGTAGCTTCAATAACTGCCGGAGTTTTAGCAAATGGAGTTCTTTTGGTTTACACACATTTTGCAGGAGATAACCCGAACACAGCTCACCTTTTGCCTTTTATCTTCAATTACGCAGTGCCTTCAGGTCAACAATTACGAAGCGATATAAGGCTTGGTGGATTTGATATGGTATTTCATAATTTATCATTGATTGGCAGCGATCCCGGGATTGTTCCAACGGCAGCTGGTTTTAATCAATTCCGTTGGATTGTGATACCGGGCAGTGTGTTAGGTGGCAGAGGAACCGGCATTGGCGGGACTGGGTATTCTGTTGAACAATTAAAGGCAATGCCTTACGAAAAGATTTGCCAGTTGTTTAGTATTCCTTCAAACGGAGCAGGCTGGCGTTGAGATAAAATATTTTTCAGGTAAAGTACTTCATACTTAACCGGTTCCGTCTCAGGCGGAACCGGTTTTTTTTGTTACACAACTTCTATTTTCTATATTAACCTGTGCAACCAACTCCTTGCTATGAAACGCATTTATTTTTTTCTTCCTGTTTTCTTTATTTTTTCAATTGTAAACTCACAGCCCCGCATCATTTCCGGCCCCATGCTGGGCCCGGTGGAGTTGCGGGATGCCAAAGTATGGGTGGATTTATAACTGCGTAAAGAATTTTATTGCAAATAATCAATTAAAATTCCATAATTTTGATTTATTCTATTACAATAATTAAATTATAAATTAAAAATTATGATACAAGAAACGATAATAAATTACAAAATGTTATTGAATAACATAGGCCATTTAATAACTATTTCAGGATACAGAAATGATTTTATTGCAAAAAAACTTGGAATAAAACCAACAACTTTTTCTATTAAAAAGAAGCGTTCCTCCTGGACCCCCGAAGAATTGGAAAAACTTCTTTCCGTTATTGAGAACGACGAAACAGAAAATTATTACTTAGGCCTGATTATGAAAGGACTTGAATCGGATGAAACACTAAGTATATCTGAATTTAAAAAACAGGTGGGGTGGAAGTAATAGTAACCAAAACATTTACGAAGCAATTTCTGCGATGCCCGTCCCATGTGCAGGAAGCTTCAAAGGTTGTTATTACTGCTTTGCAAAATGCAAAGTCAATACATGAAATAAAGAACATAGAAAAGCTGACGGGGTTCAGGCATTATTACCGGATTCGTATCGGCCAGTATAGAATTGGTTTGAAAGAACAGAGCCCGCAGGTTTTGCTATTCTGCGTTATGAAACGGTCACAGATTTACAAAGTTTTTCCTCCACAATAACGGGGTAAAAAATAAGAATTAAATCAGCTGCTATTTACTTTCTTTTTTTCTTTCATACTTTGTGCAGCAAAAACAATGCAATGAAAAATAGTTGCGCTGCCATTCTGCTCTTTTTCCTGAGCGTAGCCGAAGGGTTAGCACAGCCCCGCATCATCTCCGGCCCCATGCTGGGCCCGGTGGAGTTGCGGGATGCCAAAGTATGGGTGGAAGTATCGCCGGAAGTAAAATCAGTTTCAATTCAGTATCATAAAAAGGGCAATACACAAATCAAAACAGTACTTTATAAAGGTGAATTGGGAAATGAATTCAATCCCGTTCAATTTACTATCGGCGGGTTAGATTATAGTACAACATATCAATATAAAATTATTTTAAACGGAAAGCCAACAACTGCTTCCGGAGAATTTACTACCAAAGATCTCTGGCAATGGAGAAAACCTCCGCCTGATTTCAGCTTTCTTACCGGTTCTTGTTCCTACTTCAATGAGCCAATCTATGACAGACCGGGTACCCCATATGGAAAAGATTCTTCCATTTTTGAACCGATGAGTAAAGAAAAATCAGCCTTCATGCTCTGGCTCGGCGATGCATGGTACACCCGGGAGGTGGATTACTACAGTGAATGGGGCCTCTGGTACCGGGCCAGCCACGACAGGGCAGTGCCCATCATGCAGAATTTTTTAAAGTCGATTCCGCAATTAGCCATCTGGGACGACCACGATTACGGCCCGAACGATATCGGCAAAAACTATGTGCTGAAAGAAACAAGCCGGGAAATCTGGAAGAAATACTGGTGCAATCCTTCTGCTGGTGAAAACGGGCAGGGCACATACACGATGACCACCTGGGGCGATGCGGATATTTTTATGACGGACGACAGATGGTGGAGGAGCGCCGACCGGATGAAAGACTCCGTTGATGGTTTTCCCAATCCTGAAAAAGAAATGCTGGGCCAGCAGCAAATGGAATGGCTGAAAAACTCGTTGCTGTACAGCAACGCCACTTTTAAAATTGTGGTGGTGGGCAGCCAGGTGCTCAATCCAGTTTCCCCTTTTGATACCTGGTGGGATTTTCCCGCTGAATACGACGAGATTATGAACTTTCTCAGGGAGTATAAGATCAATGGCGTAATATTTCTTACCGGCGACAGGCACCACAGTGAAATAATAAAAGTGGAAAGACCCGGCACTTACCCCTTATATGATATAACGGTTTCGCCGCTGACCTCGGGTACCCATGTATTTGGCAATGCAGAAAAAAATAACCCATTCAGGGTATTGGGCATTGACCAAAAACAGAACTACGGAAAAATATCTTTCAGCGGGTCGAGGAATGACAGAAAACTCACTGTCGAATATTTTGGAGTAAAAGGGGAGAAGCTGGGAAGCTGGTCCGTTTCGGAAAAAGAATTGAAAACACCGCAGTAATTTCGCCGGATGACCATTTATTTCGGATACGAAAAACCCAAAGTACTGCAGGCGCTGCGCTACCATTTCATCAGCCGGCGGGAGATACGCATCATGCTGATACTGGTGAATGTGTTTGCCATTGCTTCCATTTCATTATATGCTTTTAAAAAAGTAACGCCGCTGGCCTTCCTGATGGGTTCTTTGTTATGGATTGTGCTGATGATCAGTTTCTGGTTTATCCTCCCGGGTATGGTGTATCGAAGGGCAGTCACCTTCAAACATGAGTTCAGCATGGACTTTGAAGAAACGGGTTTTGCCCTCCGGCATGAAAAAGGATTTAAAGAATGGCCATGGACAGCGCTGAAACATTATGTGGAAAGTCCCCATTTCTTTCACTTGTATTTCGACAGCCGGTCATTTTTCCTGGTGCCCAAAAACGGGTGCAAAGACAGCGATGAAGTGCATGAATTGCGCTTGCTGATAAAATCGAAAGTGAAAAAAGGATAAAGTGATCCTGCTGCATCCAGGCAAAAAAACAGGGAAAAAATCTCTTTGGTAAACTAAAGCCCCTCCGCCGGAAATTCCTGAGTAAAACGAAAAGAAGGGACACAGTTCGGGGGAGGCTTACAATTCTTTCTCCATTATGTAATGGGGGATTGTTATCTCAGTGAATTCACCCCCGGATACTTTATATCCCATTTTTTCAAAAAAAACCACGGTATTCTTGCGGGCATGCATGGAAATAGTTTTAAAGCCGCGGTCACGGGCCAGGTTCTCCGCAAAATTCATCAGCGCCCTGCCAATACCTTTTCCCTGCAGGTCATTCAGCACCGCCATCTGCCGCAGCCTTACGATGGAAGGGCTTTCCTCCACCAGCATGCAGCAGCCCAGCATCTGCTCATCTTCAAAAGCGCCGATCAGCATATTGTCCTTTTCTTTCTCCAATTCCTGCGGCGAAAAAGCAAGACCAAGGGGCCTGCGCAGAATATCATCCCGCAGCTTTACCATCTGCTGGTACTCAGAAGTGCCATGATCAATAATTTTCAGCGCCATAACCAGGAGTGATTAACCACTTCAAAGTACAAAGAACTTGCAATTCTGCCAACCATCCGGCCTCTTATTTTAACGAATAGAAAGTACAAAACCCGTATGCTATACTTTCGTTTTCAGCTATTTGGGGTAATTGCGGAAAAAAGAGGCTTTGCGATGCTTATTTATTCAAAAAGTATATTTTTGCACCCAATAAACAAAACTTAAAGAACATGTCTGACATTTCATCAAGAGTAAAAAAGATCATCGTTGACAAACTGGGCGTAGACGAAGCAGAAGTAACCAATGAAGCTTCTTTCACCAACGACCTTGGGGCCGATTCCTTAGATACGGTAGAACTGATTATGGAATTTGAAAAAGAATTCAACATCTCTATTCCTGATGAGCAGGCCGAGACCATCACTACAGTGGGTCAGGCTGTGTCTTACCTGGAAGAGCATGCCAAGTAATAAAACCGTTTTCCCCGCATCCCGAGTTTACCATAAGGACGGCGGGAACATAAAATCCCTTACCGCCTTCTGACTGTACCAGCAGCGAAGGCGGTTTTTATTACAGGCCAGGGTTGTTTGTCTGTGATTGAGCAGTCGTATCTTTATCTTCACTTTTCATCAGAAACGATATGGAATTAAAACGGGTTGTTGTAACAGGCATGGGCGCCATCACCCCACTGGGTAATACGATTGATGAATACTGGAACGGACTCATCAATGGAGTATCCGGCGCAGATATAATCACCCTGTTCGATGCGTCTAAATTCCGTACAAAATTTGCCTGCGAGGTAAAAGGGTTCGAACCTACAAATTTTCTTGACAGGAAAGAGGCCCGTAAGATTGACCGTTTCACCCAGTTTGCCCTGGTGGTAAGCGACCAGGTCATGACGGATGCAGGATTAACAAAAGAAAATATCAACCCCGACAGGGTGGGGGTGGTGTTTGCCAGTGGCATTGGCGGGCTGATCACATTTCAAAATGAGGTGACCGACTTTGCAAGAGGAGATGGTACGCCGCGGTTCAACCCTTTCTTCATCCCCAAAATGATACTGGACATTGCCGCAGGCCAGATAAGCATGCGGCATAATCTGCGGGGGCCCAATTTTGCCGTGGTAAGCGCCTGCGCCAGCAGTACCAACGCCATTATAGAAGCCTTTAACCTTATCCGGCTGAACAAGGCCAGTATTATTTTAACCGGAGGAAGTGAAGCGGTGATCAGTGAAGCCGGTGTGGGCGGGTTTAATGCAATGAAAGCAATGAGTGAGCGGAATGATGACCCCAAAACGGCCAGCCGGCCATATGATAAAGACCGCGACGGGTTTGTAATGGGCGAGGCGGCCGGTATGCTGGTCCTGGAAGAACTCGAACATGCCAAAGCAAGAGGGGCTAAAATATATTGTGAAATAGCAGGCGGCGGCGCCACGGCCGATGCACACCACATCACCGCACCGCACCCCGAAGGACTGGGCGCCACCAATGTAATGCAGGCAGCGCTGGAAGATGCCGGTATGAAACCCGGGGAGATTGATTACATCAACACCCACGGCACTTCCACACCCATTGGCGACGGGGCCGAAGCAAAAGCCATTAGCCGGGTGTTTGGAAGCCATGCTTATAATTTAAGTATCAGTGCTACCAAATCTATGACGGGCCATTGTCTTGGTGCAGCAGGAGTTATTGAGGCCATCGCAAGCATAAAGGCGGTGATGCATGATGTGGCGCCGCCCACTATCAACCATTTTACGGATGACCCCGAACTGGATCCTAAGCTGGATTTTACTTTCAATAAGGCAAAACAGCGTACCGTAAGGGCCGCCCTCAGCAATACGTTTGGCTTTGGAGGGCACAATGCCTGTGTAATTGTAAAGAAGTTTACAGGTTGACAAGTTCACCTGTTCTTACTATGGGACAATACGAACAACTTTTTGGAACCTGTAAACTTCTGAAACTGATAAACTTTAAAAAAAATCAACTTTTCTTCGTAGCTTAATGGCCGTGGATTTTTTCAAATTCTTTTCCGGCAAGCATTCAGGCTTCTCTTTCAAAAAAGAACTAAAGAATATCCTGGGATATAAACCGGGTAATATCTCCCTTTATAAAACGGCATTGACCCACCGGTCTGTAAGAGAGGGGGCGGATGAAAACAATGAAAGGCTGGAATACCTCGGCGATGCAGTGCTCAGTGCATTAATAGCAGATTATTTATTTAAACGCTACCCTTACCGGGAAGAGGGCTTTCTGACTGAAATGCGGAGTAAAATGGTGAACCGCCAGCAGCTCAATGAAATTGCTGTCCGGATGGGGCTTAAAAAAATTACCCTGTACAACAAAATGGACGGCTCATTAAAAGCAAGCCAGATATTTGGCAATACCCTTGAAGCCTTGGTGGGGGCCATTTATCTTGACCAGGGCTATAAAAAAACGGCCAAATGGGTGATGGAGTGTATCATTATGCCTCACATGTTTATGGATGATTTGGAGAACCTTGAAATAAACCACAAGAACAGACTTTATGGCTGGGCGAATAAAAACGGCCGCCTGCTGGAGTTTGAAACGCTGAATGAAAAACTGGAAAACGGCCGCCGTTTATTTACAGTGGCAGCCGTGCTTGACGGGCAGCAGATTGCCGAAGGAAAAGCATTCAATAAAAAAGACGCTTCGCAGATAGCGGCGCAGGTGGCGGTTGAAAAAATGGGGATAGTAAATGCCGACTCAGCCGGAGATGAAACAGCCTGACAGGAATGACTCTTATGTTTTTTCCATGCAGAGTTCTATCAGCACACCGTTGGTATGTTTGGGGTGAAGAAAACAGACCAGTTTGTTGTCGGCTCCTTCTTTAGGCCTCTCATACAACAACACAAATCCTTCCTCTTTTAGCCGCTTCATTTCAGCCTCAATGTCCGCCACATCAAAAGCTATATGATGGACACCCTCACCCTTTTTACTGATGAAACGGGCAATCACCCCTTCCGGGTCGGTGCTTTCCAATAGCTCCACTTTATTCTCCTCGGTTTTAAAAAAAGCGGTGTTCACCTTTTCGGTTTCAACGGTTTCCGTTTTATAACAGGGGGTATTCAGCAGCTTTTCATAACGGGGAATGGCTTCCCCAAGATTTTTAACGGCAATACCGATATGTTCAATCTTTTGCATATTTTATGCAGTGGGCGGAAAGGTCAGGTAAAGCCGAAATTAAGGACTTTTTCCTGTTCGGAACTTCATACGGCAATAAGCCATTCGTCACCGCATATTTGCCGTTATTGTTCAGCTAACTGTATAAAGAAAAAGTTTTATAAATCCGTTCAGAAATACTATTGCCCGGCATGCCATAAGGCTCAAAGAGGGCAATAAATTATTGTTTTAATGCCGCCGCTGCATCAATAAATAAAAAAAGAGGTCGCCTTTTTGAGACAACCTCTTAATGTATTCAGGAAAAACTTCTTTATTAAATTTTCTGTAATCTTAACCGGTATGTTCCCTGGCTGGTAGTTCCGATACGGTGGGTCAGATTGAGTGAAATAATACCAATGCACGACAGGGTAAGGTTATCAAATGCACCGCTGCTTAACAGGTTGTAGGTAACGCCCAGATACTGCCCGTAGTTTTGAGCTGCTATCGTTGTAAGGCCATTCGCCGGGTTAATATTGGCCACTACCGGCGTAAAGGGACTGGTAAGGTATATACGGGGAAAAGTAAGTTGATTAGCGCCCGGCCCAATGGTAACCTGCACAATATCCCCCGCTGAGTAATTGCCCCAGCCATCTACAAGCACCCTGAAGTTAACTGTATTTCCCAATCCACCCATATCTGCCGAATTGTATGGACAAACTACTACGGTTTGCCAGGTCATAAGCATATTGTAATTGGGGTTGCCATAAAACCCTGACCCGGTATTGGAAATGTCATGTATTTGCCCGTCCTTGCCATGTACCTGGTTGTATATGGTATAAATTGAGCCTCTTTCAAGGCTGCTTGGAGCTATACCAAGGGCTGTTGCTATCTCAGTCGCGGTTACTTCCAGTTTGGTATCACCACTATATGGTACTTCTTTTATGGATTTCCAAAGGGAAGTATTGGTTGTGGCAGCCCCTTTAGTTACAAATAATTTTATTTTTGCAACCGGAGAACCATATTCTCTTACCGTTACGTCCACTTTGGCGCTACCCAAATTTGCATAGTCAATAATTTGATTGCCAATAGCCACATTAGTAACATAAGAACCAATACCAAGTTCTTTAAAATCCCCGCTTATATCACCTTTTTTGCATCCTGTTGCAAACAGGTACAGGGAGCTAATTATTGTTATTATTGATAATTTGTTCATATATGATAAATTAAATCTTTGATGAATAAAATTTATTATTTCCGTGAGGTTGGCGGATGTTTATCCCAGAATACCTGTACCCCCACGCTGCTTTTTTGCGTGGCATTCTGATTTCTGTTCACAAAAACAGAAGGGTATAAATGGGAATTAATATAAACACCCGGATTCGGTTCCAGGGTAAATTGCATGTTATCTGGTTTATTGGTTCTACGGTACATATTATAAGCATCCACGCCATTTCCCCATAAAGCCAGGTAATATTCCTTCATAATAATATTTAACCTTGCATCAGTTGTTGTTGCTGCATTATAAGCCGTCAAAATTTTATTGACATAGTTATTTATTCTTGTTGCATCCGGTATCATGGCTGCAGGTATATCGGCGGCCATATTGGGATAGGCAATCACCGTTGGGAAATTAATTACTTTGCTGATTGATTTACGAATACCCGCTTCTAACCGGGTTCTGGCATTCGCAACGTTGTTATTTAACAACAACTCATACTCAGAAATAATAAAATCTGTAAAAGATGAAAGCCAGATGGGTTGTATGCCGGCGCCCTGACCGCCAAAATCTACAGCTACATTAGCGCCCTGGTTATTATCAAATCGGCCACCAAACGGATACACGCCTACCGTAGAGCGAAGTTGGCCATCTGGGGGTATACCACTGTTGTCCCCATGGTCACGGCCCCAGAACCCGGTAATCAAAAGACAGAACGGCATATCCTGCGGAATCCCGGTATAAGGGTTTGGCATACTGGTAGTATAATGGCCGGGATAAGCCTGACCGAAACAATTGATGGTATTGGGGTTTACCTGTCCGTAATTGGTGCGCTGGCGGTATAAATAATACCTGGTACGGGGATCGTTATTGGCGTCTCCTTGTCCTTTTTCCTGTGATAGCGACCACATGAAATAATTAGCAATATAATTTCCTGCACCGGTTGATGTATGGTTGGTAACATACCTGGGATGCCGGCTGTTGGGATTTGCGCTTTTTCTGCTGTACTTGTATTCAAAATCTTTGGCTTCTGCATCTATAAAATCACCTGCAGCCAGTAAAGCTGCAATTTTGGTGTTGGCAGCAGGATCCGCCATACGTGATGCAACTAATGCCCTGAGCTTAAGTGTTTTTGCCAAAGTGGTCCATCTGGCGGCACTGCCACTGTAAAACAAGTCAAGCGAGCCGGGTGTAGAAGATGAGGTTTTGGCTAAATCTGTTATTGCTTCATCAATTAAGGTTAAGCATGCTGAATAAATAGTAGCGCCTGATTCAGCTTTTGGATTCAGGTTCTCAGCACCCAAATTAGCTTCTGACATGGGAACATCGCCAAACATATCCACCAACGTCATCAGGGTATAGGCTTTCATAATTTTTGCCATGCCCACATTCACAAACTTCAACTCTGCTGTTGCAATCGGAATAAGTGCATTACAATGTTTTAATACACCTGTGTAAGCGGTTGACCATAACCCGTCATAGTCTTGAGGCTGCCAGGCATTATCATAACGGGGGCCAAACATATTAAACATACGGGTAAGCTGCATGCCAAAACCAGAGGCAGTATTAAAAAAAGAGGCGAATGAAAGCTGGGCCTGTGTAAGGTATAAATCAGCATTGGCAGAGCTGGGTGTGGGTGAGTTAGGGTTTACCAGCAATCGGTCAAGTTTTTTTTGGCAACCGGAGACAACCACTATTGTCAGCGCTATGATTAATATTCTTTTCATAAAAAGCTTTTATAATTATTAATAAATATTAAAAAGTTGTTTTCAGGCTGAAACCAAAACGCCTGGAAGTAGGACCGGCCAGGTATTCCAGGCCACGTACATTACTAACGCCCAGGCTTGATATTTCGGGGTCAAAATTGGTATACTTAGGGAAATTGGGCGCTTTATACCATAAATTCTGGCCAGATACTGTAAGCGATAAAGACCCCAGTGGTGTCTTCTTTAAAAGTTTTGCCGGAATTGAATAGGAAAGCGATGCTTCACGAAGCCTGATAACTGTAGCATCATATACAATCAAATCCTGCATTGCAAAGAATCCGCTGTAATTATTAAAATAAGCCTGGCTGGCGCTGATTTGTACTGTATTCGGGCTACCATCTGCCTGAACCCCGGGCAATATTAAAGGCAACACACGGTCAAAATCTGTGTCTTTGGTTAATCCCCTTCCAACGAGCGTACCAGGCGTATATGCCAAAATATCGCCACCCTGTGTCCAGTCCCATTGCATACGGAATGAAAAACCCTTATAATCAAGTGTGCTGATTCCGGTTAATTTAAAATCAGGCGTGGGATTACCAATAATACCTATTTCTGTTGAAGATACATAATCACCACCCGGGCTTACGAGCCTGGCCCCTTTTAAGGGGTCGCCGGTAGGAGTTCCTGTTTTAGGATCAACTTTTACAACATAATTGGCTTGTATCACACCCAAAGGCTGGCCGTTAATGGCAAATAACCCTTCGTTGCTAAACCCATCAATTACTATTTGCTTTATATCGCTGGGTAATTTGGATACAAGGCTCCTGTTCAGCGTGAAATTAGCATCTAATTGCCATGTCAAATTATTTGTTTTAAAGGGAGAGCCGCCTAATCCAAGCTCAATTCCCTTGTTTCTTACTGTTCCAGCATTTATGGATTGCACGGTATACCCTGATGCCGGGTCTAAATCCCTGTCCAGTATCTGGTCTTCAGAAATTCGTTTATAAAAAGTTAGGTCAAGGTTTACCCGGTTGTTTATAAACTTGCCTTCAACACCCAACTCAATTTCACTTAACCGTTCGGGTTTTAAGTTTGGATTAGCCAACCGGTTGGATATGCTGTTGGTGTTGATGATGGAGCCGGACCTGTCTTCAAATACGTTGGTGGAAATGGTAAGTATCGGTCTTGTACGGTAGGGGAAACCAAAGTTGGCGCTGGTGGCATACCCAGCCCGCACCTTCAGGTAATTAACCATCCTGTTTCCCCGCAGCGAATTGAATGCGGTAGTAGGTATAAAGGAAACACTGGCGCTGGGGTAAAACAAAGAGCGGTTATCTTTTTCCAGGTTTGATGTCCAGCTGTTCCGTCCACCTAAGGTAAGGTATATATAATCGTTGTATGAGCCAGTTGCCTGGGCAAATGCACCCAAAGTAAACTGCTGTGACTTAAAATCAATATCGCCCCCTTCTTCATCAAAATTATCATGCACAATGTAGTTGGAGTGGTCAAAAATGCCGTAGACAAGCTGCTGGGTGCTTCGTTGCCCAGTTTGAGAATATTTCCGTTCCTGGGAGTTTACACCTGCATCTACATTTACCCGCCAGCTGGAATTAATTTTTTTATCCCAGTCCAATAAAACGGAATGATCCCAGATGGTATTTTCCCCGCTTACGGTTCTGTGTATTCCGCGGCGGTAAATGAGGTCTGGGCCTACGGAGCCGCCCTTGTTTTGTGAAAGGAAATTAAAGTCTGAATAATAGTCAAACCCAACACGGTAATTAATGTTCAGATTACGCATGATTGGATAACCAATACGGAAATTTCCAAAAACCCTGTTCACCTTCTGTCCTGTAAAGCTATTGGCTACAGTCCACCTCGGGTTTTGTATATCATTGTTCTGCCGGTAGTAAACGGAAGATTTGTCTATAGGATTTTCCCAGGGAAGGAAATTATTCCCATCCTCAGGCCCACCCATTAAATTTACAGCCCGTGGGGTATATATTAGGTTCCCAAATACAGATGAAACGGTTGGATTGCTTCCAAAGCTTGTGGCCGTGGGCGGGGATTTAAAATTGGTGGTGGAATAGTTAACGGTTCCGGATAACAATATCTTATTTGCGAGTTTTACGTTGCCACCCAATGAAAAATTATTTTTAATCACATTATTGCCCGGGGTAAATCCTTCATCATCAAAATAGGTGTAATTCGCATTAAAACTGCTGTTTGTTCCACCTGTCTGTATTCCAATTGAAGTTGTTTTAATAACCCCCCTTCTGAAAAACCTTTCCACACTGTTATACGGCTTAAATTCATATATCAGGTCGTTTTGATTTCCCGGAGTTTGGTTGTATTCGGGAAATGCGGTATTAAGAGCCGTTCTGTCGTATGGGTGGGCAACTTTTACCGGAGGGCTGGCAAATTTTGCTCCCCAGTTACTGAAGAATACCAAACCCAGGCTTTGATCAAAACCACCACCATAGCTATCCTGATATTCAGGCAGGTTAGCTACTTTATTATAAAATACCGATTGACTTAATGTAACTTCTGTTTTATTATTAATCTTTTTGTTAGAGCCTGATTTGGTAGTTATTACCACCACTCCATTTCTTCCCAACTCACCATATAATAATGTGGCGCTTAAGCCCTTTAAAACATTGATGCTTTCTATACTGTTGGGATCCAGGTCAAGAAAACGGCTGGAAGTAGTGTTGCCATATACAAAACTGGCCTGTGCATTGGTAGAAGCATCAAAGGGCACTCCATCCACAACAAACAAGGGTTGTGAACTGCCTGTAATTGTATTTACTCCCCTTATGATGATATTGGTGCCACTGCCGGACATACCGCTAACGTTTAATATATCTACACCCGGCATCTTACCATTTAATAGTCTTACCACATCTGACTCCGGCCTTAATTCTAAAGCCTTAGCATCAACAGTGGCTACAGCATAGCCAAGGGCTTTTTTCTCCCTCTTAATTCCATAAGAAGTAACTACTACCTCAGAAATGGTACCCGTTTCAACACTCAATGAAACATTGGCTGCATTCTGTGCCGCCACTTCTTTACGGACATAGCCTATACTGGTAAATACCAGCGTCGCATTTTTTTTAACCTGTAATTTGTACTGGCCATCTGCAGCAGTAGTGGTGCCATTGCGGGCATTATTTTTTTCAACTATAGAAACACCGGCAACAGGGTTACCCTTTTCATCAGTAACCTTACCGGTTACTTCAACGGTTTGAGCCAAAACCGTTTGGGCAAGCAGGACGAAGATTCCAGCAAGCAAGAGCAGTTGTTTTCTCATGTTTATTAGTTTTGTGATAATAAATATTAAATATAGTGTATTTCTAATACGAGAACAACAATTTAATCAAAAAAAAATGGGCAGTTTGGAGCACAGATTATGAGGTGGTTATAATTAACGAATGGATGTTAATTATTCCCCTTCTTATTTGTGAAAACCACCTTTTTTCCTGCCGGTGTTTCCTCCACCCAACCAGTAAACTTTCCAGCTCATGTCTCCGTGTATGGCGCTATTGTGGGTATGGGAACAGCTTATCCCATACAGGTAGTCATTGGGCAGCTACGGAGCAAGAGAGCTGCAATGAATGAACAGTTCCTCCTTTTGGGAAGGCATCAGAAACACCAAAAAAGTAACAAGTACTAATAGCGAACAGCCGGGACAGAAGCCGTGATATGCACTGAAGCTGGCACCCCACGGACCCAACCCGGTTTTCCACCTTCCGAATCCCGGAAAATCGAATAGATCCAAGAAATTACCCCTTTCATTGAGAACATTTTAAGCTAATTTTGCGTTTAGAAACAAATATAACGAGGCGCTGAATTTTATGCTGAAATTTCCCATTTATCTTGACCATAATGCTACCACCCCCTGCGACCCACGGGTGGTGGATGCGATGATACCCTATTTCACCAGCAGTTTTGGCAATGCGGCCAGCCGCAACCATCCATTTGGGTGGCAGGCGGAAGAAGCTGTTGATCTAGCCCGTGAGCAGGTAGCCAAACTGATTGGCGCTGATCCTAAAGAAATCATTTTTACTTCAGGGGCTACGGAAGCAGATAACCTGGCCATTAAAGGAGTGTTTGAAATGTATGCCAGCAAGGGCAACCATATCATCACCTGCAATATTGAGCATAAAGCAGTGCTGGATACCTGTAAGCATATAGAAAAAGAAGGCGGCGAAGTGACTTACCTAAAAGTAAAAAACAACGGATTGGTGGACCTGGCCGAATTGGAAGCGGCTATCAAACCAACCACTATCCTCATTGCCCTTATGTACGGCAATAATGAGATTGGCACAGTGATGCCGATGAAAGAAATCAGTGCCATCGCCAAAAAGCACGGGGTGCTGCTGTTCAGCGATGCTACACAGGCTGTGGGCAAGATACCGGTGGATGTGAACAACGACGGGATAGACCTGATGGCATTTACCGCACATAAGATGTACGGTCCGAAAGGTGTCGGCGCATTATATGTACGCAGGAAAAACCCCCGGGTGAAAGTAACGGCACAGATGGATGGCGGCGGTCATGAAAGAGGGATGAGAAGCGGCACCCTGAATGTTCCGGGCATTGTGGGATTTGGCAAGGCCTGCGAAATTTGCATGAATGAAATGGCAGAAGAGGCAGCAAGGGTGAGCAAGCTGAGAGATAAATTGCAGACTGAATTATTGAAAATAGAAGAAAGCTACCTGAACGGCGATAAGGAACACAGGCTTCCGCATGTAACCAATATATCGTTCAAACATGTGGAAGGAGAGGGACTGATGATGGGTTTTAATAAAAATATTGCGGTATCATCCGGTTCGGCCTGTACGTCTGCATCGCTGGAGCCTTCGTATGTATTAAAAGCATTGGGGCTGGGTGATGATCTGGCACACAGTTCGCTTCGTTTTGGGTTGGGAAGATTTACCACAGAGGAACAGATTGATTATACGATTGAACAGGTAACCCGCACGGTAAGCAAGCTCAGGGAAATGAGCCCTCTCTGGGAAATGTATAAGGAAGGAATTGATTTGAGTACAATTGAATGGGCGCATCATTAGGGGTTGATATGTTGACAGGTTAATGAGTTGAAAAGGGACTGTCAACAGCTGAGAATTCCTTTTCAACTAATAAACTTATTAACTTTTAAACTTTTTTAAAATGGCATACTCAGAAAAAGTACTCGGACACTATACCAACCCCCGGAATGTTGGTACTCTGGATAAGAGCAAATCAAATGTGGGTACCGGCCTTGTTGGGGCACCGGAATGCGGCGACGTAATGCGCCTGCAGATAGAGGTGGATGAAACCACCGGGCTGATAAAAGATGCCAGGTTCAAAACCTTTGGCTGCGGCTCAGCCATTGCTTCTTCTTCGCTGGCTACTGAATGGCTGAAAGGAAAATCCATTGATGATGCCATGAAGATTGACAATATGGAAATAGTGGAAGAGCTGAACCTGCCCCCGGTAAAAATACACTGCTCTGTACTGGCTGAAGATGCCATTAAAGCGGCCATTAACGACTACCGCAGGAAAAACGGCATGCCGGAGCTGAAGTTTGAAGAGAGTGTGGTACATTAAGCCTCCCCAAACCCCTCCGCAGGAGGGGCTTTTGAACCCTAAAGAACAAGACTTATTAATGAGTAACGGAAACTCAATACTATCGGAAACCAAGAACCCTCCTTCGGGGGGCAGGGAGGCCAATTGCATATACATTTCGGATAAGGCAAAAGCCAAAGTACAGCAGCTAATGGCGGATGCAGGCATTGCGGCGGATTCTTCTTACTTTCTGAGGGTGGGGGTGGTGGGCGGCGGTTGCTCAGGCCTCAGCTATAAGCTGGATTTTGACAATGAACCAAAACCTATGGACCAGGTATTTGAGGACAACGGAGTGAAAGTGGTGACAGACCTGAAGAGCTTTTTGTACCTCGTAAACACCACACTTGATTTTTCTGACGGACTCAATGGCAAAGGATTTTACTTCAGCAATCCCAATGCCAGCCGGACTTGCGGGTGCGGGGAAAGTTTTGCCGTATAAGAATAAGAAATAAGAAATCAGGAATAAGGAATGAGAAAGTTAAATCACTTTCTCATTTTTCATTTTACTGTTTCTTATTCCTTATTTTGCATTCATGCGGTCCGTTTGTAAAAAAGAACTCCGCCAGTTTTTCAGCGGCCTTACGGGGTATATCGCCATTATTGTTTTTTTGCTGGTCAACGGGCTTCTCTTATTTGTTTTCGAGGACAATATCTTTGACTTCGGCTATGCCACTCTCGATCGCTTCTTTCAGTTAGCCCCCTGGGTTTTATTGCTGCTCATTCCTGCTATTACCATGCGCAGCTTTGCCGATGAATTCAAAACAGGTACTTATGAGATACTACAGACAAGACCACTCAGCCGCTTCCAGATTGTGGGTGGTAAATACCTCGGCAGCCTGGCCGTGGTACTGATTGCCCTGCTGCCCACGGCCATCTATATTTTTTCCATTCAGTCCCTTTCTTCCGGAGAAGGGATTGATATGGGTGCAACCATCGGCGCTTATACAGGTTTGTTTTTCCTGGCAGCAGTATTCACAGCTATTTGTATTTGCTGCAGCAGTTTTACCAATAATGCAGTAGTGGCCTTTATCACGGGGTTGCTGGGCTGTGCCTTGCTGTACTATGGCTTTAATGCCATCAGTAAACTGCCGGCGCTGGGCAGCGGCGCAGATTATTATGTGGAAATGGCCGGCATTGATTTTCACTACCGCAGCATCAGCCGGGGGCTGATTGATACCAGGGATGTGATTTATTTTTTATCCGTTATCTTTTTGTTTTTAACCATTACCAGTCGTAACCTGTTGAAGAAATAACATGAAGACAATCCGCAAATTATTCTCCTCAAAATACGGCGTATTGCTGCTGCTGGCGGCTGTAATAGCGGTGAACTTCCTGGCTTCTTTTGTGTATGCCCGGCTCGACCTGACCGGGGAAAAAAGATATACGCTGAGCAAAACCACCCGGCAGTTAGTAAAGAAACTGGAGGAACCGGCGCAGATAGAAGTTTTTCTGAAAGGCGAATTCCCTTCCGGCTTCCGCAAACTTGCGAATACCACAAGGGAATTCCTGGGGCTGCTGAAAGACGGGAACAGTTCAAGGATACGTTACCGTTTCATTTCACCGCTTGAAAAAATTCCCGGTACCCAAACAAGCTATGGGGACTCATTAGTTAGAATGGGAGCGGTACCTATCAATCTTACCGTGCAAAAAGAAGCAGGTCAAAGCAGTAATATTATTTTCCCTGTAGCGGTGGTTAATTACAAGGGGAGGCAGTCGCTGGTGAACCTGTACCCGGGCGTCAGCAGCCGTATTTCGCAGGATGAAATCAATAACGCCGAAGCGCTGATGGAATACCAGTTTGTAAAAACGCTTGATAAAATAACTTCAGAGAAAGTTCCCGCAATTGTGTATGCCACCGGCAATGGAGAACCCACAGATTACAGGGTGATGGACCTTGAGCAGACACTGACAAAGGACTATCGCTTCGGACCATTTGATATTTCTGCAAAACCTATTCCTGCGGAGGCAGATGTGCTGATGATCGTAAAACCCGACCAACCATTTACTGAAGATGAAAAACTGAAGATCGATCAATTCATCATGCGTGGCGGTAAGCTGCTTTGTTTTATTGATAACCTGTATGCTGAAAGGGACAGCCTGAAATATAAACCGGAAACCATTGCTTATGACCGGAACCTGAACCTGGCCGATCTTTTCTTTAAATACGGTCTTCGCATCAACACTGACCTGGTGATGGACCTGCAGTGTGATGCAATACCATTGGTAGTAGGAGGAACAGGGGATAACCCGCAAATCGAATTTCTTCCGTGGAACTATTATCCCATTCTTTCTTCGGGAAATAAAACTGTCCGTAGCCCCGGCTACGTTATTGCGCAGTTTGCCAATTCGATCGACACGATAAAAGTAACTGGCATAAAGAAAGAGCCATTGCTGGTTACATCGCCCAATTCCAGGATCATAAGCACACCGGCACTGATTAGCCTCAATGAAAACAAAGATGTGCCGGAGGATGAAAAATTTAATCAAAATGCCATACCGGTGGCCATGCTGCTGGATGGTAAATTCACATCGCTGTACCGCAATAGGATAAGCAAAGCGCAACTGGACAGCCTGAATACTGGGGGCGGGGGGTTCAGAGATGTGTCAGTTGAAAATAGAATGATCGTAGTGGCTGATGGAGATATTGTGCTGAATGATTTTATTCTTTCAGACGGGCCCGGTTCGCAGCCCAAACACATACAGATGGGATGGAACAAGTACAGCTATACTGAATACCTGAAACAAACAGAACTGGGTAAATGGTTTGTTCCTGCAGCCAACCGGGAGTTCCTGCTCCATTGCATTGAATACCTCGTCAGTAACCCTGCCATCAGCGAAACAAGGAACAAGGATATTGTGCTGCGGCTGCTCGACAGTAAGAAAATAAAAGCGCAGAAAATAACCTGGCAATTTTTCAATATTGCATTACCGGTGCTGCTTCTTATTGTGTTTGGCTGGATTTATCAGCAGTTACGAAAAAGAAAATATGCAGGCTGATTTGTGTCCTGAGCCTGGGCCTTACATTTATCTTTGCCCTTATAAATTTTCATGACAAGAGACCAGATCACATACATTGTTTTTGGTATAATATTAGTTGCTTCGTTAGTTGCTGATTTTGGACTGCTCAGCAAAAAGGACCAGAAAGTCACCATCCGGCAGGCCTTGGTCCAGACATATTTATGGGTATGCCTGGCGCTGGCCTTCTTTGTTTTTATGTGGATCGAGAACGGCCAGAAACCGGCGCTGGAATATGTAAGCGCCTACCTGATGGAATGGAGCCTGAGTATTGATAATATTTTTGTCTTCATCCTGATATTCTCTGCCTTTTCTGTAAAAGAGAAACACTATGGCCGGGTATTGCTGATCGGTATCATGATGGCCATCATCTTCCGGATTATTTTCATTACCGTGGGGGTGGTGCTGGTGGAAAAATTTCACTGGATATTATATGTGTTTGGGGCGTTTCTCGTTTATACCGGTTACAAGATGTTTACAGCAAGTGATACTGAAGAGTTTAATCCCCAGCAAAGTAAAATATATAAGTTCATGAAAAAAATCCTGCCATTGGTGCCGCATGATGGGAACGGTAAGTACCGGATTGTGGAGGATGGAAAACCCGCCTACACTACATTGTTTGTCGTGGTGATCATGCTGGCGGCGATTGACCTGGTATTTGCGCTTGACTCGATACCTGCAGTAATGGGAATTGTGGACACCAAAACACCCGGCTATGAGCCGACCGCCAGGCTGGTGATCTACACTTCCAATATTTTTGCCGTACTGGGTTTACGGTCGCTGTTCTTTCTGCTCCGTGGCGCTGTCAGCAAGTTTGACTACCTGCAGCAGGGCATCGCCATTGTGCTGGTGTTTATCGGGCTGAAAATGCTGGCAGCACACTGGTTCGATCAGTGGATAGATAAACAAACCCAAGTGTTCATTTCACTTGGGGTTATATTGGTCTGCATTTCAGGCTCCATATTTTATTCCATATTTATACAGAAGAAAGGGGTGCCCGAAGATGTGAAAGATGAAAGCACCTGATTTTATTAATGAATTGAAATACACTCTTAGCCATATTGCCCGGATAATTGATGCGGATAATGCCATTTCTGCTGATCATTTCATTGAACATCTGCTGTTAGACAGTCGGAAAATCTATTCTCCGGCCGAATCATTGTTCTTTGCACTGAAAGGCCCCCGCCGGGATGGTCACCAGTTTATACCGGAATTGTACAGGAAAGGAGTGAGGAGTTTTGTAATAAGCGAACCGGTGGAACAGGGATCTTTTCCGGAAGCAACTTTTCTCCGGGTGTATGATACACTGGCTGCCCTGCAGGCACTGGTGGCATATCACCGTCAGCAATTTTCCATACCGGTCATTGGCATTGCCGGCAGCAACGGAAAAACAATCGTAAAAGAATGGCTGTACCAGTTATTGAATGAAGATTACAATATCATCCGCAGCCCAAAAAGTTATAACTCGCAGATTGGCGTGCCGCTGAGTGTGTGGCCCGTAAATGAACAGCATACGCTGGGAATTTTTGAAGCTGGTATTTCTGAGCAGGGAGAAATGCTGCGGCTGGAAAAAATTATCCGGCCAACGATCGGTGTGCTCACCAATATCGGCGAAGCCCACAGTGATGGATTTATTGATGCAGCGCATAAGTTCAGGGAGAAGGCGATACTTTTCCGCAACTGCGATACAGTTATTGGCAGGGAGGCTGATTTTGAAGGACAGGAAGAGACGGTAGAGATGCTGGGCAACCGGATCAGGCTGCGGACATGGGGTGCAGATGAGGGAAATGATTTTATTGTAAAAAATATTGACAGGGAAACTATTGAAACAAACATCAGTATTCTGTACAATACAGCAGAAAATAAATTTACGATCCCTTTTACGGATGATGCATCGATAGAGAATGCCATAACCTGTTATTGTGTGCTGCTTCACCTGGGCATTTGGCCGGAGACAATTGTGCAGCGGATGAAACGGCTGCACCCGGTGAACATGCGGCTGGAACTCAAGAAAGGCATCAATCAATGCACTATCATCAATGACAGCTACAGCGCCGATACCAGTTCATTGGAAATAGCGCTGAATTTTTTAGACCAGCAAAACCCCGGCGCTAAAAAGGCAGTCATACTCTCTGATTTTTTACACAGCTCAATGCCTGATGAAGAGCTCTACCGGCAGGTGGCCGAAAAACTCCACAGGCATGGTGTGAACAGGATAATTGGTATTGGAGAAAATATTTCTTCCCATCTTATCCCGCATCTTCTTCACATAGACGGACAACATTCATCATTTTATTCATCCACCAGCCAGTTCATAGATGCGTTTCGCTCCTCCCATTATAAAGAGGAAACCATCCTGGTAAAAGGGGCCCGGGTTTTTGAGTTTGAAAAAATTATCCAGTTGCTGGAGCAACAAGTGCACCAGACGGTGCTGGAAATAAACCTTTCTTCCATTGTACATAACCTGAGGGAATATCAAAAGGTACTGAAGCCATCCACCAAAGTAATGGCGATGGTAAAAGCCTTTGCCTACGGAAGCGGGGGCGCTGAGATTGCCGGCATTCTTCAGTATCACAAAGTGGATTATCTTGGTGTGGCTTATGCTGATGAAGGGGTAGAGTTGCGGAAAGCCGGCATCCACCTGCCCATTATGGTAATGAACCCGGATGAAAATGCTTTTGAGAAAATAACGGAACACAACCTTGAGCCTGAGTTGTACTCTTTCAATTTGCTGCATTCTTTTGACTCATTTCTCCGGCAGGAGGGATTGCAGCAGTTTCCCGTACATATTGAAATAGAAACGGGAATGAACCGACTTGGCTTTTCAGTAAGTGAAACAGGCAAATTATCTGAAGCATTGAAATCCGCTTCAGCTTTTAAAGTACAGTCTGTATTCTCCCACCTTGCCGCCGGTGAGGAAGCAGCCAACGATTCATTTACACTTCATCAATATGAGCTTTTTACAATAGCAGCGGATGATTTACAAAAGCAGACCGGCTATCATTTTATCCGGCATATTGCCAACTCGGCTGCTGCTGTCCGTCATCCGCAACTGCAGTTGGATATGGTAAGGCTGGGCATTGGTTTGTATGGAGTGGACAGCGCTTCATCAGGTAAGCTGAACCTGCATACTGTGGCGACACTGAAATCAACCGTTGCACAAATAAAGCAAATCAAAGCGGGAGAATCTGTGAGCTATAACAGAAAAGGAGTGGCTGCAAAAGATTCGCTGATTGCCACCATCCGGTTGGGTTATGCGGATGGTTATCCCCGCCAATTGGGCAATGGAGCGGGGAAAGTTCGGATAAGAGAGAAATCAGTACCCGTCATCGGCACGGTTTGCATGGATATGTTTATGGTGGATGTAACCGATGTGCCCGGTGTGGAAGAAGGGGATGAAGTAATTATTTTCGGAAGCCAGTTACCGGTTCAGATTGTTGCAGATTGGGCAGGAACCATTCCTTACGAAATAATGACCGGTATTTCGCAGCGGGTAAGGAGGGTGTATTACCAGGAATGATATGTAACAACCGGCATAAAACACAGCAAGCTAAAACTGTATATTTGCAGCTCAATATGAAGACCTTAAAACTCCGGCATGTTGTGCTGATCATCTCTACGATCATCATTGTTGATCAGGTATTAAAGATTTGGATTAAAACCCACTATCAATTCGGTCAGTTTCATGAGGTTTTTGGACTAAAATGGTTCCGCCTTCATTTTATTGAAAACCCCGGCATGGCATGGGGCTGGAAATTTGGTAATGAAACAGGCAAAGTGATCCTTACTCTTTTCAGACTGGGTGCAGTGATATTCGGCACATGGTACCTGGGCCGTATTGTAAAACAGCAATACAAAAGAGGATTTATTATTTGTGCCGCATTGATCTATGCAGGCGCATTGGGCAACCTGATTGACAGTATGTTTTACGGGATGGTTTTTGACAAAGGTCTTCATTATGACCCCGTACTTAAAGACTATATACCCTACGCAGGGGTAGCAGAATTTTCATCGGGCGGATATGCATCTTTCCTGCATGGCAGCGTGGTGGATATGCTTTACTTTCCCATGTTCAAGGGGCATTTTCCGGGCTGGTTCCCTTTTGTGGGTGGTGATGAATTTGAATTCTTCAGTCCAATCTTCAATATTGCCGATGCATCCATATCCATCGGCGTTATTACACTGCTGCTGTTTCAAAAGAAATTTTTTAAAAAGAATAGCCCCCGTGCTGTATCCCCAACCGTGGAGACCAGCGCTGAAGTAAGTGATAAAATGCAGGTGCTGTAAAATAAAACCTTGCTTCACATAACGGCAAAACCCCCATACCGGGGGTTTTGTTTTGAAGTTATGCTCAGGGGGTTTACTTTTTACTCTGGTTTCAGCCACGGCAGAAATTATTGCGCCACTTGCTTTCTTTAATGTAGCGGATAGCGGCCAGCTTATCGGAAATGGCCATTTTCACTATTCTGCCGGTATGTTCTATTTTGCCGGAAAGAATGGCTCTTAAATAAGGGGATTGGCGCTGTTCTGGTTTAGATGAGAGCCCCTGTTCAGCAGTATTCCCCGGGTACATCGAAAAGTAAGGCGGTGGTTGATCTTTACTTTTCATGGGATGGATTTTTGGGTTTTTTAAATGGAGTATGGATTAAATTCTATGTTAAGATAATAACAAACAAACCGCATTTGCAAGTTTTACCGTGGAAAAAAAGAAAAAACCCTCCCATTCTACCTTTTTCCATAGGACTTTTACTAAGCCCGGCCAGTGGAACCAGGCCGTAAAGCTTATATCTTACCCATTTATCAACCATAGCTTTATCGGAGGTTGACCATATCTTCGGCTCGTACCCACTCATCGAACTGTTCAGGAGTAACATAACCAAGTTTCACTGCCATCTCTTTCAATGTTGTACCCTGCTTGTGTGCTTTCTGTGCAATTTCAGCCGCTTTATAATAACCAATCTTCGTATTCAAAGAAGTGACCAGCATCAGCGAATTCTCCACATGCTTTTTGATATTGGCGCCGATCGGCTCAATGCCGGTGGCACATTTATCATTGAAGGACACACAGCCATCCCCAATCAGTCTTGCGCTGTGCAGAAAGTTATAGATCATCACCGGCTTGAAAACATTCAGTTCAAAATGGCCGCTGGCGCCGCCTATATTAATGGCCACATCATTCCCCATTACCTGCGCAGCAATCATGGTGAGCGCCTCGCATTGTGTGGGGTTTACTTTCCCGGGCATAATGGAGGAGCCGGGCTCATTATCCGGAATGAAAATTTCGCCGATGCCGCTCCTGGGGCCGGATGAAAGCATCCGGATATCATTGGCGATCTTCATCAGGCTTACCGCCACTGTTTTCAAAGCGCCGTGTGCTTCCACAATAGCATCATGCGCAGCAAGGGCCTCAAACTTATTTTGTGCGGTTATAAACGGAAGACCCGTCAGGGCGGCAATTTGATTCGCTACGTTTTTTGCATAATCAGGCGGAGTGTTGATGCCTGTGCCAACGGCGGTACCACCCAAAGCAAGTTCACTTAAATGCGCTAATGAATTTTTTATTGCTTTTAGCCCATGGTCTAATTGGGAAACATAACCGCTGAATTCCTGCCCCACAGTAAGCGGCGTGGCATCCATAAAATGGGTACGGCCAATCTTTACCACCTTCATATACTTCCTGCTTTTCTTCGCCAGGGTATCCCGCAGTTTTTTTATTCCGGGGATAGTTGTCTCCACCAGAATCTTATAAGCCGCAATATGCATGGCTGTTGGAAAGGTATCGTTGGAGGACTGTGATTTATTTACATCATCATTGGGGTGAAGGAATTTTTCTTTGTCGGTAAGCTGGCCGCCCTTCAGCACATGGCCGCGGTAGGCTATCACTTCATTTACATTCATATTGCTCTGCGTACCACTGCCGGTTTGCCATACCACCAATGGAAAGTATTCGTCTAATTTTCCTTTCAGGATCTCATCGCATACTTTACCGATCAGCATCATTTTGTTTTTCGGAAGCACCCCTGCTTCAAAATTGGTAATAGCGGCCGCCTTCTTCAGGTAAGCAAAAGCCTCTATGATCTCTTTGGGCATCCGGTTGATATCCCGGGCAATTTTGAAGTTATCAATGCTGCGCTGGGTTTGGGCGCCGTAATATGCTGCGGCCGGCACTTTCACTTCGCCCATTGTATCTTTTTCAATCCTGTATTCCATATTTTATACTGTTTATACTTTTTTCAAAATGATACAGCCGCCTGCCTATCAAAGGTTTGGCACTATCTGCCACAACCTCCGGCGAAGGCGTAGCAAAGGTAGGTCAATCGGCAAAAAGGACTTAGGCATTTTTAGTTTTTATAGTTGGAAATACCGCATTAAATTGCCTTTGTTTGGGCTTTGGTTTGGAAGTATCCTGACACAGTTGCCATCCTCATCTTTTTCCTCTGCAAAACCTTAAAGAATCAATTTATACGGCAGGATAAATTTTTTCATGAAAAAAATTTTTGGTTTTGTTGCTCTCCTCAGCTGCTGCACAGCCTTTGCCCAGCCGCAAACACAGAATATCATCATCATCACCACGGATGGCTTTCGCTGGCAGGAGGTATTCAAAGGCATGGATTCGGCTATTGCCAACAGCAACAAGTACAATGAAGGCGACAGCACATACATTTTTGAAAAATACTGGGATGATGATGTGAAGATGAGAAGGAAGAAACTGATGCCTTTTTTGTGGAATATTGTAGCGGAAAAAGGGCAACTGTTTGGCAACCGGATGGAAGGCTGCAAAGTGGATAATGCAAACCCTTACTGGTTCAGCTATCCGGGGTACAGCGAAATTTTCACCGGCTATGCCGATACCAATATCAACAGCAACAGTTATCCCCCCAATCCCCATGTAACGGTGCTGGAGTTTTTGAACAACCAGCCAAAACTAAAAGGCAAAGTGGCTGCTTTCGGTGCATGGGAAGCATTTGACCGGATACTGAATGAGGAACGCAGCGGTATTCCTGTTATTTCAGGATTTAATAAAACAGGAGGGAAAGTGCCCACTGCCAGCGAAAGAATGCTGAACCGCCTGCTGATGGATGCTTACAAACCATGGCATGAAGATGAATGTTTTGATGTGTTTACCCATCATGCAGCGGCGGAATGGCTGAAAACAAGAAAACCCAGGGTGCTGTTTATTGCGTATGGAGAAACGGATGAATGGGCACATGCGGGGCAGTACAGGAGTTACCTCGATGCGGGGCACCAGGTGGATGCATGGATTAAAGAGATTTGGAACTTTGTACAGAAGGACCCGCAGTATAAAAACAAGACCAGTCTTTTCATCACTGTTGATCATGGCAGGGGTGACATTAAAAAAGAAGAATGGACCAGCCACAATAATAAAATAGCAGACTCACATGAAATGTGGTTTGCCGTGCTGGGGCCCGATACGCCGGTAAGGGGAGAAGTGAAGGACAATGTGCAACTTTATCAGCAGCAATTCGCTCAAACTATTGCAAAGCTTATGGGATACACTTATAAGGCGGCCCACCCCATTGCAAACGCCATTTTGTATGTTTTTAAATCCCGATAACTATCAGGAAAAAAAATAAATTACGGCCACTATTAAATATTATCGCACCTGATGAAAAAGATATTATTGCCTTTCTTGCTGCTGACAGGCTTTTCCGGTATGGGGCAGGATTACAACGATCTGCCCGTTCCATCCAAAAAACAACTGGACTGGCATGAGACAGAATATTATCTCTTCATCCACTTCGGGCCAAACACATTTACCGGTAAAGAATGGGGCGAGGGAACCGAACCTTCAACTATATTCAATCCTTCGCAACTTGATTGCAGGCAATGGTGCCGCATAGCCAAAGCATCGGGGGCAAAGGGGATCATCATTACCGCCAAACATCACGACGGGTTTTGCCTTTGGCCCAGCAAGTTTTCCAAACATACCGTGAGGGAAAGCATATGGAGAAACGGTAAGGGAGATGTGCTGAAAGAATTATCACAGGCCTGTAAGGAGTGGGGGTTAAAATTTGGCGTTTATCTTTCTCCATGGGACAGGAACCATCCTGATTATGGCACCGAAAAATACAACACCGTTTTTGTGAACATGATGAAAGAGATTTTTCAGAACTACGGGCCTGTATGGGAAATGTGGTGGGACGGCGCCAACGGGGAAGGCCCGAACGGGAAAAAACAGGTGTATGACTGGAGAAGATTTGAAAATACCGTGAAGCAGTATTCACCCAAAACGGTTGTATTCAGCGACATTGGCCCGGATGTACGCTGGACAGGCAATGAGAGCGGCATTGCAGGAAACCCCAACTGGAATTTCCTGGATACAGCTGGTTTTAAAAGAGGTATCGGCGCTCCTCCAACCGACACACTGAACAGGGGTAATTACAAAGGCCAGTACTGGATACCCGCCGAATGCGATGTAAGCATCCGGCCAGGCTGGTTTTGGCGCAGCAGCCAAGATGCGAAAGTGAAAACACCCCAGCAGTTATTTGATATTTACCTGAAATCTGTTGGAAGGGGCGCCAACCTGCTGCTGAATGTGCCGCCCGATACAAGAGGGCTGATCAATGAAAATGATTCGGCATCACTGGCCGGCTTTAAAAAATTGAGGGATGAAAGTTTTGGAGATAATTTGCTGAAGCTGGCCAATACATTTTACCAGTTCAGCCGGAAAGAATTACCCGAGGATAATATGACGCTGCGGTCAATGGATAAAGAAAACCAGGCCTATAGCGTTAACCTGCAGAATTTCATAGTGGAACTGCCGCAGGCCACTAAAATGAACTGCATCATTCTGCGTGAAGCTATTCACCTGGGGCAAACCATCCGTAAGTTCAGAATAGTACTAAACAACGGGAAAAAAGTAGTGCGGGAGATAACCGGCACCAGTGTTGGGCGGAAAAGGATCCTGACTTTCAGGACCACCACGGCCACATCGTTCACGGTTTACCTGGAAGATGCAAAAGGCATGGATAATGTGATCGGGGTCACGGCTTACCTGATGGATGAAAAGTTACTGGAAAAGTAAGCAGAAGGGGGCCGGGACCCCGCAGGGCCGGGACGGAACCCTGTTTATATTCCTTTAAAGTTGGCTTTTCTTTTTTCCAGAAAGGCTGTCACACCCTCCTTCATATCTTCTGTGGCAAACGCATTACCAAACTCTTCAATTTCCAGCGCATAACCATTTTCTCTTTCATCAAATACTGCATTGGCTGCTTTGATGCAGCCGGCTACAGCCAACGGGGCTTTTGAGTTGATGACTTCCAGGATTTTTCTTGTATGCCCCAACAAAGTTTCAGCAGTAGTTACATAATTCACAAGCCCCAGTTGCTTTGCTTCATTCGCATCAATCATGTGGGCAGACATCAGCAGTTCCATTGCTTTGCCCTTTCCAATTAATTGTACTAAACGCTGTGTACCTCCATAGCCGGGTATCAAACCGAGGTTTACTTCCGGTTGGCCAAATTTTGCATTTTCGGAAGCCACACGGAAATGACAGGCCATGGCCAGCTCACACCCACCGCCTAAAGCAAAACCATTTACTGCTGCAACAATTGGCTTGGATGAATTCTCAATTCTGGCAAATGTATCCTGCCCTCTTTTAGCCAATAACATTGCTGCTTCTTTATTTAAGCCACCAAATTCTGATATATCAGCACCTGCTACAAAAGCCTTTGGCCCTGCGCCTGTGATGATGACAGATTTTATTTCTGTATTGCTATCCATTTCATCAAGCGCTTTATTCAAATCAGTGAATACATCTTTATTCAACGCATTCAGTTTGTCGGGGCGGTTGATAGTGATGGTGTAAATGCCGTTTTCTTGTGAAACAAGTAATGTTTGAAACATAATAGAGGTTTAAAAATTTCTGCTCACTTTTACCCAATTCCTTATATAATCAGCAATCTCAGAAGTAGGCGTGCCGGGGGCAAATAATTTTCCGACTCCCTGTTCATTCAGTGCCTTCATATCATCTTCGGGAATGATACCACCGCCGGTAAGCAGCACATCATTCATTCCCTTTTCTTTCATCAGGGTAATAATTTTTGGGAAAACGGTGTTATGGGCGCCCGACAAAATACTGATGCCGATGGCATCCACATCTTCCTGCAAAGCGGCGCTCACCACCATTTCGGGGGTTTGGCGGAGGCCTGTATAGATGACCTCCATACCGGCATCCCGTAGGGCGGTGGCAATCACCTTGGCGCCGCGGTCATGCCCGTCGAGCCCTACTTTGGCAACTAATACCCTGATTGGTCTGTTCATGTTTTAAAATTAGCCAAATACATTTAATGCATTTTCAATTCGGGATATTGTTTCGCTTTTACCCAATAGTTCAGCGATGTTAAATACGGGCGGGCCAAACTTTCCCCCTACCAGCATAATGCGAAAAGGCAGTTGCAATTCACCCGGCCTGATATTCATTTCTGTAGCCATTTCTCTAAATATATTTTCCAGGCTAACTGCATTCCACTCTGGTGAGGTCTTTATTTTTTCTATATAGGCAATAAAAAAAATTTTTTTATCATCATTCCATTTAGGCTTTACAGCGTCCACATCCAATTGCAGAGGTGCTTTGAAAAAGAAGGAAGACTGTTGTACAAAATCAGAAAGTAAAGTGCAGCGGTCCTTCACCAGCTCAATTACCTTTTGAATTACGATATCGTCCGTAACTGTAATACCTCTTTCTGATAAAAGTCTCCTGACTTCCGGCTCTAGACTCCCGGCTCCCGACTGTTTAATCCATTCATGGTTGAACCACTTTGCTTTCTCATAATCAAACCTCGCCCCGGCACTATGCACCCTTTGGATGGAGAATTTTTCAATCAGTTCTTCTTTGGTAAAAATTTCCTGTTCGGTGCCGTCATTCCAACCCAATAGAGCGAGGAAATTAATAAAAGCTTCGGGTAAGAAACCTTTTTCTTTAAAACCTTCCGTCAGTTCGCCGGTTTTGGGGTCGGTCCAGTTCATGGCAAATACAGGGAAGCCATATTTGTCTCCATCTCTCTTACTCAGCTTACCATTTGGGCCAAGTATCAGGGGGAAATGTGCCCACTGCGGCATGTTTTCCAGCCCAAACAAATATTTCCACAATAAAATATGTACAGGGGCAGAAGGAAGCCACTCTTCGCCACGGAATGCATGGCTGATCTGCATCAGATAATCATCCACTACCACGGCTAAATGATAGGTCGGCATTCCATCTGCTTTTAGCAAAACCTTATCATCAACAACAGAAGTATCAAAACTCAGTGCCCCCCTGATCAAATCAGTAAAAGAAACCGTTTCATGCTCCGGCATTTTGATGCGGATGACATGTCTCGTTTCATCAGCCAATAATTTTTGTGTTTCATCAGCAGATAAAACCAGGGAATTTCTCATCTTCAACCGGATGGTATGATCGTATTGGAGGGGGTGACTTTGCTCTGCTTTAAGTCCGATTACGGCAGGAGCCTGTCGCATTTTTTCTAAGTCTTCCGGAGTGTCAAAAGCATAATAAGCATGCCCGTCTTTCACCAATTGTTCTGCATATTTCCGGTAGCTTTCTTTTCTTTCGCTCTGGCGGTAAGGTCCATAGTCGCCGCCATGCTGCACACTTTCGTCAGGCTCCAGTCCGCACCAATTCAGCGTATCAAAAATGTATTCTTCAGCGCCGGGCACATAGCGGCTCTGGTCGGTATCTTCAACCCGTACAATAAATTCGCCACTCTGCTTTTTGGCGAATAAATAATTGAACAGAACAGTTCTTACACCCCCAAGATGAAGGCCTCCAGTAGGAGAGGGAGCAAAACGTACCCGGACTTTTTTTGACATGGCGACAAAGATAATGTATCAGGTATCTTTGTCCTGATGACACTCATTGCACCACATTATCAGAAGGCAAAAAAGAAAGCCGTTTTTCCTTTTTTGAAAAAAAACCGTTACCTGGTAAAAACACCCTGGTGGCTGAAGAAGCTTTACCGGGGCTGCGTCTGGGATATGCCCGTAAAAAAGAAAGTGCTGTACCTCAGTTTTGATGACGGCCCGCATCCCGTTATCACACCATTTGTGCTTGCCGAGCTGAAGAAGTACAATGCCAAGGCCACTTTTTTTTGTATCGGCGATAATGTGGTGAAGTATCCGGAAGTATATCAGCGGGTGGTCGATGAAGGCCATGCTGTAGGCAACCATACCCAGCACCACATTAACGGGTGGAAAACAACCGGCCGGGAATACCTTGAAGATATAAACGAAGCCGGGCAGCATATTCACAGCAGCCTGTTCAGGCCTCCTTACGGCAGAATCAAAAGATCACAGATCAAACTGCTGCACAAAACCAACCCCCGTCAGAAAATCGTAATGTGGAATATTCTCTCCGGTGACTGGGTTCCGGAACTTTCTCCCGAAAAGTGCTACAAAAGATTAAAAGACAAGATTACTGAAGGGGATATCATTGTACTGCATGAAACTGACAAGGCGTGGGCCAGGATGAGTTACTGTTTGCCCCGTTTATTGAAAGATTTCAGCAGCTCAGGCTGCCTTTTTTCAGCTATTTCCTGAAAAGTGGATATAGCAACCACTCTTAAAAAGTTAGGGCCTGGGTAGAAACCCTGGCCCGTTTTTAATCCGTACCCTATGAAAACTGGTTTAAAGGTATAATAATTTTTGAATTACGGCAAAGTAATTTGGCGGGTTCTTCCATTAATGGTAATGCTGGCCTGGTTGTCGCAGGCACCCGTACCAAAGTCGAGAACAGCAGCCCAGGGGCTGTTATTGGGGTCAGGCAGGTTGGCTCTTACTGATCTTACCCGCCCTTTTACAATCCAGCGGCAGGTCAGGCGTCTAAGCAAGGGTTCAGTAATGGCTGATTCCCAGCGAACCAACAGATTATTTCTTTTTACAACCCCGTTGGCTGAACCCTCAATTTTATAGGCATCATCTCTCGCCAGGTCAGGTGTAAGCAAACCCTCCACCTGGGTAATTGTGCGGGTGCTGCTCCATTCTGTATAGTTGCTATTTGGGTGGGTCAACTTTCCATTAATGACTTCCACCTTGTACTTTCTTGCAATGGTTGTTGGGGGCACAGGACTGCCTGATACATTAGTGATTTGATGCGTGCCTTCCACCTGTACTGCATCCACAAAAAAATTCAGAAATGTGGTGGTTGCCATTGCACCATGTACGGTGAGGCGATTGGTGTATTCTGTAATGATTTTGCCCTTGCGAACACGGCCATCGGGGCCGGGGCAGCCGATTGAACCAAAGTCAATAATCACTTTTGCGGGAAAGGTGGTATTATTAGGATGTGTAATAGTAATGGTAAAACAACGGGGTACCGGAGTAAGACTGTCAGGACGGCCAAAGAAAACTCCTGAACCGGAAACACCCACATCATTGTTCACACCCATCACATCGTCAAAAAATTCATTGAAAGTGCTTTCAGACTCCGCATCGGCCTCACCGGAAACGCTGGATACCTCTTCCTCCTGGGCATCTGTGCCGCTTTGGCTCTTCTCTTTTCCACAGGAAACAATAAAGAAAAGGAAGGCAATAAAGGCTGCGGAAACCAGTTTGGGAAAACTGAACCGGTGTTTCATAAACTATGGTTTTAGGATTAATAAATCTAACGCATTAAGATGTGTTTTATTGACCAAAGTTTAAAGGTTTCTTAATATTTTTTGCAGAGTTTTGCCTTGAAAATCATGGCTTCAGATGCTTTTAACCGACACACATTCCCATATTTACCTGCCCGATTTTGACCCTGACAGAGCTGAAATGCTGGAAAGGGCTGAAAAAGAAGGAGTTGGAACAATTTTAATGCCTGCTATTGATAACCGAACCCATCACCAGATGCTACAGCTTGAGCTGGCCAGTCCGCACTGTATGGCCATGATGGGGCTGCACCCCTGCTCAGTCAAGGCAGATTTCCGGGAGCAATTAAAGACAGCCCGGGATTATCTTGAAAAAAGGTCATTTATCGCTATTGGGGAGATAGGCCTTGATTTTTACTGGGATAAAACCTTTACAGAGCAGCAATACGCTGCTTTTCATGAACAGTTGGAATGGGCACTGCATTTTGATTTACCTGTTTCCGTCCACTCCAGAAACTCTACTGCCGAATGTATTGCCGTGGTAGCAGAGCACCAGAACGGAAAGCTAACAGGGGTGTTTCATTGTTTTTCGGGTGATGCTTTGCAGGCGCAGCAGATAATCGACCTCGGGTTTTATCTTGGCATAGGCGGAGTGGTCACTTTTAAGAATTCAGGGCTGAATAAAGTGATAGAAAATGTGGCGTTGAATAATGTGGTATTAGAAACCGATGCGCCATACCTGGCGCCGGTGCCGTTTCGTGGAAAAAGAAACGAACCTTCTTATCTGAAATATGTGGTAGAGAAATTAGCAGAGTTAAAAAAATGTCCGGTAAGCGAGACAGCTGAAGTGACCACGGTTAATGCAATAAAACTATTTAAAATTCAAAGACCTCTGTCGCTAAAGCTATGAAGGCCGGGGCGGAGACCGAGGGATTCGAACCCTCGATACGGTTTCCCGTATACACACTTTCCAGGCGTGCCTCTTCAACCACTCGAGCAGGTCTCCGGAGGGCAGCAAAAATAGGGATTCCCGCCTTACCAGTTATTCGCCTGCTCAACATTCATTCTTTCAGATACATCTTCGGGGTGATGATATTTCCAGTTAGGATTATATTTTACAAACCAGGATATCCACAGGCTGCGGCTCAGCCTCATCAGCCAGGGTTGAAGCAATACCAGGAAAACAGCATTAAAACCCAGCCAGTAAAAAAAACGATTGTCGCTGGTGGACATGCCAATGATCACATACCAGGCTACCAGGGTGGACACACTGATAGCTACCGTCAATGCATAGCTGACATAACTGGTGCCATAATAAAAACCTACTTCTATTTCGGTGGGCTGTCCGCATAGCGGGCAGGTTTTGTTCATTTCCATTGTTCTTTTGAAACGGAAAGAAACCGGGTTCTTAAACAGCTTTCCTTCCCGGCAGCGGGGACAGCGGCACCCAACAGCTGAAGCCAGGTACCCCCGGTTGTTTTTTTTGTCGCCCATTCTTATTGGTTGGTTATATGTTGTTCAATGATCCTTTCCAATGGCCCGGCCTGCAGCACACCGGATTGGCGCCACAACTGCTTGCCGTTTTGAAATAACAGCAAGGTCGGCACACTTTGCACATTGAATGCGCTGGCGGCAGCAGGACTTTTGTCAATATCAACTTTGAGGATGCGCAACTGATCCCCCTTCCGTTGCCGTAATTCTTCCAGCACCGGTTTCATCATTTTACAGGGCCCGCACCAGGTTGCCGTGAAATCAACCAACACCGGTGTAGGGCCGTTGATGATCTCTCCGAAAGTCTCTTTTTTATTTGCTTCCTGCATTTTTTTCTTTTTTAAACATACTGAAAAGCAATCCCCCCAGCAATGTTCCGTAGGCCGTACTGTTGTGCCATGTGGATGTGATGCTGCATGTCCCATTCTCACAACCAATTTGCTGCCAATACAAATAGCCTGCGGCAGCACCGAGAATGATACCTGCAAAAAACAGTTTGTTATTGATCACCCAACTCTTCATACGCTGTGTTTTCGATTGTTGAACGATCCTGCTTTTTGGATGATGTATAACAACTGCCACCCGCACAACAAACACCTTCTGTAACTAAAGAGAAGACGGTAAACATTCCACCCAAGATCCTCCCGGCTATATGACCGGTTTTAATGGAGGAGTACAAAATTAAGACACCCAGTCCAACCCGGATGAATTTTAAAAGGGTCCAGCCGCTTTTTAATCTTTCTGTAAATACCATAGTAGTGATTTACTGCAGCAAATTTCATTTTCCCGGGCCGGCTTGCTGGTGACAATTGTTACAAACAAAGGGTGGGTGCCCGGTTCAGTATCAGCACATCAGGAACTACATTTTACCCGGCAGTATCTTATGCCAGTAGAGCCAGGGCAAAATATATTTTTTTAAGATCCACATGGTCCACCTGGGTTTGCTCTGGTCAAAGGGAAAGGTTTCCCTGGGGATGTTGTCATAATCAAATTCTGCAAGGATCAGTTTTCCATATCCCACCACGATCGGGCAACTGGAGTAGCCATTATATTTTGCTTTCATTTCTTTTCCACTGATCAGGGATAGCAGGTTTTGAACCAATACCGGGGACTGTTTTCTCACCGCAGCGCCTGTTTTACCATTTGGGGTGCTGGTGGCGTCACCAATTCCAAAAATATTTTTGTAACTGATATGCTGAAGGGTATATTTATCGACATCCACCCATCCTTTTTCATTTGCAAGCGGGCTGCTGGCAATAAAATCCGGTGCTGCCTGCGGGGGTGTTACATGCAGCATATCAAAATGCTTGGTAATTTCAGTCACATTCCCATTTTCACCGGTCACTTTAAAAGTGGCTGTTTTTCCGGGTCCGTCCACCGCAACCAGGTCATGCCGGTAATTCATTTGCACCTGCAGCTTATCCACTACCTTCTGTAATTGCACAGCATATTTTTTTATACCAAACACCACTTTGCCTGCGGTAGAGAAATCAACTTTTACTTTCCCCATCAGTCCGTGTTTGCGGAAATAATCAGCTGCCAGGTAAGTGATCTTTTGCGGGGCGCCTCCGCATTTCAATGCCGTGGAGGGACTGGTAAATACAGCAGTCATGCCCGGCTGCATGGATTTGATGCAGTCGAATGTATAAGGGGCATACGCAACGGAATAATTAGTGGTTACGTAATTTTTCCCCAGGGTCTCTTTCAATCCTTTTACTTTTCCCCAATCCAGTTGAATGCCGGGAGCCACGACCAGGTAGTCATATTTGTAAACATCTCCTTGTTTAGTGGTTACAGTGTTCTGCGCCGGCTGAAATGAGATCACAGCATCTTTGATCCATTTGGCTTTAGCGGGTATTACAGAAGCTTCACGCCGAATGGTATCGTTAATATTAAAAGTACCTCCGCCTACCAATGTCCAGGCAGGTTGATAATAATGATTTTCGGAGGGTTCAATGATTGCGATATCCAGTTGTTTATTCTTGCGGAGCAACCGGGCCGCAACGGAGATCCCCGCATTGCCGCCTCCAACGATTATGATCTGATGCTGGTTTGTCATAATGAAAAATTTATACAGCAAAATAAGCTACAGAATTACCAATCCCGGGTGATATGTATCACAAATAGCGCAGCAACTGCAACAATCATTGTGGCGGGCATGTATACCTGACTTTTGTCAATAAATTATGTGACTTTTATCATTTTCACAGGCAAACCCTCCCTTCTACTTTTATAACAAATTATACCAGCATGGCTACGATACAGATGACAACGCAGAATTTCAGGAATAAAGTATTCAACTACGAAACAGAGCAGGATTGGAAATACCAGGGCCAGCTAGCGGCTATCATTGATTTTTATGCCGATTGGTGCGGTCCCTGCAAAATGGTGGCGCCGGTCCTGGAAGAACTTTCTGAAGAATACAAAGATCAGGTCATCATTTACAAAGTGGATACAGAGGCAGAGCAGGAGTTATCAGCTGTATTTGGTATCCGGAGCATCCCGACAATGCTCTTTATCGGTGCTGACGGAGAACCGATGATGCAGCCCGGTGCATTTCCGAAACTTGCATTAAAGAAAGTAATTGAAGAAAGATTACTGGCTTCTGTAAAAACAGAAGAATAAACAAATTTGATATACCAATACTGTACCCGGTCCGGTTACGAAAAATTGCTGTTATTTATTTTTTTTAGTAAGATCGTATGGTTATGTTTTGCTTCCGCATTAATTGCGATTCAGGTACACCTTCCAGATTACAGGAGAAGCCCGGCTTAGGTCGGACTCATTGCTCCAGAATATATTCGGGGCACGGCTGTCAATCCCGCCAATGATATAGCCGGCCATTAGGGGCTTTTTCCCGGCCCTGTCAAGATGGAGTATACCATTTGATGTAAAAAGTTTTTCATCAGCAGGAATAAACTCCGCGGCGGCTCCAAAATATCCCGGCATTTGATCGGGTAATATGTATTCTTTAACTGAATTTCCTTTACGTTCCACTACGCTGATGCTTTTTACGAACGGTACATTGTTATCAGAAATAATTTTGCCGGCACTGTCTGTGTATTTTTGTGCTATACCACCAAAGAAAACGGAATATGAGGTCTTGCTGCTATTGCTGTAAACAGGCATTGTGGCAGAGTGGTAGTGGGAGAATTGCTGATTAAAGCCTGCCACTTCTTTGTGACCGCTTCCCGAAATATCAATTATAGTGGTAAAAGGGATGTCTTTTCCATATTGAAAAACTCCTGAGTAAATAGTCAGCATTTCCTTACCGCTGTTGTCCAATTGTGGCAGCAGGTTATAATCCCTTCTGTGTAACAGTTGTGAATCAGTGATGGCAGAATAGTTTTCAATTTTTAGCTGTTCTCCGTTTGCAGTAATATTGAATCTCCTGATCTCATTCGTGTATGCCTGTGAGAATCCCGGTCCATGATCAGGACCATGAGGATTGTAACGGCCTTCAAACCGCTGACCTCCTATAAGATAAAACAGGTTGTCAATCTTGTTTAACCGGCCCCCTGTTACGGCCATTCTTTCATCGGCCAACTGGTTGATGAATGGCGAAATATCCTGATCATTAATAATAGCATTGATCAGTTCTTTTACTTTTATACTGATTATTGCAGGGTGTGTAATATGATCTTTTCGGGTTTCGCTATATCCATAGCCGCCAATAATTAATAACTGGTTGCCCTGCTGAAAGAATTCCATATTACTGCTCTGCAATTGTTCTGCCAAAGCCGCTGGCAGTGCGAGGATGCTTTTTTTCCAAACTTTTTCTTTTTTAAGCTCAAGAACAGTCAGCGCTGTGTTATTATTTTTCTTGTGGAAAGAGGCAAAGGGTTGCCGCCGGTGCAGACCGTCGGTTCTCCCGCCAATCAGTAATACTTTATCTCCGTCTTTTGCCCAGGCATATGACTGAACCCCTGTGAACCCCCCGGGTATTACAGGTTCTAGTGTTATTTTGAATGGATAGGAAGTTTGTGAGTTGACACCAGGGGGGACTACCAGGCTGATAAGAACGAAAAGAAAAAATCTCATAAATTATTGGGGGATTAACAGGGTAATACTGGCAGCACTGGTTGAAATTTCCTTGATATGCCCCACGACCGTTTTCTTTTTATCCGTTATATGCACATGTATATTTGTGCTATGGTGGGCGAATATGCCCTGGTGTTTGTTAGAATAAAACCCCAGTAATATTACCGGCTCTTTATTAAAGCTGCCATATCGGGCAAATTGTGTATGGTTGCCGAACGTATGGGTTATTCCCTCTTTCCAGTCAATTACGAGATACGATGCGTTTACAACATTACCGGTTATCATGAAAGGAAAGGACTTTTCAAGGCTTTGTCCATTTTGTGAAGCTATTTTCTCAACTATTTTTTCGAATGCGGTATAATCTTTTATTTTATCAGTAATGCTAACAGATTTCCAGGCAGGTACCTGTGTATATACCAGCATAGCCGCTTTAGCATTATTATTTATGGAGGTGTTTATTTTACCATTTTCTGCTTTGCACCAGTATGCTTTGCTATCCAGTATTATCAATTCACCTTTTATTCCTTCTGCGGGCCCCAGTCCATAAATATGCTGTTGGGTAAGCAGGGTATCTAATGAAATGTATACGGATAAATCACCTTTGTGCATTATGTTTTTCATTGCACCAGCCTTTTTTACTTCTACCGGTAGGGATATAAGTGAAAAAACCAATACCGGAACAATTGTTACTACTGTTTTCATTAGCTATCTGTTTATTTATCAAGGTAGGCGGAATACATCCACACCAGTTTTTCCTGCTGCCGGATATAGTCACTCATCTGTGCATTGGTACCTTCGTCGCCGGCATCGTCTGATAATTCCAGCAGGGCTCTTTCCAGCTGAAGCAGCACCGAAAAAGAATCAATTACAGATGCCACAGCTTTGCGTCCCTGAGTTACATTTTTCTGCTCCTTTATCAAAGACAACTTCAGGTAATCCGTAAATGAATGCAAAGGGGTGTGTCCGAGTGTCAGGATACGCTCCGCCACTTCATCAATTTTTAGCTGGGTATCCGTGTATAATTCTTCAAATTTCAGGTGCAGCTCAAAGAATTTTTCGCCTTTGATATTCCAGTGAAAGCCGCGGGAATTAATATAAAACAACTGAAAGTTGGCCAATAATGTATTCAGGTTATCTGCCAGTTTTTTTGCTTTGACCGCATCGAGACCGATCTTGTTTTTCTTCATGTCACATGATTTAATGTTGGCGACAGATTACACAACCACGGCCGTTGAAGGGGTGATAGTTATCAGCCTGCGGGTTTTTAGTGAGGCAGGCTATTCCTGAACTTTCCATACAACCAGGTGCCAACAATGGCGCTGAATAAGGTTACCATAATGATCATTGCCCCCGTGCCGATCTGTGCAAACAAAGGGCCAGGGCAGGCGCCTGTGATCGCCCAGCCTAACCCGAATATCAGCCCGCCGTAGATCTGCCCTTTATTGAATTTTTTGGATTCCAGTTTTATGTGCTCCCCGTCAATGGATTTCAACTTGAATTTTTTTATCAGGAAAACACTGATGATACCAACGACTACAGCCGAGCCAATGACACCATACATATGAAAGCTTTGCAGCCGGAACATTTCCTGGATGCGGAACCAGGAAACCACTTCTGACTTTACCAGGAGTATTCCAAAGATGATCCCGGCCATCCCGTATTTCAGGGAAGCAGCAAGGGGTTTGTCCAGTTCAGAGTGATTCACACACATGGCATGTTCCGAACGCACTTCATAATCCGTATTTACCTGTTGGGCGACAAATGGCTTTTCGCTGGCTGTAATTACCGGTGTAATATTCTTTACTGACATAGACGTTGATTTATTCTTTTAGAGTTTTAAGATATAAGGAAGAATAAGATTGGCCATCACAAATCCCCCTGCCATAAAACAACAAGTGGCAACCAATGAAGGCCATTGCAGGTTACTTAATCCCATGATGGCATGACCAGAGGTGCATCCCCCGGCATATCGTGTTCCAAATCCAACAAAGAGGCCACCTATTACCATCATTATCATTCCTCTTGCTGTAAAAAGTTGAGACCACGAGAAGATGTCTGCGGGTACTAACCCTTTATAATCAGTAATTCCATACGTCGCCATTTTTGCCGCCAGATCAGGACTTACCTGTACCGGGTTGGGGTCAGCCAGGAAACTGGCTGTCAGCATTCCCCCGATCAGAATGCCTGCAACAAAAAACAGGTTCCAGATTTCTTTTTTCCAGTCATATTTAAAGAAAGGGATATTGGCCGGCACACAAGCAGCACATACATGCCGCAAAGAGGAGGAAATGCCAAAGGACTTATTACCCAAAAAAAGCAGAAGAGGTACCGTCAACCCGATCAAAGGCCCGGCTACATACCAGGGCCAGGGTTGTTTCAGCCAATCTAACATATTGATACATTTTTAATGATACAAAGTTCTTAAGGGAAGAACTACCCCTCCGTGATAAATGTCACCGGGCATTAAGTTTTTTATTTTTTTCGAGTTCTTCTTTTTTTGCAATGATAGGTTTGTACGGGCCGAATTTATGCTGGCTTTCTGTGAAGCCGTCAGCAAAAGGACCAAAGGGATGATCAAAAGGCTTTTTTGAAATATCCGGCCAATCAGTTCTTATTTCTTTTGATGGTCTGGGCTGGCTATTCACATATGCCGCCACATCCCATGCTTCTTCAGTGGTCAACCTGGGATCATGGTATGTAGCCTGGTTAAAAGGCATATTGCTTTTGACATACCCGGCAAAATTACTTAGTCGTAACAAACCCGCCCCGGTATTATAACTATGCGCTCCCCAGAGCGGGGGATACTGATAACTCACTTTATTGAGATTTAACACACCCTCTCCATTGCCGCCATGGCAGCTCTGGCATTGAGCTGCATAAACCACTTTGCCTTTTACCGGGTCAGCAGCCCTGTCCAGTAAAGGGAGTTTTTCAATACCACTGCCAACAGGTTTTTCCCCTTTCTTCACATCCTTGCCAACCCATCTGATATAAGCATAGATCGCCTGGTACTCCCTGCTGTTACTATCCGGGGCTGTTCCGTTCAAACTTCTTTCAAAGCAATCAGCCACTCTTTTATAGATACTTTCCATTGCACCACTTCTGTCACGGTATTTAGGGTAGGTGGAAAACACCGCACTATAATTGTTTCCCCAGTTCTTTTTACCTGCATTCAGGTGGCAGTTCTGGCAGTTCATCCCGTTTGTGATGGGCGCTACTGATCCATGCGGGCCAAAGTAAGTTGCGGTATTGGCAATAATATCTTCGCCATACGTAACTGCTTCCCTTTCCTTACCCAGCAGTGTCTCGTCTGCATACAAACTGGGCGGTACCCATGCACTATCTATAATTACCGGCCGGGAACTTATTTCATTTGACTGTCTTATGGCCCTGGTAATATCTGATATGGCAACTATAGAAATGGCAAGGATAATTAATACAAGTTGCCAGTTTGATTTAATATGCTTCCACATAGTTTTTCTATTACTTATCTGAATTCATATGTAGTGCCCTGTAATTGTGTAAGCAGGGTATGTGGCTGATCTGTCGCAGTGGCCCTCTTCTCCAGTACAGGCGAAACGGGTGAGTTAGCTGCCAGGTATTCTTCAATTACATCATGCATTAACAGTCCGGTTCTTTTGGGATTCTTTACTCTTTCTATCCGGCAAAGTGTATCATCAGGGTCACCTTCTCTTTCACAGGCAATGATGCTGTATTCCCTGTTCAGATCAACCGGCTGACTGTTAACCTTTATCCAGTTCACCCGCTTTCCAAATTCATTGCCGATGGTAAAATTCACTTCCATTCCGGCGAAGCGGACAAACCACCCTCCGAATCGTTTGGCCGGATCTTTGGCAAAGGCATTTTGCAATTCCTTCTCCTGCCAGTCCCATAATTGCCTGCCGGTGATCATCCCGGTTTTAGCCTCACTATCCACCGGCAGCATATTCCATAAAAATTCCCGGGTTATTTCTGCTTTACCTCTTTTGGGGTCTACGGCCAAAGGCTGGCAAAAACGGAAACCATTACTTAGTGCAATATCTGTTTTGAATTTCCAAAGAATAGCATCGGTAATCAGGTTATCCATGGGGGTTTCCATTACAAAATACCTTACCAGCGGGGTAGTGGTGATCCCGATCACTTTTGACAGGTCCTGTTTAAAAGGTGCAGCAGCTTTATCGATCTGCGCCTGTAGTTTTTTATCAGCGGGATATTTTACCGGGTCCACGTCCAACAACTGGTATTTATAGCTTTTGATCTTTCCTTTCTCCGTTTCAATATCAAGTTTCCCAAGGAAAGAACCAAAGGCACCGCATTCCACTACTTTTGAGTATTTCCCTTCAATAGGTACCCTTACTCTTTCATGCGTATCTGCTCCCAGGATAAAATCAGCTCCCTGCACAGCAATATTATTGGCTAATCCGACCTGCTGGGCCAGGCCCATATGTGTTACAATGAAAATGATACCGCATCCTTCCACTTCTTTCAGCAGCTTAATATATTTCGCTACGTTGAAATCAGCATGTTCAAAACGGATGCCTTCACTATAGGCGGGTGACTGTCGTTTGGGGATCAGGTGGTCGGTGTAACCAATAAAGCCAATTTTGGCCCCGGCAATATACTTCACCCAGTAAGGGGGGTAAATCAATTCGCCATTATCTGCATCATTTGTGTGATGCCACATGTTAGCGCAGATCTTTGCGGCTGTGGCATGCCCCATATCATAGAGCATTTTCTTTTTCTTGTACACCACTTCCCAGTTACCGGGCAGTATCAGGTCATAATTGAAATCATTCAGTAATGGGATGAGCGCCTCCCCTTCTGTCATTGATGCCAC